>Ga0213878_10000009_pt1 | contig 506273 bp, 439 predicted proteins | sample VelepicoBEBS_R02_FD_161053 | JGI IMG/M metagenome (GOLD analysis project Ga0213878, IMG submission 161053) | Vellozia epidendroides bulk soil microbial communities from rupestrian grasslands, the National Park of Serra do Cipo, Brazil - BS_R02 | ecosystem: Environmental > Terrestrial > Soil >... | reverse complement strand
AACCATTGGACGTCAATGCTAAGGTTCTCAAATGGTCATCTCCTTTCCCCCCGAAGTTCTTTTCCCATTCCACTTTAGCGTTTTTATCCAGTTTGACAACCCAGTAATCGCCTTCTCCAAAGTTTTCTGTTGATTTTCCGGTACGGAATGTAGAACGTTCTGCTGAATCTCCGGATCCCGAACTGTGAACCACGGAACTTCTGGAATACATCCCTAACAAAGCACCGCCGTCTTTAGTAGGAATCATCTTCTCCACCTCATCCGGTCCTTTTCCGCCTAAGATCAGTTGGGAAAGCTCTTTTCCGTCTTTATCCAATCTTACAATCCAAACATCTTTAGAACCATAACCTTTAGAAGAGCTTTGAACATTTCCTGCAACAAAAAATCCCTGATCAGTAGTTTGAATGACCGCTCTGGCTTCTTCATCGGAAGAGGTTCCCAATGTCTTTTGCCATAATTCATCTCCGAATTCACCCAATCGGATCAGCCAGATATCGGATCCGCCTTTGCTGTCATCTTTTTTATCCAGCCCTTTTCCTGAGTATGACGTTCCGGCTAAGAGAAAACCGCCATCCTGGGTGGCTACCGTTGCGGATAAATAATCGTGATGTTGTCCTGAAAAATATTTTTCCCAAACCTGATCACCCTGTTGGCTGAGTTTGATGACATGGAAATCGTAACCGTTGTTGTGCTTATTGCTTCCTGTCTGAAGCCTGTCGCTCTGAATGGCACTTCCTGTAATCAGATATTGCTGATCCAAAGTCGTGGTTACCTGGCTTAGAAAATCCTGGGTAGAAGATTGGATATCTTTCTGCCAGACCACGTCCTGAGCACGCAACGACGGGATGACGCATAAGAAGAATGCACCCATGTAGAGTTTTTTCATATCAGTGTTTAATTTAAATTATTATTACTCGTTTATTCGGGGTGCAAAAATATTCTTTTTACTCCACAACAAAAAGGCTTATTACTTTAATTTAATATGGATCTGTACCCATACAAAGGTATTGCGGTAAAGCGACAGAATAAGTCGTATCTAAAAAAAGCAGGTCGAAAATGATCTGCTTTTTGTACTCACTCAGTAAATATCCAATTTCCTTAGTATTTACTTAGAAGGCACTTCATAAGATCCCGGAGTTTTGTTAGGAAACAGGGAATTTAAATATGTACATTTGTCTGCACCTGCATTTATTACCCTAAAAACATATCTACCATTGAAAAAGACACTGAGCCTGACCGCTATCATTTTAGCCTGTATACAACTCTATTCACAACATACCTATGCATTTTTTGGTTCTTTTAACCGCGATAAAGCGACTGAAGGAATTCATGTATACCAACTGGATACCATTAAAGGAAAGCTGAGCAAACTAACTTCTGTTTCAGGAATTTTAAACCCTTCATTTCTTACCTTATCTCCGGATGGAAAATATGTGTATTCCTGTACTGAAAGTAAAACAAAAAACTCAGGAAGCGTAAGCAGTTTTGAATTCAACCCTGAAAAAAAGACCCTCCGTTTTATCAACAGTCAGAAAAGCGGTGGCGAAAATCCGGTGTATCTGACAGTTCATCAAAACGGAAAATGGCTGATTAACGGGAATTATACGGAAGGAAGTGTTTCGGTATACCCTCTTTCAGAAAACGGTATGATACAGCCTGCTGTTCAGAATTTCCAATTTTCAGAAGGGAGCATAAATCCGGACAGGCAGGAACGTTCCCATATTCATTCAACTGTTTTTTCTCCGGATTTTAATTATATATTTCTGCCGGATTTAGGAGCGGATAAAATCAGAGCCTACCAATTTAAGAGTAAAAATGAAAAGCCACTGCAGCCTGCTGAAGTTCCATTCACGCAAACTGTACCCGGAAGCGGCCCAAGACATTTCACTTTCCACCCGAATGGTAAGTACGCCTATTGCATTGAGGAAATGGGCGGAACGGTAAGTGCCTATCGATATGAAAACGGAAAATTAACCCCCATTCAGAGAACAGATACCCATCCCGAAAAACTTAAAGAGAACTTTGAAAGCTCAGATATTCATATTTCTCCTGACGGCCGTTTTTTATATGCGTCCAACCGCGGAGCTGAAAACAATATCGCCATATTTTCCATTCAGAATAATGGTCAGTTAACAACTGTAGGGTATCAGTCCACAAAAGGGAAACATCCGAGAGTATTTACAATAGACTCTACCGGAAAATTCTTAATTGCTACCAATTCCGTAAGCGGAGATGCCACTCTATTTAAAAGAAACCTGACCACCGGGCTATTGAAAAAAATGGGTAAAAAAATAAAAATATCCGGAGTATCCAGTGTACAAATCAGGCATTATTAATTTTCAGAGACCGGCGTGAAAAACAAATATTATTACCCCTATCAGTTATATAGTCTCCTGCTAATATTCGCCGGAATTGTATACGCTGTTTTTTTATGGGTACAATATCAACATACTATTCAATACGGCGTTTTAGTGGAGAAAACAATTTCTTCCGTTAATTGCCGGCCCTATAGAAGACTTGTATCAAGCATTCAAATAAAAGAAAATAATAAGCTTTACTATATAAAGATTGATTATGAAAGCTGTCAAACTTATTCTGCCAATGAAAAAATTTCACTTTGGTATTACAAAGCAAAAGATCTTTATCTTTACCCTGCTAAAAAACCTAATCATGTAAGAAGAATAATTTTACTTATCATTCTTTTTATCATTGTTCTCATCCCCTGGCTGTATATTATCAGAAAATATACGGCAAAAGAGAAATAATCATAAATATATATATTAGAATCAAGAAAGACAGCGGCGATGCTGTCTTTCTCTTTTATTATAGTTATGAGGATTTTAAGCTAAATCAAATCTATCCAGATTCATCACTTTCGTCCATGCTGCTACGAAATCATTCACAAATTTATCTTGTGCATCGGCGCTTCCGTATACTTCGGCTACGGCTCTCAGTTCAGAATTGGAACCGAAGACAAGATCTGCACGGGTAGCTGTCCATTTTGGCTGACCGGTTGACCGGTCACTTCCCATATACAATTCCTGATCATCCGAAAGGGCTTTCCACTGGGTTCCCATATCCAGAAGATTCACGAAGAAATCGTTGGTAAGAGCTCCCGGACGACTGGTAAATACCCCGTGTTTTGAACTGTCAAAATTGGTATCCAAAGCACGCATTCCTCCTACCAATACACTAAGTTCAGGAGCTGTAAGTGTTAACAGCTGGGCTTTGTCTATGAGTAAAGCTTCTGTGGATACTGAGAATTTTCTTTTCAGATAATTGCGGAATCCATCGGCAATCGGTTCAAGATATCCCATAGATTCTATATCCGTCTGTTCCTGAGAAGCATCCATTCTACCCGGAGCAAATGACACTTTAACATCATGGCCTGCATTTTTTGCCGCTTTTTCCACTGCTGCCGAACCTGCCAGTACAATAATATCAGCCAGTGATACCTTCTTACCGCCGATCTGCGCATTGTTAAATTCTTTCTGAATTTCTTCCAGTACTCCCAACACTTTCTGTAACTGTGCAGGGTTATTGACTTCCCAGTTTTTCTGAGGCTCCAGTCTTATTCTCGCTCCGTTGGCTCCGCCTCTCTTATCACTTCCTCTGAAAGTAGAAGCAGAAGCCCAAGCTGTAGATACCAGTTCGGAAATACTCAATCCAGAATCTAAAATTTTAGCTTTAAGATTTTCAGTATCATTTCCGTCAATCAGTTCATGATTTACTTCAGGAATAGGGTCCTGCCAGATTAATTCTTCCTGTGGAACATCCGGTCCAAGGTAACGGGCACGGGGTCCCATATCTCTGTGGGTCAGTTTAAACCACGCTCTTGCAAATGCATCTGCAAAAGTATCGGGATTTTCATAAAAATGTCTTGAAATTTTTTCATAAACAGGGTCCAGCTTTAATGAAAGGTCTGTGGTAAGCATGGTCGGTTTATGCTTTTTAGAAGAGTCAAATGCGTCGGGAATAATGTCTGCACCGTCTATTGCTACCCATTGGTGAGCTCCGGCAGGACTTTTTGTCAGTTCCCATTCATTTTCAAAAAGATTTTTAAAGAAATAATTGCTCCACTGGGTTGGAGTTTCTGTCCAGGTTACTTCCAGTCCGCTGGAGATCGCATCTCTTCCGCTTCCTGATTTATAAGTACTTGCCCATCCTAATCCCTGCAGTTCAATTCCGGCTCCTTCCGGCTCTTTACCTACATGATCTGCAGGACCGGCACCATGGGTTTTTCCGAAAGTATGTCCTCCTGCGATCAAAGCTACAGTTTCCTCATCATTCATTGCCATACGTCCGAAAGTATCGCGAATATCTTTAGCGGCTGCAATCGGATCCGGATTTCCGTCCGGCCCTTCCGGGTTTACATAAATCAAGCCCATTTGTACTGCGGCCAATGGTTTTTCAAGGTTTCTTGAGTGGATATCTCCGTCAGCATTATCATCAGTAGGAAGTACCGCATGATTTTCTACGACTCCTTCAGAACCGTGTGCATAGCGAATATCTCCGCCCAGCCATGTTTTTTCAGCGCCCCAGTATACATCCATATCCGGTTCCCAGACATCTTCACGACCTCCTGCAAATCCAAAAGTTTTGAATCCCATGGATTCCAGTGCCATATTTCCGGTAAGAATCAAAAGGTCAGCCCAGGATATATTTCTTCCGTATTTTTGTTTGATCGGCCATAATAACCTTCTTGCCTTATCCAGGCTCACGTTATCCGGCCAGCTGTTTAAAGGGGCAAAACGCTGCTGGCCTGCTCCTGCTCCGCCTCTTCCGTCTCCTACACGATATGTTCCTGCACTATGCCACGCCATACGGATAAACAGAGGACCATAATGCCCAAAATCTGCCGGCCACCAATCCTGAGAATCCGTCATTAATGCATGAAGGTCTTTTTTTACCGCCTCAAGATCGAGTTTTTTAAATGCTTCTGCATAATCAAAGTCTTTATCCATAGGGTTAGACAGTGATGAATGTTGACGCAGCATATCTACTCTTAGCTGATCAGGCCACCAATCCTGATTTTGGGTACCACCACCGGCTACATTATTCTTTTTCATTGTCCCGTTGTGAAACGGGCATTTACTGATGTCATTCAAATCTTTTTCCATTGTCGTTTATTTATTTTATTTTGATTAATACTATTTAAGCAATGCTCTTTTGTAAGAACATGACAAACTTACAACGCTTATTCAATTAATACAATCTATTAATTTTAATTTCAATGATAGTTAAAAACTATAACGAAGTCATTTCGACAGCATCCAAGTTAAAGACACAATTGTGGTATTAAGTTAGTAAAATTTTAAATTCGCTGAGACATATACTGCTCTATTTAGAATAACTCAACGTAAGATTAAAGGATAGAAACAAAACGCTAAAAATAAATGTAACTCACTGCCTTATAGAAAGCTTTCCCTTCTTTCATTCATCAATATCAGTATCCCTCAACAATTTTCCGTCTCATAAAACGGAATCTTCCCTCTCAGAAAATTTATTTATCTTTATCTTTAAAGAAATAAACAGGGCTATGAAAAAAGTATTAATTGTTGTTCTCGTGGCATTCGTTATCATCCAGTTTTTCCCTATTGATAAAACCAATCCCGCTCCGACACCGGGAATGGATTTTCTGAGAATTAAAAATACACCGGAATCTGTAGCCAAAATGATCCGCACTTCTTGCTATGACTGCCATTCCAATGAAACTCAGTATCCGTGGTATGCCAATATTTCTCCGGCATCATGGTGGGTAAAAAATCATATCAATGAAGGCAGAAAGAAACTTAATTTCTCTACCTTTGCAGTGTATGAGCCTAAGAGACAGCTTCATAAACTGGAGGAATGCATTGAAATGATTGAAAAAAGTGAAATGCCTCTTGAATCCTACTATATCGGGCATCAGGATGCAAAACTCTCTGATGAACAGCGTACGGAACTGGTAAAGTATTTTAAGAAAATAAAAGAAGATACGGAACGAAATATTATGTTTAACAAATAAAAATTATGAAAGACCTGGAAGGTAAACATATTGTTTTTTTTGACGGAGACTGCGGAGTCTGTAATTTCTGGGTACAGTGGATTTTGGAAAGAGATACAAAAGACCGATTTATGTTCGCTTCACTGCAATCTGAGTTCGGACAACAATTTTTGTCTGAAAGAGGGCTGAAAACTACAGATTTCAACACCATGTACCTTTGGAAACCGGGCCGGTACTATCTCATCAAATCAAAGGCTGTCCTTAAAATTGCAGACTTACTGGGCGGAATCTACAGGCTGTCTGTGATTGGAAAGCTGATACCGGCTTTTTTAAGCAATACCATCTATGATATGATCTCCAGAAACAGGATGAAACTGGCAAATCAGAAATGCTACTTACCGGATCAGCACCAGAAGAAAAAATTCATTCAGGTATAAAACTCGGTAAATAAGTAAAGTATAAAAAATTTTCTGTCTCATTCGGGGAGACCATATAAAATAAAAAACCGTCAGAATTATCTGCCGGTTTTCTGTTTTATCATTCATAAATTTTTCAACCAGAGGTTTCTACTGATTCAAAGACCATATTGAATAGCTGTTCGGGGCACACTGAATTTTCACCCATTTATCTCCCTGTGTAGTAGGGTACCAGCCTGAACTTCCTGTAAAATCCTTAATCTGCTGAGAAGCCCAGTTGGTTTCAATCCATCGTTCCTGCCAGCTTGATGAAGTATTGATGTAGACTACCAGTCCGGGATTTCCGTTATATCCGTTACGTCTTGCAATATATTCATCATTATCAGTATACAAAATTGAAGTGGTTCCTGTCGCTTTATTATTATGGATCCAGATCAGATTATTTAGCCTTTCTTTATTCAGCCATTCTTCATAATCCCTGTAAAAGATGGTGGGATAACCTTCGTGGGTCAGGATATAGGCATATGCCGGCATTTTGTTGTAAATAATATCCGTATCGTGATTGGCTACAAAAGTCACGGCTTTGTACGGATTCCTTTTCCACATCATATCATCATTCAGTGCATTCAGATTTCCGTTATCAAAAGCTTCATCCATTTTATAATAGGCTGCAAAATCAAATACCGAACTATTGGCATTATTAGCCCACCATTCTAAAGTATTGACATTGGAATCCCATAATTCTCCCACGGAAAAACCTCCTACTTTGGAATTCCAGGTATTCACGACCCATGGTCCGAAGCCTTTAACATAATCAAATCTCCAGCCGTCAAATTTCATTACATTTTTATAATATTTAGCCACCGAATCATCTCTTCCCCACAGCCAGTCCTGTACATGAGGATTGGCATGGCATAAATCCGGGAATCCCCCGAAAGCACCCTCATCATTATTTCCGTAGGCATTTTTATAAAAGTCATTATAATTTCTCTGAAATTTTCCCGAAGCAATTCCTGAAAAATTAGTCCATGTATTGGTTCCTGTATAAGGATTCGCCTCAGATTGTCCGCCACTGTTATGATTAATCACAATATCAGCATATACCTGCATATTCTCAGCATGTGCTTTAGTAATTAAAGCTTCCAGTTCGGTTCTTGATCCGAAGCGGGTTTCTACGCTTCCGTTCTGATTAAAATCTCCAAAATCATAATAATCCGTAGGATCATATCCCATGGAATAAGCGCCGTTTTGCGCTTTGGAAGCAGGCGGCAGCCAAACCGCTCCAATTCCGGCATTAGACCATGCCGTTAATTTATCTTTAACGGTGTTCCACCAGTTTCCTCCATCGGGAACATCCCAGTAGAACCCCTGCATAAGCACTCCGCCTCCCGGTCCGGCTGTAAATTTGCCCTGCATCGATCCGGAGGTGCTTCCGGTACTAAAGGGCCGCCCGTCATGAGTGGTTACATTTACAATTTTATTGTGGACCTCCAGCTGTTGCGGAGTCTTATTGACAAATTCATCATTATTCTGACAAGAAGAGAACAACGCTAAAGCCAATACTGAAAGAAGAAAATATGTTTTTTTCATGATATAATTTAATTATCAACCTATCAACTAAATTACAATTTTATTAATATAAATCTCAAACATAAGTGAAATGTTTTGTTTTTTAATAATAAATCAGAAAAAAGCGCATCTTATATTTTCATTAAAAAATCATAAATTTTTAAGTTTCTCGAAACAATTTTTCTTTTAATCCATATATTTGCATACTATGGAATATAACACCCAAAAAACTCAGCTTCATATGCCCGAATACGGCAGAATTATACAACAGTTGGTTGAGCGCTGTAAAGAACTTGTTTCCAGAGAGGAAAGAAGTGAAATGGCTATGGCAATCATCGATTTTATGGGTCAGAGAAACCCACAACTTCGCGACGAAGAAAATTATAAACATAAACTTTGGGACCATCTTTTTATTCTTGCAGATTATGATCTGGATGTAGATTCTCCCTATCCGTTCCCTACCAGAGAACAATTGGCGGAAAAGCCTAAAAGAATGGAATATCCGAAACTTCAGGGAGACTTCAAGTTTTACGGAAAAAGTATTCTTCAATTGATTGAAAAAGCAATTGAACTGGAAACGGGTGATGAAAAAGAAGCCCTTATTGAGGTTATTGCCAACAATATGAAGAAGTCTTATAATGTCTATAATAAAGAACATGTGACGGATGATGTCATTTTCCGCCATCTGAAAGAATTGTCAGAAAACAGACTGGATCTTACAGGAATTGACTCTCTTGAAAAAAGCAAGATCTATTACACCAGTAATAACAACCGTAATAACAACGGTAATAATAACCGTAATAACAACAACAGCAATAACAATAATAAAAACCAGCCTAATAAAAGAAGGCATAATAACAATCATAAAAACAGAAAATAATGAGTGGAACATTTCAGATAAGAGGAGGGAAAAGATTGCAGGGTGAAATAACTCCACAAGGAGCCAAAAATGAGGCTTTGCAGATTTTATGTGCGGTTTTATTAACGGACGAAGAGATAAGAATCAAAAATATCCCGGATATTCATGATGTTAACAGGCTGATTGAAATTCTCGGAGATTTTGGAGTAAAAGTTACTAAAAACGGACAGGGAGATTACACTTTCAAAGCGGATCAGGTTAACTTTGATTATATAAAATCCAGCGAGTTCAAAAAAGACGGCGCTAAACTACGTGGTTCAATTATGCTGATGGGGCCAATGCTGGCGCGTTACGGAGAAGCCTATATGCCTACACCCGGAGGTGATAAAATAGGAAGAAGAAGACTGGATACCCATTTCCAGGGATTAGTGGAACTGGGCGCGGAATTCAATTATGATGAAGAGGAGTATTTCTATTCATTAAAGGCAAAAGAGCTTAGAGGAAAATTTATTTTACTTGAAGAAGCTTCTGTAACCGGAACAGCGAATATCGTAATGGCAGCAGCCTTAGCTAAAGGAAAAACAAGGATTTATAATGCTGCTTGCGAGCCTTATCTTCAGCAATTATGCAAAATGCTGAACAGAATGGGTGCCAACATTTCAGGAATTGGCTCCAACCTTCTTACCATTGAAGGGGTAGAATACTTACACGGAACTGAACATACCATGCTTCCGGATATGGTAGAAATCGGATCCTGGATTGGTCTTGCGGCCATGACAAAATCTGAAATTACCATCAAAAATGTAAACTGGAACCAGCTGGGAGTTATTCCGAATACATTCAGAAAATTAGGAATCGAGCTTGAACAGAGCAATGATGATATTTATATTCCGGCTCAGGAACATTATAAAATTCAGAAATTTATTGACGGATCTATCCTTACGGTTTCTGATGCACCATGGCCTGGATTTACTCCGGATTTATTATCTATTATCCTTGTAGTGGCTACTCAGGCTAAAGGAAGTGTTTTGGTTCACCAGAAAATGTTTGAATCCAGATTATTCTTCGTAGATAAATTAATCGATATGGGTGCACAAATTATTTTATGTGACCCGCACAGAGCAACGGTAATCGGACTGAATCAGGAGTCTCCCTTAAGAGGAACAACAATGGTTTCTCCGGATATCAGAGCCGGAAATGCCCTTCTTATTGCAGCCCTTTCTGCAGAGGGAAAATCGATTATCCACAATATCGAACAGATCGACAGAGGATACGAAAATATCGATGGAAGACTAAGAGCAATCGGTGCTGATATCGAAAGAATTTAAGATCAGAAATTAAATAGTAAAAGCTAGAAATTAGTTTAATCCAGATTAAAAAAAACAAAAAAGTGTTCCGATTACCTGAACACTTTTTTGTTTTTCCGGATAAGTCACATCTAACGATTTTCTATCCTCAAAAGAAAAAACACCCACTTTACCGGAACTCTTTATGAGGAAAAATAAAAGTGCCCGGTCAGAAAACCGGACACTTTCGTAATTAAAACTATATGAATCTATCTTAAGAATACTTCCTGCAGAGATACTCCACTGTGGTACTCAAAAGTTTATTTTTATTCAGATAGACCTCAAGCTTCTGATAGTCTTCTGAATTTACATTAATATATAACTGTACCGTCCCGAAACTGTATCCGTTGACGTATTCTACATTAGCAGATAACACTCTGTGACAAATGCCCAATTGATTGTAGATGGTATTCATTAAATGTTCAAATTTCATTTTGCCATTCAATTCTATTTCCAGGATCAATTCTTTTTTAGGCAGGTTTATTTTATTTTGTGAAACCTGCAGGCTTGGATGAAGTGTAATCATTGCTAAAGATTTTTGGGTTAAACACATTCAGATCATATAACGTACTGCATTAAATCTGTCACAAAAATATAAAAAAATAATAGTCCACCAAATTAGTGGACTATTATTTTGAAATTTTAACATAAAAAAAAGAAGCGGGTATGCTTCTTTCGTTTGCTATCAGAGTTCTTTTATTCTTTCCAGTTTTTCAGAGCCGGCCAGCCCGTTGGGGTTGCAACCCGGTTCTCCTTCAGGAACTTTCAGATTTTTTTTCTGGTAAAATTCTGTCCAGAATGCATTAGTCTTTCCTGTTTTAGGATCAATAAATGTCATAGGCTCTAATTGAAAAATATGATCAGATCTGAATGCTCTCTCTACAAAGTCTGAGCAGTAATATGAATTTTCATTGAGAATATAATTGAAATTATAGGGTTTTCCGAGCATCTGACCGGCTTTGTTAACAGCGGCCGGAACAGCTTTCTGATATTCAGGCTTTAAACGATAAAGAATGACTTTCTGCCCCTCTCCTTTCTGTTCTCTGATAAACTCTTTTAATTTCTGTTTTTGAGAACCGCCTTTAGGAGCTGCATGTAAAACGAAAAACTGTTTTTTTTCTTTTTCCAGAATTCCTATATGATCAAAAGAAGCTGTTTTTTGTTTTTGGGTAACATTATTAATCGCTCCTGAAAGTCCGCTTTCTTTTGCGGTAACAAAAAGCAAATCTCCGTTTTTTAATTCTGAAGTCCGGTAAGAATTACAATTCAACAATAATAACATCAAAAAGAATAAACTTCCTCTCAGCATCATTTTTTTATGACACGATATTTTAAATCTCAGCATCCTATATGGTTTATCCTCCAAAATTACAAAATAGAATTCATTACATTTGTAGAAAGTATTGATCTATTCTTCATACCCAATGCTAATCGAAACACGCCACACATTCTTATGCCACATATTTTATTAGTTGAAGACGACGACAGGCTTTCCAGGCTTATTACAAAAGGGCTTCATGAATCAGAGTTTGAAGTAACGGCAGCCTATGACGGAATGACCGGGCTGAAACTGGCATTACAAACTTCTTTTGATCTGGTGATAACAGATATTGTTTTACCCCAAAAAAACGGCCTTGAATTTTGTACAGAGATTAAAGCTTTAAAGCCCAATCTTCCGGTTATCATGCTTACAGCACTCGGTACTACAGATGACAAGCTGGAAGGTTTTGATGCGGGAGCAGATGATTATCTGACCAAACCTTTTGAAATGCGCGAACTTTCGGCAAGAATAAAAGTTTTACTGAAACGCTTTTCACAACAAAGACAACAAAAAGTTTTTGTTCTGAAATATGAAGGAATAGAAATGAATCTCGAGCAAAAAACAGTGAGCCGCGATCATATGCCTATAAAACTGACTCCGAAGGAATTCAATCTCCTGAAATTCATGATGGAAAATTCCGAAAAGGTTCTTTCCCGGGGAGAAATCGCTGAAAAAGTTTGGGAAACCCATTTCGATACCGGAACCAATTTTATTGATGTTTATATCAATTATCTGAGAAAGAAAATCGACAAGGATTTTGAAACCAAACTTATCCATACCAAAGCCGGCATGGGATTTATTCTTAAAAAAGACTACGAAACCGGTATTACCTCTTAACTCCTGAGTGAACTGATGAAAATAAGAACGAGACTTACCCTGCTTTTTACCCTGATTACGGCTATGCTTTTAGGTGTTTACAGCTTTTCAATCTATTATTCATCAAAAGAAGCCAGAGAACAATCTTTTTACAGCGAATTACAAAACGAAGCTATTGCAAAAACTGACTTATTTTTCCGGAGCTCATTGCCGGAACAGGAAATGCATAAGCTTTACAAAAATAACAACAGAACACTCAATGAGGTTCAGGTGGCCATTTATGATGTCCATAAAAATCTCATTTATCACGATGATGCCAAAGTAGATTATGTGAAAGAAACCCCGGAAATGCTTTCGGAAATATTTCAGAAAAAGCGGATCAATTTCTTTTTAGATGATTTACAGGTTATCGGGATTGTGTATCATTTTGAGGGAAAATCCTATGCCGTTACGGCTGCTTCTTATGATAAATACGGATATGAGTATCTTACCCATCTGCTCACCATCAGTATTATTTCCTTCGTCATTATTCTGATCCTCATCTACCTCTCAGGAATTTTTCTTTCAAAGAAGGCATTGAGCCCGCTTAGTGAAATGGTGAATCAGATCAAAAAAATTACAGCCGGAAAATTACAGCTGCGTTTAAAAACGACGAAAGAAAAAGACGAACTGAACGAGCTGGCTCAGAATTTCAACGGGATGCTTGAGCGGCTGGAAAATTCTTTTGATGCCCAAAAGCATTTTGTATCCAATATTTCCCATGAACTCAGAACTCCCCTGTCTGCAATTATTACCGAGCTGGAACTGGCTTCCAAAAAAGATCACACCAAAGAGGAATACCAGGAGAGCATTTCATATGCTCTGGAAGACGCCCGTAATATGGTGAAACTTTCCAACAGTTTAATGGATCTTGCCAAAGCAAGCTACGATCCTAATGAAATCAGTTTTTCAGAACTTCGTCTCGATGAAATTCTGCTGGAATCTTATACTAAAATCACAAAAGAAAATTCCACCTACAAGGTTTCATTGAATATAGAAAATGAGATAGAAGAGCATGAGCTTATTATCCGGGGAAATGAATATCTGCTGCAGGTTGCCTTTAATAATCTTATTGACAATGCCTGCAAATATTCACCGGATCACAGTTGTTCCATAGATGTATCAATGAATACCCGAAGGCTTTATATCCGCTTCGGCAATACAGGTATTACCATTTCCCCTGAAGATTTGGAACATATCTTCAAACCTTTTTACAGAAGTGAGACATTCAGAAAAGAAAAAGGACATGGAATCGGGCTTTTCCTTACGGAGAAAATTTTCATTCTTCATCATGCTGCTGTTCGGGTAAACTCAGAAAATAATAAAACCGTTTTTACAGTGATATTTGAGAATAAAAACAGCTGAACACCAAGGGGTATTTAATGTTGAGACGTTTTACTGAAGACTGTAGTTCCTATACTTGCGGCAATAACACAAGCTATAGAAATCCACTGTAAAAAGGTAAGATCTTCAGCAAGAAACAGCAATCCTGAAAGTGCAGCAAAAGCCGGCTCAAGGCTCATCAGAATACTAAAAGTCTTTGCCGGAAGCCTTTTCAGTGCCATAATTTCTAATGAAAATGGTAATGCACTCGATAAAATGGCAACGCCCAAACCTTTTACAAAAATCGTCGGTGTTAAATTAAAAACGGCTCCGTCCCATATTGTAAATGGTATAATAACAAGACTTGCAAACAACATTCCTGTCGTTACGGCATCTTTACCGTCCATAATTTTTGCCACTTTTCCACCCATTACAATATAAACTGCCCAGAACATTCCTGCCAGAAAAGCAAGCCCCAGTCCTAATAAGTCTATATTATTACTCTTCCACGGCACGATAAGAAGTATCCCCGCACAAGCTAATAATGCCCATACCACATCCAGTAATTTACGGGAGAGTGCCAATGCCAGAAACAAAGGACCTGCAAATTCAACAGTCACCGCCAGTCCCAAAGGTATACGCTGTATGCCCATATAAAAAATCAGATTCATGGCAGCCAGTCCTATTCCATACATCGCACAGTATTGCCATTTTTGTCTGTTGAACTTCAAAAACTTCGGACGGTTAATCAGTGTCAGTAAAATTGCTGAAAGTACAATTCTTAAGGTAACGGTTCCTATCGCTCCTATCTCAGGAAAAAGCTGTTTTGCAATAGATGCTCCGCCCTGTACACAGATAATAGCCATAAGGGTAGCCGGTATCGCTATATTTGATTTTTTCATTGCTGTAAGTATTAAAAAAGGCAGGAAAGAAGTTTCCTCAACCGAACACACTTTATTTTATATATGATCAGCTGTAACACCGTCACAAAAAATAATTTGCGGTCAAATGTATTGAAATTTTGTCTTTTACAATGGATACAGATGTCACTTCATTCCTCAATGATATAATTCAACAGAAATACTGGCTTAGGAAAATAATTCTGTTTTCTAATCATATTCTAATAACATTCTAAAGTTTTTCTAACAGCCATTCTCTAAAAGGAAGAATACCTTTGCAGCAAATAAGAACCGCTATGGATACCGATCCGTCACATTACAACAATAACTAAACATTCAGCAGTGTACATTTTCTGTATACAGGCTGAATGCCATACAAACAGAAAGATCATGAATACACTAGAATTTACTCTCCGTCTCTTTACAGCATTTGCCTTAGGAGCCAGCATCGGTTTCGAAAGACAATGGCGCCAGAAAAGTGCAGGTCTTCGTACCAATACACTCGTATGTCTGGGTTCTGCAGCATTCGTTCTTCTTTCCATCAGGATCGGAGGGGATGCCACAGGCAGAATTGCTTCTTATATCGTAAGTGGTATAGGGTTTCTAGGAGGCGGTGTTATCATGAAAGACGGGCTCACCGTTCGCGGACTGAATACAGCAGCTACGATCTGGTGTTCAGCCTCTGTAGGAGCGCTCAGCGCAATGGGATTTCCCCTTGAAGCAGCGATTACCTCAGGATTTATTATTCTCACCCATATCGTTCTCCGCCCTCTGGGGCTAAAACTGGGCAATACGATCACCAGCAGAAATCATTATACCGAATACCTTATCAGCATTAAATGTAAAAGCGAGGTCGAAAATCATATTCGTGTTCAGCTGATGCAGTCTTTAAGCGGAAATGATAAAATCTTATTAAAATCACTTACCAGCGATGACAATGGCATTCCTGAGAATGCCATCATCACAGCAGAAGTGCATGCTTCCACTCCACAGGACAGCTTTATGGAAAAAACAGCCAGCAGACTGACTATTGAAGACAAAGTCATCAAAGTAAGCTGGGAAATTATAGGCACTGAAAACGATTTATAACATTAAAAACAACCTTTGAAGCGATGTTAAAAAAATCTTCCAACAAAAATCTCAATTCGGCAGCTCTTGTTAAATTAAAAGAAGCAGCCTCTGAGAATGAAAAAATGATTTATGCAATGCTCGAAACTTCTGATGAAGGGCTTAGCGAAAATACGGTTAAAGACCGTCTGAAGATATATGGTAAAAATGAAATGGCCACACAAAAGGCTCCTTCATGGCTGAAACAGTTTGCCCATTCTTTCTTTAATCCCTTCAATTATATTCTGGCCTGTATTGCGGTAATATCTTTATTTATTGATGTCATCCTTGTACCAGACGGAGAAAAAGACCTGAGTACCAGTATTATTATTTCAGTAATGCTTTTATTCAGCACTGTTTTAAGATTCACTCAGGAATTTCGCAGTAATAAAGCTGCAGAAGCATTGAAAAGAATGGTAAAAACCAGCTGTCTTACCAAAAGAAAGTTCAGAGAAAGTGAAGAAATAGAGATTAGTGAAATTGTTCCCGGTGATATTGTAATTCTTTCTGCCGGTGACATGGTTCCTGCTGATTGCAGAATTCTAAAAAGCAAAGATCTTTTCATCAGCGAATCTATACTGACAGGGGAAGCTTTGCCGGTAGAAAAAAATGCACTGCCCATCCGTGATGCAAAAGACCGAAATCCGCTTAGTCTCCAAAATATCTGCTTTATGGGAACCAATGTGGTAAGCGGATCGGCTACTGTGGTAGTCGCCAACACGGGTATTTTCACATATTTCGGAAGCATCAGCAGAAGTCTTATTTCCAAAAGACCTGAAACTGCTTTTGATATCGGAGTCAACAAAGTAAGTTTTCTGCTGATCCGGTTTATGCTGATCATGACTCCGGTTATTTTTCTGATCAACGGATTGGTTAAAGGCGACTGGATGCAGGCTTTATTATTTGCCATTGCCGTAGCTGTAGGACTTACTCCCGAGATGCTTCCTATGATTGTCACTGCAAATCTGGCGAAAGGAGCTGTAAATATGAGCAAAAAGAAAGTGATCGTTAAACGTCTGAATGCCATTCAGAATATCGGAGCAATGGATATTCTCTGCACGGATAAAACGGGAACACTTACTCTGGATAAAATAGTTCTGGAAACCCACCTCAATGTTCAGGGTATTGAAGACGATGAAGTATTGAAATGGGCCTACCTCAACAGCTTTCATCAGACCGGTCTTAAAAATCTTCTGGATCAGGCTGTACTGGAGCATGCCGAAGTTCATCACCTCATTAAAGCAGATGAATTATATCTAAAAGTAGATGAAATTCCTTTTGATTTTGAAAGAAGAAGAATGTCTGTCATTCTGAATACCTCCAATGGAAAACACCTGATGATTTCCAAAGGTGCCGTAGAAGAAATGCTCTCTTTATGCAAATATGCCTTAGATCCTGGTGAAGATTACAGCCTGCATATTGAAAATGACAATATTGTTCCGCTGGACGACCGCATGAAACAGAAAATCATCAAAATGTCTGAAAAACTTAATGCTGAAGGGCTTCGGGTGTTATTGGTAGCAATTCGTGAATTTGACGGAGACCACCCGTTGAATTATTCCGTAGCCGATGAAAATCACCTTACACTGACAGGCTTTATAGGCTTTCTTGATCCTGCAAAACCATCTGCCGAACCAAGTATAAAAGCCCTTCATAAGCTGGGAGTTGAGGTAAAAGTAGTAACCGGAGATAATGATATTGTGGCCAAAAAAATATGTCATGATGTGGGAATTCCCATCAACACTATTATGCTTGGCGATGAGCTGGATAGTATGAGTGATGATGAGCTCAGCAGAGATATGGATCTGTATTCTGTTTTTGCGAAAGTAAGCCCTTTACAGAAACAACGTATTGTAAAGATATTAAGATCAAAAGGGCATACCGTAGGATTTATGGGAGACGGAATCAATGATGCAGCTGCCATCAAAGAAGCCGATGTCGGAATTTCCGTAGATACCGGTGCTGATATTGCCAAAGAAAGCGCAGATATTATCCTGCTGGAAAAAGATTTAATGGTATTACGCAGTGGTGTCATCTATGGCAGAAGAACTTTCGGAAACATTATTAAATATATAAAAATGACGGCCAGCAGTAATTTCGGAAATATGTTCAGCATGATCGGAGCCAGTGCATTGCTTCCTTTTTTACCTATGCTTCCGTTACAGATTCTGACACAGAATTTATTATATGATGTTTCACAGTCTTCCATTCCCTGGGATACAATGGATAAAGATTTTCTGGAAAAACCAAAAAAATGGGAAGCCGAGAGTATTAAAAAATTTATGCTGTATATAGGTCCGTTAAGCTCTATTTTTGATTATATGACCTTTGGGGTAATGTTCTTTATTTTCAAAGCTAATACTCCGGAACATCAGAGTTTATTTCAGACGGGATGGTTTGTAGAAGGCTTGCTGTCCCAGACCTTGATTGTACATATTATCAGAACCAAAAAAATTCCTTTTATCCAAAGCTGGGCGGCAGCTCCTGTAGTCGCTTTGACCAGTTTGATCATGCTGATCGGAATGCTGATTCCATTCACATCTGTTGCAGGATATCTGAAAATGCAGCCACTTCCGTTGAGTTACTTTCCTTATTTAATAACCATCCTTACCGGATATTGCATTCTCACTCAATTCGTAAAACAATGGTTTATTAAAAAATTCGGACAATGGCTGTAGCCAATCGGTGATTTTAAAAGATTTCACAAAAATATCACCTCAACTTGAAATAAAAAAGAAAAATTAAAATTAAATTAGTGGTAATAAACATTTTATATGAGAAAAACTGTATTAACAATAGTTCTTTTGGCATTACTTACTTCCTGTAAAGATTCTAAAAGCGAAGCCCCTCAGGATAATGACTTCGTAGTCAAAGGAAATAACGTGATGATTCCGGAATCCAATCCTGTCTTTAAAAAAATCAAAACTGAAGTAGTGGCAGAACAGGAGCATAGTGACGGAGTGGTTTCTGCCGGAACAATCCAGGCTATTCCTAATCATTATGCAGAAATTGCCAGTCCGTTTTCAGGAAGAATTATAAAGTCTTTTATCCAGCTTGGGCAAAATGTTTCCGCCGGAAGTCCTCTCTTTGAAATCCTTTCTTCCGATTATTTTTCGGTACAAAAAGATTATACGGATGCTTTAAACGATGTACAACTTGCGGAAAAAAATTACAGACGTCAGCAGGATCTTGTAAAGCACGGGGTAGGTATTCAAAAGGAACTGGATGAGGCAGAAACCGATTTCAAGAATAAAAAAACTTCACTTTCCAACGCTTCTTCGGCCTTAAAAGTATACAACAGCAAAGGAGGCGGTATCGGAAGTCCCCTTATTGTAAGAGCTCCTATCAACGGAGAAATCATTTCCAACAAGATTGTCAATGGTCAGTTTCTGAAAGGAGATGCTGATCCTGTTATCATTATTGCAGAATTATCCAAAGTCTGGATTTCCGGTGATGTAAAAGAAAAAGACATCCGCTTTGTCAATACCGGAGATCATGTTTCTGTAAAAGTAAGCGCTTACCCTGACAGAAACATTACCGGAAAAGTATACCACATCAATGAAGTTGTAGATGAAGATACGCGAAGTATAAAAGTTCTTATTGAATGCGACAATCCTGACCGAAAACTGAAACCGGGTATGTATGCCACTGTTAATTTCTCAACAACACCTACAAGATCTATCATGATTCCGGTTACAGCTTTAATGCAACAGGACAGTTCTCAGTATGTATGGGTAAAAACAGGTAAGAATCAGTTTACCAAACGTACTGTAACGGCCGGTGAAACCGATCAGAAAACTGTAAGAATTACCTCAGGGTTACAAGTTGGTGATACCATCATGACTGAAGGCGGAATTTATATGTTAGACGCGAAATAATGTAAAATGTACAAAAGCCCGGATCACTCTTTTATACTTTAGAATTAAGATCTATATGATCATGTATCCTTTGTACAAAAATCAAGAACTATGAAGCAATTACTTACAATCTCTATACAAAAGAGGTGGCTTATGCTTGCCCTCTTCCTTTTATTAGGTTTTTTCGGATATTATTCCTGGACCAAATTATCCATAGAAGCTTATCCTGATATCGCCGATGTAACTTCACAGGTGGTAACACAGGTTCCGGGGCTGGCTGCCGAAGAAGTGGAACAACAGATCACCATTCCTCTCGAACGATCTCTGAACGGGCTTCCGGGAATGCATGTCATGCGAAGCAAAAGTACTTTTGGACTGTCCATTATTACGCTGGTCTTCGATGACGGGATAGACGATTACTGGGCAAGACAGCGTATTCAGGAAAGACTCACGGATGTCACACTTCCTTATGGTGCACAACCCGGGCTTGATCCCCTTACCTCTCCTATCGGCGAAGTCTATCGTTATATTATCGAAAGTAACAATCACAGCCTGCGGGAACTTACAGATCTACAGAAGTTCGTGATTATCCCGCGTATTAAACAGGTTTCAGGAATTGCTGATGTTACCAATTTCGGGGGAATTACCACTCAGTTCCAGATCGAGCTGGATCCTCATAAACTCGAACAATATGGTCTTTCGTTATCTGAAGTGACCGAAACTATTTCCAAAAATAACGTCAGTGCCGGCGGAAGTATGCTTCCCCGAGGAAATCTGGCATATGTCATCCGGGGAATAGGGCTGGTAAAAGATTTAAATGATCTTGGAAAAATTGTGGTAAAAACACAAAACGGGGTTCCGGTTTTCCTGAATGATGTAGGTACTCTGAAGTACGGAAATCTTGAGAGAAAAGGGATTCTTGGCTATACAGACAGAAAGCGAAATTATTCTGAAAGTGTGGAAGGAATTGTACTTCTGCTCAGAGGGCAAAATCCTTCACAGGTACTGGATGGAGTCCATCAGGCTATTGAGGAATTAAATAATGAAACATTACCTCCGGGGGTAAAAATTCATCCGTTTCTGGACAGAACGGATCTGGTAAAAACAACCCTTCATACCGTCTCCCATACCCTTACTGAAGGAATCGTTCTGGTCATTATTGTATTGATCGTATTCCTTGGAAGCTGGCGTGGTGCCCTTCTGGTTGCTATTACAATTCCGCTGTCCCTGCTGTTTGCATTTATTCTGATGCATTTTACAAATATACCGGCTAATCTTCTTTCATTAGGAGCCATTGACTTCGGAATCATCGTAGACGGCGCCATTGTTATGCTGGAAACTATTCTGAAAAAAAGAGAAGAAGATCCGGAAGAAGCCCTTGAAGAGAAAACGATTACCCAAAGAGTCATCGAAGTTGCCAAACCTATTTTCTTTTCCACCATTATTATTATTACAGCTTATCTTCCGCTGTTTGCATTCGAACGTGTTGAGAAAAAAATGTTTACTCCAATGGCATTTACGGTAGGCTATGCCTTATTCGGAGCTCTTGCCGTTGCATTGATTCTTATTCCGGGGCTGGCTTATGTCATCTATCGTAAGCCACAAAAGATCTACCACAACAAATGGCTGGAAAAAATAAGTAATGCATATGGAAAAAGAATAGAAAAGATTATGCAGACTCCTAAAAAGGTAATGATTCCGGTAAGTATCGTACTGATATCGGCAGGAATTCTCTCTTATACCGTAGGAAAAGATTTCCTTCCTGAGCTGGATGAAGGCTCCATCTGGCTGCAGGTACAACTGCCACCGGGTATTTCTTTAGCCAAATCAAAAGAAATGAGCGATACTCTTCGGGCCCGAACACTCAAGCATAAGGAAATTACCTACATGATGATTCAGGCAGGACGTAATGATGACGGAACCGATCCATGGACCGCTTCCCACTTTGAGGTTTCCGTAGGAATAAAACCTTACAGCGAATGGCCTGCCGGAAAAACAAAAGCCGATCTGATTAAAGAGCTTGCTGCTGATTATAAAAATATGCCCGGATTCACTGTAGGTTTTTCACAACCGATGATTGACGGAGTAATGGATAAAATCTCCGGAGCCCATAGCGAACTGGTTGTAAAAGTATATGGAGAAGATTTCAAAGAAACCAGAAGAATCGCTGAGAATGTGTTGTCAACTTTAAATAAAATTCCGGGGTCTGCAGATCTGGCCATCGATCAGGAACCCCCTTTACCTCAGCTGCAGATTATTGCTGACAGAGATAAAATCGCCCAGTACGGACTGAACGTTGCCGATGTGGCAGACCTTATTGAAGTAGCATTGGGAGGAAAAGCTATTTCTCAAATCTTTATCGGCAATAAAGTATATGATATTTCCTGCCGGTATACAGAAGACAGCCGTGATACTCCGGATAAAATCGGAAATCTGATGCTGACCTCAGCTTCCGGAGCCAAAATTCCTTTATCACAGGTAGCAGAAGTAAAATTAAGCACAGGTGAGAGTACCATTACCCGAGAAATGAATAAAAGGCACCTTACCGTAAAGCTGAATTTAAGAGGTACCGATCTTTCTTCCTTCCTGAAAAAAGCTCAGGACAAGATTGAAAAAGACATTCAATATGATCACGAAAAATACCAGATTAAATGGGGCGGACAGTTTGAAAACCAAAACAGAGCCTATTCCAGACTGGCATTCATCGTTCCGTTAGCACTGGCTATTATGTTCCTGCTATTATATGGTGCTTTTGGAGACTTCAGACAGGCCTTGGTACTTATGTCTATTGTTCCTTTGGCATTATTCGGAGGGATGCTGGCGCTCAATATACGCGGAATGTCTCTTAATGTATCCTCAGCCGTAGGCTTTATCGCATTATTCGGAGTGGCTATCCAGAACGGAGTGATTATGATTTCTCATATTAATGATCTTCGTAAAAAAGGATATGAACTTAAACATGCTGTAACTAAAGGAGCCAGAGACCGTTTCAGACCAGTACTGATGACAGCAACCGTTGCCGTGATCGGGCTATTTCCGGCTTCTCTGGCTACAGGAATAGGTTCGGATGTGCAGCGTCCTTTGGCAACGGTAATTGTGTACGGATTAATGTTCTCTACTATTTTAACCCTGTTCGTTCTGCCTGCCATTTATTTTATGGCAGAAAGCCGTAACAAAAAACAAAATTTGGAATCAGATGAAAATTAAAGTTCATTTTATCATCATATCTGCTGTTTTGCTTGGCATGACAGGCAGACTCAAGGCTCAGGAGAAAGAACTTATCCGTTTTGATGAATATCTGAGTCTTGTCGGAAAAAACAACCTCGGATATGCAGCTCAGAAGTACAATGTAAGTATGGCAGATGCCGCCATTCAGACTGCAGGTATGTTTCCGGACCCTCAGCTGGAAATGGAAACAACCAATAACGGTGTGAATCAAAACATGGGCTATGTCTATGGTGCTTCCCTTGGCTGGACACTGGAAATGGGAAGAAAAAGGAAAGCCAGAATCAACCTCGCCAGAGATCAGTCAGAGCTGAGCAAAACCCAATTGCAGGATTTTTTCAGAAATCTACGGGCAGATGCCGGTTTAGGCTATATTGACGCATTAAAATCCAAAGCACTTCTGGAAGTGCAGCAGGACTCCTATAAAAATATACTGCAACTTGCCAAGTCAGACAGTATCCGGTACCGGTTGGGAACCATATCTCTGGTTACTTCAAAACAGAGTAAACTGGAAGCAGCTTCTTTACTCAATGAAGTATATCAGGCTGAAAGCGCCGAACAACAGGCTTTAACCAGCCTGTCAGTATTTCTTAGTGATAATAAAATCACCGGTAGAGATGTAGTGGGGGATTTCACTGCTTTCAACAGAGATTTCAGCATTGATGAACTTATCGTTCATGCATTAAATGAAAGAGCAGATTTACTGGCTGCCAAACAAAACACACAGGTTGCCAAAAGCCAGATCAGTCTTGAAAGAGCGAACCGTAAAATTGATTTAGGAATCAGTGCCGGCGCAGAGCGTCATACCGAAGCGACCAATGAAATCGCTCCCTCACCTACTGTAAATGCAGTAAAACTGGGAGTCAGCATTCCTTTAAAATTTTCCAACAGGAGAAATGCAGGTTTAAAAATTGCAGAAATGGCCCATAGCCAGGCAGAAATTGAATACCAGCAAATCGAACAGAGCATACGGGCAGAGGTGATGCAGGCTTACCAGCAGTACATCGCAACCCAAAAGCAGGTAAAGCAATTTCATAACGGAATGCTTACCGAAGCCAAAAGTATACTGGAAGGAATCACCTACAGCTATAAAAGAGGAGAAAGCTCTATTCTGGAAGTATTAAATGCACAGAGAACCTATAATGGAATAAGAAAAGATTATTATCAGGCTCTTGCAGATAATGCTACTGCCTTAATTGAACTTGAAAGAAAAGCGGGAATCTGGGATATTGAATTCTAGAAAAAGCCTAACCTTTTTAAAAAGCCCTGAGATCAATTTGATTTCAGGGCTTTTATTATTTTATATATTGTAACTCATAAATTCCAATCCATTCTTCCGGAGTTATTCTCCGGCTCAGCTCGGCAATTAAATCAAAAGGGATATCTTCCGGCTTTTTAAATCTGACACAGGACTTTCCCATATTCAGTTTTTTTTTGGAATGCTTTGGATATTCAGCAACAAACCATTCAAGAAGCCCAGGGCCGGAATAGAGCCCCATATGATACAATGCGATAAAATTTTTCTGTGAAGCAAGATTAATAAAAGGCAGAGGAGTATTTGCCGTACAATGATACCCTGCAGGATATGTTTTCAAAGGAACAGCCCAGCCTATCATCCCGTAACTTGTTGTTTCTTCAAAACCTTCCGGCAGATTGTCATTCACAGTATCAAACAGTTTTCTGAAAGCCTTTTGCCTTTCTTCAGGGATCTTCGAAATATAGTCTTCAACAGAGTCGGATGAAATTTGCATTTTCAGTAAAGTTTTAGAGGTTTAAATTAATAAAAATCCGGGAGAATAAAGTATAAAAAAGCAGCAGTATAATAACATACTGCCGCCCCCACTTATTCACATTAAAAAAATTATTTTTTGATTGCTTTTACAGTAGATTGAGTCCCGTCTTTAAAGTGAAGGGTCACAAAATATAATCCTGAATTCAGCATATTGAGGTTGAGTTCTTTTAGAGGTCCGTCGACAGTTTTTATGATTCTGCCGGAAACATCAGCAACCGTAACGGTTTTCACTTCTCTGTTATCCGATATAAAGAGAATATCCTTAAACGGATTCGGATGAACTTCTGCTTTTCTAACCTGCCCCTTCACTTCTGAAGTACTCAGATTAGCATTTTCAACCGTGAAATCATCTACATAAAAATTATAATCGGCACTATCATAGTTGGTTCCCGAAGTTCCATAAAAAGCGAATACGGTATTGGAACCGGTGTATCCCGTTAATGTATAGGTATAGGCATTGGATGTATTGGACGGGGTATTGTTTGCATCCCATGTCTGCAGGATTGTCCAGGTATTTCCGCCATCATTTGAAACGATAAAATGAACTATATCATCGGAACCCATCTGTGAAGCGGCTGTTCCCGAATATGTTGTTATTCCGTAATTGAATTTCACTCTGTAATTACCTGCAGAAAGATCAAAAGGTACTGTTTTAATCCAGCCTGTTCTGTTGGTACTGTATAAGTTCATATTGGCTGATCCGTTCGTGGCTCCGTTTAAGAAGTTGCGCTGAAACCAGTATGTTGAGGTTCCTGTAGGTCCGGTAGCAGGACTTCCTCCAGAAACAGAGGTCTCCCAACAGGTCCCCGGAAAGACGGTAAAATCATTAGTGTAAGCAGGCACTACTGCTCCGCATAATGTGGTAAAACTTTTTGGGAATGACCAGGCGCTCTGGCCGGTTGTCGTACTGCAATGTGTTCTTACCCAATAATAATACGTTGTACTTGGAGATAAGTTCACCAGCAAATTTGATGTTCCGGTTACATTTGAAAAATTAGGGATGGTACTGCCTGTAGGAGTTGTCGGGCTTGTACTGTAATAAATATCATGACTTACGGCCTGTGTTCCTGCAGGAACAGTCCATGAAATCTGTGCAGAATTGGCAGTAACGGTTCCTGTGTTGGCCAGTACCGGAGCTAAACAATCGGTATAAGCTTCTGCTGAAAAGGCAAATATATTGGCTACTCCCGCGCTGTTGGTTTTGGTAATGGTAACACTCTGAATCGGTTTTGCCTGATTGGCTGCATCAATATTCAATACCGTCTGATATAATCTGGGATTGGTTGAATTGGGTTCCAGTGAATCTGTGTTTCTAAGAATTCTCCCTATTCCCTGAATGGCAAAATTACTTCCGTTATACCAGTCTGAAATACTTTGTCCTGTGAAGACCTGAGTTGTATTATCCGTAAAAGTCACGGTAATATTGACGGTAGATGTTCCGCTACCACTGGTGGAAAGCATATATAATTTAAAAGCCGCTACGGGATTCGTAAATACCAATGTTCCTGTATTGCTTCCCGTAGTATTGCTATTGATTCGAAGGGAATTGTTTCCGCTTAAATTTCCCAGCTGAAAGCTTAGCCCCGGTGTTGAAGCTACTGCTGAATTAATAATTCCGTTCGTGGGTAAACCGTAAGTAAGATCGGCACTGGTGGCAGTCAGTTTAAAATCTCTTGACACAAAATTGTAGGAAACTCCGTCAACATCTGTTGTGGTAGAAGTCATAGAAGACCCGATTCCGTTGGCGATGACGTCATCGGTATATCCGGACTGAACCGGCATTGTCTGAAAATTTTGCCCTATCAGAGCAGAAGCAGAAAACAGAGCAATAACAGGAATTGCTCTAAAAAATAAATCTATTGTCATTTTATTCACATTTGAACGGTAAATTAAGAAAAATATTAATATAAAAAGAATATTTTTAATAAATATTCAATATTAATTCTGTTTAATGCTAATATTCACTATTTACCCATTTAAATTATCATGCCCGTAAAAGAAGAAATATAACCCTATGAGCCCCTTCTTCTTAGCGCTTAATTTTATTATTGGGAAATTAAATCTTATTTTTGTCATACAAATTTTTTAAACAATGCCGAATATTTCAAACAGAGCACTGCACATGCCGCCATCGCCGGTAAGAAAACTAGTTCCTTTTGCATTACAAGCAAAACAAAAAGGAATAAAAGTATACCACCTTAATATCGGGCAGCCTGATATTGAAACTCCGGAAACAGCTTTAAATGCTTTAAAAAATATTGATTTAAAAGTATTGGAATATGCGCTTTCTGAAGGAAATATAGAATACAGAAAAGCCCTTACTGAATATTACCATTCTTTAGGTTTTTCAGATTTAACTCCTGACAATTTCATTGTTACCAACGGAGGTTCTGAAGCTCTTAACTTTGCCATCTCTACTTTATGTGATGAAGGTGATGAAGTGATCATTCCTGAGCCTTATTATGCTAACTACAATGGTTTCACCAGCACATTTGATGTTAATGTAGTAGCTGTCCCTTCTACAATTGATACGGGTTTTGCCCTTCCGCCTGTAGAAGAATTTGAAAAGAAAATTACAGAAAAAACAAGAGCAATCATTATCTGTAATCCGGGTAACCCGACAGGATACCTGTACACTCGTGAAGAATTACAAAAACTTGCTGAGATTGCTTTAAAATATGATATTGTTATCATTTCCGATGAAGTATACAGAGAATATGTATATGACGGAAAACAGCAAATTTCTATGCTTGACTTCCCTGAACTCAGTGAAAATTGTATCATCATTGATTCCGAATCCAAGCGTTATTCTATGTGCGGAGTAAGAATCGGATGTATGGTAACCCGTTCGCAGAAGATTCGTAATGCAGCGATGCTTTTTGCTCAGGCAAGATTAAGCCCTGTTCTTTTAGGACAGATTGCTGCAACGGCAGCTCACCAGAATGACGGACCTTACATCAGAGCCGTAAGAGAAGAATATACCCACAGAAGAAACATATTGGTAGACCTGCTTAATGCAATCCCGGGAGTTATTTGCCCTAAACCAAAAGGAGCGTTCTACTGTGTTGCTGAGCTTCCGGTAGACGATACAGAGAAATTTGCCCAGTGGTTACTGGAAAAATATTCCCTGAATAACGAAACTATTATGGTAGCTCCTGCAGGAGGATTCTACAGTAATCCTGAATTAGGTAAAAAGCAGGTAAGAATTGCTTATGTCCTGAAAGAAGAAGATTTAAGAAAAAGTGCCGAAATTCTTAAAGAAGCTCTAAAAAAATACAGAGAAGAATTTAGCCTGTAATTCATATGATGCCGACAACAAAAAACATACATCTGAAAATCCTGTTTTCGATCTTTTTGCTGTCGGCATTATTTTCCTGTGATCAAAAAAAAACGGTAAAAACCATCACCCCTAAAAATCCGGACGGAATTACTTTTATCAGTGTATCCAATATCGGCGGAAGTCTTGGTCAATACAGGATTATCAAAATAACAGAAGACTCCATTGTAGCAGAAAAAGGAATTACATCCAACAAAACCCATACAGAATGGGCTTCCGCTATCAATACCAATACATGGAAACAACTTATATCTTCTATCCGTACTGGAGATCTGGATGATATAAAAAGTTCTCCAAGTCAACAATCTGTAGACGGAATGGATGAAACTTTTCAGATACGTACTCCTAAAAAATCACATATCTATGTCAATTCTTATGTTGATACCCTTCATTACAGGCAATTTCAACTGCTTAAAGAACAGATAGACAACATTCTCCCAAAAGAATATCAATAAAACATGCAAGAAAATTTTTCCTTAAAACCTTACAATACATTTGGAGTTGATGCCAGAGCTCAGTACTTCAGTGAGGTCAACACTATTGCAGCATTAAAAGAAGCCCTTCATTTTGCAGATTCCCAATCTCTCCCACTTCTTTTTTTAGGAGGCGGAAGTAATATTCTGCTGACGAAGGATTTTAAAGGCCTTGCCATTAAACTGAATTTAAAGGGAATCACTGAAAAAAATATCAGTGACAATGAAGTTCTTGTCACGGCAAATGCCGGAGAAAACTGGCATGAATTCGTTTTGTATTGCCTGCAAAAAAATTACGGCGGACTGGAAAACCTTTCTTTAATTCCGGGAAATGTGGGTACTTCTCCTATGCAGAATATCGGTGCATACGGAACTGAAATCAAAGATATTTTTGTCAGCTGTAACGTTCTGGATCTTGAAGACAATGAAGTGAAAACATTCGGTCTTGAAGATTGCAGATTTGGTTACAGGGATTCTATTTTCAAGCAGGAAGGAAAAGACAGATATGTTATTCTGGAAGTGAGTTTTAAATTAACCACAAAAAATCACCTTATTAAAACAGCATACGGAGCCATTACTTCTGAACTGCAAAATATGGGGATTGAAAAACCCACTATTCAGGATGTTTCTCAGGCAGTCATCAACATCAGACAAAGTAAATTGCCGGATCCTAAAGTCATTGGAAATGCCGGTAGCTTTTTCAAAAACCCGACCATTCCCTTAGCTCAGTTTGAAATATTACAGCAAAAATTTGAAAACATTCAGGGATATCCTAACGGAGATAAAGTGAAAGTTCCCGCCGGATGGCTGATTGAACAATGCGGCTGGAAAGGAAAACAAATCGGAAATGTAGCTTCTCATAAATTGCAGTCACTGGTTATCATCAATGCAACAGGGGCAGCTACCGGAAAAGAAATTTTTGATTTTTCTACCGAGATTATCAATTCGGTAAAAGAAAAATTCGGGATAGAACTCGAACGGGAAGTGAATATCATGTAATATAAAAACAGGAAGGCTGATTCGGGAGTGAAACAGCCTTTTTTTATTTTTATAAAATATTTATATCAGCTTTTTAATGTTAAAACAACAGGCCCCCTTACCCACTTCAAAATCAAAATCCACCTGATACTTATAAAATCATTATTTTAGCTGAAAAATACAGCACAGCATGAAGATAGCAATCTTAGGAGCCGGAAATATGGGGCTTTCTTTTTCAAAATCATTTTTAAAATACGAATTGATCAAACCGGAAAACCTTCATCTGATTATCCGGAGTGCTTCTAAAATTGCTAAAATATCTGAGGATTTCCCTAAATCCAGAATTTCCACCTTTGAAGAGGTAAAAGAGCTTGATGCAGATCTGATCATTATTGCAGTAAAACCACAGGATTTCCAGCATGTAGCCCAAAATATACAGTTCAGAGTAAAGGAAAACCAAATGGTACTCTCTATAATGGCGGGAATCAATATTGAAAAAATTCAAAAATCCTTACAACATCCTCTTGTCGTAAGGGCAATGCCCAATTCTCCTACCCTTTTAGGCATGGGGATTACAGGATATACTGCCGCAAGCGGCATTTCTTTCAGCCAGTTAATCAATATTGAAAGACTGCTCAACAGTACAGGAAGATCGGTTTATTTAGAAAATGAAGAACTTTTAGACGGGGTCACTGCTCTTTCAGGAAGCGGACCTGCCTATTTCTACTATATTATTGATGCCATGATTAAGGCCGGGATCGAAATGGGTATTGAAGAAAATCTATCCAAACTATTTGTAAAACAAACCATGCTTGGAGCCTATCACCTGATCAACAATTCCGATAAAAGCCTGGAAGATCTGATCAAAGATGTTGCATCTAAAGGCGGAACTACGGAAGCTGCTTTGAAGACATTTGAAGATAACGGTTTTAAAGATATTTTAAAACAGGGAATTCTGAATGCTGAAAAACGAGCTCAAGAGCTCAATCATTAATTTTTTTTTTCAATCATCTTTTTTAATAACCACCCTAAATACACCCCAAAAGTATTCAGGAGGATATCATCTACCTCAAATATTCCCATTCTTGTAAAATACTGAAGAGCCTCCACAATTACAATAGAGGAAACAAAAGCAATAAGTAAAGCTTTTATTTCCTGCAGTTTTGGAAAAAGCCATCCCAGAAAACCGAAAGGAATAAACATGATCACATTCCCTGAAACAATCATAACAATATCCTGCCACCGCTGTACTCCCTGAATAAACCTGATGGTAGAAAAAACAGGCTCTACCGTAATCAGATTATCTTCATACTGAAATCTGCCCATCCCCAGAAACATCAGGTAGAGCAAAAATAAAGTATAGGGTATAATGATGACTTTATAAAGTTTCTTTAACATCGGATGCTAATATATTCATTTCAAAAACATTAAATTTGTATATTAAAAATATTTAATGAAATACGTTTTACTTACACTTATTTCAGCAATGCTGCTGTCGGTTTCATGGCCTACTTACGGAGTTCCGTTTTTTATTTTTTTCGCACTCGTTCCTCTTTTAATGATGGAACATGGAATTTCAAAGTTTTCAGATTATAAAAGGAAAAGCTGGGTGATTTTTGGTTTATCTTACCTTTGTTTTGTTATCTGGAATATCGTTACTACAGGATGGTTGTATGGTTCAAAAAACCCTGATGGCAGTCATTCCATGATGGCGGTAGTATTCCCGGTTCTTGTTAACGCTCTCCTGTATTCTCTGGTTTTCCAATGTTATCACTGGTATAAAAACGCACAGGGAACATATTGGGGATTGGCTTTTTTAATTGCGATCTGGATGAGTTTTGAAAAGTTCCATCTGGGATGGGAACTGACATGGCCATGGCTGAATTTAGGAAATGTATTTTCCGAATATCCCAAACTGATTCAATGGTATGATACGCTTGGAGCTACCGGAGGAAGCTTCTGGATTCTACTGATCAATGTTTTAATTTTCTATACATTGCGAACCTGGGAAGCCGGAAGGAAAAGAAAAGACCTGATCAGAAATTCGTCTATCGTTATCGCTTTAATCGGCCTTCCGATGATTATTTCATTAATCAAATACAATAATTTTGATGAGAAACCATCCGGGCAGGTAAATGTTTTAATGCTACAGCCGGATCTTGATCCTTATGCAGAAAAATACTCCAAAGACAGCATCAGTATTGAGAATGATCTGCTGGCCCTTGCCGAAAAAAATGCCAAAGGACAAATTGATTATTTTATTGCTCCTGAGACAGCACTTCCCGGAAGAGGCTCCATCTCTGAAACCGGATTTGAAAAAAGCTTCCTTCTTAATAATATCAAAGAATTTCTGGTAAAGCATCCCGGTTCTGTTTTTGCAACGGGAATTTCATCCCACCATCTCTATTTTGATCCGGCTCATTTACCTAAGGAAGCTTACCAGGTGAATCAGGGAGTTTGGGTAACCAGTTATAATACGGCCATACAGCTGGCTCCTAATCAGAAAACACAGGTTTACCATAAAGGAAAACTTGTTCCGGGTGTTGAAATTTTTCCATATATGGGCGTTCTTAAACCTATTTTAGGAGATGCAATGCTAAACTTAGGAGGCACGGTAGCCTCATTAGGTACCGATAAGGAAAGACTGGCATTTTCTAACCCTTACAACAAAGGCAGGCTGGCTCCCATCATCTGTTATGAAAGCATCTACGGAGAGTTCGTAACCGATTATGTTAAAAAAGGGGCTAATTTCTTAGGGATTATGACCAATGATTCCTGGTGGGGAGTTACAGAAGGGCATAAACAACTTTTATCTTATGCCAGGCTGAGAGCCATTGAAACCCGAAGAGAGATTGCCCGCGCCGCAAACAGTGGTATTTCTGCACATATCAATGCAAAAGGAGAAGTAGAGGCTGATACTTTTTATGGAGATCAGACTACTTTATTTGCAAAAGTAAACCTTTATGATACCATGACGTTCTACACAAGAGCGGGAGATCTTCTTTCAAGATTTTCAATATTTGCTTTAGGTTTTTTATTATTTTATTTCCTTATTAAAAGGTTCCAGAATAAAATAAAAAAAGCATAATATTCATGCTTTAAAATCTGTAGAAAATTTTCTTCCGGATTTTCCGGACTGAATATAAATTTCTTATCATAAAAAAGAAAAGCCGGCTGGACGTCCGGCTTTTCTCATGATAGAAGATAGAATTGATTCAATTACTTAATCGTAAGCTTCTTGGTGGTTATTTCGTTTTTTATCTTCAGTTTTAATACATAGATTCCTTTGGGTAAATGAGAAACATCGACAGACTGATCTCTGTTTACAACAATATTTACTTTCCTTCCGTCTATTGAATACATTTCTGCTTCTGAAATTTTGTCTCCTTTGATATATATTTTTTCAGAAGCCGGATTCGGATATACAGCCAGTTCATTTTTAGCACGAACATCACTTGTCCCCAATGTACTGTTTATCACAGAAGGGCTGGAATAGGCTTTAGAAGCATCAATGGACTTTACACTCCAGTACACATTCTGAACAGAAGGGTCCAGATCCAGATACCATGAAGGAGTTGTTACCATATACCGTGCAATATCTGACGTCCCTTCTGTTGTTCCTACACTGATCTCATAACGAAGTGCAGCGACCGGCGTTTTATCATCCGTGGCTCCGCTCCATACAAAATTAAAGCGGTTTCCGTTCTTTGTCAGACTAAGATGTGTGGGAGGAGCAGGTTTTGCATTCGTTTCTGTAGAAGTATTCTTAAAAACTTTAGTTAATGAAGGCATATAAGAATTTGACCAGTCGAATCCGCTTAATAAAATATCAGGATGATTATCATTATTTAAATCAAAGAGCTGAACAAGTCCGGGACCTCCCAGATGAGATATTCCTGTCGGAACAGATTCCGTAAATCCCTGCCCGTTTACATTATATAAGTACGTCTTTATCATCCCGTTATAGTTTTCATTTCCTGAAATGATAAAATCATAATAGCCGTCATTATTCAAATCTCCCACACTTACGGATGCATCGGATAGATCCGGCATATTGATAGGATGGGCAGTTAACACTCCGGTTCCGTCATTCATTAAAACAGCAAAATAGCCGTTATCGTTTTCATCTTTTCCTGTCACTACAATATCCTGAAAGCCGTCAGCATTAAAGTCCGCAAAATCAATCTTACCACTTATCAAAGGTTCAAAATCCTGTGACTGTACCAAAGTTCCTCCCTGATTGATATAAACTCTGGAAACAGGAGATCCGGAAATATCAGATCCTATAATGACTAAGTCTAAAAGGTGGTCATTATTGAGATCCACTATTTTAAAACTTCCGTTTTGAGTTCCATCCACCCAATTTTCAGTCATATCAAAACCTGAACCTGTATTCTTGTAAAAATCAAGGGTATTTCTGAAGCCTGCTCCGTGAGAGTACTGGGTTCCGTTAAGGGCATAATCTGGTTTTCCGTCATGATTAAAATCGAAAACTTCCATAGAACCATAAATTTTCCCCTGCATTTCGTTTTCTTTTATAAACCCGGTTCCTGTATTTCTAAAGCGGTATTGTTTGTAGTTGACAATATCCATATAGCTGAGACCTGTGGAAATAATATCCTGAAGACCGTCATTATTATAATCAATAAATTTTATATCTCCCAGATGGGTTACATCTACTCCAAGATCAGCATATAAAGACAAAGTCCCGTTATTATTTTTATATACTTCATTATAGGTTGTATCCACATATCCGTCACCATCAGAATCTAATGCTCCATTGAGTACAATATCCTGGGTTCCGTTCTTATCCATATCTCCGAAATCAGCAGCAGCATAATAGAAATTTTTCATACCGGTCTGTATTTCAGTAAAACTCTGTGCGGTTATCCCAATTGGAATCATAGACAATAGAATATAAATTCTCTTCATATTATTTTTATTTAGATTAATTAAAAACAAAGATAAAATATTAAATTAATCTGGCCTGAAAAAGCATGTATGAAATATATCAGCACCGCTTAGAGGCTGTATTCGGGGAATTCGGCTATTTTAAAATCAATATTATCAATCAGTAAGTTATTTGCAAATATTTTCCAAAAGATTTGCCTATCTAAAAAATTCTTCGTTATTTTGCACTCTCAAATATTATACAAATAAGAACATCGAGATATGTCAAGAATTTGCCAAATAACAGGAAAGCGTGCAATGGTTGGTAACAACGTTTCTCACGCTAATAACAAAACGAAGCGTCGTTTTGAAATTAACTTATTGGAGAAGAAGTTTTACCTTCCGGAGCAAGATAAGCACGTAACACTGAAAGTATCAGCTCATGGATTGAGAGTGATTAACAAGATTGGAATCGAAGAGGCTCTAGAAAGAGCTGTAAGAAACGGATTGATTAAAAAGTAATTGAATCATGGCAAAAAAAGGAAATAGAGTTCAAGTAATCCTTGAATGTACAGAGCACAAAGAAAGCGGTATGCCGGGAATGTCTAGATACATTTCTACAAAGAATAAAAAGAACACCACAGAGAGATTGGAATTGAAAAAATACAATCCTGTTCTTAAGAGATCTACCCTTCACAAAGAAATCAAGTAATTTATAAATATAATTTACAATGGCAAAGAAAGTAGTAGCAACCCTACAAACCGGGTCTAAAAAAATGACCAAAGTGGTGAAAATGGTGAAGTCTTCTAAATCAGGAGCTTACGTTTTCGAAGAAAAAGTAATGAATGCTGATGAAGTAGATGGTTTTTTAAAAAAATAATCAATACTTTATTTACAATATAAAAAACTACTCATATTTTGGGTAGTTTTTTTTTATTTTTATGCTGTTAAAGACATAAAAATGAAATCGTTATTTATTTTGATTTTAGGTACCTCTTTTTTCTGTATAATTTCTGCTCAAAATATCAGCACAGATAAAGGCATGGTACTGACTGTTCTTGGAAATGTACAGGATGCAGGCTCACCACAGGCGGGCTGTAAAAAAAGCTGTTGTGCAGACCTCTGGAAACATCCCAGGCAAGACCGGAAGATCATCTCAATGGGAGTGATAGATTACGATTTACAGAAAAACTATATTTTTGACAGCAGTCCTGATTTCACCTCACAGCTTCAATTATTACAAGAAAAATCCGGTACATTGGGCAAAACAGCTCCGGACGGAATTTTTATTACCCATGCCCATATCGGCCATTATACAGGTCTGATGTTTTTAGGAAGAGAAGGTATGAATTCTAAAAATGTTCCGGTTTATGCTATGCCGAGACTTAAGAAGTATTTTGAGAATAACGGACCCTGGTCACAATTGGTCCATTTAAAAAATATTGAGGTTCGGGAAATGAAAAATGAAATTCCCTTGAAAATAAGCCCTCGCCTTCAGGTCACCCCTATTGAGGTTCCTCATCGGGATGAATACTCTGAAACGGTAGGATACTTAATTCAGGGCCCTCATAAAAGAGCAGTATTTATCCCTGATATTGATAAATGGAACACATGGAAACATAACATTACAGACATTATTAAAAAGGTTGATTATGCATTTTTAGACGCTACGTTTTATGATGCAGAAGAAGTAGACTTTAGAGATATCTCAGAAATCCCCCATCCATTTGTGACAGAGAGTATGAAGCTATTTAAAAATTTACCTTCTCAGGAAAAAAAGAAAGTTTACTTTATTCATTTTAATCATACAAACAAACTTTTAGTTCCGGATAGCCAGCAGACTAAAACGGTTCTGGCCAATGGTTTTAATATTGCAAGACTTGGAGATACGGTAGAATTATAATTTTAAAATAAGAAAAACATTAACAGTGCAACTTGTATAAAGTAGACAGGCAGTCCATATTTTATATATAATGTCAAAAAAACACTCATTTTTTGGGTAGTTTTTTTGCTATCTTTGCTCACCAGATTATTAATCAACAAAATATGAAAAAGATTCTTGTTCTGGTATGTACAGTGACTTTTCTATTTTCATTCAGTCAGAAAACAATGAATTCTGTAGAGTATAAAAGTTCATCAAAAGTTTTCAACATTAAAGGATTATCACAGTCGGTAAGTATAGATTGCGGCAGTTCTAAAATGATTTTATTATCGGGACAGGTTCCTTTGGATCCGGAAGGGAATCTGGTTGGAAATACTGTAGAAGATCAGACACGTCAGATTTTCAGAAATATCGAAAATATCCTGAGAGCATATGGAGGTACAGGCAAAGATATTATAAAGATGGGAATTTTTGTAACAGACATTTCAAAAGTGTCCGACTTCAGAAAAGTCAGAGACGAATATATCAATCTTGAAAATCCTCCTGTAAGCAGCCTTGTAGAAGTGAACAAACTTTTCAAAGAAGGGGTGTTAATAGAAGTAGAAGTCACAGCAGTGATTAAAAATAAATAAGAATAAACTAAAACTATGAGTTGGTTTAAAAATATTTTCAAAAAAGAAGAAAAAGAAACTTTAGACAAAGGGTTGGAAAAATCCAGCCAGGGTTTCTTTGAAAAGATGACGAAAGCCGTAGTCGGTAAAAGTAAGGTAGATGACGAAGTACTTGATGATTTGGAGGAAGTGCTGATTGCATCTGATGTAGGCGCCTCTACCACTATTAAAATCATAGAAAGAATTGAAGAACGTGTTGCCAGGGATAAATATGTCGGAGTAGGTGAATTAGATCAAATTCTTCGTGATGAAATTTCAGGACTCCTTCTTGAAAATCCGCACGCAGGAACGGGAAACATCGATACCTCCAAAAAACCTTATGTCATTATGGTCGTTGGAGTAAACGGAGTCGGAAAAACTACGACAATCGGGAAACTGGCCCACCAGTTCAAATCGGAGGGTAAAAAAGTAGTTCTAGGAGCTGCGGATACCTTCAGAGCAGCAGCGGTTGATCAGCTCACCATATGGAGTGAAAGAGTAGGTGTTTCTATCGTAAAACAGGAAATGGGTTCGGATCCTGCGTCAGTAGCATTTGATACGGTACAAAGTGCTGTAGCTCAAAATGCAGATGTGGTGATCATTGATACAGCCGGAAGGCTTCACAATAAAATCAACCTGATGAACGAGCTTTCTAAAATCAAAAGAGTGATGCAAAAGGTAATTCCTGATGCTCCTCACGAAATTCTTTTGGTTCTTGACGGTTCCACAGGGCAGAATGCATTTGAACAGGCAAAACAGTTTACTGCCGCTACAGAAGTAAATGCTTTGGCAGTTACAAAACTAGACGGAACAGCCAAAGGAGGTGTTGTTATTGGAATTTCGGATCAGTTTCAGATTCCGGTGAAATACATTGGCGTTGGTGAAAAAATGCAGGACTTACAACTTTTTAATGGTACAGAATTTGTAGATTCATTTTTCAAGAAAAGATGATTTATATCATGTTTTCCCTTATCTTAGTAAACAAATCATTTTAAAATATTAACACTTAAAAAATTTGCAACTATGGGAATATTAACATGGATCTTATTCGGTCTTATTGCAGGTGCAATCGCTAAAATGATCATGCCCGGTACACAGGGAGGCGGTTGGCTGATTACTATTATCCTGGGAATTCTGGGAGCTTTTGTAGGAGGCGCTATAGGAGTTTACATTTTACACTGGGGAGATGTCACCTCATTCTGGAATCCGAAAAGCTGGATTCTTGCCATCGGAGGAGCATTAATCATTCTCTGGATTTATGGAATGGCAACGAAAAAAAGTTAACACGAATAAAAAATAAAATCCCGGATCTGAATTTCAGATCCGGGATTTTTGTGTACAATATAATTTAGTTAGTCGATTTTAATCTGGTAGGGCATTGCCATTTTTATTTCAGACTGAAGTTTTTTGTCTGTGATCTGTTCAAGGATTTCATAGTTGGCTTTCCCAATCTTACTTTTGATAATTCTTGCCGAAACATCTTCTTCATTAAAGTCTTTAAATATCTGCTCAAACGGAGACATCTTCTTAGGGAAAGAGTCTACATAATAAGATTTCAGTCCGGCTTTTTGAGCTGCAAATTTAATTGCATCATGAAGAGTTCCTAAATTATCCACAAGACCGATCTCTTTAGCACGAACTCCGCTCCATACTCTTCCTCCTCCTACATTATCAATCTGCTCGAAAGTCTGCTTTCTGTTTTGAGTAACAAAGTGTACGAACCTTTTATACGTTCCTTCCACCCCTCTTGTCATCATATTCACACCGTATGGCGTTACCCCGTTCAATCCCGAATAATACATAGAATTGGCATTGGTAGCCACAACATCTGCACGAATTCCGTTTTTATTAGCAATATCTTTATAATAAGGTATTACCCCGAAAACTCCGATAGATCCTGTAAGTGTATTCGGTTCTGAATAAATTTTATCTGCTGCCATTGCAATATAATATCCTCCGGAAGCTGCATAATCTCCAAAAGAAACAATCAAAGGCTTTTTCTTTTTTAGCTGCTGAAGTTCAAATAAAATTTCATCGGAAGCATTTGCGCTTCCTCCCGGAGAGTTAATTCTTAACACAACGGCTTTTACTTTTTCGTCTTCCTGAAGTTTTTTAATATACTTCACATATTTTTCAGAATAAATATCATTATACCCGTCTCCGTTATTAATAGAACCTGAAGCATACAATACAGCTATTTTTTCTCCCGACTGATCATCATCCTCATAAGAGCTTATGTATTTAGCTAATGAAATTTTATTTAATTTTTCTTGGTCTTTTAAACTTAACTTAGATTTAATAATATCTTCATACTCTCCTTTCTGAATGAGCTTATCGGCAAGTTTATATTTTAATCCCAATTCAGGAATCATTCCATATAAACTATCCACAACCATCTTAAACTGTGTTGTGTCTATCTTTCGTGAAACAGCCATTTTGTGGGAAGTATTCTTCCAAAGGTCATTTAAAAGTGTACTCAGTTGTTCTTTATTTTCAGGAGAAATATCATTTCTTAAAAAAGGCTCTACTGCAGATTTAAATTTCCCGTGACGAATCACCTCAATCCCGATTCCGTATTTATCTGCAAAGTCTTTAAAGAAAGTCACTTCGGTAGCTAGACCTTTCAGCTCAATTCCTCCCGCTGGATTTAAATAATATTTATCCGCCACGGATCCTAAATAATAAGCAGATTGCGAAACACCATTTCCGTAAGCGTATACAAACTTTCCGCTTTTTTTGAAATCTTCAATAGCATTTCTGATATCATCAATCTGGGTAAGTCCTGCATTCAGATCATCAGCCTCGATACTTATCCCTTTGATATTATCATCTGTTTTAGCTTTATTGATAGCTTCCAGTACATCATACAAAAGAACGCTTTTATTCTGGTTACTGATTCCGAATAACCCGTTCTCCTCTTCAGTAGGACTATCAATAATATGTGTCTTTAAATTAATCGTAAGAACCGAATTCTTTTTCACTGTTACAGACTTATCACTTCCCATAGAACTGAATACAAGCATCACAATGAAAAAGACGAAAAATAAAGCGCAAAGTATTACAATTGCAACTATATTTGCCAAAACATTTTTAAAGAAACTTCTCATAAATTCAATCAATTTTTCTAATATGTCGAAGCATAAGGTCATTTTGTTACTAGGAAGTAACCTTGGAGATCAAAAAAAAAATTTAGAGCTTGCTTTACAGAAGATTAGCGATTCCGGGAATGAAATTTCACAAATGAGCGAATTTTTAATGTCAGATCCCGTAGAATTTGTCAGTTCTAATATTTTTTGTAATATTGCAGTAGTAATATTCACGCATCTTTCTCCAATTCAACTGCTTGAATTTATAAAAAAGATAGAAGTTGATATGGGAAGAATTAATGATTCAAAAGTATCCGGAGGCTATAGTGACAGGCTAATTGATATTGATATCATTACCTATAATGAATTAAACTTTAGATCAGAAAGATTAGAAATCCCTCATAATAAACATCTTTTTGAAAGGGATTTTTCAAGAATATTATTAAAGGATTTTATTTAAAACATAAAACATACAGTATGAAATTAGGTTTATTATTATTGGCGACACTGCCTATTGCCGTTTACGCACAGAATAGCGGTACTACAGTAAACTCTTCAAGCGAGTACCCCAACACTTTCTCTTCGGGATCAGCTAATGTACAACCTTTTGACAACAAAGCCAGACGTTTCAGAGACTGGTCAATTTCAGTAGGAGGTGGTCCTGCGTTCATGGTGCATTCTGCCCTGACATCTATTAATAAAGATAAGATCAACTGGGGATACAATGCTTACGTAAGTATTGACAAGCAAATCTCACATACATTTGGGTTAAGCCTTATGTATACCAGAGGAGAAACAAAACAAACCGGTCAGCTTCCGGGTATGCCGGGCCAATTAGCTGGTGTAGCTTTTGCCAACACCAAGTTTGATCAGATTGCTTTATTGGGTGATATTAACTTCTCTAATTTATTAAGAAGAGTAGACAATCATTCACCGTACCGATGGGCATTCCATGGTTATGGAGGAATTGGACTTCAAGGATACAGAACTTCTTTACATGATAATGACAGAAACAGATGGAGTGATAATCCTAAAAGAGTTCCGTTATTTGTTAAACAGGACCTTGATATTAGTTCCATTTACTATCAGGTTGGTTTAGGGCTTAAATATAATGTTTCTCCACTTATTGATGTAGAAGCAAGAACCATGTATATTATAAGTGGTGAGCAGGCATTTGATGGTAGCGGATACAATAATTCAAGCTACGATCCTAAAGACCCTGTAGAGTCAGGATATAGATATACAATTCTTAACAATAGAAGATCTTACAATGCCTGGACAGTATCTCTAGGGGTATCTTTCAAACTAGGAAAGCAAATGTCTCACCTGGCATGGCATGATCCGTTACAAGAAGCTTATTATAAAACGAATGTTTTAGAAAATGCGGCAACAGACTTCGTAGTTTGTGAGAAAGGAGATGCCGATAATGACGGAGTATGTGACGATTGGGACAGACAACTTGATACTCCTGCCGGGGCAAGAGTAGATGGTGCAGGTGTTGCTCTTGATATGGATCTTGACGGCGTTATAGACTTATATGATAAGTGTGTAACTGTTCCTGGACCGGTTGAAAACAACGGATGTCCGATCAAATAATTAACTGTCTAAAAAATTTATAAAATATACACGATGAAATTAAGTTTAGCAATTGCTGCATTAGCTATGGCATTCCCAGCCATTACCTATGCACAAGACTCAACAGCACCTTCCAGCGGAACGTATCCTAATACATTTTCTTCCGGATCTGCAAATGTTTCCCGATTTACCAATCAATCCAAAAGGTTTAATGACTGGTCAATTTCAGCAGGGGTTGGGGTTCCACTTCTTCAGTCCGCTGATTTAACTTCCATTAAAAATGGTAATGGTAAAAACCTTTTTGGATACTCCGCTTATGTAAGTATTGATAAAGCAATTACTCATGCTTTTGGAATCAATTTACAATATGACAGAGGTGAAACCAGACAGGGATGGTTCAATACTAAAGATGCAGCTCCCGACGCTAAAGCTGTAGCCGGCAGAACTCAGTATGACGCGATCTCAATTTTAGGGGATATCAATTTCTCTAATCTTTTAAGAAGAGTAGACAACCACTCTACTTACCGATGGGCGCTTCACGGATATGCCGGTGTAGGTACAATTGCGTACAGAGCTTACCAGAAAGATATCAACGGACAAAGACTGATGACTGAAGTGAAGCCTTTTAAACTGGGATCTTTATTTGCTCAGGCAGGTGCAGGTCTTAAGTTTAAAGTGAGCAGAAGAATCGATCTTGAAGGAAGAGTAATGTATGTAGTCACTGGTGATGACACATTCGACGGAGGAGGTGATCCTTACAGCGCTATCAACAGACGTTCTTCACAAATTTCTGATAACTTCATCAATGCAACCTTAGGTCTTTCCGTAAAATTAGGAAAACATGATTCACACCTAATGTGGCACGATCCGCTTCAGGAAATCTATTACAAACTTGATGTTTTGGCTAACAAAAAACAGGATTTCGAAGTTTGTAAAAAAGGAGATGCTGACAACGACGGAGTTTGCGACGATTGGGACAGACAACTTGACACTCCTGCCGGGGCAAGAGTAGATGGAGCGGGTGTTGCTCTTGATGCAGATCTTGACGGCGTTATTGATCTTTACGATAAATGTGTAACGGTTCCCGGACCGGTTGAAAACAACGGTTGCCCGATTGTAAAAAATAACAATGACACTGCGGTTGAAGTAGAAAAAACACTGAAAGATATTTACTTTAACTTCAATAAAGCAACGATCAGACCTGAATCCAACAGCAAACTAGACTTAGCTGCCGATATCATTAAGAAAGATGGCGGAAACTATCTTTTAACAGGACATACGGATGCTAAAGGAAATGCTGCCTACAACCTAAGACTCTCTAAAGAAAGAGCAGCTGCGGTAGTAAGCGCTTTAGAAAGCAGAGGAATCAGTCAAAATGTACTGAAGTCAAGAGGAGTGGGTTCCGAAGATGCTAAAATTCCTGCAACAGCTTCGGATGCTGAAAGATTAGCAGACAGAAAAGTTACCGTGAGATTTATTGAAAATTCACAATGGGATGCTATCAAGAAAAAAGATTATGAAGAAGCAGCACCTGTAAAAAAACATATGAAAAAAGCTCCCGCTAAAAAAAAGAAAAAATAATTTCTTATCAATAATAAAAACCGAAAAGAATTACTCTTTTCGGTTTATTTTTTTTCTATTACGGAATTTTTTACATACCTTTATATCATTTTCAGGGCTATAATTCTAATGTTAATGAAATAGATTAAAGCAATTTAGAAAAAAATTAACACAAAATAAGCTTTTAAGAAATAAAATCATTTAAAATAACTTAACTTAAAAAAATAACACTATGAAATTAAGTTTAGCAATTGTTGCATTAGCATTAGCTATTCCTAGCGCCAGCTATGCACAAGACTCAACGGCGGTTTCAAACGGAACGTATCCTAATACATTCTCTTCCGGATCTGCTAATGTTTCCCGATTTACCAATCAATCTAAAAGATTTAACGACTGGTCGATTTCAGCAGGGGCTGGTGTTCCACTTCTTCAATCCGCTGATTTAACTTCCATTAAAAACGGTAATGGTAAAAACCTTTTTGGATACTCTGCTTATGTAAGTATTGATAAGGCAATTACTCATGCATTTGGGCTTAAATTACAATATGACAGAGGTGAAACCAGACAAGGATGGTTTAATACTAAAGATGCAGCTCCTGATGCTCAGGCTGTAGCCGGTAGAACTCAGTATGACGCGATCTCAATTTTAGGGGATATCAATTTCTCTAATCTTTTAAGAAGAGTAGACAACCACTCTACTTACCGATGGGCGCTTCATGGATATGCCGGTGTAGGTACAATTGCTTACAGAGCTTACCAGAAAGATATCAACGGACAAAGACTGATGACTGAAGTGAAACCTTTTAAGCTGGGATCTTTATTTGCTCAGGCAGGTGCAGGTCTTAAGTTTAAAGTAAACAGAAGAATAGATCTTGAAGGAAGAGTAATGTATGTAGTCACTGGTGATGACACATTCGACGGAGGAGGTGATCCTTACAGCGCTATCAACAGACGTTCTTCACAGGTTTCTGATAATTTCATCAACGCAACTTTAGGTCTTTCTGTAAAATTAGGAAAACATGAATCTCACTTAATGTGGCATGATCCGCTTCAGGAAATCTATTACAAACTTGATGTTTTGGCTAATAAAAATCAGGATATCGAAGTATGTAAAAAAGGAGATGCTGACAACGACGGAGTTTGCGACGATTGGGACAGACAACTTGATACTCCTGCCGGTGCAAGAGTGGATGGTGCGGGTGTTGCTCTTGATACAGACCTTGATGGTGTTATAGACCTTTACGATAAATGTGTAACGGTTCCCGGACCTGTTGAAAACAACGGTTGCCCGGTAACTACAGGTCCTGTAGTAGAAACAGAAACTAAATTAGAAGGAATTGAGTTTGACTTAAATTCAGACAGAATTTTACCATCTAATACGCCTATCCTAAACAATGCTGTCAACTATATCAATTCTTCAAACGGAGGATATAATGTAATCGGAGCTACCGACACAAGAGGTACTGAAGCTTACAACCAGAAACTCTCTGAAAGAAGAGCGAACAACGTTAAAAATTACCTAATCAAAAACGGTGTTCAGTCTGATAAATTAAAAGCAATTGGAAAAGGTAAAAAAGACCTTAAATATCCTGAATGCGAGCCTGCTACTAAATGTCCTGAATGGAAAAACAGAGCAAACAGAAGGGTATACTTCGAAGCTAAATAATAAACTTATTATTGATTATATGAAAGTCACGCATAGCGTGGCTTTTTTTGTTTTAATACTTTCCTTATTTTTACCGTATGATTTCTCCACAGGACTTTCAAAAATTAAAATATGATACCCTTAAGTATTTTTGGGGCTATACCGGCTTCAGAGATTCTCAGGAAGAAATTATCAATTCCGTTATCAATGAAAGAGATACATTGGTTTTATTACCAACAGGAGCAGGAAAATCTCTTTGTTATCAGCTTCCTGCGTTATTAAAAGAAGGAACATGCCTCGTTATTTCCCCTCTTCTGGCATTAATGAAAGATCAGGTAAACCAGCTGAAATTCCGCGGAATAGAAGCTGAATATTTATCTTCTGAACTGGATGAATATGATGCTGAAGCCATTTACGGACGCTGTAAGGAAGGCCTGACAAAATTACTATATGTATCTCCGGAAAGGCTTACCAACACTCAGTTTTTACAAAATATCCAGGATATTCAGCTCTCTTTTATTGCTGTAGATGAAGCTCACTGTATTTCAGAATGGGGCCAGGATTTTCGTCCAAGCTACCAGAATATAAAAGATTTCAGAAAAAATAATCCTGAAATTCCCTGTCTGGCTTTAACGGCCACTGCAACACCAAAAGTACTGGAAGAAATCAAAACTAAACTCGAACTTAGAAAACCGGTTGTTTTTCAGAAAAGTTTTAAAAGGGATAATATCAGAATTTTCACAGAAGAAGTTTCTGATAAATTCCAACGTGTTTTCGATATCCTGAAATATAACAACGATTCCGGTATAGTATATGTAAGAACCAGAAAAGAAGCAGAATTGCTGGCTGAATACCTGAAGAAAAACCAACTGAAAAATGTAGATTACTTTCATGCCGGCTTAACGGTAAAAGAGAAAAACACCAGACAGAATTTATGGAATAGCAGTGATAATCATGTTCTGATCTCAACCAATGCTTTCGGAATGGGAATCGATAAAGACAATGTTCGTTTTGTAATCCATTATTCTCCTGCAGCATCTCTGGAAAACTATTATCAGGAAATCGGAAGATCGGGAAGGGATGGTAAAGACAGTTTTGCTTTCATGCTCTGGAACAAACAAGAGCTTTTGAATTTTGACCAGATCTTAAAAAATCAGATCCCTAATAAAGCTGAGTTTTTAAAAATCATCCATTACCTCTACTCCATTTTTCAGGTTGCCGAGTTTGAACTTCCTGAAAAAACATTCCAAATCAATATGCTGGGGATACAAAATTTCACCCGATTATCAAAAGCAAAAATCAACAATGTTTTAGGCTTTCTTCACAACCAGGAAATCATTTATTATAATGATAATAAAAGTCTTTCTTCACTGGAACTTCTGATGAGACCTGATGAAATAGATCAGTTACCACAGAAAGATGCCTACTTCATTGAGCTTCTTCTTCGGACGATTTCCGGTCTTACAACTCATAAAGTCATGTTCAGTGAACAGCAGGTGAGCAGCAAAATTGAAATAAATGTTGCTTTAATCAAAGAACGCCTCAAAGAACTTCAACAGAAAGATTATCTGGAATATATTGACGGAGCCTTATCCAGCGTAAAGTTTTTAAAACCTCGGGATGAAAGGGTAATCAATAATGCCTACTGGAAACTGTTTGAACATATTCAAAAAAATAAAATTCAGAAATGGGAAGAAATGAAGTTTTATACAGAAAATAATGATTACTGTAAAATGAAGCTCATCCTTTCTTATTTCGGAGAAAAAAATTCAAAAAATTGCGGACATTGTTCTGTTTGTGAAAAAAATAAACAATCCATTTTCGGAAAAAATATTTCTCAGCAAATTATCAATCTGCTGGCTAAAAAATCCGCAACTATTGAAGAACTTTCCGTACAGCTCAGCTATCACTCCAGAGAAAATATCCTGGAAAACCTTATTTATCTCCTTGATTCCGGAAAAGTAAAAATGCTGAATTTCAGAACGTATGCGATTAATCATGAACAATAAGACATTCATGATTGCAGTAGGTATGACTCTACCATATCCGGTAACGGATACGGGTCTGTTTCCCTGCTTAAAGCTCTCTCATTCTGAAACTCAAACCACGCACGAATCCAGAACCTCCCGGCTATTATTTTTCAACTCAAAAACTAAAAACTTATCTTTGTAGTATGAAATCATTGAAAGTCGTTTTTTTAGGAACTCCAGAGTTTGCCAAGAATTCTTTGGAAGCTATTCATCAATCTCATCATCAGGTTGTAGGTGTCGTAACTGTTGCAGACAAAGCCAGTGGCCGCGGTCAGAAAGTTCACCAGTCACCTGTAAAAATATATGCCTCAGAAAATAATATCCCTGTTTTTCAGCCTGAAAAACTGAGAAACCCTGAATTCTTAGAAGAACTGAAAAAACTGGAAGCCGATGTTTTTGTTGTTGTAGCTTTCAGAATGATGCCTAAAGTTCTTTTTGAAATGCCTGAAATGGGAACATTTAACCTTCACGCCTCTCTGCTTCCTGATTACCGTGGAGCTGCTCCTATCAATTACGCAGTAATCAACGGGGAAGAAAAAACGGGTGCTACTACATTCTTCATCAATGAAAAAATTGATGAAGGAAATATTCTGCTGCAGGAAGAATTTGAGATTTTATCTGATGAAAATGCAGGAAGCCTTCATGACAGACTTATGGAAATGGGAGCAAAACTAGTGGTAAAAACACTGAACGGCCTTGCAGAGCATTCAATTGAAGAAAAACCTCAGCCTCAGGTAGAGCACCCTAAAAATGCCTATAAAATATTTAAAGAAGATACCAGAATCAACTGGAAAGCTCCTTCAAAAACAGTTCATCAGTTTATTCTCGGAATGTCACCTTATCCCGCAGCCTTCACTACCTTAAAAATAGGAGAAGATGAAAAAGGATTAAAGATTTTCAGCGGAAAGTTTGAGGTTTCTGAACATGGAAAACCTGCAGGGACACTGGATATTTCAAAAAATGAATTCAAAATCTATACACAGGACGGATTTTATCTTCCTGAAGAACTTCAGCTGGAAGGAAAAAAAAGAATGACGGTGAAAGATTTCCTGAACGGTTTCAGAAATTTTGATGAAATAACACTGTAAACAAACGACGTTATATATTAAAAGACACCACCAATTTTATACTTGTGGTGTCTTTTATTATTTATCATTTATTTTATTGGCAATCTTCCGACGAATCCTACTTATAAATTCCGGTGTAACACCTAAATAAGCAGCAATCTGTATATTGGTAAGCCGATTGGCTGTTTCCGGATATTCTCTAAGAAAATCCAGATACCGCTCATCAGACGTTTTGCTCAGGTTAGCAATAATTCTGCGTTGTAATGCTATAATTGATTTCTGAAATTTCAGCCTCATTAGTTTTTCTACTTCCGGAATTTCTACATACAATTTTTCTTTATTTTCTTTCGAAATAAGAAGGATCTCGCTGTCTTCAATAGCCTGAATATTCAGTTTCGACGGAATTCGGTTGACAAAGCTGTCAATATCAGAAATCCACCAATTCTCAATTCCAAAATACAATACCTGTTCAGCTCCGTGATGATCTGTATGTGAAACTTTAAAACAACCTTTGACTACAAACCCTTCAAAGCTACAGACCTCCCCTTCTCTCAAAAGAAAGTTTTTTTTCTTTACCTTCAGAAGATTGAACGCACTGCAATAACGATCCAGTTTTTCGTCTGAAATGTCAACATATCCTTTGATATGATTTTTTAAGGCTCCGGTCATGGTTTAAAAATAAAAAAAGGTTTAGAAAAATCCTAAACCTTTTTTGTCATTATTTATAAGTATTTTCACAGCTGCACCGATACAATACTAATGATGCGCAGATTATAATTGAACCAGCTCAGTTACTTCTACATCATATCCTCCAACCTGAGGTTTGATATTAGGATTTTGAGTGATTACTTTAAACTTATTAATTCCCAAGTTCTTTAAAATTTGCGTTCCGATACCATAATCTCTGTAATTGTACGCTAAAGTAGGATGCTGCTCCTGCCCATCCTGATAGTTTAAGAACTGTTGTAATTTTCTCAGTGTATTTTCTGAGTTTGAAACATTATTGATAAAGATGATAGCCCCTTTTCCTGCTTCATTCACCATACCGGTAACTTTTTCCAATAAAGGTTTCTCACCGTTATTCAATCTTGTTAGAACATCAAAATAAGAATCTGAAGACTGTACTCTTACTAAAACAGGTTCATCTACTGTCCATGCACCTTTAGTCAATGCAAAATGAATCTGATCGTTTGAGGTTTCTCTGAAAGCATAGAAATCAAAATCACCATAATGTGTTTTTACTTTTTTCTCTTCCAGTCTTTCTACCAGATTTCCTTTTTTAAGCTGGTAATGAATCAAATCTTCAATAGAGACGATTTTCATATCGTGTTTCTGAGCAAAGGCATGAAGTTCAGGCAGACGAGACATTGTTCCATCTTCATTCATGATCTCACAGATCACTCCGCCTTCTTTTAAACCTGCTAAATGAGTAAGATCAATTGCAGCTTCAGTATGTCCTGCTCTTTTTAAAACACCTCCTTTTCTGGCACGAAGCGGGAAAATGTGTCCCGGTCTCATAAAATCTGTAGGTTTAGATTTTTCATCCATCAGAGCTAAAATTGTTTTTGCTCTGTCTCCGGCTGAAATTCCTGTAGAAGTTCCGTTACCCAAGAGGTCAACAGATACGGTAAAAGCAGTTTCTTTAGGATCGCTGCTTCTGCTTACCATCACTTCAAGGCCAAGTTCATCACATCTTTTTTCAGGCAGTGGCATACAGATCAGACCTCTTCCGTGAAGTGCCATGAAATTAATAATTTCCGGCGTTGTCAGTTCTGCTGCGCAAAGAAAATCACCTTCATTTTCTCTGTCTTCATCATCTACTACTATGATTATTTTACCATTTCTAAGGTCTTCGATAGCCTCCGGAATAGTATTTAATTTAATATCAGACATTTTTACGTTTTATTTGTGCAAAGATACTCATAAAAATAGGCATTTGCCAATTAATTATGAATGGTTTACTAGGCTTTGAATAAAGAGCTTACTGCATTTCTTATAATTTCATAAGACCTCAGTCTTTTCTGGTGGTCATAGATATGAGAGTTGATCATCAGCTCATCCACATTAAAGCGCTCCTGAAAATCGGTCAGTTTTTCCTGAATTTCCTTTTGATTTCCAATAAAAGTATATCTCAGTTTCTGAAGAACCATAGATTTTTCCATAGGTGACCATATTTCATCCATATCATCCACCGGCGGGGCAAAAGGCTTTCTGTCATTTCTTACGATATTAATAAATGCCTGAAATAAGGTGGTGGAAATGGTATGAGCTTCTTCAGAAGTTTCTGCAGCCACACCGTTTACGCAGGCAATAATGTAAGGTTTATCCAGATATCGGGAAGGCTCAAAATGTTCTCTGTAAATTTTAAAAGCCATCTCCATCTGCTCAGGGGCAAAATGTCCCGCAAAAGCATAGGGTAAACCAAGCTCTGCAGCAAGCCATGCACTATCTGTACTTGAACCTAAAATATAAAGCGGAATATCCAGCCCTTCTCCGGGAATGGCACGTACCATAGCCTCCGAATTTTCTTTGGAAAAATATCTTTGAAGCTCCAAAATCTGCCTTGGAAACTGTTCGTTGATAATAGCCGGATTTCTTCCCAGTGCCTGAGCTGTCAAACCATCTGTTCCGGGAGCCCGCCCTAATCCGAGATCAATTCTTCCCGGGAAAAGGGATTCCAGAGTTCCGAACTGTTCTGCAATAATCAGAGAACTGTGATTGGGAAGCATTATTCCTCCCGATCCTACTCTTATTGTTTTGGTTCCGTTGGCAATAAATCCGATTAAAACTGAAGTCGCAGAACTGGCAATACTTTCCATATTGTGATGTTCGGCCAGCCAGAATCTTTTATAGTTTAAATTTTCAGCATGATTGGCTAAAGATAAGCTGTCCTGAAAAGTATCATGAATGCTTTTCCCTTGCTTTACCGGCGCAAGGTCTAAAACAGAAATTTCAAAATTTTTCATATTAAGAAGTTATTTTTAAAGGTGATAAGAATCTCCTTTGTCAATTTCATAATTATAAATGGGGGTTTATAAAACCAAGCAAATTTAATACATCTGAATTGCATTAGTTACTTTTTGTAATTGATAGGATTGATGAGTGAGTTCAGGAAAAAACTATCGGAAAAGTCTAAGATATTAGGGATATCTTTTGTACATGATGTTCAAAAACTAAACTAAAACGATGTACATCCTCTTTGTAATTTTAATAAACTCACTTTAAACAATCAATACAATAACAACATTTTCAATAAAAATAACTCATTAAAAAGAGAAATAAATCACTATATTAGTATCGAAAACAAAACATATTATACACCATTAAAAATATCCTTATGAACAAAAAATCTAATGACTTATTGCATCATAGGTCACTGATAAAGAGAACAATCTTTGCAGGCCTGATTTTATCTGTTGTAGCAGCTTCTTGCAGTAAAAACAATGATGAGCTGATAACAGAAACCCAGGCAACAGCTGCCGGTATTGAGAATCTTAAAAAAGGGATGCTGGAAGGCCAGGAAATTACCTATGAAAGAAAAAACGGAATGAATTTTTTCCAGGGAGATATTGTACTTTCCGACCAGCAGTTATCCGGAGGCCTTTCTGCCAATAAAGGCGGAGCCAGCCTGTCCAGATGGCCCGGAGGTAAAATTTACTATACCGTTGCAAACAATATGGGCTCTATTAATGCCAATAAAATCACTACGGCAGTTAATGAATATAACGCAAAAACCAATACCCAATGGATTCCCCGTACCAATCAGACTAATTATGTGGAATTTATTTTCGGAAGTTCATCCGGATCAGACGGATGGGCACATATCGGATATCAGGGCGGAAAACAAACCATTTCATTAGATCAGTATATTTCCGTGGGATCGGTCATTCACGAAATGGGACATACCGTTGGACTTTATCACGAGCATTCCCGTAAAGACAGAGATCAGTATGTGAGCATCCAGTGGAACAATATCCAGGACGGACAGGCCTATAATTTTAATCAATATACTTCAGGAACGGATATAGGTCCTTTCAACATTAATTCAGTGATGATGTACTGGCCTACTTCCTACTCCAAAAACGGGCTTCCTACAATCAAAAAAGCTGATAATACGAATTTTACTTATAGCAGAACAGGGTTTACAACCGGAGATATCAATACGATTAACACCATGTATCCTTAATTCCTGATCCGCAGAAAGGCCTTATAAAATAATCAGGAAAAGAATCTTATGAATTCTTTTCCTTTTTATAATTATAATGATTTAAAAGAATCCTGATCTCGTTAAATTCAAAATTGCTTGGAAGTACATTCTTCCATTCCGTAAGTGTTTCGTGTGGTTTTTTGTAAAATTCCGTTTCGAAAGCCTTAATTTTATCTGAAGTAATAACTCTTGAAATATCCAGCAACCCCTGTTCTGCAAATTTCGCAAGGTGCCCGATTACCGTTTCTTTTACCAATCCTCTTTCCAGTGCAATTTCCCCAATGGTTTTTCCCTGTTCAAATAACTGAAAAGTGAGCACCTGAGAAGGAACTTTAGCAATTTTCAGATTGATCTCTTTATCATTTTTCTCGTCTAACAGTTTTGTCTCAAGCAGATAGATATCTTTAAGACTGTTTAAATATTCTTCAATATCTTCCAGCCAGATTCTGAATTCATCATTGTATTGTTTAAGGCCTTTTGCTCCTTTAATTTCAGCATAAAATTCTTTTAAAGGATCAAAAATTTTATTTCTGGTTTCCGTAAAGAAAAAATTAACAGCCCCTTTGGTTTTACTTTCAATTTCAGACCATTCTTCTTTTTTCTCAATAAAATGACTGACTTTCTGGAAAATAATTCTTTCCAGCTTTTCAAAGATTTTACCCAGATTCACAGCTTCATGTTTCAGCTGAAGATAAAGCTGATTCGTTTTTACATGATCCAGGTTTTTGGTCACAACTGAAAGTTTATTCCAGTCTTCGACTTCTTTTAAAAACCATACACAATCTACTGTACGGAGTACTTTTCTGATACTATAATCATATTTTTCCTGATTCAGAATAGATTCGATATGATCGTTTACCACAGTATCTGAATGAAAATGCTGGATTCTGCTGTCTTTAAAAATGACTTCGGGTGTAATTTTTGATTTTAAAACAATTCCTTCCAGTGTTCGGCACCGTGATAAAGCTACATACACCTGACCGGCAGTAAAACTTTTTCCGGCATCAATAATAACTTTGTCAAACGTCAACCCCTGGCTCTTATGAATTGTTACCGCCCAGGCAAGTTTAATAGGAAATTGTTCAAAACTGCCTAATACTTCTTCCTGAATTGTTTTATCTGTATCCAGGAAATATTTTTTCTGTTCCCAGGTTTCTCTTTTTACGGTAATTTCTCTTTCACTTTCATCAAGAACAATCCGGATTTCATTTTCATCAAGACCGATAATCTCACCCAGTTTCCCGTTAAAATATTTCTTTTCACCGGAAATATCATTCCTGATAAACATGACCTGTGCACCGATTTTAAGTTCCAGGAACTGCTCATTCGGAAACTGGTTTTCTTTAAAATCTCCAACAAGCTTGGCTTCATAAGTCTGAGCATCCACTTTTATTTCTGCCAGCTTCTCCTGATTGATTTCATCCGCCATTTTATTATGAGAACACAGATATACATAAGACTCTTTTCCCATATCAAAATCAGGATCGTATCTTTCATTCAGGTGGTCGAAATCAATATTCGCCACATCGCCATCCCTGATTGCATTCAGAATCTCCAGAAAACCCTGGTCAGACTGGCGGTACACTTTCGTAAGCTCAATCGTTACAATAGGTATATCTTTAATGGCATGGCTATCAAAAAAGAACGGAGAATTGTAATACATTTTTAAAATATGCTCATCTCTTACCACCGGCGGAAGCTGGTAAAGATCTCCTATAAACAGCATCTGTACGCCTCCAAACCGCTGATTATTTCTTCTGATAAATCTCAACGAGAAATCCATCATATCCAGTACGTCTGCTCTCAACATAGAAACCTCATCAATAATGATAATTTCAACCTCTCTTAAAAGCTTCAGTTTATCCTTTCGGTATTTGAAATGAGGCATCAGATCAGCTATATTATTAGCCAGACTGGTATCTATTCTCTCTGTCGTAGGCAGAAAAGTTCTTAACGGTAACCCAAACATGGAATGAATGGTAACTCCGCCGGCATTGATTGCGGCAATCCCCGTAGGAGCCACTACAATATGCTTTTTCTTGGTACGTTTTACAAAATCATTAAGAAATGTAGTTTTTCCTGTTCCTGCTTTTCCGGTCAGGAATACACTTCTGTTGGTATGTTCTAATAAGTCAAAAAAATGATTGTTCATCGTTGTCAAAAATACGGAAATGAATTTGATTTTCTTACCTTGGCACAAGTTTTGAAAAATCTTAAAAAGAACAATGTCTAAAATGAAAAAAAATTTACTCTATATCCCGATTGTGGTATTATCTACTACAATTAGTCTGGTTTCCTGTAATACATCGAAGAATGCCAATACCAATCTTCCCAAAGATATTTCAGAAAGACCTGTCGATGAAGACAGTCAGAAATATGATCAGGCCCAGCTGGATAGATTAAAAGCATCTATTGAATCTGAAGTTTCAGGAGAAAAGTGTACGGATGCCAATGACTGGACATTTGCTCCAATGGGTATAAAATCATGTGGCGGACCTCAGCAGTATATCGCTTATCCTAAAAAAATAGAAACCCGTATTTTACCAAGAATTAAGGAGTATACTGATAAAGTAAGAATTTTTAATGAAAAATATAATATTATGTCCGATTGTATAATGGTGATGCCTCCTACTTCTCTTAAATGTGTGAATGGAAAAGTAAGATTGATTACTCCGGAAAATAATTAAAAATAAAGCAAAGGTTCTATATCAAATCTACACAAATTCCATCAGGAGTTTTTTACACTAGGATTGATATACAAAGCTCCATCAGAAGATGGAGCTTTATTATAATTTTTACAGGATACTATTCAGACCGGAATCTGAATCATTCCTTACAATTCGTAGTCTTTCACATTTTCTTTATACCATGAAGAATATTTCACATAATTATCTGCGATCCTGTTTACTTCTCCTTCCAGTAACTGTGCATTGATATCTTTAATTTTTCTTGCCGGTACTCCGCCCCAGACTTCACCCGACTTAATGTGAGTTCCCTGAGTAACAACAGAACCTGCTCCTACAATAGAATTTTCCTCTACTAAACAATCATCCATAACAATAGCTCCCATTCCAATCAGGACATTGTCTTTAATGGTACATCCATGGACAATGGCATTATGCCCTATAGAAACATTATTGCCAATATTCAGGGGATGTTTCTGATACGTGCAGTGCAGCATTGCATTATCCTGGACATTCACTTTATCACCCATTTTTATATAATGTACATCCCCTCTGATAACTGCATTATACCAAACACTGCAGTCTTGTCCCATCGTCACATCTCCGATAATGGTTGCTGTTTCAGCTAAAAAAGTATTTCCCCCGATTTGCGGTCTTTTTCCTAATAGTTCTTTTATAAGTGCCATAGTTTTAATTTGAAAATTTAATAATAAACTTATTTAAAGATAAAAGTCCTGACAGTTGCATTGAATAATTTTTAAATTTCCCGATATCTAACTTCTAAATTAAAGCGATAGCAAAAATCTAACTCTCAATTTTCAGCTTCTGACTTCTAATGCGTATTTTTGTATCTCAAATTTAACGAAAAAATGCGTACCGTACTTATAGAACCAACTGAAAATCCAAAAGTAATGAAGTTTGTAACAGATTACAATCTTATTCCGGGATCTTTAGAATTGGACCAAAATTCAGATATTTCAGAGATTCCTCTGGCACAAGAGCTTTTCAATTATCCGTTTGTGGAGAAAATCTTCATAACGGCTAATTTTGTAGCAATAGCTAAACAAGATACTGTAGAATGGGAACATGTGGCTGAAAGTCTGAAAAATGTAATTGAAGATGAATTATTGGCTAATCCGAGAATTTATCTTCAGAAGAAAAAAGAAATGTATCAGATTTATGCTGAAATGACTCCGAATCCGAATGTGATGAAATTCGTTTCAAGCAAATTACTTATGGATGGTTTTGTGGAAGTAAAATCAAGAGCAGCAGCAGAAGAAGTTCCTTTAGCTGAAGCTATTTTCAAGGAATTTGATTTTGCTACCGAAGTTTTTATCTCCGATAATTTTGTCGCGGTTACCAGAGATAATTCCGTAGAATGGCATCAGGTAATGATGACCGTTCGTGCTCTTATTGCTGATTATCTTCAAAACGGAGGAGAAATTTCAAAAGCGGAACCTCAGAAACATGAAAACCCTGTTGAAAAAATCATCAACAGAGATTATACCGATGATGAGCAGAAAATCTCTGATATCTTAAATGAATATGTAGCGCCAGCTGTAGAAAATGATGGTGGAAAAATTTCTTTAATGGAATATGATGAAGCAAGCAAGACAGCAAAAATGCTTTTACAGGGCGCATGTTCCGGATGTCCAAGTTCTACGGCTACTCTTAAAAACGGAATTGAGAACATTTTAAAACAATTTGTTCCTGATCTGGTAGAAAGAGTAGAAGCTGTTAACGGATAATCCGACTGAAAATGCTTCGTAAAAATAAAATTCTGGTCATTATCGGAAGTGCTTCAAAAAATTCCAGCAACCAGAAACTGATTGAGCAGGTATTGGAACAAAATCCGGATATCGGCTTCAAAATATATGAAGATCTTTCTGTTCTTCCTCATTTCGACACGGCATTAACTGATACTGATACTCCACAGGAGATCATCAATATCAGAGAAGAGATCAACAATGCCGAAGGACTTTTATTTATTACACCGGAATATATTTTCAGTATTCCGGCCAGATTAAAAAACTTACTGGAATGGTGTGTTTCCACTAATATTTTTTCTGAAAAACCTGTTGCGGTTATTACTGCATCAGCAAGTGGAGAAAAAGGACATGAAGAACTTTTATTGATTTTAAAGACACTCGGAGCAAAAACAGATGTAGCCCACCAGCTGCTGATAAAAGGAATTAAGGGAAAATTTGACAACCATGGATCAGTTGAAAATAATACCTTTGTCAAAGTATCAAAATTAGTAACAGATTTTAACCGTTCTGTTTCATAATTAAAATTAAAAATATTGGAGAAAAAAGGAATTTTACTGGTAAATCTCGGATCACCGAAGTCTACAGCAGTAAACGACGTAAAGGAATATCTTGACGAATTTTTGATGGATGAAAGGGTAATTGATTACCGCTGGATCTTCCGGGCGCTTCTTGTTCGTGGAATCATCCTAAAAACAAGGCCTGCAAAATCTGCAGAAGCTTATAAAACAGTTTGGACAGATGAAGGTTCTCCACTTATTGTCATTACTGAAAAAATTCAGAAAAAGCTTCAGAAGATTGTAGATGTACCTGTGGAAATCGGGATGAGATATGCTGAACCAAGTATTGAAACCGGTATTCAGAGACTGGTAGATCAGGGGATTTCAGAAATCGTTCTTTTTCCATTGTATCCTCAATATGCAATGAGTACAACGGAAACCGTTATTGAAAAAGCGGAGGAAGTAAGAAAGAAGAAATTTCCAAAGGTCAAGATCAATTATATTCAGCCTTTCTACAACAGAGATATTTATATCAACTGCCTTGCTGAAAGTATCAAGGAGAAACTTCCGAAAAATTTTGATGCTCTGCAATTCTCTTATCACGGGGTTCCGGAAAGACATATTTATAAATCAGATCCTTCAAAAACCTGTAAAATTGATGAAGCTAATTGCATCAACAGTCAGGTAGATACTCACAATGCCTATTGCTACAGGCATCAATGTTATAAGACAACAGAAGCTGTGATTGCAAAAATGGGCCTTCCCAAAGAAAAAACCATTGTCTCTTTCCAGTCAAGGTTAGGAAATGACAAATGGATTGAACCTTATACAGATGAAACTCTTGAGACAATACCTCAGAAAGGAGTAAAAAATCTTGCTGTGGTTTGTCCTGCATTCGTTTCGGATTGCCTGGAAACACTGGAAGAGATTTCTGTGGAAGGAAAAGAGCAGTTCATTCACGGAGGTGGTGAAAATTTCCATTACATACCCTGCCTGAATGATGAAGACCGATGGATTGAAGTGGTAAAAATACTGTGCGAAGAAAAACTAAATGATTTTTATCTGGTATAATCAATCATTTCCTCAAAATATAAAAGGGCTGCCTCATGTACGAGACAGCCCTTTTAATGGTATGGTTTTATGCTTTGAAAGCTGGTTTAAAAATTATCATAGGACCCGAACCATGCAAATTCTGTATTGTGCGGAACAGAAACTCTGTTGCCGGCTTTATCATAGAGCGTTATTCTCGTCATCACCTCGGATTCTCCGTCCCAGGTTCTCCCCACCCAGTTATGATCAAGCTTAAAGCCTTCTTTAAATAACTGTTCCGGAACATTAATGGAGTTGGAAGTCGGGGTAAAATATTTGGTATATGATCTTGTAATATAAGCACCGGAGCTGTTGCTTTTGAATGAAATATCAACATCCATCCTTGAAAACTCATTGGCATTATTGGAGTTTGCTTTCAGGTTGATCACCTTTACTCCTCCGAATCCCGTCCAGCGCTTATCTCCTTTATATACATAAGTAACCAGTTTAGCTCTGTCTACACTTGCAGGATTATCCAGTTCAAGGGTTTCATCATTCGCCACGCTTCTCATCTGGGTGAAGATCGGATATCCGTAGAAGTTAGAGTCAAACTTAACATTAAACATAGAATATAGATTATCCAGTGAATTTCCCCAGAATGGTTCAGTACTCTTATCTCCCGTTGTCATTACAGTGACTACGGATTTAGATAAAATATCTGTTGTTTCCTGATTATATCCTCCGCCTCCGGAAACTTTCCAGATTTTAAAGGTAGCTTCAATCGCAGATTTTACTTTTTCATAAGAATATTCACTTTCAATTGCTAAATAAGCATATTTCCCGTAAGTCACCTGTTTTGTAAAATAAGGTTTACTGGTAAAATATTGAGAAGGAAATCCGGTCTGCTGAATAGTCTTAGCATCGTTGTTGTAGTCTGCTGATTTAAAGAACCCGTTTTTACTCGGCTCAAAGATCACATCAAATGAAGTGGCTACAAGCCTTGCAAAATAGATACTCTTATATTTCGTCGTATGGGTATTCTGAGACATTTTTGTAGTAAAAATAGTCCCTAAACCTACATTAAAAGAAAGTGCTTTTTGAACATCCGAATAACTGTAACATTCTGTAGCAGAATAATCAACGCTTTTTTTAACACCGGAATTGATGTAGTCATTGAAGTTTTTAGAAGTCACGGCCTGAGACAACATATTATTATAAGTAGTAAATCCTTTCGGGCTATCGATTCCTTCAATAACATAAGGATTTGAAAATGAAAAAATTAAATCATAAGGATTCTTTTCATAATTAACTTCTGAATCAAAAGCAAAGTTTTCAATTCTGCTTAAAGGATATACAGCTCCGGGATATATTGTTGAGCTGTTTACACTGATATTCTTCCCTGTAGACTGGCTATTTCCGGGAACTCCGGTTTTGGGACTATGGTCACCGACAAAGATATGATCTTTATCAACTGTAGAGACATCCCAGCTAAAAGGCTTATTGTCAAAACGGCCCATGTTCTGAGATCGGTCAGTATTTAAAACTTCTTCGTTATTATGATCCCGGACACAGGAAATCAGGCACAGCGAAACTGCGCAGCAAAATAAAATAATTCGCTTCATTTTTATATTTTTTTATTAGAAACCTCCTATTTATAGAGGTTGCCGCGAATTTAAAAAAATATATTTCAATATTACGTGAACTTATAAACCCAAAATACAACAAATGATAAATATCATCAATAGGTGAATAATAAGTCTGAAATTTGTACCGGTTCGAAAATAAAACTATAGAAACAAAAAGGCTAAAGAGATAAGAGATTCTCATAACGCCTCTGTTTCTTACAAAATAAAGAGCCTACCCCTGTCAGGAGGCAGACTCATTATCAAGATATATGAGAGATTATTTTTTCAAAAGGTTTCCGGCATTCTGACCATTCACAGTTACGACATACACTCCGGGAAGCATATTGGTCGGAAGCTGAATATCTATTTTATTCACTCCGTCCGTAAGATTTACTCTTTCAGAAATTTCTTTCTTACCTGTTAAACTTACCAGCTCCACAGTTCCTTTACCTGCCTTACTTTCGAAGACTACAGTAAATCTGTCTGTAGCAGGATTTGGACTGATTGTGTAAGCGGAAGTATTTGGAGCTGCTGCCACAAGTCCTGCTGCGGAAGTACCCCCTCCTACACCTACCGCGTTCCAGGCATTGGTCACCTGGGTTACTTCATTACTTCCTGCTCCGTATAAATCTGCGGCTGCCTGAAGAGAATAAGTTCTGGTATTGGCATATGTGGAAGAAGAAGTAAGATAAGTTGTTAATGTTCTGTAAGCGATAGCTCCGGCTTTATCCAGTCCGATTCCGGAGACATTATAGGCAAAACCGTTATCATTAGTTCCGGATCCTCCGGTTACCAATAAATAATACCAGAAATTTAACACTCCTGAATTGGTATGCACTCCGCAATAGTCGTTGGTAGTCTGTCCCGGTACGGCACAACCGGTAGTGGTTGCATCTTTCCAGTATTTTCCTTTATAGGTATCCGGCTGGCTGTAAGCATTGGGATTAGACATATCTCGGATAACATAATTGAAATCTTCCCCTAACGTCCAGCTGGCCTGATTAGGTCTTGCCCAACGTTCAATAGAGTTTCCAAAGATATCGGAAAAGCCTTCGTTTAAAGCTCCCGGTTCTCTCTGGTATACCAGGTTGGCTGTTTTAGAAGTCAGGCCATGAGAAATTTCGTGCCCGCAAACATCAATTGCTGTTAATGGTTTCCCTCCGTTTGTAGTTGAACTTCCATCTCCATAGGTCATTCTGGAGCCGTCCCAAAATGCGTTGAAGTAATTGGTGGAATAATGAACGTAAGATTTTATAGCAAAATTATTGTTATCGATACTCTTTCTTCCGAATTTTGTATAATAGTAATCCAGGGTCATTTCAGCACCCCAGTGTGCATCGGTTGCGTACTGATCTTTATTGGCATTCACATTATTCCACACGTTATCGGCATCTGTAAAATCTACGGCAGCCGAATAATTTGTCCCTTTTTGTAAGTTATAGGTTTCCACTGCTGTTCCGGCATTCCTTCCGGTTTCTCTTAGTCTGTAGCTGCCATTATAAGAGTCTGCTACAATATTTCTGTTTCCGCTATAGCCTGTTGTTGCCGTACCCGGAGCATTAACTTCATGAATAATTGCATCTATTCCTAAGATATTTCCGTTCTTGGCATCTACAAAAACATATTGTCTGCTTAATGGTTTTTCAGAATAGATATCAAATTTATAGGCTAATCTTAAATCATTCAGTTTTTCATCGGTAGGATCTGAATAATAGACCAGTTCTCCTTTCGGAGCAAAAGTAGCATTCACATCATTGGTTTCTTTTTTAATAAAATCTTCTTCTTCCCTGTTTTGCCATTTGTACGAATCTGCTCCTACAAAAGACAGGGCATTTTGCAAAGCAATATTTTCGGAAATATTTGCCTGTTTTTCAATATTTTGAGGAATTTTGAGCACCCATTTCCCTGACTCTCCTACAATTTTCCCGCCTTTGGTTTGTACCGCCATTACTCCGTATTCTACAGGAATATCATTAACGGTTTGCTGGAATTTATGAGTCTCAAACCCTAGCTGATCTTTCTCAAGTCCTAATTTACGGGCTTGGCCGGGTGCTAAGCGCTGAGAGGTTTCATCAAATAAAACCGGAGCTCCCTGAAATGCAGGTCCGTTTTTATCAAATCTCATAAAATCAGCATGTAATCCTCCTTTACCAGGAATTAATTTTGACGGAATGTCTTGCCCATAAACAAAAGAGCAGGCAGCAATGCTTGCTACTAAGATAAATTTTGTTTTCATAATAATATTTGTTAATTGCATGACAAACTTATAAACTTTTCACATTAAAATGAATAAAATGATGAATAAAATTTAATAGATATTATAAATCAATTAATAAAACACAATAATGATTTTATAAAAAAAAAACATAAACTATCATTATCCTATCAATTTAGTAGATATTAATTGAAAAAATTAACTAAAATCAATAATTTGTGAATTAATATTCACAAATTATGCTAAACATGATATTTTTGATCTAAAAAAACAAGAAATCCTTTATTCATAATACTTAACAAAAAAAATGAACAATCTTCTTTAAGATCGTTCATTCTAATTGTTCATTTTTTTATAATCAGAAATTAAACCTGACTTTATAAAAATATTATTTTTTACTGGAAATAGGGGTTCTGAATTCTCCATATCCCATCAACCCGTCATAATTTCTTCCGAAAGGAGCATAATACAGAAAAGCCTGATACAGGTTTTCAGTCTGCCAGAAATTCCCGTTCACTTCTCCAAAGTTCAGGGCACCATTATTTTCTTTTGTCGCCAGAACATAATTATAAAAACCCTGTTTTAAAAATATTCTCGCCACATATTGTTTGGCTGCTGCATCATACTGCATCTGATTTTCCTTAGTCGGCTGAAAATTATTAAATCCGCCAAGCACATAAATTTCTTTATCCACAGGATCTGAATCTAAAGAAAAATAAACCCAAGAATAATCTGCTTCTCTATCCGGATCCCGCTCTCTTCCCAGATCATTTCTCCTGTAATACCAGGCTCCGTTTACATCAGGCTGGTACTGATAATTTAAAGGAAAAGCCCAGACAGGATGCAGGTATGTCTGATTCACTCCGTCTTTGATTTCCGTTGCACGTACCATATCGGCCGGTGTATTCATATTTTTGTTATCGAAATAATAAAATTCGTTATTCCCGGGAAAACTAAGATTCATCTGCTGAAAAAGCAATTGATTTCCAAGCACAGAGCTTGGTTTTAAATTAGGGACCATCACATTCGGATTGTTATTCTGCATCACATTTAAAGTCATGGAATTCACATTGGATGAAAGATCCCCGCCTTTAGCAGTAGCCTGTACTTCTACTCTCTGATTGATATCCGGTCTTTTCGCATCTGATATTCTTGTGATGTTTAATCCGAGAGCCGTAACATCTTCAACCAGGTAAAACCTTCTTTTAAAAAGAGGTTTATCTGCTGAATCCTTATAAACAATCAATTCAAAATTTCCGGAAATTTTCGGCTGTATTTTATCATTTGGAAAACTGAGTTTGTAATGAGTATAGGGTTGAAGTGTATTAAAGGAATACTGAAACTGATCAAGAAGAGCATTCATACTTCCTGTAGCAATCTCTGTATAAAACAGATTATCATCATTCCAGTTTCTGTCATAATGTTTAATCGTATACCGGTAGATCTCACTGGCATTCGTAAGATCATCAAAACTTAAAACAAGTATTTCATTTGATTTAAACTTAATAACAGGAGTTTCGTCATTCGTCTGTGGATTAAACAACTGGATACTCTGGATATTTTGTCCAAAGACCAGGCCGCCCAAAGAAAGTAAAAGTAGTCGCAAAGTTTTCATTATGACGAAGATAACGAAAAATCATCATTTTCTTAATAATATCGTATTTTTGATCTCAAAATATTCAGATATGCTTCAGATTCAAGGCTTCGTTTTCAATTTTGCAAGCGAAAACACATACATCATCTACAATGAAAATAAAAATGCCTGGTTAATTGATCCGGGGAATATGAATGAACAGGAAACCCGGGCGATTGATAACTTTATCAAAGAGAAAGGCTTGAACATTCGGAAAATTCTTTTAACTCATGCTCACATTGACCATGTTTTCGGGCTTCAATGGGCTTTTGATACTTTTAAAGTTCCTGTAAATATGCATCTGGAAGACCAGGAAGTACTAGATATGCTTCAGGCAAGCGGCGTGAGGTTCGGAATGTCAATAGATCCGGTAAAGGTGGATATTGAGTATGTAAAAGAAGGTGATGAATTAGATCTTGATGGAGAAAAGTTCAGTATTTATCATGTTCCGGGACATTCTCCGGGAAGCGTAGTCTATCATAATGAAAATCAAAAGTTCATGATCTCCGGCGATGTTCTTTTTGAAGGCAGTATCGGAAGAACTGATTTATATAAAGGGAACTACGAACAACTGATTGATGGTATAAAAACAAAACTTTTCATTTTAGATAATGATACTCAGGTATTCTCAGGCCATGGCAACCCTACATCGATCGGTTTTGAGAAACAGTATAATCCTTTTTTGAAGTAGAGCGATCAAAACAATTCAACGAGAGAAATAAAAAAAGAACCCGTCAGAGAAATTCTGACGGGTTCCTGTTATAAAGAAATAGAGTTTAGAAATCTAAAGTAATAGATGCTCTGGCAGCAGCTCCCATAATAGGTCTTGCCATTCTGATATTGGTTCCTCCCATAGTCTGAGATCTTGGGTCTCCTTCTGTAATTCCTATTGTGTTGAAGATATTCGTACCATCTACAGCAAAACGAATTTTTCCTAACTGATAAGACATTCCTGCTCCGAATTCAGTGAAAGACGGCAGAATATTGTCATCCGTATTTCCTTCATTCTGAAAACGTTTTCCATAATAGTTCATACTTACATAAGCTCTCCATTCTTTCGTAATATTGACTGCCGGAGCGATATTGAAATAGAATTTAGGAATTCTCCTTACTACATTTCCGCTATAATCGAACAGACTGCCATCAGCATTTCTTCCTGTAAAATTTTTATATTTCGGATTCTGAATTGTTCCGTTAAATGTAACTTCAAGAATATTATTAAATAATCTCGCATACCCTTCAATTTCCACTCCTAAATTGGTGGTGTTTGCAAACTTATTTTCTGAAGTTCCGTCTGAGAATACATCAGTGAACGAAAGATTTTTAAGGGCAGAATAAAAAGGAATGACCGCAATATCAAAAGTACGGGAATAGTACTTATACCCTACTTCCAGCTGATGGGTTTCTACAGGCTTGATCTGGCTCAGATCTGACATATTATTATAATAAGCCTCTTCATTCGGAGATCTGAAACCACTTGAAAAACGTGCATAAACCGCATTTTCTCTATTGATTTTATAATTACTTGCCAAAGTATAAGACACTTTATTTACATCATAATACCAATATGTATATTGGTTTCCTAAAACAGCCATTTTATCATCAGCTGTCGTAGTTGCAAAGCTATGAGTTCCATCTGTCGTCAGACCTGAGTTATTAAGATTCGCCGTTGTAGTATTCACACCGTATCCTTTGTAAAAATCACGGCTGTAACGAATACCTCCGTTGAAGCTCCATGCATCAGTAATATTATAATCCAGATTTAAATAAAGATCATTCAGACTTCCCTGAATCTGCGAATCTCTGATCAGAAAAGACATATCCGTAACTCCGTTATAGGTCTTAGAATAACCTGTATCTGAAGGGTTCAGTGAAGGATCTACAAGATTCAGCAATTGGGGGCGGTCTGTAGCGGTAGTCAAAATATTGCTCCAGTTCCAATACTGATGAGATTTCCAGCTTGACTTATAAAATCCTGCCGTCACATTTCCTTTATCAAACTTATAGCTAAACTGCAGGTCGTTTACAAAATTGTTCATTTGTTTATCAATGGCCCAGAAGCCGAGTTTCTGAACATAAGCAGGGTCAACAGCCGCTCCGTTACTTACAAGAGAATACTGATAATTGGTCATCCCCATTTCTTTGGCAAATTCAGCTGTGGTTTTAGGTGCTCCTGCAGGAAAAATCCCTGTATAATTCATATTGATATCCGTATATCGGGTTTTATTCAGTACACTGAAATTATTCCCGAGATCATACTTAAATTCAGCGCCTGCCACATCCATTTTCGGATGAATTCCGTTCTCAAGATCTCTGCTGAAAAAGCCGCCTCCTGCCTGAGGAATATTCAACTGCCCGATTGTTCTGTAACTGTAAGTTCCGTAATTGGCATTAAAACCGGGAAAGGCTTTTAATGTATTTCCGTCCTGAAGCAAAGGAATCGGTAAATAAAATGTATTTCTGTCATCCAGTTTTTTATAATATACTTTCGCATAGCCTTTATCAAAGACATATTTCAGATTCATTCTGATCTGCCCGCCATTGTTAGCTTTAAAGCCTGTTTTTCTGATTCCGTCATCCGTTCTGTAAAAACCTCCTACATTAAAAAATAATTTATCTTTCACCAATGCTCCGCCCACATTCAGATCGGTACGCATTAATCCGTAAGTACTGGTTTCAAGCTTTGCTGTTCCTTTAAAATCATTCGTTCCTTCTTTAGAAATAAAGTTGATCAGACCTCCAGGAGAATTATTGGCATAAATGGATCCTGATCCGCCTCTTAAAGCTTCCAAACGGCTAACGGTATTGTCAACACGGAAAAAATTATCGGCATTCGCAAACTGAAGAGCACCGTCTTCAAAAACAGGAAGGCCGTCTTCCTGAACCTGTACAAACTCATACGCTCCTGCAGAAGGAATTCCTCTTGCAAAAAGATTATTCCCTACTTCACCTCCGGAAGTTTCCACAGCAAACCCCGGAACTCGCTGCAGCAATGCAGCCGCACTAATCGGATTTTGCTTTTGGATTTCCTTTGCACTGAATGTTGAAATTGCTGTGCTGGATTCTATTTTTTTCTTTGGATTGGAATTTCCTGTGATGACAATCTGATCGATGGAAGAAACTTTGGCAGAATCCTGAGTTGTTTCCTGGGCATAAGCATTATTGAAGTACAATGTAGCTGTAGCGGCGATTAAAAAGATTGATTTATTTTTCATAGCCCTATTTTTTGTTGTTAGTTTCAGTTTTGTTGTAATTGTAAATACACTCCATTCGTCCAACCAAACCCATCCTGATTGGGGTATTCCCCGCCGCCTGCAATTGTTTCCGTATCCAATGCATTGTATTTTTCCATCAGTTTTCCGGTATTCTTATAGACTCTTTCTACATTGGAACACCAGTTATTTTTTATCTTTTCAGCCAGCTCATCAAAGCCATAATTTTTCATGGCTTTAAATCCCAACCACTGATAAGGAGCCCATGCATTGGGTAGATCCCATTGCTGGCCTGATTGTACGGTAGTCGTTACCAGTCCTCCCTGATAAAGAAATTTTTCCGCAATATTTCCCGCCATTCCCTCTGCCTGTTTCTGGTCTGCCAGTCCGAGAAATAAAGGGTAAAGAGCAGCAATATGTTCAGACGGTGTTTTTGTGTTTTTTTTAGTGTGATAATCTTTATACATCTTTACTTTTTCATCCCAGAAGTATTTGTTGATCATCTGTCTTCGTTTTGCTGCTCTTTCAGTAAAATAATTTTCTTTGTCTCTAAGCCCAAGAAGTGCTGAAGATTTTGCCAGACTGATTTCCAAATGCCATAATAGACAGTTCAGATCTACCTGTACAAGATTCAGCGTTTCTATGGTCTGTATATTTTTTCCGTCTGCAAACCATCTGCTGGAAAAATCCCAGCCGGACTCACAGGCACTTCTTATATTTCTGTAAAACTCTTCTCCTGAAGTATTTTCATGATCTTCAATATCAATCAGATAACTTTCAGGGCGGGGTGTATTTTCTGAATCATAGTATCTGTTCAGGATATCCCCTTCAACTGTTTTGACTACTCTTTTTACCGCGGTGTTATTTTCCAGCCCTTCTTCACCATTCATCCAGAAATAATATTCTTTTTCTAAACTGTCATGATATTTTGTATAGATCTTATCATCCGCGGTAGTTTCAAAAAGAAGATCCAGCATCAGCGAAAAATACGGTGGCTGTGAACGGCTTAGGAAATGAGTTCGGCTCGCATTCGGAACAAAACCTATATGCTGAATCAGATAAGAACAGTTTTCTACAATATTCTCCATCATTGCCACTCTGCCGGAAACCTTCAGTCCCAGCATAATAAAATAACTATCCCAATAAAAAAATTCATTAAATCTGCCTCCCGGAACAATATAAGATTTGGGTAATTTCAACAGCGTTCCTTTTTCCTCATATGCGGTACGGGTAAGCTCATCCCATAATTTTTCAATATGTTCTTTAATAGGCAGATGTTCTTCCCTGTGAACAGAAACCTGAGCTCCTAAAAAATCGAAATGATTCATCACAAATTTTTTCAGGTCAAAGTGATCTGTATTCTTTTCCTGTTCATAGAGTTCGTTGATTTCAGCAATCGGAAGCAACGGAACAGCATCCGTCATCATTTTCTGATCTTCAAAAATCTCAGATTTCTGAACCTCATCAAAAAGAACTTGAATTTCGTTGATATAAAGTGGGTTACTCATGTCTATTGTTTAGGATTAATTTTTAATTTATTCATGAAAATTGCTGAAATAATCAGTAATGAAAGCGGAATCAGTGAAAGGTAAAATGCCTGCTGTCCACTAAACTCCTGAAATACAAAACCTGTAATAATGGATCCTACTGTTCCTCCGATAGCTGAAAAAACAACGATCAGCCCGGACATTGCACTGTGTAAATATTTAGGTATAGAAGCCAAAATTACAGAGTTGATACTTGGATAGATCGGAGCCAGCAAACCTCCCATTAACGGAAATAAATACACGACAAGAGGAGCATTCAGCCAGTTGGTAGCAGTATCTATATGAATATTATGCGTTAACGGCAGTACCAAAAGCAAACTTATTGCGAAACCAACTACACAAAATGAGACCACATAAATCCAGCTGAATTTTTTTGAAAAGAAACCTGATAAAAATCGCCCCAAAGCAAACGCTCCAGCTAATACGGCTCCAGCCTGAATACTCATAGAGGTAGGAACTTTTAATATCTCTTTATAAAAAGTAGGCGTCCATGTCTGAAAACTCTGCTCCACCAATACAAAAAGGAATGCACATAATAAAAAGAATAATACTTTTTTATAGCTGAATAAACTTGCGCTGTTTTTCAAATCGCCCAGTACATCCGTTTTCTCACTTTTAGCATCCTTCTCATTCAGTCTGGAAAAAAATAAAAAGAAAAAAGAAAATGCAGACAAAACACCTAATACCCAGTATACATTTAACCATTCTGTAGATTTTGGATCATGATCATCAATATACAGGCTGAATAAAACATTTCCCGCCAACACGCCGATCATAAAGAAACCTTCCAGAAATCCCATAAAACTTGAATGCTCTTTATCGGTTTCCGTAACCAGTCCAATGGAGGTAAAAACCGATATCTTGATTAAAGCAAAGGAAACCCCTACGATGGCGAATAATAATTTAAAAATCCAGAAGCTACCGGCAAATGGCATGATAAAGCACATACCGCTTACCAAAAATAAAGCGGTCAGCATTGAGTTCTTAATACCGATCCTGGGAAGAAATGAAGCCAGAATAAATGAGCAAATCGCGATCGGAAGATCTTTAAAACCTTCCAGAACACTGGCCGAAGATTTTGAAATTCCAAAATTCTGCTGGACCTGTAAGATCACAGTTCCCACAGAATTCAGAAGAATTGCGAAAACAAAATAATTTAAAAATAGAACGGCCTTGATGTTGAAATTTTTCATTCAGGTTATTTCTTGCCGGCTAAGATAGAAGCATTTGTATTAACGATAATTTAACACAGTAAATCAATATTTGAACAATATTAATATAATTAGTATTTTTAGTGATTAAATATGATTAATTAAATGAAAGTTACTTTTGAAAGAGTAATCCCTAATGAAAAGAGCTCGTTCCGGACGATTCATAATAACTCTCCTATTTCCGAATTCAAATGGGAGTATCATTATCATCCCGAAATTGAACTTGTCTGTGTCATTTCCGGGAGCGGTACCCGACATGTAGGCTATCATAAAAGTAATTATACAAACGGAGATCTGGTACTGATCGGATCCAATATTCCTCATTCCGGATTCGGATTAAATTCCATTGATCCTCATGAAGAAATCGTCCTGCAGTTCAGGGAAGAGATTCTGCAGTTTCCCCAGCAGGAAATAGAAGCAATATCCATTAAAAATTTACTGGAACTTTCAAAATACGGCATTCACTTTCATCACAAAGTAAAAAAGATAATATTGCCCAAACTAAAACTGATGCTGGAATATGAAGGCTATAAAAGATATTTATTGCTGCTTGAAATCTTATTTGAGTTATCCCAATGTCAAGATTATGAGCTTTTGAATAAAGAGATCATGCCTTATACCATTATTTCTAAGAACAAAACCCGCCTTGAAAATATTTTCACTTACGTGGAACATCATTATGATAAAGAAATCAATATTGAGGAGGTGGCCCAACTTGCCAATCTGACTTTACCGGCTTTTTGTAATTTTTTTAAAAAAGCCACTCAGATTACATTCACTGAATTTGTAAACCGTTACCGTATCAATAAAGCCTGTCTGCTGATGGCTCAGGATAAAAGCATCTCGGAATGCAGTTACAGCTGCGGTTTTAATAATGTAACGTATTTCAACAGAATGTTTAAAAAATATACCGGAAAGACCCCTTCAGAGTTTATAAAGAATTATTCTCATAACAAGGTTAATATAGATTTGAAGGCTGAAAAAGAAGTTAAAGCCACAGCTGTTTTTTAATCATTAGTGTTATTAAAATAACTTTCAACTTATGGAAAACCATAAGGACACACCATTAACATGGATTATTTTCGTGAAAAATAATTTATTAACAATTTAAAATTACAAATTATGACGATTAGAATCACATGTATCAAAAAAGACAATGGAAATCATTAAAATCCATATGCAGCTATTACAGACTTAGGATGGATTGACGAAAAAGGAGAGAAAGGAAAAAATACGAGACTGGAGATCTACTCTTTGATAAAAGATCAGAAGGTTATGGCCTATGTAACAGATGACAAAGAAAATTATGTAAAGGTTGTTACGGCAGTAAGCTCTAACGGCACTCAATATTTAAAAACGGAGGCTGACAGCAGTGAAAAAAATAATTTATTGTCACTTCCCGAATGTAAATAATCTACAGGTCTTAAATAAAAAAGCTGCTCTATTAAATAGAACAGCTTTTTTATTTTTTATAATATAAGAGAATTACTTCCATTTAATATTACACCCAAGACTTGGTCTCTGAATTTCTTCCTGCGGTTCTCCGGCTAAAAGATTTTCAAAAGCAATAATTAAATCTTCTCCGGTAACATCTTTATTATTTCCCGGTCTTGAATCATCCATCTGGCCTCTGTATACAAGGTCCAGTTTGTCATCAAAGAAATAAAAATCAGGAGTACAGGCTGCATCATATGCTTTTGCCACCGCCTGGCTTTCATCGAACAGATAAGGGAAATCAAAATTTCTCTCAATCTGAAATTCGATCATCTTTTCAGGCGCATCTGCCGGATATTTTTCAATATCATTGGCATTGATCGCAATGAATTCAATTCCTTTTTCATTATAGTCTTCATACAATTCATTGATCTTATCAATGACATGAAGAACAAACGGACAATGGTTACACATAAAAATAACCAGTGTTCCTTTTTCTCCTTTCAGCTCTTCTAAAGACTGAAGTTCATTCGTTTTTGACGGGTTTGGAAGCTCAAAAAACGGAGCTTTTGTACCTAATGCCAACATATTTGAGGGAGTATTCATATCCTTTTTCTTTAATTCACAAAGATAAAAATTTCTTTTATTATATCGTAAAGAAGATGAAGGATGAAAAATAGGAAAACAATAAAAAATACATCCTTATATCCATTTATTGACTCAGACTATATACCTCATTAATTTTTACAATAATTTCAATCTTATCGGCCCAAACCTCTTCCAGTTCCGGTTCTTCCGGCTTTGAGTCAGCTTCCGTGACCTTCTTTTTTCATGAAAATCAAAATAACGTTTGGAAGATATCTTCAAAAGTTTGTAGTTTTGCTAACACTGTTAGTAATAAATTATCATGGGCCTACATGAACGTCGTCAAAGAGAAAAAGAATCCATCCGTGCAAATATTTTGCAGGCTGCATTCACTTTGGCTAAAACTGAGGGCTGGGCTTCACTTTCTATGCGTAAAATAGCAGACGCTATTGAGTATAGTGCTCCGGTAGTATATGATTATTTTGAAAACAAGGAAGCCATTTTATTCGAAATCTCTTTAGATGGCTTTCACAAATTACATATAGAATTATTAAAAGCACAGCAGAAACACGAAACTCCGGAAGATCAGCTTGTGGCTATTGTAGACGCTTACTGGAATTTCGCTTTTAAGAATAAAGAATATTACCAACTTATGTTTGGGCTGGGAATGCAGTGTTGTGGAAAAGGACAGATGAAAAAGGAATTTTCGTCATTCCAAGAGCTGATTTACGAATGTACTTACAACATTATCAAGAAGAACGGTTCTAACCCGGATAATGCATGTCACATGTCTCACGCTCTTTTTTCAGCAGTACACGGAATGATTTCAATCATGATGATGCGTACAGCAGACATCCCGTCAACTATGAATAAAACAACTTTGGACGAAACTGTTTCGGCTTTTATTAAGTCTTTATAAAATTTTTTTGAATCAAAAATTAACACCGTTAGGAAACTTAACACTGAATTAATATAATTAATTCGTTTAAACCTAATTAAAGCAAAAACTATTTATGCAAAATCATAAACATTCAATTGTTAAAGCTAAGCATTTTTTCTTCAAAGATTAACACCGTTAGCAAAATTAACATAGATTACACCTCACATCTTCATATACTTAAATACATTAAAAACAATTTTCAATTATGGAAACAATCGACTTGATCGGACATTAAAAATTCTGTAATTTTTTTTGAACAAATTATTAACACTGTTAGGAAAAAAAACAGCATTTATTAAAAGAAACATTTACTTAAATCTAACACTTCATTTAAAAAAATTAAACTAACAATGAAAATACCTGGAAAAACAAGGTTTATTGTACTTATTGCAAGTATAATTCTTTTACAGAGCTGCACAAAAGCTGCAGAAGGATCCAATGCCGCACCTCCAGCTCCTGAACTTCCGGTTTATACCGTTATTACCTCTCCCGCTACTACATATCAGGAATTCCCAACTGCCCTAGAAGGAAAAAACAATGTGGAAATCAGATCTCAGGTAGACGGCTATCTTGACAGAATTTATGTAGAGGAAGGCGCTTATGTAAGAGCCGGGCAGCCTTTATTTAAAATAGACTCAAGAAGCTATGGGGAACAGATGAATATGGCACAGGCAAATCTGCAGGCTGCCAATGCGAATATACAGAAAGCAAAAGTAGAAGTGGACAGACTTCAGCCGCTGGTCGCCGCAAAAGTGGTTTCAGATGTACAGCTGAAAACAGCAAAAGCCAATTATGAGGCTGCCGTTGCCGCTGCTGCTCAGGCCAGAGCTTCTGTGGGAAGCGCAAAAATCAATGTAGGATTTACAACTATTACAGCACCCGTAAGCGGTTATATCGGCAGAATCCCATATAAAAAAGGAAGTCTGATCTCAAAAACAGATCCGAATCCATTGACATTATTATCAGATATCAGCGAGATCTATGCGTATTTCTCTTTAAGCGAACTGGACTTTATTGCTTTTCAAAATAAATATCCGGGGGCTACTTTAGAGGAAAAACTGAAAAATATGCCGATGGTGGAACTTGTCATTGCCGATAACAGTACTTATCCGGAAAAAGGAAAACTGAGTATTGTAGACGGACAGTTTGATAAAACAACCGGAGCCATCAGTGTACGTGCTGTTTTCCCTAATACCAAAGGAGCATTGAGAACAGGAAATACCGGAAGAGTGCGTATGCCACAGCTGATTTCCAATGCAGTGGTTATTCCACAGGAATCTACCTTTGAGATTCAGGATAAAACTTATGTTTACGTGATGAATAAGGATCAGAAAGTAACCGGAAAACCGGTGAAAATATCCGGAAAAACAGACAGCTATTATTTTATTTCTGAAGGACTTTCTCCGGGAGAAAAAATCGTATACACCGGAATCGGAATCCTGAAAGACGGAGCTTCCATCAGACCAAAAGCCATTTCTTCTGACAGTTTATTGAAAGCGAAACCTTTGTAATATTCTGAAAGCAGAGACTTAAAAAAATAAACTTCTTATGTTAAAACAATTTATAGAAAGACCGGTACTTTCAACGGTCATCTCCATAATACTTTTATTATTGGGAGCATTATCTCTCTTTAATTTACCGATTGCCCTCTTTCCGGACATTGCTCCGCCAAGTGTTCAGGTAACGGCTTTTTATCCGGGAGCCAATGCTGAGGTTGTCGCCCGTTCTGTAGCCACCCCGATTGAGGAGGCCGTAAACGGAGTAGAAAATATGACCTATATGACTTCTAACTCCAGTAATGACGGTACGATGACACTGAGCGTTTTCTTCAAACAGGGTGCAGATCCTGATAATGCAGCCGTAAACGTTCAGAACCGTGTATCAAAAGCCATGAGCCAGCTTCCTCAGGAAGTAGTACAGGCCGGGATTTCCACGCAGAAAGTTCAGAACAGTATGATCATGTTCATGGGATTAACCAGTGAAGATGCTAAACAATACGACGAACTTTTCCTACAGAATTACCTGAAGATTAACGTGATTCCACAGATCCAGCGTATTCCGGGAGTTGCCCAGGCTCAGGTATTCGGAACCAGAGATTATTCCATGAGAATCTGGCTGAAACCTGACAGATTAGCCGCTAATAACCTTTCTCCACAGGAAGTACTTGCAGCGATTAAAGATCATAACCTTGAAGCTGCTCCGGGCCGTCTCGGACAGGGAAGCAAGGAAACCTATGAATACATCCTTAAATATAAAGGAAAACTGAATAAAGGAGAAGATTACGAAAGTATTGCCATTAAGGCAAACAGCGACGGATCATTCCTCAGACTGAAAGATGTGGCAAGAGTGGAATTTGGTTCTTATACCTATACCGCAACCAACAGAGTAGACGGAAAACCGGTTGCCGGATTTGCAATTTTACAGACTGCCGGTTCCAATGCCAATGAAATCCTTACAGAAATCGAAAAGCAGGTAAAAGTAATGGAAACTACCCTGCCGAAAGGTGTAAAACCAATCATTATGTACAACTCCAAAGACTTCCTGGATGCTTCTATTCATCAGGTTGTGGAAACATTGGTGATTGCTTTTATCCTGGTATTTATTGTCGTGTATATTTTCCTTCAGGATTTCAGATCTACATTAATTCCGGCTATTGCCGTACCGGTTGCCATTATTGGTACTTTCTTCTTCCTTCAGCTGTTCGGTTTCAGTATCAACATGCTTACTCTGTTTGCCCTGGTTCTGGCCATCGGTATCGTAGTGGATGATGCCATTGTGGTGGTAGAAGCCGTGCACTCCAAAATGGAACAGACGGGAATGCCGGTGGAACATGCTACTATGAATTCTATGAGTGAAATTTCAGGAGCCATTATTTCAATTACCCTGGTGATGTGTGCCGTTTTTATTCCGGTAGGTTTCATGCAGGGACCTGCAGGAGTTTTCTACAGACAGTTTGCTTTCACTCTGGCGATCGCCATCCTGATCTCAGCAATTAATGCCTTAACACTGAGTCCGGCATTATGCGCCATGTTCCTGAATGATCCTCAGGGAGAGCATGGAGAGCACGGTCATAAAAAAGGTTTTGGAGCAAGATTTTTCAATGCCTTCAATGCCAGCTTCAACACCATGACCAGAAAATATATTTACAGTCTTAAATTTCTGATTAAAAATAAATGGCTAGCCATAGGCGGGCTGGTTGTTATTACAGCAGCCAGTGTTTTTCTGATCAAAAAAGCACCTTCAGGATTTATTCCTACAGAAGACCAGGGATTTGTACTGTATGCCGTGAATACTCCTCCCGGAAGTTCACTGGAGAGAACTCACAGAGCAACAGAACAGATCGACAAGATCATCAACGGGGAAAAAGCAACCAATCACCTTTGGGTAGCAGACGGAATGAATTTTATCAGTAATGCCAATGCATCTCCTTATTCTGCGGGCTTTATCAAGCTTAAAGATTATGACAAACGCGGGGATATGAAAGATCCGGACCAGATTGCTGCAACTCTTACAGGAAAGGTAGCTCAGGTAAAAGATGCCAATGCATTCTTCTTTAACTTCCCGACTGTACAAGGTTTCGGGAACGTTTCCGGTTTTGAATTCATGCTTCAGGATAAAACAAACGGTTCTTTTGAACAGTTGGGAACAACTACTCAACAGTTCATCGGAGAGCTGATGAAACGTCCGGAAATAGCCTTTGCTTTTACCACCTATGCTGCCGGAAACCCTCAGTATACCATTAATGTGGATACCGATAAAGCTAACCAGTTGGGTGTTTCTGTCACGGAACTGATGCAGACTATGCAGATCTATTTCGGAAGTAGCTTTGTCTCAGATTTCAACAGATTCGGAAAATATTACAGAGTAATGGCACAGGCAGATATTCCTTACCGTACGGATGTGAACTCTCTGGAAGGAATTTATGTTAAAAATAAAATGGGAGAAATGGTTCCGGCAAAAACTTTAGTGACCTTAAAGAGATCTTTCGGTCCTGAAACGGTAACCCGAAACAATCTCTTCAATGCAGTAACAATCAACGGTACCCCAAAACCCGGATACAGTACCGGAGATGCAATCAAAGCAGTAGAAGAAGTGGCTCAGAAATCACTTCCAAGAGGTTATGGTTATGAATGGACAGGGATTACCCGTGAAGAAATTAAAACAAGCGGACAGACTGCTTTTATTTTCTTCCTAAGTATTCTTTTCGTGTACTTCCTTCTGGCAGCACAATATGAAAGCTACATTCTTCCGTTTGCCATCATCCTTACCATTCCAACAGGAATATTCGGAGTATTTGCCTTTACCGGATTAGCGGGAATCGACAATAATATTTATGTGCAGGTAGGACTGATCATGCTGGTCGGATTATTAGCCAAAAATGCTATTTTGATTGTAGAATTTGCGGTACAGAGAAGAAAAGCAGGAAAGTCTTTGATAGAATCGGCTCTTCAGGCATCAAGATTACGTTTAAGACCGATCTTAATGACGTCTTTTGCCTTTATTGTGGGAATGCTTCCTCTGGTATGGACACAGGGCGCTTCGTCGAAAGGTAACCACTCTATTGGCTACAGCACCGTAGGCGGAATGTTAACAGGAGTTCTTTTCGGAATATTTATCATTCCTGTTATGTATGTTATATTCCAGTATCTGCATGAAAAAATGCCAAGCAGAAAAAAGAAAAGACTTCAAAGACAAAAACTGGAGGAAGAACTTTTGGCGACTCCTCACTAATAAAATAGGAATGACTCAACTTTGAGAAAACTTTAAAAACGACCTCCGTTCTTAATGGTTTTTTAAAGCACAACTGTTCTCCTACTAAAGACTATTCTGCTTCAGTAAAAACCTCTCAAAGTTTTGCATTCAATTAAAAGTTTAAAAACTATGAAAAGATTAAAAAATATTATTCTAACATTTGCGCTGGCTCTAGGCTCTGTTTCCTGTGTGTCAAAACTGGCTTACACAGAACCGGACCTACCGCTTCCGGAAAAGTTTCAGTATACGGCAACAGCTGATACCGCCAGTGTTGCCAGCCTGGAATGGAAACAATTTTTCAGCGATCCTATTTTGCAGGGATTGATTGAAAAAGGAATTCAACATAACTATGATCTTCAGATTGCCCTGAAGCAAGTGGCTTCTTCACAGGAAAAGCTAAAACAGGCAAAATATATGCAATATCCTGATGTTGGGTTCGGAGTAAGCGGGCAGATTTCAAAACCTTCGAAAAACAGCATGAACGGGCAGAGCTTAAATTTGTTTTTAGGACAAAGTCATGTCGAAGATTATAACGCGGCATTCAATCTTTCCTGGGAAGCCGATATTTGGGGAAAAATCAAAAATCAGCAGGAAGTTTCAAGAATGCAGTATTTACAAACGTATGAAGCCTCCAAGGCTGTTCAGACTCAGGTAGTCGCAGCTATTGCCCAGGGATATTACAATCTTTTAATGCTGGACAAGCAGCTCGGTATTGCCAGATCCAATCTGGAATTAACAGGAAATACCCTGCTGATTACTCAGAAAATGTGGGAAAGCGGTGATACGACTTCTTTAGGAGTCCAGCAGGCTACTGCTCAAAAGCAGGCCACTGAACTTTTGATCTCTCAGCTGGAGCAGAATATTGCCATTCAGGAAAATGCATTGAGTATTTTAGTGGGAGAAACTCCGAATAAAATAAGCAGAACGATTGAAATGTCCGATACTTCACTGCCTCAGAATATTACAGCAGGGCTTCCTGCAGCGATGGTGAGCCGCAGACCGGATGTACGCCAGCAGGAACTTGTTTTACTGGAATCCAATGCTATGGTAGGAATTGCTCAGGCCAATATGTATCCTGCATTGAAAATCACGGCAAACGGAGGAGTCAATTCATTTAAATTTGACAACTGGTTTCAGATTCCGGCTTCATTGTTCGGATCGGTTTTAGGTGGAATTACTCAGCCTATTTTCCAGAAAAGACAACTGAAAACAGATCTTGAAGTGGCTAAGATCCAGAGAGAGAAAAATGTATTAGCTTTCCGTCAGTCGGTACTGAATGCCGTAGGTGAAGTTTCCGATGCGTTGGTTTCCAATGAAAATTTAAAAATTCAGGAACAGAAAGCCACCGAACAGGCAACTACCCTAAAAGACGGAATTAAAAGCGCACAACTTCTTTACAGAGGAGGTTCAGCCAACTATCTGGAAGTGATTACAGCACAGGGAAACTCCCTACAGGCAGAGCTGAATCTGGCTTCCATTAAAAGACAGAGATTAAGCAGCATTGTAGATTTATACAGAGCGCTGGGCGGCGGTTGGAAGTAGTAATTTAAATTATATTGTTTGATTGCGGTTCTTCGGGACCGCATTTTTTGTTATTCTCTTTAGTGAAAAAAGCTGAGGATTTTTTAGACCACGGATGCACGAACTTCTTTTATTAATGAATACATTTTTTTAGCAATTTAATAATTTTCATCTGTGTATTCATAGCAAAAACAACCTTAATGATTTAAAAAAATCTAACACATAGATCTATAGGTTGTATGATATTGATGTATTCGTACTAATCTTCTCAGGGATCGCAAATAATTATTTCAGAAACTGCCCCGCAATCCATTGAAGCAAGTCCTCGTAGTCCGCCTGTGAATATCCCAACGGCAGATAATGAATATCTTCCGCTCTTCTGTACCATGTCAGTTGGCGTTTGGCATATCTTCTGCTATTTTTTTTAATTTCAGAAACGGCAAAATCCAAATCCCATTCACCATCAAAATATTTGAATAGTTCAGAGTAGCCCACCGTATTTAAGGCAGTAAGTCCTTTGAATTTTTCTAACCCTTTTACCTCATCCAGAAGCCCTTTTTCTATCATGATATCAACTCTGCGATTGATCCTCTCATACAATTCTTCTCTTGGGGCTTCAATTCCGATTCTGATAACACTGAAATCTCTTGAATCCTGCGAAACAGCAATCTGTTCAGAATATTTTTTATCTGTTTGCCAGATCACATCAATAGCCCGTAAAAGTCTTCTGTGATTGTGAATATCCACTATTTCAAAATATTCAGGATCAAGTTCCTTCAGAATCTCCTGAAGTTTTTCAATTCCCTCCTGCTCCATCATATGCTGAAGTTTTTCCTGATGAGCTGCATTGGCTTCAGGCAGATCATTCAGCCCTTCAATGACGGCCTTTTCATACATCATGCTTCCGCCGACAAGAATGACGGTATCATGCGTTTTAAAAAGCTCTTTGAGTTTTTTCAGGGCATCTTCTTCGTATTGCCCGATAGAATAATAGTCTTCTACTGAAAGATTTCCGATAAAATGATGCGGAGCTTCAGCCAGTTCCTCTTCGGAAGGAGCGGCAGTTCCTATTTTCATTTCTCTAAAAAACTGTCTGGAATCACAGGAAACAATCTCTGTATTGAAATATTGAGCCAGATCAATTGCTAATTTTGTTTTACCAATTCCGGTGGGGCCTACAACAGAAATTAAATTTTTCATCGGTTCACGTTCATTAATTTATCGGTCGCTTGAAATCTCTATAGATTTCACTGTGCTAATTTAAATGTTTATCTTTGTAGAACAATAAAAAACTATGATTTTATCAATGACCGGCTTCGGTAGAGCCGAAGGTGTTTTTGAAGGAAAAAAAATAACAATAGATATTAAATCATTGAACAGCAAGAGCTTTGATTTAAATATCAAAATTCCTTTACGCTATAAAGAGAAAGAATTTGAGATCAGAAAAATTCTTAACGATAGAATTATCCGTGGAAAAGTAGACTGCTACGTCAACCTGGAAAATCTTGAAGAATCAAACGATGTAAAAATTAATAAAAATTTAATTGATTCCTACATCAATGAACTTAAGAATATCGCTTCAGACGGACCTGATTTTGAATACCTGAAAATGGCAGTACGACTTCCTGATGCCATTACCTCAAGGCCTGATGAGCTGACAGAAGGAGAATGGGAAGCATTGGCAAAAATTGTGAATGCCGCTGTTGACAGGTTTGAAGAATTCAGAACTACTGAAGGCAGTATTTTGCATGAAGAATTACACAGAAATATTCAGAATATTGACAAATATCTGGCTGAAGTGATTCCGTTTGAAGAAGAAAGAATTGTCAGTGTAAAAGAACGATATCAAAAATCCCTGAAAGAATTTGAAAACGTGGATGAAACCCGTTTTTATCAGGAAATGGCCTATTTTACGGAAAAACTTGATATCTCGGAGGAAAAGGTAAGACTTACCCAACACCTGAAATATTATAAAGAAGTAATGGATAACGAATCTTTCAATGGAAAAAAACTGGGCTTTATTTCTCAGGAAATCGGAAGAGAGATCAATACATTAGGTTCTAAAGCCAATCACGCTGAAATTCAGAAACTGGTTGTGATGATGAAAGATGATTTGGAAAAAATCAAAGAACAAACGTTAAACGTGTTGTAAGTTACGAGGTCTGAAATTCGGGGGGTTATTGGTTTTAGAAAAAAGAAAATCACCCGGAATTCAAAACCCGAAACCCGAAACTAAAAAATATGGATAAAGTAATTATATTTTCAGCACCTTCAGGGAGCGGAAAAACTACATTGGTAAGGTATGCGCTGGAAACATTTCCGGAGCTTCAATTTTCAATTTCCTGTACAACGAGACAGCCAAGAGGAAGTGAAGTTCACGCTGTGGACTATCATTTTTTATCCCCTGACGAATTCAGACAGAAAATTGCTGAAGATGCTTTTGTAGAGTATGAAGAGGTTTATACTGATAAATATTACGGTACTTTAAAATCTGAAGTAGAAAACATCTGGAATCAGGGAAAAGTTGTTATTTTTGATGTAGATGTAAAAGGAGGAATTTCTTTAAAAAAATATTTTGGAGAAAAAGCCTTATCAATTTTTATAGAACCCCCTTCCATTGAGGAGTTGGAAAGAAGATTGATTTCAAGAAATACAGATGATACAGAAACCATCAAAACACGTGTGGCAAAAGCAGAAGAAGAATTGTCTTATGCCGGAGAGTTTGATAAGATCGTCATTAATACCGATCTGGACGAAGCCAAAAAAGAAATAGAAAGTTTAATAAAAAGTTTTATCAGTAATTAACGTCAGAAGCCGGAAGCCGGATAACAGAAGTAATCGCAATACTCTAAAATCCAATTTCCGATTTCTAACCTCTGACTTCTGATCATAAAAAAATTGAGGTGGATATGAGTACCGAAACATTAGAAAAAGCTAAATCTGCAATTCCTGTAAAAGGATTTCTGGATATAAAAGATATAGCCATTCCTCAGGGAGAAGAGCTAGTGAAAGCCATTCTTAAACTTAAAGAAGAAAAGAATGCTGTTATTCTTGCCCATTATTACCAGCCGGGAGAAATTCAGGATATCGCCGATTTCCTTGGAGATTCTTTACAGCTGGCAAGACAGGCCAAAGAAACCAATGCTGACATGATTGTATTCTGCGGAGTACATTTTATGGCTGAAGCCGCTAAAATCTTAAACCCAACTAAAAAAGTAGTTCTTCCTGATACCATGGCCGGATGCTCTTTAGCTGACGGATGTTCCGGAGAAGGATTAAGAAAAATGCGTGAACAGCATCCTAATGCTCTTATCGCAACCTATATCAACTGTAACGCAGAAACCAAAGCCGAAAGTGATATCATTGTAACAAGTTCAAATGCTGAAACAGTAATTGAGGCCCTTCCGACAGACAGGCCTATTATTTTTGCACCGGATAAAAACTTAGGAAGATATTTATCTAAAAAAACAGGTCGTGATATGATTCTGTGGGACGGAAGCTGCGTCGTACACGAAGCATTCTCTATGGAAAGAATCGCAAAACAGCTGGCAGAGAATCCCGATGCCAAACTGATAGCACATCCTGAAAGTGAAGAAGCTGTTTTAAAACTGGCTCACTTTATTGGTTCTACTTCTGCCCTGTTGAATTTTGTGGAAAAAGATGACTGTCAGAAATTCATCATTGCTACAGAAGAGGGAATTCTGCATGAAATGAAAAAGCGTGCTCCCCATAAAGAGCTGATTCCGGCCTTAGTTTTTGATGAAAGCTGCAACTGCTCGGAATGTTTCTATATGAAACGCAATACGATGGAAAAACTGTATTTGTGTATGAAATATGAACTTCCTGAAATCCTGATTGACGAAGAATTAAGGTTAAGAGCCTTAAAGCCGATTGAAGCAATGCTCGATCTTTCAAAAAGCATAAAATAAATAAAAGCACTGTTTTTACAGTGCTTTTTTATTTCTAACTGATTGCCATTACAGCATGGGAGCATAACATGTTCCCCCCGGTTTTCTCCAGCATCCCCAGGCACCTCCGCCACGGAAACATACATACGCAGCACCACCGCAGGCTTCAATCTGAATATCAGTAAAACCTCCACTGATATTTTTCTTTTCTTCTCTTGATAATTTTTTAATGGTTTTCATATTATTTTAATTTTCAATTACACCGTAAATATAAGAAATTCAACATATTAAATTTATTTTCATTGAATTTAATTCCACAAAAATTGAAATATCATTTATTTTTCAAAATAATTTGCCATTTCAAAATAATTTGTACATTTGCCCTGTAAATGAATTTTTTAAGAAACATAGCTGATATTTCTGCCCTGAAGACTTCCGTTTCAGGCGTATCTTCTGTTTCTACATTCACAACGACAACGACAACCCCATAAAGGGGTAAATTTTCACATATTATTTCCGGTACCCTGTACTCTTTTTTTGAAGAGTAAACATTTCGTTTTATCCCACCTCAAATAAATAATTGATGAAAATTTTAAAATTCGGCGGAACATCTGTCGCCAACGCTCAAAATATATTTCTTGTTGAGAACATCATAAAAAAAGAATCTGAAAACAACAGAATTATTGTTGTCGTTTCTGCCCTTCACAGTGTAACTGATCATCTGATTAAAGCCGCAGAATATGCTTCCGGCAAAGATGAAAGATATACACAACTTGTCAAAAACCTTGAAGAAAAACATTTACAGCTTGTCAAAGAACTCGTCCCTGTTTTAGACCATAGTGCATGGCTTAGTTTTGTTAAAAAACATTTCAATGACATTGAAGATCTGTATAATAGTATTTTCGTATTGGGAGAGCTGACTCCGAGAATTAAAGATAGAATAACATCTTACGGGGAGTTTTTATCTTCAAATATTATCGCAGCCAGACTCCGGCATTCAGGACTGGACTGTCTGTGGATGAATTCTGCTGACCTTATAAGAACTAATGATCATTTTACCAACGCCAAGGTAAATTTTAAGCTTACTGAAAATAATTTAAATAATTACTTTAATGCCCATCACAATCAGATTATTGTTTGTCCGGGATTTATAGCTCAGGATCAGAATAACAATATAACAACATTAGGAAGAGGAGGATCTGATTATACAGCATCTATTATTGCTGCTGCTGTTCAGGCCGAAGAACTTCAGATATGGACAGATGTAAGCGGAATGATGACTGCAGACCCACGTCTGGTTTCTCATGCCAAACCTATTGCAGAAATCTCTTACCATGAAGCCATGGAACTTTCTCATTTCGGGGCAAAAGTTCTCTACCCGCCTTCCATCCAGCCTGTCATGATCAGCAATATTGATCTCAGAATTAAAAATACTTTTGAACCGGAAATACAGGGAACACTGGTATCCCATCATCTGAAGGCTTCAGGAAGTGAAGACCAGCCTATTGCAGTGGGGATTTCAAATATGAGCAATATCGCGCTGCTTACTCTGGAAGGCAGCGGAATGGTGGGAATACCAGGAATTTCAGCTAAATTATTCCAGTGTTTAAGCCAGGAAAAAATTAATATTATTCTGATCACCCAGGGTTCTTCAGAACATTCTATTAGTATTGCTATTGACCAGAAAGATATCCTTCATGCTGAAAATGCCATCAACTTATCTTTTGCAGATGATATTAATCTGAAAAGAATCTTTCCTGTAACAATAGAAACCGGTCTTTCTATTGTTGCTCTGATAGGGGAAAATATGAAAAACAGAAGCGGTGTAAGCTCTAAAATGTTTGGATGTTTGGGAAATAACGGTATTAATATAAGAGTGATCGCACAGGGATCTTCGGAAAGAAATATAAGCATTGTTATTTCAGAAAATGATATCAAAAAGGCCGTCAATGTCCTTCATGAAGAATTTTTTGAAGCGGAAATAAAACAGATTCATCTTTATATCTGCGGAACAGGGAATGTAGGTTCCAAGCTGATACAGCAAATTTATAATCAGAATCAATATCTGAGAGAAAATTTTCTGATCAATGTAAGAATTGCCGGGCTATCTAACAGTCGAAAAATGATATTTTCAGACAAAGGAATCGGTCAGGAAGAATACACCAACTGGAATGAACACGGAAAAGAAGCTTCATCCCGGAAGTTTGCTGATGAAATCATATCCCGTAATTTGAGAAATTCAGTATTCGTAGATGTTACTGCAAGTCCGAAAGTCCCCGAGGTTTATGAAAGTCTGCTAAAAAGGAGTATCAACATTGTAGCCTGTAATAAAATTGCCGCTTCTTCAGATTTTGAAACTTACAAAATATTGAAAAATACAGCGAGAAATCACAGTTGTCATTTTTACTTTGAAACTAATGTAGGAGCAGGACTACCGGTAATTGGAACTATTGGGGACCTTATTAAAAGTGGTGACAGAATCACTTCAATTCAGGCTGTACTAAGCGGAACCTTAAATTTTGTTTTTAATAAGTATGACGGAAGCAGGCCTTTCTCAGAGGTCGTTGCACAGGCTCAACAGGAAGGTTATACAGAGCCAGACCCACGACTGGATCTTTCAGGAACGGATGTAGCCCGGAAAATTTTAATTCTGGCCCGAGAGGCAGGATATCAGCTTCAGTTTGAAGATATTGAAAATACCGGTTTTCTTCCGGAAGAATGTATGCATGGAAGTGTAGAAGGCTTTTATCAAAAACTTACTGAATATGAAGGTCATTTTAAAAACCTGTTGAATGAAGCCCGAAAAGCAGATAAAATTTTAAAATATACCGCTGAATTTAAAAATGGAAAAGCAAGTGTAGGCTTACAACACGTAGCTCCGGATAGTGATCTGTTTCATTTGTATGGAAAAGACAATATTGTCATTTTTAAAACTTTAAGATATTCTGAACAGCCATTAGTAGTAAAAGGAGCCGGAGCCGGAGCCGATGTAACAGCAAGCGGTGTATTTGCCGACATCATGCGATCTATCTAAAACATAAATTATGAAAAAAGTAAAATTAAAAATACCTGCCAGTGTTGCCAATTTAGTATGTGGATTTGATATTCTGGGAATGGCCGTTCATGAACCTTACGATGAAATGACACTCAGTATCTCCGCTTCTCCGGAAATCATTATTAAACACGAAGATTCTTTTGGACTTCCCGAGGAAGCGTCAAAGAATGTTGCCGGTGTTGTATTGCAGAAAATCCAGGAATATTTTCAGCTTTCGCATGGGTTTGAATTGGTGATCCGGAAACATATAAAACCGGGAAGCGGGCTGGGCTCCAGTGCGGCAAGTGCAGCAGGAGCGGCCTTCGGAGCCAATCTGCTGTTGGGAAACATATTATCGAAAGAAGAGCTCGTACATTTCGCCATGTTTGGAGAAGAGCTAGCTTCCGGAGTACGCCATGCAGACAATATTGCCCCTTGTATTTACGGAGGGATCACTCTTGTAAAATCTTCCAGCCCCATTGATATTATTCCGTTGAACACTCCTGATTTATTTGTAACGGCAGTACATCCTCAGGTTGAAGTGAAAACATCTGATTCAAGGCAAATTCTAAAGAAAAATATCTCGTTAAAAAGTGCCGTTGAACAATGGGGAAATATTGCCGGGCTGATTGCCGGGATTCAGAAAAATGATCTTTCTCTGATAGGCAGAAGTCTCAATGATGTTATTATAGAACCTGTAAGAAGCATTCTTATTCCTCAATTTGAAGAGGTTAAAACAGGCAGTATTGAAGCAGGTGCACTGGGAGGCGGAATTTCAGGATCAGGACCTTCTATTTTCATGCTTTCCGAAAAAAATAAAGTTGCAGAAAACATTGCAAAGCTGATGAAATCAGTGTATGACCAAGCAGGAATAGAAAGTTTTGTTTATGTATCCAAAATAAACCCAACAGGTATAGAAATCATTGAACAACATTAATAAGAAAAGACAGATGGAATATTATAATTTAAAAGACGATCAGGAAAAAGTTAATTTCAGAAAGGCAACGATAAAAGGCCAGGGAAAAGGAAAAGGGTTATTTTTCCCGGAAACAATTCCGCAGTTTGAAGAAAAATTCATTCAGAATCTGAAGTTATATACTCATGAGGAAATAGCTTTTCGCTGCATGAAAGATTTTATAGGAAATGAGATTCCCTCAGAAATATTACGGGAAATTGTTTCGGAAACGGTAAGTTTTGAAATCCCCTTACAAAAGATCAATGACCGGATCTTTGTTTTGGAACTCTTTCACGGGCCTACGCTGGCCTTTAAAGATATCGGGGCCAGATTTATGAGCCGCTGTCTTTCCTATTTTTTAAAAGATCAGAAGAAGAAAGTTAGTGTTTTGGTGGCTACTTCCGGAGATACAGGAGGTGCTGTTGCAGATGGATTCTACCAACTTCCGGGAATCAATGTCGTTATTCTTTACCCTAAAAACCGGGTAAGTCCGGTTCAGGAAAAACAGCTCACAGCTTTGGGCGGAAATATCAGGGCATTAGAAGTTAACGGAAGTTTTGATGATTGTCAGAATCTGGTTAAACAGGCGTTTTCAGACGAAGAAATCCAAAATAATATATTTCTGACTTCTGCCAACTCTATTAATATTGCAAGGTGGCTTCCTCAGCAGATCTATTATCTTCTGGCCTTAAAACAATGGCAGCAACATGAAAAAGAAGCACCGGTCATTAGTGTTCCCAGTGGCAATTTCGGAAATATATGTGCCGGGCTTCTCGCTCATTTCCGTGGTCTTCCGGCAGATCACTTTATTGCTGCCTGTAATGATAATGATACCGTACCGGATTATTTAAGAACTCAATATTACATATCTAAAAAAGCGGTTCCTACTCTATCTAATGCAATGGATGTAGGAGATCCCAGTAATTTTGTAAGAATACTTGAACTTTTCGGACATCAGTTTAGCAGATTACAAGATAAAATTTCAGGATATTCTATCAATGATGTCAAAACGCTGGAAACCATCACACAGGTATATCAGAAATACGGCTATACCCTTGAGCCTCACAGTGCTGTTGCTTATGCTTCCATGGAGCAATACCTGATTGATAATCCAGGCAAAAAAGGTTTTATATTGGGGACTGCGCATCCTGTAAAATTCCCTGATGCAGTAGAAAAAGCAATCGGTGGAAAAATTAAAATTCCTGAAGCTTTAAATCATCTGATGAAAAAGGAGAAAAAAACTCAGGAAATAAGTACAGACTTTGAAGAATTAAAGCGATTTTTGCTTCATAAAATTTGAGACAATGAGCAAAATATATCTTGAAGATGTAAAAATATATGCCTACCACGGAGTACTTCCGGAAGAGAATATTATCGGAACTTATTATATTTTAAACCTGGAGCTTCACACAGATTTGTGGAAAGCTTCAGAATCCGATGATCTGAATGATACCATCAGCTATGCAGATATCAATGATATCCTCCATACTGAGATGAAAATCCCTTCTCAGCTTCTGGAACATGTGGCAGGAAGAATAATCACAAAAATCCGCAGCCGCTTTCCGCAAATCGATTATATTAAAATTAAAGTTACCAAAACCGCTCCTCCTATGCAGGGTGAAATGAAAGGAGCCAGTATTGAGCTTGAAAAAAGTTTTAAACCTGAGAACTAAAATCCTTATTTTAGTCTCCTAAAAAAGATACAAATTGAAATTCGTTAAAATATTATTTTTAGTAGTATTCATCAATGCTTTCGGTCAATCCGGGATGGATAATCAATTAGCAGGCTATAATTTTCCAAAAATCAGATCCAGTATTACAATGCCGGTTACGATCCCTTTGTCTGAGCTTAGTAATATGATCAATGCCTCCGTAAAAGACTTAATTTATCAGGATGATTCTTATACGGACAATAATAATGATCAGTTCAAAGTAAAGGTATGGAAAACAAGACCTATCCGCCTTGTAGGTGGCACCAGTCAGAATCTTTTGATTGAGGTTCCCTTGAAAATATGGGCAGAAAAAGGAATCGGAACATTGGGAGTTTATACCTATCAGAATACAACTTTTGAGACGGTGATGTCATTTAATACAACAGTGAGTCTAAACAACAACTGGACTATTACTACCACAACACGTCCTAATGGATTCAGATGGGTGACCAAACCTGTGCTCGATTACGGAAGAATACAAATTCCCATCACCCCGATTGTTGAAAAAAGCCTGAAAGAGCAACAGGAAAAGTTCTGCAAAACCATTGATCAGCAAATGGCCACTCAGCTGAACTTTCAGCAATATGCCGTAATGGCCTGGAATACTTTTCAACAGCCATTTAATATTTCAGAGGAATACAATACCTGGTTAAAAATAAGTCCGGTGGGAGTTAACATTACTCCGTTAAAATTCTATGGTAACCAGATCAATACGACACTGGGTATTGACATTTATTCTGAAACTTTTACCGGAAATAAGCCAGGTGCTTCCCAGCCCGTAACAGCTGCTACGAACTTTAATTTTTCACCTACTGTTGCCGATAGTTTTCTTTTACAGACTACTGCTAATATCCCTTTCACAGAGGCCAGCAATATGGCAAGGAAAACATTTTTAAACAAAGAATTTGATATCCGGGATTCTAAAGTAAAAGTAACCGACATCAGAGTCTATGGTGTTGACAACCGGATTATCATTGAAGCTCAAACAGACGGATATATAAAAGGGACCTCTATTATTTCAGGAATTCCTGTTTATGACGAGGCCAAAAGAAAAATTGTATTGTCTGACACTAAATTTAAGCTCAAAACAACCAACATTCTGCAGAAAACTGCATCTGTCCTTTTTCAGGGTAAAATTGTAAAAATGATTGAAGATGAATATGGAATTCCTACCCAGGAACTGGAAGAAACATCCAGAAAAAGTATTGAAGATGCTTTCAATAAAGAATATTATAAAGGCTTAAAAATGAACGGAAGAGTATTTAACCTTAAACCCAGTAAAATATTATTAAGCAGTACGGGAATCACCGCTGTTATTGACACCAATGCAGCATTGAAACTACTCGTCAACGGATTTTAAAATTTAACCATAAAACCTATAAAAACTAATACCTATTATGAGAAAATATCTAGTAATTGTCGACAGACATAAAGCGTCGACCGGGATAAGATTTATCAATTATTTTTTAGACAGACTTTTTATACAAATTATTTTTTACGCGATCTTCTTCATATTCGGAATAATATATACGCTTGTTTCCGGAAAAGTAATCAATGCGGAAGAGTTTGACAATAGTATTACAGCTTCCGTTATTTCTATTGGGGTTTATCTTATGGTAGCTTTTTTATATTTCTTTATTATGGAGCTCTATTTAGGAAAAACAATTGCCAAATACATTACCGGAACGGAAGTCATCAGTATAGATGGTAATAAACCTACGGCACAACAAATCGCGAACCGTACTTTTTCCCGTGCAGTCCCTTTTGATTCCCTTTCTTTTTTGGGAAATAACGGATGGCATGACAACTGGAGTGATACACGGGTAATTAATTACAAAAAATATTATGCTGATAGACAGGCTAAAAGCGAAATTGATGAATTAGGAAACAAAGAAATTGCCTAAAAACTTTTGTTCATAAAGAATTTTTACTATATTTGCACACCTCAAAAATGGTAAAAATGGTACTTTGGCCGAGCGGCTAGGCAGTGGTCTGCAACACCATCTACAGCGGTTCGAATCCGCTAGGTACCTCCAAAAACCTCTAAATTTTATTTAGAGGTTTTTTTATGTTATTTTTCCTGATATTTTTCTCAATGCTATTTCAGGGTATTTATCCGGTCATCAATAAATAGGTTAAATAATATCATGATAAAAACTATTTTCCGGACAGCAATTCATACACCTAATTAATTCCTCAAGAATCTCAGTTTCCCCGATGTCTTTTTAAAAAAATAAAAAACCTTCCAAATCAATGGAAGGAAAGTTTTATTTTTTTAGATATGAAATTTTCAAGCGCTCAAATATACTTCAATGATAAACCGGCACCTATGACTGCAGTCATAAAAAAGTCCCCGGATTTCTCCAGGGAAACAATACAAATAAACGGTTGTAATGAAAAACTCCGGCATAAAAATAACGCCATTTATTTCACTACTTTATGAGTATAGTCATACTATTTATCATTCTCAGAAATTAGTTACCGATAAGCTGGTGTAAACTCATCAGAAAATATAATAGGCCTCAGTATATTATACTGAGGCCTATTATATTTTTTTATTACCTGTAGAGATTACATCAGGTTTTGTTAATTTTCATTATCAAGATTTTTGATACCGGCACGAAGGGAATAAAGATCCAGCTTGCTTGCTTTTTTCTTTTTAGCAATCAGGAAAGACACCATCTTATCTTTCAGTTTATTTCTGATCAGCAAAATATTTCCCATATATTCATCTTCACTGATTAATTCATTATCATATACCATCTGATTTTTTTCATGAAGGTCTTTCAAATACTGTATACCTTTTAATTGGGGCTGTGGCATAAAATCATCTTCTTCAATAAATCCCTCAGAAATCTCGATATTCAGCTGAACCCACGAAAAGAATTCAGAAGTCCCTATCAGTTTATTTCTATACGGTATGGCATTAATTTCATCTAATCCGGTTAAAACTCTATAATCTAATTTATCATTCATATTCGTTTCTTTTTTAACAGTAGCTACTCAAAAATGATGCCTTATTTTCAAAACAATTGTTAATTTTATAACAAAAGCACGATCAATAAAGCCAAAATAATGAGATATAGAAAAATATCTATCCAAAGATAATTGATCAGTAATCTGCCTTTTATGAGCAGCGTCATATACCACAAAAAAAAATCCTCGGAAATACCGAGGATAAAAACTAATAACCATGAAAACTCAAATTAAACATGAGTTACATTTCTATATTGAAAAATCGTGCCAGAATTGAAATTTCGGAAAAAATATTTTCACAAATAATTAAAGCACAATAAATGACAATTTTAAATATTTTCGCCTATTTTTCATAATTTAATTAAAAATCAATTTTAATTAATTAAAATTATTCCAAATAAAAAGGCGTGTAAAGAATATTATTACATATTACCTAATGCAAAAATCAACAAAATAAATTAAAAACCAAAATAAAAATAAACTTTAAAATAATAATGAAGACAAATGAACATATAAAATATTCAAATTGGCATAATTTATTCTATTATTAAAATAATCATTTAAATACAATATCATGGTATACAAATTTTTTAAAAAAGAAGATTTCATGAAACATAATGAAAATGAGTATCAGATTAAATTTAAAGTCAGTGAAATTGGTGAAGGAAGCAACCTTATTACTGAAAGATTAAATGAGAAAGGAGAATATGAAACCATTCAGGCTCCGATCAGAAGATTGAACAACGATATTTTTATTGTTTGGGATCGTCCGTTTGACGGTAGAATTCTTTTAGATAATTAAAAAGAAAAAGCCTCCAAAAAATGGAGGCCTCAAAAAACACAAATGATGAAAAAAATTTTATATTAGAAATAAAATTATTAATTGTTTAATCTATTTCTAAAGGTATACCACCCGTCATTTTTATTTTATGAGTATAATCATACTTTGTAAAATATTTTTAAATACTACTTTCTTGCAAACGATAATTGACAGCCGGAAATTTCTCCGTATTTCATTTCTTTTGATGATAATAATTTAAAATAGCTGTATTCTCTGGCAGGAGTTACCAATCTTTCACATGATAAAAATTGCCCCTTTGTATATTGTATTACTGAAAATGGCAATAAGTCATCTGCCCTATCCCGTTGAATACCATCAGTGTTTTATACTCATAAATACTCAGTTCACTATAATTTTTCTCTATCAGCCCTTATAAAATAAGAAAAAAAAACCAGATATGCTATGATCGAGGTTATGTTTTTCGCACTTTTTATTTAATACTTTTACAAAATTAATTCAAGAAAACGTGATAAAATTTTCTATACTTATAGCCAACTATAATAATGGAAAGTACTTTAGGGACTGCTACAACTCAATTATCAGTCAGACTTATGAAAATTGGGAGGTTATAATTGTTGATGATGCTTCTACGGATGACTCGGTAGATATAATACAATCATTAATTAAAAATGATCCCCGGTTCAAACTATATTATAATACAAAGAACGGAGGTTGTGGCTTTACCAAAAGGGAATGCATGAAACATGCAGAAGGAGAAATATGTGCTTACCTCGACCCGGATGATGCAATTTATCCGGAAGCACTGGAGAAAATGATGATAGAATTTACAGAAAAAAATGATATTGTAGCTGCCTATTCTCAAATGATGCTGTGCGACGATAAACTTATTCCGGACAAGGTTTCTGCCAATACCAAGCAAATCTACAATAACCGTTATTTCTTCAACTGTCCTATCCAGTTTGCTCACTTCTTTGCTTTTAAAAAGGATATATACTTTAAGGGAATAGGAATCAATCCCAACCTGAAAAGTGCTGTTGACCAGGATTTATATCTGAAAATTTTGGAACACGGAGACGTAAACTACATTAAAGAACCTCTATATTTATACAGGTTGCATTCCAGAGGAATTTCCCAGCACAGTTCAAAAAAGAATGCAAAAGAATCTTTTGCCAGGGTAATTTATGAAACAATGAAAAGAAGAGGAATCACAAAAATTAACAACCAGGATGTTCCTGAGCGCTATACCGGCTCAAAGGAAATCTATGAACTACTGGACTATCAGACTAACAGGATGCATCGGCTGATCAACAAAATAAAAGTTGCTCTGGATCTATAAAATAAAAACTCCTCACAAATGTGAGGAGTTTTTTTATAATCATCGGGTATAAATATGGAATAAAAAAATGTTATTCTCAGTAATGAAGCTATGTTCAGTCAAATACTGATTATAGCTTACTTTCTTATCCAAAAATACCCTATATCTCTCAAATGATTTATGAGCAGGATCATAAATGTTTATATTTTTTTAAACTCTCAATACAAAAGGCCTCCATTCAGGAGGCCTAAAAAACACAAATGATGAAAAAAATCTATTTAGAAAATTCCAAACAGAATATCTTTAAAAACAGTTTTAAAATTATAAATCTCTGTGTAAAACCGTTCTATGACTATCTATTAAGAAAAAATCCTCTGATGAGGATTTGGTAAATTTAGGTAAATATTTTGTTTTTACAAATTTATTCTGCCCAAGTTATCGGAATATACACGGTAATATATCCGTCTGCATCTACCGCTGCATCAGATACGGTAACCACTACAGATCCATACCCCGTCCATGCACCCTGACCTTGCATAGCAGAAAAAGTATATGTTCCTGCAGGAATTCCTTCATAATACTGAGGCAGAGCCTGAAAACCTCCGCCATAATACGTATCAAAAACCTCTCCTGTAGCCATATTTTCAGCAAGGAAGCTTCCTACATCATGACTGCCTGAAAGAATTTTCGTACCGTTTTGATCCAGCAGTCCATATCTAACTTTGTAAGTTTTTGTTTTCGCGTCCTGATTTGAAACTTCCGAACGAACCTGAGGCTGAGCCTTCACTACATTATCAGTGGAAGACCATGAAACAGCAGTACCTAGTAAACCTACAAAGGCTAACACTGCAAAAGTTGACTTTTTCATAATTGAATAATTTGGTTACTCAAATGTAATCATCTCGTATTAATTCAACGAAAACTAATAATGAACTTAAATTTACAATTCGGAACATATACAGAAGCCCCCCTGATTAAGAACATGCGGCCATAAAAATAATATTCATTTCATGAAAACATGTACTGGTATAATAAAACCTATGTTAAACTCGATTATCATTACAAATTTTGATTATGTCTGCATTCCCGTCATTAATTTTAACATTCTTTAACTGATTTTTGGCTTCAAAATTGAAAATAAATCTAAAACTAAAGTCGTTAAGGCTTAAGCTTATTAAAATTTGAATTATGAAAAAGATAGTATTGGCAGGTTTTTTATCCGTTTTTTTGATAACGGCCTGCAAGAAAGATGACAGGACAGCAGAGAAGTCTCTGGATGAACAAAAACTTGAGTTTCAGGCAAGACAGCTTGAAATAGAAAAGCAGAAACTGGCTATTGAAAAAGAAAAACTGGTGTATGAAGCTCAGAAAAAGGCAGATAGTATTTCAGAAACCAGAAAAAAGGTAGCTGCTGAAAATAATTCAAAACCACAAGTCATAAGAGAGACCAGAACGGTTTACAGAGACAGAACCACACATTCTAATTCAGGTGGAGGAAGCAACGGCGGATATGCAGATAACGGAAGCAGTGCTTCACAGGGAACTACTCAGAAAAAAGGGATGAGTAAAGCAGCTAAAGGAACCATTATAGGAACTGTAGGAGGTGCCGCAGTGGGTGCTATCGTTGCCAAGAACAACAGAGGTCTGGGTGCTGTAATTGGAGGTGTAGTAGGTGGAGCTACCGGATACACAATCGGCAGATCTCAGGACAGAAAAGACGGAAGAGTACAACCCCGAAGATAATATTTTTACTATAACATATAAAGATTGCTTATTTTTAAGCAATCTTTTTTTATGATATTAATTTTATTTTCTACGATTTTTATGATCCCGGTCCTGATTGGATTGGGAAAAATCATGGAGATTTTCTTTGGAATCCTATTTCAGGGAATTGCAGGAAAAATTTTATCAGGCATTCTGGGAATAAGCCTTGTATGGACTCTACTTTCCTTTTTTATTCCTCTCAATTTATATGTCGAAATCCCGACTCTTGCTTTAGGGTTATTTTATTTTTTAAAAGAAAAATTATACCGGAAGTTGTATCAGTTTTCAAAAGAAGACCTATTCTTAATCGCTAGTGTTTCTTTAGTTATTGCATTAACCGGCTCTTTTTACCCTTATATACTGGATCATTTCGGATATTATGTTCCCACGGTTAAATGGATTTCAGAATACGGATTGATTAAAGGAATTTCTAATCTGGATCTCATTTTGGGGCAAATGTCTGTCTGGCATATTTTTCAGGCAGGTTTCTCAAATTTTTCGGACCCCTTTTTAAGGTTAAACTCAATTTTACTGATTGTTTACACCTTTTATATTGTGGAGAAAAAAAACTGGATTCATCTGTGTTTTATCCCTGTTCTGTTATTATTTGCACAGTCACCCAGTCCGGACCTTCCTGTGATTGTTTTTTCATTAATTATTTTAAATGAAATCACAACAGAAAATAAAAACCTGTCTTCTCTTTTTGCCTTTTCAGTTTTTGTTTTTGCAATAAAACCTACCATGATATGGCTTCCTATGCTAGTCTTTTTATGTTCGGTTTTCATTTATAAATTTAATTTCAGATCATTAATTTTCGGGGGCTGTATTCTTCTTTTATTTTTCATTAAAAATATATGGACATTTGGCTATCCCGTATTTCCTGTATCTTTCATAGATTTGGGAGCAGACTGGAAGCCTAATTCTGAAGTATTAAAGATATCTTCACAAATAGCTATTCAGAAAACCTATGATATGCAGTATTCATATGAAGAAATTCAAAAGTTTTCTACGTATGACTATATCAAAAACTGGGTATTTTTAAAAGGTATCAAATCTAAAATCAATCTATTTTTTATTATCAGTCTGGTTATATTTTCAGTATTTACCTGGAAGAAAAAAAGAAAGCTCCTCACACTCATCTGCATATCTTTACTGATAAAGACTGTATTAGTATTGTTTTTTTCAGCCCAATACAGATTTTTCATCGATGTATTTTTTGTTATATTTTTCATCCTGTTCAGTTATTATTTTAATCAGAAAAAATCGGTTACCGCTTTTTCTGTATTAAGCTTGGTTTTAATTGCAATCCTGTCTTTTCCACAGGTTATCCAGCAATACCTTCCGAGTTTCAGACCAGGCAGATTTATGGCAGGCTTTGAAAAGCAACAGCTCTATAAGCCCTCCGTCTACGAATATCATCGCTTTGATACTTTCCGGATAGGAAATTTAAAATTTAATGTTTCCAAAGACTATCCCTATAACTTTGACACTCCCCTCCCCTGTATTTCTGCCAATTATATTTTCGATGATATAAAGGCCGGAATCTTTCCCCAGCTCTGTGATAAAAATAATATTCGAAAAGGATTTATCTGGAAAAGACTGAATCCCAGTGAGAAAAAAGAAGCCCTGGCGATTATTAATATGATCAAAAATACATATAAACAGAACAAATAGTGAAACTTTATTATCTGGAGAAAAAAAGGTAATTTTGTATCATGTTCAACACATTAGGTAATCTTCTTAGTCTTACAACATTTGGAGAAAGTCACGGAGTGGCTTACGGCGGTATCATTAATAATTTCCCGGCAGGTTTAACGGTCGACCTTAATCAGGTTCAATATGAATTGAACCGAAGAAAACCCGGCCAGTCTGCTATTGTTACCCAGAGAAAAGAAAGCGACACCGTAAAGTTTCTTTCAGGAATCTTTGACGGAAAAACAACAGGTACACCCATTGGTTTTATTATTGAAAATGAAAATCAGAAATCAAAAGATTATGACCATATTGCAGGTGCATACCGTCCTAGTCATGCAGATTTCACTTATGATCAGAAATTTGGATTAAGAGACCATCGCGGCGGAGGTAAATCTTCAGCAAGAGAAACAATGAACTGGGTAGTTGCAGGTGCTTTTGCCAAGCAATTATTACCGGAAATTGAAATCAATGCCTATGTTTCTTCTGTAGGGGATATCTTTTGTGAAAAACCTTATCAGGCTTTAGATTTTTCTAAAACCGAAAGTAATGATGTTCGTTGTCCTGATGAGGATACTGCCGAAAAAATGATTGCCAGAATCAAAGAAATCAAAAAAGAAGGCAATACCATCGGAGGAACTATTACCTGTGTTATTAAAAATGTTCCTGTAGGAATCGGTGAACCCATTTTCTCTAAGCTTCAGGCAGAGTTGGCAAAAGCAATGCTGAATATTAATGCCTGCAAAGGTTTTGAATATGGAAGCGGATTCTGTGGTGCCAAAATGACTGGTAAAGAACATAACGATGCTTTCAATACAGACTTTAGTACAAAATCTAATCTTTCAGGGGGAATTCAGGGCGGAATTTCAAACGGAATGGATATTTATTTCCGTGTTGCTTTCAAACCTGTCGCCACTATTTTGAGACCTCAGGATAGTATAGATAAAGATGGAAACCCTGTTATTGTAGAAGGAAAGGGCCGTCATGACCCATGTGTCGTTCCAAGAGCTGTTCCTGTAGTGGAGGCTTTGGCTGCATTTGTCCTTGCTGATCTGTTTTTGATCAACAAAACAAGAAATATCAATAACTTTTAACATAAATATTTTTAGTAATGAAAAATTACTGGGATAAAGGAATTTCTTTTGAAGACTATCTTCAGATTGCAAAAGAAAGATTAGAAAATCCTGCTAACCAACAGGAGGCTGATTATAAACAATATTACGAACTGGGACTTCAAAGAATGGACAGAACGGTAAAAAAATATGTCCCGGATGAAGAACAACGTAAAGAACTGGCTGACAAAAATTTTGACGGAAAGATTTTAATAATTTCCGAAGCATGGTGTGGTGATGCAAGCGCTACCGTACCTGCACTTTTCAAATTCTTTGAAGGTCATAATGAAATCAGGGTCTTTTTAAGAGACAGTGATAAAAGCCTGATCAATCAGTTTTTAACAAATGGAACGGAATCTATTCCAAAAGTTATTATTCTGGATAAAGATTTCAATGTAAAAAACTCATGGGGACCACGCCCAAAATATGGTTATGAATTACTGATGAAGTATAAAGCCGATCCTGAGGGGTATCCTAAGGACAGTTTTTACAATGATCTTCAGATCTATTATGCAAAAAACAGAGGTAAAGATGCTGTTCAGGAAATCTTAGATTTACTATAAAAGAGCCCTGAATGATCATTTGACAATAAAAGAAATCGTGTATGAAAAAGACTATTATTTATATTGTAATCATCGTCATTATTGGTATCATTACTTTGATACCGGGTGTAAGAGACTTTTTAAAAAATCAGTTCTTTCCGGTAGCTACCATTGAAAATGCAGTTCACATCAGTGAAGAAGATTATGATATTGATCTGAAAGGAATCAATGCACCGAGTACTAACCTTAAAAACTTTAAGGACAAAGCTGTTTTCCTGAACTTCTGGGGAACCTGGTGTCCTCCCTGCAGAAAAGAATGGCCTACCATTCAAAAGCTCTATGATACCCGAAAAGATCACGTAGATTTTGTACTTATTGCGATGAATGATAAGGAAGAAGATGTAAGAAAATTTTTGAAAGAAAATAATTACACGGTTCCGGTATATATTGCTCAAAGCCCTATATCTGAAAAAATTCTGCCTAAAGTTTTTCCCACCACTTTCCTTTTGGATAAAACAGGCAGAATAATTATCAAAGAAGACGCCTACAGAGATTGGAACACAGAGACTGTGCATCAGTTCATTGACAATATTATCAAATAGACTTTTAACTAAATTTATAATTTATTGGTACAGGATTTGTGAAGTTTACAGCATTGAAAAACTTATTTTAAAAACCAAACACAAAATGAAATATTCAAAGTTAAATCTTGCAAAAGAAGCTATCAGTCACAAAGGTTTTATAAAAAAAATTCCTGATATTTTCAGAATGGTAAAAATGTGGAGAAAAGGTATGTATCCAATGAAATCCATAGATATCATTCTTCCTTTGCTGGGGATTTTATACGTCATCTCTCCTATTGATTTACTTCCTGAGTTTGCAATTCCTGTACTCGGAGTAATGGATGACTTAGCGGTATTGTCACTTACCATTCCTAAGCTCATCAAAGAAGTTGACAAATTTTTACTTTGGGAAGCCCAGCAAAAATATAGCGGGGTCAAAATAATTGATGCTGAAATCATAAAATAATAGTTATTATATAGTGTAAAACCATCCTTTCGGATGGTTTTTTATTTACAAATGAGCGATAAATTTTTGAGCCTTATTTCAATTCCTTAAATTTGCAACATCTAATAAAAAATAATGGAAAGTAAAAAAGAATTCTTCTTGGAGTGCTACAAACTAGGCATCATCAAATTTGGAAGGTTTACCTTAAAAAGTGGTATTGAAAGTCCGTTTTATGTAGACTTAAGACCTTTGGCTTCAGATCCTAAAATTTTAAAAAATCTTGCAAACTATTTATTGGAAATGCTTCCGTTAGATAATTTTGACCTGATTTGTGGAGTTCCTTACGCTGCACTTCCAATGGCTACTGCGATGTCATTGGAAAGCTACATTCCGTTAATCATTAAGAGAAAAGAAGCAAAAAGCTACGGAACCAAAAAACTAATTGAGGGAATTTATCAGAAAGGCCAGAATTGTCTGCTGGTAGAAGATGTAATCACTTCAGGAAAATCTTTGGTAGAAACAATTGCTGAAGTAGAGCAGGAAGATCTGAAGGTTTCGGATATTGTTGTAGTCCTGGACAGAGAGCAGGGTGGAAAACAATTGTTGGAAAGCAAAGGATACAGAGTTCACACATTGTTCAATATCTCAGAAGTATGCGGAATTCTTCAGGAAACAGGAGAATTATCAGATGAAGAGGTAAAAAGAATTCAGGATTTTCTTCAGGGAAATCATATCCAGTTTGAAGAAGAAATCAGAGCTTCTTACGAACAAAAATTAAAAAACACCCAGCATTCTGTTTCGAAAAAATTACTGGAAACGGCTATTGCAAAAAAATCTAATCTTATTGCATCTGCAGATGTCACCACTACTCAGGAGTTATTGGATTTAGCTGAAAAAGTAGGCCCGCATATTATTGCTTTAAAAACCCATATTGATATTATTTCCGATTTCGATTACGAAAAAACAATTAGCCCTTTAAAACAAATTGCAGCAAAACACCAGTTTTTATTAATGGAAGACAGAAAATTTGCTGACATTGGAAACACTCAGGAGCTTCAGTTTACTAGTGGTGTATTCAAAATTACAGATTGGGCAGACTTCGTAACATCACAGGTAATCGGAGGGTTCGAATCATTAGACTGCTTTACTAATGTAGGAGTGGTAGCTATTGTAGGAATGTCTTCAAAAGGAACGTTGACAACAGCGAGCTACCGTGAAGAGGCTTTAAAAATCGCTTCATCTCACCCGAATGTAATCGGCGGAGTATCTCAGAATAAAATTCCTGAAGATCTTCTATTATTTACTCCGGGGGTTAATTTGGCAGACTCAGGAGATGGCAAAGGTCAGCAGTATAATACTCCGGAACAGGTCTTTAAAACTTTACATACAGATTTTATCATTGTAGGAAGAGGAATCTATAAATCTGACGATCCTGAAACCTCTGCGATTACCTATAAAACAGAAGGTTGGAATGCGTATATTAATTCTTTGGAAAAAAAAGCAATTCAGAATTAAAAACCTGTAAAGTATATACAAAATAAGCTATATTTGGTGCTTTATCACGAAATATTTGAAAAAGATCAGCATTTGTCTTATTTTGTTATTTGGAGTTGCTCAGGTTTCTGCACAGAAAGACAGTATATATATTCAAGCAAAACTATCTTCTGACAGAAAAACACTTGAAGTCAGTCAGGAAATAGTGTATTATAATCATTCTGATAAAGATCTTCATACCTTAAAACTCTTAAACTGGGTTTCTGCCTATAACAAACGGGGAACTTCATTAGTTTACAGAAAACTGGAAGACAGAAACAGTGATCTGCATTTTGCAAAGTCTGATCAATTGGGTAAACTATTGGAATTGGACATTAAAAATTCAGACCACCAATCTGTTGCTGTCGGTAATCTTTCCGATGAGAATCTTTTTATTCCTCTGAAAGAAGCCTTACAACCGGGTAAAGCCGTTACTATGCAGTTACAATACCGGATACAGCTACCTGATAAGCAATTTACAGGATATGGTACATCCGCTCGGAATACTGCCTTAAAATACTTTTTTATTGTTCCGGATCATTTTGATCCGGACAATATTTCTCAAAAAAATTATCTTGATACCGAAGAGCCTGTAAGTTTTAATACTTTCTGGACGATCAATTTTGATATTCCTGTCAGTAGCTTTATTGAAGGAAACCTTCCGCAAATCCAGATGAATTCCTTTCAAGGATATCTGGATTCCGATCCTGAATTTGTTATTTCCACTAATTCGTATCCTATCATTAAGGCTGATGTAGACGGAACTATTACTGATATTAAATTTGGCTATAACCTCAGACCTGAAGAAAAAGAAAACCTTGAGTTTTATCTTCCCTTACAATTAAAATTCCTTAAAGATAAAATTGGTTTCCTTCCCAACAGCCTCTTTATTTCTGATAAATTCAGAGAGAAAGAAGACTTTTTTGGAAATAATGATATTGCATTCTGGAAATTCAGATTTCAGCTATTTACCGATGCGGAAAAAACAGATCTCGACTATTTCGGAATCATCACAAAAAAAATTCTTGATGAGAATATTATTGCAGATAAAGAAAAAGACCATTGGTTTAAAAACGGATTAAAATCATATCTTGAAATTCAATACCTAAAAAAGTTTTACAATGACACAAAGCTTTTAGGAAGTCTTCCTGAAAATAAAATATTCGGAATAAAGCCTCTAAAAATATTTCATGCTTCCAAAGTAAAACTACTGGATCGTTACGGGCTAACCTATCAGTATATCATGCTTCAGAACCTTGATCAGAAAATTGATGAAAATTTTTCTTCGCTCAGCAATTTCAACGACATGGCTATCAGTGGTTTTGAAACCGGAAGTTTATTCAATTACTCTGCGGATAAAATGGGCTATGATAAGTTCAATACGATTATAAAAAATTATATTACTATTCATTCAGGACAAAAAATTAACCCTGAAGAATTCCTGAAGGATCTTTCTGAAAAAGACAAAAACACACGATATCTGACTGATTTTTTCAGGCAAAAAAACAGAGTTGATTTCAAGCTGAAACATATTAAAAAAGAGAATGATTCTTTACAGATCAAAATCGTTAAAAACACGGATGCAGCGATTCCAGTAAAACTGGAAACCCAAACCAGAGAAGGTGATAAGAAAGCTTACTGGATCGAAACTGAAGAAAACCAAAGTATTACCAATCTCTCTCTACCGGCTTCGGATAACATTTACAAAGTCACCTTAAACAGTGGTTATATCTTTCCGGAGTCCAATTACAGAGATAACTTTCTATATGCAAAAGGATTATTCTCCAATGCAAAAAAAATCAAGCTTAAACTTATAAAAGATATTCCTAATCCGGAATATAATGAAATCTATATAAGTCCCAGAGTTCGTTTTAATAATACCTATGATAAATTCCTTTTGGGAGTTAATTTAAAAAACCAGTCTTTCTTTGATCAGAAATTTTTGTATTCATTTACTCCAACCTATAGTACGGGAACAGGACAACTGACTGGCTCAGGAGCAATCTCCTATTCTTTTCTTCCCGCTGAAAGTATTATCAGAAGTCTTACATTCGGGGTATCCGGAGCTTATTTTCATTATGACTATGGGTTAGCGTATAGAAAAGGGACTGTACTCTCATCCATCAGTTTCAGAAAGAACCCGAGAAGTACAGTAAGCCGAAGCATAGGTCTTTCTTATAACTACTTTGAAAGAGATCTGAACCCGGTAATGATTGCCAATGATGATTACAAAAAATATAATCTCTGGAGTTTCGGCTACGGCTACAGTGACAGCCAGATGATACATGAAAAAAGCTTTAGCCTGAGTACACAGGGAATGGAGGATTTCAACAAACTTACTGCTGAAGGATTCTATCGTTGGGAATTTGCGCCTAAACAAAAATTAAGTCTTCGCTTATTTGCCGGCTATTTTATCAAAAACAATACGAGAAACGATTTGTTTAATTACGGAATTTCCAGAGTCTCGAATTATGCGTTTTCATACAGTCTTTTAGGAGAAAGTGCGAATAGCGGCATTCTTTCCCAGCAGTTTATTTTGGCAGACGGAGGGTTTAAATCATTTATTCCGGGAACAGTCAATCAATGGATTACATCTTTTAATGTAGACTCCAGTATCTGGAAAATATTCCATGTTTATGCTGATGCCGGTTTATATAAAAATCAGGGACGTGATCCAAAATTCATTTGGGACAGCGGAATCAAAGTAAGAATTATTCCTGATTTTCTTGAAGTATACTTCCCCGTACAATCTTCACTGGGATTTGAGCCGGGCTTTAAAGATTATGCAAAGCGAATCAGATATACTCTTGTTCTTAATTTAGGATCAATAATCAATGCTGCCAGAAGAGGCTGGTATTAAATAAAAAAGAACAGCTCTCTATTGGAACAGCTGTTCTTCAACTATAAAAATACTTAATCTCTTACTATTTTTTGAGAAATAGGAACATTATTAATCGTTCCTGTTACAATATAGGAGCCTTTAGGCAGGTCTGTGATATCCATACTTAAAGCAGTTTTTGTAGGTGATTTTTTGATCACTCTCCTGAAAGAATCATATATTCTGGCATCCGTAATCTCTGATCCAAAAATAATTTCATTTCCTTTTATATACGGATTTTGAACAAATCCTGTTTTGGCATTTCCTTCCAGAGAGAAATCTGCCATATTATTTTCATTATTTCCTGCAATTCTCACAATCCCGGTTGTAGGAGTCGGAGACGGGGCAGGTCCGTCACCTTTAAACTGGTCAGCATTGGAACCATACCCTACAAAATCCAGTAGATTGGAAGAGGAAGGTCCCGGAACCTGTATATTATTATTCGCTAAAGCAATTTTTCCGGAGACCCCTGAGATTCTTATTCCGCTTGATTTATTAAGACTTCCGTCAAAATTAATGACTTTAGTAGCAATAAAATCGGGAGTTGGTAACTCCACAGAACTTCCTGTTATTGCGGCTTCCTGTATCAGATAAGTTTGTTCGGGATTTAAAGTAATATCCGGCAATGTATGGTATTGTGTAAAAGCCCCCACTGCAGGTGCATATTGAATAGTAGCTCCGGATAATGAAACCGGTGCCGAACCTATATTTTTTAAAATGATATAATTATTTTTCAAGATGGCACCTGAGTTCTCATTGCCACCATAGATCTCATTAATCACAATTTGGGCATTGACAAATACAGTCATCAGTACCAGCCCGGCAATAGTAAATGTTTTTTTCATCAGAGTAAACTTTAGTAATAGTTTTCTATTCAAAATCATCAAAAATAGTACCACAGCGTATTGAAAAAATCACCCGCTTCTCGAAGCGGGTGATCTGTATTTCTGTATCCTGAAAAAATTAATCTTTCATAATTTTCTGAGATACCGGCTCACCGTTCAGGGTACCTGTTACAATATAAATTCCTTTAGACAGATCTGCTACATTCAGAGATGTATCCTTTTTTACTGAAGCAGATTTCAGCAATTTTCCGCTGACACTGAAAATTTTAATTTCCGATGGTAATCCGAACTGAATTTCGTTATCTGTCACATGAGAATTCTTTACCAGAGTCTCAGTCTTTACATTTTTAATCTCTGAAACAGCTAAGCTTGAAGCAGTTCCTGAAACAGTAACATTATCTAGTCTTATTGTCCCGCTCCCAGCATAATTGCTTGAATTTATTGCTTTATAAGTACTGGTAGAAGGTTCAAAAACAGAAACGAGCCTGAATCCAAAGCCTGCATTATTATCTGCTGCAGGAATAGAATTTTGAATGGTCGTCCATGCAGTGGGAAGTCCCACTACAGAAGGGCTTCCTACATCCGTCCATGTAGTGCCATCTGTGGTATACTGCATCTGAAAGTACATTGATCCGGTATTTGAACCGGCAATATCCACAGACACCGAAATGCCTGTATATCCTGCAGTACTCACATCAAACTTAAAACCTGCTGTACCGGATGCTGTTCCTTGTGCAGGAAATGAAGTGGCACTCCATGATTTTCCTGATGAGGGATTTCCTGACGGATACTGGGTACCCGAAGCTTTAGTCGTAACAAAACTTGCTGTTCCCGCTCCGGTGGACGGAGTAATATTACCTGCATCAAAATTCCATTGGGTAATTGTTGTCTGGGCAAACATAGCCGATGAGGCTGCTATAGCAAGCCATAGAGAATAAAAGGTTTTCATAAATAATTTTTTTTAAAATTTGCCAGATAAAACTACAAAAAAAGCATCCCCGTCCTTTGGTGATGCTTTAATATTTAATAATAATTTAAAGTTAAATTAAAATCAATTTAACATATTGTTTTTCAATACATTAACCTTTTATTTTAGTATATAAAAAATCATCCGCTTCAATGAAACGGATGATGTATATTTTTATCTAAAAAGAATTAGTCTTTCAATATTTTTTCAGAAACCGGTTGGTTATTGATTGTACCTGTTACGATATAGCTTCCTTTTGTTAATTCAGCAACACTTACCGTTCCGTTTTGTTTTACAGAAGTTGTTTTTACAATTTGTCCGAACATGTTAAAAATTTTCACATCTTTTACGTCAGATCCGAAAATAATTTCATTATTCTTAACCAATGTATTCTTTACAAAGTTTCCTGATTTTGTTTTTTGGATATCAGAAACCGCTAAAGTAGATCCGGCAGCCACAACGATATCATCAATGAAGAATCTGTTACTGGAAGCTACTGCTCCTTCAAATGTAAGAGTTACAGGCCCTGTAGCTCCCGTAATATTTACTGTATAAGTAGAAAATGCTCCTTTTACTAACGTTACATTAGCTTGTCCTAAAGTAGCACCTGTAGCAGAAATATTCAATGTTGTACCTTCACTTGCTCCATTCCATGCTCCTGCTCTGAAAGTTAAAGTTCCGTTTCCTGTTAAGTTGAATGTAGGAGTTGTCACTGTTCCTTTTGCAGAACTCGTTCCTGCTTTAAGACACTGATTTCCTTTGTAAACTTTGGCGAAAGTCCATGCACCGCCCGTTGTGTAAGATGTGCTTCCATCCGAAAATCCGGATGCTGCAACACTTCCGCTCCATCCTGCATCATTTCCGCCTGTTCCTGTTACATCATCAAATGTAGCACTAAAAACGGTTTGAGCAAATACCCCTGTTGCTAATAATACGGTAGCAAAAAAAGAATAAAGTTTTTTCATGATTTAAAATTTTAATAATTATTATTTTTCTCTGCAACAAAATTAACCCTATTTTTTAACTTAATACAATAAATAGGTTAATTTTTTGTTAATAATAGTTGACCCATTGCTGTTAACATTTTTTAAGTATTTTTACGGATTATTTTTACTGGCTTGCGGAATTGTATTGTTCTATTTGTTTTATTTTTCTTAGGCATATTCTCGGGAAATGCCCAGGTATTTTCATGGAAAAATCCGAATGTACCTGAGGACAGCATAAAAAAAGACAGTATTCTCGCTGCAAGGCTTGAACAGGATATTTTCGCAAAAGACACCCTCGACTTTATAAGAACTAACAATAAGATTGTTATCGATGAAGCGGTACTCGCTAAAAATGATAAAAAACGATTTTTAGGGGAACTTAATTCTAAAGGCTCCATTATCCGTGGGATTACGTTTGGGAATAATCAGGGGCAGTCCGTACAGAGTTCTATGGACCTTCAGATCTCGGGCCGGCTGTCAAAAGATGTTACCATTTTAGCGAGTATTTCAGACCATAATCTTCCTATACAAGCGGATGGTTATACTCAGACATTAGAGGAATTCGATAAAATTTATATGCAGCTCAACATCAAGGATAAATCAATCCTCAGAGCCGGGCATTTGGATCTTGTGGAGGCTAAAAATTATTTTGCCAAATATCAGCGAAGAAGTATGGGACTCCAGTTTCAGACGGAATTCGGAAATGAAAATAAAACGTTTGTAGATATTTCCATGGGGGTTGCACGAAGTGAGTTTCATAGAATCCGCTTTCAGGGAATTGAAGGAAACCAGGGACCATACAGGTTGACAGGTAAAAACGGGGAGTTATTTATCACTCTAATTTCCGGTTCGGAGCAGGTATTTATTGATGGTATTTTAATGAAACGCGGGGAAAACCAGGATTATATCATCAACTACAATACGGGGGAAGTTACCTTCACCAGTTTCCGCCCGATTTTCCAGCAGAACTTTATCACCATTTCTTATAACTATGCCAACAGAAATTATTCAAGATATCTGTTTACCGGTAAGCTTGAGCATCAAAGAGAAAAATTCAAAGTGGGCTTCAACTGGTTTATGGAAAATGATAATAAAAATGCTCCGCTTTCCTTGAATCTGTCCAAAGAAGATGAAGAAATTCTGGCCAATGCAGGAAATGATCCCAATCTGATGTATGCTCCGTCCGGAGTTGTCACACCTTATGATGTGAATAAAATATTATACGGCTTAAGATCCGGTACTTCCGGAAATTATTATGAGTTTTCCACAGATCAGAATGAAACGCTGTATCAGGTTTCTTTCACTTATTTTGGAGCAAATCTGGGAGATTATAAAGTATCACAAACGACCAATAACGGGCGTGTCTTTGAGTATATGGGCCCTAATGCGGGAGATTATAAAGCTGTAAGAAAGCTTCCTTCTCCCCAAAAGTCGCAGGTATTCTCTCTTAATTCAGAATATCTGCTGAATGAAGGAAAAATAGGGGCCGATATTTCCCTGAGTAATTATGATATTAATTTATTTTCTTCAAAAGACGCTGATCAGAATCTGGGATATGCGTGGCGTATTTTCGGAAATAAAAGCTTTACCAAAAATAACTGGAGAGGTACTCCAAGTTTTGAGTATCAATATATCGACAGACAATTCCATATTCTTGACCGGATCAATGATGTAGAATTCTCCAGGGATTTTAACCTGGCTCAGGAATTCAACCAGAAGACACAGAACAGATTTATATTCAGCTTTTTAAACAAATGGAATAATAAATCCAGTCTAAATTATCGCATCAATTATTTAAATGAACAGGCATCTTACAAAGGGCTTAAAAACGATTTAGATTTCGGGTGGATTACCGGAAAATTCCTTACAAAAGGGAATTTATCTCTCCTTACCACCAATGCGATTTTACAGGACACTAAATTTATACGGGGGGCTGTTTCAACAGAATATACCGGTAAAAAAGGAAGCTGGGCTATCGGAGGAAGTATGGAACACAATGAAAAGAAGTACAATGACACTCAACTGATGGATGTCACAAGTTTCAGCTGGAAGGAAATCTTTGTTCAAAAGAAAATCGGAGATAGTACCCGGACTAAACTTCTTGCCAAAGTCTATATGAGAGATAACGACTCGGTACGTGATAACAGACTTCAGAATATGAATAATATCCTGGGAGTTATGGCCGAAAGTCAGATTATTAAAAATGAGAAAACGACCTTAAATGCTTTAATACATTACAGAAAATTTTTCTACCAGAATGTAGATGCAGGAGCTACTACCAGAAATAATGACTTCGTTGTCGGAAACATCCTTTACAATCAGCAGCTTTTTAGAAACGGTATGCGACTTCAGGCATTCTATGAACTGGGTAACGGGCAGGAAGCGCAAAGAGAATTTCAATACATTAAGGTAACTGACGGACAGGGTATCTATAAATGGACTGATTATAACGGAGATGGTGTGCAGCAGCTTGATGAATTTGAGATTGCAGAGTATTCTGACCTTGCTCAGTACATCCGTGTTTATACCAATTCTGTGCGTTATATTCCTTCTAATAAAAACAAATTACAGCTTGCCTTATTTGTTAATCCTGCTATTGTTTTTAATTCTGAAAATGCATTTTTAAAACGCTGGAATTTCAATATTTCCCTGAACTCTCAAAACTCATTCTATAAAAAAGACAAGGTGTTAGTGCTTAATCCGTTTGAAAAAAACAGTGACCAAATTCTTAAAAACCAGAATATTTTAACCTCCGTTCAGTTTAATCCCACCGATAAATCAGGGTGGAACGGCAACTACCGTTTTATATCCAATGACAATCTTATCAATGCCAATTTCAGTAACGAAGAACGTGAGCAGACTTCTCATTTCATTAATATAGGATATTGGTTCAATAAAGAATTCAGGGTAGACTGGGAAAATTCACTTCATGATATTAAAAACTCTTCACAGCTTTTCGCCACAAGAGATTACCGTCTCAATAATATTGAAACAAAGCCAAAAGCAACTTATAAATTTACAGACGCCATTCAGACCGAATTTTCTGCAGCTTATCGTAAGAAACAGAGAATAGATGGTGAAGAACTTCTGAAAGCCTTTGATATTACGGGAACAATCCAGTGGGAACGCAGAAAAACGTCTATCAGGGGAAATTTCTCATTTATTAACAATACGTTCACCGGAAACAATTACAGTATTGTAGGAAACCAGATGCTGGACGGTTTAAAGCCCGGAAAGAACCAGGTATGGAGTATATTTATCCAGCAGGCTATTAATTCCTTTATTCAGCTGAACTTAAATTATGAGGGCAGAAATTCCGGAGACCGAACGATTCATATCGGAAGTATGCAGGTCAAAGCCAGCTTCTGATTTCTACCATTATTTTTTTACCATAAAAAAGCCCCGATACCAGTACCGGAGCCTCTATGTGAATTTATAATTTTTATTTTTTAATCACTTTAACAGACTGTGATTCTTTTTCTCCATTCATTTTCAAGACATAAACCCCTGCAGGTAATTTTCTCATATCTACACTGCCTTTTTCAGCATTAATAGTCTCACTGATGACTTTTTGACCTGAGATATTGTAGCCTTCAACATCTTTAATTTTACCGGCTCCATTGATATAAAGATAATCTGTTACCGGATTTGGGTAGAAGCTTACTTTATTATTCTTAGTCATTTCATTCACTGCCAGAACGTTTGCAGTAAATTCAAAAGCACCCAGATCCGGTGTTACGGCATTTCTCGTATTACCATCCGCATCCACGGTCACATCAGCAACTGGTGTCCCTTTATTATCAAGAGCCGTATTGCCGGTAGTGGATAAATGAAAATCAGTAGCGGAAACAAATACCGGAAGAATATTCAGAGAATTCGCATTTCCTCCAAAACCTACCTGAACATCGGTTAATAAAGCTTTTGCAGCATTCCCTATATATCCGAGATTTGTTCCTGAAGAATAATAATCATTATAATTTATAGTTGAAAATACAGTATTTGCTGCTCCTGAATAAATGGCATATTTATCACCGGCTTGTGTCTGGGTATTGACAAAAAGATTATTTCTCACATCAATCGCTCCGGCTGCAGTTACCCCGTTGGTAACATTAAAAGCTGATGGTCTTCCGGAAACCGTCTGGTTAACATTCATTACCACCGTATTATAATATATCTTATAACCAGCCCCTGAACTGATTATAATTCCGTTACCATTATCATTGGTATCCCCACCCAATGAATACCCATTACCGGAAATACCGTTAATCACATTATTTGATACTAAAGTATTTGCAGCAGTACTTGTAGTAGCCAGATAAAGACCTTGTGCCCCGTAACCTCCTGCATTGGTATTTTTTATACCACTTATCTTATTATTATCCACAATCATTCCGGTTGTCTGTGTTCCTCCGGCAAAAATTCCGGCAAAAAGGGTTCCGGTTCCACTGGAATTAAAGTTAGAAATTGTATTTCCCCGTACTGTTACGTTAGCAATAGCAGATGCACCGGTATTTCCAGTAGTAACCGTAATTCCGGATGCTCCTCCGGCACCTGTACCTGTATATCCAAGGTTGGAAATTGTATTGGAGAGAACAGAGGAATTCACTGTTCCCGTTGCAAACCAGATTCCCCTCTTAATTTCTGTGTTCAGCGTTTCAAAATTTCCAATGTTATTATTGCTCACCATTACTCCATCTGCCCCCTGTACGTAAATTCCTGCAAGTCGGTTGGCATCCGTACCTGAAGCTGTAAGGTCATTCCCTGTAATCAGAGTATTAAATCCATTATTTGCACTGATTGCGGCTAATAGATAAATTCCTATATAGGCTTTCTTGATGGAATTATTCCGGATCACTACGTTGCTAAAGTAACCTCCGGTGGGGGAAGCATTTCCATCGTATATTACAAAAGCAGATGAAGTATTGATTCCATTAATAATATTAAGGTTTTTCACAGTAATATTAGTATTCGCCGTCGCAGCAGAAGTTGCTATAAAGGTAAGAACCTGCGGAGCAGTAGTGGAAGTATTGGTAATCGTCAGATCTTTTGTACCTGCTGTAGGATCATTACTTCCGTCCAGTGTTATATTACTTCCCATAATTTTTATCAGTGGTGCACTGGCAATACTTCCGGAAATAGTTGCGGTAACTCCGGTAGCCGGTTTTATCGACAGAGAAGTATAGCTTGCTGTACCTCCGCTTGCATTCAGACTTGCTGTTGCAGTTTCCGTTGTGTTTCCTGTAATACTGATTGTAATTCCTCCTTGATGGGTTCCTGCATTAACGGCATCAAATGCATCTTTTAATGTAGTGTAGGTTCCTGTCGTTGTACCTGCTGTTGCGGATAAACTGACCTGGGCGTGAAAACTGGAGACGGCAATACCTGCCATCAGACAAAATAGAATTTTTCTCATTATTATTAATTTTATTACTAAATGTATAAAAATATTTTCAATAAAAATTGAACTTCAATGAAAATTAATAACTTAAATTGAATTTTAATTAAACGAAAATTCATAAAATACCTTAAATAAACGAATACAAACGAAACACAGGATATTGAAAAAAAATAGTTAAATAGTATTTTTTTAGAATTTCGTAAATTTGCAGCATGATAAAAATAGGCAACATAGAGCTGCCGGAATTTCCACTTTTGCTGGCTCCAATGGAAGATGTAAGTGATCCTCCATTCAGACGTTTATGTAAAATGCATGGCGCAGACCTTATGTATTCGGAATTTATTTCTTCCGAAGGTTTAATACGTGACGCTATGAAGAGCCGAAAGAAACTGGATATTTTCGATTATGAAAGGCCAGTCGGCATACAGATTTTTGGTGGAGACGAAGAAGCGATGTCCTTGTCTGCAAAAATTGTAGAGGCTGTAAACCCGGATCTGGTGGACATCAACTTTGGGTGTCCCGTAAAAAAAGTAGTCTGTAAGGGAGCAGGAGCAGGTGTTTTGAAAGATATAGACCTGATGGTACGTCTTACAAAAGCAGTAGTAAGCTCCACTCATTTGCCGGTAACTGTTAAAACCCGTCTGGGTTGGGACAGTACATCCATCAATATCGATGAAGTAGCAGAACGTTTACAGGAAACAGGAATCAAAGCTTTAACCATTCATGCAAGAACCCGCGCACAAATGTACAAAGGGGAAGCAGACTGGGAACATATCTCAAGAATCAAACAAAATCCTAATATTGAAATCCCTATTTTCGGAAACGGAGATATAGATTCTCCTGAAAAAGCTTTAGAATATAAACAAAAGTATGCATGTGACGGCATTATGATCGGACGTGCGGCCATTGGTTACCCATGGATATTTAACGAAATCAAGCATTTCTTTGAAACCGGCGAACATTTGGCAGCCCCTACTGTTGCTGATCGTTTAGTAGCAGTACGTCAACATGCAGAATGGAGCGTAGAATGGAAGGGAGAAAGATTGGGATTAGTTGAAATGAGACAACACTACAGTAATTATTTCCGCGGAGTTCCTCATTTTAAAGAATTCAGAAAAAAATTCCTTGAAGTGTTTACCCTGGAAGAAATGGATCATCTGATTACAGAAACACAGGCGTTTTACGAAGCTTATCAGGAACAGGTATAAAACAAAAACCATCAAACTTTCATTTGATGGTTTTTTTTATCATTATAAGTGAATTATATTAGTATCCTTCTGCTGAAGATTGATTTTGAATTAATGCTAACGCTGAAGAAGTTCCGATTCTCTTTACTCCCAGACCAATCATTTTTTCTGCATCTTCCGGAGTCCTTACTCCACCGGCAGCTTTTACCGGCAATTTCCCTGCATTATCCAGCATAATCTTTATCCCCTCAAAAGTAGCTCCGTTGGGCTTTCCTTCGGTTGTTACATAAAAACCTGTAGATGATTTCACAAAAATATGAGGAAAATCATGTTCAGTAAAATTCTCTTCTGCCCAAGTAGAAATACTTTTGGTAAGATCAGCAATCTGCTCATCTGACAATGCGGCAATTTCAATAATCCATTTAACAATCTTGTCATGTTTCAGCCCAAGCTGTGTACATTGTACAAACTCTTCTTTTACTAATGCCGTATTTCCCTGAAGATATGCATTATAATTAATCACAAAGTCTAATTCGTCTGCTCCGTCCTCAATTGCTTTTGAAGCTTCAGCCAGCTTTTCATCAATAGAATATGTTCCTTCGTGAAAACCTATTACAGTTCCTACTGCAACATTTGAATTTCTTTCCTGAATATACTTTTTGATATCTGATACGTAATCCGGACGGATCATCACCGCGAAAATACCATTATCAATAGCTTCCTGAGCCAGTTCTTTATCTTTTTGAAGGGTTTCTTCATTTGAAATTCCTGATTGCTCAGGGGTTTTCAAGTACGTTGAATCCAAATATTGGGCTATGTTCATATCGTTATACTTTCAATTGTCTGTAAATACCTTGTTCCAGGGATATAAAAGTTTCTGTTCTTGTTACCCCTTTCAGTTTCTGAAGCTTGCTTAGAATCTGCATCAAATGATCATTATCTTTACAAAGAACTTTCAGAAAAATGGTATAATTCCCTGTAGTATAATGGGCTTCCACTACTTCATTAATATCATGTAAAGACTTTACCACATCAGGATAATGACTGGGCTGATCTAAAAACACACCAATATACGAAATCACCTTATATCCGATTTTTTTAGGATTAAGGAATGATATTGAGTTTTCAATAACTCCGGCATGCTCGAGTTTTTTGATTCTTTGATGTACCGCTGTTGTAGATATTCCAACGTTTTTTGAAATGTGTGCTAAAGATGTTTTAGCATTATCCATCAACATGTAAATAATCTCTTTGTCGATGGAATCTAAATGATAACTTGTGTTGCTCGAATTTTTCATTTTCTACTTTTTTATTATTTATGTTTTTTAAGGTAAGTCTCTAAATTTAACAAAAACCGGGAAGTGATCACTATATCCTCCCAAATACCGAGTCCCTGCATAGGTACGGAATGGCCTGCCTTCAAACATTCTGGTTCTGCTGCTTAATTTTTCAGAATTAAATATACAGGCCTCCTGAAAGGCAAGTATCTTATTGTCAAGAAAAGATCTCGACATGATAATCTGATCGTACAACAATCCAGACTTATAATGAAAAGTAGAATAATTTCTTGTAGAATACAACTTTTGAAAAGGATTCATTAAAACCTTCTCATGATCGTTGTCATAGAGAATTTTAACTAAATTTTCATCATCCGGGTTTTCGTTGAAATCACCACACAATATAACATGTTCCTTATCATCATTTACTATTTTCATCATCCGTTCCCGGATCTCATTCAATATAAAGGCTCTTTTGGGTTTATTGATATCTTTTTCACGCTTTGAGGGAAGGTGCGCGATAAAGACATTAATAATTTCCCCTTTATATTTTATTTTAGAAAAAAGTACATCTCTGGTTGTGTCGTAATTTCCTGTGTTTTTATTTGATATTTCAAAAAAGAAAGTAATGGTTTCGGAATCGATTACCTCTACTTTATTTTTATCGTATAACATGGCTACATCCACCTTTCTTTCATCCATAGAATTGTAATGTACAATTCCAAATTCTGAATTAAAAGGTTCCATTTCTACAAGGTCTTCTAAAACTTTCCTTCCGGAAACCTCAGCAAGTCCTATTATAAATGGCATCGCACCGTTATCCTCCTTCATCAATTGAAACGCATGAGAAATCTTAAAAAGTTTATTTTTATATCTCCTTTCGTCCCAGCTTCTTAAACCTGATTTCGTAGGATCCAATTTATGGACAGGTTTCGGATCAGGCAAAAATAAATTTTCAACATTATAAAAAGAGAACAGTTCCATCAACACAAATTTCTTTAATTAGCATGTTCTTTTCTCAATCGTCAAATTATTTATTTTATTAAATTCCTTTAACCTGCTTCAATAAATCCCTAACAAGAAATCCATCAAATATACCAAAAAATATCATCAGAAAAAACTGAGATAAATTAATTATTCAACAATTTTCTCATTTAAATTCATATATTTAAAATGAGACAGCAGGTGAATTTTTTAAAAAACAAAATAAAATTTTAACTTTAATCTAAAAACACTAATTTTTTTCTAAATGAGAATTTATATAACAAATATTATTCCATTTCACGACCTGACCAAAAGAATATATTAAAAAAATATTAAAATGTTAATTTGATCACTTAGATTATTTTTTAAAGTAAATCAGGACGTTTTTCTTTTGTTATTCTTACGGCCTCATCATGTCGCCATTCTTCAATTTTCGCAAAATTCCCACTTAAAAGTACTTTGGGAACCTCCAGACCTTTATAGCTTTCAGGCCTTGTATAGATGGGTGGTGAAAGTAAATCATCCTGAAAGCTGTCTGTCAAAGCACTTTGCTCGTCATTTAAAACCCCTGGAAGTAATCGGATCACTGAATCTGCAAGAACACAGGCAGCCAGTTCTCCTCCGGTAAGAACATAATCTCCTATTGAGATTTCTTTGGTAATATGAAGGTCTCTTACTCTTTGATCAATTCCTTTATAATGACCACATAGGAAGATGAGGTTATTTTTAATAGAAAGTGTATTGGCTATTTTCTGGTTCAGCGTCACTCCGTCTGGTGTCAGATAAATCACCTCATCATATGCCCTTTGGGATTTCAATTCTGAAATACATTTATCCAACGGCTCTACCATCATCACCATTCCCGCTCCGCCTCCATAAGGCTCATCATCAATTTGTCTGTGCTTATTGATTGCCCAGTCTCTCAGGTGATGAAAATGGACTTCAGCCAGTCCTTTATCCATCGCTCTCTTCAAAATAGAAGTTTTAAACGGACTTTCCATCAATTCCGGAAGTACGCTTATTATATCAATTCTCATTGTAATGTTCCGTTTTTCTTTGTAGGTATAATAATTAATCTTAAAGATGAATCTTTATTGAAATAGCTCCACATCCAGTTGAAGAATATGGCCAGCTTATTTCGAACGCTCAAAATTAACATTAAATGGAGAAACATCCAGAAATACCAGGCTAAAAATCCCTGAAATTTTATAAAGGGTAAGTCAACAACGGCTCTGTGCTTTCCAATAGTCGCTAATGAGCCTTTATCGTCATATTCATATTCTTTCCATTCGGAAGGGGTTTTCTTTAAAAGGTTTCTCCCTAAATTTTTAGCCTGATTAATGGCCACATTCGCTACCTGCGGATGTCCTTGCGGATATTTTGGAGTTTCCATATAGGCAATATCTCCGATAGCATAAATATTATCGTACCCTTTTATTTTATTATACCGGTCTACTATATATCTGTTTCTGACTAATTTTTCTTCCGGAAAACCATCGATAACATTTCCTGTAACACCTGCCGCCCAAATCACATTATTTGACGGAATTTCTTTTCCGCTTTTCAGGTATACCTTATCGCCGTCGTATTCTGTAACAATCTCACCACTCATGAATGTGACTCCAAGATCTTTAAGGTATTTTTCAGATTTTTCCTGGGCTTCGGCACTCATTACAGCCAGGGGTTTTTCTGTAGAACTTACCAGAATAATTTTCAGATGATCGAAATTCATATAAGGATAATCCCTCGGAAGAATTTCTTTTTTCATTTCTGCAAAAGCGCCCGCCAATTCTACTCCGGTAGGACCACTTCCTACGATGACGATATTCCAGTTTCCGTCATCACTGCGGCTCTTTTCAATAATCAGTTTTTCAAAGGTCATCAGAACATGATTTCTTATTCCGATTGCTTCCTGGGTATTCTTCATTCCGAAAGCTTTACTTTCAAGATCCTTATTACCGAAGAAATTAGTTTTACAGCCTGTTGCAATGATAAGTTTGTCATAAGTAAACTCGGCTTCGTCAGTAATCACTTTGTGATGTACCGGATCAATTTCTTTCACCTCGGTCATACGAAACTGAGTGTTTCTGGACTGCTGAAAAATCTTTCTGAAAGGGAAGGAAATATTGGAAGGTTCTATCCTTCCTGAGGCCACCTGATAAAAAAGCGGCTGAAACATATGATGATTCACCCGGTCCAGAACAATTACTTTTTTGTTCTTGTTATTCAATGTTTTTGCAAGCTGCAGCCCCGCAAATCCTCCTCCGATAATGATGATTTTTTCGCGTGTTTCCATAATACACAAATTTACTGATTTTATTTAGCATTTAGCAGTGAAAAAAGTTAGTTTTGCAAAACTTTATGACACCGAAAAAGTACACCAAAAAAACTGCCAAACAGGTTCACAAAAACAGACGGAAGAATTATTTTTTCCGCAGAAAAGTGATATTGGCGATTCTGATTCTGGCTTTAATAGGTACAGGCTTCTATTTAAAACAGTCTGTCAGTTATTATTATGCACTGTACTTTAATAAATTCATTCATAAAAAACTTCACAACACGGAGAAGGAAGCACTGAGGATTCAAAAAATCCTTACCAGCAATCTGGATAAAACGTATGGTTTTGATATTTCCCACTATCAGAACAAAGAAGACATCAAATGGGACAGTTTAAGTATCGGAAACAAAACCATTCCATTAGAATTTGTTGTGATGCGTGCCACTATGGGAAACCGCACAGCAGATAAACATTTTGATGATTTTTGGGAAAAAGCGAAAAAACATGAGCTGATCCGCGGAGCTTATCACTTTTACAGAGCCGATGAAGACCCTGTCATTCAGGCGAATAATTTCCTGGCCAATGTAAAGCTGGAAGGAGGAGACCTCCCTCCTATTCTGGATATAGAAAAAATTCCCAAACGCAAAACCAATAAGAAACTGATAGAAGACCTTAAAGTATGGTGTAAAATTGTGGAAGAAACTTATGGTCAGAAACCAATCATCTACACCTATTATCATTATTATAAAGATTTTCTGAAAGGTGAATTTGATGACTATCCCCTATGGCTGGCCAATTATAATGATGTTCCGTCTCCTTCACCGGATGACCGATGGGATTTCTGGCAGTTTACAGAAAACGGAATTGTTCACGGCATCAACGCCAAAGTAGATCTGAATATTTATAATGGAAACTCCTGGTCCCTGAAAAGACTAACACTGGATTAGTAAAAAGAAACGAAGATGGAAGCTGGAAGTTTTTTGATATATTAAAACAACTTCCATCTCCTCACTTTCCATCTTTAACTTTTCCCTAAAAACCTGAAAATATCTGCATTAAGTTCATCCGGTCTTTCATAAGGAACCATATGGGTAGTATCCTTATAAATTTTCAACTCTGCATTGGGAATTTGCTTTGAAAGAAATTCTGAATGATCCGGTTTAATCACATCTCTATCTCCAGCAATCACCAATACCGGACTTTTTATAGTATTTAGATCCTTTTTATTAATATTAGGCTGTGTAAGCATTATTTTTAAAAGCCTGCGTTCATTGAGGGTTTCAGCAGGAGCCATTTGAATTAACTGCTTCATTTGTGTATTGAACCGCTCGATAATTCCATTTTCTACCCCTTCAGGAAAAGCATTCGCTCCGATGGTCACCAGCTTTTTAAGACTTTCCGGATACTTTAATGCAAATTCAAGTCCTGTATTTCCTCCATCACTCCAACCAACAATGTTTATTTTATCAAGCTTCAGATTATCTGTTAAGGCCTTTACATCGTCTGCAAACAATTTATAGGTGAAATCTTTTTTTGATGTATCGATACTTTTCCCCTGTCCTCTTGTATCTATTACAATTACTTTATACTGCTTGGACAGAATGGGAATTTGTTGATAAAAATCCTTTATACTTCCTGAATTTCCGTGAAGCAAAACCAGAGGTTCACCTTCGCCATATATTTCATAATACAGATGAGTATCTTTCAATTTCAGATAATTTCCGGCAGATTGATTTTTGCCATATATTGACTGATCTGCTTCCTGTATATTTTGTGTATTATCGCGTAACCAATTGGAAGTAATATCATCTGTATAAGCATTATCATCCTTAGCATTATTTTTATCCACTTTCACATCAACATTGATAGCAGGTGCAGCAATGCTCATCTTCATCCAATCTCCATAAAATTCTCTGATAAATCCTGTTCTGAACAGTGCAGCACTGATTTTAATCTTTCCTTCAAATCTTTTCAAAAATTGTATTCCGACAAAAAACTTTCCCTGAACCCAAATATTCCGATCATTAACGTCCAATGTATATGTTCCGTCCTTAATCATATCTTCAGTAAGTTCAACAGTGATTTCTTCATCCAGAATATTTTTATCCGGATACCCATTTTTTTCACCATAAATACTATACCGCATCAGAACAGGTTCATTTGACACATAACTGGCTATATTCAGATTGATATTTTTTATCTTAGAACGTTTTTTAGCATTAAACTCTAGGGCGGTTTCACCCAGAAAATTACCATTGTCCATCCCTGGATTTACAAGATATATAACAGTCTTTGTTTTGGTATTGACCCCCCAGTTTTTATCAACCAGTTTTTTAGGCTTAATAGCAATTTCTTTAAGATTTTTAATTTTTTCTTTTAAAAATAGGTTCTGCTGGTCATGTTTTTTAAAATCCTGTATTGTTTCTTCATACAGCTCATAGCCAGGCACTTCTATTTTTATTTTTTGTTGGGCTTCCAGTTTGGATAGATCGATTGAAAATTTTCCTTTTTCATCGGAGATGACTCCGATATCTTTCTTTTCAACCCCGATTTTTACATAAGGAATGGGTTGATTTTCGTTTTTAGACATCACCGTCCCTGAAATAACCTGGGCGTGAAAAGAGCAAGCAGTAAAAACGAATAATAAGGTATTAAATTTTATCATGGTAAAAGTTTATGCAAACTTATTTATTTTTGGCTGGTAAAATTCTTAATACCTTATTAAAATCATCTTTTTTTTAGTTAAAATACTTACAAATAATAGTCTTTCATCTTAGTGAAAACTCTTTGTTAAAGAACATTCATAACTTCATCCCACGAAGAGACTCTTTTATACGTCTCATTTTCAATAAGTTCATTATGAGGCTGGGTGAAAATTAATCTTTTTCCTGAAAAATGATCCAGATTCTTTGGATAATCATCAATCATTACATCTCCTGAAACGACTCTTTTACTTCCGCAAAGCACAATCTGTTCCCAGGTAATGAACGGAAAATGCTCTGCGAGCCAGTCATATTTTTCTCTCAGGCTGTTGGGAAATTCCATTCCTGCAGAAACAATATACAGTTCATACTTGTTATTAAGATACTCCAGTGCTTCACGGCTGCCTTTCATTACGGGTAGCGTTCTGAAAAATCCCAGTTCGTTAACATGTTTTTTACCATTCGGGAAAGCTTCTATTTCAGGCTTTCCGGTGAGTTCTTTTATTTCAATCTCTCTTCCGGTGTCTCTTTTTTCAAATTGTATAAGCTGATGGTATACATCTGCCATTACCCCGTCCATATCAACAATTACTTTTTTCATACTACAAATCAGATTTTACATACTGTGTTACAGTGATTTTTTTAACCTCATTCAAATGTACTAATTAGTTTTCCCGGACAGCTTATGAAAACTATTAAAAAATTTTAAATATCATTTTAACAATAGCGGACCGGAAATTTTTCTGGCTACATTTTCGTACTTTTGCGGTCAATTCAAAATCAATCATCAATTCCAATGAATTACGTTTCTGCTGAAAACCTTACCAAATCCTACGGGATCAAAGTTTTGTTTGAAAACATTTCTTTTCACATCAATGAAGGCGACAAAATCGCTATTGTTGCTAAAAACGGAAGTGGAAAATCCACCCTTCTGAAAATATTAATGGGTAAAGAAATTGCAGACAGCGGTACTGTGATCATTAATAAAGATATTCAGGTGGTATTATTTGACCAGGAAATAGACTATAACCCTAGCCTGAGCATTGAAGAATTCATGATGACACTGGATTCCAAGCCGATCCTTGCTCTTAAAAATTATCACAAGTCTCTTCACTCCACTGATTCTGATTTTATTGAAAAAGCATTAGCCGATATGGAATCCCACAAAGCATGGGACCTTGAGAATGAAATGAAACAGATTCTCTCCCAGCTGAAGATCACTGATCTGGATGCTAAAATGGGAACACTTTCAGGGGGACAGATCAAACGTGTTGCTCTCGCTAAGCTCCTTACGGAAACCAGAGCTGAACATAAACACACTCTACTGATCATGGATGAACCTACCAACCACCTTGATGTGGATATGGTAGAATGGCTTGAGAACTATCTGAATAAGGCCAAAATAACTTTATTACTTGTGACCCACGACCGGTATTTTCTGGACAGCGTCTGCGATATGATCTGGGAAATGGAGGACAGGAATCTGTATGTTCATAATGGCTCATATGCTACTTATCTTGAAAATAAGATGATCCGTGAAGAAAACCTTTCCGCAACAATTGATAAAGCAAATAATCTTTACAGAAAGGAACTGGAATGGATGCGAAGACAGCCTAAAGCCAGAACCACGAAGTCAAAGAGCAGAATCGATGCGTTTTTTGAAACGGAAAAAGTAGCAAAAACCGATACCAGAAAACAGGGACTGGAACTTGATTTCGAGATGAAACGTCTGGGAAATAAAATTCTTGAACTGAAACATATCGATAAAAGCTTTGGAGATAAAGTCCTGCTTAAAGATTTCAGCTACCAGTTTCAACGTGGAGAAAAAATCGGAATCATCGGAAAAAACGGAGCCGGTAAATCTACTCTGTTAAATATTATCCAGGGATTCGAAAAAGCAGACAAAGGGGAAATTGAAACGGGAGAAACGATTTCTTTTGGTTATTTTTCTCAAAAAGGTCTTACTTATAAAGAAGATGAACGTGTCATTGATTTTATTAAAGAAATTGCCGAGTTTTATCCTTTAGCTAACGGAAAAAGTCTTTCCGCATCACAGTTTTTAAGATTATTCTTATTCGATGATCAGTCTCAATACTCCCCTATTTCAAAGCTTTCGGGTGGGGAGAAGAGAAGGCTCCACCTGATGTATATATTGTATCAGAATCCTAACTTTTTGATTTTTGATGAACCTACGAATGATCTGGATTTACCTACTTTAACGGTTCTTGAAAACTTTCTGCAACAATTTCAGGGTTCTTTAATTATCGTTTCTCACGACAGGTATTTTATGGACAGAATTATAGACCATGTGCTGGCTTTTGAAGGAGATGGTAAAATAAAAGATTTCGTAGGGAACTTTTCAGAATACCGTGAGGCTAAAAGCCGCGAAGATGCTTTGGAAAAAAATACAACGGTAAAACCGGAACCTGTAAAAGAAACAGTTGCTGTACAGGATAATACCCAGACCGCTAATTCTAAAAAAAGAAAGCTGACCTTTAAGGAACAAAGAGAGCTGGAAACTATCGAAAAAGAAATGCCCGAACTGGAAGAACAGCGTGCAAAGATCTTAGAGCTTCTTAATAACGAAGCTGATTATGAAAAGATTGCCCAGCTTTCTGCCGATCTGGAATCTGTTTCCGGAAAACTGGAAGAGCATGAAATGAGATGGCTGGAAATTCAGGAGTTGTTATAAAAATGGGACGTTCTGAATTATAAACCGGAAAGGCTGTAGAGTCTGCAGCTCAAAAGTATATTGATACTTCAAACCTGTTTATAGTTCAGAATGCACCTACCATTTACAATTGAATGATTTTTTCTTTTTTTACACTTTCAAGCGAAGCATCTATAATTTTCATATTCTGAATAACTTCTCTTCCCGGTGAGGGTAAAGCATATCCAAAAACAATATGCTCATAGATCTGCTGGTAATAATCCATATAATTTCCTGCTTCACTTGAAGTCAGAATCCTTTCTGTTTCGGAGTTTTCATTTAAAAAGTTTAAAATTCCGTCCGGCTGCTTCAGGGGCATTGTCCATTCTTCGCCATATACCGGAATTGCTCCTGCTACCAATTCATTTTCCTGATTATCTGTTCTTTCATGCAAGAAGCTTCCTCTGTCTCCGTGTATACTATATGCGTAATGGGCTTCTTTAGTAAAAACAGAAGATTTCAGTCTTACCCTTAGATTGTTTTTATAGTATAAAAGAATTTCAAAATAATCATTAGCAAACTCGGGACCTTTCATAGAAAATACATCTGCGAAAAGTTTTTCCGGATATCCGAAATACTGTACAGCCTGATCCACGAGGTGTGATCCTAAATCATGAAGTGATCCTGAACCGGTCTGATGAGGATTTTCTTTATGCTGTTTTCCGCTAGGTGTTGTTCGGAATCTGTCAAAACGAATTTCGGCTTCTTTAATATTTCCTAGTTTTCCTTCATTTAAAATTTTCTGAACCTGTAAAAAATCGCGGTCAAATCTTCGGTTCTGATATACGCTCAAAAACAGTCCTCTTTCTTCGGCAAGCTCTACCAGCTTTTCTGCTTCTGAAACATTTACTGTAAAAGGTTTTTCAACGATAATATTTTTGCCTGCTTCCAGCGCTTTCTTTGCATATTCATAATGCGTCTGAACGGGAGTATTAATAATCACCAGTTCGATATCCTCCTGTTTGAGCATATCTTCTACCGAGCGATAGATTGTCGCTTCAGAATATTTTTCTTTGGATTCTTCTTTACTTCTTTCTACTACAGCAGAAATGAAAAACCCCGGATGTTCCTTTAAAAAGGGAGCATGAAATACTTTCCCACTCATTCCAAAGGCACAAAGCCCTGCTTTTACCAATTGCATAATTTTATTTTTCAACAAATATATTCATAAAAAAACTCACGATCCCCGATCTACAACAACGATAGAAATAATCCATTTATAAGCCAGAAAAAAAAATGATAAAAATCAGTTTTTTATTTTTAACTATTCTAAACAAATACTTACATTTGCGGCCTATTTAAAACTGTTCTACATAAAAATAATGAAAAGACAACTACTTTCTTTAGGGCTTCTGGTCATTGCTGTTTCCGCAAGTGCTCAACTTAAAAATGTTGAAGCAGATACCATCAGAACCCAGACCATTGAAGATATTAATCTTCACAAAACGGGAAATCCCAACCAGGCAAGAACATTATCTACAAAATCCAACCTTACGGTAATGGAGAATCCACAGGCTATAGCCATTGTTACTCATGAAATTATTGAGCAGCAACAGGCTAAACAGTTGAGCGATGTTCTTCAGAACGTAAACGGATTATACGTTACCTCATCCAGAGGAAATTCTCAGGACAGCTTTGGAGGGCGTGGTTTTAGTTTAGGAAATGATAATATCTTTAAAAACGGGGCAAGAATAAACAGTGGAGTTTTCCCTGAAGTAAGTGGGCTGGAAAGAGTAGAAGTTTTAAAAGGAGCCAACGCCATGCTTTTTGGTAACGCCGCTGCAGGGGGTATTATCAACATGATTACTAAAAAACCGAAATTTAATTTTGGGGGAAGTATAGGATTAAACGGAGGAAGCTGGAATTCTTATAAACCAACGGTAGATATTTACGGACCACTATCTAAAAACATTGCTTTCAGAGTTAATGGTGCATATGAATATGCTGAAAGTTTCAGGGATGTGGTACAGTCGGAAAAATATTATTTTAATCCGTCCTTCTTATTTAATATAAGCCAGAAATCACAATTGATTGTTGAGGCAGATTATCTTAAGAATAATTTCACTCCGGATTTTGGTATCGGTTCTATTACGAATAGTGATGGTAGCTATACCATGAATACCTTATTGCCAAGGAATGCCTTTTTAGGAGCAAACTGGCAATATCAGAATGTGGAACAGGCTTCCACGAATGTTACTTTCAACCATCAGTTTAATGAAAAATGGTCTTTAAATGCTGTGGCTTCTTATCAGAACTATACCAAAGATTACTTCTCAACGGAAAGAGTACAGTGGGCCTATAATGATAAAAACCGTCTTGTCTGGAACAGACCATTAAATAAAACATACAATGAGCAGAATTATACTTCTGCACAGGTCAATATCAATGGGGAATTTAATACCGGAAGAATCAGTCATAAGATTTTAATCGGAGCTGATGCTGATTATGGTACAGCAGATTCCTATACTTATTATGATCCTAGTATTGCAGATCCTAAAAAAGCAGCTTTCGGAACTTCTTATTTATATGGTACTAACGGGAATCCGGATGGACTGGTATTTATGGATGATCCGTCTACATGGGCAGCTGGAGGTATTCCAAATTCTAAAACACTGGAAAAGAACAGAATCAATACCAGAAGAATCGGAGTATTTGTTCAGGATTTCGTGAGCCTTACCAAAGAACTTAAAGTGCTGGCTGGTTTACGCTGGTCGTATGTAGAAAATATGCCTACGATCAATACAAAATTTATGACCAATACAAAATCATTTGTCGGTAATACTTCCACTTCAGATCAGGCAGTATCTCCGAAGTTGGGATTGGTGTATATGCCTAATGATAATCTTTCCGTATTTGCAACCTATACTAATTCTTTCGTAGCAAATGCAGGATATATGTCTGACCAGCTTGACAACCTGAATACTTCCGGAACTTCAGCCGATGTATTGGCAAGAATTGCTAATTTACCGAAACAAGGAATTAAGCCTACTACAGTAGATCAGTATGAAATAGGAGCAAAGAAAAATTTCTGGAACAATGCAATTGCTGTTAATCTTACACTATATCAGATTATCTACAATAATTATTATCAAAATTATTTCTATACTTCAACGAATACTAAAGGAGATATCAGTGTAATCACTCCGGATAACAACCTGAAAGAACTGGCAGGAAAGATGAGAAGCCGTGGAGTGGAAGTAGATATTACGGGTAATCCTAATGAAAGCCTATCTATTATTGCAGGATTCTCTTATAATAATTCGGTTTATATTGATACTCCTGAGAAAGGATACGTAGAAAACCAAAGACTCGTAAGAACTCCGGCGACGACTGCCAATGCCTCTGTTTTCTATAAATTCACCAGCTATGTAAAAGGATTAAAAGTAGGAGCAGGTATTTATTATATCGGAGACAGAATTGCCGGATGGAATGATTCGAAATCTACCAATATCACCAGAAATAATATTACAAGAATGATACCTATCAAAGATTACACGACAGTGAGTTTATCTGTAGGATATGACTGGAAAAAATTCTCTATTCAGGGGAAAGTGGGTAACCTGTTCGATGTAGTCAATTATAATGTTCACGAGAATTATTCGGTAAATCCGATCACACCGAGAAACTATTATTTTACACTGACCTACAGACTTTAGCAATAAATAATCTCTCGATAAACAACTTAAGTGGAAATTGCATTTTTGCAGCTTCCACTTTTGAAATTTTAAAACAAAACAATAAGATATGGATAAGATTAAAGACACAAGAAGTTTCATGAGGGTTACACACCGTTATCTGGGATACTTTCTTGCAGGAATCATGGCAGTATATGCCGTAAGTGGAATTTTACTTGTATACAGAGATACCGATCTCCTTAAGAAAGAAAAACAGTATGACAAAACCATCACAACCAACCTTTCAGAAAAAGCATTGGGAAAAGAACTTAAAATGAAAGGGCTCGAAGTTGAAAAAACGGAAGGAACGGTGCTTTATTTTAAACAAGGAACATATGATTCGGCAACGGGAAAGGCAAAATATACAAAAAAAGAACTTCCTTTTGTACTGGATAAAATGGTTAAACTTCACAAATCACAATCCAAAGATCCCATCGCTCCGCTAAGTGTATTTTTCGGGATTGCACTCTTCTTCTTTGTTATTTCAAGTTTCTGGATGTTTAATCCTAAAACGAAAGCCTTCAAAAGAGGAGTTAAGTTTACTATTGCCGGATTGATTATTTCATTAATTCTACTGTTTATATAAAAAACTAAGGTTGAAGCACAAAATAAGGAATAATTAATTTTTTTCCGTTTTTATGTTTTTAGCCTCATTATAACTTTCTGATTTAATTATGGAATCATTAATGAATACGTTAAAAAGATACATTATATCTCATTGATATTGTTAACATTAATTTTGAAAAATTATCTAAAATTAAGACTCTGGCACATTTATTGTTTTTTCTATAATTCGTGAATAATAAACATTTAATTATTAAAATAATAAATTATGAAAAGACTTATTTTAACAGGGATATTAGCTGTAGCAGGTTTAACAGCAACCGCAAACGCTCAGATTCAGAAAGGTAATTGGATGGTAGGGGGTAACCTTGCAGGAGCCAACTTCGGTTTAAATAAAGGAGGTGGTTATGATTTTAATATTCAGCCGAAAGGAGCTTATTTTATTGAAGACAATATAGCAGTAGGAGGATATGTAGATTTAGGCTTTAAAGGAGCTAAAGATGCCCCAACTACTTTCACATATAATGTTGGAGCATTAGGACGTTATTATCTTAATCCGGGAGAGCAGGGAGTAAATAACTTACTACACCACGGAAGATGGTTCTTCGAGGGTAACTTAGGAGTTGGAGGAACATCAATCTCTAAAGGAGGTTCTTCTTCAAACGGTCTTAACTTCGGATTCGGTCCTGGTTATTCTTATTTCATTACTCCGAACATTGGTTTAGAAGGTTTAGTGAAGTATGATGCCAACGCAGGATTCGGAAGCGGCGGATATACCAACAAAATTACTTTTGGTTTAGGTTTCCAGGTTTATCTTCCAACGTCTAAAGCAAAACAAATCATCAACGACGTTAAGTAATACAAAAACTTATAAAAATGAAAGCGCCCCGGAAATTGATTTCCGGGGCGCTTTTCGTACAAATTAAAACTAAACTATAAAAAATCAAATAAATCATGTATTGGGTTGGGGCGTATATCTTAAATACGACTTTACTTCAGTTACGCCTTTCGGAAATATTTTTATGGCTTCTTCCGTAGAAACTGAAGGCGGTACAATAACATCATCTCCATAATTCCAATTCACAGGAGTCGCGACACGATAAGCATCTACCAGTTGCAGCGAATCCAGCACTCTGAGAATTTCATTAAAATTTCTGCCTGTAGAAGCCGGATAGGTAATAATCAGCCGTACTTTCTTAGCAGGGTCAATAATTAATAAGGAACGTACTGTAGCTGTTACTGAAGCATTCGGGTGAATAAAATCATAAAGCTCAGAAATTTTTCTTTCCTGGTCTGCAATAATCGGGAACTGCACATCCGTATCCTGGGTTTCATTAATATCCTGAATCCAGTTCTTATGATCTTCTACTCCATCTACACTCAGAGCAATAACTTTTGTTCCTCTCTGTATAAATTCTGATTTCAGCTTTGAGGTATATCCCAGTTCTGTAGTGCAAACAGGTGTATAATCTGCAGGATGTGAGAATAAAATTCCCCATGCATCTCCTAAATAATCATAGAAGTCAATATCACCCACCGATGAGGGTGCCTGAAAATTGGGTGCTGTATCTCCTAGTTTAATTGACATAATATTTCGCGTTTGTTAGTCTACAAATTTAGTAGACTTTTTGAAACTAGCAAAACTTTTCTTAAAAATTTATATCTTTAATTCAAAATTTATTCATGGAGAAAACAGGACTTAGGTATGTAGACGTTGTTTACAAGGTATTGGAAAACTGGTATGTAACGTTGGCAGAACTTACTCCGAAATTGATTGTAGGTATTTTGGTATTTACATTTTTTCTGATTACCAGTAAATATTTAAGCCGGATTGCCGTAAAATTATTCCATAAATTCTTTCCGAAAAGTCAAAAAGAGAGCTCTTTGGTAGCTTTGATCAGCGTATTCAGGTTTCTGATTATGATGATGGGAACTTTTATTTCGCTTGAAATTATGGGTTTCAGCGGCTTTCTTTGGAAATTTATCGGAAGTTTGGGAGTGGCAGGGGTCATTGCCGGGGTGGCTTTGAAGGATCTTGTTTCAAGTATTTTTTCAGGAGCGCTTATCGGTATTGATAAAGCTTTTAAAGTAGGAGATTATATCACTATAGGGGCTCATTCCGGAACGGTACAGGAAATTGGTTTTTTAACCACAAAGATTCTTACGGATGACGGAAAGAAAGCTTATATTCCTAATCAGGTAGTTTTCAATGCTCCATTCTATAATATTACCGCATCACCACAGCGCAGGATTATTTTAAATTTCGAAATTCCTGCCGATGAGGATATCAGTAAAGCACAAAAAGGAATTCTGGATGTTGTTAAAAACCTGGATAATGTAGATAAGCCGGATACTACAGAGGTAATCTTTACAGATCTGAAACAAGGCTCATTTAATCTTCAGGTAAAATTCTGGATCAAAATTGGAGCGAATCTGGGACAGGTAAGAAGTAAAGCCTATTTACATATTAAAGAACGCTTTGATACAGATAATATAAAGCTGGTAACCCCTACAAGTATCAGTATTACATCAGATAATACCTCATCTGAAAATCATGATAAATAGATAAAAAAGCCGCTTTTGAAAAGCGGCTTTTTATGAAATTATTTAATAATTAATTTTTCGGCATGTTTCTCACCACGCTCTGTGGTAATAGTCATTACATACATTCCGGCAGTTAATCCGCTTATGTTGATATGGGCTTCTCCGTTAAAATTTCCTGTTTTTACGAGTCTTCCTGACGCGTCCGTCAGACTGTATTCTGCTTTTTGAGTTGAATTTTTAAGACGGATGTTCACTTCATGATGAGCAGGGTTAGGATACACTGCAAAATTTTTCACTTCAGTTTCTTTTGTTGAAAGCATTTTTGCAACAGAGAAATTGGAGGTATTGACAGCAAAATAAATATTACCAACAGCTTTCACCATAATTCTTGCCGATGCTATATTTTCATTAGGAAAATCAACTACCGCAGATCCGTTGTTGGGAACATTTGCAGCAAGAACAGTATCAAAAGTATTTCCTCCGTCTTTAGACAGTAAAATAGCTACCTCCTGTGTATTTATCATTCCTGTATTTGTTCCTGCCACATTCCAGGTTATCGTATTCGGTCCTGCATTATATGGATTATTATTTCCATGCGAGGTTACAGTAAAAGGTCCGTCATTAGTAACAGTTACCATCATTGCATCTCGTGCAGACTGATTTCCGGATATTTTATTATCATTCACTAGTAATGAAAAATTCAGTATTCTCGCAACAGCCGGGGTCACTTCCCATTTGGGAACCAGATTATTTGCTAAAACAGAAACCATTTCAGGAAAATATCTTTCCTGTTGAGTATTGGGAGACTGTGACCGATAAAGAGGGCCTGCTACACTAGTCGCCAACGGTGGCTGAATACTGTTTTGATTATCATATTCTTCCCATAAGTAAGTGACAGGATCATTATCAGGATCATATCCCTGGCCTGTTAAAACAAATGCAGTTCCTTTCGGAATAATATAGTCGGCTCCTGCTTCTGCCACTGGCGGTGTATTACCGGTATATACCTTTGAAGAACAGTCTACGGATCGGGTAATGGTAGCATACATTTCATTAACACTTGCTGCATGAAAATAAGGACTGCTGTTAGCCTGCACATTATTGTTTGCTCCACAGATTCCCGCATAAGCCATAATGGTGGTTCCACTCCCTGGTTCATAAGCTGTAGACTGGTTAATATTACCTCCGCCACAACTTCCGGTTACAGCAGCAAATGTATGATTGGCGCCAAACTGATGTCCCATTTCATGAGCAACATAATCAATATCAAAAGGATCATTCACCGGTGCTCCGGATCCTGTAACTCCTTTTGCTTTTGAGGTAGATGAACATAAGGCCCTCAGCATTGCAACCCCACCGCTATTTGTTCCAAAAACATGGCCAATATCATAATTAGCCGCGCCAATAACAGTATTCACTGTGGTCTGATTCTCACTCAGCATAGCACCGGCATTCCCATTAGAATAAGGATCGGTAGCCCCGTTGGTGTAGATTAAAAGATTATTATTGGCTACCATTACCATGGTGGAAGCAATCGTTTTTTCATAGACACCGTTCACTCTTGTCATGGTGGTTGCCATTGCAGCCATTGCAGCCCCTACTGTTCCGCCATGAAAAACAGTATACTCTCCTGTTGCAGCCAGCGCAAGACGATAGGTTCTGAAATATCCGTCTGCTACTAAAGGAGCTTTACTGACTAATGAATGATCTATTAAACTTTCTGCTTCATTCAGCATTCCGCAGTCAAAAGATCGGTTATTCTGAGATACATCTTTTCTTTTATAAAAGATATAAGAGGAATTGTTATGGGTATAGGCATCGAGATAACTTATTTCCCAGCCGTCAAAATACATCATGCTGATTCCTGTCTCGGGAGTTATACTGAAGCGTATCGTATTTCCGGAGTTCTTTTTCTGCCATCCGATATAGGACCGGACATCGGAAAATTTAGCCTGTAGTTCCGGCTCCATAACTGAAGCTTCCTGTACGATATAATCCTGGAAGTTTCCGTCAGCATCAGGAAATTGAAGAACTAAGCTTTCGTCTGTTGAAAATCGTTGTGGTGCTTTTTTTAAATCCGTTTTTATTTTGTCCAGATTCAGCTGATACAATGAAAAGGTTTTGGGCATTATTGTTCTTGGAGCGAGATCCTCCCCTGTCGCTCTTTGTAATTTCTTCCAATAATTTTGCTGTGCGTAGCTGAATGCCGCAACGAGCAGGCAAGAAAGAGTAAATGATTTTGTCTTCATATTAAATTAAGATTTGTGTTAATTGAAATACTCTTTTTCAAAACGTAAGAAAAGAACATGATTCACTTTAACGAGAATTATTACAAAGTTAATATTTTAAAAGACATATTGATGATATAACAATAAAAAAACCGTTTTCTGATGAAAACGGTTTTTTTATCGATAAGGTTTAGTGATTAAGCTAAAACTTCTTTTACTTTATTTGCAGCTTCTTCTAAAGTAATTGCAGAGTGAACCGGAAGGCCAGACTCATCAATTAATTTTTTAGCTTCTACAGCGTTAGTTCCCTGTAATCTTACGATCAATGGAACCGGAAGGCTACCCATAGCTTTGTAAGCATCTACAACCCCCTGAGCCACTCTGTCACATCTTACGATACCTCCGAAAATGTTAATTAAAATAGCTTTTACGTTTGGATCTCTTAAAATGATTCCGAAAGCTGTCTGAACTCTCTGAGCATCTGCAGTACCACCTACATCAAGGAAGTTAGCAGGGTTACCACCTGATAATTTGATGATATCCATAGTTGCCATTGCAAGACCGGCACCGTTTACCATACAAGCTACGTTACCATCAAGTTTTACGAAGTTAAGACCAGCTTCTCCAGCTTCAACATCCATAGGATCTTCCTCTCTTGTATCTCTTAATTCAGCTAAGTCTTTGTGACGGAACAATGAGTTGTCATCTAAAGTTACTTTTGCATCTACAGCGATAATTTTGTTATCAGAAGTTTTTAATACAGGGTTGATTTCGAAAAGAGAGGCATCAATTCCTGTATAAGCATTATAAAGAGATGAAATAAATTTCACAAATTCTTTGAAAGCATTTCCTTCAAGACCCAGGTTAAAAGCAATTTTTCTAGCCTGAAATCCCTGAAGACCAATAGCAGGGTCAATAAGTTCGTTGTGAATCAGGTGAGGAGTTACTTCGGCAACATGCTCAATATCCATTCCTCCTTCAGTAGAATATACGATTGTATTTTTCCCTTCAGCTCTATCTAAAAGAATAGAAACATAAAATTCTTTAGTTTCAGATTCTCCAGGATAATAAACATCTTCTGCAATCAAAACAGAGTTTACTTTTTTACCTTCAGCAGAAGTTTGAGGAGTTACCAACTGCATTCCGATGATATTCTGAGCGTTTTCTTTAAGTTTATCCATGTTTGGAGAAAACTTAACACCTCCACCTTTACCACGACCACCTGCGTGAATTTGTGCTTTTACAACCCAAGCTTGAGCTCCGGTTTCAGCAGTCAATTTTTCAGCAGCTGCTACAGCTTCATCTACGTTGTTTGCAACGAAACCACGTTGGATAGCTACTCCATACTTTGATAAAATCTCTTTTGATTGATACTCGTGAAGATTCATATTATTTTTATTATTTTATTTTAATATTTAAAGGTTGACAAATTTACTAAAAAGACACGGAAGTTCAAGTTTATTGACTTAAAATTTAAAGTCTGAATAACTTGATTTTTAACATATCCTTCAAATTTGCCCTATTCTTCCGCCAATTTTTCAGATTGCGATCCTATAAACGGAATTTTCGGTGCAAGGAAATATCCGGTGAGGCTGGCAAATAAAATCGGAACGAAATAAGTAAATCCTGTCAGTGTTCCCAAGATAATTGTTGTACTCATTGGCGTTCTTGTAACACATGCGTTGATGGCAGCCATACAGCTTACAATTGCTAACGTCGTATCCACAGCCGGAAACAGATTATGGATAATCAATCCTAATGTTGTACCTACAAAAAACAATGGAATAATGAAACCTCCTCTCCATCCGGAAGTTACAGTAATGGCAATCGCCAGTATTTTAAAGACCAGAATCAGGATCAGAAAGTTTAATCCAAAATTCCCGCCGATCAGCTGATTGATTTCATTATGTCCGAAATACCTTGTAATGGGGAAATAATAGGCAATGAATCCTAATATAATTCCCCCGACACATGTTTTAAGATAGATCGGAAATTTTCTGTATTCAAAAACTTTTTTGAAAAATTTTACTACAAAAATAAAAATCCAACCGAATAATGTTCCTACAATTCCAAAAGCCGTGGCATAAGCAAAATCATAAACTCCTGTATAATGATATGCCTTCAGATCCCATGTTGCTCCGATTCCCAGATGAATGATCAGCGCAAACATCAGATAACTGAAACAGCTGGCTACTAATGCAGGAATAATTGCTTTATAATATTCAACCGCATGTTTGTGGTGCAGAATTTCCAGTGAAAAAAGACTTCCTCCCAACGGAGCTCCAAATAAAGCCGTAAAGCCAGAAGCCATTCCGGCGATACTTAGAGAACGCAACTCCTCTCCTTTCAGTCTGAAGATTTTTCCAAGCCATGTTCCTGTAGAACCCGTTACCTGTACTAAAGGAGCTTCAGGTCCTAAACTTCCTCCTGATGCCACACAAAAAAGTGACGACAGGATCATGGAAGGATTGTTTTTCGGATCTAATTTCCCCTTATTAAATCTGATGTTGTTAACGATCAGATGAATTTCTCCCGGATCACCTATGAAATGAATCACCAATCCGGCCAGAAGGCCACAGACTGCCATGGTAGGAATTACCATCCATCCCTGAAATTCCGCCAGAAACCCGGTAAAATATTCCAGTACAATCCAGTATCCACCAGCAATAATGCCACCTACCAGACCTGTAATAGCCCACATAAAAAAAGTACGACTGAACACAAACGGATTAAACCTGATCGGCTGATCCAGTAAATTAAATGTTCTTATAAGCCGTCTTCTTCTATTGATCTTCATAGTTAGATTTTATTTTTAGCGAAATAAAGAATCAGCATCCCCCAGCTAAGGATCATCAATAATCCACCAAGCGGAGTAATAGGTCCCAAAAATTTCAGATTAGTACCTAAATAATCCTGCATACTCAGAAAGTAGATACTTACGGAGAATAAAAATGTTCCGGCAATCATTAAAATGGAGGTCCATTTTTCTGCAGATGTTTCGAATTTTAAAATATACCCGATGATCAAAAGGAAAAAAGCGGCATACATCTGATATCTTACTCCGGTTTCAAAACTTTCAAGTCTTTCTACAGATAGTATCTTCTTCAAGGCGTGTGCTCCGAATGCGCCAAGAATTACTGACAGCATTCCATATACTGCTCCAAAAATTAAAGTAATTGTTTTCATTTTATAATTCTTCTAATTCTAGATTTAAATATTTTTTTGTTTTTGCATCCTGCCATGTTCCGGTAACCTTGTTTCCGTTTATCTCTGCTTCTACAAAAGCTCTTGGAATCCACTGGCTTGTGGCATCATCATAATGATCATTCTCAGTGATGGAAATGTGATTTCCCTTCATCTGCCCGTCCCACTGAATGAGCTTTTTACTTTTATCATACCAGTATTCCGCATGGAAAGCTTTTACCCCTGAGTTATTATCAGCAGGATAAAAACGGGTTACAAGAACTGTCACCGGATATTTCCCATCAATTTTACCTTTATACAGTTTATTTCTGAAACTTGTCTTTTCTGTTTTATCAGAACCATTCAGTAAATTCCGGGTATAAGCACTCCAGTATGTATCCAGCTCTTTGTAAGAAAGCTCTATTTCGTGACTGTCAAGCTCATCTAAGGCTCTCATCGCATGATTAGAACATCTGCCGGCCACAAAAGTTAATTTATCTTTCCCGAAGAAATATCGGATATCTTCTAAAGTATGTTCTGTAAAACAGTCTTCATACATCGCTATCTGATCTTTAGTTTCGTCTGGAGGATTTTTCTCCGCTTTCAGCCTGACAAGAAAATCAGAGATTCTCTTCTTTACCTTTTGCCTGATAATACCTTCCACGATCTTCACTGAATCCGGCTGAAATAAATCCTCAGCATTAATAAAATTTCCGGTTCTCAGATCAAAGTTCTTCCAAATGGCAAAACTTTCAGGATAAGCACCCGAAGCCTCTCCATCCATCCCGATACTGAGAATATTTTTAGGAGTTTCAATTTTTTTCCAACTATAATAATAGATATAATTGGAAAAAGAAGTGGTTCCTGTAGAAACCAGTTTGGACGGGCTTATCTGAGACCCCGGTACATACTCAAGCTCATCAACCTGCAGAAACGTATTGATCTTATATTCTACTTTCGGCTGATCCGAATATGAAATTACAGGAAAAACAAAGTCTTCGGTTTTAGGCGGCAAATTACTTATTTTCACATTTTTCTGCTGCGAAAACCCCAGACCGGATACCAATAAAAAAAACAGGATTGTCTTTTTCACTATTCTGACTTTATATACATTAAAATGAACTTGGCAACCAGCGTAGAAATACCAAGTATGATAAACATATTGGCAAATCTTTTGGAGCTTTTAAAGCCTTCATTATTGGTTTTCTTTAAAAAGAATCCGAAGAGTAGAAATACGATAGGCAAAATAATCTGTAACATTAGTTTCCTCTCATTCTGTTAAACTCATTGATCACTTCGTGATGGCTTACCGTTTTATCTTTAAAGTAAGTCACAAAATGCTGTTTCTCTTCTTCTGTAGCACCTAACTGATTTAGAATATTCAACAGGTGCATTTTCATATGTCCTTTCTGAATTCCTGTGGTTACCAGGGAACGTAATGCTCCGAAATTCTGCGCCAGTCCCGAAACAGCAAGAATGCTCATCAGCTCTTGTGCAGATGGTTTACCCAGTAATGCCAGGGAGAATTTCACCAAAGGATGGAGATTCGTTAATCCGCCTACTACTCCTACAGAAATCGGAAGATCAATCCAGAATCTGAAAATATCGTTATCTGTAGTACAGTGGGTCAGAGATCTGTACTGTCCGTCTCTTGCAGCATAGGCATGAGCACAGGCTTCTGTAGCTCTGAAGTCATTTCCGGTTGCAATGACTACAGCATCTACCCCGTTCATTACTCCTTTATTGTGAGTGGTTGCACGATACGGTTCAATTTCAGCAATGGTAACTGCCTGTTTAAATTTAGAAGCAAATTCTTCAGGAGAAATCCCGCTGTCGTCTTTTAGATCTTCCATTTTACAGGAAACCTCAGCTCTTACGATACAGTCCGGTGTAAAGTTGGACAGGATGTTCATTACGATCTGTAATGAATTTTTTTCTTCCTGTGTAAAATCTTCACTGGTTGCAACTTCCTGTCTCAGGGTTTTTCCAAATTGCTCAAGACAAGAATTAATAAAGTTGGCCCCCATGGAATCTACGGTATCAAAACTTGCTTTCAACTGGTAATAATTCGGCATTTCTGCAGTTTTATCCACCAGACTGATATTTAAGATACCACCACCTCGTTTTCTCATATTGGCAGTGATATCTTCCGTAGTTTCAAATAACTTCTTCTTTAAACTGAAATTAAAAAAGTGCAGTAATTTATGAGGCTCTACATTAAATATAAAGTGGGTATGCCCTAGTTTTTCAGTATTGATGATGGTTGTTTTAAAGCCGCCTTTATCAATCCAGAACTTAGCGGCTTTTGAAGCTGCCGCCACTACTGAACTTTCTTCCACTGCCATCGGAAGTGCCAGTAATTTTCCGTCGATTAAAAAATTCGGAGCAATTCCGTAGGGCATATAGAAATTGGAAATGGTGTTTTCAGAAAACTCTTCGTGAAGTTTCTGAAGATCTGCATCTTCGTTCCAGTATTGTTTTAATATATTTTGGTATTCCTGATTTCCTTCAAGGTATTCGTTTACGAGCCACTCGATTTTCCCCTGCTTCGGAAGCTTGGAAAAACCTTCGATTGGTTTATGATTCATGATACAAACTTTAATGAGCTGTAAATATAATGATTTTGAGACTCTTTTTTGTTGATAACTTCTATGAAAAAATGTTGATACTTATCAATTTTGGAACTACTTTTGGATAAAATTATGATACAAATTATAACACACTTTTAACAATATGAATTTTGACCGCCTGAAAGAAAAGCTTGAAATCCTTGCTGATGCAGCGAAATATGATGTTTCATGTTCATCAAGCGGCGGAACAAGGAAAAATAAAAAAGGGGCTTTAGGAGACAGTTCTGTAAGTGGAATTTGCCATACCTATACGGAAGACGGAAGATGTGTTTCCCTGCTTAAAGTTTTATTGACCAATCATTGTATTTTTGACTGCGCCTACTGCGTTTCAAGAAGCTCAAATGATATAAAAAGGGCAGCTTTTACCGTTGAGGAAGTTGTAGATCTTACCATTAATTTTTATCGAAGAAATTATATCGAAGGACTATTCCTAAGTTCAGGAATTTTCAAAAACGCAGACACTACCATGGAGCGACTGGTACGGGTAGCCAAAAAGCTCCGTTTAGAAGAAAATTTTAACGGCTACATTCATTTGAAATCGATTCCGGGAGCCAACGATGGACTGATGCAGGAAGCAGCATTGTATGCGGACCGGTTATCCGTTAATCTGGAAATCCCTACCGAAAGCGGATTGAAATTATTGGCTCCTGAAAAAAACAGGCAGGATATGATCAGCCCGATGCGGTATATTCAGAAAGGGATCCATCAGTATGAAGATGAGAAAAAGATTTTAAAGAAGGTTCCCAAATTTGCTCCGGCGGGACAGTCTACCCAGATGATTGTGGGCGCTACCAATGAAAACGACTTACAAATTATTAAAGTAGCAGATCATTTTTATAAAAACTTTAATTTAAAAAGGGTCTATTATTCCGGTTATGTTCCTGTACTGGAAGATAAAAGACTTCCTTCGCTGACCACAGAAGTCCCTATGCTCCGGGAGAACCGTTTGTATCAGTCTGACTGGCTGATGCGATTTTATGGTTTTAAAGCGGAAGAAATTTTAGATCCTAATGTTCCGTTTCTTGATTTGGAGGTAGATCCGAAATTAAGCTGGGCATTACGACATCTGGATCAATTTCCTGTAGATATCCAGACGGCCGATTATCATATGATTTTAAGAATTCCCGGAATCGGTGTAAAATCTGCACAAAAGATCATCAGTGCAAGACGTTTTCAGATTTTAAATATGGATCATTTGAAACGGCTTGGAGCAGCTGTCAACAGAGCAAAATATTTTATTGACTTCAATGCAGGAAATGCCTATTTAAGATATCTGACGGATAAGAATTTGAGAAAATTACTGACAGGCGGAAGTTCTTCCAAATTTCACAATCAGTTTTCACAACAATTGAGCCTTTTTTAATACAAACAAAAATGACTACCCTACTTTACGACGGAAGTTTTGACGGCCTTTTCACAGCAATATTTGAAGTTTTTGAATACCATTATCAGAATGTGGAAATCATCAGAAGAGAAAATTTTCATCAGGAAAATATTTTTGCGGAGATCCACGAGGTGATTACACAGACTGAAAAATCCGGACGGGTTTTACATAAGATGGAAAAAAATATAGGTAAGCGGGGAATCCGTCAATTACTGAAAGTTTTTTTATCCGGCGATACAGAAAGCGAACCCTTAATTCTATCAGCTGTAAAACAAGCTGTTCAGCATCCGGAAAATAATATATTAGAAAATTTTGCAGATCCGGATATCCTAAAAATCTCTAAAATCTGTAAATCTGTAGATCGGGAAAGCCATCGAATGACAGCTTTTGTCCGGTTTGAAAAAATGCAGGACAACCTTTTTTTTGCCCAGATAGATCCTGATTTCAATGTGCTCCCACTGATCCGAAAACATTTTAAAGATCGTTATCAGGACCAGAAATGGATGATTTATGACCGGCACAGAAATTACGGAATTCTGTATGATCTGGAAGACTGCGACTTTTTTTATCCGGACGTACCCCTCAGTTTCAATCAGTATCAACAACAGTTTCATGATGATGAAAAAAATTATCAGATACTTTGGCAACGGTATTTTACAAAAACCAATATTGCCGAAAGAAAAAATCTTAAGCTGCATATTCAGCATGTTCCCAGGAGGTACTGGAAATATTTAACAGAGAAATGGTAGAAAAATCATCTCATTGTGGATAACCTCATAACCTGGCGTATACATAATAACAGAAACGCCGGATAATAAAGATTAAATACTATTTTACAGGTAAATATAACATATGAATAAGTATCACTTCTGTGTGGATAACTTTTTTTATAAATGAACCAAAATCTCAAGTAAACCTATTGTAAAAGCTACTAAAAAACATATAAACCAGTGTTATACAAAAACATAAAAAACACAACATCAGATAAAAGAGCATTGTGGATAACTTTTCAGACATAAATTGTATAGATCTATATCAACCCCCTTTTCCAGAAATATTTACTGATCCCGGAAACCTTACACTAGAAACCAATCCTCATGGTGACATTGTGGATAACTTTTTTTCATCAGACTTCGTGCTGATTGATTTAAAAACCTTCCAGGAACCAACAAAAACAGACCTCTCATTTTCAGCTCATTAAAAATCAACACAGTCAACAATTCCATATTGTGGATAACTTTTTCCACTCTAAAACCATCGTAGATATGTTCCGGTTTATTTTTTAATGATGCTGCGAAATTTGCAGAAGAAATCAATCTACAATATGACTTTGTGGATAACTTTTTTTTATCAGATTTTATATGAATTTACGTAAACCCTTTTTCTGACTAATAAATCAAATTACTTATTTACAGATCATTAAAAATAACACCAATCAACAATTCCATATTGTGGATAACTTTTTTCAGTCAAAAAATAGCCGGAATCTGTTCCGATCTTTCTACTGAAATTCCTGTGAAATGGATGAGAAGAACGAATCCACTTTCCGACTTTGTGGATAACTTTTATTTACGAATAGTCCGCAATGCTCTTTTGACGATATACTGTGTCTCTTTTGTCTTACTTTCCCGAAGCCATTCATTACAAACTTCCACCACAAATTCCGGCTGTGATTTACCGGCATCATTCAGCCAGTTTCCAACACTGTTCTGTACATATCTTGAGGGATCTGATCGTAAAGGTCCTAAAATATCCAGCCCAAGACCCGGGTTTTGTTTTAATTCCTGAATATGCTCACACCAGACTCCCCTAGGTCTTGTGGATTCACTGGCAAAGCGCCTGATATTTTCATTTTCACTGGTCGTCCACTTTAATAAAACGGATAAACGAAACCAGAAACATCCTTCATAAAAGCCATGTTTCTAGGCGGTTTTTAAAATGTAACCGCATAGGATTGTAAGTTCCCGTATCTTAAAAATTTTGTCAGTTTTGAGATTACAATGACGGGACCTTCTTTTTTTATTGTTCATCATCTAAAAATGATCATATTTGTAATCGAATCAAATGAATATGAAAAAAATTATTCCCGGAATGATGATGATGATCATTATTGCATCAGGCTGTACCCAAGATAAGAACTTTCCAAATCTCACTCCCCACGAAACAAAAAATCAGGTACGTGAAACTTCGGTAGAGATCCATAAAGATAAAAATACTGTCAGAGAAAGATTCTCTCCACCAAAAGATTATTATTGGCAGGAAGAAAAGCCTGATTCTTTCGGCTATTTTATTGAACATTTTACGTTGAAACCATATGGAAGTCAGATTTTACGGTATGATGGTATTCCTATTTCTACACAATATCTTCATGAAGCTGTTTTTGATATTGATACCGGAGATAAAGACTTACAACAATGTGCTGATACGGTGATCCGAATGAGAGCCGAATATTTATATAAGATAAAAAGAGCAAATGACATTGCATTTCATTTCACCAGTGGAGATCTGCTGAGCTGGAACGACTACCAAAACGGGACAAGAGCTTTTGTAAACGGAAATGCTGTAAGTTTCAGAAAAACGGCAGGATTTGATAGTTCTTATCAGAATTTCAGAAATTATCTTGATCTTATTTTTAATTATGCAGGAACGATTTCATTAAACGAAGAGACAAAACCGGTCATCAAAAATGCTGATTTAAAATCCGGAGATATTTTAATTACTCCCGGAAGTCCGGGACACGTGGTATTCATTGCCGGAGTCTCTAAAAATAAGGATGGGAAAAAATTATTTTTACTGGCTGAGGGGTTTACTCCGGCTCAGTCTGTACATATTCTTTCCAATCCGTTTTGTAAAAATATTTCGCCATGGTATGATCTGGATATCCATGCTCCGGAAATCAAAACAGCACGGTACATTTTTAAACCTACAAACTTCAGAAGCTTTTAATCATTTATATTCAAAACTATTGGAAACTTACTGCTATAATCTGAACTTGTTTTTGTAAATTTGTGTTCGAAATTTTTTACTAGATGAAAGAGAGTGCTGTAAAAAAGATTGCAGTTCTTACTTCAGGAGGAGACTCTCCGGGTATGAATGCTGCATTAAGAGCGGTGGTAAGAACCGCCAATTACTATAATATCGAATGTTACGGAGTAAGGGAGGGCTACAATGGTCTGATCAACAATGATTTCCTGAAAATGGGAGCCCGTTCCGTAAAAAATATAATCAACCAGGGCGGAACGATTCTAAAATCTGCCAGATCCGCTGAATTCAGAACAAAGGAAGGCCGTCAGAAAGCATACGACAATTGTGTAAAGCTGGGAATAGACGGATTGGTATGTATTGGTGGAGACGGAACTTTCACCGGTGCTAAGATCTTCAGTGAAGAATTCGGAATCCGAGTAATTGGTATTCCGGGAACTATCGATAATGATATTTTCGGAACAGACAATACAATCGGTTATGATACCGCATTGAATACTGCAATGGATGCTATTGATAAAATTCGTGATACGGCAACTTCTCACAATAGGGTTTTCTTTGTGGAAGTAATGGGTCGTGATGCAGGCTTTATCGCTTTAAACAGTGGATTAGCAGCTGGTGCTCTGGATATTCTGATTCCTGAAAAAAAGGATAGTGTTGATGAGCTTTTTGTGAAATTCAGAAACGCAGAGAAAACAGGAAAATCATCCAGTATTGTAGTGGTAGCAGAAGGTGAAAAACTAGCTAATGTTTATGATCTTGCAGAGAAAACAAAGCAGACGTTCCCGGATTATGATATTCGTGTCGCCATTTTGGGACATATGCAGAGAGGAGGTTCTCCCAGCTGTGCAGACAGGGTTTTGGCAAGCAGATTAGGTTACGGTGCCGTAACAGGGCTAATGGAAGGACAGACCAATGTAATGGCAGGAATGCGTTCCAATGATTTAACGTATACACCTATAGAAGAAGCCATTAAAAAACATAACGAAATCAATAAAGATCTTTTACTGATTTCAGAAATTTTAGCAATCTAATTATTTTTATAATCTAATAAAAACAAACTATTATGTCAACAATTAAAGTAGGTATCAACGGTTTTGGTAGAATTGGACGTCTTGTTTTCAGAGCAATGACTGAAAGAGACAACATTGAAGTTGTAGGAATCAATGACCTAATCAATGCAGAATACATGGCTTACATGTTAAAATATGACTCTGTACACGGTATTTTCCCAGGTGAAGTTTCTGTAGAAGGGAATGATCTTGTGGTGAACGGAAAAAGAATCAGAGTAACTGCAGAAAGAGATCCAAACAACTTAAAATGGAATGAAATCGGTGCAGATTATATCGTAGAATCTACAGGTCTTTTCTTATCTAAAGATACTGCTCAGGCTCACATCAATGCAGGTGCAAAAAAAGTAATTCTTTCTGCTCCTTCTAAAGATGATACTCCTATGTTCGTAATGGGTGTAAATCACAAGGAACTTACTGATGATATCAAAATTTTATCCAATGCTTCTTGTACTACAAACTGTTTAGCGCCTTTAGCTAAAGTAATTCATGATAAATTCGGAATCGTAGAAGGTTTAATGACCACTGTACACGCTACAACAGCTACTCAGAAAACAGTTGACGGGCCTTCAGTAAAAGACTGGAGAGGTGGTAGAGCTGCTCTGAACAACATCATCCCTTCTTCTACAGGTGCTGCTAAAGCGGTAGGAAAAGTAATTCCTTCGTTAAACGGAAAATTAACGGGTATGTCTTTCAGAGTACCTACAGTAGACGTTTCTGTAGTTGACCTTACGGTAAGATTAGAAAAAGCTACATCTTACGATGAGATCTGTGCGGCTATCAAAGAAGCTTCTGAAGGTGAATTAAAAGGAATCTTAGGATATACTGAAGATGCAGTAGTATCTCAGGACTTCGTAGGAGATAAGAGAACTTCTATCTTCGACAAAGACGCTGGTATTATGCTTTCTCCAAACTTTGTAAAACTTGTTTCTTGGTATGACAACGAAATGGGATATTCAAACAAATTGGTTGATATGCTTGTACATGCTGCTTCTTTATAATCAGTAATCAGCAATACTAATAATAAAACCTTCCCGATGGGAAGGTTTTTTTGTTTTGATTATACAGGACAAACGGCTCCAATACCTTTCTGAAGAAAGTACTTGATAATGATCTTTACTAAAGATTTGATAAAAACTCCCAAAGGAATAATCTGTCCTATCGCTTCTAAGATAAAATCAATAATTTTACCAAAAACACTATCTTCCCTTACGATGGAACAGAATATTTCTTTCAGTCTACTCCACAGCCCCTGTAGATTAATACTTTCGACTGTTAAAGCGGTGAAATGCATATTACTTACTAAAAACACTTCCGCTTGTTCTTGGGTATAGGAAATGTAAAGCTGTGCCAACGCATTTTGGGCATCTTGTTCTGTAACGTCTCCCTGGCCTAATCCTTCGGTAAGAACCTCATTTGAATATACAGACAGGTCTACTAATTTCATGTTTTCATTTTTTATTAACATGGCTTAAAATTTTATGGGTTGTTACAAAGTTTCAAAAACTGTCAAAGTGAAACAATTACCCTTTCGGGTGATTTAAGATCATAGAATATCATCGCATCATAACTGACAAAACTCACACTTAATTTTCAGCATAAAACTTGTACTTTTATCTGTCATGGAACGAATACCGCTACAACCCCGTTTTAAAGATTTCCCTCATTTCAGAAATTTCTGGGAAAACGGCAATGGAAAACAGCTCATTGAGTTTTCCGGAGCTGAAGTGAGTTTTAAAAACTTTGAACAATATTCCTCTTTCTTTTATCATACTGATGAAGCCGGTGATGATGTTGTAAAAGAGGTTTATTGTACCAAAAACTTCCAGGAGGCATCCAGAGAAATTGAACATTATATCCGGAATGGAGTTACAGAAACCGATGCCGTTCCTGAAAGTGTAAAAAAATTATTCTTTCAAACCCAAAAAATTCCCGGGTGGCTGAATCGCGATCTGCTCAAAAGTGGGGCTGAACTATGCATGAGAAGCAATCTCGACTCTCTAATTTCATTAAGGGATTATTGCTTAATCGGGGGATATGATTATGCTTATCTTAACAAACCTCTGATTGCAACGGAAGCCCTGAAAAAAGGGGCTGTAAAACGTCTTTCAGAAACACTGGATTTCTGGGTAAATGCAACACGTTATCATGCATTGGAGCTTCATGCAAAAGGATATGAATTTGCTATAAAAACACGTCTGATCCATTCTTACGCAAGACTTTCCATCAAAAAACATTATCAGGACTGGGATACTGAAAATTGGGGTGAGCCTATTAATTCCTGGGATATGATGGCCACTTATATAGGCTTCAGTCTCGTTTTCCTTCACAGTCTTCAAAAATTAGGAAATACCTTTTCTGCTGAAGAAGAACAGGGAATTTTTCATCTATGGAAATATGTAGGTTATCTCTTGGGTATTCCGGAGCAGCTTCTTCCTGATGATAAAAAGCAAGCTACGGAATATTTTTATTTATGGACTTCCATTCAACCTCCTTCTGACAAAGACTCTGTTCTGCTGGCTCATTCTTTATTAAATGAATCCCTGGAAAATCCTATTTTAAAATTTGAATTTCAACGGAAAAACCTAAGATATCTTCATATCTGCTGTACGTGGTTTCTTCTGGATGATGAAGTCTGTAAAAGACTTAAAATTCCTGAAGTTTCCAATAAAAAATTATTTCCAAACTCAAAAATACTCTTCAATAAGATTTACGATAAACTTGTAAGCCGTAATTCCAGGATAAAAAGAGGAAATAAAGATCAGATGAAAGTACTGGAAGACTATCTGAATATCACCAAAAATTCAAATTTTCATTAGAAAAAAGATCCTATTGCCGGAGTTTATTTTCCTTCGTCTTATCTGCATCCAGTTTTCTGTACCTTATATTCCAGATCAGATACAGTAAAAATAAGACCAGCCAGACGCCAATGACAGCACCTGTGAAAATTCCTGCGATGGAAGGATGAAGATAATTCGGTTTATAGAAAAGCCTGTCAAGGGTTGTAAATTTCTCTTTCAGGCTGTTTCTTTCATATGTATTTCGTATGGCATTCAGAGGCTCCTGCTGATGGTCACGGTAATAAAAGACATCTTTAGTCAGGTCTTTGGGAATGATCTGTGTTTCGATATTATATTTTTTAAAAAGGACATCCAGCTTCTGGAACGAAGAAAGTAGTGAGTCCTGGCTATATTGGTAAAGCAGATTATATCTTTTGACTGCATTCTTATATTGTTGTCTCTGCTCAGGGATTGTATGCAAAGTGGAAAACAGGTTTTTGTTTTCAAGAAAAATACACATCTTTTCATCATATTCAGGATTTACTTCTACTCCTTTAAATACAATTTCGGTACTATCCCCTATCTTCTTTTTAGAAATAATCCTTTTCTCCAGCTCATGGGCATCAAGCCCAAAAAGATCAAATACTAATTTCGTTTTATTACTTATTTTTTTATGATCCGCACTTAGCATTCTTAGGGTATCAATACTATAATACCTGGATTCTGTTGAATAATAATCCTTATTCTCCGGATCATAATATATCGTATCCCTCTGTTCAATCACAGGATAAGGTCTGGGATATAAAATATTTTCAGGATTAAACAGTTTCTCCGAACTATAGGAAGTATAGTTGTATAAAAAAGGTTGTAAGACGTTCAACAATGTTTTGTCTTTATTAAGATCCTTTTCAGGCAGGTCAGTTCGCAGTTTTGCATTTAATCCCAGGCTGTAACTGATGAAAAAAGTCAGGGATAAGAAAGACACCAATAAAAGGATAATACCCATTCCTAAAATTGTTGAGCGCTCATTTCTTTTTGATGAATGGTTTTTAAGGAGAATAATAACGAAGAAAAACAAAAAAAAGCCGGATACAAAAAAATGAGAGATCGAGACATCATCATAAAATTTGAATCTGTAAAACTCTGTATACATATCAATTTTTTGAAGACCTTTAAACTTTACATACCCGTAAATAAAGTAAGCCAAATGTATGACAGCTAATACAGCGAAAGCTTTAATCAGGAATCGTTTTAATTTTCTGTCCATAGAATAATCTTTAAAAACAATGTTTTAAGATAAGCATTTTTTTATATCGGGTGGAGAAAATTATGGCAGTACTCATGAATAAGCTGTGAAGACTATAACAACCGGAAATCAGCTCTTCAACACCCACTTCCGGCCTCATATTTTATCTTAAATTTATTTTTTTAACATTCCTCACTTCTATCTTCCACATCTATCTCGTTATGAATGATATCACTCATAAAAATTTATCATTTTTTAACTCTAAAAACAGGTTTCAGGGATAAATAATATTAGCTTTTGATATTTAAATTATGTATTTTTGAGAAATTATTTTAATAGAGATGAGTAACATTGATGATAAGAAAAAAGCACTCGCATTAGTGCTTGACAAGCTAGATAAAACATACGGAAAAGGAACGGTAATGACTTTAGGTGATGACTCTATAGACAATACGATAGAAGTAATTCCTTCCGGTTCTTTAGGATTAGATATCGCATTAGGTATAGGAGGATATCCAAAAGGAAGAATCATTGAAATATATGGTCCTGAATCTTCAGGTAAAACAACATTAACACTTCATGCTATTGCTGAAGCTCAAAAAGCCGGAGGTATTGCTGCATTTATCGATGCCGAGCATGCTTTCGACAGAACTTATGCTGCTAAATTAGGAATCGATTTAGAAAACCTTATTATATCACAGCCGGACAACGGGGAGCAGGCATTAGAAATTGCGGATAACCTGATCCGTTCAGGAGCTATTGATATCGTAGTAATTGACTCGGTAGCTGCCCTTACTCCAAAGGCTGAAATTGAAGGAGAAATGGGAGATTCAAAAATGGGTCTTCATGCAAGATTAATGTCTCAGGCATTGAGAAAACTTACGGCAACTATTTCAAGAACGAAATGTACGGTAATTTTCATCAACCAGCTGAGAGAAAAAATCGGTGTAATGTTCGGAAATCCTGAAACGACTACCGGTGGTAATGCTCTTAAATTCTATGCTTCTGTAAGAATTGATATCAGAAAAGCAAGTGCACCTATTAAACAAGGTGATGAGGCAATCGGAAGCCGTGTTAAAGTAAAAATTGTGAAAAACAAAGTGGCCCCTCCATTTAAGCAAGCTGAATTTGATATCATGTACGGAGAAGGAGTTTCTAAAGTAGGAGAAATTCTTGATACTGCGGTAGACTTAGGAATTGTAAAGAAAAGCGGTTCTTGGTTCAGCTATGAAGAGACTAAATTAGGTCAGGGACGTGATGCGGTAAAAGATGTATTAAGAGACAATCCTGAACTTGCCGAGGAACTGGAAAACAAAGTTAAAGAAGAAATTATCGCTAAAAAGCAGTAATTTTTACAGACGCTATAATAAAAAATCGGCTGAGCCTGGGGCTCAGCCGATTTTTTATTAATTAGGTTTATCATCTGTTAATTCAAATCCCCAGTCTTTTCCTTTTTGGGTGGCCGGAACACCTTTTGTCATCCATACCGGAGCTTTCGCTCCTTTAAGATAATAATCAAAAAACTGCTGTTCACGGATTTGGATATCTTTTCTGTTCTGGCGCTTGATAAGGTTATGATCATCGCCATTATAATTCAGAAGCCATACGGGTTTCCCGAGACGACGCAATGCCGTAAACATTTCAATTCCCTGATACCAAGGCACCGCTCCATCTTTATCATTACTCATAATAACTACCGGGGTTTTCACTTGATTAATTGTAAAAAGCGGTGAATTTTTAATATAAAGTTCCGGAGCTTCCCATAGGTTTTTTCCTAATCGGCTCTGGGATTTTTCATACTGAAACTGTCTGTTCATCCCGGAACTCCATCTGATTCCCCCGTATGCAGAAGTCATGTTAACAACAGGAGCTCCCGTCCAAGCGGCAGCATACATATTGGTATGTGCAATAAGATAGGCTACCTGATAACCACCCCAGCTTTGTCCCTGAATACCTATTTTAGTACCATCTACCCACAAATTTTGCTTCAGCTTTTCAACTCCGGAATTAATATATTCCATTGCAGATTCGCCCGGAAGACCATCGATATAAGAAATATCAGGAGTGAAAACCAAATATCCGTTGCTCACAAAATAAGAGATATTTAATCTTGAAGGGGTCGGAGCCGGTGCTACGTAGCGGTTCAGATTATCAGAAAGTTTTTCATAGAAATAGACAATCATAGGATATTTTTTGTTCGGATTGAAATCTTCAGGTTTGTACAAAACTCCTGTAGATGAATTTCCTTTTGGTGTTGTCCAGTGTACCAGCTCATCAGTCCCCCAATTATAAAGATTTTGCTGCGGATTGGTATTGCTCAGTTTTTGCTGATCTGAAAAATCTGATGTGGCAAAGATATTTGGAGAATCCGCATATGATTCTTTTATCAGAATATACTCCGATGCATTTTTCGCTTTTTGAAGGCTGCGATATCCCCAGACATTTTCTAACTGAATTTTTACGGGATCAGTGTTCGACTGAATAGATGTTTTAAAAATTCCGTTTGCTTTGGATGTATTGTCAAATGCTGACAAATAAACAGAAGACTTCCGGTTTATACTTTTAATATCTTTGTCTAATTGATACGTATCAAATGTTATTTTATTCTTACGTCCAAATCCATTCGTAATATTTCTTGGCTTTTTTGAACCGTTCAGGGAAAATTCCCACAGATCATAACGATCTTTGATAATCACAGATTCATCATTATCCGTCCAGGATGCAATCCCATAAGGATCCGGAAAATCCGGCATATCGAACTGTTCATCAACGAAAGAAACCGGTAAACCGTTATTAAGAGGAAGTGTCTGTCCGGTTTTAACATTATAGCTCAGCCACGCTCCTTTTTCTTTATCAAAAATCACAACAAATTTTCCAAGCGGGGATACGGAAACCGACCCGTCCAGATTTTTAATAATTTCCGTTCTTTTTTCCGTTTTATTATCAATCAGGAAATAGGTTTTCTTTGCCGAACCTTCCCATTGTGAAGAAATACGATTATTTAAACTTGTAATACCAACAACAAAATCCGCATTCCCATCATTAACTAATCGTAAAGTATCCAGATCCACATTATCAATATTTCTAAAGGAATCAGGTTTTTCCGTCTGCATTACCGCAGCATAGGATTTCTTCAAATCGTTTTTTAAATCCTTTAGCTGTACTGTTTGCAGATAATCATCTCTATAATTCCAGATATCTACGACAGCATGATCATTAGCAATCATGGCCGTATCTTTTGCTATAGATTTTGGAGCAACACCAAAATACAGCTGTTTCCCGTTTTTGCTGAATAAAGGTAACCGGTTTTCAGAAACTACCCAATCTTTTCTCATCTGAGCATTCTCATTGGTTACCATTTCTTTTTTGCCACTTTTAAAATTAAAATAATACAGCTGATACAATTTCACTAAATCATTCTGTGCAGAAGCAGTTCCTACAAAGGCAAGCTGATTTCCGTCTTCGTCAAAAGACAATTGCGAAAAATCGCCTTCCATTTCTGAAATTTTAGTGACTGTGCCTTTTTGCAGATCGACAACCTGTACAGTTTGAAATGCATATTTCTTTGGTTTTGATTTGTCAGTATCTTTTTTATCTGAAGATTTTTCGTCTCCTGAGTCCTTATTCTCTTTTTTATCCTTACTGGTTTTCTCTTCCGGCTTTTTAGTCACAAAAGCGAGCTCTTTTCCATTTTTACTGAATTCGTAGCGAATTACATTATCGTATATGGTGCTTTTCCCGTCCAGAAGATTTTTTACCACCAGCTGCAGCGGTTTTGTATTTTTATCATCATCTTTTTCATCTCCGTCTTCTTTATCAGAAGATTCATCAGAAGATTTATCCTTTGTATTTTCCAGAAGATAGGCAACATAAGAACCTGCTTTTTCAGGGATTTTAAAGGCCTTTACATCAGGAATTTTTTCTGTTTTACCGCTTAGCAAATCAACGACAGCAAGACTGTCTTTCGTTAATTTACTCTGTTTAAGCTTCTTATCTTTCACCGCCTTTATATCTTTATATAACGGACGGATCTGAAAAACAGCAAATCTGGAATCATTGGTAAAATCCACTTTTGCTCCTCTTGCAAACTTCCTGGAAGTTTTATTCTTAACGGAGTATAAAAAGAGGTTAGGATTTCCTTCCTGAACATCCACAGAATAGGCAATCCATTTCCCGTCATTTGAGATTTTTCTCGTGCCTATATTTTGCCAGCTGTCATAAACAGAATGGTCTAAAGGCTTTTTTTGCCCAAAGACACAGCAGGTCATCATGAGCAGAATAAAAACTGTACATTTCAACTTCATTTTTAAAAAATTTAAGGATTAAAAGTAAGCTATTTCTTTGACAAATCCATATGACGCACCGGCTTCATCGTAAATCAAAAAGAATGTCATTCTGTCACATTCTTCTTGATGGTATTTTTTTTGAGCAGTATGATGCACAATTAAAATCTAAAATATTATGACTAAAGGAAATATTAATGTATCTGTTGAAAATATTTTTCCCCTTATAAAAAAGTTTCTTTACAGCGACCACGAAATATTCTTGAGAGAGCTTATCTCTAATGCTACTGATGCTACTTTAAAATTAAAACATTTAACAAGTATTGGTGAAGCGAAAGTGGAATACGGAAATCCGAAACTTGAAGTTAAAATTGATAAGGAACAGAAAACGTTACGCATCATCGACCAGGGTATCGGGATGACTGGTGAAGAGGTTGAAAAATATATCAATCAGGTTGCTTTTTCAGGAGCAGAAGAATTTTTGGAAAAATATAAAGACACTGCAAAAGATTCAGGAATTATAGGACATTTCGGGCTTGGGTTCTACTCTGCATTTATGGTAGCTGAAAAGGTAGAGATCCTTACAAAATCTTATAAAGACGAACCGGCAGTAAGATGGATCTGCGACGGAAGTCCTGAGTTTAGTCTTGAAGAGACCACAGACAAAACAGACAGAGGTACCGAAATTATTCTTCATATTGCTGAAGATTCCGTAGAGTTTTTAGAGGAAGGTAAAATTCGTGAACTGTTATTAAAGTATAACAAATTCATGCCTGTTCCTATTAAATTCGGAACCAAAACACATACACTCCCTTTACCGGAGGATGCTCCGGAAGGCAGCATTGCTGAAACGGAAGAAGTAGACAACATCATCAACAACCCGGTACCGGCATGGACTATTGCTCCAAGCGAGCTTACCAACGAGGACTATATCAAATTCTATCACGAATTATATCCAACACAATTTGATGAACCTTTATTCAATATTCACCTGAATGTAGACTATCCTTTCAATCTTACCGGAGTTTTATTCTTCCCGAAACTAAGCAACAATTTAAATATCGATAAAGATAAAATTCAGCTATACCAAAATCAGGTATTTGTAACAGATGAAGTAAAAGGGATTGTTCCAGATTTCCTGATGCTTCTGAGAGGCGTTATTGATTCTCCGGATATCCCGTTGAATGTGTCCCGTTCTTATCTTCAGGCAGATGGTGCCGTAAAGAAAATTTCGTCTTATATCACTAAAAAAGTGGCAGACAAAATGGTTTCTTTAATTAATGATAACCGTGAAGATTATGAGCAAAAATGGAATGACATCAAAGTAGTGATCGAATACGGAATCATCACTGAGGAGAAATTTGCTGAAAAAGCAGATAAATTCACATTATATCCTACAACAGACGGAAAATACTTCCTGTGGAACGAGCTGGTTGATAAAATCAAGCCTTCGCAAACAGATAAAGACGGAAAATTAGTGATTCTGTATGCTACGAATTCTGATGAACAGCACAGCTATATTCAATCTGCAAAAGATAAAGGATATGAAGTCCTTTTATTAGACTCGCCTATTATCTCTCATGTCATTCAGAAACTGGAAACATCAAAAGATAATATTTCATTTGCAAGAGTAGATGCAGATCATATCAATAACCTGATCAAAAAAGACGAACCTGTTATTTCAAAACTCAATGAAACGGAGAAAGAATCTTTAAAAAAGAATGTAGAAGAAGCCATCAAAGATGCAAAATTCACCGTTCAGCTTGAAGATCTTGACAGCAATGATGCTCCGTTCACCATTACTCAGCCTGAGTTTATGAGAAGAATGAAAGAAATGCAGGCAACAGGCGGAGGTAATATGTTTGGAATGGGAGGCTTCCCAGAAATGTATAATCTTGTGGTAAATTCCAATAGTGAACTTTCTAACCAGATCTTAAAAACTGAGAATACTGAGGAAAAAGAAAGCCTAATCAAATACGCTTTGGATCTTGCAAAATTATCTCAAAATCTACTGAAAGGAAAAGACCTGACAGATTTTATACAAAGAAGCTATAAGCAACTTGAAAAATAATAGACCAGAGACTGTTTCATTTTGAAGCAGTCTTTTTTTTATTTGAGAGGTTGGGAAAACGCAAAGACGCAAGGATATTATCTCCGACAGCGTAGAACAGGTGCCACGAATAATCTTATTTACACTGATCATCTACCTGTCGTAAAAAAACCGCACTGTCCAGATATATAATTATATTGAAGATGAAGAGCTGTTTCATATTAATAAAAGAAATTCGTGTATTCATGGCAAAAAGACCTACATAAAATTAACAAAACCCTTTACATTTTTTAACTTCTTTCTCTTCCTAAAAATAATTAACTGTCTACCCAAATACTATTCATATTATAAACCTTTTCATGATCTCCTATTCGCTATTATTACTTTGTTTTATATTTTTTGGGTTTTCTATTGTATAAATTATGCTTTTTTGCCATTTTTGTATAAAATGTCGGATATGCAAAAAGAAAAATTACGCGTCATCAGAAAGCAAAAAGGCTATACTCAGCAGCAGGTTGCAGACTTTATCGCAACGGATGTATCCAACTATAGCAGAAAGGAAAGCGGCGATGTAAAAATCATCAGAGATGAATGGGACAAAATTGCCCGTTTTTTAGATGTTCCGGTAGAAGATATTTATGAAGAAGAAGAATCCACAGTAGTTGTTAATAATGATCATCCTATATTTAACGATAGATCCTCTTCTGCAGGAGTAATCACGAATCAGAATAATTATGATAATATTCCGGGAGCTGTTATTGAAAACTTACAAGGATATATTGCTTTATTAAAAGAAGAAAATACCAGACTAAAGGAAGAATTAAAAAATTCTCAGGGTACCTCAAGAGCTAGGAAATAATACGCTTTTAAGTTGTAAAAATATTTGCGTCACTCATATCAATGTATGAGTGATTTTTTTTGCTTCTTTTTATAAGCACTGGGCAAGTTTGATGCCTTTATAATTCATTCATGGGGTCCCAGAATAGCTTTTTGAATCCTTTTATCCTTAGATTTTCTATAATAATTCCTTCAGCTTCAAGTTTTTTTTGAAATTCCGGGACAGACAATACTCCGGAACTGGAAATTACACGATGCGCAGGAACATCCTTAGGACATCCGCCCATTGCCTTTCCTACATGACGCGAATGATTCGGATAACCTACAGCTTTAGCTATAGCTCCATAAGTAGAAACTCTTCCCTTGGGAATAAGTCTTGCTACTTCGTATACCTGTTGTTTGAAAATATCGTCCATATCTGAAGTCTTAGAAAAAATAATGTGTGTGTTAACAGTATTTAAAAGATAAAGATATGAAAAAATGAATGGTACACTACGTATTTAGCCGCCACAAATGCACGAGTAAAAAAATCATACCCCTATACCTAAGTATCTATGGGGTTTTCAAAAATACAACCATATAGTATCTAGCATTCATAAAATAAATTCGTGTATTTATGGCAAAAAAACGACTCTCCTGCCAAAAATTTCAGACTTTTCTGCACCCCGAAAAGACTTTGTATTCACGTGGTTTTTTCAAAAAATCTGCGAACTTAGCCTAAAGACAAAAAAAGCGCTCCAGAATTGAAGCGCTTTTATTCTAATCTCGTTAAGAGTTTATGTCTTAAGCATTCTCAAGGATATAAGAGAACATCAATGGTGCACAGATAGTAGCATCACTTTCAACGATAAATTTCGGTGTAGTGATATCTAATTTACCCCAAGTGATTTTCTCATTGGGAACCGCTCCCGAATAAGAACCGTAAGATGTTGTAGAGTCAGAAATCTGACAGAAATAAGACCAGAAAGGAATGTCATGCATTTCCATATCCTGATACAACATTGGTACTACACAGATAGGGAAATCTCCTGCGATACCTCCACCAATCTGGAAGAATCCAACTCCTTTTCCAGCTGAATTTTTAGTATACCAGTCAGCAAGGTAAGTCATATATTCGATTCCTGATTTCATGGTTGTAGCTTTAAGCTCTCCTTTGATACAGTAAGAAGCGAAGATGTTCCCCATTGTAGAATCTTCCCATCCTGGTACTACGATCGGCAGGTTGGCTTCTGCTGCTGCAATCATCCATGAGTTTTCTCTGGGAATTTCATAGTACTGCTCCAATACTCCTGAAAGGATCATTTTGTACATGAATTCGTGAGGGAAATATCTTTCTCCTTTAGCTTCAGCATCTTTCCAGATCTCAACGATATGTTTTTGTAATCTTCTGAAAGCTTCTTCTTCAGGGATACAAGTATCTGTAACTCTGTTTAGGCCTCTTTCTAAAAGATCCCACTCATCCTGAGCAGTCAAATCTCTGTAATGAGGAACTCTTTCATAGTGAGAGTGTGCTACAAGGTTCATTAAATCTTCTTCAAGATTAGCTCCTGTACAAGAGATAAAATCTACTTTTCCCTGACGGATCATTTCAGCAAGAATTTTTCCTAGTTCAGCAGTAGACATTGCTCCTGCCAAAGTAATCATCATTTTCCCGCCATCTTTAAGATGTGCAACATATCCTTTAGAAGCATCCACCAATGCAGCTGCGTTGAAGTGCAGGTAATACTTTTCTATGAATTCAGTTATCGGTTTGCTCATTTTTTTAATTTTTGCAAAGATAAAACTTAAAAACGGAATGCAGTCAAGGCACTTGAAGAAAGTGTGACACAGGGGTCTTTTTTTATCATTTGTTAAATGAAAATCTTAGACTCTGTTGCCAGAGAATACAAAAGTATCCATTATATTTTATCCTCAATGTGCGGATTTTCTTATGGCTACTTATTAAAATAAGAGCACTCTTTATCTTAGATACAATTATTCGTGCATTTGTAGCCCATGAAAAAAACGCAGCTCGAGTGAGCCACGTTTTCATTGTAATTCAGCTTTATCCTTCCCAGATTTCTACCCTAAGAATTTCAATTTTTCTTTCTCCGTTTCTGAAAGGCCAGTTGATGACATCTCCTACTTTATAGCCTACTACAGCAAGGGCAATATCCGAAAGAATGGAATGTTTATTTTTCTTCAGTTTTTCCTGTGTGGAAGGCACAAAAATATATTCATGTTCAAAATTCTGAGTATGATCCTTTAGCGCTACTTTTCTGTTCACAGTCACGATATCTGCAGGCAAATCTCTTCTTAGTACCTGTTTTGCCTTTCTGAGTTCTTCAGTAAGTCTTTGTTCTTCACCTATACTTACTTTTTTTCTTCTCAATGTATCTTTGATAGCATCATAAATTCCTGTGGTTACAATAATATGATCGGACATTTTTTTCAATTTTAAAAATTAGAAGGCAGTATTCTCCGATGATCCAATGTGGAATACAAGCCTACTTAGCTTCTTCCATGGATAGAAAACTGCAATAAAATAATTAATATAAAAATCCGGAATATTCCCTGTCTTGGATCCTGACAGGGCTTAATTAATAAAGTCTTTAGAACTTTTCAGAAAGGAATCTGTATGTAAATAAAGTAAAGACAGCAACAATCCCGCTGGTCGGCGTATCGTTGATAAAAAGATGGTTGCTGTCATTATATTTTGTTTTAATTCTAACAAAGATAGAACTTAAAATCGGAATGTGGCAGCTGCGCTCAGAGAAATTCTGGTTAACCCCTCTTTTTCATTATCTCCAAACTCGTAAGTCATTCCGTTAAATTTCATTTTGTTCAGGGTACCTCCCGTAATACCTACTTTAGGACCAATCATAAAATTTTTGGAAACTTCGTACTGGTAACCAAAACCTGCATCCAGACCAAGGTTTGAACCTGTACCTTTTATACTTCCTGTTTTTGTTGTATAAGAAATTACTCCAAGTGCTAAATCCACAAATAACTTATGCTTTGTAGGCTCATTGTAGTTGGAATACATAACAGAAGGCCCGAAGAACGTGATATTATCTTTGGTTGAAACCGGAACGGAAACCATAGTTCCATTGTTATCAAATCCTGAGATCCATCCGTTGCTAGAGGCATTATAGTTGGAAAATTTAAATCCGATTCCCACACTTCTCAGATTATAATAGGCTGAAATATCGAAATGAACCCCGTTTTTTAGTCCTTTGACATAGTCTTTTTCTTCTCTGGAAAGGCCGGATGGTGTTTCAGCCACTCTCCATGCATATCCCACAGATGGCATGATTGAAATTTTTTGTTGCTGGGCAAAAGAAAGCAAAGAACCCGAAATAGCTCCTAATAGTATTAGTTTTTTTATCATTATTTTGAAAATTTCGCCAAAAATAAAACTTTCTGCGTAAGGAGCCAATTAAAATTTAAAACGTCTGTTTTCTTTTTTATCAGAGAGTTTTTTCTTATTGTCCAGTCTTTTTTGTTTTTGGCCTTTTGAAGGGTTGGTTGCCGTTCTCTTTTTAGGTATAATTAAAGCTTTATCAACAAGTTCAATAATTTTTTCAATCGCTTTATTTTTATTCATTAATTGGGTCCTGCTTTCGGAAACATTAAGAAATAAAATACCTTCTGCATTTATTCTGTTTTTAAGTTTATCCTGAATTATTTTTTTTTGATCTTCACTGAAAAATTCTGATTCCGCCACTTTCCAGAGGACGGTTACGGCGGTTTCTACTTTATTGACGTTTTGTCCGCCGGCCCCGCTGCTTCTGGATGTTTTAAAGCTGAGCTCTTTTGAAAAGTCTTTCATTGTATTGGATTTTGAAAATTAGGAGGGCAAAGCCCGTCAGAAGAAAACTACACATTGTTAGCTATCTTTTGATACAGTTCCATGCGGCTTACTTTTCCGTTAGGAGTCCTTGGAATTTCATCTATAAAAATAATTTCTTTCGGCTTATGAAAGCTTTTCTCAAATCTAATCTCTGAGATTTTATTCAAAATATCTTCCGATCTTGTTCCTTCGATGATGAGTATCAGCTTTTGTCCCAGGCTTTCATCTTTAATTCCTAAAAACAGGGCTTCATTAGGGATTACTTTTTTGACGAAAGCTTCTAAAGTTTCCGGAAAAATTTTCGCGCCACCTGAATTGATCACATGATCTATTCTTCCTAAAAATTTAAACTGTCCGCCTTCTTTAATCTCAACTAAATCATTAGTTTTCAGCACTTCATCATTCACAGCAGGAGCAAAAATTGTCAGGCATTCTCTTTCGTCTAAAGAAACGGATACATTTTCAAAAACTGTAAAATAATCTTCCTGTTCAGGCATCAGTTGTCTTAGCGCAATATGAGAAAGTGTTTCAGACATTCCGTAAGTTTCAAAAATCTGATTGGAAGCACTCAGGTTCATTTGCTGAATTTTTGTTTTCAGACTTTCGGAAACCGCAGCTCCTCCAATAATCAGGTTTTTAATCAGGTGAAGCTGATCCAGTGAATTTTCTACCTGAAGAGGAGTCATCGCACAGAAGTCGATTTCTGTTTCCAAATTTTCAACAGGCGCTAATGAAGGTTCTGTAATTATTAATTTCATTTTCCTCTGAATAGAACGTACCACCATCATTTTTCCTGAGATATATTCTACCGGCAGACATAGTAATGCGGTATTCCCTTCTTTTAATCCTAAAAAATTGCAGGTCATGACTGCAGAATTGATCATTTTCTTTTTTTCGATTCCGAAAACTTTGGGAACTCCGGTAGAGCCTGAAGTCTGCACATTTACAGTGGTACCTTCGGAATACCATTCTTCTAAAAAGATTTTCACTTTTTTTTCAAATTCTGTTTTGAAAGATAATTTATTAATATTGAGATTATTGAAGTCTATCAGCATATTTTCCGTAAATAAAATCTACAGTAAATTTAAAAAAAAAATCAAAAAGTTCTTGTATATAAAGAAAAAAGCTGTAAATTTGCACCACTAAAACAAACAGAGACTCATGGTGTAGCGGTAACACTACTGATTTTGGTTCAGTCATCTGGGGTTCGAATCCCTGTGAGTCTACAAACCATCCTTTTTTAAGGATGGTTTTTGTTTTCTGTAAGAGCTATTTAATTCATAAAAAAAGACCTCAACAGGAGGTCTCTTTCTATCGGAACAGGTATATCGGTTATTTTTTCAGATCATCAATTTCATCTTGTATGGATTTTATTTTATCTCTTAATTCCTGACTTACTTTTCCAGGGATATTTTTAACCTTTCTCAGATCTAAGGCCAGCATAACAGACGCGATTCCCATAAAGATAAAAGATACTCCGGTCAGCGTAACCAGAGAAATCCCTGTAAATACGGGATTAAATATAAGCAGTAAAGAAAATATAATGCCTCCCACACTGGCAAGGGCTACATTTCCCCAACTCATGATTCGCATGCTTTTCAGATCAAAGGCGAATCCCAACAGCTGAAATGAGCGGAATAACAAAGTAAATCCTACTACAAACGGAAGAATAGACATTGAAATCTGCGGATAAGCAATCAGATATACCCCTATTGCAGTAGTAAGCAGCCCACTTACCAGAAACCAGCCCCAGCCCTGCAGAGATTTACTGTTTTGTATGGAAAAGAAAATCTCCGTAATACCGGAGAATAAGAATGAAACGCTGAAGAATATAGACAGCGTCACATAGGTTGCCAGTGGTACACTGAATACATAAAAACCGCAGATCAGAAATAAAATCCCAAAGATCAACGGAATATACCAGTGTTTAACAGAGTTTGTAAGTGTTTGAAATAAATTGGCCATAGGTGTGTTTTTTAATATTGCCTACTTTGTAGTACGGTGTTCGGCTTGTCCGCATATATTTTCAAGAAAAACGACAATTCTCACTTCAATTTGAAATATCATTCACTCTAATTTATGAAAAAGAACTGAATTCAGGATGTTTTTTGCGAATAATTTTCGACAGAAAAAAGAGACTTGCCTTTAATTCTTCTCTTCCCCCTGCGGTCTACAGCCGGAAACAGAAAGCTTCGAAAAATAAAAAAGATGAAAATCATTATGATCTTCATCTTTTAAAATAGTGTAAAATTTGTTTTATTTTATTCCTTAGGCTTGTAAAGTTTATACATCACAAATAAGAAACCTACCCAGACAGGAATCAGAATAACCTGGATTTCCATTCCTGTAATACTCATTAATCCTAAAATCAGAATTAAAAAAGCGATACAAATATAATTGGATACAGGAAAAAATATAGATGGAAATTTGGAAAGAATTCCGTCTTTACGGATTGATTTTTTAAATTTTAAGTGGGTATAACAGATCATCAGCCAGTTAATGATCAACGTAGATACTACTAAAGCCATTAAGTATTCAAAAGCTTTTTCCGGCACTATTTTATTAATGATTATACAGATTCCCGCAAAGCAGGAAGAGACAATAATAGCATTGGTAGGAACAGAATTTTTATTGAGTTTTTTCAGAAACTTCGGAGCATTTCCCTGCTGAGCAAGCCCAAAAAGCATGCGGCTGTTACTGTAAACACTACTGTTATATACCGATAAAGCGGCTGTTAAAACAATTAAATTAAGAACATTGGCAATCAAAGTGTTGAACTGGATTATTTTGCCGAAAAGACTGAATTCAAGTCCGTTCAGGTTTTGGAAAACCATCACAAACGGGCTGGACCCTTCGGTAATATCTCTCCACGGGCTTAAAGAAAATAGAATCACTAAGGCTCCTACATAGAAAATCAGAATTCTGTAAATCACCTGATTGGTTGCCTGCGGAATGGTTTTTTCCGGATTTTTTGCTTCTGCTGCAGTAATTCCAATCAGTTCCAGCCCTCCGAAGGAGAACATGATCATAGCCATGGCAGCAAATAACCCTGAATATCCGCTTTCTGTTTTATTAAATAAACCTTTCGGGAAGAATCCGCCGTCATTCCATAAATTGGTAATACTCGCTTTTTCCCCTCCTGTTCCGCTTATTAAAAGATAAATCCCGAAAATAATCATGGCAATAATGGCAACTACTTTAATAATGGAAAACCAGAATTCCGTTTCTCCATATACTTTTACAGAAGCAAGATTGAGGGCATTAATCACTATAAAAAAGAATAAACTGGATACCCAGAGAGGAATTTCAGGCCACCAGAAATGAATATAATGACCAATGGCTGTAAGTTCTGCCATACTTACCAGAATATAGAGAATCCAGTAGTTCCATCCGGAAGCAAACCCCGGAAAGTTTCCCCAATATTTATAGGCAAAGTAGCTAAAACTCCCCGAAACCGGTTCCTGAACTACCATTTCACCAAGCTGACGCATAATAAAGAAGGCAATAATTCCGGCTAATGCATACCCTAAAATAACCGATGGTCCGGCGAGTACTGCGGCAGGTCCTATTCCCAGAAACAACCCTGTTCCTATGGCACCTCCAAGGGCTATTAATTGTATATGTCGATTTGTTAATCCTCTAACTAAAGTCTCGTTTTGTCCTGTTTTATTTTCGTTGCTCATTGAATGAATTATTCGGTCGCTAAATATATAAAAACTTTTGAGAGAAATTCACATTCCATGGGGTAAATTGACAATTCACGAATGAATGAGCATAACCGGTTTTTTATTTAATTTGATACGATTACTTAATTGGTAGGAACTGCATAAATAATATTTTCACTCCAGTCCCCTCCGAATCTGTCGAAAGATGTACCTGCCTGAACTCCGGAAATGGTATTATCTCCTGCAATATACCGGTAGGTTTTCACTGCGCCTGAAGAATTATTAATCACTAAACTTCCCTGGATAATAGAAAATCTGGTAATGGCCGAAGTGGGCCCCTGTATCAGTCCGCTTACTAAGCGTGGTCCGTCGGAAGTAAGATCAAGCGAAGGTGTTGCCGTACCTCCTACAACAAGGCTGGGATCATCTGAAAAACTGGTCCTCAGCCACATCCACTGATCTCCGGTCAGCAATGCTCCGGAAGGATTGACAAGCTGTTGTACGGTAACCAGCCATTTACCGGGCGGCAAAGCTATATAAGACCCTGTGTAGATATAGGTACCTGCCGTACTGGTAAAAGGAATGTTGATGCCCAGTCCGTTTACCCCTCGTACAACAGTTAATCTTACCGGTTTCCACAATCCGTTTCCGTCGGTATCCGAAGTCAGTACATAATTTTCATTTTGGGCTCCGTCTGCTATTTTTATTCCCGGTACCGGAGTTGTTGAAGTTCCGGTTGTTTTGATATCTAAACTTGTTGCGGGTGTATTATTTCCTATTCCCACATAGCCGTTGGCTGTCATTACGACATCATCCGCCTGATTGGCAGGACTTACATTTCCTGATGTTTCATTATTTTTTTTTCCGTCCAGATGAAACATTGCTTTCGGATTGGGAGTATTCAGACCAACCTGAGCATTCATTGTATGATTCGAGCCAATCAGTACAACAATGAAAAGTAAACTTTTTCTCATAAAAATGTATTTAGAATCTAAGGAAAACTTACCACCGGCATTAAACAAAGCATTCTTACTTATCTGCCGTTAGTTTTATTTTCACAAACTTACCGCGATAAATAAATAGTTCCCAGAAGACCCTGTACACATTTTTCCACAACAATGTCATGATTTTATGACATAGCAGAAGAATACTAATGGATTTCGTTATAAATCTCAAGCAGTTCTACCAGATTGGTGATCTTTAGCTTCTGATAAACTCTCCTTTTGTAGGTACCAACCGTAGATTCCTCAATATGAAGCAGATTGGCAATTTCCAGATTACCGTTTCCTTTAGCCAAAAGATTAAAAACCTGTAATTCTCTTTCTGACAGAACCTCAACCGGTTTTTTCTTTTTCATCCCCTTCATGATTTCATTCATAATTTCCGGGGTATAATAATATCCGTCTTTAAAAATAGCATCTACCGCTTTCACGAAATCCTCAGGATCACTCTGCTTGTTTAAAAAACCATTCGCTCCTTCTTCAATATATTGCATGGCAATACTTTCTTTATAAGAAGTAAAAATCAAAACCGGAGTATCCTCATCTCTATTTTTAATTTCTTTTACCATCGATTTGAAGATACTTCCTGGAAGTTCAATATCCAGAATGACCAGATCAAATTTTTGAGTTTCGACTTTCTGTTTCACTTCACCGTATGTCTCAGCAAAATCTATTTCAAAATGATCAAAATTTTTCTCCAAAATCAAAGCAGTACCGACTCTCACCACATGATGATCATCTGCAATTAGTATTTTTTTTGTCATATCTTAATAAGAATTTTAATGATTGTTCCTTTCGGGGTATTTTTATGAAAAGTCATTTCGGAATTAATCTTCATTACCAGCTGGACAACCATATGTAATCCTAATCCGTAATTTTTAAAAATCACATGTTCATTCCCTTTTTTCTGAAAAAGCCCGGAATAATAGATCATCTGTTCATCGGACATCCCACTTCCCGTATCGGCAATATTGATTTCTATATGTGATTCTGTAGATACCGATGTAATTGTAATTTCCCCGTTTGTTGTATTTTTTACTGCATTATCTATAATATTATGGAAAACCGCAAGAAGAATATTTTTATTAAGTTTAATTTTTAACTGATGATCACAGAAATTGTAAATAAATGTGTTTTTCTGTATTGCTATTTCTTCAAATAATAATTTTTTGATTTCAATCAAATCATACACGGAATATTCTTCTTGCTCTGTATTTTCCTGTTTGTAAAGCTCAGTATATTCTTTAAGGCTCAGGGTAAATTTATACAACTGCTCTGAGGTTTTGTAAATGCTGTCAAAATATTTCTTCTGAGCTTTTGGATCTTCAGACCGGGTAAGCTCCTGCGAAAGAAGTGCTATAAATTTAACCGGTGTGGTAATATCATGGCTAATGCTTTCTACCAGCTTTTTTTGATAATCGGATTCATTTTTAAGTTTATCATTCGTTGCCCGTAGTTCTTTATCTTTATGATCCAGTGAATTTTTCAGCACCTTATTTTTTAATCTTAAAAAATTGGTCCTAATCTGAATAATCACCAAAACAACCAATATAAGGATACAGACGATCATCATTTTAAAAAGAAGAGTCTGATAGAAATAAGCTTCCACTTCTACAGGAAGTGTTTTATAAACAAATTTTCCTGTTTCAGAAGATAAAAACCGTACCAAAAGATGATACGTTCCGGGGTCAACATGGGCTAGCCTGAATGTTCTGTCACTTTTAATATGTATCCACGGATTATCATCACTGTCTGAGAGTCTGGCCTGAAGATAGATATTTTCCAAATCGGAATAGTATGGAATATCTATATAAATTTCTGCATTTTTATACCCACATTCCAGAAAAAGCTTATCCTTCAATCTGATCATTTTCCCTTTTACCCTGGCTCTTTCCAGATAGATATCATGAGCTTTAGGGTAATAATTCCTGATATTGCCCGGGGTAAAAAATACAAATCCTTCCATAGAAGGAAATACAAATTGCCCGTCTGCCAGCTTATGCGCACAGGGATTCGCACTTCCGTTGAATTCATTATTTAAAAGACCTTGTTTTTTGGTATACCGATAATAGGTCATGAGTCCTTTTGGAATTTTCATGTAGTGCAGGAGGTCATTTTTATTCACCTTAAATAATCCGTTATCGGACGATATCCACAAATTGGAATGGGCATCTTCCAACAGATAATGAGCATTTGCCAGAAAATCATTTTTATCGGTCGGAACTTTTACAGCATTCTGATCTTTTACTAAAAAAATCCCCCTATTGTAAGTGGTAAACCAGATATTTCCGTCTTTTGTTCTGATGATCTGTTTTACAGGAAGACCTTTCCCAATCTGATTGACTATCCTGTTCAGAGAAAGGGAGTAGACATAAATTCCACCGCTGCTCCCCATATAAAGAAGGTCTTTATTGTATCTGAAAACAGCATCTATATTATCTTCACAAGGAATAATTCTGCTAACAGCATTAAAATGATCCTGATTAAATATATAGAGATAAGACAATTTTCCCTGTACGACAGATGCCATATACAGCCCGTTGCTTTTATATAACCCGTCTATCTCTTTCCCTTTAAAAGCAATAGAATCGTATGTTGTAAAGCCGGTGTTTTTATATCTGATGTGAATGGAATTATTTTCCCTGTACACCAAGTTTCCGGAATTATCTTCAAGGATATAGCGTTTATCATAAGATTGGGATGCCTTGAAAATTCTTTCTGAAGCGGTATTATCATATCTGATTCCTTCCTGGCTAAGAATAGAACTATTCCCGTAAGGAATGGCGGCATAACAGACCTCATCCTGATAAGGCAATTTTTTTCTCGAAACGGAAAAATCCGAAAGACTAAGAATTTTAAGCCCCTTGATGGAACTTCCTATATAAAGTTTACGGGTTATTTTATCATAGAACATTGCTCCGGAAATATCCTTATCAATATCTTTATATTCCAGTAGATAGGTAAGCTTTAACTTTCCTTCAGAGAATTCGCTGGTAAATATTTTCCCATGGCTGATCATGAAGACCTGTCCTGAAATCTGCTGCCAGTAGATCTTAGTTTCGGGATCTGTGTAAACGGAAGGCACTCTCATCTCGGAAAGTTCTCCCCTGTATAATCGGATCATGCTTTTTCCTGCCGGATCACTTATGAATAAATGATTATCATGAACAAACATCTTTTTTAACCGATCACGGGGAAAGCTTCCGGCAACGATAATTCTTTTCTTGCTTTTCTTATCAATGTAAATAATACTGTTATTTTCAAAATAGTAAGATCCCTCTTCCAGTTGAACATAATAGGAATTGATGTAATAAGAAATATATCTTACCGTAATATTGTTTTTTACAATCCGCTTATAAATCTTATTTTTCCCAGCACTTCCGAATTCGAATGTATTGTCGGCAGCTACAACATCGGGTTTCCGGCCGGAAATCAAAAGAATTTTTTTTTCAGAAGTATTGAAAACGGCGATACTGTCCTTTTCTATACTACCATAGAAGTCTCCGAAGCTTAAATTTTTAAGTTTAAAATTTTTATACTGTACGAAATTGTCCCCGTCATAACGGAGAATCTGTCCTTCCATAGAAAGCCAGATAAAGCCATACTGGTCTTTAACGATATCTTTAATGCTGTTTTGCGGCAATCCGTTATCCATATTATACCATTGGATGGTATAGTTTTGCCCGTGGATACATAGGAAAAATAAAAGTGAAACAAAGTATAGAAGTTTCATTCAGTGGTACGGGCGTTAATTTCATGACAAATATATTGTAGAAAATCATAATTATTGTAAATATTTTTCCACAATCATGTGAAATTTTTTCTACATAATCATTTATAAATAACGCATCTGTTAAAGCATTTTGATAAAAACACTGATCTGAGTGGAAAAAGTCTTCTTATAATCAGACTGATAGAGTGGTAATTCCGGAAAAATAAAAAAAATAATGCAAGATTTACCTCCGGTCAGCAGAAGAGACCATTCGTTCAGGTTACGAAAATTTAATTTAAAAGAAAAATGGGTTTACAGATATTCTTTCGGAATGGTAATATCGTTTTTCTTCAGATACTCAAGCAGGCTCTGGAATTTATCTTCAGAACCATCCGTTCCGCATTTGTGGGAAATGCTGCAGATATCGGAAGGCTTAATCTCTAAAATATCAGAGATCTTTGTCAGAATATCCAGATTGATCTTCACCTTGGAATTTTCAATATCGGAATAGGCTTTCTGGGAAATTCCCATTTCAAAGGCCATATATTCCTGTGTAAGATCTTTGCTCCTACGGATTTTCCTGATATTTTGTCCACATACTTTCATCGTTTTTGTTTTAGTAGTTTTCGGTATACTTTAGAAGATTATCTATTAGCCTTCAACAAAGTTAATAAATACCTTTGGCAAAACATAATACACGTTACATGATATTTATTTTCATCGTAGAAAAAAGCAGAAAATAAGCTTATTTCAGAGAAAATATCACTTCGGTAAACACTATTGGAATTTATGGAGACGCAAAAATTTAATTATGACAATAATATTGTCAGGGCATTCCTCTATGCTACAATCGTATTCGGACTCATCGGATTTCTTCTGGGACTTACGGCAGCACTGATGCTTTTTTATCCGGAATTACCTGAATTTTTATTCGGTACAGATGATACTACTATTAAAAGTTTAGCCTCGGGTAATATTCAGGGTTTAATTAATACTCAGGGTGCAATGGGCTTCGGCAGAATCAGAATGCTTCATACAAGTGCCGTAATTTTTGCCTTCGTTTGTAATTCCTTCTTCTGCGGTGCCTACTATAGCATGCAGAGGCTGTTAAAAACAAGAATGTACAGTGATACTTTATCATGGATTCATTTCTGGTCATGGCAGCTGATGATCATCAGTGTGGTAATCACATTCCTGATGGGAATCAATACGTCTAAAGAATATGCCGAACATGAGTGGCCGATAGATATTCTGATCGCATTCTCATGGATTATTTTCGGAATCAATATGTTTGGGACCATTGCTAAAAGAAGGGTAAGACATCTATATGTAGCTATCTGGTTCTATATGGCTACCTGGATTGCTGTGGCAATGCTTCATATCTTCAATAATCTGGAAGTTCCCCTATCATTCACAAGCTGGAAATCATATTCTGTATATGCAGGTGTAAAAGATGCATTAGTACAATGGTGGTATGGTCATAATGCGGTAGCATTTGTATTGACGACTCCTGTACTAGGTCTGATGTATTACTTCATGCCAAAGGCGGCACAACGTCCTGTGTTTTCATACAAATTATCTATTATCCATTTCTGGTCGTTGATCTTTGTATACCTTTGGGCCGGGCCTCACCACCTGCAGTATACAGCATTACCGGCATGGGCTCAGGCGGTAGGTACAGGATTCTCCATCATGCTGATTGCCCCATCATGGGGTGGAATGTTAAATGGTCTTCTTACCTTAAGAGGAGCTTGGGATAAAGTGAGAGAAAATCCTATTCTTAAATTCTTTGTAGTTGCTGTTACCTGCTATGGGATGGCTACTTTCGAAGGACCTTTATTAGCGACAAAATCTTTAAATAAAATCGGGCACTATACAGACTGGGTAATCGGGCACGTACATTTAGGAGCTCTCGGATGGAATGGTTTCATGGCATTTGGAGTCGTTTATTATCTGGTACCGATCATGTGGAGAACCCAGCTTTGGTCCAAAAAACTGGCCAACTGGCACTTCTGGCTGGGAACATTAGGAATTATTTTCTATGCTGTTCCGATGTACATTTCAGGATTTACACAGGGACTGATGTGGAAACAATTCAATCCGGACGGAACATTATTATGGAAAAACTGGCTGGATACGGTAACTGCGATCATTCCTTACTTTAAAATGAGATTCTTAGGAGGTATCCTTTATCTTTCAGGAGCTATTCTGATGGTCATCAATGTGATCAAAACGATAAAAGCCGGCTCATTCCAGAAAGAAGTTCCTGCTGAAGCTCCTGCATTAGCCAATATCGGCAGGGCAAGAAAAGAAGGAGAAGGAATACACCTTTGGCTGGAAAGAACTCCTACTTTACTCTGTATACTGGCTTTTATTACCGTAGCAATCGGTGGGCTTGTGGAAATCATTCCGACATTATCATTAAAGCAAAGTGTTCCTACCATTACAGCTGTAAAACCATACACTCCACTGGAACTGGAAGGAAGAGATTTATATATCCGTGAAGGATGCAATGCATGTCACTCTCAAATGATCAGACCTTTCCGTGACGAAGTGGTAAGATTCGAGGGGAAAAACGGACAATATTCCAAAGCGGGAGAATTTGTATACGACAGACCATTCTTATGGGGTTCTAAGAGAACAGGCCCGGATCTTCACAGAGAAGGAGGAAGAAACCCTGATTCATGGCATTTCAAGCATATGTACAACCCAAGAATTACTTCTGCAGGTTCTATCATGCCGCGTTTCCCATGGCTGATCACCAATAAACTGGACCGCACACAAATGGTGGATAAAATGAAACTGATGAAAAATGCATTTGATGTACCCTATACAAAAGCTCAGATTGACTCTGCCAATCAATGGGCAGACAATCAGTCAAAAGCTATCGTACAGAGAATTTATTCAGAAGCTACGGATGTAAAAGATCAGATGGTAAAAGAGAAAACGGCAAAAGGATCAGCCTATGTTCCGCTTGAACAGAGAGAAATTGTAGCGATGATCGCTTACCTGCAAAGGCTGGGTACCGATATCAAAACAACGCAGATCCAGACAGCAAGCGCAGACTAATCATTTAAAAATTGTATTGCAATGAAAACGAGAACCCCAATTTCTATATATATCGTAACAACGATTGGTTTAACGATCATGGCCTTTGAAATGTTTGCCAGTGATTCAGGATATTTTTCCTCCCCGTTTTTCTGGGCACTGATCCTGATTGCCATTATTCTTCTGATGATCATGAATTCCATCGGGGATATGATTGAAAATGAAAGTTTCAGCAGATTATCCGAAGAAGAAAAAAAACAATACCTGGCTGATAAAAGTGTTCCTTACTATCAAAAATTATGGAATTCTGCTTTCAAAAAGCAGTCCGTAACTGAAGAAAAAGATATTCTTATTGATCATGGTTTTGACGGAATCACAGAACTTGACAACTCGCTTCCCAAATGGTGGATCGGTTTATTCTGGTTCGGATGTATTTTCTGTGTCGTTTATCTGATGGCCTTTTCTTTCACAGACTATGCTCATCCTGAGGCAGAATATACCAAAGAAGCCAAAACCATGCTGGCTTCCATCGAAGAATACGAAAAAAATGCACCGCAAATTAATCTGGAAACTGCAAAATACAGTGCAGACAATATTGCAGAAGGTCAGGAACTTTTCAAAACCAATTGTGTGACCTGTCATGGTGACGGAGGAAAAGGAGGAATTGGCCCCAACCTTACCGACACTCACTGGATCAACATTAAAGAAAAAAGTTTATTCAAAAATGTTTTCTGGATGCTCGAAAACGGCTCTCCTAACAATCCAACGATGAGACCATTTATCAAAGAAGGAACTATTACAGGAAGAGATGCAGAAAAAATTGCGGCTTATATTTATCACATCAACCAGGAAACCCCTCCGATTACCGTAGCACAAGGTGGTGCCGCAGTACAGGGAGAAGAGGTAAAATGGGAAAACGGAAATAACTAAAAGAAATCATTATCTCAATGAAATAAACCATGCCAAGCCCCCTTTACTACTACATTAACATTTGAATTTTCATTTTTGCTAACTAACCTTTTCAACATTAAAAAATGATACAAAGGGGGCTTTTTAAAAAACAAAATCCGAACCTTGGCTCGTCTTACTCAACTATTCACTTGACAACTACAGACTAAAAATTCCATAATAAGGCAGCCAAGGCAGGATTTTTGCATTCGAAAATGGTACCACAACAAAGTGTAAATAATTTAGTATTATTATCTTTGTTAGAAACCTCATCGCATTTGAAACTGAAAATCAACACCAGCAAACTTTTAAGGCGTATTGCAATAACCTTTATTTCAATATTGGTTTTTCTTACCCTGTTGATCTTAAGCTTAAGACTACCAGCCGTTCAGAACTTCATCAAGGACAAACTTATTGTTTATCTTGAGAAAAAAATCAAAACCAAAGTGAGCCTCGAAAGAGTCTACATCGGATTTCCAAACAGTCTTGTTATGGAAAATCTTTATGTAAAGGGGCAGGATGTAGATACACTGTTAGCGGTAAAAAAACTGGATGTAGGCCTCCATATGCTGAAACTTATCAAGTCTACGGCAGATATTACCTCTGTAGATCTGGAAGGAGCCCGTGCCCATGTAGTCCGAAAGCCAGATGGCAAATTCAATTTCGATTATATCATTGATGCTTTCGCCACCAATGATAAGGAGGAAAGCCCATCAAAACCTTTCATTATTTCTCTTGACAAAATCAATTTAAAAGATGTGGGCGTTACTTTCAACGACCAGCAATCCAGAAATGATATTAGCCTTTATTTCAAATCTTTTGATACAAGGGTTAAAAAATTTGATCTCAATAAAAACACCTATGCTGTTAATGATATTAATCTGGACGGATTAAAATTAAAACTAAAACAGGGGCTTGTAGAAGAGGTTTCCAAAAAGGTGGAGAAAAAAGTAGATTCCCTCAATGATAAGAAACCGATGAATATCGGGCTGAGAGGAATTAAACTTACCCATTTTGATATTGATTATGGTGATGAAAATACCAAAACTTTTGCTAAAGTTATATTTAAAGAATTAAGTACAAAAGTAAATAAGCTTGACCTGGAAAATAATGCATTCAATGTTGCCGATGTTGTTCTTTCAGGAGCAGACATTAATGCCAACCTTTATCTTCCGGCTCAAAATGCCAATCCGAAAAAAACACAGGAGCCTGAAGTTTCAAAAGTGACTGATCAGGACAAAGCTATGAGTCTTCTTCTGGGAAAACTTGTCCTTAATGATGTAAAGGTTTCTTATCATAATACAGCGATTGCTCCTACCAGACAGGGTATGGATTTCAACCATCTTGATTTCCGTAAAATGAATGTTGAGGTCAGAAGCTTCAAAATGGAGCATAATACCTTTGCAGGAACAGTTAATTCAGCGGAAATTCAGGAAGCGAGAGGTCTGGATATTCAAAAATTCAACACAGATTTCTTATATGGTGAAAAAGAGGCTTATCTGAAAAGCCTTTATCTTCAGACCCCTAAAACCCTTATCCGTGATGAGGTAATTTTAAATTATAATTCCATTGATCAGCTTACTTCAAACCCGGGAAGTGTAAAGGTTTCTGCCAACATTAAAAACTCTAAAATCGGATTTTCAGATATCTTAAATCTGGCACCTGCTTTAAGAAGTACGGTTCCTTTCAACAAATACCCGAATGCGGTTTTAAGTGTAAATGCTAATGTAAAAGGAAGTGTGAACGACCTTCTCATTCAGGATCTGAAAGTTTCAGGGCTGGACGAGTTGCGGGTAGCAGCATCAGGAAAGATTAAAAATGCGATGAATCCCAGCCAGCTGTATTACGATGTCCGTATTACCGAGTTTTCTTCCGGAGCCAAAACGATCTTTAATCTTGTTCCTAAAAATACAATTCCTTCCAATATTGCATTGCCTTCTCACTTCAGTGTAAAGGGGAATGCTAAGGGAACCACTAAAATGGTCACTACAGACCTCAACCTCTACTCTACATTAGGAAATGCAGCAGTCATTGCTCAAGTAGATATGCGCAGGAAAAATCATGAATTGTATGATATAAAAGCGAATCTTCAGGGAATACAAGTTGGGAAAATTATCCGGAATAAAGATATCGGAGCCATTACAGCCCAGATTTCAGCTAAGGGAGAAAGCTTTGATTTTAAAAATGCCAGTGCCGACCTGAAGGGCCATGTTGCATCCGCAGTATATAAAGGCTATCGTTATCAGAATATGAATTTAACAGGTAAGATCAATAAAGGGGCTTATCATGTTATTTTAAATTCAAAAGATCCGAATGCAGATCTGCAGTTGACCGCTTCGGGAGTTTATGATGAAAAAAATCCAACGGTAAAAATAAATGGTGAGGTCATAAAACTGGATGTCAATAAACTTGGATTCTATGAAAAACCTATGATCATTGCGGGAAAAATTGATGGTGATTTTACCAGCCTGGATCCCAATAATCTGAACGGTTATTTAAATCTTAAAGATTTCGCCTTTTCAGACACCAAAGAAGTATATCCGGTACAGGAAGTTAACCTGAAAGCGTCTTCTACAAAAGATTCCACGCAGATTAATTTCAACTCACAAATTGCCGACGTAGAACTGAAAGGTAAATATAAGCTTACCCAGATCTTCGGCGCTTTAACACAAACGATCAATCAGTACTATCAGTTCCAGAAACCGGGGAAAACACAGAAAATTGATCCGGGACAACATTTTACGTTTACTGCAAAGGTGAAGAACGATGATCTGATCAGAAAATTCGTTCCGGATCTGAAAAGTTTTGAAACTATTAATCTGCTTGGAAATTATGATGCTGATTCTCAGAAAATTGAAATTGACGGACAGATTCCACAGTTATTATATGGTGAAAACTCCATTGAAAATGCAGCATTAAAGGTAACGAATGAAAACCAGGCGTTACAATATAATCTAAATGTGGCAGCTTTAAAAAGCTCAAGCTTCTCGTTAAAAAAAATAAATATCGGCGGAGATGTTGCTGATAATATCATCAATTACAATGTGACAACTAAGGATGATAAAGATGCCACTCAGTTCCTGATTGCAGGAAACGCAAAATCGCTGAATGACATTACAGAAATCTCCCTGAATCCAAATGGTTTAAAACTGAATTACGCAGACTGGAATGTAGCGGAAGACAATAAAATACAGATCAGCAGTAAAGGAATATTAGCCGATCATTTTATAGTATCAAACGGAGGCAGCCAGATCTCGCTACAGTCTGAAAATCATACTCCTGAAAGTCCTTTAAATGTTTCGTTGAAAGATTTTAAAATTGAAACGATTACAGAGCTGATCAAAAAGGATACTGTTCTGGCCAGAGGAACCATCAACGGAACCGCCCAGCTCAGGGATATCATGAAAAAGATGACTTTCACTTCCGATTTAAATATTTCCGACCTCATTGTTTACGGAAGTCCGGTAGGAAATATGGCCGTAAAAGTAAATAATTCTTCTGCCAGTATTTTAAATGCTGATATTGCTCTTTCCGGAAATAACAATGATGTAAAAATTCTTGGGGATTATAATACTTCTTCAAGTACTTTTGATCTGAATATGGCTATCAATAAGCTTCAGATGAAGAGTATCCAGGGATTCTCCATGAATGCCATCACCAATACGGAAGGTTATCTTTCAGGAAACTTAAAAATTACAGGCAGTACGGAAAAACCGAACATTCTGGGAAAGGTAAAATTCAATGACGCCGGTCTTGAAATTGCAAAAACAGGAAGTGATTTCAGAAAACTGAATGACGAAATAGACTTTACCAGTCAGGGAATAGAGTTCAATACATTTAAGATCAATGATAAGGACGGAAATGCTCTTGTTGTAGACGGGCAGGTCCTTACCCAGACGTACAGAGATTTTGCCTTTAATCTTAATGTCAATGCTAAAGATTTTAAGGTTGTCAATTCTAAAAAATCAAACAACGCGATGATGTACGGAATTCTGGCCATTGATGCAGGGCTTCGTATCCGCGGAAACCTCGATTTGCCAAAAGTAGACGGCAGGTTAAGTGTTGCAGATAATACTGATTTCACTTTTGTTCTTCCTCAATCTACCCCGTCATTACAGGAAAGAGACGGCATTGTGGAATTTGTGGATCAGGATCAGGTGGTTTTAAACAAAACAATTAAAGCTGACTCCCTTAATGCCAAGAGTCGTATCAAAGGGATGGATGTAAGTGTGAATATTGAAGTGAGTAAAGAAGCAAAACTGTCCTTAGTGATAGATAAAGCCAGTGGAGATTTTGTACAGCTTCAGGGAGAAGCAGAACTTACAGGCGGCATAGATCCTTCAGGAAAAACAACTCTTGTGGGTGTTTATGAGGTCAACAAAGGAAGTTATGATCTTTCGGTAAGTCTGTTGAAACGTAAATTTGATATCCAGAAAGGAAGTACTATTACCTGGACAGGTGAACCTACAACAGCGATAATGGATATTACGGCTGTTTATAAAACGGAAGCTCCGCCCATTGATCTCCTGGAACAGCAGATGAGCGGGAAAACGGCTTCTCAAATGAATCAGTACAAACAAAAGCTTCCGTTCAATACCTTATTAAAGATGAAGGGAGAACTTCTAAAACCTCAGATAAGTTTTGACATCACTACAGACGAAAAGAACAACTCTGTAGCTTCCACTATAACGGATGATGTAAATGCCAAGCTGGCCCAGCTGAGAACGCAGGAATCTGAAATGAATAAACAGGTTTTTGCTCTGTTGCTTCTCAACCGTTTTATCGGAGAAAATCCTTTTGAAAGTGGTGCCGGAATGTCTGCAGAAACAATGGCAAGACAGAGTGTAAGTAAAATCCTTTCTCAACAGCTGAATAACCTGGCCTCAGGCTTAATCAAAGGAGTGGATCTTAATTTCGGTCTTGATTCTTCAGAAGATTATTCAACCGGACAAAAAAATACCCGAACGGACCTGAATGTAGATATCAGTAAAAAATTATTGAATGACCGCCTGAAAGTAACCGTGGGAAGTAATTTCGGATTAGAGGGTGAAGCCCGTCAGAATGAAAACATGACCAATATTGCCGGCAATGTTTCTGTAGATTACAGCCTTTCAAAAGACGGTAGGTATATGCTGCGTGCTTATCGTAAAGATGAATATCAGGTAGCCCTACAGGGGCAGATTATAGAAACGGGGGTAGGATTTATCATCACTGTGGATTATGATAAGTTCCGGGAAATTTTTGAAAAATCGAAAGAAAAGAAAACTAAGAAGAATCCAAATAATCAAGTTGTAGAATTTAAATAATGAGTAATCCATTCCATATCTATTGTAAATACCTGTTGGTTTCCGGACTGGCAGCTACTGTGGTTTCCTGCAGCAATACGAGGTTTCTGAAAGAAGGGCAAATGCTTTACACAGGTGCCGAGGTGAAAATCGTAAACGACACGATTTCTAAAAAAGAAAAGAAAGATCTCCAATCTGCTCTGGAAGCCAATCTTACTCCCAAACCTAATTCTACATTTCTGGGGATGCGCCCCAAGCTGTATTTCTACAATATTGCCAAAGAACCTAAAAAAGACAAAGGTTTTAATTACTGGCTGAAATATAAAATGGGTGAAAAACCTGTATTATTAGGAGATGTAGATCGTGAATTCAACAAAGACATTATAGAAAACTATTCTGAAAACAAAGGATATTTCAATGCACGAGCCACCTATGATACTGTTTCCAAAAACAAAAAAGCAAAAGTAATTTATACGGTAAGGCCCGGCGCCCGATATCTTATTGAAGGCGTCAAATTTCAGAAAGATTCCAGCCTTGTTAATCAGGAAATTCAAAACATAACCGGAAAAACGCTGTTGAAAAACGGTAAGCCTTTTGATCTGGATGTCATCAAATCTGAAAGGGAAAGAATTGATAACGGATTAAAAGAAAGAGGATTTTATTATTTCCATCCTGATAATATTATCGTACAGGCTGACAGTACAGTCAGTAAAAACCATAAGGTTGAGCTGAATGTAAAACTTAAGGAAAATACACCGGATCTGGCCACACAACAATTCAGTATTGATAAAGTTGTTGTATTTCCCAATTATAATATCCAGGATGTAAAAGACGGGAAATACCGTATCCCTATGGATAAAGATTCTCTTTCCAAGTATGCTTTTGATGATATTTACGTGATTGATCCACAGCATAAATTCAAACCGAAGATTTTTGACAGGGCATTATATTTTAAAAAAGGGGACCTTTATAACCGTTCCAACCACAACCTTACCCTGAACCGGCTGATCAGTCTCGGGGTATTTAAATTTGTAAAAAACGAATTTATCACCTCAGATTCTTTACAGCATAAATTTGATGCTTATTATTTACTGACTCCACGGCAAATTCAGTCTTTACGTCTGGAAGCATTAGGCAGAACAAATTCCGCCAATTACGCAGGAAGCGAGCTGAATCTGAACTGGACTCACAGAAATTTTTTCAAAGGTGCCGAACAGTTTAAGGCCGCAATTTATGGTGCTTTTGATTTTCAGATGGGGGGTGCTCAGGATGCCAATAATATCTTCCGTGCCGGAACCAATGTTCAGCTCTCAATTCCCAGAATTGTAGCTCCATTCCGTTTTCAGTCTTCCAGTGCTTTTGTACCCCGAACCAATATCACATTAGGTTATGAATTTCAAAACAGAACAAAATATTATACCCTTAATAATTTTACGGCCTCATTTGGCTATGTATGGAAAGAAAATGCAAGAAAAGAACATGATCTGAAAGTAATCGATATTACGCTCGTTTCTCCGCAGAAAGTAACGGATGAATACAAAGCAATATCGGCTAATAACCCTGCAATGCAGCGTATTGTAGAAAATCAGCTTATTTTCGGCCCTACGTATTCTTATACCTATACCAATACAATGCTTCCCCGGACCAATACTTTTTATTATAAAGGAACATTGGATCTTGCAGGAAATATTACCGGGCTGGTTACAGGTGCCAATGCTGAAAAAGGTAAACAAAAAGAGATCTTCGGGATTCCTTTCAGCCAATATGCCAAGATCGAAAATGATGTCAGGTTTTATCATAAATTTACAGAAAAATCTTCTTTAGCTACCCGACTCATCGCCGGAATTGCTTATCCATACGGAAATTCAGAATATATTCCTTTCGCTAAACAATTTTTCTCAGGAGGGAGTAACAGTATCAGAGCTTTCCGTGCAAGAACGCTAGGTCCCGGAAGTTTTGATCCGAGAACGATCCAGCAGGGAGCCTATTTTGATCAGTCCGGAGATATAAAACTGGAAATGAATGCGGAATACCGGGCCAATCTTTATAAATTTTTAAATGCTGCCGTCTTTGTAGATGCCGGAAATATCTGGCTGATCAACAACGACCCTAACAGACCCGGAGGGAAATTCTCAAAAGACTTTTTAAATGAAATTGCTGTAGGTGCCGGAGTTGGTCTGAGACTTGATTTCTCTATCCTGATTTTAAGGCTGGATTTAGCCATGCCTTTGAGAGTACCTTATTACGAAAAGGGAAGCAGATGGGCTTTCGATAGAATAAATTTCGGAGACCCAAGCTGGAGAAAAGACAACCTTGTTTTAAATATTGCCATCGGATACCCGTTTTAAGATGATTAAAAATATTAAATTTTTCTGGGATGTTCTAAAAGATACATTTACGGAATGGAACAATTCTTCCGCATCTAAAGATTCGGCAAGTCTCGCCTATTACGCTATTTTTTCTATTCCGGGATTATTAATTATTATTATCTGGATATTGGGAAATTTCTTCGGTGAAGAAGCGATTCGTGGGCAAATAAGCATTCAGATCAGCGGAATTATGGGACCTGATGTCGCCAAAAGCATTGAAGGCATGCTTGCAGGTGCTCTTATTGATAAAAAAAATATTTTTATGAAAGCAATAGGGGTAGGATCACTTGTTTTTGGTTCTACCACTTTATTTTTTCAGCTTCAGCACTCATTAAATACGCTTTGGGATGTGGAAGCTGCCCCCAAAAAAGCATTGCTTAAATTTTTACTGGACAGAGCCAATTCATTAGGCATGATTATTATTCTTGGTTTTCTAATGATGATCACTATGATTCTGTCTTCACTGATCAGTCTTTTCAGTAAAATCATTACCCAATATTTTGGTTTTGAAACCTACCTCGTCGCTGAGCTGGTGAATTTTGCCATAGGCTTCGGGCTTGTGATGCTGCTGTTTGCGCTTATGTTTAAAGTACTTCCGGATGTATTGATCAGCTGGAAACCTGTCTGGAAAGGAGCTTTCCTGACTGCAATATTATTTACCTTAGGAAAATTTCTGTTAAGTCTTTATTTCAATCAGGTAAAACCAGCCTCTGCTTTCGGAGCTGCCGGAACAGTCATTCTGATTATGATGTGGATCAATTATTCCTGTATGCTGATTTTTTTCGGAGCCAAATTTACCAAAGTATATACCTACAAAAAAGGGTATAAAGTCACTCTTTCCAAACATGCACGATGGACAGCGGCCAAACTGTATGCAGATAGTTTACAACAAATGGAAGCTAAAAAAGAAGAAGTGTAGTACTGCAGAGAGATGGTAAGTTTTGGCCAATATTGATATAGATATCCCCTATTGATATTTATCCTTCATTATCTTGATGCTTACCCCTTTCTCCTAATAAAAAAAACCTCCTGAAAAATCAGGAGGTTTTTTTTATTTTACATTCTGTTTACTGTTCCTATTCCCAGCAGTTCTAAAGACTTTTTAATGGTCTTCGCGGTAAGATCTGAAACATTCAGACGGAATTGCTTTACATTTTCATCATCCTGGTTCAGGATTGGATTATTCTGATAGAAAGAATTGTATGCCTTCACAAGGTCGTACACATAATTGGCTACTAGAGCCGGGCTTAATGTTTCTGCCGCTTTTGCCACTACTGTTTTAAAGTTGGCCAGCTGCATCGTTAATTCCTTCTCCGACTGATTCAAAATGACATCAGCCGTATCTTTTTGCACATCGTCTGCCTTAGATAACAAGGACTGGATACGAGCATAGGTATACTGAATAAACGGCCCTGTATTTCCATTAAAATCAATACTTTCTGCCGGATTGAAAAGCATTTTCTTCTTAGGATCAACCTTTAACATGAAATATTTCAATGCTCCTAAGCCTACTGTTTCGTAAGAAGCTTCTTTATCTTCTTCTGAAAGGTTCTCCAGTTTTCCAAGTTCCTGAGCTTTAGATTTTGCTGTTTCATACATTTCCTGCATCAGATCATCAGCATCAACAACCGTTCCTTCACGCGATTTCATTTTACCTTCAGGTAGTTCTACCATTCCGTAAGAAAGGTGATACAACTGATCTGCCCATTCATATCCTAATTTTTTCAAAATCTTGAATAAAACCTGGAAGTGGTAATCCTGTTCATTTCCTACGGTATAAATCAGTTTCTGAATATCATTCTGCTTGAAACGCTCTACAGCAGTTCCCAGATCCTGTGTCATATAAACGGAAGTACCATCTGAACGTAACAATAATTTCTGATCAAGTCCCTCATCAGTAAGATCACACCAGACAGAACCATCCTCTTTCTTGTATAAAACGCCTTTATCCAACCCTTCCTGAATAAGGTCTTTTCCTAAAATATAGGTATTGCTTTCATATTGAACCTGATCGAAATTTACGCCCAGTCTCTTGTACGTTTCATTGAACCCTTTGTAGACCCAAGAGTTCATTTCAGCCCAGAGATTTCTTACCGTTTCATCTCCATTCTCCCAGTCAACAAGCATTTTTTGAGCTTCCTTCATCATCGGAGCTTCTTTTTTTGCCTGCTCTTCTCCTATTCCCTGTTCTGTAAGCTCAGCAATTTCTTTTTTATAATTCTTGTCGAATTCCACATAGTAGTTTCCTACAAACTTATCCCCTTTTGTATGGGTAGCTTCAGGCGTTTCTCCGTTTCCGAATTTCTCCCATGCTAACATCGATTTACAGATATGAATTCCTCTGTCATTAATAATCTGGGTTTTGATGACATCATATCCCGCTTCTTTTAAAATCTGTGCCACAGAAAATCCCAACAGGTTATTTCTGATATGCCCCAAATGCAAAGGTTTATTAGTATTGGGAGAAGAATATTCTACCATTACCGTAGCATTTTTCTTTTCTATGCTTGAAAACCCACTGCTTACCGATCTGAAGTTATCCATAAACAATTGGTTTTTCACTTTAACATTAAGGAAACCTTTTACTACATTAAAGCTCTCAAATAAATCCGTCTGCTCGGTTAAGGCTTCTCCCAGCTCTACCCCAATACTTTCCGGATTTTTCTTTAATTGTTTTACCAACGGGAAGGTAACAATGGTAAAGTCCCCCTCAAATTCCGTTTTATTTTCCTGAACTTCCAGCTTTATGTCTTTTAATTGAAATACATTTAAAATAACTTCTGAAAGTTTCTCTTCTATAATATATTTAATATTCATGTTCTTACGTTTACGTTTCATGACGGATCCCAATCCCCGAACACCGGGGATCTTCCCTCCTGTTTTGGACTACAAATATACGGAAATAAAAAAACCGCCCGAAGGCGGTATGATATGAATGTGATTAAAAATGGGTTTAGTTTTGATTCCAGAAAGGAGTAAATTTATTTTTAGTAAATATATCTGCACTACTGAGCGCAGGTACGTTAGCAGAATTACTAGCATATTCTGAGTTAGGATAAAATAATCTGAGAGGTCTATTTGACTGTGTACTTGTTACAGCCATGGGAGTTACAGGGTACCCTGTTCTATTGTATTCAATAAACATCTCTGTAGGATTTATATTGGTTAAAGCCAGCCACTTCTGAGTCATAATTGCTTCTATCTTTTGGCCGGTCGAACCTACACCTAATCCCAATCCTGGTCTTGTTGCTATGATAGCTTTATATACAGCTACATCTGCCGTAGCTGCTCCAAGCCACCTGCAAGATGCATCAATTGCTTTATTAAAATGGTCTTCAGCATTGGTAAACAGAGAAGGATATCTGATAGCAGCTTCAGCCTGCAAAAGTTCACTCTCTGCTACTGACATAACAACTCCTCCTCTGGCATTTCCCGCTGCAATAAGTTCACTAATAGTAGCCACTGTTTTATCACCTATAAAATTACCCAACGCAAGTCTAGATAGATTTTTATTATCTAAAAGAGCACCAGGCTGTCCTGTATCAGCTCCCTGTCTGATACCTTTCACCTGTGGAATACCATTATATGTAACAGAAGAAAACATTCTGAATCTTCTGGGATCAACGATATTATTAAATTTGGAATAATATGTTTCAGATGAATTCATAAGATTACCATTTAAACAATTTGCAATATGTTCAGAAGCACACAGGTATTTATATGCCGAAACATCAGAGCCTGAAGAATTAACTCTATACGAAGTCAGGAAAGGGTTCATTTTATCATTATTTCCGGAAGAATATCCTGGGTTGTTAAGAACATTTTCATCCGCACCACCACTTCCGTTGTATTTAATAAAAGCGGATCCAGAAAGATCCGCCAGTTTCAGATCTCTGTAAGCAGCCATGTTACCGCTAACATTAGACATTCTTAATAGCATTCTCAACTTGATGGTATTTGAAAATGTTTTCCATTTATTCATATCTCCTTTAAATACAGGATCTGTAGCCGCTATTACAGCATTAGAATTTTTAGTATCTATTAAAGTATTAGCAGCTTCTAACTCTGCAATCAATGCTTTATAAATATCCTGATCATCATCGTATTCAGGGGTTGTGTTTCCGGACCGTAAAAATGCTTCTTGATAAGGAGCATCTCCATACAGATCAACAATATACTGCATATAAAATGCTTTTATAATTTTAGCAATTGCTACATAATTATCCTGAGAATGATCAGTATTAGGATAATCCTCTACTAACTTAAGATTCGCAGTATATAAATAAATTCTGTTCCAAATTCCTGAATAAAAACTACTGTTTACAGAGCTCAAAGCATACTCTCCTCCATATATTCCTCCATAATTATAAACATCTGTAGCCCAGCTATTCATCATTACATTTCCAAAAGTCATCATTGAATATATACGTCCTCCTCCTTCCTCACTTCCCTGGGTTCTGAACAATTCGTTGATGGCACCTGGAAGCACCTGAGCAGGGGTTATATTTTCAATATGTCCTGCATTAGGACTCTCATTAATATCCAAATAGTCATTACACGAAATAATATTTAAACTTAATACTACAACAGCTGACGCCAATATTAATCTTTTTTTATTTTTTTCCATTTTTCTGATAATTAAAAGGTTGCACTCATGCTGATCCCAAAAGTTCTGATAGAAGGATATTGTCCTGTAAATGCTATTCCGTTAGCATTGATATTTCCGGATGTAAGAGCCTGCCCCGGACGTTGATTTATATCTCCACTGTTACTTGATGTTTCAGGGTCTGCAAAATTCCTGTTGCTTTTTGCATACCATGCAAAAGGGTTTCTGGCATATACGCCAAAGGTTAGTCCATTGATAAAAGTAGATTCTAAAACAGATTTTGGGAGGGTATAGCTTAAAGCAATTTCCCGTATTTTAAATGCTGTTCCGTCGATAACGAATTCCTCACCTACTGCATTGAAGTTACCATTAACATTAAAATAAGCTCTTGCCGAAGAATAATTTGCCCCTAAAGCAGGCGTATTATTTTTAACATAATTAGGATTTGTCGCTGTCCCTACATTCTGGACTGAGTTGGGAACCACATAGCCTTTGCTTCTGTCAAAGTCAGCAGATTGCTCTAACGCACCTGTAAATGCCAATATCCTTTTTATCATAGACACAAAGCTATTCCCTGTTCTGTAATCTGCTGTACCCGAAAGCCTGAATCCTTTGTAACGGATAGAGGTACTGAACCCCACAATATAATCAGGAGTGACTTTACCCAATATTTCAAATCCTGAAGTTGCCAAAGGCATTCCATTCGCTCCAACTATAATTCTTCCCTGATCATCTCTCTGATACTTAGTCCCCTTAATCAATGGATATTGTTCTCCCTTTTTAATATAGATTCCTACATTAGGATTGGTATATGACAACAAAGGAATTTCATCAACCCCGTTTTTAAGATCAGTGACTTCTGAAGTATATGTACTGTATGATCCCCTGATATTCCATTCAAAATCTTTTGTCCGGATTGGCGTAAGTCCTAGGTCTAATTCAAATCCTTTATTAGTAGCATTCCCCAGGTTATCTCTCAAAAATGAAATCCCAGAAGGACTTGAAGTAGAATAGTCCGTAATCAAATCTGTGACACCTGATTTGAAGACAGCTGCTTCAAAAGTAATTCTGTCTTTAAAAAAGCCTAATTGCAATGAAGCTTCTTTAGTACTGGTGAATTCAGGTTTAATATCGGGGTTGGTAGGGTTTCTATTAATTAAATAAGAAGAATAAGTCATCGGAAATCCAGAAGGAATTAAGCCGGTTACTTCGTCTGTTGCATAAGGACCGATAGCAGCCGTACTTCCTACTTTTGTATAAGAAGCCGTGATCTTGGCGTAATTTAAAATACTATTCTTCAGAAAATCAAAAACTTTTGTAGGTACAAAAGAAAGCCCTACTGAATAATACGGATAAGCCTTAATTTTCAAATCATTTGTATATGTAGGACGTGTTGCTACCACAGAACTCTTCTCAACCCGAAATGTTGAATTTAAAAATAAATAATCCTTAAATGCTAAATCAAGGTTAGCAAATCCCGCGATACTTCTTTTACGTGATTGTGTATTTTGAAGCAGGGAGAATGAATCCGGATTCAATACATTATTAATATGATAAAATCCTGGAATCTGAAGATTTTTCCCTCCTACAGTTGCTACCGTATAGTAATCATCTCTCATGTTATTTCCTACATTTAATTTCATATTCAAATTATCTGTAAGCTTATAATTAAAGTTTAACATTAAATCCCCATAATAATTGAATATCCTGCTCACACTTTTATAGTAATTGGATTCAATATTGGTAAGTCCATAGTCCGGCAAAGATGTTCCATCATAATCAGTTCCTGTATTGACAAATTTTTTATCCGAGAACTTCCAGCCGTTATTATAACTCTCCCCTAATCCCGAAATACTTAAAATATTCCCTAGATAAGAAACACTGATATGATCATTAAAAGAATATTCGGCACTTAAAATTCCATTAAAAGTCGTACTTTTATTATTGTATCTGCTATTATCAATAGTCCAGTACGGATTAGTTGCAAAAGGAGTAAAATAATACTCTGCATTCGGTTTTGAAAATGCTCTTAGGTCTATATTTGACGGAGTCTGAATCAATCGATAATATAAGTTTGAATCTGTCTCATTTGTTTGCTGATCAATCATATTAAAAGTACCATCAACTCTTAGTTTCCCTAATTTTTTTCCGGCTTTAAACAATATATTATTCCGGTTTAGTCTGTCTTTATCAACAACAAAGTCATTCTGAGTTCTGTTGATTGATAAAAATGCATAGGCATCACTTCCTCCGATATTCATTGTCAAACCATTTTGATACAAGAAACCTGTTTTAAAAAAATCTTTCAAATGATTCTTTCTGTATGCAAAGTTCCCTTTTACAAAATTTCCATTGGCATCAGGAGTACCTTTAATCATTGGTTTACCACCAATGGCCATATCTGAATAGGATGGTCCCCAGGATTCATTTTCATAAGGAACCCAATAAGTACCTCCTAATTGAGAAGGTCCCGGATGAAATATTTCTCCTGGATTTCCCTGACCATATTTATCCTGAATGATAGGAAGTTTGTACACAAACGAAGCATCAATATTGGAAGTAAGAGTAAACTGTACTTTTTCAGATTTACTTCCTCTTTTTGTGGTAACAATGATCACTCCATTAGCTCCTCTTTCTCCATAGAGTGCAGATCCTTGCTGTCCTTTGTAGACATTGACACTCTCGATAATATCCGGAGGAAGTTGTTGAAAAATCGCTGCACTGGAGGGTGCTCCGTCAATTACGATCAAGGCTCCATTATCCCCTGTCAAAGACCTTTGTCCTCGCAAATTAATGGTAGCTTGTCCGCTCACCGAACTGTTGGGCACATTAATTTGAAGACCAGACACTTTACCTGTTAGTGCCTGAACAGCATTTGGATTGCCTGCCTTAGTAAGCTCTTCAGTTCTTATAATTGCTGTGCTTCCAGTAATAGCATCCTGTTTCTTTTTGATTCCCAGTGCCCCGGTCACCACCACCCCTTCAATTTCTTTAGCTTTTATAGTATCTTTCTTCTGTTGCCCTTTAACAGCTAAAGAGGATGAAGAGAGTGCAACAATCAAGACACTGGTGTATAATTTCCTCATATCCAAATAATTTAATATTCGGACAAATTTGTTAATCCTAATTAACAAGTCAAAGTAAAAAAATTAAAAAATTACAAAATAAACAATAAAAGAAGATTTTAAATAACAAAAGGTTAAAATAAAACACAAAAACAATTGAAAAAAATTAATAAAAATCACATTTATTGATTTTTTCAACAAAAACAAAGTATTGAATTAATATTACTAATGGTGTAGCATAAAATCACTTGTAAAAAAGATATAAAATAACAAAACCATATAAAAAAGTCAAATCAATTCTGACTAATTTCAGGCAAAGAAAAGAAGAATGACGGCCCATATACTAAAAAAACCGCCCGAAGGCGGTCTCATATGAATGTGATTAAAATGTGTGTTAGTTTTTGTCCCAGAAAAGTTTTGTAGTCAACTTGTCTCCTCCTATTGAAGCAGCTGCGGCTGCATAGTTGGTTGGATTTGTTGTTGTTTCTCTGATTGGGTACTGTAATCTTACCGGTACTTTTCCTTCTGCCTGAGAAACAGCTGTAGGAGGAGCCAGCAATACAGGATAATCTAGTCTTCTGTAGAAATTCCATCCCGTTGTTCCCTGGTTAAACATGGCTACCCAAGCCTGTTCACCAATAGACTGTTTCCAGTTGGCTGCATTATAAGGGTGAGCTGCCAAATAAACGGCTGCATCAGCTGTAGAAACACCCCATTCTGTTAAAGATGCATTCACAGCGTTGTTATAAGCTGCAGTTGCTCCGATACCAACTCCCCAACGAGCAGAAGCTTCAGCAAGGTAAAATGCTACTTCTGTGTAGTTCATAATCACTCCCTGAGTCGTTTCAGTATAGGCGAATTTACCGATATGGCTGTTAGCAGCAAAACCTGAAGGTCTTCCTATGGTACCTCCTTTATAAGGTGTTACATTATTATCAAAATAATTGGCTCTTCTAGGGTCAGAAGATGCGTTCATATAATCTACGAGTGTTTTTCCTGCCACAAAGTCATTTCTGTTACTGGCCACTAAGTTCTCAAATAGCGGGTTGTAATTCGGAGAAGCACTCAAATATGAAAATGCACAATTATCTCCTGCGCTGGTCATTACTCCTGAGCTAACCGCTGTTGTTGCTGTAGACTGAGCCAAAGCAGGATTATAATCAGCAATACCGATTGCTAATTTTAAAAGCAGTGAATTCCCAAATACTTTCCACTTGGCAAGGTCTCCGTTATAGAATAAGTCTCCGCTGGCAAAAGTTCCGCCATTCGGATCAATCACTGCTAAATCTGCTTTTAATCTAGTAATAAGATCAGCATAGATGTCAGCTCCTTTATCATATTTGGGAAGCGGATTTTCATCAATATTATTAGAGGCTGTATACGGGACATCTCCAAAAGTATCCACTAAGGTCTGATAGACAAAAACTTGCTGAATATCCAGGATGGCCAACTGGTTCTTTTTCGTTGCCGGCCATGTACTCTGCTCACTGGCAGTAGGAACATAAGCATTGATAATACTTTTCGCTTTTACTAAATTTTGCAGGGTATTTACATATAAATCCAGCCATACACTGTTCGCGATATTTCTGGTTACAAAATCATAATTACTTTCATCCACATAAGTAACTTCCTGCCAATACTGCATCGTTAATCTAAAATTATTTTCATTAACACTAGGGGTGTTTAAATAATCCGACAATTCCTTTTGTGAATAAGATAATAAGGCTTCCGGTCTTGTTGTATATGCACTGTTTGGATCTGTATTTAATTCTTCAAAATTACTACATGATAAAGCAGCTACACCGATGGATAATAATCCTATATATTTACATATTTTTTTCATTTTAAATTCAAGTTTTAAAAGTTAGCTTTAATACTGAAAGAGAAGACTCTTGTCGTTGGCATTACTCCCGCCTGATATCCCTGTACGTTACCTGAACTTAAAGCAGCTTCAGGATCAGCATAAGGTAAGTTTTTATGAATAATCCACAGGTTATTACCAATAGCACTGAAAGTAAGTCCTTTAAAGAACGTGTTAGCCAGATACTTTGAAGGAATACTATATGATATGGCAACTTCTCTTAATTTAACAAAACTTGCATCGTAAACAAACGCAGAAGCAGGTGCATTTAAGTACCCGAAAGCTCCTGAATCAGAAGCTGATATTCTTGTCGTATTGATAGATCCGTCAGCTTTTACACCAGGCATAATAAGACCTCCACCCTGGCTGATCAGGTTTCTGACAGGGTTTCCTAAATCATTAAGTCCTGCAGTTTCCGGATATAAACCACTTGATAAACCATAATACTGGTCAAGTGAGAATATATCTCCTCCTTTTCTCCAGTCGATCTGGAATGACAATTGGAAATCTTTGTACGTAAATTTATTGATTAATCCTCCAAACCAGTCTGCCTGCATGTTACCGATAACATTATCAGTACTTGAAGTTTTTAAGTATTTTCCGTTCGCTCCCACTGTTTTCTGCCCGTTGGTATACACAAAGTCCGTTCCTTTGATGGTTCCGTACAAATCATTCAAACTTGCATTAATAGTAACCCCACCCTGGAATGACCCTAATGTAATATTTTCATTTCCCGGAGCAATTCTGGTCACCTTAGTTCTAGGGTTAGACCAGTTGGCGTTCATTTCCCATTTAAAATTCTCAGATTTAATAGGAACGATATTCAATGAAACTTCGAAACCGTCTGTACGTAGGTTACCGGCATTCTGAACCTTTGTTGCCACCCCGTTAGCATAAGAAACAGGCAGCGCTAAAATTTGATCAAAGGCGTCATTTCTAAACCAAGCCACATCAAAACCGATTCTGTTTTTAAAGAATTGGGCATTCAAACCTAATTCTGTCTGTTTTGATCTTTGTGGTTTTAAATCTGCATTTTTCTCAGAGGTATTGTAATAAATCATTGGCAGATCACCGAATGAAGTGGAGGTCAGATATTGATTTCTCAATTGATCTGCAGCCGTATCACTTCCTACCTCCGCATAAGATGCTCTGAACTTACCAAAGTTCATTACACCTCCTTTTAAGAAACTCCAGTTAGAGAAAACAATACTCGCTGAACCGGAATAATACCAATATACGTTGTTATTCACAGGTAAAGCTGAAGACTGATCTCTTCTTACGGTACCTTCAACATAATAGGTTCCCTGATATCCTAAACTTGCCTGCGCAAAAACACCGGCAATTTTTTTAGTTGTATCAATCGTAAGGGCTCTTGGTGGTGTAGATAGTGAATTGGAAACCGTGTATAATCCAGGCACATACAGACCACCTGAAGTAGACTGAGAGTTACTGTAGAAATTGATAACGTTTAAGTTGGTCCCGATTAACGCACTTAAATTTAATTCGTTATCGAAATCTTTTTTATAATTAGCAATGAAATCGTAGTTGGTTTCTCTTTGTTTAATCTGCATTACAGCAAAACCTGAAGGCTGCTCAATAGATGTTAATCCGAATCCCATTAATTCAGGTACAGATCCTACTGCCTTTTTGTCCTCCATTCTTTGTGAGAAGCCATCTGTACCTACTCTAGCCAATAAGTTTAAGTTTTTAGTAACATCATAGCTTAATGAGAAGTTTCCGGCAAATCTTTCTCTTGTATCAAAAACGGCATTTTCATATACCTGGAAATAAGGGTTATTCCAATATGCCGGTGTCAGATTATCTGCTGACGGAATATTCCAGGTATAGTTATTTCTGGAATTGGAATAAAAATACTGCTGATCTTTTACATCAACGTTTACCGGCCACCATTGTCTGAATCCTGAAATCAAGTTTCCGCTATAACCGGTTGAGTTTCTCCCTCTTACATTTTGAGTAACATAAGTCGCACCAATAGTTGCGTTTAAATTATCCATGAGTTTATAGGAAGCATTACCCGTAATGGTATTTTTATTCAGATATGTATTAGGCATAATATCAGAACCATTCTGATTGTTGAATGACAATCTGAAAGATCCGGTATCACCGCCTTTTGAGAAAGAGACTCCGTTATTATAATTAGTTCCTTTCTGGAAGAATCTTGACGGATCATTCTTTGCAGCCACCCACGGCGTTGCTCTACCGAAAGTAGAAGAACCCGGAATGAAAGCTCCATACTGATACACCAGTAAATTAGGATCAAAAGCAGCACCATAGGATGCATCCTGTGCTGTAGGAGCCATTGGTCCGCCATTATATTCCTCAAACTGAGAATCTTCATTAGGCCCGTAATAATAGCCATATCCCTGTCCGTATTTCTTTTGGTAAGTTGGGAAAGTCTCTTTATTGATTGCAGAAATACTAATGGATGAGTTCAGTTCAATCCCGATATTTTTACCTTTTTTACCTTTCTTAGTCGTAATAATAATAGCTCCATTCTGCGCTCTTGAACCGTATAAGGCAGTAGCCGCAGCTCCTTTTAGTACGTTCAAATCTTCAATATCATTAGGGTTAATATCTGAAATGGTGTTTCCAAAGTCATACCCTGGTCTTCCCTGTAATGATTGAGCTGAAGTATTGTTATTGGCATTAATCATTGGCACACCATCGATAACGAATAATGGCTGATTATTACCTGCAATGGATTTATAACCTCTTAATACAATGTCAACAGAGCCTCCGAAATTGGAAGCTGCTTTTACTTGTAAACCCGATACCTTTCCTGATAAATTGCTTGTAAAGTTGTTCGTTGGTGACTTCGTTAAGTCGTTAGCATCAACGCTTTGAGTAGAGTATCCTAAAGATTTTTTCTCTCTTTTAATACCAAGTGCAGTTACTACTACACCTTCGATCTCCTTTGTTTTAAGTGTATCCTTCTTCTGTTGTGCATTAGCAACAGCTACAGATGAAGTTAATACTAAAACAAGAAGACCTGTTGTTAGTTTCTTCATATCAAATTAATTTTGTATTGCTACAAATTTGTAAAACTTTCTTAATAACACAAAGAAAAAAGTAAAAAAAATGTCATATATTCAATATTTATAAATTAAAACGATAAAAAAAGTATTAAATTAAGTTAAAATAGCAATATTTAACAAAAACAAAACATTTAAAGATTATTTTTTTTTAAGAAATAATAACAATAATAAAAATTGAAAAAATCTATATTAAATTTAACTAAATACCCTATAATCATTTGAATAACAACACAATAAATCACACTAAAAAGAAAAATATAAACAATCAGCCTAAAATACGATGCCTAGCATATATTATTTTTTTCAACAAAAACTTACAGATTAGTGGCAAACAGCAACAAAAACATCATGAAAGACAATAAAAAAAACATAGTATTGCAAATGGTTTAGAATAATGAAAGAATATTTGTTACATCATTAAAACACGGTCTCAAATTAGAGTATTTTTATAGGCTAAAAATTTTGCCCCGCTCCATATGTTTACTAATTTTACACCTCTTTATATCCCTTAAAAAAATGGAGTTATTACAAAAATGGACAGATATCTACATCGAAGCAGGGTGTGATGAAGTGGGAAGAGGCTGTTTAAGTGGGCCCGTAGTTGCAGCAGCCGTAATTTTAGATGATCATTTTAAGCAGAGCCTGGTCAATGATTCAAAAAAACTCAACTTCAAGACGAGAATGGAGCTGGATGATTACATTAAAGACAATGTAAAAAATTATGCTATTGCAGAATTATCTCCCGCATTCATTGATGAACACAACATCCTTAATGCCAGTATTCACGCTATGCATCGTGCACTGGACAAACTTACCATTACGCCTGAACTTATCCTGGTAGATGGTAATAAATTTCATCCTTATAATTATATTCCCCACCAATGCATCATTAAAGGAGACTCCAAAGTTTTATCTATTGCTGCCGCTTCAATTCTGGCCAAAAACTACAGAGATCGTTTAATGATCGAACTGCATGAAGAACACCCGGAATACGGCTGGGATACCAATTTCGGATACGCCACTAAAAAACATCAGGAAGCGCTGATCAAGCATGGTCCTACAAAATACCACAGGCAGTCTTTCAGACTGAAATATGATTAGAAACGCTGTGACTGAACAAAAAAATAAGCTACCCGATATGGATAGCTTATTTTTTTATGTTATATAAACAGATTATTTCTTTCTGCCTTTCTGCTCCTGTACTTTTTGTTGCTCCTGAGCTTTCTCCATCATTTCTCTCATTCTCTTCTGGAATTTCCCTTCTGCTTTCGGCTTCTCTTTATTCGCCTGAATCTGAGCATGGATTTTCTTTTCGTCAAGAATCACATACTTAATCACAAGGATAATCAGAATGTTGATCGCATTGGATACAAAATAATACCACGAAAGACCAGATGCTGATGTATTCAAGAAGAACAGGAAGGTAACCGGGAAAATATACATTAATACTTTCATGTTGGGCATTCCCTCTTGTTGAGGCTGCTGCATATTACCTGAAGTCATGATCGTATAAATTAAAATAACCACCGTACATGCTAATGCAAAAATACTCAGGTGATCTCCCAGGAAAGGAACCTTAAAGGGTAATTTGATCAAATCGTCATAAGCGGTCAGATCTTTTGCAAACCAGAATCCTTTTCCTCTTAAATCAATAAAATTCGGGAAGAAACGGAAGAGTGCATAGAAAATCGGGATCTGAACCAATGCCGGTAAACACCCCGCCATCTGATTCACACCGGCTTTCCTGTAAACCTCCATCGTAGCCTGCTGCTTTTTCATAGGGTCAGCATCTTTCAGTTTTGCATTCACCTCATCGATTTCCGGACGGATTACTTTCATCATGGCACTAAGCTTATGCTGCTTGTACATAATGGGAGAAAGAATCAGTTTCACGATAATAGTCAGTAAGAAAATAGCCCAACCTGCAGTTAATCCCCAAGATGCAATAAAGTTATACATAGGAATAAAGAACCAACGGTTCATGGCTCCGATAAATGACCATCCTAAAGGAAGAATTTCATCAAAGTTTTTATTATATGATTTCAGCAACGGAAGATCTAACGGCATAAAATACCATGTAAAATCCTGGTTTAGCTCGCTTCCTGTCATCTGAACAAAACCTTCATAATTGAATTTTTTCAGATATTCTCCTTCTTCTACAGATTCCTGATTTCCTTTACTTTGTGTAAATCCGTTCTTAGCTTCAATGACAGAAGAGAAGAACTGTTGTTTCACCCCGATCCAGTTCAGCGTTTCTTTCTCTTCATTCATCGTTGTTCTTCCATCGTAATCATATTTTTTATAATTATCAAATGCATAAGAAAACTCTGAGTGAGACTGTTCCTGAGCTCTCCCTTTTTCAAGGTTTCTTACATTATAGTCCCAGATAAAATCCGCTTTATTATCAGAAGTAATTTTAGAAAGGCCCTGAGTTCTCACTTTAAAATCCAGGGTATACTTTGGCAGCAGAGTATAAATAAACTGAATGACAGCACCGTTATAATCAGCTGTTAATGTTACGGCATTTCCGTTTACTGAAGGTGCAAAAACTAAATCTTTAGTATTGACTACTTTTCCTGTTTTATCCTTAAACTGGAATCCATAGTTGGAATTATTTTTATTGATCAGATAAAGAGGCTGATCTGCATTATCCGTTTTATGGTCATACGCTTTATACTTTAAAAGCTCTACTTTAGAAACCTGACCTCCTAAGCTGGAAAATTCCAATTTCAATTCATTGTTTCCAAGACTGGCTGTCTGGATCGCATTAGGAGTTACATTTGGATTGATATTGCTTGCCTGAGTTTGTTTTACAGGATTTTTTGCCTGTTCAGTTTTCTGCTGCTGAGCTTTTAACTGCTCTTCCTTCGCCTGCTTGTTCTGGAAATAGAACATAAAACCGAAGAGAACCAGGCATAAAACCGCAAAACTAATCATTTGCTTCTTATCGATTCCGTTGTTTTGTTGCATTTTATTTTTATTATAATTAAAATTCCTATTTATAATTTGCTACAGGGCTATAAGAAAACTGATAAATCTGTAGCAAATTTGAGCTGACAAAAATACTATTTTTTTATCAAAACTCTATGCTTTACCATGTTACTATATAATAAACTCAAGCTGAGAATAATCAGCCTGAGTTTATATGTAGACGTTTATGATAAATATTTACCTTATTTCTTTTCGCAAGCTTTAATGAAAGCCCTGAATAACGGGTGCGGTGTAGCTACCGTACTCTTATATTCCGGGTGATACTGAACCCCTACATAGAACGGATGATCAGGAAGTTCCAGTGCTTCCACCAATCCTGTTTCAGGATTAGTTCCTGTAGCGAGGAAACCGTTCTTTTCAAATTCCTGAAGATAGTCACTGTTAAACTCATAACGGTGACGGTGTCTTTCGGAAATATTTTTGTTTCCATAGATATCAAATAATCTGGATCCGTTTTTCAATGAACATTTCCATGCTCCAAGACGCATTGTACCTCCTTTATCTACTACATTTTTCTGTTCTTCCATTAATGAGATGACAGGATCCGGAGTTGCTGTATCAAATTCCATTGAATTCGCTTTTGTATGTCCTAACACATTTCTTGCAAATTCAATCGTCATGATCTGCATTCCTAAGCAGATTCCCAGCATTGGAATTTTATTTTCTCTGGCATATTTTGCGGTAAGCACTTTTCCTTCGATTCCTCTGTCTCCGAAACCAGGAGCCACAAGGATACCGTTCACACCTTTCAGAACATCTTTGATATTATCTTCCGAGATATCGCCACTGTATACCCATCTTACTTTTACTTCCGTTTCAAGATCAGCTCCTGCATGTTTGAATGCCTCAGCAATTGAAATATATGAATCCTGAAGGGAAACATATTTTCCAACCAATGCAATTTCAACGGTTTTCTTAGGATTCTGGAATTTCTTCAGGAAGCTTTTCCAGTCTTTAAGATCGGCTGTCTTATCACTTTTCAGATCCAGTTCTTTCAATACAACATCATCAAAGTTCTGTTTCTGAAGATACATAGGAACTTCATAGATCGTTTCAAGGTCTTTACATTCAATAACGTTATCCAAAGGAACGTTACAGAACTGAGCCAGTTTTGCTCTCTGATCTTTAGGAATTTTATGTTCTGTTCTGCAGACTAAGACATCTGCCATAATTCCGCTTTCCATCAACTGACGAACGGAATGCTGAGATGGCTTTGTTTTTAATTCTCCACTGGAAGCCAGGTAAGGCAATAATGTCAGGTGAATCACCATAGAATTGCTCTCTCCTAATTCCCATTTCAACTGACGAACAGTTTCAATGTATGGTAAAGATTCAATATCTCCTACAGTACCTCCGATCTCAGTAATAATGATATCGTAGTCCTGCTTGGAAAGGATTTTAATTCTGCGCTTAATTTCGTTAGTGATATGAGGAATTACCTGAACTGTTTTTCCAAGGAAATCTCCTTTTCTTTCTTTCTCAATTACAGTCTGGTAAATTTTCCCTGTAGTAACGTTGTTGTTTTGGGATGTGGGAGCATCAAGGTAACGCTCATAGTGGCCTAAATCCAGATCCGTCTCCGCACCATCTTCAGTCACATAACACTCTCCGTGTTCATAAGGATTCAATGTTCCCGGGTCGATATTGATATAAGGATCAAGTTTTTGGATCGTTACGTTAAAACCGCGTGATTTTAGCAATAGTCCCAGAGAAGCAGACACGATTCCTTTTCCCAAAGATGAAGTTACACCTCCTGTCACAAAGATGTACTTTGTATTCTTTTTACTCATTAGATTAGGTTTGTGCAAAGTTATGGGAAAAAGAAATACAAAGCAATCTTTTAGATTTTGAAAATAAGAAAACAGGCATCAAACAACCATAAAACCTGGATAAATTTTATTTTTTTTCACATGCTGTCACTTTGTATACTGATACAAAAAGAGAGCATTTCCTCACAGAAACACGCTCTTTTTCGTATGTGTTATTTTTAGCAGCATTCTACCATGGCTGTTCTCCCGGTGAATTCTCAATATTTTTATAATTATTCCTCAGCATTCTCAATGCCGTTGTTCCATTAATAAACCTACAGTCACTATACTTTGAATTCAGGATGACATTATTCTCAATTTCCTGAGTAGACTGGCCTGCTCCTCCTTCTGAGAAAATTCCCCAGGTCATCATTCCGTTTCCTCTTATTTTATTATGTCTGATGGCGATTTCATTATTATTTCCTTCCACCAGCTTAATCCCTGCTAACCGTCCTTCATTTGCTGCATTTTTAGTACCCGGATTTTCAACAATATTAAAGGATACGTTCAGAAGATTATTATTGGATTCAATCAAAATCCCGTTTTCTCCGGATGTCTGAACATTGTTATGGGAAACATCTACCCCTTTAGCATGAGAAACATATAATCCCACATTCCCAATATCATTGATTACATTATTGGAAATCACCCCGCCCTCAACATGTCTGATGTTAATTCCGTGCTGCTTTGCATTTCTCACTACATTTCCAGTGACCACCACATTTCTGGCAATAAGTTGGTAAGGTGCTTCTTTATTGGTATTATTAATAAGAATCCCGTCTCCTGCTGCCGGAATATAATCCTTTTTAGGATCAAGTGTTCCAACAAGCGCCTCATCGATCACAGTTCCCGCATTGTCTACAATATTATTCGAAATCACAATATTATGGCAGACATAATTCGGATAATCCTCCTGATCATAATTCTGTAATTTAATTCCAATCCCCTTTGTATTGCGGACTCTGTTTCCCAGTACCGTCATATTTGATATGCCGGCATCCAGATACATTCCGTGTTCCAGGATCGTATTTTCGATATCATTATCGGAAATGGTTACAAACGCTGAATTTTCAGCAATGATGAGCCCTTGTGATGAATTTTTAAAATAATTCTGAACGACATTTATATTTTTTCCTCCGACCGCGATTCCGGCATTGTCTTTTTTTCCCAGCCCTATTTTCGCCCAGTCTTCCGTAAACTCATTTTCAACACGGTTCTGTTTAAACGTAAGATCAACCATATTTCTTAAACCTGAGACTCCGGCATAGGTGAAATTTTTAAACAGGTTTTTCTCGATCCTGATATTCTGAGCTCCATAACAATAAATTCCAACGGCTTTAGAACTGGACGCCAGATCATAATCATAATCGGTTTTTAAACCTTCCAGAAAAAATCCTTTTATCGATATATTCTTTTTTGCGGTACAATTAAAAATCTCAGTATTCTTTTTATTCTGTTTTATTTTACACTGATCGGATAATAGCCTTTGATTAGACTGAAGAAAAAGCGCCCCTGAAATCTCAAGAGAAATTTTTCCAAAGAAGGTATCATAACCCAGCTGCAAAATTGTGTTGAGGCGCTCTGCTGTCAACTGATCAGAAAGACCCTGAATACCCCACCACAGAACATTGACATATCCCGTCCATTGTCTTTTATAAAAGTCATTTCCTTTTTTACGGTAAACCGCGCCATCTCCGTTGCCTGTAGCAGGCACTCCTGTATTTGTCTTTTTATAAATTACCGGTTCAAAGGTGTAACTGTCTATCAGGTTTACCTCATCATCATTAGGAAAAGTACTTCCCTGTGCAAAAAAAGCTTCTGTGTAAATCATATTTTGTTTTTAAATGGTTACAATTGATTCCCGAAAGAATCTGAAACAAAAATATTCACTGACAGCGCCAAAACCTGACGTGTTTTTTACAAAAGGCATATAAATGATGTATGCATGAAAAAGGCTTCCGGTGAACCGGAAGCCTTTAAACTATTTTCTGACCATTATTGTTTTACCAATTCGAAGTAGGTATTGATTTCAACATCTTTTGCAACCCCTGCACCGGTAGGATCATATTTAATATCATAATCCAGACGGTTGATCGCAAATTTTGCCTGAACTCCCATCACTTCTTTTCCGTTTTTATTTTTGGTAATTCCGCCAAATGTTACCGGAATGCTGATATCCTTCTGTACATCTTTGATCGTTAATCTTGCTTTTAAGGTATAATTACCGTTTTTATCTTTGGTGAGGACATTTCCTTCCAGTAAAATTTCAGGATATTTGCCGGATCCGAAAAACTCATCACTTCTCAGGTGTTTGTCTCTCATGTCTACTCCCGTATTAATGGTTTCGGAAAATACGGTCATATTAAAAACAGCGCCCTCCAGATTTGCTCCTTTTGTCTCTACTTTACCGTCAAACTTGTCAAATCTTCCCTGAACAAAACTGATCCCCATATGTTTAATCGTAAAATTCACGGAAGAGTGCATAGGATCTACAGCCCATGTTCCCTGTGCAAAACTTAGGATACTGAATAATGCGAACACGAAAGATAAAAGTACTTTTTTCATTGTAATTATATTTTACATTAATATTTTAATTTAATAAAGCTAAGATATAAAAGATATCCCTGAATTTAATGGATATTATTTTTAAAACATAAATCCCGTAGAAAACCACCGAAGAAAAATTCATTTTTTTTATAACTTCGCAGTATGGCAAAACTGAAAACAGCATATTTCTGTCAAAACTGCGGCTCCCAATATTCACAATGGATGGGACAATGCAAAAATTGCGGTCAATGGAATACTTTAGTAGAGGAAATTGTAGAAAAACCTTCTCATAAAACACCTCCATTTTCAAAATCCAAGCAGCATGTCATCAACATCATTGAAGTTGAGACGAGTGAAGAACCCAGAATAAAAACGCCTTCGGAAGAACTGAACCGTGTATTGGGCGGCGGTATTGTACTAGGCTCTGTTACCCTGATCGGAGGGGAACCGGGAATAGGAAAATCTACCCTGCTGTTGCAGCTTGCTTTAAAAATGAAGAAAAAAATCTTCTATGTTTCCGGGGAAGAAAGTGCCTCTCAAATTAAAATGAGAGCCGACAGGCTTACCGATATACAAAATCCGAACTGTTTTCTGTTTACGGAAACCTCATTAGAAAAAATTCTTCATGAGGCCAAAAAACTGGAACCGGATTTTATGATCATCGATTCTATTCAGACGCTTCAGTCCCAATTGATCGAAAGTTCTCCGGGAACCGTTTCCCAGATCAGAGAATGTTCCAATGAAATTATAAAATACGCCAAAGAAACCAGTACTCCTGTATTTCTGGTAGGGCATATCACCAAAGACGGTCAGATTGCAGGACCAAAAGTTCTTGAACACATGGTAGATGTTGTTTTAAATTTTGACGGCGACCGGAATCATCTTTTCAGACTTTTAAGAGCCAATAAAAACCGTTTTGGTTCCACCTCGGAAATCGGGATTTACGAAATGATTTCTCAGGGATTGAAAGAAATCAGAAACCCGTCTGAAATTCTGATCACAAAGAAATTTGAAGAGCTTTCCGGAAATTCCGTTGCCGTTACACTGGAAGGCAACAGGCCAATGCTATTGGAAATTCAGGCATTGGTGAGTACAGCCGTGTATGGGACTCCGCAAAGAAGTTCTACGGGATTTGACTCTAAAAGACTAAACATGCTTCTGGCTGTACTTGAAAAGAGAGCAGGTTTTCAGCTAGGTGCCAAAGATGTTTTCCTGAATATCACCGGAGGTATTAAAACGGATGATCCCGCATTGGATCTGGCAGTAGTAGCTTCCATTCTTTCTTCCAATGAAGATATTGCGATCTCCGAACATTACTGCTTTGCAGGTGAAATTGGCTTAAGTGGTGAAATTCGTCCGGTAGCACAAATTGAGCAGAGAATTTCAGAGGCTGAAAAATTAGGATATGAAAAAATATTTGTTTCAAACCTCAATAAAATTCCGAAAAGAAAATTTGGAATCAAGATTGAAGAAGTCAGTAAAGTGGAAGATTTCCATGAAAGGCTTTTTTAATTGCCGAATATAAATTTCCGGCTTAAAAAAAATTGGCCAAAGCCAACGGATAAATAATATATCGTGGAGCGGGCTTTAGCCCGCTCCTATTGATACCCCGAAAAATATTGAAATACCGGAAACATCTTTTATCTTTTAATATTTTTAATTCATACCTTTAATTTATGAATTATCTGGCTCATTCTTTTCTGACTTTTACTGACGGGCAGATTGTAGGACAATTTCTTGAAGATTTTATCCGGAACAGGGATCGTTTTTCTTTTCCGAAAAATATTCAGGACGGGATTACACTGCACAGGGCCATAGATACTTTTACAGATTCTCATCCTGCCATTCATGAGGCCAAAAAGGCATTTGCTCCTCTTGTAAGATTATACGCCGGAGCATTTGTAGATGTTTCTATGGATTATTTTGTTGCCAATGATCTTTCCCTGAATTCTTTAACCGGATGGAAATCTCATTCATTGCGGGTATACAGGGTATTGCATGAAAATGAAAAATGGCTTCCCGAGCATTTCAAAAAAATGCTGGTCAAAATGGAACAGGATGACTGGTTGTACAACTATCGTGAAGACTGGGGGATAAAATTCAGTATTCAGAATGTTCTTAATAAAGCCCGATATCTGGATAAAGACATTCCTGTTTTTGAAGCTTTTTTAAAAAACAAAGAACGGCTTCAACAATGTTATGATGATTTTTTTCCTGATCTGACCGCTCATGTGAAAGGAATCAACGCATTACTACAGTTAGAAAAATAACAATAAAAAAGCAGCTATGGAACTATAGCTGCTTTTTATTAAAATTGTTTGTATAAATAACGGTTAGGATAGGTCAGTTTTTCACTTTTCCTTTCTCCGCCCACGATTATATGGACAATATTGATCTGATCATCAAATAAATTATAAAGGAAACTTACGGCTGCTTCCACTTTTTTAGGATGGGCAACCGGCTCTGATTCCAGAAAGATATTCACGGATTCATGATCTTCTTCGTAACCTATATAATTGACTTTTAAAAATTTATTATCTGATTTTAGTTTAAAATATTCCTGACAATACTTCTGCAGAGCTTCACTGAGCTGAGTTTTGTATTTCGCATCATTAAAATGAAAAGTACTGCCGTATTTTTTACTTAAACCATCCTCCATATCATCCAGAAAAAACCTTCCGGTTACTTCAAATGTTTTTGACTTTGCATTATAATTGATCTCCACAGATCCTACATGATAAGGATGAACAGCTTCAGCTCTTGCAAAACTCTGAAAGATAACCGTCATTGACAAGAACAGTCCAAACAAAAATCTACCCAACATTACTTTTATAATTTTAAACAAATATAAAAAAAGCAGCAATTATAAAAACTGCTGCTCTCTTTTGATAAGGTTAATTAAGGTTATTCTTTAACGATTTTTTTCGTGATTTTTGTATTGTCATTCAATGTAATTGTAAACAGATATATTCCTTTTACAAGGCCTGAAACATCAATTTTATTTGAATTGGTTTCTACATTGGCTGTTTTAATTAATTTTCCTGAAGCATCATAAATTGCCACTGCAGCTTTAGAATATCTTCCTAAAATAATATTTACATAATCTTTAGCCGGATTAGGAGTAACATTCACCTCCGAATTAAGCTTAACATCTGCGGTACCTAAAGCAGATGTTGTTTTAACAAAATATCCGCCGAAACCTGTAGTCTGGAAACTCACTTCCCAATACTGATATGTATCATTCCATACAATATCGGCAATATTAGGAGCAATCACTGTTGCCGCACCACCGAAAGAAGCTGTTGTTCCTACATTTCCTGCGCTTGTTCCTGTATATTTTTCAATGATAAGATTCGCTTTGTTGGCAACATCAGCAGGAGAAGTAGGCAATTTCGTAGCATTGGTTAGATTATAAGCATCAAAATCAGCCTGTTTAAAATACAAGGTCACTTTTCCTGTCGCTAAAGCGGCATCTGTTGCCGGGTTAATTTCAAATCTTCTCGCCACATAGTTGGGCTGAGCATTATCTACCCATACTTTTGAGGTCACATTTCCTGTTACAGTACTTGCGGTTTCTTTTTCTACCCTTGCAATAAACTGACAGTTATTGGTAAAATAATTATATCCTGAAGCCACGGCAGCTGTTTTCGTCTGATTAGCCGTAGCCAGATTTTTAACTTCCGCTACATTTTCATACACTGTAGCTCTCATTTTAAGATCAAAAGTTCTGGTATTCCAGTTGGTACCGTCTGTTGATGTTTTACTGCGTCCGCTTACGGCAATTGCTTCATTTTTCACGGCTACCCTTCCACCAAGGCCATTGATCACGATATAAAAATCTTTCCCTGTAGCAACCTGAACATTTAAAGCAGATAAATCAATATAATTCCAGCTGAATCTCTGAATATCGTTTACCCAGGAATTTACTGTTTTAGTCGCAATAATATCTCCCGGATCACCATTGGCATTTACTTTTCTGATCTGAATATCAACGGCCATATCACTAGGAATTGTAGATGTTCCTGTTGTAAACGAGAAACCACCCAGCTTTCCTGTTAATGTCGGGGTATATCGGACAGCTAAAGCTGTATTATCAAAATAAGTATTATTTTCTGTATTGGCGATAATATAAGGCTCATCATAAGTCACCACTTCAAAATTGGATTTTACACATCCTAATTCATCGGTAACAGCCTTATAAATATCCAGTTTTCCGTAGCCCCATCTTGTATTGGGAACAATTCCGGTGGCCCCATCCTGTCTCGCATTCCCGGTAAGACGGGACTTCACCTGTGCCGCCGTTAAAGCGGGATTAGCCTGAAGCAGTAAACCAACGGCTCCTGCTACCCCTGGCGAAGACATACTTGTTCCCTGGTTTTTCACATAATAATTGGTCCCGAAAATAATATCCGAAGCTCCCGGAGCAGAATCAGAAGACCTTGAAGATATAACATTCTGGCCTGAGCCTGCAATATCCGGTTTCTGAAAGCCATCCACGCGAGGTCCCTGAGCACTGAACGAAGAAATGGATTCCTGCGGAGTTAAGGTATAATACCCTCCTGCTGTTGTATACCAGCTTGCTCTTCCCATATAAGAAGCCACTGTAATGGCACTGGATGCATTCCCCGGACTTCCTACGATATATTCATTATCTCCGTTTTGCAAAGTAGTGGTTACTCCCTGGCTGTAAAGCCATCCATGAGAGGTGATCTGCTGTGTTCCGTTATTGGTAATATCTAAAGTATAAGTTCCCTGGCTATTGACCGTAGATCCTGAAACTCTGCTTATCACCAGCTGGACGTAGCGTTTATTATTATCATTCCCCCAGTAATTATACATAGAGGCAGTAAAACCACCACCTAATATACTGTGAGCGGTAGTTGTGCTTATATTCTGCGTATACTGCTGTCCGTCAGGGGCAGTTAATTTAGCGGTTACCGGAGAATTATCATTAGCATACATAATAAATGAAAATACAGATGCTGCTGAAGTATTACTTCCCACCGTAAATGTATAAGATTGTGTAGCATTCGGATCTATGGTAACTTTTCGGTGAAGATTGGCTCCATAATCATTTCCTGCGGAAATTACGACTACCCTTCCCGGGCCTGATGCAGTAAAATCATTCACGGCCACTTCATGAGAAGAGGTACCGTCATGAGCACTCGCCTGTCCACCGATACTCATATTGACAACGATGGGTTTATTGAGAGCAGTGGCTACATTTTTAAAATAAGTTAATGCATTGATGGTATTGGTTGTCGGGAAAGATCCGTTTCCTCCTTTTACAAACACAATATCCGCTTCAGAAGAAAATCCTTTATGTCTTTTATCTGCGAATGCAGCTCCGTTTCCTGCAGCGGTACCGGAAACGTGGGTTCCATGTCCGTTACTATCATTTTCACGCACAAAACCTGCCGGCGTACCATCCAGCTCATCTTCAATCTGGGCTCTGGTATATTCTACTCCTGTTGTAAATCCTGCAGGCGCAGTCTCTGTGCCTTGTGCTGTAAGCGTCTGATCCCAAATTGAAACAATTCTGCTTTTGGTCTGGTCACTTGCTTTTCTAAAATCAGGATGTTTCCAATCGATACCGGTATCAAAAATCCCTACCAGAACTCCGGTTCCGTTATAAGCCGTATTATTGAAAACCCCATCCTGCAAAAGACTTGCGCCGGACTGGGCTCTGCTTACATCATTATGAGCTTCATCAAATGTAGGTGCCATTACGGAAGTTACATAAGGAAGATTCATCAGTTTTTCAATATCTTCAAGACTTACCAAAGCTGTAGAAAAAGTAGGAAGCTGGCTCTGAACCAGGAATCCGTCAGCTTTTAATTTTTCCGGTTCTTTTGTATAAATAATACATGAATACATCGTTTGAGCTCCTTTTGAAGTCACCACCAGATGCTGATCCAGTTTCATATCTGCACGTTCCAAATCTCTCACAACGTTTCCTTTCGCCAGATTTTCTTTATTTTTCAACAAAGTATCAAAACGAGAATCCAACTTTTGTACCTGCCCGTAAAAAGCATAAGAGTACAAACCTAAAAAAGCAGCAGTAGCATTTCTGAGAAGCTTCGCTCCTCCATACGAAATGTTTACTTTTGCAGGAAGTAATTTTTTAATATCCATTTTCATTTTTTTGATCCTACAATTATACAATTTTTATTTTAAAAACCTTTTATATAAAGTATTAATAATTAAAAATCATAAAATACCAATAATAATCAAAATAAATTTCTATTTAACATAATATTCTAAATTTAAAAACTCATATTCCAAATGCAGGATTTTCTATTTTATTTACACCTTGGCTGGGAACATATCATTTCTCTGGACGCCCTTGATCATCAGCTGTTTGTCTTAGCATTGATTGCAGTCTATTCTTATAGTGACTGGAAAAAGATTCTGATTCTGGTGACCGCCTTTACAATCGGACATTCTATTACGTTAGCTTTAAGCATTCTGGATGTTTTCAGAGTCCCTTCAGACTGGGTTGAATTTTTGATTCCACTGACTATTGTTCTGACTTCTCTGGATAATATCATTATGAAAAATCAGAAACAGACCCTGATGCGGGCCAATTATTATCTCGCACTCATCTTCGGTCTTGTTCATGGCATGGGATTCGCCAATACAGCCAGGGTGATGATTGCTAAAAGCCAGGGAATAGCCATTCCTCTTCTGGGGTTCAATATAGGGCTTGAACTGGGGCAGATTGTCATTGTTTTTGCAATCCTGGTTATTTTATTTATGCTGCTCAATATTTTTAAAGTGAACAAAAAAGACTGGATTCTTTTTGTCTCTTCCGGGGTATTCGCTTTATCTCTGAAAATGACTTTGGAAAGAATCCCTTTTTAATGCGGAAATATTTTGATTATTTCAACAGCTTATTACTATCTTTGATGATTATTAAATCATTTCGGTTATGAAACTAAAAGTTGGTATACTTTCACTTTCTGTATTTGCATATACAGGTTTCACCGCACAAAATATTCAGAATAACCCCGGCAGCAATCACGGAAACAAATTCGAGCAGCTCGGCACTATTCTTCCTACACCAAACATTTACAGAACCGCTTCAGGAGCTCCGGGTCACGGATACTGGCAAAACAGGGCAGATTATACTATCTCCGCCTACCTGGATGAAGATAAAAGAAATCTGAAAGGTTCTGAAACCATCACGTATCACAACAATTCTCCTGATGATCTGGATTATATCTGGCTTCAGCTGGATGAAAACGAACATTCCACCATTAACAATGCGGGATTTGAGAGTTCAAGTGTCCTTAAGCCGTCTGTTACTGACCAGCAGCTTAAAGTAACCGAGCTTCCCGTCAAAGATAACGGATACGGAGTGATCCTTGAAAAGGTTACAGATGCTTCAGGCAGTCCTTTAAAGTACACGGTCAATAAAACCATGATGCGTATCGATCTTCCGAAAGTACTGAAAAAAGGAGAAAAACTTACATTCAAAGTAGACTGGAACTACAACATTTCCAACAGAATGAAAATGGGCGGCCGCGGCGGCTATGAAAATTTCCCTGAAGACGGCAATGACCTGTACACGATGGCTCAATGGTATCCGAGAATGTGTGTTTACAGTGATTTCCACGGCTGGCAGAACCACCAGTTTACGGGAAGAGGTGAGTTTGCACTGGTATTCGGAGATTTTAAAGTTTCGATGAATGTTCCTGCAGACCATATCGTAGGCGGAACCGGTGAATGTAAAAATTATGATCAGGTATTAACTTCTGATCAGTTATCAAGATACCGAAGAGCGGAAAATGCCGGTGAACCGGTAGAAATTGTAACGCTGGATGAAGCTAAAAAAGCGGAAAAAAATCATTCAAAGCAAAGAAAAACATGGGTTTTTGAAGCCAATAATGTAAGAGACTTTGCGTGGACTTCTTCAAGAAAATTTGTCTGGGACGGCATGCGTGTCACCATCCCTGAAAATAATAATAAAGTAATGGCCATGAGTTTCTATCCCAAAGAATCTTATAACCTTTACAGAAAGTTTTCCACAAAAGCAGTAGCACATACCATTAAAACATATTCGGAATTCACCATTCCGTATCCTTATCCGGTAGCTCAGTCTGTAGAAGCAGCCAACGGAATGGAATACCCGATGATCTGCTTTAATTTCGGAAGAACTGAAAAAGACGGAACTTATTCCGAAGCTACCAAGAACGGAATGATCGGGGTAGTGATCCATGAAGTAGGACACAACTTCTTCCCGATGATCATCAATTCCGATGAAAGACAATGGGCATGGATGGATGAAGGACTCAATACGTTCACCGAATATCTTACAGAAGAAAAATGGGATAACAAATTTCCTTCAAAAAGAGGGCCGGCCTGGACCATTGTAGACTATATGAAGCTTCCGAAAGACCAGCTGGAACCCATTATGAGCAATTCTGAAAATATTGTTCAATACGGACCGAATGCTTACTCAAAACCGGCTACCGGTCTGAATATTCTTCGTGAAACCATTATGGGAAGAGAGCTTTTTGATAAAGCATTTAAAACCTACGCCAAAAGATGGGCCTTTAAACATCCTGAACCTGCAGATTTATTCCGTACCATGGAAGATGCGAGCGGTGAGGATCTTGACTGGTTCTGGAGAGGATGGTTCTACGGAACAGATCCTGTAGATATTGCTATTGATAAAGTAACCGTATCCACTCCTAATCTGGAAACTGATCCTAAAGCTGCCGGAGAGATAAAATATCAGGTAGAAAAACCATTGGTCAACAGTTTCGAAGATCTATCAAAAATCAGAAACAGAGAAGATAAGAATATCACCTTCTATGTGGATAAAGATAAAGAAGCTCAGGATTTCTATTACAGATATGACAGAGGACAGGAAAAAGTGGATCTTAATAAAGACTACACCCTTAAAACAGAAGCTACCCTTCCTTTAGAAGCTAAAGATAAAGAGAAGTTCAAAAATATTACGGCTTATCAAATTGACTTTGCCAATAAAGGCGGGCTGGTAATGCCTATCATTCTTGAATTCACCTTTGAAGACGGTTCAAAATTATATGATAAATCATCTGCCCAGATCTGGAGACTTAATGAACAGAAAGTGTCAAAGACGTATTATTTTGACAAAAAACTAAAGTCTATCCAGCTGGATCCGATGAGAGAGACAGCCGATATTGATACTTCGAATAATTTATGGAGCAGCAATGCAGGGAATAACGAGGTTTCAAAATTCCAGCTCTTTAAACAAAAACAGGAAGGAACTTCTGCAAGAGGAAGTTCCAACGGAAAAGTGAACCCGATGCAGGCGGCAGGAAAAGGCTGATCTCATCATAAAAACACTGATCCTTTCCGGAGGATAAACCAATCTAAATCATATAAAGTTCACCACAACGGTGAACTTTTTCTTTTTTTTAGCCTGAAAGCGACAGGAAAAATCTCAAAATCAAAAGGTTATAACTTTTATATTCTCCCCCACAACCTATTCCCCAAAAATACGTTACCTATTATATTGATTCTGAAATAAAAAACCGTAAAGCAGGAAACAGATATCGCAGACAGAACAATGCTCCCTGAATATATTCAATAATACACTGATTGCCAGAATACAAATAGTTTAAAAAAAACATATTTTTATTCACCATAGTTGGAATAAAAAATTTATCTTTGATGATACTTATACACACCAGATTGTCAAAACCCTGATTGACTTTAAATGTTCAGGAATTGTACACATCAAATATTATTTAACTATGAAAAATGCAAAATTATTAAGCAGAGATGCTCAGAAATCCATCAACGGAGGAGCTGTAGGACGTTTTTGTTGCGAATACAATTACAAAGGACAATGTATTCTTTGGATTGGTCCGGGACAATCTTGTCCATAATCAATCCCTCTCATGACAATCAGAATAAAAGCCGGAAATTTCCGGCTTTGTTATTATTCTTAACTTAAATATTCTTTTACATTCTGCTTATAGGTTCTTCCCAAGGGCAGCTGTTCTCCGGTTTTCAGGTATACATGACCGGAGTCATAAGAACTGATATGTCCGGATAATACAATATAAGATTTATGAATTCTGATAAAACCGAAGTTCTGAAATTTTTCTTCAAAATTGGACATCCTGTCGAGAATCATATATTTTTTCAACGGCGTCATAAGTACAATATATTCTCCAAAACCCTGTATCCAAAGAATATCTTTCAGAAAAACCTTGTTCATCACATAATTGGATTTAAACATAATATAGTCTTCCTCAAGGCGGTTACCTGCAGTATTTTTAAACTGAAGAAAATCTTTAGCTTTATTCACTGCCTTTTTAAAAGTCTCAAAATCCACAGGTTTTACAAGATAATGAACGACGTCCAGCTCAAATGCTTTCACCGCATATTTTGACTCAAGAGTAAGAAAAATACATAACGGCCGTTCCGGGAGCTGCTGCAAAAGCTCTACTCCGTTTATTCGTGGCATATTGATATCAAAAACAACGAGATCAACCTTATTTTCCCTGAGAAAGGACAACGCTTCTTCCGGATTCTGAAATGAAGCCAGCAGCTCCACTCCTTCAAGCTGGGCACAATATTGTTTTACAAGCTGCAATGCAGGATATTCATCATCTACATTAACGATAGTCAGATTAGCCATTGATATTAATTTTTAAAACAATTTTATACCGGTCATCATCTTCCGGTCCGGAATAAAACTCATATTGATTTACATAGAACTTGTTCAGTATATGAACAACCGCTTCATTTCCCAGCCCCTGATATCCGGTTTCAACAGGTTCTGTCCTGTATTTCCCGACAGTGTTTATAATTTTAAAATATAATACTGAACGCTCCATTCCACAGTATAACCTTATAAAACTATGTTCCTCCTCTCCTATTGCAGAATGTTTTAATGCATTTTCAAATAGAGTAAACAATAGAGAAGGCGGAATTTCCACAATATCAAATTCATCCAGATCCTTAATATCCAGCATAATATCCAGCCGGTTATTATATTTAAGCTGGTATAAAGCAGCCAGTGCTTTCAGTGAAGAAAATTCCTGGGAAACACTTATTTTTTCTTTTCCGCTGTCGTAAATAATGTATTGTAAAAGTTTACTGAGCTGCAGAATAGAATCCGGTGTTTTCTCCGAATGGGTAAAGCTATTGGCATACATATTATTCAGAGTATTCAGCAAAAAATGAGGATTCAGCTTGGATTTTAAGAGATCAAGATAAAGCTGTTCTTTTTCTTCTCCAAGATCTATCACATTCTGTTCTATCAGAAATTTGTCTTTGGTAATTCCCAAAAATGAAGCGACGAGAATCACGATGCCCTGAGAAATATATACATTGTAGAGAAAACCCACATGATAGCCTTCCCGGCTGAAATCCATAGTAAAAACAGCTGGTTCCCAAAGAATTCTAAAAAGACTGGACACCAGAAAACAAATTAAAGCATAGAGAATAAACTCCGGATATTTATTGGATAAGTAGAAATGAGGAACCAGATAATAATACACCAGATAATAGATTCCGATATTGAAAAAAGTATTCAAAATAATACTCCAGACTAATTCCGCAGCGTCCAGGAAGTAGTTTTCGGTGAAGTAAGTGATCAAAATGAAGATAAAAAGAAAAAAAATATGCTGAAAACTCAACAAAAACTTCCAGCGATACTCCATAAGGCTTTTCAGAATTTTACCATTAAATAAAATCCTGATAATCAGTAATATAATAATAAAATTAATGATTAAAAACATAACTCATACCCTGTTTTGACACGTATCAAATATAATATCTTTTTATCTCAAAATGCAGTTCGTTGATAAAAACTGTCATTGATTGAAAAATTCAAAAGCCGCTTCTTCTAATAAATATATTTGAGAAACTACAATGTTAATCAAATATTATATGAAGCTTAAAATAAAATTAATCCTCATTTTTTTATGCATTCTTTTCCACAATACTTTCTTGAAAGGGCAAAGTATTGATAATTACAATATGTGGTATCAGTACATCATGAATGCAAAGCTGAGTGATAAAACTACTTTAACGGCTCTTTCGCAATACAGGTCTTTTGATCTGGGCGGAGACGGCAGATTATTCCTGGCCAATGCTTATCTAGAATATGAAGTAGCTCCCGGAGTTGAACCCGGTGCAGGAGCTATGTTTCTGGTCTTAAATTCATACAATTCCAAAAAAGAAAAGGTCACCCGATATGAAACCAGACCTTTTCAACAGGTGACTTTAACAGGGCATATCGGCAGAACTCTACTCAATCACCGGTTCCGGGTAGAAGAGCGTTTCCTGAACAATCCTGAAGAATTTAAGGTAAGGCTGAGATATCTTCTCTCAATGAGAATTCCATTTGGAAAGGTCGGAAAATATTATGGTATTTTAAAAAATGAAATCCGTATCAATGCCACCAAAACAGATATCTTCGACAGCAACCGTATTACGGCAGGGCTTGGTATAAAACTCAGCAAAACCTCCGCTATTGAACTTGCTTTTATCAATCAGCTCGGAAGCTTCAGGACAGACAATTATGCCTATATCGGATTCCGGAATTCCTTCGACTGGAGAAAGAAAAATCAATAAACACCATTACCCAATTATATATAAAAACTATGCTTACATTTCTCGGCTTTTTAATGATTTTTATTTTCATGATCCTCATCATGAACAAGAAACTGACTCCGCTTACCGCTCTCGTTCTCGTTCCTGTACTGATTGCCGTGATCGCAGGATTCGGGCCCGATCTGGGAAAAATGATGAAAGAAGGAGTAAAAGAAATAGCACTTACCGGAGTTATGCTGATCTTTGCCATCCTGTATTTCAGTCTGATGATTGATACAGGGCTCTTTGAACCTCTCGTCAATGCTATTCTGAAAGCGGTAGGTGATAATCCGGTAAAAACAACCATCGGAACTGCTATTCTGACAACACTGGTTTCTTTAGACGGTGACGGTTCTTCTACCTATATTATTGTAGTTGCAGCCCTGCTTCCGCTGTATAAAAAACAGGGTATGAATCCTCTTATCCTTACCTGTATCATTATGCTGGCCGGAGGAATTATGAACATTCTGCCGTGGGGCGGGCCTACTGCAAGGGTAATGAGCTCACTTAAACTGGGACATACGGAAATATTTGTCCCTATGATTCCGGTCATGCTGATCGGGCTGGGCTGGGTCATTATTGTGGCCTATATTCTGGGGGTACGTGAGAAAAAAAGAATCAGCAAACACGGAAAATATACACTCTACAGCGGTCAGGATATTGCCGGGGAAAATGATCCGGCCTTACGCCGCCCGAAATTAATCATCATCAATCTGATTCTTACCATTATCCTTTTAGGAGTCATGATTCTTGATATTATTCCTTTGGGAATTGCTTTTATGATTGCCTTCTGTATTGCGTCTGTCATCAACTATCCGAAACTGAAAGACCAGCAGAAGATTATGTCAAAACATGCCGGAAATGCACTGTCTGTAGCAGGAATGATCTTTGGAGCCGGAATTTTTACGGGCATCTTAAATGGTACCGGAATTATGAGCTCCATGGGAAACAGTATTATAGACATTATCCCCAAAAGCTGGGGAAGCTATCTGAATATTATTACCGCTATTTTTAGCGTTCCGTTAACCTTTTTTCTTACCAATGATGCTTACTATTTTGGAATATTGCCTGTCATTACTGCTACAGGTCATCAACTGGGTATTTCCCCGGATATTTTAGGACGTGCCAGTCTTGTGGGACAGGCCTCTCACTTACTGAGCCCTTTGGTTCCTTCAACATATTTGCTGGTCTCACTGGCCGGAGTAGAATTTTCGGATCACCTGAAATTCACTTTAAAATGGGCCATCGGATCTTCTGTTGTGATGTTACTGGGAGCATTGGTCCTTGGTATTATATAAGGTTATTTCTGTAAATTTCGTATTCTTATCATACAAAAGACTATGGTGAAGCCTTTATTTAAGCAAAGAACCTTTACAGATTCCTATTTAAGGAACCTTACCCTATATGTATTCACAGCAATTATCTGCGGAGCATTAACGGGATATTATTTTCCGGAGACCGGCCGGCATCTGGAAAAAGTAAGCACTTATTTTTTTATGCTCCTTGAAATTTTAATTGTTCCGGTTATATTCATCGCCGTTACGTATGGAGTAAGTTATATTTTCAGTATTAAAAATGCTTTCAGGATTGTGGGTCAGATGATTTTATATTTTTTGATCATCACTTCTGTCAGTACTTTATTAGGAATGGCTTCCGGGCTTCTTTTAAAACCGGGAGCCGATACGGGTATTAGCCTTAGTACCATTCATAAAAGTCTGCCCGAACGGTTTCTGTCTAAAGCCACCAATCCTTTACATGTCAGCAATTATGTTATTTTATTGCTATTATCCATTTCTGCGGGTATCGCTATCGGGCTTTCCAGAGGAAAAGATAAAATCCTTCGTGTACTGGATGAGGGGAAAAACCTGTTTTTTAAACTTATCAAATACGTTTATATTTTTCTTCCGGTCGTTATTTTCTGCAATATCGCTTATGCGATATCTGTGTATGGAATAAATACGTTATTACCTTTAAGTAAAATAGTGGCTACCGTATACCTTACGAGTCTTTTTTTTATTTTCGGAATACTGGGCGTGGTGACGGCTTACTTTAAAATTAATCTCTGGGACTTTCTGATCAGTATCAAAGAGGAAATTATTCTGGTAGTGGCCACCTCTTCTTCCAAAACGGCTTTTCCGATGATTTTTGATAAAATGGAATCACAGGGTTATGACCGGAAGATTCTTCGTTTCGTAATTCCTCTCGGGTATAATTTCAATCTGGCAGGAGCATGCATTTATCTGTCCATATCATGTATTTTCCTTGTTCAGTTTTATAATATTTCTCTTAGTATACAGGATTATTTCTGGCTTTTCATCATTATATCCATTGCTTCCAAAACCGCTTCCGGTGTTCCGGGATCAGGTTTTCTGGCTCTTATGTTTACCCTGAGCCGGTTCGGAAAAATTCCGGCTACAGATCTGGCACTGCTCTACAGTATAGACCGCTTTATGAATGAGGCCCGGTCTGTCACCAATTTCATTGGCATCACTATCTCTGCTGCCATTATTTCTAAACTTAACCAAAATACAACTCCTTAAAAAATGATACTTCCTGATTTTTCACATCTTCTCACCGATATCCTTCAAAACCCTACAAAATCTATGGCTATTGTTGCCAATCTGATTCTTATTGAAAGCCTGCTTTCCGTAGACAATGCCGCAGTACTGGCTACCATTGTTATGGATCTCCCGGAACACCAAAGAAAAAGAGCCCTGAAATACGGAATTCTCGGCGCTTATATTTTCCGCGGGCTGGCTCTTATTTTTGCTTCCGTCCTGATTTCCGTATGGTGGCTGAAACCACTGGGAGGTATTTACCTGCTGTACATCTCTCTTGACTGGTTCATCAAAAAAATTAAAAATAAAGGTCAGGAAGATGATCAGGAAGAAAATCCCGATAAAGAATCCAGCTGGCTGTACCGGAATTCTATTGGTCTCTTGGGTCAGTTTTGGGCTACTGTCGCTTTGGTAGAAGTAATGGATCTTGCTTTTTCTATAGATAATGTATTTGCGGCTGTCGCTTTTTCAGATAATCTGCTGCTGATTACCCTTGGGGTTTTCATCGGAATTCTGGCGATGAGATTTATCGCTCAGTGGTTTGTCCGTCTGATGCAGCAATTTCCTTTTCTGGAAACTGCGGCATTTATTGTCATTGCCGTTTTGGGAATCAAGCTCAGCCTTTCTTTATATGAACATTTCTACCCTGCTTCCGCATTCGCTCGTTTTCTGGGGGGCCATACCATGGAAATACTGGTGTCAACTTTTACAGTTCTTCTGTTCCTCGTACCCGTCATCACCAGTTATCTTTTCGGATTCCCGGCGCGTAAAAAATAATTTTTCTGCCAAATTTTCACATTCTAAAATAAAAGTCTGCCATTTCAGCCACTGCTGTCTCATGGCATACATTTAGAGAATTACAAGACAGAAATAATTAAAAAATAAATATATTATGTCAGTAAACTTTAAACCATTGGCAGACAGAGTTCTGGTAGAGCCAATCGCAGCAGAAACTAAAACAGCTTCAGGTATTATCATCCCGGATACTGCAAAGGAAAAGCCGCAAGAAGGTACTGTAGTGGCAGTAGGCCCAGGTAAAAAAGACGAGCCTACAACAGTTCAGGTAGGTGACAAAGTTCTTTATGGAAAATATTCAGGTTCTGAATTGAAATTAGAAGGTAAAGATTACTTAATCGTAAGAGAAGCTGACTTACTAGGAATTATAGGGTAAAAGCATTAAGCTATAAGCAGTAGGCAATGAGAGACTACAAAAAATATGATACCTGGAAAATTTCTCATGAATTGGTAAAAGAAATTTATATTATTTCTGAAAATTTTCCTAAATCTGAGCTTTTTGGTCTTACTTCTCAAATAAGAAGAGCAGCCGTTTCTATTCCTACCAATATCGCAGAAGGTTGTGGAAGATCCACAGACAAAGAATTTGCAAGATTTTTAGAAATAAGTATAGGTTCAACAAACGAAACCGAATATCTTCTCTTATTATCTTGTGATTTGGGATGTACTTCTGAAGATAAAATAGCAACAATTAATGTGACCCTAAATTTAATCAGGCAAAAACTTATACAACTCAGAAAAAAATTATTAAATAATAATTAATTGCTAAAGGTAAAAAAGCTTATTGCTTAAAGCCTATAGCCTAAAGCTAAAAAATTATGGCAAAAGAAATAAAATTCGATATTGAATCAAGAGACGCTCTAAAGAGAGGAGTTGATGCATTGGCTAATGCAGTAAAAGTAACTTTAGGTCCTAAAGGAAGAAACGTGGTAATCGAAAAATCTTTCGGTGCTCCACACGTAACTAAGGATGGTGTTTCTGTTGCAAAAGAAATCGAACTTGAAGACAGAGTAGAAAATATGGGAGCGCAAATGGTAAAAGAAGTTGCTTCCAAAACTAATGATATCGCAGGAGACGGTACTACTACCGCTACTGTATTGGCACAGGCTATCGTAAGAGAAGGTCTTAAGAACGTAGCTGCCGGTGCTAACCCAATGGATCTTAAAAGAGGGATCGACAAAGCTGTAACTGCAGTTGTTGAAAACCTTAAAACACAGTCTCAGGCTGTTGGAGATTCTACAGATAAAGTAAAGCAAGTAGCTTCTGTATCTGCTAACAACGACGAAACGATCGGTGCTTTAATCGCTGAAGCTTTCGGAAAAGTTGGTAAAGAAGGGGTAATCACTGTAGAAGAAGCTAAAGGTATCGATACAACGGTAGATGTTGTAGAAGGTATGCAGTTCGACAGAGGATACCAGTCACCTTACTTCGTGACTAACCCTGAGAAAATGTTAGCTGAGCTAGAAAACCCATATATCCTTTTAGTAGAGAAGAAAATTTCTTCAATGAAAGAATTACTTCCGGTTCTTGAGCCAATTGCACAAGGGGGTAAGTCTCTATTAATTATCTCTGAAGAAGTGGAAGGAGAAGCTTTAGCTACTTTGGTAGTCAACAAACTAAGAGGTTCTCTTAAAATTGCTGCTGTAAAAGCTCCGGGATTCGGAGACAGAAGAAAAGCAATGTTAGAAGATATCGCAATCCTTACCGGTGGACAGGTGATTTCTGAAGAGCAAGGTTTCACTATGGAAAACATCTCTTTAGATATGCTTGGAACTGCTGAGAAAGTAACGATCGACAAAGACAACACTACAGTTGTAAACGGTGGTGGTGACGAAGCGAAAATCAAAGGAAGAGTAGCTCAGATCAAAGCTCAGATGGAAACTACAACTTCTGACTACGACAGAGAAAAACTTCAGGAAAGATTAGCTAAGTTAGCTGGTGGTGTGGCTGTATTGTACGTAGGTGCTGCTTCTGAAGTAGAAATGAAAGAGAAAAAAGACAGAGTTGATGATGCCCTTCACGCTACAAGAGCAGCTGTTGAAGAAGGTATTGTTGCAGGTGGTGGTGTTGCTTTAGTAAGAGCCATCAAAGCTCTTGACAGTCTTTCAGGAATCAACGCTGACGAAAACACGGGTATTAAAATCGTGAAAAGAGCGATCGAAGAGCCATTAAGACAAATCGTTGCCAACGCAGGTGGTGAAGGTTCTGTAATCGTTGCTAAAGTAGCAGAAGGTACAGGTGACTTCGGATACAATGCGAAAACTGACGAGTATGTTCACATGCTTGAAGCAGGAATCATTGACCCGACTAAAGTAACAAGAGTTGCCCTTGAAAACGCAGCTTCTGTTTCCGGAATGCTTCTTACCACTGAATGTGTGATCACTGAAGTGAAGAGCGCTGAACCCGCTATGCCAATGGGTGGTGGAATGCCAGGAATGATGTAGTAGCGAGTCGCTAAGACAATTTAATATATAAACCGTTCTATTTTTATAGAGCGGTTTTTTGTTTACAAGGTTTAAGTTTTAGGAACAGGAGCCTGGATTGGCACCCTTGTCAAGGTTTAAAACCTTGACAAGGATTTTAATTTAATGCGTAAATTTGTATAAGTAGCTTTAAAGTCTAACTATGAAAAATTTATACGTAGTATCTCACAATAACATAGTGCTGTAATGAAAACCACAATTCTCTTTATCTTTATTATACTAATATCTTACAGCTGTTCATTAGGTAGATTCAATAATGTTCCTGTTCAAAATGAAATTGATCTTTCCTTTAAAAAATTCACCGAAATTAAGAAAGAAGAAATAAGTCAAAAGTCAAAAGATATCACACTTGGATATTTTTGGGGAATCGGAGAAGATATTTATCCCACTTTTGCAAAGCATACATTTGAAATTCCTAAATCTTATCAAAGAAATGAAAATAACTTCATTCTTAAAGTAGATTATTTTTTTACAAAAGATGACCAAACCCAATTCAAGTTCTATGAATGGAATGAAAATAAAAAAGCTGAAATATCTGCTCATCAGTTTGATGAAAAATTCTACGAAATCAAAAAATATGTAACTGAAAACCTTGGGCAGCCCTATCTGGAAATATATGAAGATTTAGAAAAATCTAAAGAAGAAACAGTAAGAGATGATATAAAATGGCGAAATCAGAAATTGAATGCCTATTTATTTCGTTTTAGGGGAAAAGGTGGGTTCGATCAAATAAGATTAGCAATTTATAAAGACTAACTAACAAGACTTGCCCTTGAAAACGCAGCTTCTGTATCTGGAATGCTTCTTACTACTGAATGTGTAATCACTGAAGTAAAGAGTGCTGAACCCGCTATGCCAATGGGTGGTGAAATTTCAGTAATGATGCAACGGTCAGCGACCGAGGCGACTTAATATATAAACCGTTCTACTTTTGTGGAGCGTTTTTTTGTTTGGATTATGGTTTCTCGTATGGAAATAGTATATTTATATTTAATATTTACTGATTGACAAATAGATAGCTAAAATGAAAACAACATTAACTTAATTGTATATTGACACAATGCGTAAATTTGGATATTGTGCGCTATATCATAAACGACTAAACTAAAAATCATGAAACTTAGCATTTTTAAAAGAGCTTTTCAAAGGGATATTAATCTAATTCGATTAATATTCGCAATGATTACAATATCTACAATCGGATTGATCTACAAAACCTCAATAGACATATATGCCGATTCAGCAAAGGAATTGAAGAGTAACTACCAAAAATGTGATTCAATAATTAACGCATCGTTAAATTCTTCCAACGATAGAAATGACCCAATAAAAACACTCAAAGACTATAATTCGATAATACAGAATTTGAAAGCCAATAATCTATATATGGCTGAGAAATTTAGCAAGTATGAATTTGCGTTTTCAACATTATTTTGCATTTTCTCAGTAATTACTGGCATTTTAACATTTTTAATTTTGAAGAAAGGATGGGATAATACATCCAATTTCTATGTCAAGTTTTTATTCTTAGTTAGTTTTTTCTGTTCAACACTTTTTGGAATTTTACCTCATGTATTTAGCACTGAAGAAAATGCTTCTAATAACTTAAAAAATTACCATGAATTCACAAGTTTACAATTGGACATAAAAAGTCTAATAAATGATGATAAAGGTTATCTTAAAAGAAACAAAAAGCAATCTCTTGATTCATTGAGCAAAGAAATTCTAAACATAAAAAAACAATTACAAGAAAATATTAGATTGACATACAAAATAGATTTAACCAAAGTTTCAACAAGTAACAAGCCTTTTGAATAACAGATACAGCGCACAACAGCGATTTTGCACAATAGCTGTTATTTATTCCGCCGGAACCCGCTGCTCATTCTATGGCACGAAGCAAATAAAATAAGTAATGCGAAATTTGAATACTTCGGATACAATGCTAAAACTGACGAGTATGTTCAAATGCTTGAAGCAGGAATCACTGACCCGACTAAAGTAACAAGAATTACCCTTGAAAATGCAGCTTCTGTTTCCGGAATGCTTCTTACCACTGAATGTGTTATCACTGAAGTAAAGAGCACTGAACCCGCTATGCCAATGGGTGGTGGAATGCCAGGACGGTCAGCGACCGAGGCAAATTAATATATTAACCGTTCTACTTTTGTGGAGCGTTTTTTTGTATTATCCAAATAATAATATTAGTATAATTAAACGTGCATAATATTCCTCTAATTCGTAGATTTGGATCATCTACAACACCATGAAAAAAATATTCCTAGTAAGCACTATCTTATTTTTAGCACAATTAAACGTATTTGCACAAAATAAATTACCCAAAAACTTAAAGCAAGTTGTAATGTATTTAGATAAAGACTGTCCAGATAGTATTAAAATACAAATTAAAAATACTCATCAAGATAGTTTAATTTATACTGTTTATCCATTTGCAAAGACGAAACCATATAAAGAGTATAGAACAATTTTTAACTGGACAAGTGAAAACGGCAATCCAAAAATTACTAAATACTTAGATAAAAAGGGAATTTTTGATAATCATTCCAATGTGTTGCTATATAGCTTTAAACAATTTCTTATAAATGGTAAAATCAAAGAAAAAGATATACTTAGCAAGTATATTAAACTTCAAAAACAACTAGATGATAAAAATAAGATAAAATATATAACAGATACCATTAATAAAGTATATATTCCCAAAGACTTGGAGGATTGCTTTGTTCAGATCAATACATTCTGGAATGATAGTATAAAAGCAAAAGTTAAAACCTTAGAAGAAAACGAATTTACCGGAAAGGTACATTTAGGGTTTGGAATGTGGATGAGAAATAATTGGCAACTTTGGGGAGGTTCAAGACTATCAAAATACTTTAACGATTTAAATATTCATCATCCGGATGATATGTCAGGGATTATCTTGGTAAGTTACCACAGACATTTAAACAACAGAGAGATTAGACTTGGGGAACAAGTCAAATACTATCAGGATTACTGGGAGAATTCTAAAAAAAATGAACTAAAAGCAAAAGCAGAAAGCTTTTCAAAATATAAAATTGGAGATGCATTGGAATTTAGCTACCCAAAAGGATTTGTAAGTAAAGAACAAGAAGACAAATATGATAATGACATTTGTACTGCAAAAGGAATAATTACAGCACGTAATGAAAAAGACTTTCTCATTAAAGTAAAAATTATTGAAACTTGCGACAAAAAAGGAATTGTCTATTATGACAATGAAGGTGATATAATATATGATCCGAAAACTCAAAGGTTAAGCAACCCGCCAAAAAGAATCATAAAAAAAATAAAACGTAATAAAGAGCAATGGTTTGATTATAAAAGCTGGGAACTTGTTAAATGATAAAAGTAATGTAAATAATAAGCCTTTGCCTTCATTTTCTATATTCGAGAAGATTATCTTCACATGCTTGAAGCAGGAATCATTGACCCGACTAAAGTAACAAGACTTGCCCTTGAAAGCACAGCTTCTGTTTCCGGAATGCTTTTTACCACTGAATGTGTGATCACTGAAGTAAAGAGCGCTGAACCCGCTATGCCAATGGGTGGTGGAATGCCAGGACGGTCAGCGACCGAGGCAAATTAATATACTAACCGTTCTACTTTGTAGGGCGGTTTTTTGTTTGAACATGGTTATTATTAAGAAAACAGTATATTTAAATCTAAAATTAATAACCAAAAAACAGATAGCTGAAATCTAAACAATATGAGCATAGTTGTATATTATGCAGTGTGTAAATTTGGACGCTATCTACCATTGTATCAGAATGAAACGCATACTACAATTTACATTATTGATGAGCTCAATTGGCTTGTTTTCACAAAATTTAGAGAAAAAAATTTCAAACGAAATCTGTACCTGCTTAGGAAATGTAGAAAATCTAAAAGATCCGGAAAAAACACTGGAACAGTGTGTTCAAAAAAGTTTTGAAGATAATTATACTGCAATTATCAAAAAATTTAATGACCCTAAGAACACAAATACAAAAGACTTTGAAGATTATTACATTTCTATTGAATCACTTTTACTAAGTAATTGTAAAAGTTTTTTAGAATACAGAAAAAAAGAATTTGTCAGCAAAAAGCAAGAAAGTATCTCTAATTGTAATGATATTAAAACAGGAATTTACTACTATGAAACGCTTAAAAAAAGAGAAAAATCGTATCTGACATTTACAAAAAATACAGTTATCGAAACCCGAAATAATAATGTATATACCATTAATAAAATTGAATGGATGGATAAATGTACATACAAATTAAATTTGCTGGAAACCAATAGTAATTATGATGAGACATACCTCAAAAATAAGTCACTCATTTTCAAAATAATTGAAAATTCCCCAACATACTTTGTGGTGCAAACTGAATATTTTGAAAATGGAGGCTTCAATAATGTGAAAATTTTTAAACTTCCCTTTATCAATGAATAAAAAGACAAGTATCTTCACATGCTTGAAGCAGGAATCACTGACCCGACTAAAGTAACAAGAGTTACCCTTGAAAACGCAGCTTCTGTATCTGGAATGCTTTTAACAACTGAGTATGTTATCACTGAAGTAAAGAGCGCTGAACCCGCTATACCAATGGGTGGTGGAATACCAGGAATGATATAGTAGCAAGTCGCTAAGACAAATTTAATATATAAACCGCTCTGCTTTTGTAGGGCGGTTTTTCTGTTCTTATGGTTTTCCGTAAAGAAATGGTATATTTATATTATACTTTTGATAATTAACAAATAGATAGTTAAAAACAATACTAGCACAATGTGTAAATTTAGATTTTAGCTGTAATTTTAGCACGACTATGGAAAAATATCAAGCGCAAATAGTTTTCATAGATACAAGTATTTTTGAAAGTGAAAATTATTTTGAAGGACGAAATATTAATCTTTTATTTCATTTATCTCAAGAAAAATTAATTAGTTTAAAAATCACTGATATAATTTATCGTGAAATTCTTAAAAGATTGGAAGAGCATTCCATTAAAGCAATTAATTTATATAAAAATCAAAAAATCGAATTTAATCAAGAAGCAAGAATATTAAGAAATATTAATCTATTGAATGACCAATTCAAAAAAGATAATATTAAATTACTTAAGGAAAATTCTAAACAACTTTTATTACAAAAATTTGATGAAGTAATTGAGAATAACAATATTGAAATTATAAATACAAATATTGCTAACACATCAGAAATATTAGATGATTATTTTGCTGCTAACGCTCCATTTAAAGAAGGAAATAAGAAGAATGAATTTCCTGATGCATTTAATATAAACACAATTAAACATTGGTGTGAAAATAATTTTAATGATTGTTTCTTTATTACAAATGATAAGGATTTCACAAATTATGAACACCCACAAATCAATTGTGAATTTAATTTATCAACATTACTTGAATTTTTATACATTGAAAATAGTGATGTTAAAGAAGAAATATTTAATCGAATTTATCGAGATTCATTAAGTGAAATTGAATACGAAACTGAATCTTCTTTAATTAGCAGTTTAGAGAGTTCTGCTTTTGAAATTTTATACAATGATCCTTGGATGGAAGATGTTGAAGTTAATTTTCACGCATTTAAAGAGACGGAATTTGACATTGCTTTAATAAATGAAATTCAAACAGATACTTTTACATATGAAATTGAATTGAATATTAAATATTCTGTTGATTGCGATTATACAGATTTTAATTCTGCTTTCTATGATAAAGAAGACGGAATATGGTTAGGAGAAATAAATAGAAGTGAAAAAAGAAATTTTAAAGCAAATGCTTTAATTTATCCATCATTTAGTTATGACTCTAAAAAATATACTGGAGAGTTTGTAGAAATTGTAGATTATGAAATAAGGGAAATTGAAGAAATTTAAAACTATAACTAATATAGCATTTCCAAAGACGGATTTGGAGGAATTCTATTGAATCCTTTCTATAATGGAACATTGTCAATGTTTGATGCTAATAATTCCTGAACCAGCTATGCGAATAGGTGTTTTTAATGTCATGAATGATCTAGTTCTAATTGATACATGTAAATTAATCTATCCGGTCTTCCAGATAGTTTTGTTTAAATAAAATCATGAAATAAATTTAAAAAAAAGTATGATATACATATATAATTTATAATTTTAAAATTACTTACAAGGAAAGATGGAAATCAAAATAAAGTCTAATAAATTTATATATTACAAAGAGAATAAGTTTGAGCAATTTGAGGTAAAATTAATGGGAAACTTGAATCATAGTCCTCAAAGCATAATTCAAATTTTAGTCGACAGTTCTAATTACATTCAATTCTCCAATATTAAGCAGGTTAATCAGTTTTTAGATGAAATTAGGGGGAAGTCCAAAGATGCTTTTTTATACAATGTAATTAAAAACGACCTTATTAAATCTGACAATTTTATAAACTATATTGAGAGCTTAAATGAGTTTTCTTATAATTCCATAAAATCATTATTTCTCCTACTTAACTGGTTATCATTCCCATTATTAAATCAGTGGAATGAGGATTTGAGTATATATGAAATTTTTTTCGATGAATTTGTGGTTGATTGGACTAATCGACCGGAGCCTCAAAAAGACATATATCTTATAAAGAAAGAATATATTAATGATGAAAATATAGAGATGTTAAAACATCTTGAAAAAATTAATTTATTATGTGAAATTTCGATTTTTCCTTATAAAAACCAAGAAATAGTTTCATATTTTATTCCTATAAACAAACTTGGAATCTCCAAAGAGTTATTTGAGTTTAAAGATTATAACGGAAATAATAAAAATTCATACTCATTTTGGAAAAAAATCTTACAAGATAGAGATTTTAGAATTTCACAACGTCTAAATAATAGATTTTAATCATGAAGTATTTTGATAAAGAAATATTTAATCTATTTATTGGAGGAATATGCTCTATTTTACTACCTGTATTTATAATTATTGGTAAACAAGGTTATAAAAGACAGCAAAAAAGAGAAGAATTACAAAAAGAAAATAACGTAGGAGACATAGATAGTTGGTTAAATGACTCATACGAATACAAACAGTCAAACTTCAGAAAATTGATGACACAATGGTGTCTACAGCCATTATTTATAATTTGTATTTCTATTTTATTTTCTAGCTCTGGGTTATATATTGGTTTACTTACTTTTGTTTTAGTTCTACTAATTTTTCTTCATGAATTATGGGTTGCTAACAGATACTCTGAAAACGCAATTTATCAATTATTCATGCTACTCGTTTGGATTATCTCATACTTGATAATAGTTAATAATAAATAACAAAATTATATACTATACAAATTCTTCCGACTGTAATAGCAAGCAAATGCCAACATACCATCCTCGCGACACAAGATTGTATCGTATGGTTTTGGCTATAGATTATATTATAATACTTAAACTACACGAAGGATTCGTGTGGTAGTAGCAAGGATGGAAAATAAAAATAACTTAAATTAGAATTTTAAATTTTGTTATTTTTTTTTTCGAATTCCTTGACAGAATTAAAATGATTCTGAATTTCGTGTAAATATACCATTCTATCACTATAATATCTTAGCTCGGTAGTCTTATTATAGTCAATCATGTAAATAGCGAAAGAAGACACTTTATTAAAGCTTATAACATAATTATCTTTTTCAAATAAAATATTTCCTGATCGATTTAATATATCTCTTCCAATATAATCATTTCTAATAAAACCAATTGATTCAATTCTGTGCTCATCTATTAATATAGGTGAAAAATATTTTTTCTCTAAATTAAAGATTTCAATATCATAATCATCACCAAGTGTAGTTCCTGAAATTGTATTATCTCCAACTTTTAAAATTTCACACTTAACAATTACATTTGGTTTTATTTCTACAAATACAATGTTCCCTACCTTGAATTCATTGTCGACATTACGTGGAGTTTGTAATCTTAAAATAGAATAAGTCTTAGCACGGTATAAGTCCTGCAATTGGTGTACAAAAATGATTTGTTTGTACTCGGTAGTATTATGAAAACTCAGTCTAAACTCCCCGTTATTTTTTGTAATTCTATCTTGGGTTGAATTACCCCAATTAAAATCTGTGTATTGACCTCTTGTTACATATAACCCAAAATCATCAAGCCATTGATCTGTTAATTCGATAAATTCCAATCTAGATAATAATTCTTCATCATCTATGTTTTTATATATAAAATTTTCAATGTCTTTTATTAAGTTATATCCAACTTCATGTACCTTTCCATCAAGGAACACATAATGCCCTTGTTTAATTTGTTTTAATTCGTTTATGTTCATGTTCTAGTTTTATTTAAATATTATTAATCTTTCTTATCAAGGTCTTGTCCTTTCATTCTCAATTCTTAGGGGCTCAGATTTCCTTCTGCTACACAAATTTTCACTCTCTACGCAAATAAGTAAATAATCTAAAGTATGAAGACTTCAGATTATTTATTTATCTAGTTCAGAATAATATTCTTCAAAATCAAAAACAATATCAAATAATTCTTTTGGGTGTATTCTTAGCCCTGTTGCAATTTCAATAAAAGTGCTGAGTTGACAATCAATCTTGTTATTAGCAACATCACTAATTCTAGCAGCCGTCACATTACATTTTTCAGAAATCTTCGAATAAGGAGTGTTTCCTTTTATTTCTTTTATTTTTTCTGAGACCATCTTTTTGATTTCATCTGTCTTGAACTCGTTCATAATTGCACTCTTTAGTGCAAATTGTAATTATTAACAAAAAATACCATTACCGAATTCGGTAATATTAAGATATTTTTATTATATTTGGACAAGATTATTCATTAGAGTAATTTTGCGATACTTCAAAGAAATATAGAAGCTATTGCTTAGAATCTCGACTTGAAAACTGGTAATTTAAAAGTACACGAGAGGATAAGTAAGAAGCTCACGACCTAGGCGTGGGCTCTCTTATCTGTTGCACGGTATACCAGTACCTCTATGACGGATATTGTAGAGTCTCATGCCGTTTTTATTTTCATGTTGTTCTGCTTTTCTACAATCATCTTTTTCTAAGCCAGCTTTACCATATAAAGTATCATGATACGGTACAATGGGGTGTACAATCCATTGCGGCTTTCGGGCTTTTAGAAAAACACAAATTCTATCCTATTCATTCGCTTGTATAGACAGGGAGCTCAGGCATTGCAGGGCTTACTTCTTTACTGCCGGGTAAAATCGTACATCAAAAAAATACACCCTCATGAAAAAAACAGAACAGACTTTCAAACCCGGCTTGGGAAAGGCCGGAAGAAACATTACGAATTACAGCAGATAGAAACATTTTTTCAGCTCAATGACCTTACAGCCTCCAAAGAGCTTTTAAACACCATTATGAGCTATGCGGTAAAAAGAAACAGCTGGATAAAAGAAGATCCCTCTGTCATTTATCATTTTCATCAGGCGATGCGGTCATTCATTCGTGCAGGCTACTTTTTAATGTTGAAGGAAAAGAAATTGTTTGTCAATACTCAGTTGGAAGCTGTTTCACCATTAGCTCTTGGTTTACTTTCGGAGAAAGAATATCAAAATCCGCTGCTGGTCTTTACAAAAGCATTCAGAGAATACAGCGTTAAGGAATTTGATTATTTTATTTCCGGAATGGTCTATTTCTCAATGGGCATCTATGACCATCTGCCGGAAAAGAACATGATCAACCCATACATTCATCTGATTAAAATGCTGGATGCAGCGTATCTTATTATTGAAAGAAAAAAATAAAAACAACATTAGCACAATTGTATATAGTGTATAGAGGCACAATGCGTAAATTTGCGAGCTAACTATTAAGGTACAAGCTACCGTAACCATAGACAAACAAAGAATTGATGGCAGAGAAATTTCCCACCATAAACAGCACACTTTCCCCCAAAGCCCTTGGCCAACTTATTCAACAAAAATATAAACTAAGTGACAAAACCGAATGCAGCATATTTAGACTTGCCATGAACCATTTGTATATCGTTCAGGATGGCGAACAGAAATATGTTTTCAGAGTTTACACCCACAATTGGCGGACAAAATTAGAAATTGAGGAAGAATTAAAATTATTAGCTTACTTAAAAGAAAACGACCGACAGGCTGCTTATCCCATAAAAGATAAATTAAACGAATACATCCAAGAGATTGAAGCACCGGAAGGAAAAAGATTTGGTGTTTTGTTCTCCTATGCCAAAGGAACAAAGACCGCAAAATTTTCACCTCAGGCAAGTTTTCTGATCGGCCAGGCATTAGCCAAAGTTCATCAATCAACAGAAAATTTTGGACTCAACAGAATGTCTTACAATAGCGAGAACCTGCTTACAAAACCTGTTTTAAGGATAAAAAAATTCTTTCATAAAAATATCAGTGAAGTTGAATTTTTAGAAAAGCTATCTGCCTTTTTAACCCTGAAAATCCAAAATATTAACAAAGCTGAAATGAGATCCGGAAGTGTTCACCTTGACGTTTGGTTTGATAATCTGCACATTGATGATGAAAAGGAAATCACATTTTTTGATTTTGATTTTTGTGGCAACGGCTATTTATGTTTTGACATTTCTTATTTCCTGTTTCAGTTGCTTACCACTCATCTGAACGAAGAAGAATATCAAGAAAAAGCAGAAAGTTTTTTGAAAGGCTACGAAACCATAACTGAAATCAGTACCGAAGAAAAAGAGTTTTTACCTTTTGCCTGTTTAGCCATTATGGTCTATTATATTAGTGTACAATGCGACAGATTTGATTATTGGACGAATATTTTCATAAATGAAGACCATTTGAAAAGAATGGTTGGAAATTTAAAACGATGGATGATATACAACAAAATTGAAATTCAATAACGGTCAGCAACCGAGACAATATAATATACTAACTACTCTACTTTTTGGAGAACAGTTTTTGTTTCCCGTTGATGAGTACTACCTTCAAAATTGCTATATAAATGAATACATTTGTAAAAACAATTACAGAACATATGAAAACTCAATATTTACTTCATGGAAAACTAACGGCAAAACCAGGACATAGAGAGGAGCTTGCTGATATTTTAATACAAGCAGCTCAACTTGTATCAACAGCTAAAGGTTGTAAACTTTATGCAGTGAGTAATGACAGGGATGATGCAACTTCTGTGTATATTACAGAAATCTGGGATAGCAAAGACGACCATGACAATTCTCTAAAAAATGAGGACGTAAGAGCACTCATCATGAAAGCAATGCCAATATTAGACGGACAACCAACAAAGGGACAGGAACTGGAAATTTTAGGAGGCACTGGAATATAAAAAAATGGAGCACAGGAATGCTTTTTACCACTGAATGTATTATCAGTGAAATAAATTGTTTACAGAAAATCAATTTAAACTAAAACCCACACCCTTGAAAACAAAATTATTATTCCTTATTCTTTTAGGTTCATTGCTAGCCCACGCCCAAACCCTTGATTTTAAAAATCTAGCCAATATGTCTGTAGGCAGAGGCGCCATAACCAGTGTCATCGTGGATGATAATATCTATGTGAGCAATGGATATCAGGAAAAGGGAGGTAATGCCAATTATATTGAAAAATATAATATTACCGACAACAAATGGAGTGTTCTCAATACGAATCTACTGCCCAAAAAATTTGCGAATTCGGAGACTTACGATAATAAAATCTATATTTTTAACGGCTGGGGAAACAGCCATCTTGAAATTCTGGATCTGGCAACCAATACCATAACGAAAGGAGCTGTTAACCGTTCCTATACAGGAAATGCAGGCTCTGCCATTCATAACGGAAAAATATATGTGTTCGGCGGCAGCGGACTGAATGGTGCGGCAACCACCGCATTTTCTAATAGATTCCAGTATTATGATATTGCATCCAATACATGGCATCCCTTACCCAATATGCCTACAGCCAGAGAAGCAAAGGGCAAAATTGTAAACGATAAACTTTATGTCATCGGAGGTTTTAACGGGACTCCATCCCGCCTGATCAATGTTTACGACCTCAACACCAATCTCTGGATCAAGCAATATACAATGCCTGCCGGTATATACGGACACTCATTAGCGGTATCCGGTAATAAAATTTTTATTGCAGGAGGTGTTAATAATCAATCTTTTCTGGCCTATTTTGATACAATCACCAATAAGCTACATCAGCTGTCATCCAATATGATTCCCAGAAGACATGCCGCAACGGAGGTATATCACAATAAACTATACATCATCGGCGGAAGTACAACTTCTTCAACGCAGTCATCTGTTAAAAGTATACAAGTGGCAGATATCAGCGAGACTGTGCTTTCTGCCAATGAAAAGTAAAAAAAACGAATAATTCAACAAATAAAAACAAATAATCAGTACATTATCAATATAATGTGTAGATTTATAAAATATTTTTTTAGTAAAACTATAATCAACGATTCCTCAAACTCGGACATGCTGAACACCGATATCAAAATAAAAAAGTAAGCACAGGGTAGCCGAAAACTGATGAGAGTAGGCAGAGAAAAATAAAACAGATATGAAAAAATTTATGTTTTTATTGGGTTGCTTAGCTTTCTCCTCGCTGGCTTATGCACAAACCAACAGCAGTACACGCTATCAATCCGGTTATTACAAGCCAAGTACAGGAACGTATGTACAACCTCACTACAAGACTAATAATAACAGTACCAATCAGGACAACTATTCTACTACAGGAAATACCAATGCCTATACAGGGCAGTCTGGTTCCCGTGCGCGAGATTATTCAAATGAGGCCTACAACTATGGCAGCGGCCAGACGATTCAAACCGGACCGAGAGGCGGTCAGTATTATTACAATAGCAATGGTAATAAAACTTATGTTCCTAAAAGACGTTAAAAAAAAGTTCAAGCGGTAGCCAAGCTTCCCCGGCTTACCTTAATACAACCCATACTCCGAAGTCTTCCGACTTCGGATTTGTTATTATCTGAGTCCATTGCAATGACTGTTATTGCTCCCTTTCACATCTGTAAAACCTGAAAATAACAAGTAACATTTGTGTAAACTTTCGCACTCTACATAAAAACTATTTCTTTGAACTTATGAAATACCCATGGTAATTCGTAGATTTGGACGGCAGAAAACTAAGAACCATTGATCATGAAAAACTCAATTTTAATAACTTCTTTGTTGTTATCAATATTTTTATAAGCACGCAATTACTGAGCTGGAACCTGGCAACAATCTTTATAGGTCGGTTTTTGGGAACCTGAAGTCAAAGATTTAATTCGTATCCGTCAGCAATTTGAAGTTCGTACTAAAGAAATTATCTACATTAACCTTGAAAATAATCCGAATTATTATTCTGTTTGTCTATATCATGCTAACTTTCTGTCATAAGCCATTGATCTTGAGAAAAAGTATTTAATAATATTTGCTCAAACAAAAAAGACTACTCAAATTGATTCTTTAATCTAAAAATTCAGTATAAAAAGTTCTTTATTTTTTAGTGATCAGATAAATAAGCATTCGCTTCACAGCGCAAATAGAACCCCGCAACTACCGAAAACTAATTAAAAAAATACACCTTAAACCATGAGTTATAATTTTCAAATTAATAAAAAGAATACCCTTACATATAAAGATCTTCTTGATCTGGTTGATTTCCAAATTGATGAGATTAAATACCAACCTCTTCTTGAGAATCATCACGCTCTGAATACCCATTCTATATTCTTTCTTCCTCAGTTTTCTACACGTGGGGTAAATCTGAAAGACAAAGAAAATAAGTATTGGGTTGAAATCAATACCGGCTGTTCAGGTGAAGATTATTTTTTAGCAGCAAAGCTGGCTTCGGCTTTAGCGAACTTGAATAATTCCGAAATTCAAACAGATGAAGGCAGTTATACTATCGAAAATTTTTCCCGTCATTTTAATTTAGAATGGGCCCACCAAAATAAAACCCACAATATTGAGATTTTAAGAAGTGTAATAGAAAAAGATTCCGCTTCATCTATTATTTTAAACGGATATCACATTCCATTTTATTTTGGAAAAGAAGTTTTGAAAGAATATTCCGGCGATAATCCTTCCATAGAGATCTTAGCAGACAGAATTATAAATGGGATTAAAAGAAATCAACATTTAGAATCCGAATTTGAAAATATTGAATTTCCCACAAAAATGGAAATGGAAAATAACGATAAGTCTTTGGAAAACTGGACTTTTCTGCTGATCCAAAGCGGCTTCCGGCAGCTTATCAAACCGGCAGACTTTATCATTTTACGCCATGAACAAGATTTTGCCAGAATTCCCTACGAAACATTCATTAAAGAAAATCTTCATTTGCTGACTAAAATAGATGAAAAGCAATTTGTAATAGACGTTATAGCTCAAAATGATTACCTGAACTTAATCGCCCAATTTAAACTGGAAAGTTCTGAAAATTCTCAGAAAGAAAATACACATGGAATCAATGACACACCAAAACCTAATCCCATTACACCTAAAAACAAATGGTGGAAATTTTGGTAAAAACCAGCCAAACCACTCTTAAACATCCCAATGATACTCTTAAAAAAACTCCTCGGGAACAGGAGATCATCCGTACCAATTTATCTGATTACACCATGAAAACTTTTAACCTGATTTTAGTCCTTTTATTTCTTTCATCATGTTATTCACAACAGAATCCGGCGGGAATTTATCGGTCAAAAGAAGCTGATTTTGGATTCTTTATCACTACAATTGAATTAAAGAACGATCATCAATTTAACTATGAATTTTCAGGAGACCTTGTACACAGGAAGCTTTCCGGAATTTATCAACTGAAAGATCACCATCTCTATCTAAAATTCAATAAAAATAAAAGAGAAACAGAATCACAGAATGATTCTTTGACAACTGAAGAAATCATATCGGGAAACTATCACAACCATGATTTAAATTGTGAAAATAATATCGATTACCACCTGAAATATAAAATCAGAGGCCATAAGCTTTTTGCTTACAGAACAGACAATAAGCCCGCCAGAAAATCAAAAATATATACCCATAAAAAAAAGTTTCTGTTTTTTGGTTCCCATTGGAAAAACAAAAGAAATTACCTGAAAAAAATTAAATAGGTCTCCCTAACAAAAAGTTACCTGACTCTGAGCCGGAAGCATCCAAATAAATCTCTTTTAAAAAACTCTCCAAAGTATCAGGAAACATCGAAAAAACAGGACTTATAAAGAAAATAAACATCCTAAAAGAACGTTTTATTTTAGAAATCAACGGCAAACGATGACAACACTTATTACAAGAAATGAAATCTTTACAACAAAAAAATTATTAGCTCTGAACTGGCTGAAATGCAGAAAGCATTTCCCGATGAACATCTCTTACAATATTACAAAGACGGAATATCATCAAGAACAATTGACTGAAGACAGGCTTCCACAATCTGGCTGGAAAACAATCGAAGGCCGGGAATCGGATCATTTTATGATAAAGCAGAGGATATATGATGAAAAACAATTTAAAAACCAGACCGTACAATGGCAGTTTTTTATCTCAAACCAAACTTAAACAAAATAAAATACCCTATGAAAATTACTTTTTTTTCAGATATACGCAGTAAAATATACATCATCATTCTCTCATTTTTCTCAGCATGGTCCCAGGCTCAAAATATAAATCTTGACTCGATTAAAATAAATGTACAGAATGAAAATTCAGAATTCTACTACGAAAAGCTGATTTATAAATTTAAATTCGATCCTACTTCTTTATCAGATGAGGAAGTGAAAAATTTATATTATGGGAAAAATTTCTCAAAATACCGAACTTACTTTTTTGATCCGGACTATTTAGATTTTATGAAAAGCATCTCCCAGAAAAACTGGAAAAAAACAATTAACTACGGGGAAAAATATCTAGTAAAAGATCCTACCAATACTGAGGTTCTTACCTATATACTGCTAGCCTATGAAAAGAAGGATAAAGAAGCCCCCAATTATGGCTTATATGCTGCACAGTCAAAAACATTATTAAATTATATCATGCAAAATGGCGACGGAAAAACAAAAGAAACGGCTTTCAAGGTGAATTCTGTAGGTGAGGTTTATTTAATTGCCGGGATTCTCGGAAAAAATATCAGAACATTCAAAAGAACCTCAACGATGCAGAAGGACGGCACAATTGATGAGTTCTCAAAAGGAGATGAAAAGATATATTTTAAGGTATTTGAAAATATTGAAAATTTTACTAAACCCTGATACGTTGAAATATACGAATCTTACATGTATGAAAAGTTTATATCTTTTTTGTCTGATTTTTATAATCAGTTGCACGAAGCCAAACCCTGAACCCGATTCTCATGCGGATACTCCTGCTTATTTTAATCTCACCCCTTCAGATAAAAATTGTGAATATACCTTCCGGTTTGGAGAAGCTGTTCTGTGTGTTCCTAAAATTGAAGGAATGTATAATATCATTCATAATACAGCATCAAAAGATTATATACAGAGTAAGAACTTTCCCGGAAATACTTTTGCCGCTTATTATGTCAATAAAAAACTCTACAAGAATTTACACGTTTTATGGAAAGATCAGTTTGATGATTTTTTTCAAATCTATGTAACCAATGCCAATCAAAATAAAAAAGCAGATCATTCTTATTTTGCTGAAGTCAATGAAGAATATCTCAATACATATTTAAATTCTGCTTATTGGGAAAATCTGAAAAAAAAGCTTGAAACAATAAATGAAAAAAATATATTTGAAAAGCCGGTAATCACTGAAAGCTATTCATTATCTGAAAATTCCAGGCAATATGTTACTCTGATAACGATCAGAAAAAACAATACATCTAAAAATATGATTACTGTTGGAAATATGTTCATTATTAAAAATCGTCTGTTTTTTTCCGCTTATAATAAATTTTATAATGGGTTGCGCTCAATCGAAGAAGCTAAAAAGGCAAACAATACAATCATGCTTAGAATTCTAAACGCCAATCAATAGCGGGTGATATTCCTGTGACGGCCTGAATATTTTACCTCTATACTATCAATGTTTTCTTCCTGAAAAAAATAAAATACCTTATTTGTGTAAAGGAATATGTAAATTAGGACCTCACTAATACCCGATTTTATACCCATCATGAAAGAATACACCTTACCCCATTTTGGAAAATTATCTACAGACAATTTAGAAGAATATTATGATGTTTATATCGATGTAAACGGAAACAGGATTCAGATCGACCTGAATTTTGAAAATGGCAGTATTGACGCCTTAAAGCTGGACAAAGTAAAAAATTATCTTGACAATATCGAAAAATTCGACCGGTTCAATAAACAATACATCCTGGAAGATTATCATGATGAAAACGGAGACACCGTAAAATTTTATCTGGAGCACCATTTGGAAGAATTTGAAAAAGACCATTTTTCATCATTGATCAATTTTCATGACACAACAATAAAACCAGAGCAACAGCTACTGACAAAACTTAAATTGCTAAGGATAGGACTTTATCCCGACAGCGAGGAGAATTTTGCCGTTTCAGATTATTCAATAGGAGAAGATTTTACCAATTATTTAGTCGTAGTCAATACGGATGAAAACGGACAGCTGGACTATATGGCTATGGAAAGCTAAATTTCTTTCAGAATATGATTTTGAATATGTGCCAATTTTAAGCTGGGAAACCAATTATCAATCTTGCGATCGACTGCAAATGAATTGCGAAGTCGGTGAACGATGGGCTTTAAATCAAATGCAGGATACAAAATCTCAGTTATCAAAACAAGGAATTGATATTTGTATTAAAATTGAAAAACTTACGAATATTCCAACCTATTATTATTTATACAACTATAAAAAGCATAAAAAAGGAGACGAGATCAAACCTTGCCCTGTCTGCCAAAAAAAGTGGAAATTAAATACAAAACTCCATGATTTTTATGATTTCAAATGCGATCAATGTAAGATTGTATCAACCATATCTCCTAATAGATAATTGAGTAGATAACATTTTTAACACCCCATAAAGAACAAATTACCCCAACATGATTGGATTTACTGATAAACTGAAATTCATTTACAAACCTTTTCTCATTATAGCAATAGGATTTATAACAACCTATACCCTTCTCCATTGGTTGTTATTTATAAAAGCAGGAATTCCGCTCAAAGAGGATATTCTGAAATTCTGGTTTCCTTTTGGATTACCCTGGATACCGGTTTTAATCTGGTTGAGACCTCGAATAAAATTACTGCATTTTAAAAATGATAACGCCTCTTTTTTCTATCAGTTTTTGGCCTGCATTGCTATTGCTATTCCTACAATCATTGCACAGGAATATCTAACGACAGCAACAGGGAGATTAACCCGGCTTGATCACATTTCACAAATTACCCAGCACGATAAAACAAAATATTATTCGATAAAAAATTATTATATCGATAAGCAGCATATTACCGTACAAAACACGGCTTCTGTCACAGGAAAGAATAATCAGAATTTTAATATGCTTATCTATGTTGCAATGCCAATTTTGGAAAACAAGACCAGCATTGAGAATTTTAATAATAAGTTTTGGCTGGGAAAAAAATACAATGAGCAAATCAGCAACAGCCTTTCAGAGCAGGAAAAAGAAGCCCGATACAAGGTATTTGCGGAACAATCACAAAAGGAATTTGAAAACACCGATTTTGGAAAATTCACGTATTTAGAAGTCATTGGAAATACGGAAGATCATGATGAATTTAATAATGCTCTCAAGAAACTGGGACAAAACTCAACAGACGAAAGTCTTATTTTTCAGGCAAAGACAGAACCTTTTGAAGCCAGAAACGGGACCAAACTTTCTTGGATATTAGGTTCTTTGGGTGCCGGCCTCTTAGTCTTTTGCATCCTTTTACTATTTCCAAAATTTGAGGACAATAAGTTGAAAGAATTCCGGAAAGGAGAAATGACAGAAGACTCTGATGTAAAAGAAATATTAGCCTTCTTCGTCCCTAAAGAAGGCTTTTATATAACCCCTATTATAATCAACTTAAATCTGTTAATTTATATCATAATGGTTTTCTCCGGATTAGGCTTGATATCATTCAAAGGAGAAGACCTGTTGAATTGGGGTGCTAATTTTAAACCATTAACCATCAATGGACAATGGTGGCGTTTATTAACGAGTACATTTCTTCACGGAGGGCTCATGCACATTTTAGCTAATATGTACGGCCTTTTATTTGTTGGCATTTTCCTTGAACCTATCTTAGGAAAGGTAAAATATGCTTTCATCTATTTAATCACCGGAATTTTTGCAAGTATTGCAAGTATCTGGTGGTATGATGCTACCGTAAGTGTTGGAGCTTCCGGAGCCATATTCGGCCTATACGGATTTTTCTTAGCCTGCTTGCTATTAAAAGTATTTCCACCGGATTTTGGAAAAGCATTTTTGGTAAGTACTCTTATCTTTGTTGGAGTTAACTTACTTATGGGCCTTGCAGGTGGTATTGATAATGCAGCACATATTGGTGGGCTTATAAGTGGATTTATCATTGGGCTTATTATGTCTGGACAACTGAAACAACAAACAAACATGTCAATTGAATATGATGATGAAAATGAATGATAGTAAGCCATGAAAACACAATTTCCTTCTATAAAATAAAACGGATACGTCTGAAGATCAGTTTCAGGTATCAAACATATAAGACTCCTATGAAAAAAGCATTCGAATTTCTTAAACAGTTAGAAAAAAATAACAACCGGGATTGGTTTGCCGGCAACAAACCTGAATATGACTCCATCGTGAAAGAAAACAAAGTTTTTTTCACTCAGATCTACAATGAGCTTCAGGAGCATGACAAGTTAAAAGGAATTCATATTTTCAGAATCTACAGGGATGTTCGTTTTTCCAAAGATCAGACACCTTATAAAACCAATTTCGGAGTAGGATACTCCCGTTCAAAACCCATGCTGAGAGGTGGTTATTATATTCAGCTGGAACCCGGAAACAGTTTTGTAGGAGGCGGATTCTGGGGACCGGAAACCGGAGATTTACTCCGTATCCGTAAAGAATTTGAACTCAGTACAACAGCAATCGATAAGATTACTGCTGATGAAACTTTTGTGAAATATTTCGGAGAACTGAAAGGAGACTCCGTAAAAACAGCACCACGGGGCTTTGATAAAAGCCATCCTGCCATAGATTTAATCCGCAAAAAACAATTCATCGTCATGCGTACGTTTACCGATAAGGAAGTTTTATCTGACAATTTTCAGAAGGAAGCCGTTCTGACATTACTGGCCATGCGTCCTTTTTTTGATTATATGAGTGAAGTACTGACCACGGATCTGAACGGAGAGCCTTTATTTTAAAACCGAAGCCCAATCTGTTTTTATTATTGCTTTTTTCTTTAATTTAGTCTCCTCTGAAAAAGAAACCGGAAATCTGATACAGTATTCAGTATCCCTACTTTTTCTTCATTTTATATAAAAAAACTATGAGCCTATTTAAAAAACTTTTCGGGAAAACTGAAAAGAAAAATGAAACCCGTAATTTCTCTGAAAATACCGAAGTTATTGAGAAAAAAGCAACGGAAAAACTCCAGTCTTTATCTCAAAAAGATCAGGACCTGTTCTTAAAAATGCTAAACAAAACTTCAGAAGATCCTGAAATAGAAACCAATACTCCCGAATTATTCAGAGAAGAAGTCTATCACTCGATCAGACAGTATTATTCTTCTCCGGATTACAACGTTGAATTTAACCTGCAGGATGATAAAGGAAATCTTTATCAGGAACATGAAGCTTTTAATTACACTTTCAGCCAATGGAAACAGATCCGCTCTGTATGGGACAGAAAATCGGTCCTTTTTGAACAGTGGGATGAAACTGAATTTAATAAATTACAGAAATGGCAGGTTATCGAACGATTCGTAAAAGACAGGCACTCACTCAAAGCAGTTGATTTTCAGAAAACCCATATTAATCAGGAGGATTTTCAGGACATCAGATTAATCATTGCGCTGTCCAAACTTTACCGTACACTGGATGCCATTCCTAATGCATTACATTACGCCAAAGGAGCTTATGAACTGAGGCCGGATTTAGATATTGTCAGAATTGAATATGCCAATGTCTTACATCTTTCGCAAAATGATGATGATAAAAAACGCTCTCATCAGCTGATCAACGAACTTATTGAGAATAAAATCAAGTCTGAGGGTGATCAAGAAGAAATTGGTCTGCTCAATTATTTTGTCTTTTCTGAAGGCTATATAGATTCTTCAATATACGCCATCAACTTTTTAATTGCTGGAAAATGCGATGAAGAAACCTGGCAAAAAATGGCAGAAGAATATTACTGGTGCCCTGTATTCAGATTTGAGCACGCCGTATTTCTTTCCAACCACGGGGAAAGCCTGAAAGCTTTGGCTAAATTGAATGCTCTGGCCAGTGAGTTTCCCTGGTTTACACAGGGTGTTCTGGCCAGCGTTGATGTCATTCAGCAGCTGAGAGTTCAGCACAATGATCCCTCTTTCATGGCCGAAGAAATGGCTCAGTTGGAACATTACCAATCCATGTGGAACCAATAAAAAACAATATTATTTATACATCACCCGCACTGAAAAATCAGTGTGGGTTTATTTTTGTTCTTCCATGATTTCTTCGTCTGAATACGAAGATTAAATAAAAGTTAACCTTTTTCTTTCCTCAGTTTTCACTCCGTATTTTTTGTAATTTAATCCCTGGAAAAACTAATTAACCGACCCCAAAACAAGCATTCATGAAGCTGTATATTTTTGCCTTTCTCTTCTTAATTTTCAATGGGATTACTGCCCAGAAAAAAGAATACCTATCAATAAAAAAAGGAGAATTCCCGGAAGGTATATATATGACCCTGGAAGAGGTTCTCCAAAAAACCCCAAGCTCAGCCGAAGACATTTATTTCAAAACTGCCGTAAAAAATGATGCTGCCACACTACCTGATAAAGTTTTTTTTTATGACAAACAAGATGACCGGAAAATAAGAAAACCACTGGCTGTTTCCTACAAAGGAGAAATGTATTTTCAGACCTTTAGAAAATATACCAACAAAGAAGATAAGACATATGAGGCTGATGTGTATTCAAGATTCTGCAAAGTTTTATCCTACGGCAGGTTCTTATATTTTGAGGAAAGTGTGAGAAGTATATGGAACAAAGGGCTTCTGAGTGAACTCAATTCCCTGACTCAGCTTATCAGCGGAAATAACAAAGGAATAGTCCTGGATTTAAAAAATAAAGAACTTAATATTTTCCGCGACTGTGATGATTTTAATGATTTTCTCTTTGAACATGAAATTCCTTCAGCACAATGTGATCCCGACCGGTTTACATTGAAAGATTTAAGGAAAAAAATCGATGAACTCAATGCATCCTATCAGTAAAATACAAAGGCATTCAAAAAGTTTGAGAATTAAAAACTAATTTTATCCGGATAATCACTCCTCATTTTATGATGACAATCCCAACCCAAATCCTGGAATACATCACTTCTCAGCCGGAACTTAAACGTAACGATATGCAGGAGCTCCACCGCATTATTCTGGAACTTATGCCGGAATGCAGATTATGGTTTCTGGATGGCAGAAATGAGACCGGAAAACTAGTTTCCAATCCCAATATCGGTTACGGGCTTCGCAGTATTCGGTATGCTGACGGAACAACAAAAGACTTTTATCAGATCGGGATGAGCGCCAACACAACCGGAATTTCTGTATATATTCTGGGAATTGATGATAAAACTTACCTTTCCAAAACATTGGCCGGAAAGATAGGTAAAGCAGAGGTAACAGGATACTGCATTAAATTCAAAAAACTCAGGGATCTCAACCTTGAAGTTCTCAAAACTGCTCTGCAATACGGTATTGAACAAAAACATTAAGCATAAGTCCTATATTTTCCAATCGCAATATACATTATATACATTTGATTGTCAGGTAATTACAAAAATCACATTAAAATAAATTCATTTTTCTCTCATTCATATCAGAAGAATATGTAAATTCGGCCTCTTTGCAATTTTGCTGAAAAGCACAAAAACTAATACAATAACCTTAAAAACTTTTAAAGATGAACAAACATTTTTTGATGTCCCAAATGAAATCAACCGGAACCGCTTATTTATGCTGGTTTTTTGTAGGATGCCACTATGCATACCTTGGAAAATGGGGGCTTCAGATTTTATATTGGTTTACCCTGGGAGGATTAGGAGTCTGGGCACTTATCGATTTATTTACCATTCCTTCAAAAGTAAATAATCATAATCTTTTAATTTCAAATCAGATTCAGGAAATTGAAAGACGCGAGCAGGAAGAAGCGCATGCAAGAAATATGGCTATGTTGAATGCGGTTTCCAACAACAACAATAATAATTCAAGTTCTTCTGAATTTCAGCCTAAAGGAGCTATTATTACAGAATAATATACGCTTCCCGTAAAATACCGGCCGTTCTATTCTTAGAGCGGTTTTTTTGCCCATTACAATGATTAAAATTGCAAATAGAAAATCTATAGTCCTGATTTTAACGGAAGAATGATCCATGCAGTCTTCCGGATAAAAAAAGTAAAAACTACCTTTGCTGTGTACACAAAAAAATGATTCTTATATGAAAAAAATAATCTTAGATCTTGCCACTACTCTAGACGGATTTATCGAAGGTCCCAACGGAGAAGTGGACTGGTGCATTATGGATGATGATATGGATTTTGATGGATTTCTTTCGGATATTGATACTATTTTTTATGGAAGAATAAGCTATGACACCTGGGGAAATTATCAGCCTGAGGAACATGCGGATCCTGAAGATCAAAAACTCTGGAAGACAGTTCATTCAAAAGAAAAATTTGTATTTTCAGGCCAAAACAGGGAAGATCAAAATGCGACTTTCATTACCTCTGATATTGTGGAGAAAGTTTCAGCAATAAAAAATCAGGGTGGCAAAAATATCTGGCTATACGGCGGAGCAAGCCTGATCAGAACATTTATCCAGAATAATCTGGTGGATGTTTACAGAATATCTGTTCATCCGGTTGCTTTAGGAAGCGGAAAACCTTTGTTTGAAGATCTGACAGAAAGATTGAATCTAAAATTAATCAAAACCAATGTTTTCAAATCCGGCGTGGTACAACTTATCTACGAAACTTAGAAAATAGTTATGAAAAAAATTCTTGTTATAAGCTCTGCAATTATAGTTTTAGTGCTCTTTAATTATCCTGTTTTTGACAGTGAAAAAATGTCATATGCCATTATTTTCCTATGTTTTGTCGCTATTTGTTTTGCAGGAGCAAAAATCTACGCTCCGGGTGATGAAGAAGACTATGAATCTGTTGAAAAAGAAATGAGCAGACTTTATACGGAAGATGGAATATTTCAATATAGGGAAGATGGTTTTTATGTCCTGAAAGAAAACTCAAAAGAGTATATAAAATGGAATGAAATTGTTTCTGTCTATTACTTCAGTATTCCGGTTCTTTCCAGCCGGCAAACAGGTTTGGAAATCATTACCGAAAAAAGCAGTTATGAATTTAACACTCAGGATACCAAATGATTTGTAAAATTAGGTGAAGAAATGGCCACTCACCTTCCGGATTGGGATCTTTTCCCAAAATCGCCAACCCTTTACAATTCCGGTGTCGAAAAAACATCATTATACGAAAGAAAAAACTAAACCACAGTTTCTCCTTCCCTAATGACCATAAGCATAAAAAATAAAATCAATTGGCTCATCACCATTATTATGGGAATGGGTTTATGTATGACTCTGGTTATTATTTTAATTCTTATTCCTGTTGCCGGCATCCAGGCGATACTTCCTTTTGCAGCATTTTTTATTCTATTTCTTTATATATGGCTGTGGAATACCTTCGGAAAAACCATCCTCACCATTGAACCCGATAGAATCTTAATCCGCTATAAAAATAAATTATTTACCCAACCCAGAATCTTTCTTAAAAAGGAAATTCATTCTGTCTCCGCAAAAGATTTTGCAGTGGAAAAATACAAATCTGGAGTCCGTTATAACATCTCATGGAGCGGTGCTACCTATTCTGTGGTTCTCATTAATAATAATCGGGAAGAAATAAGAATTGTGGATTGGATCACAAAAGACAGGGCGGAAGAAATTGTGGATCAGATGAATAAAAAATACTAAACTCAAAACGTCACGAAGCAATGTAACGGCTATTTTTTTTCAAAAACATGTAATACCCCGTTGTTTACGCTTGTCTTACTTAAAAAATACATGAAGATTCTTTTAACCTGCCTTATCTTTGCCCTGGCAACTCATCCCGTTTTTTCCCAAAAAGCGGAACAAATTGAAAAATTACTCAATACCTATGAAAAATCCGGACAATTCAGCGGATCTGTTCTTATTGCCCAAAAAGGTAAAATTATTTTTGAGCACAGTTATGGATACAGAAATGTTTTAAAAAAAGAAAAAAATACCAACAACAGTCTTTACAGAATCTTTTCCACAACAAAAATGTTCACGGCAATAGTTCTTCTGAAACTGGAAGAACAAGGAAAATTATCTTTAAATGATAAGCTTTCGAAATATTATCCCGGTTTTCCGAAAGGAGACAGTATTTCCATTGCCAACCTTCTTTCCCATACTTCCGGAATTCCCAATGAAACGGCTTCCGAACAAACAGTCAATGAAGAAACATTTATAAAATATATTTCCACAAAGCCACTCAATTTTTCACCGGGTAAGAAATGGGATTATTCCAATTCCGGATACTATATTCTTGGATATATCATCAAAAAAGTAAGTGGTTTAAATTATGATGAAGCTATTGAAAACTACATCCTGAAGCCACTGCAAATGAAAAATACGGGATTTCATTTCAATAATGTGACCCGTGAAAACAAAACTTTAGGATATGAATTTTTATCTGATCATATTTCCAGCGAAGCATTACGTTTCAAAACCGATCATCCGTTTTCTGCAGGAGCCATGTATTCTACGGTTGAAGATCTTTTTACATTTAATGAAGCTCTGAAAAATAATAAGATTCTGAAAAAAGAAACCAGAGAAAAGGCTTTTACTCCGTACCTCAATGATCATTATGGATTAGGTTTTGAGAGTTCAGAACTGTACGGCAAAAAAAGAGTCGGGCATGATGGTGGCGGCCCGGGTTACCGAAGCAGATATTATCAGGTATTAGACGATGATATTTGCGTTATTGCATTGTCAAATTCCGCATTATCACATACTGATTCCATTATTCCTCAAATTGAAAGTATTCTTTATGACAAACCATATACTATTCCGCAAACGGGAAAAATCAGCCCGCAAAATCAAAAAAAATTATCCGGAACATACTCAGATGGAAGCACCACTTTCTTTGTAGATGTTATTGATGGACTGTTGATATTCAGAGAAAAAAATTATCCCTGGTGCTCATTATTACCCATTTCTGATACTTTCTATCAACTGGCTAACAACTTTACTTTCAAATTCCAGCCTGATAATACGGGAAAAATGAACTCACTTGTTATTCATTTCAGAGACGGCAGTATCAAAACAGGAAAAAGAATCACAGGAAATTTTTCGTGGGGAATTATAGGAGATGCCACACCTTCCGGTTGGGATGGCAAAGATATTGAGATGACAACAGACCTAAAAAACCCCGACATTCATATCCTTAAAAATTATCCATTAAAAAAGGGAGAATTTAAATTCAGATTTGACAATGACTGGGGATATAGCCTTGGTTTAAATAATGATGGTAAAACCGTTGCCATGGATGCTTATAATTTTCAAATAGAAAAAGAGGGTAATTATGATATCCTATTGGATATGACCAACAAGATGAAACCTAAGTACAGCATCAAATCATCTGTTCAATGAAAATAAAACCGTTCTAAAAATAGAACGGTTTTATTTTAACAATCATTCCACATTTTCATTAATTTTATATACCTCAAAATCAACAAACAAAATAGCAATATGCCTCACTTCATCATAGACTGTTCGGAAAATATTCTTCAGCAAAAAACAGCGGAGGAAATAATGAATGCAGTATACGAAGCAGCTGATGATACAGGTCTATTTGCGACCCACGACATCAAGGTAAGGCTTCAGACCTATCAATATTACCGGTTGGGAGAACATAAAAAAAATTTTCTGCATGTCTTCGGGTACATTATGGAAGGACGAAGCACCGAGCAAAAAGCCGGGCTATCCAGGCATATCAGCATTCGTCTGACGGAATTGCTCCCTGATATTTCTTTTTCGTCTGTGAATATCAATGAGTTTGAAGCTGCAACTTACAGCAATAAAGCCTTAATTAATCCTGAAAATATAAATAAAGACCGGCATTTCGGATTATAATTTCACCAATATCAAATCAACAAAATACGAATCATTATGAGCTTAAAAACATTAACCACCAAAAGCGTTCAGTACAATAATTGGGTAGTCAATAAATATATCGACTGGTTATCCACAAAGTCTGATGAACAGCTTAATCAGGAAACCATCTCAAGTTTTCCGACCATTTTGAAAACATTACATCATATCTGGCAGACACAGGAATACTGGTGGAGCCACATTGCAGAAAACAACGAATTTGATTTTGAAAAAACCGCGACATTTACTACTAAAGAAGATGTTTTCAATGCCATTAAAAACAATTCACAGAAACTGGTAGATTATGTGGAAAATTTATCTGAAGAAGACCTGTCAAAAAATGTGAAAATTGAGTCGCAGTGGTTTCAATGTGATTTTTCAAAGTACGAATATATTCAACATGCCATTCTCCACAGTACCTACCACAGAGGACAAATTGTAACCATGGGACGAAATATCGGAATAACCGATGCTCCGATGACGGATTTCAACTTCTGGAATATTTATAAAGACCAGAAATAAATATCCTGTCTTATAACTTCATTCAAAACCAATAAATCACCAGGATCTCTTCCGGATACAGAAGTCCTGAAAAATATCATTTACATCTACCCATAAGGGATTCCCGTAAGGTAAACTTTTGAATTCATTTTACTTTTGGTTCTCAATATTTTTTGATAATTAAATATAAAGCTATGAAAAAGTTATTATTGTCTTTTGCTCTTTTATTCTTCGGAATTTACTATTCGCAAAATGCACCGAAATTTGAAAATGATACCCTCACTACCTCAGTAGGATTTAAAGTTTATGAAGGACTTGATCTAAAAATAGGAACCGGATCCATGAATGATGGGGATTTCAAGTTTATCAGAACCAACGCTTCTTCCGTGTTCAATTATTCTTCCACGACAGGCTATCAGGGGCTGGCCAATCAGGCTAATTCTTTTAAAAGAAACAATTCCGGGCTTAGTTTCAAAGTGAAAAAAATAATGCCGCGCGGAAATAAAAAAAACGGATTTGTTTATTATGCCAAAATCGGCAGCGGACTCATCAATTATGAAGTGGATATTGAAAACGCTATAAAATCCGGTGAAATCATTATTCCTGAAGAATTCATACCGAAAGAAAAAATTCAAAGCCAGGCTTCAGAAACTAAATATGACCGATTAAAAAAGATAAAAGAACTAAAAGATTCCGGAGTTTTATCTGAGGAAGAGTTTCAGAAAGAAAAAGAAAAAATTATGCTTGAAAAATAAATTCAGGACAACGGCTCTCTATGGGAGTCGTTTTTTGTTATTTCTTCTTTCATATACAATTCGGAGGCTGCCTATATTTTGTGAATAAATTGTGGATAACTTTTTTATATCCATTTTAACCCATCCTACAAAAACAATTAAAATCCTAGTATTCATGGCACTTTAATAGCAGGTAAGTTTTACACAATGTGGATAATTTATCCACAAACGGGTATTAATAACCTTTAAAATTGTTGATATTCTGAAAACCTCCTTACTGTTCTTTCTGCCTTTTATGAATGGTACTGCATATATTTTTGTCTGTAAGCCATCATTATATACAAAACCGGTCTTACCCATTTATTTTTTGTAAGTTAGCTTCACTGATAACAAAATACGGTTCAATGAACAACACTGACATCCAAAAAGAATGGTTCTCAAAAGGAGAGCGCTATGCCACAGAAATCAATGAAATGGTTGAATTCGGTGAAAAAAATGGCTGGGAAAACTGGAAAGGGAAAGAGCCTGAAGACAGCAGAGCAAACCTGGCCGGACAGGTTTTTGAAATGCTTAAAGAGGCCAACCGGAATAATGACATTGAAAATTTCAGAAAAAATTTTCCTCCTGCCTATACTCCGATCATTCCTTTACTAAATGCCCAATCCCAGAGTATTGAACATCTGCAGTTCATTTCCGATCAAAAAATAGTCTTTCTTACAGGAACGTCTTATGAAAAAAGGCAGGCTTACCTTCTTGACCACGGGCAGATTACCAGACTTAATGAAAACATCCATGCCATTGGGAAATCAAAAAAGGGAAATATCTTTGCCATAGCCAGAGGACAGCATATCTCAGTCTATAAAGACTGGGACGGGGAACTTATCAACCAGTTTGAACTGGATGAAAACCCCGATTTCGGAATTACGGAAATAACTCCGTTTAATGACGGCAGTAAAGTACTCATAGTCTCATCAGAAGGAATTTTTCTGATATCCGGAAAGGAGAAAAAATTAATACATCCGGTGAATGAAGACAATGATGATGAATGGACTTCCCAAATCGATATGGAAAATGCAGCATTGTCCAATGACAATTCTTATATCGCAGTGGGTGATCAGGGCTATGATCACAGGATACTGGATGCTGAAGGAAATCCTATCGGAGCCATCGGACCACAATCTTCTTACCCTCATTTCTGTCTGTTTTCAAAAGATGACAGCCAGCTGATTACCAATTCGTGTCATTTCTATAATGGGATCACAATAGGAATCAATTCAGACCAGTATACAGGAGCGGATATTGAAGCGTATACGGAGAGCGATGATTTCACGCTCATTGATGAAGAGATGAGAGTATATGCAGGAGTTGCCGTAAAAGACTATTATATTCTTGGTGATGCTTATGGCTATATTAAAGCGTTTGACAAAAACGGCAATCGTCTCTGGAGATATTTTCTGGGCTCCACGATATCGGGCATGACGATATCTGACGATGAAGAAACACTTTGGGTAGGTGCTCATTCCGGAATTTTACATCAGCTGAAACTGGAAAAAGAACAGCGGGATTCCCACACAATCGGCAACGGAAATCTTTATGAAGACTTCAGGCTGCTGATATGGAAGAATGAGCCACAAATCTGGAAATGGTAATTGAAAATACAGAACTTCTTTACGCCACCAGTCGATAAGGCTTTATCATTTTTATAAATTAACTGACCAAAAGAACAATCACTAATATTATTAAAAGTCATGGAAAAATATGCAGTTTCAGCAGACGGACAAAAAATTCATTATCAGGAATCCGGAAACGGAAAAACGACACTGATCTTCATTCACGGATGGCTGGGAAACACAGAATGGTGGGCAGATCAACAGGAATATTTCAAAGACCTTTATCACATTGTACAACTCGATTTGGCAGGGCACGGAAAATCAGATACCTCAAGAAAAGACTGGACAAGTGAGCAATATGCGAATGATATTAAAACGGTAGCTGATGACATACAGTCATCAGAGATGATACTCGTAGGACATTCCATGTCCGGGGCCTATGTTCTTGAAGCAGCTTTGAAAATCCCAAAGGTAAAAGCTTTAGTCTTAATAGATACCTTAAAAAATTTAAGTGAAACATTTACAGAAGAACAGGCTGAATTGCTTTTGTTTTCTCATTATCGTCACGATTTCAAAAATGCCGTGAAGAATTTCCTTCCGCAATATCTGTTTAGTGAAAACACTCCTCCTTCAGTACAAGAAAGAGTCTCTGATGAATTTCTTCAAAATGAGCCTGAAATGGCAATTAATACGCTTCGCCCTTTATATAAAACAGATTTCCGTACCATTGCAGAACAGGTTACGGTTCCTGTAAGAGCAATTAATTCCGATACTACTCCGACTCATCTTGAAAATAACCGCAAATACCTGAAAGATTACGACTATACTTCCATCACTGAGACCGGCCATTACCCGATGCTTGAAAAACCTGAAGAATTCAATACCATTTTAGATCAGGTTTTAAAAACATTAATCTAAAAAAAAACATGATACGACAAACAATAATCAGCCGGCTTTCTGAGCTGACGGAAGGCCGACTTACTGCCGAAGAATGGGCAGGCTGGTTCAGGGATCATACAGATCAATTGGAAAAGATATGTGGCAGGCTGGCTTTTCTTAAAATAAAGCCTAAAGATAGTTTCAGCGGAATCCGAAATTTATACATTGGGCAGCTGGGAGCTTTTGAATGGCTGGAATCACAAAAGATAAACGTTCATTTTTCTGATCTTTATCAAAAAAGATGGGAAAAGGAATTTGCTGATTTTTGTAAAGCTGAAAAAGAAAAAGAACAATGGCTCCGGAAAATCGTTGAAAATAAATTTGAGTATTTAAAAAATGTGTATCCTAAATTTTTTAGACAATTAACAAAATCATATAGTGATTCGGATATAATTGAAGCAGGTATCAGCTCAAAAGATATTCAACATAAAGAAAAAGAACTTTCCATACAATTACCGGCCGATCTGATCTTATTCTACAAAAATATCTCCAAGCTAAAACTTGAAGGAATAGAAATAGATTTTTCAGACTTAAGTCATCAAATCGTACAAAAGGTACCTTATCTCATCTTAGGTGAATTTTGGATGTATGGCGATGGAGATCAGCTCTTATATCATTGGGAAAGTCAGCATGTATATATTTTTGCTCATGATCATCAACCACCTAAAGTCATCGAAATAGCCGATTCAATTACAGACCTTGTGGAGAAGAAAATGGTTGCCTATCTGAAAAATTACGAAACAGCATAATCCTGTACATAAAATAGGTTTTACCAAATATTTATTACCGTATCCGATCAATTTTTTTTTCCATGTCAGAAAACTTCCCGAAATTAGCAGCCTGTGCGTTAAATAAAATCAATGAAATAAAAATTTAAATTAAAACATACAGCAAAACTTAGTATAAGTTTTCTTCGGGGCAGGGTGAAATTCCCTACCGGCGGTTACAGTCCGCGACTCCTTTCATCTGAAGGGACTGATTTGGTGAAATTCCAAAACCGACAGTTAAAGTCTGGATGGGAGAAGAAAATGAGATGATCAGTAAGATTCCTTATGGACTCTTATTGTATTGTATTTCATTTCCATGTACCGAAGACTATTTTAGCTTTTAACAGTAAAATAACATGGAAAAATTATTAGAACAATTCGGAGCTACCTCCAAAGATCGTGTTGAAAAAGCACTTCAAACATTACAACAGGGAAAAGGGATTCTTTTAGTAGATGATGAAAACCGTGAAAACGAAGGCGATATCATCTTTCCTGCTTCCACCATTACAGAACAGGACATGGCACTTCTGATCCGCGAATGCAGCGGTATTGTCTGCTTATGTATCTCTGAAGAAAAAAGCCGCCACCTCAACCTTCGTCCAATGGTGGAAAACAACAATTCCAAAAACCAGACTGCATTTACCATTACCATTGAGGCAAGAGAAGGTGTAGAATCAGGAGTTTCAGCAAAAGACCGTGTAACCACCATCAGAACAGCAGTTGCAGCCAATGCTGTAGCCGAGCATATTGCCAGTCCGGGACATGTTTTTCCTTTAATTGCCAAAAAAGGCGGTGTTTTTGAAAGACGCGGCCATACGGAAGGCAGTGTAGATCTTGTAAAAATGGCCAATCTGGGTGATGATGCTGTACTTTGTGAGCTCACCAATGAAGACGGCTCTATGGCAAGACTTCCCGAAATCGCTGACTTTGCCATCAAAAAAGGAATGACAGTCGTTACCATTGAAGATATCTATGCCTACCGCAAAATGATTATCAGCAATTAGACTTATATTGAATAACGCACAGAGCAACCGTCCGATCCCTATCGGACGGTTGTTTAATTTAAATACGGAAGCAAAAAAGAACATGAAACTCATCAGGAAATCAATTAAAAATGTCTTCATTTAAAAGGTAGCAGCAGGAGCCGTTTCGTTGTTCAGTTTTCTCTGGAGGTCGGTTTTCTTTCCTTTTGAGAAATCATAACTAAGCCCCAGAATAAACATTGATTTATTGTTCATGATTCTCGTATGAAGTCTGTAATCAACCAGGCTCTCAGAAAGGCTTCTTGTCTGATACTCCGAAGGCATTCCGATCCAGTACATTCCTGTAGAGAAAGTCCAGTTTTTATGTTTATAACTGAGAAAAACATGATTCTGGTTTTCATTTGTATTAAGAAATGCTCCGTTCAGGCTATACACCGGAAAATTAAACTGGTATTGAACTGAAAAAGATTGATACTCTGAGGACAATATAAAATAATTTCCCAGATAATCGTTTTTAATCAGGGCTCCCGCACTTGTTTTTATAGTTTCTGAAGTAGGAGTAATGACAGCTTTTACTACCAGTAAATTATTTCCGAAAGGTTTATAAGAACCGGTTAACTGCAGTCCGTACCTTTGTCCGTTTTTCCCGTTTTCATACGTCAGGGCATAACCGCCCAATGTATCATCCTGCACGTAATACTGATTAATCACCCTATCTGTGAAACGGTAGAACAGCGCAGCATTAAAATCAAAATATTGATTATTCAGAGAATAAGTCAGTGAATTAGAAAAAACCTGTTGTGATTTCAGGAAAGGGTTCCCTCTTTGCACAATATTGGGAGCCAGCTGTACTACATTACTGCTGAGCGCATTACTCCACGGGCTCACAGGATTATAGCTTCCTGTAAAACGAAGGCTCTGATTATTTTTAAATTGGTAGCCTACAATAAGTTTGGGCGTAAACGTCCATTCATCAAACGTATTTTCCGCACTCTTATTATGGATATTGGTAAGCCCTACTCCTACTCGGTAAGTCAGTTTATCAATTTTCCCGGAATATTCAGTATAAAAATATTGTTCCAGATAATCCACACGATACAGTGAATACCCTGCAAGATTATTCAGATCATTGGAAATAGAAGACCTTGATATGCGATATCCGGATGAAAGTTTTCCTGATTTAAAATCATGAATATGGGCCAGTTCTCCTACAACACTCGTTTGTTTAGCTTTCAAGACCATATCATTATCATATACGGAAAGTCCCGAACTTACCATCCACTCTTTAGCGGTTTCCGAGCTATTGGTTGTATAATGTGATCCTACCAGATTAATACTTACCTCGTCTTTCCCGCCTATTTTTTTAGAATAATATACATCGAGTTTGGGGATGGCATAATCAGATCCGTTATTTTTAAACATAGCATGTTCCTCACTGAAATCATCTTTCATAAAAACACTCTGTCCCGCTCCTTTGGAAAATCTGCTGAAAATATCCATATTTAATTTAGCCTGAAATGCATAATCATCCGAAACCATTCTGGTATAACGTAAAGCAATATTCTGGGAGGTATATCCGAAATGGTCTGTTCTGTTTTCATCCGAACGGTAATGATTACCATTCAGCCGGTAATCATAGATGCTGTTTACTCTTCTGTCATTATAGTCTCTCATGTTTAGAGAATACTCAAGGCCTATATTATTTTTTCCTTTGGTAAAATTGGCATAGGCAGAAGCGTTTACAAATCCCGTATTCAAAGCGGAAGAAACATCTGTTCCGAAAACATATCCGGTCTCGACAGATCTTGTCAGAATATTCACCACCGTATCAGCCCTTGTCGCCCACCTTGCCGGCGGAATATCATAATATTCAACTTTAAGAACTTCCGAAGGGCTCACGCTGCGAATCTGAAGATCTGTAGCTTCAATTCCGTTAATAAGAAATAAAGTGGCTCCACCTTTTGTACTGGTAATCGTATTGGCCACAGGATCCAGTTGCAGCTCAGGAAGAGTCTGAAGAAGGTCTTTTGCATACCGGGCTTTTTCAAGAGCTTCTTTATCAAAAGTATACACCGATTTATCTGCAAACTGTTTTTTGCGTTGTGACTTTACAATAACTTCCTGAATTTCTTTTGTCCTTGATACGTCAGCAGTATCAATCACTTTCTCTTGTGAAAACATCAGTGTTCCATAAAGAATGCATACAGTATATATCAATTTTTTCATACAGAATGGAATATACTGTTAAGACAGACCAAGCATCTTATTCATTACATTATATTCATGGTGGCTACAAATAATAAAAACCATCTAAATAATGAATATTCACCCGTATTTTTTTCTGTTAATTAATATTATTATGTTAAATTCAGCCCGTTTTTTGCTGGTACTATTTCAACACCACAAAATATAAGATCATGAAAAAAGCAATGATATTAATTTTTTGTGCCCTGTTTTCACAAGCCGGAGCACAGGAAAATCAAACAACTCCGACAGAAAAAATGAATATCATTAAGACGAATGTTACGGCTTATGCATTCAGAAATATCAATCTGTCTTATGAAAGAGCTATCAATCAATGGTTTTCAGTAAATGTTGGCTTTGGTACCATGCCGGAAGGAAAAGTTCCTTTTATCAATTCTTTTTTAAAGGATGAAGATGAAAAAAGATTTCAAAATTTAAGAGTAAAAGCTACCCATATCACCATAGAGCCCAGATTCTACCTTGGAAAAGGCTATGGAAAAGGATTTTATATTGCTCCGTACTACCGGTATTCTGATGTTTCATCCAATACTTTTGATTTTTATTATGACTATAACGGCCCCAATGGTATCACCTATCAGGTTCCTCTGAAGGGACAGGGAAAAACAAACGGGAACAGCGGCGGGCTTATGGTTGGAGTACAATTCTTCCTCACCCGAAATCAGAATCTGGTGCTTGATTTTTGGATCGCCGGAGCTCATTACGGAAGCGGAAAAGGAGATTTTACAATGACCAGCGATTATGTTCTTACTCCGGATATGCAGGCACAGCTGAAAAAAGAAATAGAAAACCTGGACATTCCGTTTGTAAAATATACCGTAGAAACCAATGCCAATGGTGCTAAAATAAGAGTAGACGGACCTTGGGCAGGCTTCAGAAGCGGCCTTTCTCTGGGATATAGATTTTAAAACAAATACAATATCAAAACCGTCCTTTTTTAAGGATGGTTTTATTTTTTAGCGAAATTTGTATCTTGCTCGTCATTATAACAGGAAAATGACAGAATTAATTAGAGAAAACAAATTTGAGGAATTAAAGGGGGAACTCAAAAGCCAGAAAGAATTTCAGATATACACTTATTTATCAGATATATTAGATGGAAAAACTGTTCATTTAAATGAGCACAGCTTTACCCCTGAAAAATATCAGGCAGAATTTACAGAAGGATCTAAGCTTTATCAGGCTCTTGCAAAATCGGAATTAGACAGAGAACAGCTAGCACAATTTATTAAAGTTGTTGTGGAGCTTGCCTTTACGATGGGACTTCACGTTCAGGAAGCTTCATTAGCAGCGATGAGCCATGGTGTTCCTCTTACCCACGCTGAACATATTTATAAAATAGATCCTGAAATCAGACATCGTATTCAGGAATTAATTAATATCCTTAAAAATACTCCGGAACAGGAAAAAGCAGTTGCCAATCTTTCTACGGCGAAGGCTAAAGTAACCCATGCTGTGGATAATACTCTTCAGAAATACGAAGTGGGAGAAGATATGCTTCAGCTTGCAGAAAGCTACGAAAAGGTAGCTCCCATAGAAATGGTGGTTCCCATTTACCAGGGTATCCTAAGTGATTTTGAATGTGAATCTGTACGTAACAGCTCAGGGCTTATTCCGGAAACGATACATGTGGATGACAGGCCTGAGGCCGAAATTGCCATTTTTAATGAAGCTAAAATTCATTTTGAAAGAATCACGGGAAAAACACTAGAGGAACCCAACAGAATTCATATCAAGGAAAGCAAAGATGCAGCCGGCCTGGTACAATCCATTATTGATTCTGCATTCGAGTCCTCTGAAGCTGAGACTGAAGAAGAAATAGAAGTTCAGGAACAGCCGAACCGCTCAGCCGAACCTCCCGTTCAATCTGTTTCTGAGAAACAGGGATTATTGACTAAAATAAAAAGGATATTCGGTAAAAACTGATTTTCTATTAAAGCCTAGTTTATGAATTCATCCCCTATCACTTCGGGTCAGAGAATTAAAGCCATTGTTGGCGGATCCATCGGAAATCTTGTAGAATGGTACGACTGGTATGCCTATGCGGCTTTTGCCATTTATTTTTCCCATTCTTTTTTTCCGGATTCTGATCTCAATGCCCAGCTGATGAATACCGCAGGAATCTTTGCCGTTGGATTTCTTATGCGTCCCATCGGAGGATGGGTATTTGGAAGTATTGCTGATAAAATAGGCCGGAAAAAAGCAATGACAGTCTCTGTTTTACTGATGTCGTTCGGTTCGCTTCTCATTGCACTTACTCCAACATATCAAACTATAGGAATTCTTGCTCCGGCATTACTTCTTATTGCCAGATTACTTCAGGGATTAAGTGTAGGCGGCGAATATGGCGTTTCAGCCACCTATCTCAGTGAAATGGCAACCCAGGACAGAAGAGGATTTTATTCCAGTTTTCAATATGTAACTCTTATCGGAGGGCAACTTATTGCATTGGGAGTCCAGCTGATTCTTCAAAAAATATTACTCACGGAGGCCCAGTTGGAAGAATGGGGCTGGAGAATTCCTTTCGTCATCGGAGCCGTACTCTCTGTCATTGCATTATATCTCCGTTCCAATCTTCATGAAACGGAAGCATTTGAAAATAAAAAAGAAATCAGTGAAAATAAAAAAGGAACCGTAAAAGAACTTCTGAAATATCCTAAGGCGCTGCTTACTGTGGTAGGGCTTACCTTAGGCGGAACACTTGCATTTTATACTTACACAACGTATATGCAAAAATTTCTGGTCAATACAGTTCATCTGAGCAAAGAAGAATCTACCCTGATCTCATTCGTCACCTTATTTATTTTTGCCTGTCTTCAGCCTGCATTTGGAGCTTTCTCCGATAAAATAGGCCGGCGTCCGCTATTACTGGGATTTGGAATTCTGGGAACTTTATGCACGGTTCCGCTTCTTACTGCACTCAGCACCACTACCTCTATGTGGGCTGCCTTTTTTCTGATCATGATCTCATTAATTATTGTGAGTGGCTATACTTCCATCAATGCAGTGGTAAAAGCTGAACTTTTCCCTTCCGAGATCAGAGCTCTTGGTGTGGGGCTTCCCTATGCTCTTACAGTAGCCATCTTTGGAGGAACAGCAGAATATATTGCTTTATGGTTTAAAAAAGCGGGAAATGAGAATTATTTTTACTGGTATATTACCGGATGTATTTTCTTTTCTCTGTTGGTATATGCAAGAATGAAAGATACTCAAAAGACCTCAACACTGGATAAAGATTAATGATATAACGATAAGAAACCGGCGCCACAGAGAATCTGCGGCGCCGGTTATATTTTTTAATGATAAGCTTGTTTAAATTTTTCTATCATACTGTCTAAATTATGTCGCTGGACATATACAGTCTTCACCTCTTCATACCTCGGCGATTTGTAGAAAACTTCATGGAAATCCATGCTTCCGTTTCCTACTTTTACTACTTTCTGCACTTCAATATTAAGTTTCTTCAGTTCGTCTTTAAAGACTTTAAATTCATCTTGGATACTACTACTCATTTATATTTTTTAGTTTTTTAGTTAAAAATTTCACTTTTATATGATACCCCTGTAATATCTAAGGCACAGCCTTAAATATTTAATAAATTTAGTAAATATTATTAATATAAACACCTCATTGCCAATATTTTTTTGTTTTATATAACGAAATAACATAAATGATATTTATATCAATAATGAACCCCGCTGCAGGTTTCATTGTAAAAAACAGAAATAAGGAATAAAAAAACACTGGAAACGACGATTAATATTGCTTATTCTTCTGTTACTGATTTCCGTTTTCTAAATTCTGTAGGCGTCATAGTACGGTATTTCCGGAACAGGTGATTCAGGTGGCTTTCATCAGTAAAACCAAGTTCAAATGCAATTTCGCCAATACGCATATTAGTATACAGGAGCTTATGTTCAATAATATTCAGCCGAAACTGTGCAATATACTCCTGTAATGTCTGTTCCGTATGTTTTCTGAAATATCGGCCTACATAGGTCTTTGACAAACCAAAAGCAGCTCCGATCCGTTCCTGTTTCAGCTTTTCAGGTTCATAAATGGAATCCTGGATATATTGCAGGATATTAACAATTTTCGATTCTGAAATTTCTGAAATTTCTTCCGGCAACGGAGACTGTGCTAAATTTCTTGCTACAATTAAAATTAAGGCATTAATATACTGTTCAATTAAACGTTTACTGTAGAGACTGTCATTAACGGATTCCCGTACGATCCCCTCTGTCAGATATTTTACTGAAACGGAATCATTACCTTCACGAAGAATGCACCCTCTGTTTGACTGAACTTTACTCAGCAGCAGTTCAAGTTTCAGGCTATGATCCATTGATAAAGCATCCTGTTCAAGATATTGTCTGCCAAATCCTATAAACAGAAACTCAGTCGTCTTCTGAATATCGAATGTTATGACATCCGAAGGCATTAAAACCAGCAGATCTCCGGGCTGATAAGGCACTGCATAATTATTTACCAGCTGACATCCATGACCTGAAATGATATATACCAACTGATACAAATGATATACTTTTCCTTTTAACGGACATTTGTCAAGCTTTTCATACAATATTTTATACGGATTATTCATACCAAAAAGACTAATTAATACAAATTAATAATACAATACTACAAAAATAACAGCAGCTAATCTGTATAATTTTACCTTATAATCATTTATATCATTTAATCATTAAAAATATGCATACTTCATTAAAAAACAGGATCAGTCTGCTTGTCATTTCTATGTCTGTTTTTCTTTGCGTTCTGGATCTTTTCATCGTCAATATCGCTATTCCTTCCATTCGGGAAAGTATTCATGCCAGTACTGCGGAAAGCCAGTTCATTATTGTTTTTTACATCATCGGTTATGGTGCCTTTCTGATTACGGGAAGTAAGCTGGGAATTAAATACGGGCACAAAAAGATTTTTGTGATCTCTATGTTAGGTTTCATGGTATTTTCTTTTTTCTGCGGCGTATCACAATCCCCTGTTCAGCTTAATATCAGCAGACTTATCCAGGGAATTACCGCAGCATTCATGGTACCTCAGGGAGTTGCATTGATCTCTGAAATCTTTCCGGATGAAAAGGAGCGCTCTGCAGCCTTAGGTATATATGGAGCAATTGCCGGGGCTGCTTCTGTTTTGGGACAGGTCTTAGGAGGAATTATTCCGGATATGAATATCAGTTTCGGCGCCTGGAGGATTATTTTCCTGATTAATGTCCCTATTGCTTTCATTGCAGCTCTACTCGCAATGAAATTATTACGTGAGATCCCTTTAAAAAAGACAGAAAAAATCCAGATTTCTTCACAAATTATGCTTGTCGGTTTATTAATCGTGGGGATTTACCAGATTGTTATTGCCGGTGAAGAAGGATGGAAAAATCATACAATTATTATAGCTCTTTTTTCTTTGGCCGGTCTGGTCTGCTTTGTTTACCGTCAAAATATAGATTACCGATCAGGGAAAAATGTTCTGGTCAGCATGAAACCCTTTGCTTACAACAGTTTTTGCATTGCTGTAGCTGCAGCAGCTTTATATTCTTTGGTTCAGGACGCCTATTTTTTCATCAACGCCAATTATTTTCAGGAGCATATGTTATTCAGTTCTGCCAAGACAGGAAAACTTTTTGCATTTCAGGGAATTGGCTATGTAATAGCATCTTTATCTGGAGTAAAATACCTGCATCGGTATCAGGAACGTTTTATGGCTTCCGGATTACTCTTAATGATAATATGCCTGATACTGCACATTCGATTCTTTGATGGGCCGACTGTGAGTGACACTACTGTTGCAGTCGTTCTCTTCTTTTATGGAATCGGTTGTGGAATTGTTCTTCCTTCTATGTTTACCAATGCTATGCATCAGCTTCCGGCAGAGGTAACCTCGGTCGCTTCCGGGGTATACCTCACGGTCCAGCAAATCAGCATTGCATTAGGAGTCAGTATTCTGGGGAGGATGTATTTCAGTACTTCAGACGGTTATCATAATTCCTCCTTATTGATGATCATCTTATTAGGCATCACCTTTCTGATTTTTGGAGTTTCATTAAGAAGAAAATTCATGAAAATACAATAATGAGTTATATTTTTTGACCTTTGTTTTCATAGTTCCGGATTTATTTTTATTCCCTGTATCCTATCCCTAACCCTATAAACAACCTCTTTATTCATCGGTAATATGATAATACCTAACCGTATAAGCCATTGATCAGTTTTATATATTTTTAAAAAAAGTGAAAATTTTATGTAACATTTCTAAACGTTCTGTCTCTAAAAGACAAATAAACCTTAAAACCTTAGAAATCATGAAAAAATACACATTTCTTCTTATTATTCTGTTATCACTTGCTGCTTTCTGTAATATATTCGGTCAGGAAAAACAATATCCGTTTGAAGTAAAAAAAGCCGGACAGGGAAAACAGTCTTTGATTTTTATTCCGGGATTTGCTTCTTCAGGAGAGGTATGGAATGAAACGACTGCAAAATTTGAGAAAAACTTTACTTGTTATACTTTAACAATGGCCGGATTTGCAGGAACCCGGCCTGGTGCAGATGCCAGCTTCAAAGACTGGGAAAAAGAAATTGCAGCCTATATAAAAAATAATAAAATTGAAAAGCCGATAATTATCGGACACAGTATGGGCGGCGGCCTTGCTTTGGCCATCGCTGCAGATTATCCGCAACTCATAGGTAAAATTGTGATTGTAGATACCCTGCCTTGTCTGGCTGCCATTTCGGATCCGAAATTTACTTCTAAAGAAAATAATGACTGTTCGTCTACTATTAATAAATTGACCGCCATGACTGATGAGCAATTCCGTCAAATGCAGACACAAGCCATTCCGCGTCTTCTGGCAGATACTTCCATGCAGGAAACGGTGATCAGCTGGAGCATGAAATCCGACAGGAAAACATTTGCTAAAATGTATTGTGATTTCTACAATACAGATCTCAGACAAACGATAAAAAATATACAATGTCCTTCTCTCATTTTATTAGAATCTTTTTTTGTTAATTTAAAACCTGTGATTGAGGATCAATATAAAAACTTAAAAAACGCCAATATGCAATATGCTTCCAAAGGACTTCACTTCATCATGTATGATGACAAAGACTGGTATTTTAATCAACTGAACAACTTTTTATCTTCAAAATAATGGCATTTGAAGAGATTTATGAAATGTACTGGCAGAAAATATTCCGCTTATGTATGGGATATATCAATGATCCTGAACTGGCTCAGGATCTCGCCCAGGAAACTTTTATCATCGTATGGCAGCAATTACCTAAATTCCGGAATGAATCCGCCATCGGCACATGGATATTCAGAATTGCTTCCAATAACTGTCTGAGACAAATTGAAAAAGAGAAGAAGTTTGCAAAATCCGACCTGCCTGTTAATCTGGAGGAAAAAAAACAGGAATCTATGGAACCGCAAATCCAGCTGCTTTATCAATTCATCTCTGAGCTTCCCGAAACAGAAAGAATTATCATCTCTCTGGAGCTGGAAGAAGTAAAACAAACAGAAATTGCCAATATTACGGGATTTTCCGAATCCAATATCCGGGTAAAAATTCACAGGATTAAAGAAAAATTAACGCAAAAGTTTAAAGAAAATGGATACTAATATAGATTTCAAAAATATCTGGAAACAACAGACATCCAATAAGCCCAATATGGAAGAGCTTTTGGGGAGACTGAAAAAATTTAAAAACGAAAATCTTCGTAAATTAATCATCACCAATCTCCTTCTGACTGCCACCTCTTTATGTATCGGCTTCATCTGGTATTACTATCAGCCGCAAATGATCACTACAAAGCTTGGAATCATACTGGCCATATTAGCTATGGTTATTTTTCTTGTTGTTTACAACAGGCTGTTCATGACTTTCTATACAATTGATAATACACAGTCTAACAGCGGATACCTTCAGAGCTTATACACGGTAAAAAGTAAGCAGAAATTGATGCAGACCACTATGCTGAATGTCTATTTTATCCTGCTGTTCACAGGAATCTGTCTCTATATGTATGAATATGCCTCAGTAATGAAATTATCTTCAGCGGTCATTGCCTATGGGCTTACTTTTGCATGGATCGCCTTTAGCTGGTTTTATATAAGACCAAAAACAATTAAAAAACAACAGGAAAAACTTCACGGATTAATCAGTAAATTTGAAGAAATAAATAATCAATGTAAAGAATTATGAACTCTTCCGATCATAAAAACCATTGGGAAACCGTATACGAAACAAAAAACCCTGAACAGGTAAGCTGGACTCAGGAGAAACCTCAGACATCTCTTGATTTTATCCATTCATTTGGACTGGGAAAAGAAGCTAAAATTATTGATATTGGTGGTGGAGACAGTAATCTTGTAGATTTTCTTCTTGAAGAAGGTTACGAAAATATTACCGTACTTGACATTTCGGCAAAGGCCTTAGAGAAAGCCCGGCAAAGGCTGGGTGATAAAGCGGACAGAGTGAAATGGATCGCTACAGATATTACCACATTTGAACCTACGGAAAGCTATGATATCTGGCACGACAGAGCTGCTTTTCATTTTCTAACAAGTCCGGAACAGGTGGCTAAATACATTGATATTACAGAACAAAATATCAACGGATTCATGGTCCTTGGAACTTTTTCCAAAAACGGCCCCACCAAATGCAGCGGACTGGATATCCGACAATATGATGAAGAATCGCTGTCCGAAACATTTAATGAAAATTTTGAAAAAATAAAGTGTATCACGGAAGATCATACAACGCCTTTTGATACCACTCAGAATTTTGTTTTCTGCAGTTTTAAAAAAATTTAAAATTTCATCAGCCGGACGCTGGCTTTTAAGATATACAATTTTGCCACGAATACACTCTAAAACATTCATGTATTCGTGGCAAATTATAACTGATATAGGGCAATACCGGGGAGGGAAAGAATCTTCTTCCGGATTATAATTCTTTCTCTTCTTCCATTTCCACTTCATGACGCAGCTGAGCTTTGTATAAAGTCGCATAATATCCGTTTTGATCCAGAAGATCAATATGTTTTCCTTCTTCCACAATTTTACCATGTTCCATCACAATGATTTTATCTGCTTTTTCAATGGTTGAAAGCCTGTGGGCAATGATGATGGATGTTCTGTTTTTTGTAATTTTTTCTGTAGCTCTCTGGATCAGTTTTTCACTTTCGTGATCAATAGAGGAAGTCGCTTCATCCAGAATCAGAATCTTAGGATCAGACAAATAGGCTCTAAGGAAAGATAACAACTGTCGCTGTCCTAAAGAAATGGAAGAACCCCTCTCACTCACAACATAATCATATCCTCCGGGAAGCTGTTCAATGAATTGATCTACCTCAATTTCTCTGGCTCCTGCTTTTATTTTATCCAATGTAATGCTTTCATCTCCAAAGGCAAGATTTTCAAAAATACTTCCATGGAAAAGAAAAACATCCTGTAATACGACACCAATATGGCTCCTCAGATTGTAAAGTTCATAGTCTTTCAGATTGACATCATCAATCCGTATGTTTCCAGAATTGATATCATAAAGCCTTGTAATAAGGCTGATAATTGTAGATTTTCCGGCACCTGTCGCTCCTACGATAGCTACGGTTTCTCCAGGGTTTACTTTAAAATCAATACCTTTCAGTACTTCCTGCTTTTCATCATAAGCAAAATGCACTTTTTCGAATTCTATTTTCCCCGCAAAATGGTCTTTTTTCACAGTTCCGGTATTGGGCATTGAGTTTTCTTCATCCATTAATCCCAATACTCTTTCGGCACCTACAATACCTCTCTGGATATTATTGAAGCGGTCTGCAATTTGTCTTAACGGTCGAATCAGCATTGAAATATACTGAATAAAAGCGATAACAACCCCTGCACTGATGGTAATATACCCTCCGTAAAATAAGATGAAGCCGATAAAAAGTGAAGAAATAAGCTCCACAACAGGGAAAAATAAAGAGAATATGAAAACAGTTCTTAGCAGCGCTCCCTTTAAAGTAATATTAATATCGTCAAATTTCTTAAATTCTGAGTCCTGTCTGTTGAACACCTGGATAATAGGCATTCCTGCCAATCTTTCCTGAACAAAAGAGTTTTGGGTAGACGTCCAGTTTCTCTCATCACCAAAGGCTTTTTTAAGTCTTTTCTGAAAAAACCGGGTAATAACAACCATTAAAGGTAAAATAGCTAAAGTAATATAACTGAGGTGAACATTGGTACTGAACATCATGATCAATACGAATATAATTCTCAGTATATCTCCGAAAACCATCAAAAACCCATCGGTATATACCGTTGCAATGGTTTCCACATCCCCTACCGCACGGGTTACCAACTGCCCGATCGGGGTTTTGTCAAAAAAAGACGTTCTGAAATAAATAAGCTTGGCATATAATCTTTCTCTGATATCACGAATCACATTCTGTGAAATAAAATTGGAAAAATAAACCAGGAAAAAATTTAAGACTGTTTCCGCAAACACCAGTCCCACCAGAATGTAGATATGCTTCATCATTAAAGCTTTATCTTTAAGCTTTGTGATATCAATATCTACCACCTTCATGGTAAGATACGGTCTGTAAGTAGAAACGATTGAAAGGATGATGGAAATTACTAAAGTAAGGATGAACCAGGAACGAAATTTCATTCCGATAAAGAACAGCCTTTTTACAATTCCCCAGGTATCTTGTTTTTTCATTGTTCGGATCGAAGAATAGAATTAAAATAAAATTCTATGCAAAAATAATACTTTATAACCGGACTGGCTTTAGAACTTTTGCAAATCGTCATAGAAAATTTCAGATACCTGTCATTTACAGAATGAATATCTTTTGCCAGGTAAAGGCAGCTCCTTATGTTACTTTTTTCACTGATTTTCAGAAGGCTCCCCTATCTGATCTATTTCAAAGGCAGGTTTTTGAGGGTTTTCTTTTTTAATTTCTTTTCAAGAAACTGATCAATTCCCTATACTGCAATAACGGATATCAACCAACTTACAAGATGAATTGCAGAAAATCCCGTATCGCTTACACGATCAAGAGATTCAGGATCGGCGATCCTTACATACACTCCATAACTAAAGCTTAAAAAGAGTTGTATCCCCAGATAAATTCCAATAGCTAAAAGGCTATACTGTCATTTTATTTTTAGTATTTTAAAATTCGTAGCCTACATCTACAAGATACAGTCCATGAGCAGGAGCTGAAGTTCCTGCTGCATTACGATTTTTATCTTCAATGACTTTACGCAGGTCCTCAGGTTTTATTTTTCCGGTACCGATCTCTACCATTGTTCCAACAATAGCGCGAACCATATTCCTGAGAAAACGGTTGGCAGAAACGGTAAATATCAGTTCTGTTCCGTTTTGCTCCCATTCTGCTTTATACATTTTACAGATATTGGTTTTATTGTCGGTTTTTAATTTAGCAAAACTTGTAAAGTCTTCATATTCAAATAAAATTTTACAGGCTTCATTCATTGTATCAATATCAATCGGCCTCTTCCAGTGCTGCCATGCAGATTCCTGAGTAAAAGGATTTTTCGACAATGAAATATAATATTCATATGTTCTGTAGGTAGCATCAAAACGGGCATGAAAATCATCCTTTACCTTAAAAATCCTGTGGATGGAAATATCGGGTGGCAGAAAACTGTTTAACCTCCTTGGAAGCTCGTCACTCACCTCCTGTCCGGTATCAAAATGGGCAAATATTTTTTTTGCATGAACTCCGGTATCCGTTCTTCCGGCCCCTGTTGTTTTAATTTCTTCTCGTAAAATGGTGGAGAGTGCTTTCTCCAGTTCTTCCTGCACGGAAATAGCATCCGGCTGTATCTGATAGCCGAAATAATTCTTTCCGTTGTAAGAAAATTCAATAAAGTATCTCAATGTATTGTAATAACTCCACAAAAATACTTTAATTTAACGAAATATTTGTTGAAAAGTCTTTGAGAATATTATACCAAATGCTTATGAAAATTACTATTTTTGCAATCGTATGAAAAGATGGTACCTTTATCCTTTTTCCCTCGGCTATCATTTGGTAACGGGTATCCGAAACACAATGTATGATTGGGGAATTTTTAAGTCAACAAAATTCAAAACACCGATAATCAATGTTGGTAATCTCTCTGTGGGCGGAAGCGGAAAATCGCCGATGGTGATGTACCTTGCCCAGTTTTTATCCAAACATTACAGAACCGGAGTCCTGTCACGAGGCTACGGAAGATTGACAAAGGGGTATGAGGTAACCAATTATGACAGCAACTATAAAATGGTGGGCGATGAAGCAATGCAGCTTTTTGAACGTTTTAAAAACCGTTTTGTGATCGCTGTTTCGGAAGAAAGAGTACCGGGTGCTAAAAAAGTAATCGATGATATGGATCTGAATGTACTGGTATTGGATGACGCCCTGCAGCACAGAGCTATTAAAGCCGGATTCAACATTCTGATGACTGATTTTAATGATCCTTATTTTAAAGATTATCTTCTTCCTGCCGGAGATCTCAGAGAATCCAGATCAGGAGTAAAAAGAGCAGATATTATCATGGTCAGTAAATGCCCTGATGAGCTTACTGAAGAAACAAAACGTTATTATATTTCAAGGATCAGACCTTCTTATAACCAAAAAGTGTTCTTTTCATCCATTGGTTATGACGAAAATGTATACGGAAAAGATAAAGTGCTTCCTGATAACAATCTGAATTATTACGATATATTACTGATAACGGGAATTGCCAATCCTAAACCGCTCCTGGAACACCTGGCCAAATTCTCAAAGAGAGTAAAGCATTTAAAATTCAGAGATCATCATAATTTCACGGATGATGATATTAAAAAAATCCTTGCGGAATATAAAAAATTAGGGGAATATAAACTGATATTAACCACAGAGAAAGATTACGTTCGTCTGAAAACTTTTGACTATCTTAGAGAAATTGTTTACTACTGGCCTATCAATGTACTTATTGATAAAAAAGAAGAATTCAATCAAATCATCTTAGATTATGTTAGAAAAAATTAAAGAGACTGCGGATTTTATCAGAAATATAATCCATGAAACTCCTGATTTTGCTGTTGTTTTAGGATCAGGGCTGGGAGAATTGCAATATGAAGTAGAGCCTGTTCATATCTTAGAATACAGAGACATTCCTAATTTCCCCCAAACAACAGTAGCGGGACATAGCGGAAAATTAATCTACGGAATACTGGAAGGTAAAAAAGTACTGATGATGAGCGGCCGTTTTCATTATTACGAAGGCCATTCTATGGAAACTGTAACGTTCCCCATTAGGGTTTTTCATCTGCTGGGAATCAAAAATCTTATCCTTTCGAATGCCTGTGGCGGAGTAAATCCTGCCTTTAATGTGGCAGATGTTGTGATGGTAAAAGATCACATCAATATGATGCCCGAACATCCGCTTCGGGGAAAAAATATCGATGAACTAGGACCGCGCTTCGTAGATATGAGTGAGCCGTACAGCAAAAAAATGATTGCTGTAGCGGAACAGGCTGCTGCCGAAAACAATATAAAAATCCTTCAGGGAGTGTATGTAGCCTTGCAGGGGCCAACTTTTGAAACTCCTGCCGAATACGGGATGATCAAAGCTATTGGTGGTGATATGGTAGGTATGAGTACCGTTCCCGAAGTCATCGTTGCCAGACACATGGCAATGAATGTATTCTGTGTGTCTGTGATTACAGATCTCGGCGGACCGGACATAGCCTTTGCTGTTTCTCATGAAGAAGTTTTAAATGCCGCCAACAAAGCAATGCCTAATGTGATCACCATCGTCAAAGGTCTGATCAGGAATTACTTATAATATCAAAGATTGTCTTACGCTTAATTCACGTTTATTCCTGACATCCGTGGCTTATAATCATGTGTTTGTATTTTAGCCCCGTCAATACTATAGAAAGAGTAGCCCGACGATGTGGATAATTCGCCGTTATAGAATTTTTCGATTGATCAATTTTCCTCCTCTTCAATTGCAATTCATTGTTTAGATTTGTATAAATGAAATTGTACAAAATGAAAAAGTTGTTATTAATTTTTATGATGGGTATTTTCGGATTAGGTTATTCACAAAAAGTACCGACTGTCCTTAAGACAGGTTTTTCTAAAGAAGCTTTAAAACAAAAGCTGGAAGATGAAGACGGAAAAAGTATTACCATTCAACAAATTCTTAACCAGTATAAAGGAAAAATTGTAGTGATCGATTTTTGGGCAGGATGGTGCAGAGACTGTTTACAGGCACTCCCAAAAGCTGAAGAATTAGAAAGAAACAATCCCAATGTGAACTTTGTATTTCTATCTCTGGAAAGATCGAAAGAAGGCTTTGATAAAAGTCTTGATAAATTTAACATGAAAGATAAGGATAACTACTGGTTCGCATCAGGATGGAAAAATGATTTCAACAATTATGTGGATCTTAACTGGATTCCGAGATATATGGTGATAGACCAGAAATCCTCCATTGCCAAATATTATGCTATTTCTCCTGAAGACCCTGAGATTCAGCAAACCATAGACCAGCTTTTAAAAAACAATTAATTTTTATCTACAATAAAATTACGGTACTCCTATAACACCATGATTACAAGAAAAGCTACAGTACAGGATTTAGATATTCTTTTAGAATTCGAACAGGGAATAGTTTCAGCAGAAAGGCCTTTTAATAGTACACTGATTGATGGAGAAATCCATTATTACGACCTGAGTCATTTTATCAAATCTCCGGATGCGATTTTAGTTATTGCTGAAGAAAACAATGAAATCATAGGCTCCGGTTATGCACTGATTAAAAAGCCGGAAAAGGATTACTATACATTTGAAACCTATGCATATCTGGGCTTTATGTATGTAAAACCTGAATACAGAGGAAAAGGAATCAACAGGCTGATTACCGATGAGCTGATCGGCTGGGCGAAATCCAGAGGAATTACAGAAGTAAGACTGGACGTATATGCTCAAAATGAATCTGCTATCAAAGCCTATGAAAAGGCAGGATTCGAACCTCATCTTCTTACCATGAGACTGAAATCTTAAAAAAGCGGACTGAATTATTTTTAACACAGCAATTACTGCTTTCCTTCAGCTTCCGGCTTTCCTTCTTTAAAATAATTTACTATAAATAAAGGAATCCATATCTTTGTGATATGGATTTTTTGGTGCCTCTTCGTAAAATTATTCACGTAGACATGGACGCATTCTATGCTTCCGTGGAGCAGCATGATAATCCTTCGCTTAAAGGAAAGCCTATTGCAGTAGGAGGCCAACACCGTGGCGTGGTAGCAGCAGCCAGCTACGAAGCCAGAAAATTCGGAGTTCGTTCAGCGATGCCCAGTAAAACGGCCAAAGAGAGATGCCCTCATCTCATTTTCGTTCCGCCCCGCTTTGCCCGATATAAAGAAATCTCAAGAACAATACGGGAAATTTTCTATGAATACACCGATCTGGTGGAACCTCTGTCGCTGGATGAAGCTTATCTGGATGTCACCGAAAATAAAAAAGGGATGGATTCAGCCAATCTTATTGCCAAGGAAATACGCCAGAAGATATTTGAACAGACAGGATTAACTGCTTCTGCAGGGATTTCAGTCAATAAATTTCTCGCAAAAGTAGCCTCTGACATTAATAAACCCAATGGACAAAAAACAATTCATCCGGATAAAGTGGAAAACTTCCTGGAAGAATTACCTGTTGAAAAATTTTATGGTGTCGGAAAAGTTACCGCCAACAAAATGTTCAGTTTAGGGATTTACAAGGGAAAAGATCTGAAGAAAAAGTCGCTGGAAGAACTGGTAAAATTTTTTGGAAAGTCTGGTAAGCACTATTACAATGTAGTACGCGGGATCCATACTTCAGAAGTGAAGCCTCATCGCATCCAGAAAAGCGTAGCCGTAGAAAGAACTTTTTTTGAAGACCTTTTTGATGAGCAGCAGATCAATGAAAAACTGGAAAGTCTCAGCCAGGAACTTCATCAGCGGCTACAGAAAAATAACATTCTTGGAAGAGCTTTAACCTTAAAAATAAAATATAAAGATTTCTCTCTTTTTACAAGAAGTATTACCAGAGAAGATTATTTCACCTCACCGGAACAGTATTTCAGTACAGGAAAAAAACTCTGGGAACTGCGCCCTTACGATAAAGCGGTCCGTTTATTGGGACTCTCTCTGTCTCATCTTAATACAGAAGAAAAAAAACAAATTTCCGTTCAACTAAAAATTCCGTTTGAAGAATTTGAAAATTAACAGGTCGTATTTTTTCACTATCTTGTATCCACCAAATCTTCAAATATATGAACCCAACAATGATTCAGTTTTTCCACTGGTACTCTGAAGGGGATGGGAAATTGTGGAAAGAGGCTGAAACGCAAGCCGCCTATCTGGCACAACTGGGCATCTCTTCCGTATGGTTTCCTCCTGCTTATAAAGGAACTAGTGGCGGATATTCCATCGGATATGATTCTTATGATCTTTATGATCTTGGAGAATTTGATCAGAAAGGTACTATTCCCACAAAGTATGGCACTAAGGAAGAATATATCAAAGCCATCAAAGCACTAAAAAAAGAGAATATAGAAACCATTGTGGATATTGTTCTGGGACATAAGGCCGGAGGTGATGAACTGGAAAAATTCAATGTAGTAAAAGTAGATGAAAACAACAGGGAAAAAGTAATTTCTGATGTCATCGAAATAGAATCTTATACCAAATTCACATTTCCCGGAAGGGGTAAAAAATATTCCGATTTTGAATGGAATTTCACCTGCTTCAGCGGAGTGGATTATGCTGAAGGCATGGAATCCCATATTTATAAAATACAGTCCGAATATGGCGATGACTGGGAAGAAATGATTCATGATGAGAAAGGCAATTATGATTATCTGATGTATAATGATATTGAGCATCGGAATCCCTTTGTACGGGAAGAACTCAATACCTGGATAAAATGGTATTTTGATCAGACCGATTTTGACGGGGTACGACTGGATGCTCTCAAACATATTTCATTTGATTTTTATAAAGAATGGGTTACCCTCCTTCGCTCGAATTCGGAGAAAAATATTTTTGCAGTAGGCGAATACTGGGCTCCGGGATACCTTCATCTTCTTCAGAAATATATCGACGTAACGGAAGGCTGTATGAGTCTCTTCGATAGTTCTTTACAAAATAATTTTCATAATGCTTCCAAAGAAGGAGCTTCCTATGATCTGAGAAGAATTTTTGATGATACATTAACCCAGGCTGATCCGCTACATTCGGTGAGTATCGTAGCCAATCATGACACCCAACCCCTACAGGATCTTGAAGCTCCCGTGGAGCCCTGGTTTAAGCCCATTGCTTATGCTCTGATCCTTCTGAGGCAGGATGGCTACCCCTGTGTATTTTATCCTGATTTATACGGCGCTCACTATGTGGATAAAGACAAATCCGGAAATGATCAGGAAATATTCATGCCTAAAATAGATGGTATTGAAGAACTTTTAAAAGCCAGGAAAGAGTATGCCTACGGAGAACAACGGGACTATTTTGAGGATGCGAACTGTCTTGGATGGATCCGTGAAGGTGATGAGGAACATTCCGGATGTGCTGTTGTTCTCAGTAATAAAGATGCCTACAACAAACCTATGGAAATGGGAAAAAAGTATTCCGGAAAAAAATTCAAAGATGTCCTGAAAAGATCCGAAGAAAAAGTAACCATTGATGAAAACGGCTGGGGAGATTTTCCGGTTCCTGCAGGAAATGTCAGTGTATGGATTACTGAATAAAATAAAAGCGTACATAATCATGTACGCTTTACTTTTTTTATGATGCTCTTACTAGCATTTAATGCCACGACAGCTCCATAAATCGGCAGCCCATTCACAGCAATAGTTGTCTTCGTTATAAAAACAGCATATTCTGTCTCTGATGATGATTCCTCCTTTTAAGTGTTTAAGTTCCTGTCTGTTTACTTTTCTTGCGTTTTGAAGTTGTGTTGTTTTCATAGTTATTTTATTCCTGATTAAATGTTAAATAGTAATTAAAAATAGCGTACTTCTTTAGAGACCGATTTCCTGTGAATATATGCTCAACCCATTGAGTATATTGATTTAACAATAAATATTCTGGCAGTATCTTATATCACGGACCCATTCACAACATTCATTGAATATATTATAGCTGCAGCAGATTCTTTCTCCAGCAGCACCTGCCTTTAAAGTCTTAAGTTCCTGGCGGTTGATTTTCCGCACATTTTCATGAGTTTTGGTTTTCATAGTTAAATATTTTCGAATTTGATATCCTAAATATAATCAAAAAATATCAATTATAATTGATAATTAACTAAAAAATAAAGAAATAAAACACTTATTCCACAATGAAATTTAAACCTACAACCCGATTTATATATATTTTATTAATCCTCTATTTTCTGAATTTTTAAAATTTCAGGCCGCGGTGACTGGTCGGAGATTTTTCCGGTCCTGGCAAATTCCGCCCAGAGCGCTCTTAATTTTTTACCATTCTCCTGAATAGTATGCCATGGAATATTTTTTAACATGGCAGAAGATGCCCATGCTTTTTCATTTCCAAAGATCAGAGGAAGATCGATACAATGAGAGGCTCCGATAGGATTATCTTTTAATTGGGAATGAATTCTGAACAAATAAATATTCCCTCCGCCTTTTGCATAATTTTCGGCAAATTTCCGGGCCGGCGCACCATAGATCGCGGCTGTTGTTTTTTCAACCGTTTTATCCAGAATCTTCAATCCTAAGCCCTTGCCTAAATATTTATTTAAAGCTTCTGATGTCTTAAGATAAAAAGCCGTTTCATCATTATTGAACCCTATCAATACATCATATTTCTTTGCAAGAGCTCTCCATTTCTCATTGGATTCTTCTTCTTTACATAACGGGGGAAACCCGTACTGGATGCCAAAAGGCATTGCTGCCTTCAGCCCGTATTTTATGACAGAGGGCACCAGTTTTCCATACTCATCCATCATTTTCAGAACATCTTTCTCTTCTTTCAGCACTTCAGTTTTTTTCAAAAACTCTGCAGACATTTTCTGTCTTTTATGACGTAATCCCAGCGGTGCACTCTGAATAATCACTCGTTGAAACAAGTCACCCACCCCTTCTGAAATCATGAGATGTGCAATCGCATCCCCGCCTGAAGACTGCCCCAAAAGGGTAATATTTTCGGGATTTCCACCAAAGTCTGCAATATAAGCTGTAACCCACTTCAGCGCTTCAATCATATCGAATAACCCAAGGTTGGGCGGCCTTTTTTCATCACCTCCTAAAAAACCAAAGAGTCCCAGCCGGTAAGAAACCGTGACAATAATAATATTCTGCTCTCTTACCCACTCAGCCGGATCTGCAGTAGGAAGATCTCCACATCCTATTTCATGGGACCCCCCATGAATCCAGACAATGACTGGTAATTTTTCATCTTCATTGTGGGTTTCAGGCCGGGTCACGGAAAGATACTGAGTAGATTCATCAGCTTGAAAGCTATCGACATCGGTAACTCCGATCATCTTTTCCACAAGCGGGCTTAATGCCTGTGGACAAACCGGAGTTTTATCCGGAAAAGTAATATCAGAAACAGAAGGCTCTGCCGGAACAGGTTTTTGAAATCTTTCAGAATGAGCATAGCGGATGCTCTTCGCTTTGATAACACCATTTTCCTTCAGGGCTATAATTCTTCCGAAACGGGTATTGAAGGTATAAGTATCTTTAGGTTGTGATTTCATTGGTGGTGACTACAAAACATTGTTCCTTAAAGGTAGCCTGTTTTTTGATACCAAGAAATAATTATCCACAAAATATCTATTGATCAGAATTCTGATTATCTATCGGTGTTAAATATCTCAATTCAGGATTTTATACTCGCTTGGAGAAATGCCGACTTTAGTTTTAAACAGTCTGGTAAAATGCTGTGGATACTTAAAACCAAGATCATAGGAAATCTCACTGATTGACTTTTGCTGATCCAGAATCTGTTCCTTTGCAATATCAATTAATTTATTGTGGATAAGTTCCTGTGGGGAAATTCCCAGTTCTTTTTTAATCAGGTCTCCGAAATAATTGGCGGAAAGATTCAATTTTTCGGCAAAGTAGTTAACCATCGGGAATCCGATATTCCTGGGATTTTCAGATTTTAAATAGTCATCGATAAGGCCTTCGAATTTACCGATCAGGCCCTGATTGATATGATCCCGGGTAATAAACTGGCGGTCGTAGAAACGCATACAATAATTTAAAAACAACTCAATATTGTTTACCACTAAGGACTTGCTGTGTTTATCAATCGGCTGCTCAAGTTCCAGTTTAATATTTTTAAAACATTCCAGCACAATTTCTCTTTCTTTTTCAGAAAGGTGTAATGCTTCATGTACATCATAGGAAAAGAAGGAATAGTCTTTTATATTTTTCCCCAGATTGGTTCCTTTCAGCAAATCAGGATGAAAAATCAATGCAAAACCTGCAGGCTGAACATATTTATCTTTATTATAAATTCCATAAGTCTGCCCCGGAGCTATAAAAACCAATGTTCCCTCCTGATAGTCATAGCTGTGTTTACCATACAACATATCTCCGCACATCACATCCTTCAGAAAAACGGTATAGAACCCGAATTTTCTTTTATACTGGCAGATAGGATCGGATTTGGAAAAGTCGATAATACTGACCAGGGGATGTAAAGTTTCATGATTGGCCATTTTATTATATTCCGACACCGTATTATAAATTTCAACCTTCTGATTTTCCATGATGTACATATTATGAATAGTCAAAATTACCACTTTCCCGGAGAACATATATAAGGTCTGTAAAATTGGTAAGTAATTCGGTAATCTGTATAAGCTTTGTTTGTCCGAAAGTTTCGAATTTTGTATCGTTATGGAAACTTTTAATACCAGCATTTTTCCGAAAGGAGAAAAAGCACCTTCCGAATATTTTTTCGGAGGAACAGCTTGGGTACATCTTTTAAAACCCAATGAAGATGAACTGAACTGCCAGATTGGAAATGTCACTTTCGAACCCGGATGCAGAAATAACTGGCATTCTCACGGGGGTGGCCAGATTTTGATCGTTACTTCAGGAAAAGGCTTTTATCAGGAAAAAGGCAAACCTGCACAGGCTTTACACCCCGGAGACATTGTGAATATTCTACCTAATATCATCCACTGGCACGGGGCAGCTCCGGACAGTGAGTTTACGCATATAGCCATCAATCCCAATACGCAGAATGGAATTGTGAATTGGCTGGATCCCGTAACAGATGAAGAATATCTGAATTTATAAAACGGAGCATATTAACTTAAATTAATTAATCAAATGAGTACAACAACAGTAAAAGCTTATGGTGCAGCATCCACCACAGCAGATCTGAAAGAAATGAATATTGAAAGAAGGGAAATAACTTCTAAAGATGTAGAAATTGAAATCCTATATTGCGGAGTATGCCACTCTGATCTTCATACTGCAAGAAATGACTGGGGCGGAACCATCTACCCTGCTGTTCCGGGGCATGAAATCGTAGGAAGGATTACCCAAACCGGCAGTGAGGTGACTAAATTTAAAGTTGGTGATCTGGCAGGTGTCGGATGTATCGTAGATTCCTGCGGCCATTGTGATAGTTGTCAGCATGACCTGGAACAATATTGCTTAAACGGATTTACAGGGACGTATAACGGACATGACAAACATTTGGGAGGTCATACATTCGGAGGATATTCTCAGAAAGTAGTGGTAGATGCTCATCATGTTTTAAAAGTGCCTGAAAATCTGGATCTGGCCGCTGTAGCACCTCTTCTGTGTGCAGGAATTACAACATGGTCTCCCCTGAGACACTGGAAGGTAGGCCCGGGCTCTAAAGTAGCTGTTGTAGGATTAGGAGGACTAGGTCATATGGCGATTAAGCTGGCTAAAGGATTAGGAGCAGAAGTGACTTTATTTTCCAGAACTCCCGGAAAAACTGAAGATGCTAAACAGCTGGGTGCAGATCATGTCATTATCTCTACGGATGAAGAGCAGATGAACTCGGTAAAAGGGAAATTTGATGTGATTATCGATACTGTTCCTTATGTACATGACGTCAACCCGTATGTTGCTACTTTACATATCAACGGAACTCATGTTCTTGTAGGATACCTGGGCGGTCTTGAGCCTATCCTCAATACCGTTCCTATGATTCTGGGAAGAAAATCTGTAGCCGGTTCTGTAATTGGTGGTATTGCAGAAACTCAGGAATTGCTTGATTTCTGCGGCGAACACAATATTGTTTCTGAAATTGAACTGATCAAGATGCAGGAAATCAACGAAGCGTATGAAAGAATGTTGAAGAGTGATGTCAGATACCGCTTTGTTATTGACATGCAGTCTTTATAATTTTTTTATTTTCCAAATAAGATAAGCAGACTCTTCCAAGGGTCTGTCTTTTTTTGTTTTGAACGGGCTAAATCCTTATTCTATTGTTTTTTTATTGTATAACATTTTTTACAGTATAGGTATTTTTACATGGTATATTATGCCTTTCCATATCCTGAAATGCCCATTCGGCCATCGCATCAATCACAGCGCCAAGCTCCTGCCCTGCTTCACTCAGTTGATACGTAACATGCGGCGGAACTACAGGTTTTGCAGTTCTTATGATCAGGTTGTCCGCTTCCAGTTGTTTCAAATGCTGGATCAGCATTTTTTCGGTTACCGCAGGAATTGCTCTTTTCAGCTCACTGTACCTTTTCTCACCGGTGGCAAGGTTAAAAAGAATAATAGGTTTCCAGAAACCGCCAATTCTTTCCATCACGTACATTACAGGACAGTCCTGTACCACTTTTTTATTTTCCTGAATGGTTGAACTTTCTTTAATTGCTGTCATAAATCTACATACTTTAGGGTAAGTACTTGTATAAAAGTAAGTACAAATATAACTTTGTTCTCAGAAATAAAAAAATATTTATTATGAAAATGATCATCACAGGATCACTGGGAAATGTGGCCAAACCTCTAACACAACAATTAGTACATCAGGGACATGACGTTACCGTAATCAGTAGTCATGACTCAAGAAAACATGATATTGAATCATTGGGAGCAATACCCGCTATCGGATCTATTACCGACACCTCTTTTCTGACTCGGACGTTTGAAGGAGCAGATGCTGTCTTTGTAATGACTCCTCCTGCCATGACTGCAGATCATATTATCGACAGCACTATCCATATCGGAAAAAATTATGCAGAGGCTTTAAAGAACACCAATGTAAAACGTGCCGTCATGTTAAGTAGTGTAGGAGCAGCATCACCTGTAGGAACCGGACCTATCAGAAGCCTTCATCACATTGAAAAAATTTATAATGAAGTCGAAAATACTTCGTTTACTTTCCTGAGAGCAGGATATTTTTACACCAATTTCTTCAACGATATTCCGTTGATTCAAAATGCAGGAATCATAGGAGGAAATTATCCGGAAGACACCGTGATTCCGCTAGTTCACCCTTCAGATATCGCAAAGGCAGCAGCCGAAGAGCTTGTAAAGGATGAAGCGGGTAAAAACATCCGCTATATCGTTGGAGACATCCGGAAGGCATCTGACTTCGCGAAAGTTCTGGGGACTTCGGTAGAAAAGCCACAACTTCCATGGGTAGAGTTTTCTGATGAAGACAGCCTGAACGGAATGCTACAGGCCGGACTTTCAAAAGATATGGCAGAACTCTATGTTGAAATGGGAAGCGGAATGAAAACCGGAATAGTCCAAAAAGATTTTATCGAACATGGCTCTCCGGTTACGGGCAGTGTTCAACTGGAAGATTTCGCTAAAGAGTTTTCAACTCAATTTTAAATTTTATTTTCCAGGGTTTCATGACCTGTATATAAATAGTTTCGGCGCACCTTTGGTGCGCCGAAACTATTTAAAATTCTCTTTTTTTATTCTACTCTGACTCCGGATTATTTTTGTTCTTTAAGGGTTTCTTTCAGAACTTTCAGCTTTCCGTCAACAGGCTGATCTATTTTTAATCCTAAAATTTCAGTGACTAAAGGATATATATTGACGTTTTCAAACTCACCGATCACTTTATTGTTTTTGAATTCGGGGCCCCATGCAAAGAAGGTTGCCTTCATTTCAGGAACTGTTCTTGGATTATACCCATGTTTTCCGACAGATGTCTTTTTACCCTTTTCAAGAAATATTTTCGGAGCTTTGGGAATCAGAAGAATCTGCCCGATTCTGTTGTAGCTGTCATCTCTTGTGGCAAAATGCAGATATTTCGGAAGCTTTTTATCCAGATACACTTCATAATCATCTGTTTTATGCGCTTTTAATTCTTTATACACCGCTTTTACCTCATCCGGATTTTTAACATATACTCTCAGCAGAGTCTGGGAATTATAAAAATCAAATCTGTTTTTATCAAATAAGACGGCAGGAATTTCCAATGGAGTTCCGCCATCTACTTTAATCATCCCATGATCGGAAACAAAAATAAAATTGACATCTTTTAATCCTAAAGTATTAATTTTCTGAACCAGATCACCAATAGCCTCATCAATCAGATGAACAGCTGTTTCGGTTTCTTTGGCATCCGGACCGTAATGATGACCGCTTCCGTCTACTTCCGGGAAATATAATGAGATAAAATGTGGTCTTTTATCTTCCGGAAGTTTTAACCAGTTCACCACTTTTTCAACTTTTTCCAAAGGAGTAAATTTTTCGTGATAAGGATAATAATAAGTAGGTCTCATTCCTCCTGCATCACTTGCAGATCCCACCCACATTAAAGAGGCCGAAACCATTCCCTGTTTTTCAGCGAGTCCCCACAATGGAGTTCCGCCATACCAGCTTCCGTCCTCTGCATTTTTCTTACTGCTCATGGCATAGGCTTCTTTTCTCTTATAATCGTAGAAAAAATTATCTATCAGACCATGATGAGAAGGATAAAGTCCTGTGATCAGACTCCAGTGATTAGGAAAAGTAATGCTTGGATAACTCGGAATCATCGCTTCGGCTTTTACTCCGCTATTAGAAAGTTTCAGAAGATTTTCAGCCTTGTACTTTCTAGCATAATCATACCGGAAACCATCTGTTGAAATCATGATTACATAAGGTTTTTTCTGAGCTTCCACACTGTTCTGTCTTCCCGGAATCACTACCTGGGCCGTGTCAATATTTACCTGTTGTGCAAAAACCGTAAAGGAAATAAACAGCAGTAAAAAATGTATTCCTCGCTTCATTATTATTTAAATTTTTTGGCAAAGTTACACTCTATCCTTCTCCCTGAAAAATTAAAAATATTAAAAGTATATTAAAACACTTTTTTGATTAAAATTTTACTATCAATTATAAAAATCTTTTCATTTCAAATTGTGAGACCCAATTCTTAAGTCCTATTTTTTCCTCCAGAAACCTGCGGGTACTTTCAGAAACAGCATCTACATTATTAAAAGATACAGGCTGACCGTTGACCCCGTTTCTGACCGCTTCAAAAAGCCGGGTAGCAATTCCCTGATTTCTATCATTTTTATGCACTGCTATCTGATAAATTTTTCTGGCTACAGGATGGTAAATAAGATATCCAACCAGTCTTTCAGCCTGATAAGCTTCCAGCGTTAAAGTATCTTTCATATCCTCAAGTATAAAAACAGAACCTTGCCATGATGGTTCAACATCCCAGAAAGACTGAAATTTATCCCATTGAAACCCTTCTTTTTCTCTGATAATAACGTCAGATTCTTTTTTTACCGGGTTCATTTCACCGTGAAAGCACAACAATTTTCTGACAATGGAAAAGCCTAAATTTTGATAGGCTCTGATAGCCGGTTCATTTCCTACAATGACTTCAAGCATGAGCACATCCACTTTTCTTTCTTTTGGTAAAGACAAAATAAAGTCATACATTCTTCTTACCAGCCCTTTCCCCCTGCTTTCAGGAATTACCCCGGTGCCGGCATTGTAAATTATTCTCTTTCCGTTTTCTTCTTTTTCGGCACTTAAAATAAACCCCTTCAGCTGCCCTGCTTCAAATGCTCCCGCAGATAAGCTCAGATCTATTTTTTCAGCACTTATTTTTGAGATCAGCTGTTCTTTCGTCAGATGAAAAGGAACGATATAGTCAGAAAAAGAGAGATTAAAAACCGATAAAATATCTTCGGTATTCAGATGAGCCAGTGTTTTAAATTCCATTGATTATTCTTTTGATAAAATCGTATTTTACATTACCATTTTCTTCCAAGATCTTCTTTCCAGTCATATGGCATCAGTTCTTTTAAAGTGACAAAAACTCCGTTTTTCACTTCTATCACCGCATTAAGATTTTCTTTAGACAATTGACTCATCAGTTCTCTGCATCTGCCACAGGGCGGTACTGCATTTCCGTCATTATCAACCGCCACTACCGCTTTGATATGATGTTCACCGTTTTTCAGCATTTCAGCAACTGCACTATGTTCAGCACAAAATCCCATAGAACAGGCTGTATCTATACTGATTCCTGTATATACATTTCCTTGTACCGTTTCAATGGCAGCTGCTACGCCTCCATATTCTATAAAGCTATTCAACGTCTTGGGTTTTGCAAACTGACCGGCTATTTCCTTTAAATCATTTTTCATAGGTAAAAAATTATTTTTGATGTTCTGCATACCATTGGACAGCCTTCCGCTCTTCTCTTTTAATAAACGGATCTTTTGCTTCGTTATAATCATTGCCGTCATACCATTCATTTTGGCTCAGATGCTCTTTTAATTGCTGATATTCGTCTTTTATTTCGGGATGCGTACGCAAATAATCCCGAAATGCAATATGACGAGTCCAATGCTCAGAAGAAGTTGGAATGACATGGATATGGGCGATACGAAGTTTGTGATCATGAATTTTCTCAGGAATCTCATCATTATAATGAATAATTTCGGGCAAATCTAACTTCTGGGGCAGATCTATAAGCTTAATAAAGAAACGACGATAAGGCATATCTTCATTATATCTTTCATAATAAACATAGTCTTGTCCTTGTAGTAAAGATGGGATCTTATCCAGCTCCTCTTCATTCTTTACCCCGATCATAATATCAATAACAGGCTTTGCAGATAATCCTTCTACTGATGTACTTCCGATGTGTTCAATTCTTGGATTTAAAAAACCGATATTTTTTTCCAGTTCATTTTTGATAGATTCAAATTCTATTTTCCAGGAAGGATTGTATTTTTCAAAAGTAACTTTCATTGGCACCGGTTTATACACAAATATATAAAAATTACATCAATCCCTTTAGAATGAAGCTTTTCAAGGTTTTCTATCTATCCATAGAAAAAAACCTCTGAAAAATCAGAGGTATCAATTTAAAAAATCGTTTTATAAATTATAAATCCGACCTCTTAACCAACATCAATTAGAAATTGTATTTTTTTCTTTCTATCCTGAAATTTTCAGAATCTGTATTTCAGGTTTAGCCCGTAAAAGAAATACGCTTTATTCGGTCCCGGATTAAGATCCGTAGCCACTCCTTTAGGGTAACCACTACCGACATCGGAATCATTAATACTATTTCCTAAGAACAAAAAGGTATAATTGATCTGATTCGTAAGGTTATTCCCCATTACGTAAACATCTACATCCAGCTTATTAAAGGATTTTTTAAAGCCCAGTTTTGAATTCAGCAATCCAAAACCTTTTACAAGATTCGTATTATTAAAATCAGTGTACACATTCCCCAGATAATTATATGTATTAATAAGATAGAATCCTGGTTTTGTATAAATATCCAACCCAATTGCATATTTATTTCTTGGAACTCCTACTACCGTTTTATGATCATAGGTTTCTTTTCTTCCTGCAATGATTGTAGAAAAATCTTTATATTTTGTATCATAATAAGAAAGATTAACAAACGGAACAATTCTTTCAATAAAAGAATCATCTGTTCTGTATTGATATCCTAGACTGAATTCCAGACCCGTATTTTTCTGACTTCCCGTATTCGTCCAATATGTCAGATTAGGCGTACCCGGAACCACCAATTGGGTAAGTTTATCGGAATAATCTATTCTGAATGCAGAAAAACGGTAATCTAATTTCGTATTCAGCAGAAGCCCGTGAATACTGAAGTCTAACATCCTTGCACGTTCCGGTTTCAGGTCATCATTCACGGTATTAGTTGCCGTTATAAAAGAGGAAGCCGCCGTAGGAGAATTATATCCTTCACTATAACTCAGATTAAAAATCTGATGTTTCCACTCTTTTTGCAGTGCAAAATGAGGAGTATAAGCTACATCAAACTTTTTTTCAAATGACTGATCTTTATGTCCGGGAACCAGATTAGGTAATGCATAAAGATCTTTTCTGTCATAGTTCGTTCTATTAGCACTGATTCCGGCCAATAATGTAAGCCCCCACGGTTTATACGTAAGATAATCGATAGCAAAATAAGTAGACTGGTTATTATTGTATTTAAAATAAGAAGCTCCTCCTATTCCTGTTGTTTGTAACGGATCTGTCTCAGAACCTGTAAAACGATAACTGGAAGTAGTAGAAACGGAATTTTGTATTTCTGCACCAAAATCTAATCGGTTTTCAAAATCCTTGAAGTCATTCTTTAATGTAAACGTAGAGCGTAATCCTACATTCGGAGAGCTTGTAATACCATATGCTCCGGCAGAAATACTTTCCGTATTTCCGTTGTAATAGAACAATGTCGTGTAATTTCTCAAGTTAGAAGTAAGACTTACCGTATTGCTTAATCCCACCCTCGTCGACTTTATTTTCGTCCCGGAATTTTTACGGATATATGCAGGATTTCCGTTATCAATACCCGCATAATAATCATCATATGATATCTGACCTGAAGTATGCTCATAAGAATAAGCCTGGCTTGCAAAGAAACTTAACTGATCTTTTTTACTTAGTTTAACAGTACCGTTTATATTGAAAAAGTTTTTCAACCCACCTCCGTTAGGTCTGTATCCATCTGTTTCAAGATGCCCGTATGCTGCACTTACCGAATAATTTTCATCTGCTACATTCAGTTGTGTCCTTGACTGGAATGTCTTAAAGGCTCCAAACATTGCATTTTCTGAAACGGAAACGCCTTTAGTAAAATCCGGTCGGGTATAAAAACGTACTGCACCACCTACTCCGCCGCCATACATTGTTGCAGCAGGGCCTTTAATCACCTCTACATTCGTTACATATGCAAAATCAACATCATCCAGAACCGTAGTTCCGTCAGCTGATGTTAAAGGCATATTATTCCAGTATGCTTTCACCCCCCAGTTATTAAATTTCTGGTCATTTCCATATCCACGAACAACAAGTCTCTGGCCTCCGAAATTGGTTCTTTTGTCCACCTGAACACCCGGCATTGTTGATAATGTCTGATCAATAGCTGCGGGATTATTTCTGTTTAAATCTTCTTCAGAAAGCGTCTCTACAGACTGTCCGTGTCTTTTGAATTCTGCACGTTCCTGTTTAATTTTTTTTCTTCCCAGGATGTTTACCTCATCTATTGATCCTTCCTGTACCTGTGCATGAGCGATAGCGCAGCCCAACATTGCTGCAATACATATATATCTTTTCATTTAATTTAAAAAATTGTTACCATTAATATTATATTCTCTTTATGCCTGAATCCGGCTCGGGAGGAGGAATAATAATGGATGTATAATGTGTATTTTTTAAATAATGATAATGACCGGAATTTGTTTTAAAATAAGATGCATCAAAAAAAATGATTTCCTTATGAACCAGAACAGCAAAAAAATCAGATATTTTAAAAATATTTTTTCCATGTATAGGAAGATCAATCTGTCCCCGAATATGTATTCTTTTAACGGTGAGCTTTTTTGAAAAATCCAATACCGAATTAATAATGATATCTTTTTTATCAATATAACAGAGGTAATATTTTTTTCCATTGATCATATTGACTTTAATAACATCGTAAGAATACCCATGGAAGGTAAATTCTTTTTCTTCTTTCCACTCTGCTTCTGAGATCTCTTTTTCCGTAAAGCAGATTACCTCTGATTCTTTACACTTATTTCTTCCGATACTATATTGTGTTTTTTCATACAGTTCCCTTTTTAAGCAGGAAACAGCAGAATAGATCATATTATTAAATAACATGATCATCGGAACACATAAAAATATAAAGAATAGTTTTTTATTCAAAGAATGAGAAATATTAAGGAGCAAGCTCCCCGGAAGGCTCCACAGAAGTGAAGACCGGAATGTTTATTTTGTATGAAGTTTCGGATCCCTGTAAAGTATAGGTTATCCAATTGTCTTTTGGATTCAGATCCTGTGATGCATTGCCTTCTACGGAATTGCCTGCGGACCCTTGATCAGCAGTCACAGTTTCCCCACTGTTTTTAAAAGAATAGTTTCCTTTAATGATGATGGTATTTCCTGAAACAGTCTGGACAAAAGGAATGGTATTCCCTTCTGCTCTCAGGGCTTTCACTTTCATTATTTTATTATTCCTTTTTTTCAGTTTTATGGTATATATGATTCCTCTAACTCCTGCTCTTCCACCTGACCATATCGTTTTTTCAGCTGAAACCACAGATATCGTTTTATCCTGATATAAAGTAGATACCGGCATCCCGCAGGAGGCCAGTATCCAAAATAATATTAAAAATAATTGATTATTCATTTCTTAATCATCATCTCCTCCTACACGGCCTAATACCAGGTAATTTCCACTGTATACGATTTCCCCTTTCGATTCTGCCTTCAGGACATAATTTCCCGGAGTCAGCCTCTGTCCGAATTCTTCATCAGGCTTCACATTTTTCTTAGTATACACTACTCTTCCTGATCCGTCAAAGATAGTCACATCTACACTGCCATATTTAGAAGCATCAAATCTTAAATGAGAGATTCCTTTTGAAGGGTTAGGATATATTCTTGTCATATCTCTTTTGGATGGAGTTGTTTCCGCAGTGGCCAGGGTACTTGTATTCTGTGAGGTCCAGGCTCCTCTTCCGTAAGTAGAAACCAATACTGTTTTTGTAGAAGGTCTGTAATCTAAATTAGTGACTCTGACGTTTCCTACATTTCCTGACATTGCTGACCATGTTGGTGCTCCGGAAAGGAAATTCGTGGTTCCCCAAATTCCCATTTCTGTTCCTATTAACACCTCGTTAGCATCATCCGGATTTCTCAATATCGTTCTTACCGGCATATCCGGTAAATTACCTTCTTTATTCTGCCATGATGTTCCTCCATCAGTAGAATAGAATATATTGATGATATTGTAATTGGAAGCTGTTACAAGAAGTTCATTTTCATTCGCTCCGAATTCAATATCGGAAATAGTCCCCGTAACCGGTGTTGTTAATACAGCAGAAGTATATGCTGCTGTATTTGCATTGGTGATTTTAAACACTCTTCCCAGATTGGTTCCTACAAAAAGTGTTGTGGAAGCTGTTGTATAAGGAGAAACTTTTAGCCATGACACCTGTTCTCCCGATAATGCGGTTCCTACCGTAATCTGATTATTGGTAAATGATGCTGTAGTAGCTGTAGAAGACAGACCGCTTGTTCTGAAAAGCGTCAGTCCCGAACGGTAAGAATAGAAGGTATCATTGATTCTATCCAGCGCCAGTTCGTTAACGAAATGTCCTAAATTTCTGTTTGCAGAAGTTGTAATAATATAATTAGAACTTGAGTTCAGTATATAATGGCTGTTGTATACATAACTTGCAATTTCATAGGCATCCTGATCATCATATTCCGTATACATTCCGTCACCTCCTGTAGCAGCCTGGCTGGTAAGGAAATTATCGGCCTGAGGTACACCATACAGCCACCATGAGCCATTATCCTGTGCTCCGGCTAATAATTCTTCATCAGCAGGGTTTTTTGTCGGATTTAACATAGCACTGTAAAACTGCGTTACATTGTATCTTGTATTTCTTGCTGCAAAACCACCAACAGTACCTATCGTAGCTTTATTGGCTGCATAATAGATTCCGCCGTCATTTCCAAACATCATCTGCCCGGTAGCATAGTTATTGAATGGATTGAATACAATCGCGTGTTGATCTGCATGTACTGTGGAAACCTGTAAATTGGCCATATTGTTGTTATTAGACCATTTTGAGATTTGCGTCCAGCTCCCTGCCCCATTTGTAGATTTATACAAATCTACTCCTCCGATATACAAAGTATTATCATCCTGAGGATCCGCTGTAATCACAAGATCATAAAAAGACTGCCCTCTTGTAAAATCATTAGCAGGAATGCTTGTATCTGTAGCTGTTGGCAAAGTTATAACCGGAGCGGCATCATTCGTCGCCTGCCATGTCGTTCCTCCATCAGAGGATCTTGCAATTCTGATAGGCTCTCCTGTGGTTGCTCCCTGCATAAATGCGTAAATTTTATTCGCATTGGTCTTAGAAAGACAGAAATTAACTCTTGCTCCGGAATTTGCCACATTATATACCTGATTAAAAGTATCTCCGTCGGTAGATTTAAATATTCTTCCCCCTGAATCTATATTAGAAAATCGTGAAGATCTTGTAGAAATCCATATTGCATTATCAGATCCTATTTCTATCTGCTGAACAGAATATCCTGTTGTACTGGTTGTATTTGTTGTTGTATTTAATGCCAGCAAATTAGAGTTCTTAGTGAAAGTAGCACCACCATCAGTAGATTTGTATAGTCCTGCCTGGCTTAAACCCTGCCATCCATCATTGAATGAGATGCCGACATAAGAACCGCTTACTCCCGCATACACCTCAGAAACACCGTTATTATTTCTTACTTTAATATCATTAATATAAAAATTACCGTTTCTTACTCCTGAAGAAGAATAGGTTACCGGAATAGTAAAGATTTGTGTCCAGGTTACTCCGCCATCAGCCGTTTTCCAGATTCCGGATCCTACGGCATCAGCAGTCGGAGCTTCTCCGGTTCCTACATAAAATACCTGGTGATTATTGGGATCATAGGTAATGGATGAAACAGAAGTATTGGCCCAGAATGTACTCAATGGAGTCCATTCATTGGTACTTACGGAAGGATCCTGATTGACCCAGAGTCCTCCTGAAACACCTCCTGCAAAAACTCGTTTACCGGCAGGATCATTAGGATCGTACATAATGGCTCTTGTTCTTCCACCTACACTATACGGCCCTCTTTCAATCCATGGTTCATTAACGATTTTACCTGTAGCAGAACCGCTGTTAATAAAAGACATTGGCCCTTTGGGTGCATATTTACCTCTCTGGATGTCTCTATTTACTTTTGCCAGTCCTTCAAAGTTAGTTCTTCCTGTGACAGGATCCATTGTCCTTTTATAATCTTCTTCATTATACGGGTTCGGTGGAATTCCTGCGGACTTTCCGACTTTATGTGACTTTTTCAGCTCTTTATCATATTTAGCATACAAGTCCTGCAAATGTTTTTGATTATCCTTCAGTGTATTTTGCTGTGCAAACACCTGCGTACAGAATAATACTGCTGCAATGGGGTAGAGTTTCATATCCATTTCATTTTTTCGCAAATGTACTCAAGTTACACAATACAATAACATAATTTATCTTAAATACCTAGTAATTTATAATTAAAATGAATAAAATTATGAATAAAACATATTTTATCACTCATTAATGATTTGAGTAATTTTACACAGAAATATTGAGTTTATGGCATAAAAAATGCCCCTGCATTGCAGAGGCACTTAATTTATTGTAAAAAGAAATCTTACGCTTGTACGTTGTTTCCTCCTAATACGAAAGGCTCAACTTCTTTAATTTCTCCGAACTGTTGCTCATAATTAGCGATGTTCTGTTGAAGAGCGTTTAAAACTCTCTTAGCGTGAAGTGGAGCAAGAATTACTCTTGATCTTACTTTAGCTTGCTGTACCCCCGGCATTAATTGGATGAAATCTACTACGAACTCAGATGGAGAGTGGTTTACTAAAGCTAAGTTAGCATAGATACCAGCAGCTACCATTTCGTTTAATTCGATGTTGATGTTTCCGTCTTGTGGATTTTGATTGTTGTCCATTGTTATAAATTATGTTTTTAAAATTCGAAATTTGAGATTGTGAAAATATAAAAATAATTTCAAATCCCAAATTTCAAATCATTAATTTTAGTTAAGGTCTTCGAATTCCTTCTTAGAACCTACGATAACATTCTGATACTCTTTAAGACCTGTACCTGCAGGAATTCTGTGTCCTACAATTACATTTTCTTTAAGACCATTAAGATCATCTACCTTACCGGCAACTGCTGCTTCGTTAAGAACTTTAGTTGTTTCCTGGAATGATGCTGCAGACATGAATGACTTAGTCTGAAGAGCCGCTCTTGTAATACCTTGTAATACAGGAGTTGCAGTAGCAGGAAGAGCTTCTCTTACTTCTACCAGTCCTAAATCTTCACGTTTCAGTTTAGAGTTTTCATCTCTTAATTCTCTTGCAGTAATCATCTGACCTGGCTTGAATTCTTTAGAATCACCAGCTTCAACTACTACTTTAAGACCGAATACTCTGTTGTTTTCTTCCAAGAAGTCATACTTATGTTCAAGAGCTCCTTCAAGGAACTGAGTATCACCTCCATCAACGATAGATACTTTTGTCATCATCTGTCTTACGATGATTTCAAAGTGCTTGTCGTCGATTTTTACCCCCTGAAGACGGTAAACTTCCTGAATTTCGTTGACTAAGTATTCCTGAACGGCAGTTGGACCTTTAATTCTTAAGATATCTTCCGGTGTAATAGAACCGTCAGAAAGTGGAGAACCTGCTCTTACGAAGTCATTCTCCTGAACAAGAATCTGGTTGGAAAGTTTCACTAAGTAAATCTTTCTTTCTCCAGTTTTAGCCTCAACAATAAGTTCACGGTTACCTCTCTTAATTTTTCCGTAAGAAACTACCCCGTCGATTTCAGTAACAACCGCTGGATTTGAAGGGTTTCTTGCTTCGAATAATTCGGTAACTCTCGGAAGACCTCCGGTGATATCCCCTGCTTTTGCAGATTTTCTTGGGATTTTGATTAAGACTTTACCCGCCTTAATTTTTTCACCATCGTTAACCATTAAGTGGGCTCCTACCGGTAAGTTGTAAGCTTTTTGCTCAACTCCTTTAGAGTCTACTACTTTTAAGGTAGGTACGGCTTTCTTATTTCTAGATTCAGAGATTACTTTCTCTTCGAATCCTGTCTGTTCGTCAATTTCAAGTTGGAATGAAATACCCTGGATAATATCCTCGTATTCTACCTTACCTGAAGTTTCAGCAATGATTACCGCGTTATATGGATCCCATCTACAGATCGTATCTCCTTTTTTCACTTTATCACCTGGTTTTACAGATAATATCGATCCGTAAGGTACGTTAGCTACCATTAATGGAGTTCTAGACTCATTATCAGCAACTAATCTGAATTCTGTTGAACGAGAAACCACAACTTCTGCAGTATTACCGTTTTCATCTTCAGAAGTAATTGTTCTTACTTCATCCATTTCAACGATACCATCTCTTCTTGCAACGATAGATGGGTTTTCTGATACGTTTCCTGCAGTCCCCCCCTGGTGGAAAGTTCTCAACGTAAGCTGAGTACCTGGTTCCCCAATTGACTGTGCTGCAATTACACCTACCGCTTCACCCATGTGGATCACTTTACCGGTTGCTAAGTTTCTACCGTAACATTTCGCACAGATTCCTTTCTTAGCTTCACAAGTTAATGGTGAACGAACTTCAACTGCTTCTAATCCTGCCTCTTCAATTTTCTTCGCTAATTCTTCGATGATTACCTGATCTGCACTAGCAATTAGCTCATCAGATTCGGGATCATAGATATTATGAAGAGATACTCTACCTAAGATTCTTTCAGAGATTCTTTCAACGATCTCGTCATTTTTCTTAAGTGCGGTAACTTCTGTACCTCTTAGTGTTCCACAGTCGTCTTCTGTAACGATAACGTCCTGAGCAACGTCTACCAGTCTTCTCGTTAAGTAACCGGCATCGGCTGTCTTAAGAGCGGTATCCGCAAGACCCTTACGAGCACCGTGGGTAGAGATAAAGTACTCTAGAATCGAAAGACCTTCCTTAAAGTTGGCAAGGATCGGGTTTTCGATGATCTCCGCTCCGGTAGATCCGGCTTTTTGCGGTTTCGCCATCAAACCTCTCATCCCTGACAACTGACGGATCTGTTCTTTAGAACCCCTCGCTCCAGAGTCAAGCATCATGTATACAGAGTTGAAACCACCTTGGTCGGTTTTCATTCTGCTCATGATCATTTCAGTTAATCCGGCATTGGTGTTTGTCCAAACGTCGATTACCTGGTTATAACGTTCTGTATCGGTAATTAGACCCATGTTATAGTTGGCTCTAATTTCGTCTACAGTTTCAATTGATTGTGCAATCATCTGTTTTTTCTCAACAGGAACTACAATATCCCCTAATGAGAACGACAGACCTCCTTTAAATGCGTTTGAATACCCTAGGTCTTTCATGGCATCAAGGAACTTCACTGTAGTAGGGAAATCCGTATCTGCAAGAATCTTACCGATAACGTTTCTCAATGATTTCTTAGTAAGAAGTTCATTGATATATCCTACCTGCTTAGGGACAATCTGGTTGAATAAGATTCTACCTACAGAAGTTTCGATCAGTCTTATTACGATTTCTCCGTTTTCTTTAACCGGTAGTTTACATCTTACCTTAGCATTTAAAGAAACTCTACCTTCAGCATAAGCGATTTCCGCTTCTTCCGGAGAATAGAAAGCAAGACCTTCACCTTTTACTTTCATATCTTCTGTAGAGCTTAATTCTTTAGTCATGAAATAAAGCCCAAGAACCATGTCCTGAGAAGGTACCGTAATTGGAGAACCATTTGCAGGGTTCAGGATGTTTTGAGAACCTAACATCAATAACTGAGCTTCAAGGATTGCTTCTGGTCCTAACGGTAAGTGCACCGCCATCTGGTCACCATCGAAATCGGCGTTGAATGCTGTAGTTACTAACGGGTGTAGCTGGATTGCCTTACCTTCGATCATCTTAGGTTGGAAAGCCTGAATACCCAATCTGTGAAGAGTAGGTGCCCTGTTCAATAGTACCGGGTGACCTTTCATCACGTTTTCAAGGATATCATAAACTACGGGCTCTTTTCTATCAATAATTCTCTTTGCAGATTTTACTGTTTTTACAATCCCTCTCTCGATTAGTTTTCTAATGATGAACGGTTTGTAAAGTTCAGCTGCCATATCTTTAGGAATACCACATTCGTGAAGCTGTAAGTTTGGACCTACAACAATTACCGAACGCGCAGAGTAGTCTACCCTTTTTCCCAGTAGGTTCTGACGGAAACGACCCTGTTTACCTTTCAATGAATCAGAAAGTGATTTCAATGGTCTGTTTGATTCAGATTTTACTGCAGAAGATTTTCTTGTATTATCGAATAATGAATCTACTGATTCCTGAAGCATACGCTTCTCGTTTCTCAAGATTACTTCAGGAGCTTTGATCTCCAATAATCTCTTCAAACGGTTATTTCTGATGATAACTCTTCTATAAAGGTCATTCAAGTCAGAAGTTGCGAAACGTCCTCCATCCAATGGAACTAATGGTCTTAATTCTGGTGGGATAACAGGAAGTACACGCATGATCATCCACTCAGGCTTATTGATCATTCTTGTATTAGCACCTCTTAATGCTTCTACAACGTTCAATCTTTTTAAAGCCTCAGTTCTTCTTTGCTTAGAACCTTCGTTGTGAGCTTTGTGTCTCAAGTCGAAAGATAATGCATCAAGATCAATTCTTTTTAACAGATCTTCAACAGCTTCAGCACCCATTCTGGCGATGAATTTGTTGGGATCAGAATCATCAAGATACTGGTTTTCTACAGGAAGAGTTTCCATAATATCAAGATACTCTTCTTCTGTTAAAAATTCCATATGCTCAAAATCAGAACCGTCTAATTTTTTCGCAATACCTTGCTGGATCACTACATATCTTTCGTAGTAGATGATCATATCCAGCTTTTTAGAAGGGATCCCTAAAAGGTAACCGATTTTGTTCGGTAAAGAACGGAAGTACCAAATGTGAGCAATAGGAACAACAAGGTTGATGTGCCCGATTCTCTCTCTTCTTACTTTTTTCTCAGTAACTTCTACTCCACAACGGTCACAAACGATTCCTTTGTAACGAATTCTCTTATATTTACCACAAGCACATTCGTAATCCTTTACAGGACCAAAGATTTTCTCACAGAATAACCCGTCTCTTTCAGGTTTGTGAGTTCTGTAGTTAATAGTTTCCGGTTTTAAAACCTCACCTCTTGAATCCTGTAAAATAGACTCCGGTGACGCTAAACCGATGGTTATTTTATTAAATCTACTTGTTTTATTTTTATTTGACATTTTTTAGATTTTAGATTTTGGATTATAAATTTTGGATTACAAATTTTGAACTGATTCAAAATTCCACATACAAAATTTAAAATTATTCCTCAAGTCTTACATCAAGTCCAAGTCCTTGTAACTCGTGAAGTAATACGTTGAATGATTCCGGAATACCTGGTTCAGGCATAGACTCACCTTTCGCGATAGCTTCATAAGTTTTTGCTCTACCAATCACGTCATCCGACTTCACTGTCAGGATTTCTCTTAGAATATTCGATGCACCGAATGCTTCAAGTGCCCAAACCTCCATCTCTCCGAATCTCTGACCTCCGAACTGAGCTTTACCTCCTAACGGCTGCTGAGTAATCAATGAGTAAGGACCGATAGAACGTGCGTGCATCTTATCATCAACCATGTGTCCTAGTTTCAGCATGTAGATAACACCCACAGTAGCAGCCTGTGTAAATCTTTCCCCGGTACCACCATCATAAAGGTGAGTGTGACCGAATTTAGGAAGACCTGCTTTCTCAGTATATTCAGTGATCTGATCAAGAGTTGCTCCATCAAAGATTGGTGTCGCGAACTTCATTCCTAATTTCTGACCAGCCCATCCAAGAACTGTTTCATAGATCTGTCCGATGTTCATACGAGAAGGTACCCCTAGTGGATTCAATACGATATCTACTGGTGTTCCGTCTTCCAGGAATGGCATATCTTCTTCACGAACGATTCTTGATACGATACCTTTGTTACCGTGACGTCCTGCCATTTTATCTCCTACATTCAGTTTACGTTTCTTAGCGATGTAAACTTTAGCCAGCTTCATAATACCTGCCGGTAGCTCGTCTCCGATTGAGATTGCAAATTTCTCACGGTTTTTAACTCCCTGAATATCGTTAAATTTGATTTTGTAATTGTGAATCAATTGTTTGATCAATTCATTCTTATCAGCATCAACTGTCCAGTCTGAACCGCTAACGTTTACATAATCTTCCACTGAAGTTAATAACTTGTGAGTGAACTTCACACCTTTACCGATGATTTCTTCATCAAGGTCATTTTGTACCCCTTGAGAAGTTTTACCGCTTACCAGTGTATTTAATTTTTCAATTAAAGTATTTCTCAACTCGTCAAACTTAGCCTTGTAAGTGTTTTCAATTTCTTCAAGTTTAAGTTTTTCTTCAGTTCTTTTCTTTTTGTCTTTAATGTTTCTGGAGAACAATTTCTTGTTGATAACCACTCCTCTTAATGAAGAGTCCGCTTTTAATGATGCATCTTTTACATCACCGGCTTTATCACCGAAGATTGCTCTTAGAAGCTTTTCTTCAGGAGTCGGGTCAGATTCACCTTTTGGAGTGATTTTACCAATCATGATATCTCCAGGCTTCACTTCAGCACCGATTCTGATCATACCGTTCTCGTCAAGATCTTTAGTAGCTTCTTCAGACACGTTTGGAATATCAGCCGTAAGTTCTTCCATACCTAATTTGGTATCACGAACTTCTAGTGAATATTCATCTACGTGGATTGAAGTAAACCAGTCTTCACGTACCACTTTTTCGTTGATTACAATTGCATCCTCAAAGTTGTATCCTTTCCAAGGCATGAACGCTACTACTAAGTTTCTACCAAGAGCCAATTCACCTTTTTCGGTAGCATAACCGTCGCAAAGTACCTGTCCTTTTTCCACTACATCACCTACTCTTACGTTTGGTCTTAGGGTAATGGTTGTACTCTGGTTCGTTTTTCTGAACTTAGTAAGTTTATATGTTTTAGTAGCGGACTCGAATTGTACTAAATCTTCGTCTTCGCTTCTTTCGTATTTAATAACGATTCTGTCAGCATCTACGTACTCTACAGTACCTGTACCTTCAGCGTTAATTAAGATTCTTGAATCTCTTGCAACTTGTTGCTCAAGCCCTGTACCTACAACCGGAGCCTGCGGCTTCAATAAAGGAACGGCCTGACGCATCATGTTAGATCCCATCAATGCACGGTTCGCATCATCATGTTCCAAGAATGGAATTAATGAAGCGGAAATACCGGAAATCTGATTAGGTGCAACGTCGATAAGGTTCACCTGACCTGGCTCAACTACCGGGTAGTCACCATCTAGTCTTGCAATAATTCTGTCTGTTAAGAAATCTCCATTATCACTCAATTCAACGTTTGCCTGAGCAATCACCTTATCTTCTTCGTCTTCTGCATTCAGATAAATAGGATCTGCGTTAAGATTAATCTTACCATCTTCTACTTTTCTATATGGAGTTTCGATGAAACCTAGGTTGTTGATTTTTGCATAAATACCTAAAGATGAAATCAAACCGATGTTTGGTCCTTCCGGAGTTTCAATCGGACAGATTCTTCCGTAGTGAGTATGGTGAACGTCTCGAACCTCGAAACCTGCTCTTTCTCTTGATAAACCACCAGGCCCTAGTGCAGAAAGTCTACGCTTGTGCGTGATTTCTGAAAGTGGGTTGGTTTGGTCCATAAACTGAGACAGCTGGTTGGTACCGAAGAATGAGTTGATTACAGAGGTTAAAGTCTTAGCATTAACAAGGTCAAGAGGAGTAAAGATTTCGTTATCTCTAACGTTCATTCTCTCCTTGATTGTTCTTGCAATTCTTGAAAGACCTACGCCGAACTGTCCTGCTAATTGCTCACCAACAGTTTTAATTCTTCTGTTTGATAAGTGGTCGATGTCATCCACCTCCGCTTTAGAGTTTACAAGCTCGATTAAGTGTCTTACGATTGCAATGATATCTTCTTTTGTAAGAACCTCAGTTGTAGTAGGAATGTTTAGACCTAATTTTTTGTTTAGTCTGTAACGCCCTACTTCACCCAATGAATATCTCTGCTCAGAGAAGAATAATTTTTCAATAATTCCTCTTGCTGTTTCCTCATCTGGCGGATCTGCGTTTCTTAACTGACGATAGATATACTCTACTGCTTCTTTCTCAGAGTTAGTAGGGTCTTTTTGTAATGTATTCTGAATAATAGAGAATTCATTGCTGTTTTCTTTGTGAATCAAGATAGATTTCACACCAGCATCCAGGATAAGATCTAAGTGTTCTTTTTCAAGGATAGTTTCTCTGTCTAGGATGATTTCGTTTCTTTCAATAGAAACTACCTCACCTGTATCTTCGTCTACGAAATCTTCGAACCAAGTGTTCAATACTCTCGCAGCCAATGTTCTCCCTTCCACTTTTTTAAGGGCTGCTTTAGAAACTTTCACTTCTTCAGCAAGATCGAAGATCTGAAGGATATCCTTATCAGATTCATAACCGATAGCTCTTAATAAAGTTGTTAATGGTAATTTTTTCTTACGGTCGATATACGCGTACATTACGCTGTTGATATCTGTTGTAAATTCCATCCAAGATCCTTTGAAAGGGATAATTCTTGAATAGTAAAGTTTGGTTCCGTTAGCGTGGTAAGTCTGTCCGAAGAATACACCAGGTGAACGGTGAAGCTGTGTAACAATAACTCTTTCCGCACCATTGATGATGAAAGATCCACTTGGCGTCATATAAGGAACCGGACCTAAATATACATCCTGAACCACCGTTTGGAAATCTTCGTGTTCCGGGTCAGTACAGTACAGTTTAAGTCTTGCTTTTAGAGGAACTGAATATGTCAATCCTCTTTCCACACACTCATCGATTGAATAACGTGGAGAATCTACCAGATAGTCTAAGAATTCTAATACGAATTGGTTTCTAGAATCCGTAATTGGGAAATTCTCTTGGAAAGTCTTGTAAAGAGCTTCTGTCTTTCTGGCTTCAGGAAGTGTATCAAGCTGGAAAAATTCTTTAAAAGACTCAATTTGGATGTCCAAAAAGTCAGGAGTAACGATTTTTCCTTTCGCTGATGAGAAATTAATTCTCGGATTTCCTTGAGTTGTTGATTTTGTTTTACTCATAAAACTTTTAAGAAAGGGTTAAAAAATATTTTGATTCATTAAAAAATATCAGGAAGAGAAGAAAGAGAAAAGTGAAAAGAGAAAAGACATGGAGATATTTGGCGCTATCAGAAATAGTCTTTATTCTTTGTTCTTTATTCTTACAGTCTGATTCCTAACTGCAACACTGGTATATCTTTTCACAGCGTAATGCAAAATATTTTTCTTACTTTTGAGGCAGAGCCGCCGCAATATTATAAACAGAAAATCCCCTTCATGCTTTACACAATGAAAGAGTTGATTTTCAGTATTTTATAAATTTACAAACAATTTTTCGCGCCAAAAGAGGGGCAAAGATACAAAAAAACATTCAAAATTACAAATAAAACAGACTCATTTTGAGATTATTAAACATAAAAAAGACTGCTCTAAAGCAAGCAGCCCTTATTAACACAAAGGTCTTTTATTGTTATTTCACAATAACTTTATAAGATTTATCTGAAGACTGAGTTTTTATTGTAATGATATACACCCCTGTTGATAATGAAGCGGTATCAATACCTGTATTTCCGTTGAACTGACCAGCGCTGACTACCTGTCCCTGCGCAGAGAACAATGTATACTCTCCGGCTTTTCCTGTGGTAATCATCAGATTTTCTCCGGCTTTTACGGGGTTCGGATAGATCTTAACATCATGAGCGGCATCAGTGATTTCTGAGACTCCTGTTGTTTTAGCTGCACTCATTGATCCGTTTTTCTGTAATGACGCATAAGGAGAAAGCGGAGAATCCGGTGCACCTCTTTTTATAAGATCGGTATCTACTACAGCCTGAATACCATCTTTATCTTTATCATCAATTCTGGAAATGAACCCAACACCAAGATCATCTAAACCGGCTTTTCCGATAACGTACAGGTCAAAATCTGAACCGTTGGACTCCAGATCTATAAAATCGGGTCTTCCATCTCCATCGGTATCTCTCAGCGGATACTTCATCACTCCGGAATCGGGATAGGTTTCCAGCATATCGGCTAATCCGTTTTTACCTACCTCAATTCCTGCATCGATAATTCCGTTATGATCTTTATCTATCTGATTGATCACCGAAGCCGGAATGCCTGATTCAAATAAATCCAGAATACCGTCATTATCAGAGTCCAGATCCAGATAACTGGCAATTCCATCTCCCAGAACTTCTACCGGCCCCAGTACTCCTTCGGTATCATCATCTTCAAATTTATTATTTTTATTCAGATCTTCAAGAACATCAGGAATACCATCATTATCAGAGTCAGCATCACAGGCATCCATAATTCCGTCACCATCTGTATCCAATGTAGGCGATTTATCATTTACGGCAGTACACCCTTCCGCACAATCCGGTATCCCATTCCCATTGGCATCAATGCTGTCATCTCCGTTCGGACATCTGTCGAAGCAGTTGGGTACCCCATCATTATCATCGTCTCTGCTTGCAAATGCATTATAAATATAATAATTCTGAGGGATGCGAACTCCTGTTCCGCTGCAGAAAGTAATTTTAATGCGGTTAAAAGGTTTTGTTGCCTTCCCGCCCACATACAACTTATTGGAATCCGTAGTAAAGAAGTTTCCGCTGATTAAACTTCCTGCACCGGTAAAATGGTCCGTCTGAATAGTATTATTGTACAGGGTTACGCTGATATTTTCCAGAACACTCACTCCTATTAGGTTAGCAGCTTTTTCCAGGGTAAATCCTGCATAAGTATTGGCAGGAAGCATTGTATTGCTGCTCACTGTGGCATACGCTGAGAACATACTCAGAAATGAAGCCGCCGGAAGTGTTACTGTCGCATAATTGGTTTTATTGGCATCTACGATAGCTCCGGGGTTTGTCATTTTCGCAAAAATAAGCCCGAATAATCCGGGACCGGATGTCCAATTGCTTCCTGTCACCAGGTTTCCAGAAATTGCAGATCCACTGGTCTGAATTTTATCATCACAGTCACATGATACAGGTTCTTCGAAAGCATAATATACCTTTAAAGACCCTAAATTGACTCCCGCAGTCTGCGTCAATTTCAGACGTACTTCATCAAATGGTTTGGTGGTGATAAGTGTCACTTTTTGCTTTCCTGTTCCAAAACCTAAAACTTTTATATTAATAAGCCCTCCGCCGTCAGATAATGATTTTGAATCCTGAAGATGACCATAAAGATAAGTCTCAATACTCATATTCTTTAAAAATTCAGCACTTAAAAGCTTACCTTCATCATCCGGAGAGATGACAAAGCCGGCTCTGTTCCCTGCAGGATAGGTTTGATTTTTATCCAGCACTCCTACAGAATACGATCCGAGAATACCTTTAGGCAGCACAACAGATCCGTAAGAGTTTTTATCTCCGTCCCCTATCCTTTCTTTATTCAGCACATAAGAAAGAGGGGCAATAAAACTGCTGCTTGCGGATACATTACCGTCCACACCACTTCCTGCGATAATATCATCACAGATTCCGTTGTTATCAACCGGCATTTTGGCAGGATCAAATGCAAATGCATAATACACATTCATCGCACTGAATACAGACAGCACATTCGTCTGATACAGTCTTATTTCATTGAATTCTTTTGTGGTTTTAAAATGAAGGAAAATTCTGTTTTTATTGCCTCCGAATGCAGGTACAGACAACAAAGTACTACTGGCAGTGGTTTCCTGAAGAACACCATTTTTATAGGTGCTGATTCTCAATGAACTCAGGAGATCAATGGTAATGAAACTTGTTCCCACATCTACATTAAAACCTGTAATATACCCTGCAGGATACATCGTATTTTTATTCTTCACAGAAATTCCGTTTCCACTGACAACGGAAGCGAAATTTCCCATACTTACCTTATTGTCAAGGTCAGCATCAATCACCGGGTTCATGCTTCCGTTATAGCAGGCTAAGCAGATCCCCGAGTTATTCACAGGCTTTGCTTCCACTCCCATCCCACGGATGGGCTCATAGCCTTTCTGCGCTGCAACTGACAGGAACATCATCAGCATAAAAAATACCGTCATCCATTTCCCTGGTAATTTTTTTGTCATTTTGCTTTCTTTTATAAATTGGTTTTTTACTTACCAAATGCTTTCCAGATTCCGCCACCGTTACATCCCTCATGCACCTTTAGGGTCGCATTATACCGGATGGCTCCTTCTTCAGCAGATGAACACGTATTAACGGCTCCTCCGGAAGAGGTGTCCACACCTTTCATCTGAATGGCGGTACCGGTTCTGTTATCGGCGGTAGGAACCATATTAATTCCGACCATAGTGGTGGGAGCATTTCCTTGATTAAAAAAAGTATGGGTAGCATTGGCATAGACAGACTGGCTGATGCCTGCTGTCGCCTTATTTCCAACAGCAATACCATAATCACCCGTCACTGTATTAGCATTACCAAAAGCAAAACCGTTTAGTGTTACAGTATTCCCTAAACCAAAGGTAAAGCCTCCGGTCTTTGCTTTATTCCCCTGTCCTATTGCTACAGCCACTGCATTTCCCGTTTCATTAGCAAAACCAAAGGCAAAATTATATTTACCTGCAGCAGAATTTTGTATCCCAAAAGCCATGCCTCCGCCTGATACAATATTAGAAGAGCCTATGGCCACAGCAGGATAATCAGCCTCCGAGGCATTAGCCGTATTTCCTCTTCCCAATGCCATATTATTGGAAGTGCTGTTGACCGTGTTGGAGCTTCCCCACGAAAGTGTGGATGCGGCCTCACCTCCACCCGCCAGTGCGCCGCCGGTATTGAGAACCGCATGTACTTTATTATTACTTATAAGCACAAGATCAACATTGCCTTTGGTCCCCAGATAATTGGCAGAAACGGGTGCAGCAGCTAATACTTCCGCCTGGGTTGAAATTTCGCCAGCCGCATTTCCCTGAGTATGCCATTCTTTATCGGATATTTTTTGCCAGCTTTTTCCATCAAAATAATAGTACCCGGGTACCGTAACATTTATCGTCTGGCCAGCCGGTGCCGTATCAGCTGCCGTTGCATAGACTATCGCCCCTTCCTGAGCCGCCGTATAGTTTTTAGCTCTCAGTTCTGCTCCTGTAAGTCTGGGCGCTATAAGACCATCCATTCTGGTGGGATCTGCCGGTGCCCCTGTGATATCTAAGGTAGCCTTAGGAGCAGTTGTATTAATTCCTACCTGGCTATAAATGACCAGACTAGTTGTTAAGAAACTGAGGATAAATAATTTTTTCATGGGTATGATATTAAAGTTGTTTATAGTAAAAGAATGAATACCTTCAAAAAGACGATCCTTCTTTTTCAAAAATTGTTTTATTTAGTAAAATGCTTTCCAGACTCCGTTACTGCTGCATCCTTCATGTACCTTTAGGGTGCGGTTATACCGGATGGCTCCTTCTTCGGCGGATGAACACGTATTGACGGTTCCTCCGGAAGAGGTGTCAACACCTTTCATCTGCAGGGCGGTGCCGGTAGCATTATCAGCTGTAGGGATCATATTAATTCCTACCATAGTTTTTCCCGTATTTTGTTCATTAAAAAAAGCATGAATGATGTTGGCATATACAGACTGGTTAGGTCCTGATTTTCCCTGATTTCCAAGAGCTATTCCATATTGATTAACAGTACCAGTCACCCCATTCGTACTGCCCAATGCAAAACCATAATATACTTTGTTATTAGTTCCAAAAGCGAAGCCTCTGGTTCGTACTTCATTGCCGAATCCTATTCCGTAAGACACTGATTCCAAAGCAGTATTTTTGGCTCCAAAAGCAAAAGATGTAAAATTAGTCATGACGGAATTCCCTACTCCGAAAGCCTTGCCTCCAAGCGACACATTATTAGAAGACCCTATGGCTATAGCTGGGTTATTTTTATTATTGGTATCAGCATTATTTCCCTTTCCCAATGCAATATTATTAGAGAGGTTATTAATCTGGTTTGCTCTTCCCCATGAAAATGACGATGCATCTTCACCTCCTCCGTTCAATGCGCCGCCGGTATTAAGAACGGCATGTACCTTATTGGCACTAATAAGTACAAGATCAGCATTTCCTATAGTCCCCAGATAATTGGCAGAAACCGGCGAACTGCCTAAGACTTCAGACTGGGTTGAAATTTCGCCGGTTGTATTCCCTTGAGTATGCCATTCTTTACCGCTTATTTTTTGCCAGCTTTTTCCATCAAAATAATAATACCCTGATGCTGTTACATGTATTGTCTGGCCTGCCGGCACGGTATCTGCTGCTGTCGCATAGACTATTGCCCCTTCCTGGGCTGTCGTATAATTTTTAGCCCTCAGCTGGGTTCCTGTAAGTCTGGGCGCTATAAGGCCATCCGGTCTGGTGGCATCTGCGGGTGCTCCTGCGATATCTAAAGTAGCTTTGGGAGCAATAGTATTAATTCCTACCTGAGCGTAAATAGCTAAACCAAGCGGCAAGAAACTAAGAATAAATAATTTTTTCATGAATATGGTGGTGTATAATTATATTCTTTTCCCTCATAGATATTCCTTTCGTATGAATCAATACATCTTAATGAATACTTCCGGAATCTGTATTCTTCAGAACAGGGGCTGAGATCAGGCAAAAAGGTAAATGACGCAGACTCAACCATAATTTTCCGCCCTAAAAAATCTAGGGGAAAGGTACCACTGTCTTATCGATATTAAACAGCAAACACTATAGAATAAAATAACAGAAGGATATCAAACTTTTTCTATAATTGCTATAGAACTCGTCATCATAGGCTCATAATTCAAAACAGCTTATAAAAAGTATTTTAACATGTATTAATGTTAAACATTTTCAGTATTTACAATAATCAACAGTTTAAAATTCTAATAAAAAAATAAATCATAGTATATTTTAAGTTAAAACAAAACAACAAAATCAAAACTTCATTAAACAAATAATATACAGAATGCGGATTTTTTAAAAACCTCATAATAAAACATTAATAATATTGTAACTCTACCTTTCACTCATCTTTCTACATTTACACAAAAAAAAGGATGAAAAAAAATCCGTCAAGTGTGCTTATATTAAGCTTACTTTTTGTGGGAGGTTTTATGAAATCACAAAAAAAAGACTCTGCATCTGTAAAAGGAGAAGACATCAAGGAAGTAGTAATTACAGCGATGGGAGTCCGAAAAGAAGTGAAAAAACTTGGATATGATGTTACCGAAGTAAAGGGAGATGTTGTCAACAAAGTGCGTGCTGCTAATCCCCTGAATGCCCTTGCCGGTAAAGTCGCAGGACTTAACATCGGGGCTAATACGGAAATGCTGGGCCGTCCCGAGATCGTATTAAGGGGAAGCAAAGATTTACTGTTTGTAGTAGACGGTATCCCCATTAACTCAGACACCTGGAACCTGAGCCCGGACGATATTGAAAGTTATTCAATCCTAAAAGGGCCTAACGCAGCTGCCTTATACGGATTTCGAGGAATTAACGGAGCCATTATCATCACGACTAAAAAAGGAACCAGAAACAAAAAAGGATGGAGTGTAGATTTCAACAGTACCACGATGTATGATACCGGCTTTATTGCCTTACCTGAAAGTCAGTATGAATATGGAAGAGGCACAGGTTTCAAATACAGCTACGGAAATGTTTTGTATGACAACGGACAGAGACTTCCTGAATGGGGCCCCCGGTTTGAAGGACAACCTATCCAGCAATATGACAGCCCGTGGGATCCTGTAACGCAAACCAGAGGAAAAACACCATGGCTGGCAAGAGGAATAAAAAACTTTGAAAATTTTGTACAGGGCGGAATCACCAATACCAATAATATATCCATAGCATCTTCGGGAGAAAATTACGATGCAAGATTATCATACAGCCATCTTTTCCAACAGGGAATGTTTCCCAATACCAAACTGAATGCTGATAATTTCAATATTAATCTGGGATATAAAATCAATGATAAACTACGTTTTGACGGAAATCTTAATCTAAGTCTTCAGTATACTCCCAATATTCCGGATGTCAACTATGGCCCCAACAGTTACATTTATATGTTCAAGGTGTACGGATCTTCAGATTATGATATTAACGATCTGAGAGATATTTATAAAGGGCCTCAGGGAGTACAGGATCTCGTACAGTATTCTTCTGAATATGGGCGTTTGAACAGTGCATGGTTTATGGCAAATGAATGGCTGAGATCTCACCAGAAAACAGATATTTACGGATACCTGAAAGCCACTTATACTATTAATAAGGAGCTGAACATCAGTGCCAGATCACAAATAACAACCTGGAATCAAACCCGAACAGAAAAAGTACCTCCATCCACCAACCTGAATGATTATGTTCCATGGTATACTTTCGGATGGTACGGGGATTACAGGGTTGACAAGCGTAATCTTCTTGAAAACAATACGGATATCATGATTAATTTCAACAAGCAATTGGGCAACTGGAATGTTTCAGCATTAGGAGGTGCCAATATGAGATTATTCAAATATGATTCCGACTGGGCGACGACCAAAGGGCTTGCCATCCCTAAGTTATATTCACTTTCCAATACCAAGGCTCCGGGACTTGCTTATTCATGGGAATCACAAATGCAGGTATACAGTGCCTATTACTCTATAGATTTCGGGTATAAAAATTACTTTAATATCAATACAACAGGAAGGGTTGACAATCTTTCCACTTTACGTAAAGGATACAATACATTCTTTTACCCTTCGGCATCCATCAGCTCTGTAATCACTGATTATCTGAAGCTGGGAAATACCATATCTTACCTTAAAGTAAGAGGTTCGTTTGCCGATGTAAAGGGTGCACTTACTTCCTCTACCATAGGTTCTGCTTATATGGGGATTACAGGAAATTCGTTAAATTCAGGACTTCTTCATTATGGATCTGAACTCTACACCTCTTATGACGGCCCTACTTATGCCAATCAGAATGCTTATTCCAACAACAGTTATTACAACGGAACTGCTTCTGTAGATTATTCCACAACCATTGCCAATCAAAACCTCAATCCGTATAAAAGAATTTCTTACGAAACAGGTATTGATATGAAATTCTTTAAAAACAGAATGGGTATCGATGCGACTTATTTCAGAACAATCAACGGGCCTCAGATCTATGCCCTGGGCAATGCGCCTTCTGTGGGGCAAAACTACCATAACATCAATGGAATAACCACTCTTAATCAGGGATTTGAAGTTAGTTTAAACGCGACTATCTTTAAAAACAGTAAAGGCTTCAACTGGAACCTGAATGCAAACTGGAGCACCTATCGTGAAACCCTGAAAGAGATTGCTGACGGTTATAATGAATTATGGCTCAACGGACACAATTACAAAGTGGGTGATCGTATGGATGCTTATTATGGGAGAACTTTTGTAAGGGATAATCAGGGAAATATTGTTCACACTTCAGCAGGCCTTGCTTATCAGGCACCCAGCGGAGATAGTCAAAACGGATTCCTCGGGAATTTAAATCCGGATTATTCTTTAAGTATAACCAACAATTTATCTTTTAAAAACTGGTCACTGAGCTTCCAGTGGGACGCCCGTGTGGGAGGAAAAATTTATGACTTTATGTACGCACAGGCTATGAATGGTGGTACGGCTTATGAAAGTGCCGCCGGTGATTTCGGTGATGCAAGATACAAAGAATGGGTTTCTTTAAGAGATAACGGCACTATAACTCCCTCATACATAGCACAGGGAGTCGTTATTACTTCAGGAACGCCTAAGTTTGTCAACGGTCAGATTGTTAATATGAATGAACTGACATTTGCTCCTAATACCACTCCTGTTACCGTACAAAGTTATGTTACCAATCTTTACAATACTACGGAATATTTTATGGTAGACAGAACCTTTGTGAAATTGAGAGAAGCAAGCCTTACGTATTCCTTCCCTAAGGAATTCCTTGAAAAAACTTTCTTAAGATCTTTAAGCCTATCTATTGTCGGAAGAAACCTGCTCTATTTTGCTAAAAGAAAAGACATGGATATGGACTCTTTTGCTGCCGGATTCAATTCTTCAGACCGGTCAGCAGGCGGAGGAAAAGGAAATGTAGGATTACAGAGTACTTCTACCAGAACTATAGGTTTTAATATCAACATCGGATTCTAATCAACATGCAATGAAAAAAAAAATAATGAAAAATAAATGGATCTATAAGGTTGTCATCGTACTTTGTGCAGGATTTACACTAAACAGCTGCAACAGAGATGACAGCTTATTAAGCAACCCAAATTCAAGATCGGAAGATGCCCTTATTCCTCCGTCTTTAATTTTAAATCATATTACATCAGGGCTCATCAAAGCTGATGAAATGCCATTCCAGCAGGCACATAAAACCAACCAGTATTTTGTGAGCAACTACAGCTACTATTGGGGCACTAATTCTTACAGCTGGACTAATTCGGATAACGAGTATGATGTGTATCTATATTCCATTAAAATGGAAGAGCAGGCCAAGAAACTTGGAGACAACGCTAAAATTAATTTTTATACCGCCTTATCTAAATTTTTTAAAGCTTATTCCTCCATTTGGTTATCTCAAAGAGTGGGTGATATTCCTATGACAGAAGCCGGAAATTCTTCTAATCTTACCCCAAAATATGACACTCAAAAAGATGTCTATAAAAACTCACTGACATTGCTTACTGATGCCAATAATCTTTTAGGTAATATAAACAACACTTATCCGTCATTAAAAAATACAGTAGCAGACTCTTCAGGAGATATATTTGGACTGACTTATTTTCAGTGGCAGAAAGTAATTAACAGCTACACATTAAGAGTATTGGTAAGTCTTAGTAAAAGAACTAATGATACTCCGGACCTGAATATCAAGGGACAGTTTTCCACCATCCTCAATAATCCCGGCCAATATCCTATTATGGAATCCAATACGGACAACATGATGTACAGATTCAATACCAGCTACAACCCTTATCCTATCTACACCAGCAGATCTTATACATACGGAGCTAATATCGGGAAAACTATTCTGGATATTACGACTTCTACCAGTGATCCAAGAACATTTGTATTTGCCACTCCGGCACCTGCTCAGTATAAAGTAGCAGGACTTCCTATTTCCAGCTTTTCTGCTTATGTGGGAGCCAGTACAAATACCGCCCAATCTGTATTATTTGCAGGAACAGACACCGCAGGTAATACCACTTCAGATAAAGGAGCGTATTCTTACATCAATTTCAAAAGGTATTTTTCGTCCCAAGACGGTTCCACTGCAGAACCTTATGTATTAATCGGATATCCTGAAATGTGTTTCAATATTGCTGAAGCTATTAACCGTGGCTGGGCAACAGGAGATGCCGAGAACTGGTACCTGAAAGGAATTAACGCTTCTTTAACTTTCTATGGCCTTTCTAACGGAGGTTCTTTTAGCGTTGGAGACCGACTCGGAGGTACACTGGGAAATGTCACCATCGATACCAATACATTTCTTTCTAAGGTAGCTTATGCAGGAAATACAACTGATGGTTTAAAACAAATTCTTACCCAGAAATACGTATCCTTATTTTGTAATTCGGGATTCGAAGCTTTCTACAACTGGAGAAGAACCGGATATCCTGCATTCCAGCAAGGAGGTGTAGGAATCGGGACACCTAATAATATGTTGCCTTACCGATGGATGTATCCTCAGGGAGAGATCACCTATAACTCTTCCAACTATCAGAATGCAATACAAACTCAATACGGAGGAGCCGATGACATTACCCAATTCATGTGGCTTCTGAAATAGCCGTTTAAAGAACCATAGTGGCAATTTGGTTCTTTTTTAGCCAAAACAAATTAAAATTTTATTCGAATTAAAACCATTCTACTCACTGTAAAAAAGTATCCATTATGAAAAATATACTGTATATACTGCTTTTATTACTTCCTGCATTATTTTATTCACAGGTAAATGACAGTCTTAAAAGAAAAGTTCCTATGGAGGGAGCCATCAATTTCAGAGATATCGGAGGCTATACAACGAAGGACGGCAAAAATGTCAAATGGGGAAAAATCTACAGATCAGCAGCCCTTAATAAACTTACCTCTCATGACACCATTAAGTTAAAACAACTGGGTATAAAAACTGTTTTTGATTTTCGTGGACCTTCTGAAATAGCTGTTGCAAAGGATAATCTGCCTAAAAGCATAGACTGGACCAATTTACCGGCAGGAAGTGAAAATCTCGGAAAAACAATGCTGGACATTTCTAATGAGAAAAAAATAGATTCACTTGTAATGGCCATTTATACAGATCTTCCCAATATGACAAAAAGATATCAACCTGTATTTCAGCAATTATTAACCTCCGATGATCCTATCCTGTATCATTGTGCAGCCGGAAAAGACAGAACCGGAATAGCAACTGCGCTGGTATTATATGCGTTGGGGGTGCCTGAAAGTAAAATCATGGAAGATTATCTGGCCTCCAACTATTACAGGCAGGGAGAAATCAATAAACTCATTACCATTCCTACTAAAAATGGTATGAAAGCTGTGCCTAAAGTTATGCAACAGGTTAAAGCGGAGTGGTTAGAAGCGACAGCCAATGCGATCATCCGTCAGTATGGTTCCGTAGAGGCTTACCTTCGTAAAGAAATGCAGGTAGGGCCTGAACAAATAAAAATCTTAAGAAAAAAGTTCTTAGAATAATTTCTCTGCTCTATAAAAAGCAAAATGCCATCTCGGTATGAGATGGCATTTTTTTATTTTTAGTAAATCGCTTTACTGATGAATTATTTCAATTCTACTTCAGCACCAGCTTCTTCTAATTGCTTCTTAAGAGCTTCAGCTTCGTCTTTAGATACACCTTGCTTGATTGGAGCAGGAGCACCGTCTACGATATCTTTAGCTTCTTTAAGACCAGCACCAGTTAAATCTTTTACTAATTTAACGATAGCTAATTTAGAAGCACCTGCAGACTTAAGAATTACGTCGAATTCAGTCTTTTCTTCAGCAGCTTCACCTGCACCACCTGCAGCAACTACTACAGCAGCAGCAGCTGGCTCAATTCCGTACTCATCCTTAAGGATAGCAGCTAATTCGTTTACGTCTTTTACAGTTAGGTTTACTAGCGTTTCAGCTAAATTTTTTAAATCTGACATTGTTGTAATGTTTTTGTTGATTATTTATTTAATTTTTTGAGTATAATTATTCAGCAGCTGGCGTTTCGTCAGTGCTTTCTGCAGCAGGAGCTTCCGGAGCTTCAGCAGCAGGAGTTTCTTCAACTACAGGAGCAGCTTCTTCAGCTTGAGCTTCTACAGTTTCAGATTTGTTTTGAAGAGCAGAAACAACTCTTTGAATTGGAGACTGAAGTAATCCGATGATTTCACCGATCATTTCTTCTCTAGACTTGATGTTTACTAAAGTATCAAGGTTGTTGTCACCAACATAGAAAGTTTCCTGTACAAAAGCAGACTTCAGAGCCGGCTTCTCATCTTTCTTTCTAAAATCTTTGATTAATTTTGCAGGAGCATTAGCGGTCTCAGCAATCATTAAAGCAGAGTTTCCTTTGAAAGTTTCAAACATTTCAGAGTAGTCTACTCCTTCAATTTGCTCCATTGCTTTTTGTAAAAGTGTATTTTTTACCACTTTTACTTTAATGTTTTGTTTGAAAGCCTGTCTTCTGAAGTCTGAAGATTTAGCAGCGTTCAAACCATCTAGATCTGCTACGTATACTACTTTTGCATCCTGAAGCAAGTCTTTGATCTCTTGTATTGCTACAACTTTTTGGTCTTTTGTCATTGTCTTAGGATTAAATATTAGTTAACAGATTTAGTATCAATTGCAATACCTGGGCTCATTGTAGAAGACAAATAGATAGACTTCACATAAGTTCCTTTAGCAGCAGTTGGCTTCATTTTGATCAATGTCTGGATTAATTCCTGAGCATTTTCTTTGATCTTAGCAGCATCGAAAGATACTTTACCGATACCAGCATGGATGATACCATACTTATCTACTTTGAAATCAATTTTACCTGCTTTTACTTCAGTTACTGCTTTACCAATTTCCATTGTTACAGTTCCTGATTTAGGGTTTGGCATTAAACCTCTTGGACCTAATACTCTACCTAATGGACCTAATTTACCCATAACAGCTGGCATAGTAACGATAACGTCAACATCAGTCCAACCGTCTTTAATTTTTTGTAAATATTCGTCAAGACCTACATAGTCAGCACCAGCAGCTTTAGCTTCTGCTTCTTTATCTGGAGTTACAAGAGCTAATACTTTAACATCTTTACCAGTTCCGTGAGGAAGAGATACAACACCTCTTACCATTTGGTTTGCTTTTCTTGGGTCTACACCTAATCTTACAGCGATATCTACAGAAGCATCAAATTTTGTAGTGTTCACTTCTTTTACAAGAGCTGAACCTTCTTCAAGATTATAGATTCTTCCTTTTTCTACTTTGCTTAAAGCTTCCTTTTGCTTTTTAGTTAATTTTGCCATTTCTTTAAGTTTTAAGCGTTAAAAGTTGGTTTAGTTCCTGTTACTCTTAATCCCATAGATCTAGCAGTACCTGCAACCATAGAAACAGCAGAATCCATTGTAAAGCAGTTAAGGTCTGTCATTTTATCTTCAGCGATTTTCTTCACTTGATCCCAAGTTACAGCACCTACTTTGTTTCTGTTTGGTTCACCGGAACCTCCTTTGATCTTAGCCGCATCCATTAACTGGATTGCTGCAGGTGGAGTTTTAATAACGAATTCAAAAGATTTGTCTTCGTATACTGTAATTACTACAGGTAAAACTTGACCTGGCTTGTCCTGAGTTCTTCCGTTAAATTGCTTACAAAACTCCATGATGTTCACACCTGCAGAACCCAAAGCTGGACCTACTGGTGGAGAAGGGTTAGCTGCGCCACCTTTCACCTGAAGCTTTACCATTTTAAAGACTTTCTTAGCCATTGTTTGTTTTTTAAATTTGAATAATTAATGAGTTTGGAAGCATTTATTATTCAGCAGGTTATGCACTCACATAACAATAAACCTACTTTTCGGATTGCAAAAGTATAAAATATTTTTGAAACTACAAACGGATATTGCTGATTTTTAAAAAGTTTTAGTTTTATTTTCAATATTCTCTTTTCGTTTGTTCTGTCAGATACTTGCGTGAGGATAGAATTATAAGCAATACACAGGAGAATTAAAAAACAAAGAGGGCATTTTTCTCTAAATGACCTCTTTTTATAGGGTATACTCCTTAAAAACCGGCGGGTTTACTGATAGTTCGTGTAGAACCGTCCGTTCCTCCTAAATCAGCATTAACATCACTGATGTTCTGTTTTGTAATAAGTCTTTTATATGCCATTAAGTAAAGATCAATGGTAAGATTATTATAGGTTCTTGAAGGAGGATTGGTATTAGTGGCAATCACTCTGCTATCTGAGAATTTTGCTTTTATATGCCATGTTCCGTTACTTTTGAAAGCTGTTACATCCGGTGATCCCTGTTTGTTATCATTAATCCCGTTATCACCATAATCCAGCATAACATTTGTAGAACCATCATTCAGTTTAAAAGAATAATTATGAAGGACTACTAAAAAGTTGTTGGCATCTATTTTTGTGTCATAATCCGTTATTCCTAATCCTGATACTCCCGTAAGACTAAGTTTCAGATAATTAAATAATCCGCTGCTTTCCAGATTAGGATCATACAGCTGAAGTGCATTTTCTGAAGTTGCCAAAAAACTACCTCCTGTCATAGTAGGTTCACCGGGATTTCTAAGATATAAAGAATTGGTATAAGATTTCCCGTTTACATCAAGGGTCTCCGTAGGTTTATCCGTCTGGATTCCTACTTTACCCTGCTGAGCATTCAAAAATATACCCAGACATAAGATTATTGTACTATAAATTTTTCTTCTCATATTGTTTTTATTGAAGCCCTAATGGCGTATTAGTTGAAACTCCCGAATAAGCAGGCGATGCTGAAGCAGAGACAGAACCGTTGAAAGTACCCCAGTCTTTAACCAAAGATTTTTCGAAAACGTTTAAAGTTAATGTCCAGGTCCCGTTTTGTGCAGAAGTAGTACCCGCCCCTTTAAAACTTAAATTAACAGCGTGATAATTTTTACCTCCGCTTGATATTTTGGTTACTTCTGTAGAATAAGCTCCGTAAGATTTAGGATTAGTAGATGTATTGGCTGCTGATACTGCAACTGTAAAAACAGCGCCTGTAATAGCTACCACATATTTATCCGCATCCAGTCCTGTATTCAGATTCACTACTTCATCTTCTTTTACATTTTTCAGCACGACATTGTACATATTGACAGGAGCTACATTACGGAGTGAAATGTCTAATAATTTTACTTTACCTACCGGTGATGAATCTTTTGAACGGGTAATCAGAAGATAATTTCCTCTGGCAGCTACATTTTCCGTATCCACCAGATAAGATTCAACCAGTGTTTCTCCTTCCACATCCAGAGTTCCTTTGGGAGTTGCCGTATTAATTCCAACCTGAGCTTTACTGCCTAAAGCGGCAAAGGCTACAAAAAGTATGGTGATTATTTTTTTCATATGCATTTGTTTTTTTATTGAATTAAAGGAGTTGCCGCCGCACCTGTAGTTCCGGACTTTAAATCCTGTGTAGAGTTGACTTCTTTGGCATAAGACCGATCATATACCAGAAGATTAAGCGTCCATACCCCTGTAGGCAATGCTGAATCAGGAGAAAACCCCTGATAGTCGGCTTTCAGTTTCCACGTTCCTCCCGAGGAATACGCAAAAATCTGTGGTACCGGCGTCAGCCAGTCGGCAGAATAGGTCCGGATGGGTTGGGTAAATCCAAAAGAAGAGATGACCACAAGAAACTTATTAGAATTAATTTTGGTATCAAACTGGTTCACCCAGTCTTTATCCGAAGGATCACAGGTAATCTTAAACTGGACGATATTGATTGGAGCCGGAGAGTTAGGAACAAACGTATCATTATACGCTGTAATTTTATTCTCAGGAGCCGGAGATTTAATAATAAAGGTATAATTCTCACTGGCTCCCAGTTTCTCCATCGGCTTTTTGAAAACAATACCTTTTGTTTTCATGGTTCCGTTAACCGTTAATTCCTTTTCTGGTGTTGGCGTATTTATACCAACCTGCGCATATGAAAATACCGCAGCACCCATTAAAATGAGTGTCGAAATAATTTTAATCATTGGGTTATGTGTTTATTTTGAAAGTATCTTTCTCATCTGTGTTATATCCAGACTTTATTCTTAGAGACACGAAATCTTCATACCCTGTTCTACAGTGTATCAAATAAGAAAATATAAAGTGTTATGGATTAGTTACCTGATTGTTTACAATAAACATGCCACGCGCCGGATATTACTGAATAAGAATCTATATAAGTATGTTTTCTGATTGTTATTATCTCAGAAAAGTGACATTTTAATTAATGTTAATCAGTTATACACAAGCATTTCTATGCCATCATATAATAAAGTAATGCAATCATTATCAATAGTAAACTTAAATAAACTTAAAAAATTAAGATCAGCAAAAGTGAATACAAATAAAAAAAGACCGCTATATATAGCAGTCTTTTATATTTTATATAAGTAATAATTATACTTTTTCTACTTGCATGTAGCTTAGCTCCATTGGAGTTTTTCTACCGAAGATCAACACAGAAACTTCAATTTTCTTTTTGTCTTCAAGAATTTTTTCAACAGTACCATTAAATCCATTGAAAGGTCCGTCAATTACTTTAACGTTTTCACCTACTACGTATGGAATTTCAACGTCACTTGCAAATTCTGAAAGTTCATCCATTCTTCCAAGCATTCTGTTCACTTCAGACTTTCTCATGGGAACAGGATCTCCTCCTTTTGTTAAACTTAAGAAAGATATAACTCCCGGAATGTTTTTAATAACGTGAGGAATTTCTCCCATCAGATCAGCTTCGATCATTAAGTATCCAGGGTAGTAAGGTCTCTCTTTAGGAACTTTTTTACCGTTTCTAATCTGAATAACCTTTTCCATAGGAATAACCACTTGAGTAACGTACTGCTCAAACCCTAGACGTTTGATTTCTGTCTCAATATAGTTTTTCACTTTATTTTCCTGTCCGCTGATTGCTTTCAGCACATACCATTTCAATTCGCTCATTATGGGAAAACACTTTTAATTAATTGAACAAGTTGATTAGCATTCCTATGATGTTGCTGATTGCTTTTGAAAACAATTCATCAACTCCAAAGGTAAACAATGCCAGAATTACTGTCGCAATAGTCACTACAATTGTAGAAGACTGAAGGTCAGCCCATTTTGGCCATTCAACTTTATGTCTGAATTCGTTATAAGAACCTTTTAAAAAATCGACAAATGAACTCATAATTTATATTTGCACGGGCACAAGGATTCGAACCCTGATCAACGGTTTTGGAGACCGGTATCCTACCATTGGACGATGCCCGTAGATTAAAAAGCTCCGTAAAGAAGTTCCTTACGGAAGCTTTTTATATTTTAAGATATTAATCTAAGATTTCAGTAACCTGACCTGAACCAACTGTTCTACCTCCTTCTCTGATCGCGAATCTAAGACCCTCGTTAAGAGCGATTGGTTGTAACAATTCCACAGTGATCTCTAAGTTATCACCAGGCATTACCATTTCTACACCTTCTGGTAAGAAGATCTCACCTGTAACGTCAGTAGTTCTTACGTAGAACTGAGGACGGTATTTGTTGTGGAATGGAGTGTGACGTCCACCTTCTTCTTTAGAAAGGATATAAACAGATGCTTTGAATTTTTTGTGTGGCTTCACAGAATCTTTCTTAGCGATAACCATACCTCTCTTGATGTCAGTTTTTTCAATACCTCTCAACAATAGACCTACGTTATCACCAGCTTCACCTCTGTCTAGGATTTTTCTGAACATCTCAACTCCTGTAATTGTAGAAGTTAATTTTTCTTCACCCATACCAACGATATCAACTGGATCACCAGTGTTGATAACACCAGCCTCGATTCTACCAGTTGCTACAGTACCTCTACCTGTAATAGAGAATACGTCTTCAATTGGCATCAAGAATGGCTTCTCAGTATCTCTTACCGGCTCGTCGATCCACTCATCAACTGCATCCATTAATGCTTCAACAGTTTTGAACCACTTATCTTCTGAGTCACCGTTAGTAGCTGCAGTAAGTGCTCCAAGAGCTGAACCTTGGATTACTGGAGAGTTATCTCCATCAAAGTCATAAGTAGCTAATAGATCTCTAAGTTCCATTTCAACAAGTTCTAACAATTCTGGATCATCCACCATGTCAACTTTGTTCATGAAAACAACAATCTTAGGTACGTTTACCTGACGGCAAAGTAGGATATGTTCTCTAGTTTGAGGCATTGGACCATCAGTTGCAGCACATACTACGATAGCTCCATCCATCTGAGCAGCACCAGTTACCATGTTTTTAACATAATCGGCGTGACCTGGACAGTCAACGTGAGCATAGTGTCTTTTTACAGTTTCATACTCGATGTGAGCAGTATTGATAGTGATCCCTCTTTCTTTTTCTTCTGGAGCAGAGTCAATCGCAGAGAAGTCTTTTTTCTCAGCAAGACCTTTGCTAGCTAATACAGCAGAAATAGCAGCTGTAAGAGTTGTTTTACCATGGTCAACGTGACCAATAGTACCAATGTTCAAGTGTGGTTTGTTACGATTAAACGTTTCCTTTGCCATGATTTAAAATTATTTATTTATTGTTTTTCAAATTTTCGGTGTGCAAATATAATGAATTTTTAAATACCAAAACCTTTTTATTGAAAAAAAGTTTCAATATTCAAATCCAGTGAAGTACAAACCTTATATTTCAATGTATTGAGACTGCAAATTTACAAATTTTTCCCGATTGAGAAAAACTTTCTGAAACCTTTTATGAAAAAGCCTGAAATACAGAATAAAAGAATAAATTACCGGGGTTATAATTCCTATTTATTTTATTACATCTTCCCTTTTTCTCTATCTCATTTCTGCTTTCCTGAATGATCTCATCAGTAAATATAAAGCAAATAAAAAAGCGCCGCCCAGCATAATCAAAGAAGTGGAATACTGATTAAAGGCCACCAGGGAGAAGAGTTCATTCACAATAAATCCAATTATGTTAATATGAAAAAAAACTAAAACCAGCAGATACAACATCACCGATACAAGAGCAAATCCCCTGTGTTCAGGACGAAATATATAAGTCAATATATTTTTCACCTTTTTTTTCAAACCGGACGGAAGTAAATAAGCCGGAATAAAAAGAACGTACAACCCTATTGAGTACATAAATGAGATATTCAGCATCAACAATACATTGAGATGAAAAAAAACAAGCAGTAAAAGCATCAGCCTGAAAAACTTCGGATAGAAAAAAGCAACGATAAAAGAGGTTTCGAAAATAACGGTAAGATCATCCAGAATTTCCCAGAATACTTTCGAACTGATCTGATCATAAAAATCTGACAACAGACCGTTCCAGCCAATAATATATCTGTACTGACTGAAAAATATCTGCGTATACTGCGTATCCGCACTCAGCCACCCGCCTAAGATTTTTGATATCCCTGCTGTAAACATTCCAAAACTGACGATCATACTGATCATAAACAGAGGCCAGGATCTCGCAGATTCGTCCGTTTCTTTTTCAGGTTCGGGGAAGAAACTGAAAGTCTTATTCCAGGGTGTAAATGCTATTATTAAAATAGGCAGGGTATAGATAAAATCATGATTTACTTTTCCAAAGGAATAGGCATAATTACTGGTCACTATATAGAGAACCATATACAATATTGCAAATATCCGCGGCCTGTAGCCGGTCAGGATAAGTAATAAACACAGATACATGAGATACTGACAGATTACAAAGAAGGCCCGGGAAGGAATTGCCTCTGTAAAAGACAGAACACTGATCGGCGGCTGCATGGCCGTGTTTGGGATAGAATGTATCCAACTGTTATCTGAAATTCCTATCCACAACAGGAATGCAGAGAAAAAAATTCTATAAAATGCCAGAAATTCGTCACCTGGATGGTAACTGGCGAAGGGAAGTTCGGTTAATTTGTTCATCACTCGGATCAATTTTAAAACTGAAAACGCATTACGGTATCCTGAGTTGCCTTATCACTCATCTTTCTTGTACTGATATCGAAATCTCTTGATTCATTAATGACTAAAATACCGCGAACTTCTTTGCCGGGAAACCTTTCTCTCAGTTTTCCTACAATAAATTTTTTGCTTTTATTGATATCCACTTTTTTGATATTCCTGTTCAGGATTGATTTTTTTAACAGATAAAGTTCCTTTTTATAAGAGGGCAGAGCCTGTATTCTGCTGTCTAAAACCGGATATTTTTTGGGGAAAAGCAGGTTTTGCATGAGTGTAATCTGTATGGTTCTGGGAATTCTGTCACCCAGATAATCATTTTTTAACAGAATACTATCTGATCCGTCTTTAAAAAAAACGCGGGAAATGGTTTTTGTAAACTGAATATACTTTCCGTCCCTTATAGGATATGATGCAAATCCCGGAAGATTAAATGAAGGATATGTTTCTTCCATATTGATCTTAAAAATCAGCTGCAACGGAAGCAAGACTATTAAGAAACCAAATATGGACAGTACCATTTTCTTATAACGTTTCATATTGTGCTTTTTTAAATTATCAAATAGACTGAAGACATTAAGTCTATGCTTAAAAAACAAAGCAAGTGTTCTGTAAATATTTTTAGAGGCTGCGGGATGGGCATTGCTTTTACTTTCAGCATTTGTTGATCATTAAACGATAAAGTATCAATTTAATTATTTTCTTCAAAATCGTCTGAAAGAAGCTAAAAAACTTCGCCTCAGAAAAATCTGAGGCGAAGTATGTACAAGATTAAGTTTATGATAATTTTTTGCCTTTGTTAAAGAACCAGAAAAATATTGGTGATACAATAAGGGTAATAATAGTAGAGGTAATAAGCCCGCCTATAATTACAATTGCCAAAGGTTTCTGGGATTCAGATCCTATCCCTGTTGAAATAGCAGCCGGGAATAACCCGATAATAGCAATTAACGCTGTCATAATTACCGGTCTGGTCCTTGCATGTACTCCATTTTTAAGAGAATCTATTAACGGCATTCCCGTTTTCAGGTTTTTATGGAATTCCGAATTCAAAATCACGCCATTTTGGATACATATACCAAATAAAGCAATAAATCCTACTCCTGCTGATATTCCAAAGTTCATATTCGTTGCAAACAAAGCTAATATTCCTCCAATTAATGCAAAAGGTACGTTGGCCAGAACCAATAAAGAATCTTTGATGGTTCCAAACATGATAAACAATAATATGAATATAGCCGTAATACTGATAGGCACTACTTGTGATAACCGTTTTGTGGCTCTCTGCTGATTTTCGAATTCTCCGGTCCATACCGTAGAGTATCCTTCCGGTAAGTCTAATTTTTCGTTGACTTTTTTCTGGGCTTCCGCAATAGTACTTCCTAAATCCCTGTCTCTTACAGAAAATTTGATTCCGATATATCGTTTCATTTCATCCCGGTAAACAAATGCGGCTCCCGTCTTCATACCGATATCAGCAATCTGTCTTAATGGAACTTTAGAGCTTCCGTCTACAGTTGGAATCATCAGATTTCCGATATCATCCATATCTTTTCTGAAATCCTGACCATAACGGACTCTGACATCAAATCTCATTTCTCCTTCATATAATTGTGTTGCAGATGCCCCTCCTATTGCCATTTGAAGTGCCGATTGCGCATCTGATTCCTGCACTCCGTAGGCTGCCATTTTGTTTCTGTCTAAAATAACGTTCACTTCCGGTTGCCCGATATTCTCGATGATCCCGGCATCTTTTATTCCTCTTACATTTTTTATTACCGGAAAAACCTGATTAGCCAGATCACTTAATTTAAGTAAGTCGGGACCATAAATCTTAATGGCATTATTTGCTTTTATCCCTGCAGCGGCTTCCGCTACGTTATCGGATATAGGCTGTGCATAATTGTAAAGAATTCCCTGATGGGTTTTCAGCTTGGTGTCAATAGCTGCAATAATATCATCCATACTTCTGGTCCATTCTTCTTTAGGTTTAAGATCTACCTGGAATTGGAGGAAATTGAATCCGTTCGGGTCAGTTCCGTCATTCGTTCTCCCTTCGAGGTATATTACGTGCCGTACTTCAGGGAAGGAGCGTATATCTTTTGTCAGGGTTTCCGCCATTTTCACACTATACTCCTGTGAACTACTCATTGGTAAATTTGCAGTCACCCAAAGAGATCCTTCATTGAGTTGTGGTAAAAACTCTGTTCCCATAAATTTAAATGAAACCAAAGTAATAACAAGCACAACAGTACTTACAAGTACGGTTAGTTTTTTATTTGCAAATGTAAATTTGAATGCTTTTTGTACCGAGTTGTTCCAAAACTCTACAAAAGGGTTTCTTTTTTCTGCAATATTCTTTTTTAATAGCAAGTGGCAAAGTACAGGAACCAAAGTCAGGGTAAAGATCAGTGATCCTAATAAGGCAAAACCAAAAGTAAACGCTAAGGGTGAAAACATTTTACCTTCAACTTTCTGAAAAGAAAAGATAGGCAGTAACGCCGTAATAATAATTAGCTGAGCAAAAAATATACTTTTCCCCATTTCAGAAGCGGTTGTCTTTATCCAGCCTCCCTTTGCCGCTTTATTAAAACGCTCCATTCCCATTTTACTGGCCCTGTGATCCAGCATTACAAAAATACCTTCCACCATGACGACCGCCCCGTCAATGATAATCCCGAAATCTATCGCTCCTAATGAAAGGAGATTGGCTTCCAGGCCTTTTAATTTCAGACATAAGAAGGCAAATAATAATGACAGCGGAATAATAATAGATACGATGACCGTGGTTCTCCAATTGGCCATAAAAATAATAACCATGACCGTTACCAAAACAATTCCTTCTACAAGGTTATGCGAAATGGTATGTGTACAATAATCAATCAGGTTCTGTCTGTCATAGATCGTTTGTATCTTAACTCCTTTAGGCAGGATTTTCTCATTCAGTTCATTCACTTTATCCTTAAGTCGTTTCAGCACTTCGGAAGGATTTTCTCCTTTACGCATTACAACAATACCCACTACGACATCATTGTTTACATCATCAAATCCTGCCTGTCCGAAACGTGGTAAAGACCCGAGACTTACATCCGCAACATTCTTTACTAATACCGGGTTACCATTCACAGTGGTAATAATGATATTCTCAATATCTGAAACAGACTTTAACAATCCTACTCCCCGTACCACAAAAGCCTGATTATTTTTTTCAATAATATCTCCGCCGACATTCACATTACTCCCATTGATAGAAGTATATACCTGGGCCGATGTCAGTTTGTATTTTTCCAGCGCACGCGGATCCAGATTGATATTATAAGTCTTTGTTTCCCCTCCGAAAGTATTAATATCGGCTACTCCTGCCACTCCTCTTAGGTTTCTGTCAATGACCCAGTTCTGAAGAGTCTGAAGATCTCTGGAACTCTTATCCTTACTTGTTATAATATATCTGTAAATTTCTCCCGTAGGCCCGTAAGGCGGCTGTACTTCAGGATCTACCCCATCCGGCAGATTCACAGAGCGCAGGAGGTTGTTCACCTGATTCCGCGCAAAGGCATCCTCTACATCGTCATCAAAAATGATTTTAACTACGGAGAGCCCAAACATGGTCTGACTTCTTACATTTAATTTTTTCTGGAGCGGCTGCATTGCTATTTCAATAGGAGTAGTTACTAAACGTTCTACTTCCTCTGCACTCCTTCCCGGCCATTGAGAAATAATGGTAATCTGAGTATTGGTAACGTCCGGAAAAGCATCTATGGCCATTGACTGATAAGAGAAGTAGCCTCCTATAACCAGTATACCGACCATAAAAAAAGTAAAGGTTTTATTCTTTAATGTAAAAGCAATAATATTTCTAATGAATTTATTCATGACATCGTCTTAAAATTAAGGTTGAATATAAAAGCTGAAAACACGAAATCCTGTTGTTTTTAGCTATTTAAGGTTCTATAAATAAGAAGCTGATTATTCGTCACAATATCTTCACCTTCAGAAAGTCCTTCAGATATATAGGTTATATCTCCAACTTGTTTGACCACTTTTATTTCTTTTACTTTAATATTCGTTTTGGTCTTAAATACAACGACAAAACTTTTATTGTTATCAAAAATGATGGCTTTGGACGGCACTGTCAACATTGAATTATTTTCCAGATTAGAAACTTTTATCGTGGCTTTACTTTCAGGAATCAGCAGTCCGTTTGCATTGCTTAGTACCACTCTGGCCTGCATAGCATTGGTCTGCGGGTCAATAATTTTAAATATTTTATCAATTTTTCCGTCAAAAACTTTATCCGGATAAGAGAGCGTTGAAACCTGAGCTTTCATTCCAAGACTGATTTTATCTATATCAGATTCATTAACGTTCATTATCGCCCATACATTACTTGTATTCGCAACATCGAAAATATTATCACTTCGGTCACTTCTCAGCTGCATATCTTTATTAATATTTTTCTGAACAATATAACCGCTGATCGGAGCTACGACACTATAAATATTTCCTTTTTGCACATTATAGACCGTACTTATTGCAGTAGCTCTCTGTAATTGATCTTCTGCCTTTTGCAACTGGCTTTTAGCTTCCAGCACGTCCCTTTCCGTGTTAAGTTTTCCTTCATACATCTCTTTGGCTACACGTAAAGCATTTTTAGCCACTACTAAATCTGTTTTAGCATCACTTACATCTTTTTGAATTTCTGCAAGCTCAGTACTTCTAATGGTAGCCATTACCTGTCCTTTTTTCACATAATCTCCCAACTCTACATTGACACTCATTACGTTTCCTCCTACCAGTGGATATACATCTATATAGCTGTTTTTATCAGCTGAAATCTTCCCATAGAAACTATACACATCTTCCACATTCTTTTTTTCAACTTTCGCCAGTGAAATAGAACTCAGCATGGTATTACTCAGCTCAAAGCCTTTTTTAGTGTCCGTTTTCTTCTCTTCTTTTTTAGAACAGGCCACTAATGATAAGGCCATCAATACGGGGATAATATATTTTTTCATTTTTTTAATAGAAAATTTTTGTTTGTACTAATTGATTAAGATCTTCTGCCGACTGCATAACCCCATTTTTCATATCATATATCTGTAAAACTGAAGTTCTATAGCTGTCCATAAAGTCTGTAAATTCGATAAGGGTTACATTACCTTTTCTAAAATTACTTAACATACCTTCATAAACAAGCTCCATATTTTTTACATCCGTAGCTTTTACATCTGACAGCAATTCAAACTGTGCTTTCCATGTTTTATAGGCTGATTGGACTTTTGTTTCCAGTGTTAATTTCTGAAAGTCAGCATTTTTTTGATTCTGTTGTATTGCATAGTTTGCTTTTACAACATTTCCCTGATTGATTCTCCATAAAGGAAGAGGAATTCCGACTGTCATATTGGCTTCGTTAGCAAAAGTACCTCCCGCCTGATCCCATGCAACTCCCAGGTTAAGATCCGGTACATTTAAAGATTTCTGCCATTGTGCAAACAGTTTACTGTTGTCTATTAATTTTAAATTATATTGATAATCTGCATTATGCTCCAGGGCTCTTTTTTTCAATTCTTCTTCATCACCAAATGGCTGTGCATCGAGTATTTCTTTAACTTCTGATTCAGTAATATGAGGTTCTATATCATCGGTTATCCCGGTAAGTACTTTCAGATTCTGCTCAAAATCAAGAATATTTTTATTGATATCCAGCTTATCCTGATTCAGTTGAATAACAAGACTCTGTAATCTTACCACATCCTTAAGAGATACATTACCTTTTGAAGACTGTACCCGATAAGCACTTAAAAGATCATTCATATACAACAACTGCTTATTGGTATTTTCAAGCTTAAGCTTTTCGTAATAAAGGCTGAAGTAAGTGGTATGAAGCTGGGCTCTGAGATCCACCAGAAGTTGAGAAAATTGCAGCTGGGCTAATTCTTTATTCGATTTTGCAAATGCAATCTCATTTTTCTTTTTCCCACCCATGTAAATGAGCTGCGTAATACCGGCTCCTTTTGAATGTCCGATATCAAACAGCTTTTTCCCTTCGGGATTATAGGCATTAAATTGTCCGCTTAACTGGGGAAGATCCCAGATTTTAGCCTGCATAATATCAGCATCTGCCATATTGATATTGTATTGCTGTGCAAGCAGCTGGAGATTGTTCTTCTGGAATGCCTCTTCACACTCCAAAAGCGACATTTGCTGTTGTGCCGCCATGAATGAGGAAATAGCCAAAAACAACACTGCAATTCTGTTCATTATTTTTTCTTTTTAAATTACAAAATTGCTTTGATGTAATTAAAAGAAACTTAAAGGCTTATTAAAAAAAAATTAAAATCCCTTTAAATACGAATATTATAAAAGGATTCCAGCAAAAAATAAAACAAAATTTTTCTCTGTTTGTTGAATTTTTATCTTAAAAATTAATGTAGTATTTAACGAAAAAACTACAGTACATTGAGTAAATGCACCGGTAACAGGGCTATTTCTTAAAAATAACGCTAAATTTATTTAGATATTCGTCAGGAGAAGAGTATAAAATATCAGCATCATGATACTCAAGAATTCTTTTAACGATGCGAAGTCCCAGCCCTGATCCTGATATATTCTGAGCATTATTTCCTCTTGTAAAAGCTTCAAATAATTTAGATTGTTCCCCTTCCGGAATAGTATCTCCATGAGAGATGACATCTATAGTAAGACAATCATTGGTCTCCGTAATCAAAACCCTTATTTCAACATCATCGGAATAGACTGCTGCATTTTTGAATAAATTAATGAAAACAATCACCATCAAAGACTGAATTCCGCTTATCGTCAAAAAAGCATTTTCAGAAGTCTCCTCAGTAATTAAAAAATCCAGCTTTAAGTCCGGGTAACTTTTTTCTACGGCTTCAAAAGCTTCAAAAATAACTTCATCAATTCTCACCTCTTCATAAATACTCTGAATATTCTCTTTATCAAATTTAGTAAGCAACAGCAAAGAGTTTGTTAAATCGGACAACTGATACACATCTCTCTGAATTTGCTCCAGTGCCGATAATGTTTTGGGAGAATGTTCCTCAAATTTAATCAGGTTTTCCAATTGGAAGGCCATTCTCGTAATAGGTGTTCTGATTTCATGAGAAGCACTTGCCGTAAAGTCTTTCTGCGACTGAAAAACATCATTTAATCTTCCAATCATCGTATTGAACGATTTGGCTAAAACACTTACCTCGTCATTAGATTGCTGAACAGGAATTTGTGTTGTCAGCTTATGAGCCGTTACTTCTGAAATCTCCTGATTCAGATCTTCCAGCGGACGAAGAAATTTTTCTACAAAATAATAACTGAAAAAACCAATCAGAAGCGTGCTCATGACATAAGCCAGAATCAAAAGATATTTAAGATATACCAGTTTCGATTTCCCATTCGTATCAAAAGCACTGGTCAGAATATAATAATTTTCCCCGTTAATATTCCGTAACGCTGCGTAGATCTCCGGAACCGTCTTCTCTGTATAGATGATTTTTTTCTTATCCAGTTCATTAAGCATCAAAGTATCCCAGCTTACATTCTTATCTTTAATCGTACTATAGATCAGTTCTTTCTTATTATTGAAAATTAATATTTTCTCATTCAAAAGAATGTTATCTGAGTTTTCATTAAAAAAAACAGGAGCTTCTTCTTCAAAATCTTTAGACTTTGAAATAAAATGAGTGGTAAATTCAAGACGCTGCCTGAATCTTTCCTTAAACTCATCTCTTCTGAAATCATTGAAAGATAAATAAATCACCGCCATTACCATTCCAAAAAGCAATGAAAAGGCAATACTGATCGTTAAAGCAATCTTTCTTTTTAAAGACATTTATAAAGGACTTAAGTAATATCCGAATCCGGAACGTGTGTGGATCAGTTTTATTTTAAAATCTTTATCAATCTTTTTTCTAAGGAAATTAATATAAACCTCTACCGTATTGGTATTCGTATTAAAGTTATGCTCCCAGACATGTTCCGTAATCTGCTGTTTGGAAACAGTTCTTCCCTGCGCTTCTGCCAGATAAACCAACAGTTGAAATTCTTTTAAGGTTAGGGTAATCTCATTTCCTCCCCGATATACCTTTTGTTCTGTTTTATTGATAATAAGGTCATCAATTCTGATAATATCCTGATCCGAAGTATCAGAAGGTGCTTTTCTTCTTAATAATGAATTAATTCTTAAAAGGAGTTCTTCAAACTGGAAAGGTTTCACAAGATAATCATCTGCAAGCCTTGTAAAGGCATCCTTTTTATCTGACAGATCTCCGTAAGCTGAAATGATGATGATAGGCGTATTTTTATCAAAAGAACGAATGGTCTGGCAAACATCCAGTCCGTTTATTTTCGGGACATTAATATCCAGTAGATACAGATCATATGTATTGTTTTTAATCTGGCGAAGAAAAGTTTCTCCGTCATAGATTTTATCACAATTAAAGGTATTGGATTCTAAAAATCTGCAAAGTTCTGCCGAAAGAATGAGATCGTCTTCTAATAAAAGAATATTCATCAAAAATATATTTTATACGAATTTAGCAATTTTTTCATGATGCTCCAAGATGGTTGATCTTTTTACCTTGTAAGCTTTGTCATACTATGCATCCCTGAGTCGCATGCCATTCCTATCTTATATTATTTAAAAAAGGTAGAAAACCTTATTTTATAATGGTCACCGATTAACGGAAAACTGACTGGATACGTAAAAGAATGTTGAGATAAAAAAAATTCCCGAAAGAAATTCGGGAGAATCGAGAGCCAACTACGGGACTTGAACCCGTGACCTCTTCCTTACCAAGGAAGCACTCTACCGCTGAGCTAAGTCGGCATTAATTAAAAAAATCACACTGAATAGCATGATTTTTTTGAGCGGAAGACGGGGGTCGAACCCGCGACATTCAGCTTGGAAGGCTGACGCTCTACCAACTGAGCTACTTCCGCAATTTTGTTTCCAAAATTATTGGTAAACGCTGTGCAAAACTAATAAAAGTTTTTTAATTTTGCAAGTTTTTTTAATATAAAATGTGGGGAGAGCAGGATTCGAACCTACGAAGCCGAAGCAACTGAGTTACAGTCAGTCCCATTTAGCCACTCTGGAATCTCCCCTCATGTTTATATTAAAATGGAGCCTCCAGAGGGATTCGAACCCACGACCCCGAGATTACAAATCACGTGCTCTGGCCAACTGAGCTATGGAGGCATTTTAATAATTTGACTGAAACTGATCGAGAAACGCTACTCTACATATTTCAGTGTTAAAAAAAATCACTTTTAAATCAGTAATTTTCTGAGCGGAAGACGGGGGTCGAACCCGCGACATTCAGCTTGGAAGGCTGACGCTCTACCAACTGAGCTACTTCCGCAATTTTGTTTCCAAAACCATTGGTAAACGCTGTGCAAAACTAAGAATAATTATTTAATCCTGCAAGTTTTTTTTCATAATATAAATGTGGGGAGAGCAGGATTCGAACCTACGAAGCCGAAGCAACTGAGTTACAGTCAGTCCCATTTAGCCACTCTGGAATCTCCCCTCTATTTATATTAATTGGAGCCTCCAGAGGGATTCGAACCCACGACCCCGAGATTACAAATCACGTGCTCTGGCCAACTGAGCTATGGAGGCAAATTAAAAAAGAATTCAAAAGATCGCTGTTCCTTTTTTGCGAGTGCAAATATAGAACGGATTTTTTGAATTCTCAAATTTTTTATAAACTTTTTTTAAACTTTTTTTCTAAGCCATTTCTTTTTTCTTGATTAGTAGCTTTTTAGCAGTATCAACACAAAGGTCCAGACTTTCCTCAAAACTTGCAGAGGTCTTCTTTACTACAATATCATCTCCCGGAACCGCTAAAATAATCTCGGCCGTTTTGTTCGCTTTATCCGCATTATTTTCTACTTTTAAAAAAACTTTACACTCCTGAATTTTATCATAGAAGGTATCAAGTTTACTTACTTTTTTGTCGATGTGTGATTCTAGTGGTTCGTGTGGAGTTAAACCAATTGATTGTACTGAAATCTTCATAATTCTTCTTTTTTTGATGCTCGAGGGTGAGCTTGATTAAACACTTTTTTCAATTGTTCAATATTGGCATTCGTATAGACCTGAGTACTGGCAAGACTGGAATGCCCTAATATTTTTTTTACTTTGGAGATCTCCGCCCCATTGTCCAACACATGAGTTGCAAAACTATGCCGAAGGATATGAGGACTTTTTTTTTCCTTTGTTGTTATAAGACTAAGGTACTTATTAACTACCACATAAACAAATTTTTCATTGAGTTTTTTCCCTTTCTTATTGACAAAAAAATACGTATCGAATTCTGTCTGCGGATTTCTTATTTCCAAATAACTTCTGAGAATTCCCGACAGGTCTTCAGAGATAGGAACTACCCTTTCTTTGTTCCCTTTCCCGATCACTTTCAATTCATTTCCGTATAAGTCAACATTCTCAAATATCAGGCCACAAAGCTCAGCTTTTCGTATACCAGTCTGATAAAGCACCTCTATAATACATTTTTCAAGAATATCATGGCGTTGTTCAAAGATACGCTCACTAAGATCTGCCATTTCTTCTTTAGACATAGGAATCTGTTTTTCAGGATAAAACTTCAGCGAAGAGACTCCTTCCACAGGAGAAACCTTAATCTCCCCTATCTTTAAAAGAAAAAGAAAAAAACTGCGGAGTGAGGACAATTTCCTGTTGATACTTCTTTTTGAAATCCCTTTCTCACTCAAATCAACAATGAAATTCCGTATTATTTTTTTATCCGCTTTCGAAATATCTTCTGACGACTCTGTTTTCAGATAGAAACAGGAAAAGTCATCAAGGTCTTTTTTATAGCTTGTAACGGTATGAGGCGAATACCTCTTCTCGAACTGTAAATATTCTATAAATTTATTTAACATATCCCGTATAAAAACAAAAATTCACTTCTCAAATATACGTATTTAAGAAGTGAATTAATATGTGTTTAAGAAAAATTCTTAAGCCTGCTCCTCTTTGCTAAGCGCTCTTTGCTTGTAAGCCGCTTTTAGTCTGGCTTGTCTTAACGTTACAGAAGGCTTGATAAACTGTTGTCTTGATCTTAATTGACGAACTGTACCAGTTTTATCAAATTTTCTTTTATATTTTTTTAATGCTCTGTCGATGGATTCACCATCTTTTACTGGAATTATTAACATACTTTACATCTCATTTTGGATTGCAAAACTAAACATTTTTTATGACAACACAAAATATATTACCACAAACAATGACCACACTCCCCTTTCTCATCTCAAAAACTTACTATTTACGGGAGTTAACGCCCATATTATTTTTTATCCACAATCATTGAATATGCTCCCCCGATACTTCAGTCTCATATTTTCGACACAGTTTTCCGGACAAAAAACAGGTATATTAATGATATGTAAACAAAAAGCATTATCTTTGCATCCACTTTATTCATGGGGTTGACTGGTTTCGACAGCAAGACCAATGGGTAAGTAAGCATGCAGAGAACCGTAGCGCGATCTCTATAATCCCTTGCTACAAAATTTTAACTGGCAACGAAGAGTTCGCTCTTGCAGCTTAATATCGAAGTATAGTAGATAAAGCGTTTTCCCGAAGATTTCAGTAGGGAAGCAAGATATTCCACAAATGCTCTATTCTGCGGCGTTTGATCCTGGGATATAGGAATGCGGAAATAAGGCTTTAGAAACTTCGGCTAAAGCTCGAAAACCTTAGAAGATAAGCTGGAAGTTGGGTGTCTGCTCTCTGCTTTCAGTCGAAAACCAATAGCAGAATAAGCATGTAGAAATCTTATGTATTGCTTGTTTGGACGAGGGTTCGAATCCCTCCAACTCCACTCAATACAAAAACCACTGAAAAATTTCAGTGGTTTTTTATTTATTATTTTCCGGCTATTTATTTTTCCTAAACCATTCTATATAAGCACCAATGGCTTTCTGAAGAAAATCTTTCACGTCCTGATCTTTTAAATTCCCCTGATCATCCCACACTTTATCAATATGCGGGAGATATACCTCAGGTTGCTGCATGGCCGGAATATTGAGAAAAACAAGACTTTGTCTTAAATGATGATTAGCCCCAAAGGCAGAAAGATTCCCCGGCGAATTACTGAATACAGCTCCCGGCTTTCCGTTCCATACACTTTTTCCTGCCGGTCTTGAACCGATATCCAGTGCATTTTTAAGAGCTGCAGGAACGGACCTGTTGTGTTCCGGGGTGATAAAAATAACACCCTCAATATTTTTAATTTTATTTCTGAATTTCACATAAGATTCAGGAACAGCATTATCATCATCAAAATCCTGATTGTACACCGGTAAGTCATCAATGGAAATTATTTTAAATTCAAAACCCTCAGGCGCCATGGATACCAGTGCTTTTGCAATCTTTTTTGAAAAAGATTCCCTGCGTAAGCTTCCCGCGATAAGTCCGATTACCTTATTCATAATAATAGTATTTAAGTGATTATATGAATCAACAGCAAAAACAATGCGGAAATAATTTTAATGAATAATAAGTATCACAATTTCCATACGTTACAATAAATAATTAATTTTATCCAAAATTTACATCATGTCGATAACCAATGAATATGAACTGACCGGAATGCAGAAAGTAAGTGAAGCGGTTGCTTACACTTTAAAGAAAATGACCCATTATGCAAAACCTGGCATGACCACAAAAGACCTAGACGATTACGGAGCAAAAATACTTGCCGGTTTTGGCGCCAGATCCGCCCCCCATCTTACTTACGGATTCCCCGGATGGACCTGCATCAGTGTCGACAATGAATTTTGCCACGGTATACCTACTGAAGAACGAATTCTGAAAGAAGGAGATTTGATCAATATTGATGTTTCGGCAGAACTTGATGGCTTCTGGGCAGACAACGGAGGCTCTTTTGTTATCGGAAACGACATTCACGGACACCAGAAACTGGTAGACGCCTCCAAAGATATTCTGAAAAAAGCAATCAGCCATATCAAAGGAGGTGTAAAAATAGCAGATATAGGATTGCTGATGGAAACCGAAGCTAAAAAAAGAGGTTTTAAAGTCATTAAAAACCTGGGCGGTCACGGGATTGGAAGGAGCCTGCATGAAGAACCGGAAGAGTTGTTAAACTATAAAAACCGCTTCGACTTCAGACGTTTTAAAAAGAATTCAGTAGTAGCCATTGAAACATTTATTTCAACATCTTCCAATATTGCAGTAGAACTTAATGACGGCTGGACAATGGCAGGCAATAAAGGAGGATATATGGCTCAACATGAGCACACCCTATTCATTACAGACGGAGAACCTGTGATTTTAACACAAATGAATGAAATACTCAATTAAAAACTGCAGATATTGGTAAATGCAGAGGCCAAGAATTTCCTGACTCTTTTTCGCATTTACCAATACAGGTCTATTACAAGATTGATCTTTATGATGTTCTTATTTTTCATAAAAATCATATAGTAACCAGTTTCGCATGAGCACAATATCGGCATAACACCTGTAAGCTTTTCAACAACCATCCCCCAGCATTGCATTTTAAGCAATAACCGGATAGGACATGTCATTCAGAAATATCAACATATTAATTTCATGATCCTACTACAGGAAACGCATGGCTTTTCCAAAATACGTTTTCTCCTACTTTAATGCTATTTTTAAGCTGAAACGGACTATTCTTTCTATCTTACCCACAGTACCTTTGACCTGTAAATCATTAAAGATACGATTATGAGTAAAATAATTTTCATTACCGGAGCATCAAGAGGCTTTGGTAAATTATGGGCAGAAGCCCTTTTGGAAAAAGGAAATAAAGTAGCAGCCACAGCCAGAAATATTTCCGCCTTAGAAGATCTGAAAAACAAATACGGAGATCTTATTCTGCCTTTGCAGCTTGACGTCAACAACCGTGAGGATGTCATTAAGACCGTGAATACCATAGAAAACCACTTTGGCTCCATCGATGTTTTAATCAACAATGCAGGTTACGGATTGTTTGGTACTATTGAAGAGACAACGGAGCAGCAGGCCAGAGAACAAATGGAAACCAATGTCTTTGGCTCATTATGGACCATCCAGGCTGTACTCCCGGGAATGAGAAAACAAAAAAGCGGACATATCATTCAGGTTTCGAGTTTTCTGGGTTTAACGACCCTTCCACTTCTTGGACTTTATAATGCTTCCAAGTTTGCCGTTGAAGGATTGATCGAAACATTAGGAACCGAAGTCGCTCATCTAGGTATAAAAACCACTCTTATTGAACCTAACGGCTATGCAACAGACTGGGCCGGCACCTCTGCGAGTCAGACTTCTGACAATATTTCAGATTACGTTCCGGTACGTGAAGCTTTTGCTAAAACAGGAGAAAATTCGGAAATCTGGGGTCAACCGGAAGCTACCGTGGAACCTTTGCTTCATATTATAGAACAAAAAAATCCGCCTTCAAGATTATTACTGGGAAAAATAGCTTACAACGCCATTCATCAACTGTACCATGATCGTTTAAAGGAAATTGAAGACTGGAAAGAGGTCAGTATCAAAGCTCATGGATAATAAAAGATAAGCTTTAAAAAATCTCACACCGCCCCTTCTTTTCATATAATTTTGATGTACATTAGAACAATAATTCCAGATGAAACATTATAAAACTCTTACCCAACTTCACTCCGAAAGCTTTTGGGAAGCTCCTGAACACCCTTTATTCAGTATCGTAGGCTGTCTTTCGGGATGTACTTTAGGCAACAGGGAATTCACAACAGACTTTTATATGATCGCATTCAAAAAAATAAGATCGGGGATTTTCATGTACGGAAGAATGCCTTATGACCACAACAACGGTTGTCTTTTTTTTACCAGACCCAGACAGATTATTGAAATGAAAGATCTGGAATTTGAAGAAGACGGTTTTATGATCTTAATTCATGAAGATTACCTTAGCGGCCATGGGCTTCATTCCAGAATGGAAAAATACGGATACTTTGATTACGAAACGACAGAAGCCCTGCATCTTTCCCCCAAAGAGGAACAGATCATTTTCGATCTCCGGAACAGCATCGAAAACGAGTACAGAAATAATCCGGATGAATTCAGCAGAGAAATCATATTAAGCCATGTTTCCTCTATCCTGAAATATGCCGAGAGATTTTACAAAAGACAGTTCATAGACCGGACCCAGGTCAGCGGGAAAACAGCAACAAGATTCGACAAAGTACTCCGGCAGTATATTCAAAATGACAGACTGCAAAAAGACGGGCTTCCGGCGGTTGCCGAGCTCGCTCAGCAACTTTCAGTTTCTCCACGCTATCTCAGTGACCTTTTAAAACAGGAAACCGGAAAAACAGCGATAGAGCTCATTCACATTTCCCTGATCTCGGAAGCAAAAAACAGATTGCGGCTGGGAGAAAAGGGCGTATCTGAAATAGCTTATGAGTTGGGATTTGAAAACCCGTCTTATTTTACACGGCTTTTTAAAAAACAGACCGGAATGAAACCTTTGGAGTTCAAAAAAGCACAGATTACATAATCATTTTGCCTCAGAAAGGCTCCAGAAGAGGGAATTTAAAACGGATATGTTTTAAGTTCCCTCTTCTACTTTTTAAAATCGGTTTTATCACTGCTTAAAGACATCAAATATAACCTACTGAAAACTAAAACACTAAAGTAGCAATATCTAAAATGAAGGCCTGTGCTCCACAAAAAAGTCTAAAAAAATGTTTTATCGTAAAGAATTTTATATATTTGCACCATCTAACAATTAAAAAAAATAATTTACTATGTCAGACATTGCATCAAGAGTAAAAGCTATCATCGCTGATAAGCTTGACGTTGAAGAAACAGAAGTAACTCCTGAAGCTAGCTTCACTAACGATTTAGGAGCTGATTCACTAGATACAGTTGAATTAATCATGGAATTTGAAAAGGAATTCAACATTCAAATCCCTGATGATCAAGCTGAAAAAATTACTACTGTAGGACACGCTATCGCTTACATCGAAGAAGTAGTAAATAAATAATATTCTTCAACAAAAAAGAAATTAAAAAAAGTTTATGGAATTAAAAAGAGTAGTTGTAACCGGATTTGGAGCAATAACACCAATAGGAAATAATGCAAAAGAATACTGGGAAAATCTTGTGAAAGGTGAGAGCGGAGCCGCTCCGATTACTCTTTTTGATGCCACAAACTTCAAGACAAAGTTCGCATGTGAAGTGAAAAATTTCGATCCGTTACAGCATTTCGATAAGAAAGAAGCAAAAAAAATGGACCGAAATACACAATTGGGACTTGTTGCTGCCAGAGAAGCAGTAGTACACTCAGGCATTATTGAAGATAATGTAGATAAAAACAGAGTTGGTGTAATTTGGGGCTCCGGAATCGGAGGTCTGGAAACATTTGAAACAGAAGTATTAGGATGGGCCAATACGGAAATCCCTAGATTTAACCCGTTCTTTATTCCTAAAATGATTGCAGACATGACACCAGGTCAGATCTCAATTGAATATGGTTTCCACGGACCTAATTATACAACGGTATCTGCATGTGCTTCTTCAGCGAATGCTATAATTGATTCCAAGATGCTTATCCAGTTAGGAAAAGCAGACGTGATTGTTTGCGGGGGCTCTGAAGCTGCCGTTACAGCAAGTGGTGTCGGTGGATTCAATGCAATGATGGCCCTTTCTACAAGAAATGATGATCCAAAAACAGCTTCCAGACCATTTGATAAAGACAGAGATGGATTTGTACTGGGTGAAGGTGCGGGTTGTATTATTCTTGAAGAGTATGAGCACGCAGTAAAACGTGGTGCAACAATTTATGCAGAATTACTAGGGGGTGGTATGAGCGCAGATGCATATCATATGACAGCTCCTCATCCTGAAGGTCTTGGCGCTTATCTGGTAATGAAAAACTGTTTGGACGATGCAGGCTTAACTGCTGATGAAGTAGACCATATCAATATGCATGGTACCTCTACTCCATTAGGAGATATTGCAGAATCCAATGCAATTTCGAAATTATTAGGCGAGCATGCTTATGATATTCAGATTAATTCTACAAAATCAATGACAGGTCACCTTTTAGGAGCTGCCGGTGTTATTGAAGCTATTGCTGCGTTGGGAACTATTATTCATGGTACGGTTCCTCCTACTATCAACCATTTTACTGATGATGAAAAGATTGACAGCAGACTAAACTTTACGTTTAATGATGCTGTGAAGAAAGATGTAAAAGTAGCCATGAGCAATACTTTTGGATTTGGCGGGCACAACGCTTGCGTTCTATTTAAGAAAATCTAAATTCAATGAATGGAGTTACAGAAATACTTTTCTAAATTCCTTCTTAAAAAAAGAAAAAGACAATTAACGGAGAGAGAATATTTTCTCAGTACCGAGCTTAGTAAAGTATTGGGTACAGAGGTACAGAATATTGCTCTTTATCGTGAGGCTTTTTCTTTGAAAAACTCTTCTAAAAATCAAGACAGCAATTATGAAAGACTTGAATTTTTAGGAGATTCTGTGTTGGGTACAGTTATTTCCTGTCATTTGTTCCAGACCTATCCTCAGGCTAATGAAGGATATCTGACACAAATGAAGTCTAAGATTGTTAATAGGAAAAATCTTAATAAATTAGGAGAAGATCTCAAACTTACGAACCTTTTGCAAAAGCAGAACAGTTCATCCGCTTTGGGGGAGAATATCTCCGGAAACTTATTTGAAGCCTTAATCGGAGCTGTTTATTTAGACTTCCACTATGATATTTGCAAAAAAATCATTCTGGATAAGCTACTGACTCCTTCCGAGATTAACAAACTTGAGAATAAAATTGTAAGCTACAAAGGTCTCCTGTTAGAATGGAGCCAGAAAAAGAAGGTCAATATAAAGTACGAAACCTGTGAAGAAATACAAGCCAACAAGGCAGTTGTATTCAGATGTCATGTCTGGTTGGGAGATGAAAAAATTGCCAATGCAACGGAAACCTCCAAGAAAAAATCAGAAGAAAAGGCAGCACAACGGGCATTTTATATTTTAAATAAAAAAGAAAACATACTTGGAAATTCAAAAACTTTATGATCTGGATGATATAGAATTTGAAGATATTGCCATAGCTTTGGTAAGATTAGCAAAAGATATACCCGCACATGAGTTTTTCTATACAATAAATCAAACCAACAATCTTAATTTTTCCAGAAAAAAAGATCTGGTCTTTCATGGAGATTATTATGATTATTTTTTTCCAAGATTCGAGGCCTACCACAAGTTTTCGAAGACCTGTTTTACTTTTATTTCAAACAAATCTTCTGAAAGTAAGCAAAAAAAAATTCACACAGAGCTCTTTTCAGAAGAAGAAAACATTAAATTTTTATTAAATAATCAGGCAGATGTGGAATATATTCTACATAGTTCGGAACAATTTCCTGATTTTTCCGTAATTTTGCTCCCTGAAAATCTTGTGTTTCCAATTCAAGATTATACACTGAGTTCTGATGAGGAACTTTATCAAATTATCCAGTATTATGAATAAGTATTTAAAGAAGACAAAAATTATCGCAACACTAGGACCTGCTTCTTCATCGAAGGAGGTAATGTTAGATTTAATGAAAGCGGGTGTTGATATTTTCAGAATAAATTTTTCACATGCAGATTACGACTTAGTTCGAAAAAATATTGAAATAATTAGAGAGCTTAACAGCGAATATGGTTATTCAGTGGGTATTTTGGGAGACCTTCAGGGGCCTAAACTAAGAGTAGGTGTTGTAAAGGAAGGTTCTTACCTAAACCCCGGAGATATTCTTACCTTCACCAATGAAAAAATGGAGGGAGATTCTACGAAGGTATACATGACTTACCAACAATTTCCGCAAGACGTAAAAGTAGGGGAAAGAATTCTTATCGATGATGGTAAGCTGGTCTTGGAGGTTACTGAAACCAATGAAAAGGATACGGTAAAAGCAAAAACCATTCAGGGAGGACCTCTAAGCTCTAAAAAAGGGGTAAACCTGCCTAATACCCAGGTATCTCTTCCTGCCCTGACAGAAAAGGATATTCAGGATGCTAATTTCATGCTTGATATGGAGGTTGACTGGATTGCACTTTCTTTCGTACGTCATGCACAGGATATTATTGATTTGAAAGAATTAATTTCTCAGCATCCAAACGGTAAGTTTAAAACTCCGATCATCGCGAAGATTGAAAAACCGGAAGGAGTTAAAAACATTGAAGAAATTTTGGTGGAATGTGACGGTCTTATGGTTGCCCGTGGTGACTTAGGAGTGGAAGTTCCAATGGAAGAGGTTCCTGCTATCCAGAAAAATCTGGTAGAAAAAGCAAGGTTTTATTCCAAGCCTGTAATCATTGCTACTCAAATGATGGAAACAATGATCAATAGTCTGACGCCGACAAGAGCTGAAGTAAATGACGTTGCCAATTCTGTACTGGACGGAGCAGATGCGGTAATGCTTTCAGGAGAAACATCGGTAGGGAGATACCCGGTACAGGTTGTGGAAAACATGGCTAAAATTGTAAAGAATATTGAGACCACTCATTTCTATCAACATAAAAATGAACCTATTGAAAAGGACTATAACTGTATCGACGAGAGATTTATTACGAACAGGGTATGTCTTGCAGCAGTAAGAATTGCAAAAACAACTAACGTTTCTGCAATCGTAACTCTTACCCACTCAGGATATACAGCTTTCCAGCTTGCAGCTCACAGACCTAACTCTCACATCATCGTTTACAGCGGAAACAGAAGAGTAATTACAATGCTGAACCTGCTTTGGGGTGTTCATGCTTATTATTACGATATGAAAAAGTCTACTGATGAAACCATTATCCAGGTAAATATGCTGACTCACAACTACGGTTATATTGAAACCGGAGACTTTGTAATCAACATCAATGCGACACCTTCCTATGAAGGAGGGAAAACCAATACGTTGAGATTAACAACGGTTTAACAGCCCAGATAAATACATATAAAAATTCCCGGAAGCAATTTCCGGGAATTTTTATTTTATCGTCTGTTATGCGATTTCAGATGCATGGTACATCAGACAACACTAATGCCCTACGATCGTCTTCGCGGTTACAAATTCCTTCAAAGCAAGAAGAGACAGCTCAGTACCATATCCTGAGGCCTTGGAGCCTCCAAACGGAAAACGCGGATCTGAACTTGTCATCCTGTTGATATTTACCGTACCTGACTCGAGGTTTTCAATAAAGAATAACTGGCGGGCTTTATCCTGAGTCCATACAGAATTTGAAAGTCCGAATGGGATATCATTGGCAATCTGTAATGCTTCGTCATCATTCTTAGCGATCATCACCATACCGAGAGGGCCGAAAAGCTCTTCTTTTAAAATCGGATTGCCTGCCTGAACTCTGATAAGGCCAGGTTTAAACTGATTTTCTGAAATTCTTTCCAGAGGAATAATGATTTCGGCACCATTTTCCAATGCTCTGTCGAACTGGGCCTCCAGCTCATCCGCAAGATCCGGTCTTGCCATCCCGGCTAATTTAGTTTCTTTATCTAAAGGATCTCCTATTTCATATTTTTTAAATTCTTCAATGAAGATGGGTAAAAATTGGCTTTCGATCTTTTCATCAATGATAAATCTTTTTGCAGCAGTACAGGTTTGTCCACAATTTTGAAGTCTTGATTTTGCCCCGGCTTTTGCTGCTTCTTCGAGATTTGCATCTTCAAAGATGATAAAAGCATCACTTCCTCCTAATTCAAGTAAAGATTTTTTAATATTTAAGCCGGCTATTGAGGCTACTTCTCCGCCTGCTTTCCCACTACCTGTCAAGCTCACACCTTTTATGGTATCGTGCTCAAGGATTTCTTTTACAGCTTTGTGTCCTACTTCAAGATTCTGGAAAATACCTTCCGGAAACCCTGCTTCCAAAAGAACATCTTCAATGGCGTTTCCGCTTCCGAAACAAATAGAAGCATGTTTTAAGACTACTGTATTTCCGGCTAAAATAGCGGGAACTGCAAATCTCAGGACCTGCCAGAAAGGAAAGTTCCATGGCATTACTCCTAAAATCACTCCTTTCGGAACATAATGAACTTCAGAATAAGCAAATTCGGATTCAATTTTTTCAGGTTTTAAAATATTTTCAGCATCTGCATAATACTTCATCATCAAAGCACATTTCTCCACCTCAGCAATGGATTCTGAAATAGGCTTATTCATTTCAGTAGTAATGATCCTTCCAAATTTCTCTGAATTATTTTTTAAAATTTCTGCTGCTTTTGCAATTAACTTCTGCCTTTCCTCAAACGGCACTTTTCTCCACACTGAAAACGCTTTATCTGCTTTAATAAGCTTACTTTCAATTAATTGTTCCATAATATAATTTCTGTTTTAAATTCAGCTAATGAATTTATGAGCGCTTTTATTTAAAAGCACGGATAAAATCAGCAAATTCCGTTCCTTAAGGGTAAATAAAATAGTGATTTTCTCTATCGGAAGAATATAATTTTATCTTACATCATTAGCCATTCATTCACCAGACATGCCGCCAGTCTTGCCGTCCTATCCTGAATGTCGAAGGAAGGATTAACTTCAGCTACGTCTAGTGCAACTAATTTTTTATTTTTTAAAATATGCCTGTAAAAATGCATAAAAGTTGCGTCTGCAAAGATACCATTATAAGCCGAAGCTGAAACCCCCGGAGCAATAGAAGCATTAAATACATCCATACAAATGGTGAGATAGGCATAATCTACCTGATCAAGCAGGTCATCAATACGTTGATAGATAGCGGGAAGATTTTCAAAAAACAATTCATCGGCAAGGATATATTTCATTCCGTACTGATGGGCTGTATCAAATAATTTTAATGTATTGGAGTTTCTCTGAATACCGATATGCAAAGACTTGATAGGGCCTTCCTGGGCAATTTGCCAAAACCCTGTCCCTGAACTTGGACCAATCCCTTTTTCAGGCTGTCTGTTATCAAAATGAGCATCAATATTGATAATTCCTATTTTTTGCTCCGGAAAGGCTGTTTTAATGCCTAAATAGTGAGCATAGGTTACTTCATGCCCTCCACCCAGAACAAGAGACTTTCCACCTTTTAAAAGGACTTTTGAAACATTCTTGGCAAGGTTATTTTGAGTATTTTCAAGATTACCGTTTTCACAAGTAACATTTCCAAAGTCTTTCATTGAAAAGTCAGGGAAAATAACGGGAAAATTAGACATATTTTTCCTGATTACATCTGGAGCATCTTTAGCTCCCAGACGACCTTTATTCCTTCTGACTCCTTCGTCCACAGCAAAGCCATGCAAAACGAAATCTTCTGCAGAAATATTGTCGTAATTACGTTCTTCTTTTACTCTTTGAAATATTCTGTGATGAAGAAGCTCTTCTCCATCTAATCTGCCTTGCCAAATCATAATCTAAATTATTCTCTAAACCTGCCTCTAATGGTAGGTATAAATGTTCTAAAAAATAAAATTATAAATACTAATAAAGCTCCACTTAATTTGAATTGTAGACTTCTGTTTTCTGCATTTAGAAAAAGAATCACTCCGCCTAATGCAGTAATAACAATTAAATAAAAAACAGAATAAAGGTAACCTCCTCTATTTTCATACTTAAATTCACCACCGTTTGCCGCAAACATTTCATCCAGCATACGATTCGCTGTAGCCGCATCAACTTTTCTAATATCTGAAGTCAGATTCTTCATAATAAAGTCTTTTTAGTACCGGATTTTACAGCATTCAATGCGTACTCAACATTTTTCTCAGGAACACCAAGCGAGACCTATTTTTCCCTGGTCTCTTCCAATTTAATTTTCATGGTTGTGTTTATTATTTTTTATTTCCGTCAATATAAACATGTTCTGCATTTAAGCTTCCCTGATTATAGAGTACGTTTTGGAAATTATTCGTTTTAAAAGTGACAAAATCTGCTTTTTTCCCTGCTTCCAGCTGTCCTCTATCTTCAAGATTAAGGGCATAAGCTGCACGGAAAGTCATTCCTGCTAAAACTTCAGCTGTCGTCAGCTTTTGGAAAGTTGCCAAAATAGAAGCTTGTGTAATTAAATTCCCCATAGGCGCAGACCCGGGATTCCAGTCACTTGCAATGGCTACAATAGCTCCTGCATCTAATAATTTTCTCGCCGGAGTAAATTTCTCTCCCAGTCCTAAACTTGCACCCGGAAGAGCTGTTGCCACGGTATCAGACTGAGCTAAAAACTCAATATCTTCATCTATAGTAGCTTCTAAATGGTCCGCAGATTTCGCTCCTACTTCTACGGCTATTCTTGAACTTCCAGGAGTAAACTGATCGGCGTGTACCGTAATTTCAAAACCTAAATCTTTAGTTTTAAGTAAAAAATCTTTACTTTCTTCCGGCTGAAAAGCTGATTTTTCAATAAAAATATCTACACGTTTCGCTAAATCTTCTTCTTGTACTTTTGGTAAAATCTCAGTAAGAATATAGTTCAGATATTCAGAATTACTTCCGTCAAAATCCCTCGGCTTCAAATGAGCTGAAAGACAAGTAGGTACAAGGGTAGCTTTTGTAGATTTCTGTGCTTTCTTGATGATACGAAGCATTTTAAGCTCGTTTTCCACATCCAGCCCATAACCGCTTTTCACTTCAATTGTAGTAATTCCCAGATCCACCAGAAACTGAATTCTTTCCCGTAAGGTTATCAGCAATTCGTCTTCTGAAGCATTTCTGGTATGTTGTACAGAGCTCCAGATTCCGCCTCCACTTTCTGCGATTTCCAGGTAGGTTTTTCCTGCATTACGCATCGCAAAATCATTGGCACGGTTTCCTCCGAAACAGATATGAGTGTGAGAATCTACGAAAGCAGGAAGAACAATCTGCTCACCTTCTATGTTCTCGATTTCTATTGTTGGGTTTTCTGATTTTAATGTTTCAAAATTTCCGATTTTCTGAATAGTGTTATGATCTACAACAATTCCTCCATCAACAATAATTTCCAATTGTTCATCGGAAATTTTACCTCTTAGTGGTAAATTAGCAAGTGTTACCACCTGTTTAAATGGTCCTATTAATTTCATTAGTTTAAAGTTAATGCTAAAGTTTAGAAGACAGACAATAATTTTATCAATCGGCACCTATCTGCTAAACAATCAAGATTTCATTAATTTTTATTCATAATTTTTCCTCTCAAAAATACTTAAAATATCCCAATTATTGAATCTTGGACCGCTTCAATTTTATCATGAACATAAACCTTCATCCTAATCTTCACCTTTTCTCAATCATCCCTTCAACCTTAGTCTAAATTTGTTATCTTTGAAGTAAATGAAATGAATTAATGCCAGATTTTTTACATCCAGATAAGGAAAACTACTCACGCGAGGAGCTAATGCAGGAAGAACAGATGCGTCCCCAGAGCTTTAAAGATTTTGCAGGGCAGAGAAAAACGCTGGAAAACCTTGAAGTTTTTGTTACCGCAGCCAAAAGACGAGGCGGTGCACTGGATCATGTTCTATTACATGGCCCTCCGGGTCTTGGGAAAACAACCTTAGCCAATATTATTGCCAACGAATTAGGAGTAAACTGTAAAATCACCTCCGGTCCTGTATTGGACAAACCGGGAAGTCTAGCAGGTCTTTTAACCAATCTGGAAGAAAATGATGTGCTTTTCATTGATGAGATTCACCGTTTATCTCCTGTAGTGGAAGAATATCTGTATTCAGCGATGGAAGATTATAAAATCGACATTATGCTGGAAACAGGCCCTAATGCAAGAAGCGTTCAGATTGGGCTGAATCCTTTTACACTGGTAGGAGCTACTACCAGAAGCGGCATGCTTACCAAACCTATGCTTGCCCGATTCGGTATTCAAAGCAGACTGGAGTACTACTCTGTTGAACTTCTTTCCATGATTATTCAAAGGAGTGCAAGGGTTTTAGGGATAAAGATTTATGAGGATGCTTCCATTGAAATTGCGAGAAGAAGCCGCGGAACACCGAGAATTGCCAATGCATTACTGAGAAGGGTTCGTGACTTTGCTGAAATCAAAGGTAACGGAGAAATAGAGATCAATATTACCAAATATGCATTGAATTCTTTAAATGTAGATGAGTTTGGTCTTGATGAAATGGATAACAAAATCATGCGGGTTATGATTGAAAATTTTAAAGGGAAACCTGTCGGAATTTCTGCATTAGCAACTTCCATCGGAGAAAATCCGGAAACTTTGGAAGAGGTCTATGAACCGTTTCTTATTCAGGAAGGATTTATTATCAGAACTCCCAGAGGAAGAGAAGTTACCGACAAAGCCTATCAGCATTTACATATTTCAAGACCGAAAAATCCGGGTGAGTTATTCTGATTCAGGATATAAGGTTTACCATATAAAGAAAGATCAATAATGTTTGTACCTAAATTATACAAAAGCGAGGATCTGGATCTGATGAGGGCTATTATCAGAGAGAATTCCTTTGCTTTACTGATTTCTTCCGGTGATAAGATCCGGGCGACCCATTCTATGATGATTCTAAAGGAAGATGATCCGGAAAACATTTATATTGAAGCTCATATTTCCAGAGCCAATCCGCAGGCAAAAACCTTAGAAAACGGGGATGAAGTTCTTTGCGATTTTTTGGGTGCCCATACTTATATTTCCAGCAGTTGGTATGATCATGTCAATGTATCAACCTGGAATTATGAAGCAGTACAGATCTATGGAAAAGTAGAAGTGATGCATCAGGATGAACTTTATAGTCACCTGGAAAAATTAACTTCCAAATACGAAAAGTTCCAGCAGTGCCCGATGATGGTGAAAGATATGGGAAGAGAATTTGTAGAAAAAGAGATGAAGGGAGCTTTCGGAATCAAAATAATTCCTACAGAAATATTTATCAAACATAAGCTTTCGCAAAACAGAAAAGAAACGGATTTTCAGAATATCATTTCCCATCTTGAAACATCATCAGATGAAAATGCCCGGAAAATTGCTGAAAAAATGAAATTAATAAAAAAATAATCAAAATATACATATGAAGCTATATCCAATACAATGTGGAAAATTTAAACTGGACGGCGGTGCCATGTTCGGAGTCGTCCCAAAGAGTCTGTGGGAAAAAACAAATCCGGCAGACGAAAAAAACCTGATTGAACTCGGAACCCGCTCCCTTCTTATTGAGGATGGCAAAAAATTAATCCTTGTAGACTGTGGTCTGGGTAATAAACAAGATGATAAATTCTTCGGACACTACGCTCTTTGGGGAGATGACAGTCTGGATAAAAATTTAAAGAAATACGGTTTCGTAAGAGAAGATATTACCGATGTATTCCTTACGCACCTTCATTTTGACCACTGTGGCGGGGCTATTGAATGGAATGACGATAAAACGGGATACAGACCTGCTTTTAAAAATGCACATTTCTGGACTAATGAAAACCACTGGCAGTGGGCTACAGAGCCTAATGCAAGAGAAAAAGCCAGTTTTCTGAAGGAAAATATCATCCCGATGCAGGAAAGTGGTCAGCTGAATTTTCTGCCCCTTCCTACCACAGGAAATTATGGCTTTGCTCCGGATCTTAAAATGGATGTTATCTTTGTAGACGGACATACGGAAAAACAAATGTTACCGGTCATTCAGTATCAGGAAAAAACAGTAGTCTTCGCTGCGGATCTTATTCCTACAGCAGGGCATATTAATCAGGTCTACGTAATGGGATATGATACAAGACCTCTCCTAACATTAGAAGAAAAAGGTAAATTCCTAAAACAATGTGTAGATAATGAATACCTGTTATTCTTTGAACATGATGCTCATAACGAACTGGCAAGTCTTAAGATGACCGAAAAAGGAGTAAGACTTGATGAAACGTTTAGTTTTAATGATGTTTTCGGATATTAATTTTTAATCATGGAAGAATTACATTCAGAAACACAATCTATTGAACCGGAACCCAAGATTATCGGGTTAACCGGAGGAATAGGCTCAGGGAAAACCACAGTGGCCCGCTTTATTGAAGAATTTGGATTTCCAGTTTATTATTCTGATGACAGAGCCAAGACCATTGTTAATGATCATGATGGTGTAAAGGTCAGAATTAAAGAACTTTTAGGAGATGAGTCTTATGATCAAAACGGATTATATGACCGAAAATTTGTCGCAGATAAAGTTTTCAGCAATAAGGAACTGCTTCAAAAACTTAATGAAATCATTCACCCTGCTGTACGCCTTGATTTTGAAAGCTGGGTCAAAAAGCAAACCAAATATCTGATCTTTAAAGAAACAGCATTATTATTTGAGCTAAAACTCAACAGACAATGTTATAAATCCCTTCTGGTGACTGCTGAAGACAATATCAGAATTAAAAGGGTTATGGACAGAGATCATAAAACGTATCGTCAGGTAGAAGCTATTATGGAAAAACAGATGTCTGAAAAAGATAAGATTAAAATAGCGGATTATATTATCTATAACAATACAAATCTGGAAGATTTAAAAGAACAGACGGAACAGGTCATCTTTAGTATTGAATAAACAAAACTCGTTAGGAAGATTTCCTAACGAGTTTTTTAATAAGCCTCCATATTGATAAAAAAATAAGCCTCCGTTTCCGGAGGCTTATTCTATTGAAATTTAATTATTATTCTTTAACAAATTTCTTCTGCGCTGAATTTCCATTGTCATCAATATCGATTACATAAACACCGTTAATTAACTTGCTTACGTTGATTTGATTATTCAACAGAATACCATCTGCGATCAACTGTCCGGCTGCATTGTATATTTTATATTTCGCTTTTTTGCTTATATTTTTCACATACAATACTGTACTTACCGGGTTAGGATAGATCAGAATATCAGTCTGGTTCAGAGGGTTGGAAACTGCCGGCTTAGTGATTCTTACTGTATAGTCTTCAACTTCACCGTTTTTAAAGTTAACACAACTTACAGGAATTCCGTCTCTTGACATAGCAACTCTCATTACTACATATTTGTAATCTGTCATGCTTACAAATGCGTCTGCAGGAACACTGAATTTACCGGATACAGGAGTTGTGGTATTAGGAGGTGAAGTAAATACTCTCTCGTTAATATCAAATTCTCCGTTTCTGTTGAAGTCAATCCAAACTGCAATTCCTTCGTTATAGTTAGTTCCTGTCCATTTCTTTTCAATGATGATTTCATTGTCTGCAGACCCCTGGATCATTTCTATAAACTTGGCTGGAACACCGGTATAATCCGTATAGCTGGAAGCACCAGATGCATTTTCCATCACAGGTTTTCCGTTCGGCTTCACAGTAACTTTGGCGATATGCTCTCCAGCTGCATTTTCTGATCCCATCTTACAATACATTACCGTAGGTGTTGTAAAGTAATACAGCGGTGTAAAATTACCAGGTCCGCCGCTACAGATATTAGCCACCTGCATTTCGTATTTTGTAAGTTCTGTTAATCCTGTTAATACTACGTTATTAACTGGTGTTGGAACTTCTGTCCAGCTTGGAATACCTACTTTTCTATATCTTAGAATATAAGTTGCTCCAGGGAAAGGATCCCATTTCACTTCAGCTTTTGTTGGCAACAACTGTGTAATCGTTAATCCCGGAGGCGGAATCTCACAAATTCTTTCCGTAGTAAATACTTTTGGATTAGAATAAGGATTCGGCGTAGATTCTCCTACGCATTGGTTAGCGATCTGTACTTCATAAGTAGTATATGGAAGCAACGGAGTTGTAGTACCCAACACATAGGTATTGGCAGGTGGGGCAGGTAAATTAACGGTAACCCATCCTGTTGCTCCGGATCCGTATACTCTGTATCTCATAATATAAGTAGAGCTTGCAGCGAGTGGCGACCACGTCACTAAAGCTGTGGTAGGAGTAATATTACTGATGGCCACATTCGGAGGAGTAGGATCACATCTCGTTGTAAATGTTTTTATCGGAGTCGCATTACCTATTGTATCACCACAAAGGGCAGCTACCTGAACTTCATATGTTGTGGCAGGAGTTAATCCGTTTACAACAAGCGGAACATTTCCAAGAAGTGCAGAAGCATAAACCTCAGTCCATGTCGTTGTATTTTGTACTCTGTATCTTACGACGTAACTTACGTTATTTGTCATTCCTGTCCAGTTGATGGTAACTGAGTTATAAGTAGGGACCATAGTAGTTAAGGTTGGCGTAGCTGTACTACATGGTCTCAACTGTACTCTATAATCTTCTACTTCTCCGTTGACTGCATTCTGACACATTACCGGAGCACTTGTACGTTTTAATACCACTCTCATGGTAGTGGTCAAAGGACCTGTATAAGCAGTTGCCGGAACAGAGAATGTACCTGTAACTGGAGTTGTTGTATTAGCAGGTGTATTAAGAATCCTTTCTGCATCGGTAAACTGCCCGTCTCTGTCAAAGTCAATCCATACTGCTACAGCATCATTATTCGTAGCACCTGTCCATCCTTTAGCTACAGAGATCTTGTTATTATTAGATCCGATATCTAAAGTAACCAACGTCTGAGCACTTGTATAAGCAATATAATTCGTTTGTACTGAAGTATTACTCATCACCGGAACACCAGGGTTAGAAGAAGTAACTGTTACATTTGAGATGTGATCGTTAGCTCCGCTACCTGTCATCTGGCAGTAAGATAATGGTGGTGTTGTAAATGGTACTGCTGTAGAGAATGCCCCGGTACTGCCACTACATATGGTCTGTACCTGCACTTCGTACTGAGTCTGTTCAGTTAACTGAGCGGTATTAGGAATTGTATATGAATTTCCTGTAATACCGTTTACCGTCGTATATGCTCCGGCAGGATTTATCTTTCTGTATCTCAGGTTATAAGTTGCCCCTGTAGTTGCTACCCAAGAGAACGTTGCGCTTGTAGCCGTAAGATTTGAAACGGTAATATTCGTTGGAGGAGCAGTGGTACATGGCTGCTGATCAATAAATCTCACAGAATAATCTTCTACTTCCCCGTAATCAAATTGTCCAAAACTACCACAAGGTTCAGGAACAGCATATTGCTTCATCGCTACACGCATACGTGTTGGCTGAGCTCCCGTATACACAGGCTGTCCTACTAAAGTAAAGGTATTCGTTACAGGAGTCGTTGTATTACTTGCTGTATCTAATACTTTTTCACTTGGTTCAAAGATTCCGTTTCTATTGTAATCGATCCACGCAACCACTCCATAAGAAGAAGTAGAACCTGGCCAGTATTTATTAACAGATATTTTATTTCCTGCAGAACCTCTTACCAAGATAATTGATCTTGTAGGATCTGTAGTATAATCTTTATATACATCATATCCGGAATCACTTACCATAAGCGGTGCGTTGGTAGGTGTTACCACGACCTTATTGATATAACCATCCGAAGTGGTATTCACAGGACTCGGGTCACAATAACCAAGAGCGAGTGTTGTAAAGTTTGTGCTTGCAGAGAATGCTCCCTGGGTACCGCTACATACTGTTGCTACCTGAACTTCGTACTGAGTTGCATCAGTCAGGTTACTAAGCGTTACATTACTAGCCAGCACAGCTGTTACAGGCAATGTAGTCCAGGTCGGGTCAGTAAGTTTTTTATATCTTACCACATAAGAAGCTCCTGTAGCAGGAATCCAGCTTACAAGTGCAGTACTCGCTGTAATACTTGTAACCGTGATATTATTTGGAGGTGAAGCACTACAAGGCTGTAAAGCAATAACATTCAGATTAAAATCAACATAATTACCATACGAAGCCGGTCCGCAAGAATTCAGCGTTCCAATATAAGAGGTTGCTACTCTTACTCTGTAATTTCCAGGAGCTTGTCCTGAAGGGATAACAATATTAGCGGATGCAGCAGTTACATAGCTAGGTGTAGCTAAAATAGTTTCTCCTGCTCCGTTAAAGTTCATATCATTATTCCAGTCAACCCATACATAATAATAGTAAGTACTGGTACCTACAGCTAAATTCATATTTACTGTTGTTCCTGGTATTGCAGAGAATGGTGTGGCAGTACTATTTACGTAAGCCTGATAAGAATTGGCTGTATAGTTAAGGTTCGAAATACCACCTGTTGTTTTAATACTAGTCAGGTAGTATGATGTTGAACTGCTACCTCCTGTAGGTATGCAGTATCCTGTATACAACGATGTTGAACCAGTCCATGAACTTTGATCTGTAGCACTACATCTTGCTCTTACCCAAACATAATAGGTGGTATTGGGCAACAACGGAGAAAGAGTTGTTGAAGTTCCGGTTGTAACAGTTTGTGAAGGAACTGTTGCCGCTGTTGGAGCAGTATTGGTGGTACTATAATACACATCATAACCACCAGCTGGTGTGTATGAATAGGCTGTCCAGTTTACTACAGCACTTGTTGGCGTTACAGTTCCAATAGTAATTGAACCTCCTGTAGGCATAGGCGGACATGTAGGAGGAGTCAGCAAAGAAATTGCTCCCACCCACCAGCTCTGGCTGGTTCCACTACATTTTGCTCTTACCCATACATAATAGGTTGTATTTGGTAATAACGGAGAAATAGTTGCAGTAGGGCCTGTAACTGTTTGTAGAGGTACTGTTGCCGCTGTTGGAGCAGTATTGGTCGTACTGTAATACACATCATAACCTCCGGCAGGTGCTGGTGATGATGCCGTCCAGTTGATAACAGCATTTGTAGCTGTTACAGTTCCCAAGCTTAAAGCTCCCGGAGGAATACATGCAGGTGCAGGGCCATATGTAATCTGAAGATTTGGTCTGGTTGAAACCACCGTACCTGTTCCGGTAGGTGCTGTAGAATCTCCCTGAATATACATATGTCTGGATGTAGCTGTAGAATAAGTAATACCAGCTCCACCTGTTGTACCTGTTCCGGAACCTCCGTAACTTGTTTCAACCAATACAGTCAAATTATCCGTTCCATTATAATAAAAAGGATTTTGTAATGTAAAAGTATTCCAGCCTGTAGCTAGGCTGGTTATGTTTCCGTCATATACCAGAGTGGCTCCTGCGGTAGAGGCAGCCCAGTTTTGTGAGGAAAGTGTTGTTGTTGTACTTGGTACAGACTTTAAGTAAATTTTTACCGGAACAGTCGTTGACGAAGCTGTTGTAGCATTCCACGCTACAGAAAGAACGCTTCCTCCTGTTGGAGCACTTAGTTCCGTTGCCGTATACAGTGATGCCGATCTTTCGAACCCATAATAATTACCCAAAGGGTATCTTTGAGTACTGGTTCCGGTACCAATTGTAACGGTTTGCGCTTGTAAGAATAGTCCGAAGACCATACAAAGCAGTGTTATGAGCGCCCGCCGGGGCCTGCTCATGTTACAGAGTAAAAGTACACTCATATTTTTTAAAATTTAATAGTGATAACGATAGTAAAAGAATAATAGGAGTTTCCTATTTCGGATGTTCAATGTTTTTCTTAAAAACATTCCCTTTTACAGACAATCTGTAGTAAATAAGTAATTTTCAATTCATAGGCTAATATTTTAATAATTACACAAATCTAATAATTTTTTCATTATTATACATCTGTTAAAATGTTTTTTTGAAAAAATTTCACAATAATACATTATATGATTTAAAATGAAAAATCCCCAGGAAAACCTGAGGATTTAACATTATAAGCATTTATATTATTTTTTGATAAACTTAGATCTGAACTGTTCAGCGCCTTTTTCATCAACTGTAATTACATATGCACCTTTAATTAAAGATGAAACGTTAATTTTTCCATTGCTGATATTTCCACTGTCTATCAACTGACCGGCAGCACTGTAAATTTTATAAGCTGCCTTATCTGAAACTTTAGTTACGTTGATAACATCACTTGCAGGGTTTGGATAGATCTGAATACCGTCGTTTTTAATACCTGTTTCAGAAGTTGCAAGGTTATTTGTTATAAGCACGTTGTAATCTTCAACTTCTCCGTTAGGGAAATCTCCACAAGCATAATCACTTGGTAAATAAACTCCTGCGTTAGATGCTCCGGCATACATTAATAATACTCTCATTCTCAACGGGCTTCCCAGAACTGCTGTAGATGGTACTACAAATGTATTTGTTTTAGGAGTTGCTCCTACCGGGAATGATGTTACCGGTACATCAAGAACCAATTCTGAATCTTCAAATACTCCGTTTTTGTTAAAATCTATCCAGGCTACAAGACCGTTATACGCTGCTCCGGCGATTGTAATAGTAGGAGATACGCTTACTGTATATGTGTTATTAGCAATCAGTGTTGGCTGTAGCGCTGTATTGGCTGTAAAGTTACTATAACTTGTAGCACCAGTGGTATTATTAAGAGTTCCTAAAGTAACATTAGAAATATAGTTATATACCGGGTTTGTACCAGATGCTGTACAGTAAGTAACACAAGTTGTTGAGAATGTAAGTGATGGAGAATAAGTTCCTGTAGTTCCACCACAAACTGCTGCCACCTGTACTTCATAAGACTTACAATCTGACAATCCTGCTAATGCATAAGAATTACCTGATGCAGTTGCCTGAATCCATGTAGTATTACCTGATAGTCTATATCGTAAAGCATATGAAGAAGCTCCGCTTACAGGCGCCCAGTTAACAGTAGCTCCTGATATCGTGATATTATCTGCAAGAAGCCCTACCGGTACACTTCCACAAGCTACCTGAGCAGATACATATACTTTTTTAACAGCATAGAAAACGTTTCCAACGGCAGAAATTCTCATCACAACAGTTTGCCCGTTCAATGCTGCAGGCATTGTATAAGATTCAGAACCGTCGTTAGGTGTTGAAGCTGAAAGAACAGTCCATGTAGTTCCGTTATCTGAAGAATAGTCAATTTTAACATTAGCAACGCTATAAGGGGCTGCAGTAGTATTCGCAACATCCCAAGTTAAATTTGAAGCAGCATTGGTAAACAGGTATCCCTGAGTAAGCTGGAACGGCCCGTCATTTCCTACTGTAATAGTCTGCTGTGCCGTATTGGTCTGCTGTTGCGTTACATCAGGATTATTATCTCTTACCGTAATGGCAAAATTGGAGGTTCTTGCTACCTGTGAAGTAGACTCCCAGGTATTCAATGAATTATCCAAAACGCCGGCAAGCACTGAAGAAAACTTAGGGAAATATCTTGTAGGGCTTGTCGTTGGTAAAACAGATCTGAATGATGCTCCTACCGTAGTTGTTCCCAGGTTCGTTTTGTTAATCGTAACAGATCCGTTAACAGGATCATAAGTAGGGCTGTCAACTTCTTCCCATGTATAAGTCATCGGATCATTTTCAGGATCCGTTACATTGGCCGTTAATACAAACGCTGTTTTTTTAGGAATCGCGTAATTAGAAAGAGCTCCGATTATAGGGGCACTATTGTTAACAGAAGTTTCAACATCACAAGTTTTGGCAATCAGGTTGGTTTGAACCTGTCCGATACTTACTTTGTGGAAGTAAGGATCAGAATGTGCCTGTACATCTGTAGCAGCTCCTGTGATCCCTGCATATCCCATAATTGTAGAACCTGAACCTGGTTCAACATTCATGTTGTAAGGCTCAATACCATGTGAGAAAGTATGGTTAGCTCCAAGCTGGTGTCCCATTTCATGGGCAACATAGTCTATATCATAGCTATCTCCGGAAGGGTTACCATCAGCAGGAGAAGTAAATCCGGAACCTTTTTGTTTAGAAAGTGAAGTAGCCGGTGTAGGTGAAGTGGAAGGATCAATACAAATACAACCAATACAACCAGCGTTTCCACCACCTCCGGAATCTCCGAATAAGTGACCGATGTCGTAGTTAGCACTTCCTACGTTTACACTTAAAGTTCTCTGAAGCTGAATATTCCATCCATTTGCATTACTTGCGTTAGCAGATGCTGTTCCTACACTAGGATCAGAATAAGGATCGGTAGCTCCGTTTAAGTAGATTACTCCCGGATAATTCTGTAAGTTTAAGTGTAGTGCAAAATCTTTTTCAAAAACACCGTTTACTCTTGTCATTGTTGCATTAATCTGCGTTAATGCACCGGCAGTTGTTCCGCCAAATTTCTGAGTATACTCACCCGTAGTAGAGACTACTAATCTCATTGTACGGTATTTTTTATCTGAGCTTCTGTTAAATGTTCCTGAATTGTGAGAAAAATTTCTTGCAGTATTGTACATTTCCTGCATATCTCTTACGGCAGCAGGATCTTCTGTTGTAGCACATTCAAAAGGTTTATTTCCTCCTGCTGTTTTGTTCGTTTTAGGGTGTACAGAGTACAAACCGTTAGCTTTATCTACGGGATCAATAAATTCATAATCCCCTCCGCTAAACAACATTGATTGGAAATCATTTGGTGCTACAGAGAATCTGATCTGTCTTGTCGGGTCATCAACTGAAGTTCCGATATAAGAACCAAGCTCATATTGATCTGCCAATTCTTTTACAACTACAGGGAAACTGTACACATTAAATCTTTCGATTTTTCCACTTAAAGTAGGTATAGAAATAACAACCGGTCTAGCATTGGAGCCCATTTCCTGCGCTCCTTTCAATTGAGATCTTAGTAAATCTATATTCAGTTTGAAATGCGATTCCATGCTAGTGGCCCTCATATCCACTGTTTTTTTCTTGCTGTATACCTTAGCAGTGGCGGGTGTCCATTGTCCAAAAGCGGCCCCTCCTACTAACGTACACATCAAAGTAGTAAGTAGTCTTCTCATAAATTATTTTTTTTTAAATTCACATTTCACAAAACTATAAAAACATTAACAATAAAATGCACAAAAGAATAAATTTTTTAAAACAATTTAAAAAATATGTTAAATAACAGAGAAAAACACACCACAAACATGAATAAAATAAAGAACAATCATTGAAAAACAAAAACACAATTAACACCTAAAAACACCCATCATTAAAGCTTTCACACCATATAACTCAAATAATTAAATACCAACACATTCTGAGTATAAAAACAAAATCCCCGGCTTATGCCGGGGATTTTTCGTTATGTAAAATAATCTTATTTTTTAATGAATTTAAAGTTTTCAGAAATATTATTATCATTTATTGTGATAATATAGTTTCCTTTTAATAACTCAACCACATTTACCTTATTATTATCAATCGATCCTTTTTTTACAATCTGCCCTACTGCATTATAAATTTCAAAAGTTGCTTTAGGAGATGCTTTAGTAATATTTAAGATATCGTTTACCGGATTTGGATATATACCTATCGCCGTTTTTTCTTTTATATTCTCTTTGGTACTTAATGCTCCTGTTACTTTGAACACTCTTTGCTGAGAAGCTGTAAAATCATTTCCTGCAACAACCACTACTCCTGAAGAATTTAAAATTCTGTAATACCCATCATACTCATAAATACCATCACTTTCACTGTCATTAATCGTGAATGTATAACAGTCATTTTGCGGAAGCACCCAGTTTTGCGTCAGCAACGCCGGGAAATCAGGGTCTGTATCCACATAAGGACCTCCACTGTATAGTATTGTACCTGCGCTGTTTTTCAAATTCCATGTAGTTTCTGATCCGTAATAATCCTGTTGTAATTCAAATGTAAAATTAGTATTAGTCACAGGTACTATATTTCCAAGTACCGCAACAGAAGAGTTATTTCCCGCTCTTTGATCTGAAGTTCCATTTACAGAAGTAATCTGAGCAGAAACAGAACCTGTTGAAACACCTGAAGGAATAGTAATGATTACATATTTATCCTGAGTAAGATTACCTGACCAGTTGATCGTCTGCGATGCACCGCCGTTTACAGAATAAGTAATTACGGCAGCCGTAAGCGGGCTAGTTCCTCTGTTATATAACGAAAACTGTGCGTTTATTGCAGGCTGAGAATCTGTACATGCATTCTGACTACAATTTCTTTCCGCTTTCAATTCCGCATCGTTAGCAAATAACGGAATAGCCAGATCCGCCGTAGAAGTTACCAGCTCCATTCTTCTTGGAGAATTACTCATTACCACGGTAATTCTATCTTTTTGATTCACGGTGAAAATATTCATACATAAATCATTGGTATAATCCATATAGTTCTCAAACATTTCATCTGCGGTATTACAGCTATTTGGTTTGGGATGGGAAGGACATCCTCCATTGGATGCTCTGTGAACCGGGGTATCCGCGCAATAGTCATCACCACAAACAGAATCTCCCCAAATATGTCTTAATCCTAAAAAGTGTCCGACTTCGTGAGTCATTGTTCTTCCACGATCGTAAGGAGCATTCAGCAGGAAAGTACCATCATTATAAGCACTGCTTCCAAATGTAGAATAATTAGCAACTACCCCGTCGGTATCAGCATATCCTCCATTGGGATCTAATCCCTGTAAATTTGAATTGGAAGGAAACTGAGCATAGCCAAGCAGCTGACCATCCGAGAATCTCACGCTCCACATATTCATATATTTCGTAGGATCCCATATTGTAAGAGGTTTCACATAGCTGTCAATAGCAGAGGTAGCCCAGGCCGTCTGACAAAGATTTACACGATCTATCCCGTCAGTAGGATTACCGTTCGGGTCTACTTTTGCCAATGCAAACTGAATCATAGTATCAGCTCCTACAGGATTCGTATTAAATCCCGGGGTGCCGGCTGCCTTTCTGTAATCATTGTTCATCACTGTAATTTGCGACTGAACCTGAGCATTGGTAATGTTAGGTGCTACTCCCAAAGCCTGCCCGCTATGAATAACATGCACTACAACAGGTATGGTAATCACGCCGCCGTTTTGTGATCTCTGATTGCTTTTTGCATTGGCAATCAAAGGAGCAATCCATGCTTCAAATTCGGCATCAGTCATTCTTTTCGGATCCTTTTGCTGCAGCATATTTTCATATTCCGATGATGCGCATCTAATAAATCCGTTTGTCTTTCTTAATTCTTCCAGCGTATATTTCTTTCCAAAAACAATTTTATCCTGAGTATCCTTTTGTGCATACACAGAGCAAAAACTTATCAAAAGAAATAAGAAAGAAAATCTAAAAGTAATTTTTCTCTTCATTTTATGATATTATTAATTAATCCCGCAAATATATATTTTTTTAACATATTTTACAGGTATTGATCCATAAAAAAACATAAATATCAATAAAACAAAAAATACCGACATAAATGCCGGTACGGTATGATATGGGATAAACCCCATTATTATTAAATAGATTTTTTTAAAATTTGTATGCTATATTCCATGCAAAGCCCATATTGAATTTGGATGAGCTTTTACCAAATCCGGGAACGATCATAGGAGCAATATTCTCCTGTTTAGAAGTATACACCAGATAACGTGGCTGCATATTAACATCAATATAAAAATTGGAATCAAATAGCTGCACTCTTCCTCCGATAGTTCCTTCCAACCAGAAAGAAGACTGTGATGATGAAGGAAAAGCTACCGAAGAATTACTTCCCCCAAAACCACGTACCGGAATTGCCATATATTCCTGCTTATAAAATGATCCGGCCACTTTACCTCCCACATAAAATCCATTGAATTCATTTTCAGGATCTTTTGCCAGCATATAAAAGCCTCCTAATTTAACGAAAGGGCCGTTTACTTTTGCATCGTATCCATTTTTCTGATACACATTTTTCTCAAAACCTGCTTCAGCAATAGCATGTACATTGCCATTGATCTTTGATGAAATAAATCCCTGATACAATTTTCTGTCTGAAAAAAAAGCTGCCCCCGTATTAAGGACATCAAGACCAACCATAAAGTTCGGTTCATATTTCCAATGATCCTTTTTTTTCTCTTCTTTTTTACCCTGCTTATCCTGTTGTGCAAAGGTGAGCACTCCTATGATACTAAAAAAGAAGGTAAAGATTAATCTTGTCTTCATTCTCTATTTGGTTTTGTCCGGCATCCAGCCCTTTAACAGGATTCGGCGTTATTAATTCTGAAGTTAAATTCTCATAAGATTTTTTAATACCACATCCTGGAGAAACATAAGCTGTTTTAGTAGTATAACTCACTCTTACCTTAGATTCTGTTCCTTTAGTGGATACTTTAAAATACACATCCGTATAAGGGGAGTCATCCACCCGTAACGGAATAAGGCTGTTGTCTACTTTTGTCACCCAGCCAAACGGAATTTTTCCGGCACCGTAATCTACAGATACATACAAAGAATCCAGAGTCATTGCTTTCCCCGATGCATCTGATCTGAATGCCACTCTCATCCTTGGTGTTCCTTCTCCGCTTTCACAGATATCATCATCTCCGCCACAGGAAAATAGCACACCCAGGAAGCAGAACATGATGAGAAGTTTAAAGTATTTCATCCGTATATTTTTATTTGTAATCAGATGGGACTGACGTTTCATATTAAGATTTGAAATTCAAATTTAAATAAATTTTATTTTTTAACAAGCAATGCGATATTCTCAACATGGTGAGTCTGCGGGAACATATCTACCGGTAAGATTTTCACCAGGGTATAATGTTCTTTCATCAACGCCAGATCTCTTGCCTGCGTAGCCGAGTTACAGCTTACATACACTACTTTTTCAGGAGAAAGCTTCAAGATCTGTTCTACCACTTTCTGATGCATTCCGTCTCTTGGAGGATCTGTTATCAGAACATCAGCTTTAGGATGATTTGCTAAGAATTCATCATTAAAAATATCCTTCATATCACCGCAATAGAAAGTACAGTTGGTCAATCCGTTTAAAGCAGCATGCTCAATAGCGGCATCAATTGCTTCCTGTACAGATTCTATTCCTATTACCTGCTTTGCATTCCTTGCTACATATTGTGCGATAGTGCCTGTTCCGGTATAAAGGTCATAAACAACTTCATCTCCTTTTAAATCAGCAAACTCCAACGTTTTTCTATAGAGCTCTAAAGCTTGTTTATAATTAGTCTGAAAGAATGATTTCGGCCCGATTTTAAAATACAGTCCGTCCATTTCCTCCATCAGATATCCTTCTCCGAAATAAATATTAATATCCAAATCATAAATAGAATCATTTTGTTTTGGATTAATAGCGTATACCAATGTTTTGATCTGAGGGAATTTTTCAAGCAGGAATTCAAAAAGTTTTTCCCGGTTTTCCTTTTCTTCTCTGTATAGCTGGAATAAGACCATCCACTCTCCTTTAGAGTTTTGTCTCATCATTAAAGTTCTCAGGAAACCTTCCTGATTTCTGACATCAAAGAAGTCTAATCCGTTTTTCACACCATAGTCTTTTACAGCGAGCCTTATTGCATTAGAAGGATCTTCCTGAAGGAAACATTCTTTAAGATCAAGAATTTTACTCCACATTCCGGGAATATGAAATCCTAACGCATCCCTGCTTCCAAAGTTTTCCTCAGAGCTTATTTCATATTGTGTAAGCCATCTTGCATTAGAGAAAGAGAACTCCATTTTATTTCTATAAAAATACTGTTCTTCAGAGCCCAGGATTGATACGGTTTCAAAATCATCAATTCCTCCAATTCTTTTGATATTGTTATAAACTTCTTCCTGCTTAAAATCCAGCTGTTTTTCATAGCTCATATTCTGCCACTTGCATCCCCCGCAGGTTCCGAAGTGGATACACTTGGGCTCTGTTCTGTAAGGAGATTTTTCCAGTACATCTGTAGCTTCTCCTTCAAAATATTTGGATTTGGCTTTTTTTACTTTTACATTCACCACATCGCCGGGGATAGCACCGGAAACCAATACTGTTTTACCGTCTTCTGTTTTACCAATAGCTACACCTTTTGCTCCGGCCGTTAATAGTTTAATATTTTCAAGAATAATATTTTTCTTCTTTCTCATTCCACAAATTCTATTTTTTCTATATGAAACCTCTCAGTTCCATCCTGCAAAAGTACAATAAAAAAAAACCTTATCCGAAGATAAGGTTTTCAACTATGTTAAAGTTTATTATTTTGTGGGCGCAGGCTGTGGATTTGCCTGTTGAGGAGCCTGTTGTTGTGCGGAAGGATCCATTTGTAATCCTTGTTGCATTTGCATATTCGGATCAACTTTCGGAGCTGAAAGCCCTGTCACTTTATCCAGAATTGTTACCAGTTCCTGTTCCCCAAGATTCACAAAAGATCTGCTGGCAATTTTACCGTCTTTATCAACGATAACAAAACAAGGCAATTTAAATCCATACACGCCATATTTTTTAGCAATATCGGATTCCATCCCCCCTTCTCCGTATACATTCATTCCCTGAATACCTTTTAATAAAGAGTTGCTCGTTTTTACAAACTGATCTTTGGTATCATCTACATTGACAAACACAAAGTTCATTTTAGATTTATAAAAATTAATCACTTCTTTCAATACAGGCACAGTAGCTTCCCCGATATAAGGATTCCAAGATGCATAGAAAAATAACATATAAGGTTTTCCTTTATTTTCAGAAAGTTTATAAGCCTTACCATCCTGCTTTACCAGCGCAGCCTCAGGAGCTACTTCACCGATTTTAAGCCCCGTAATAGCTACCTGCATTTTAAGCAGATCACTTTTAATGGTAGCATCTTTAATATCTGTATCAATAATTTTCTTGATTTTATCAATTCTATTGGCCGGAGTCGTTGGGTGAATATCCGCCTGAGCCATTACAAATGCTAAAAGATAATCTTTTGCTGTTTGAGAAAGATCTTTTTTAGTCTTTAAATACTGTGCAAACAATTCTGAAGTTGTAATATCTGTTTTTCCTTTGCTGTTTGCTTCCGCATACTTTTGGAAATCAGGAGTCATTTTTACAAGTAAATATTGTCTGTAAAGCGGAATTGTTTTTACCATTGCCTCTTTATCATCTTCTAGCTTCACTTCATAATCTTTGAAAGCTTTAGATGTTTTATATGATGGGTTTCCGGACATTGGACCGTGAGACATTTCGTAATTTGCCAGTAAATTCAGGATCGTTACTTTTACATCGTTCTTCTTCCAATCTAAAAGTGCTTTACTAGGATTATTTTTTGCAGCAAGATCATCAACATTTTTATTGATATCCGCTTCCACTTTATGGATTCCTTTTAGGAAAGTAGCTTCATCTGAAGCCATTAACTGATTTAAGTTAACTTTATTCCCGTATTCTCCTAAAAACTTCTGAGTTCCCTGAAGGAAATCATTATTCTTTTTAGCATCTCCTGTAATCACATATTCGTTAGGAAAAGTCATTCCGTTTCCGGAAATATTTATATTTTGTCCTCTTTCAAGATAGATCAGGTTTTGTCTGTTGGCATAATTAATAACATACATTCCATCTTTAGGAGCTTCAAAGCTACCTGAAAAATTACCGTCTTTATCTAAACCTATATTAATTAAAGGCAAAGTTCCCACTCCTGAAGCTTCTACAAACTCAATTCTTTCCAATGGTGAACTTCCAGTAATTTTTCCTTTTACTTCTACTTTTTTTGAACAAGACATCACGAAAATCGCGATGATAAACAATAAAAGATATTTTTTCATTTCAATTTTTAATATTACACAAAAATACGCTTTTTAGGGCTTCTTCATTCACAGTAATTATTTTTTTTAAAAAATTTATTTTCCTTTATTTAAAGAGTGTTTACCGCTTTTTTGATCTCTGGCGGATCTCTTTAATTTTTTTCAAATATATTTATTAAAACAATTCTACTACCCACCAAATATAGACTTATTAAGTAAAGTATCCCAAAGCATATTAATAAGTTAACAAACTTTAACAGCAAAAACATTTTGACATAAAAAAAGTCGCCTCCTTACGAAGACGACTTTTATTATATTTGAATCTATTCTATCCCTGATCTACAAGAGCAGCCATATATTCTCTGTTCATTCTGGCGATATTCTCAAGAGAAATCCCTTTAGGACACTCTATTTCACATGCACCCGTATTTGAACAGTTACCGAATCCTTCTTCGTCCATAGCTTTCACCATGTTCAGAACTCTTCGCTTCGCTTCTACTCTACCCTGAGGAAGTAAAGCAAACTGAGAAACTTTCGCTCCAACGAATAACATGGCAGATCCGTTTTTACATGTAGCCACACAAGCTCCACAACCGATACAAGCAGCAGCATCCATTGCTCTGTCAGCATCTTCTTTAGGAACCGGAATAGCATTAGCATCCAGTGTATTTCCGGAGGTGTTTACAGAAACGAAACCTCCTGCAGCCATTACTCTGTCAAATGCACTTCTGTCTACCATTAAGTCTTTAATAACCGGGAAAGCGGCACTTCTCCATGGTTCGATAACGATGGTTTCACCATCTTTGAACATTCTCATGTGAAGCTGACACGTAGTAATTCCCGTATCAGGACCGTGAGCTCTACCATTGATGTAAAGAGAACACATACCGCAGATCCCTTCACGACAGTCATGGTCAAAAGCAATCGGCTCTTTTCCTTCGTTAATTAAGTTTTCGTTCAGAATATCCAACATTTCCAGAAATGAAGAATCTGTAGAAACATCTGATATTTTGTAGGTCTCAAACTGACCTTTAGTTTTACTATTTTTCTGTCTCCAAATTTTCAGCGTAAGATGTAAGCCTTTTTTTGCACTCATAATTTTATATTTATAGGTTGGAGATTATTTATAACTTCTAGTTTTAACCTCGATGTTGTCATATATCAGCTCTTCTTTATGCAACACCTCGGCGTTGATATCGTTACCCTGATATTCCCAAGCTCCGACGTATTTGTAATTTACGTCATCTCTTTCCGCTTCACCATCCGGAGTTGAATGGTCTTCACGGAAGTGTCCTCCACAAGATTCGTTTCTGTGTAGAGCATCGATAGCCATAAGTTGTCCTAATTCAAGGAAGTCTGCTACTCTGAAAGCTTTTTCAAGCTCAGTGTTCATTCCTTCTCCTTCACCAGGTACTTTAACATTTTTCCAGAAATTGTTTCTTACTTCTTCAATTTCTTTGATTGCTTCTCTTAACCCTTCAGGAGTTCTTCCCATACCTACTTTATTCCACATGATGTGTCCTAATTGCTTATGGAAATGGTCTACTGAATGGGTTCCTTTATTAGTTAAGAAGAACTCAATTTTTTCTTTAATTCCTTTTTCAGCTTCGTCAAACGCTCCTGAATTGGTAGGAATGGCACCTGTTCTGATATCTGCAGAAAGATAATCTGCAATAGTATAAGGTAATACAAAGTATCCGTCTGCAAGACCCTGCATTAGTGCGGAAGCACCGAGCCTGTTTGCTCCGTGATCAGAGAAGTTAGCCTCACCAATTACGAAACATCCGGGAATAGTAGACTGAAGATTGTAGTCAACCCAAACTCCACCCATTGTATAGTGAACCGCAGGATAGATTTTCATTGGAGTTTTATAAGGATCATCAGCCGTAATTTTTTCATACATTACGAATAAGTTTCCGTATTTTTCCTCAACCCACTTCTTACCAAGATCATAAATTTGCTGATCTGTAGGATTGTGAATATGTTTTTCGATAGCGGATTCTTTACCTTTTTTCATGATCTCTGTAGAGAAATCCAGGTAAACACCTTCTTTAGTATCATTATTTTCGATTCCGTATCCGGCATCACATCTTTCCTTAGCAGCTCTTGACGCAACATCTCTAGGGACAAGGTTACCGAATGCAGGGTATCTTCTTTCTAAATAATAATCTCTGTCTTCTTCTTTAATGTTTTCAGGTCTTAACTTTCCGTCTCTGATTGCTATTGAATCCTCTAGCTTTTTAGGAACCCAGATTCTTCCGGAGTTTCTTAATGATTCAGACATCAAAGTCAGTTTAGACTGCTGAGTTCCGTGAACCGGAATACAAGTCGGGTGAATCTGTACATAACAAGGGTTTGCAAAGTATGCTCCTTTTTTATGAATTTTCCAAGCTGCAGAAACGTTTGATCCCATAGCATTGGTAGAAAGGAAATATACGTTTCCGTATCCTCCTGAAGCAATTACCACTGCGTGAGCAGAATGTCTTTCAATCTCCCCTGTTACAAGGTTTCTTGCGATAATACCTCTTGCTTTTCCGTCAACAATAACAAGGTCCAGCATTTCATGACGATTGTACATCTTAATTCTACCTTTACCGATCTGACGGCTCATTGCAGAATAAGCTCCTAATAATAGCTGCTGTCCGGTTTGTCCTTTTGCATAGAAAGTTCTTTTTACCTGAACCCCACCAAATGAACGGTTATCCAGCTGACCGCCGTAATCTCTTCCGAAAGGTACTCCCTGGGAAACACACTGGTCAATAATATTAGCAGAAACTTCTGCCAATCTGTAAACGTTAGCCTCTCTTGCTCTGTAGTCACCTCCTTTGATTGTATCATAGAACAATCTGTAGGTAGAGTCACCATCACCCTGATAGTTTTTAGCAGCGTTGATACCTCCCTGAGCTGCAATAGAGTGAGCTCTTCTTGGAGAATCCTGATAGCAGAACGCTTTTACGTTGTATCCTTGCTCAGCTAAAGTAGCTGCAGCAGAACCTCCTGCCAAACCTGTACCTACAACAATAATATCAATCTTATCTCTGTTGTTTGGTGCAACAAGGTTCATATGGTCTTTATGATTTTTCCACTTATCCTTTAGAGGACCTGCTGGAATTCTTGAATCTAACTTACTCATACTAGTATATTGATATTATTGAGTTATAAAGTGAAAAATTGCGATGAAAATAAATCCAGCAGGAATAAGGATTGAATACCATGTTCCAACAGCTTTAATCACCGGCGTATATTTTGGATGTCTTGCTCCAACAGACTGGAACGAAGACTGGAATCCGTGTGCTAAGTGTAATCCTAATAGAACAAAAGAAATTACATACAGCGCTACTCTCCAGATGTCTGCAAATTTTTCATGAAGTTCCGGCCAGAAACGTTCTGCATCAGGAGCAATTCCCTGTACATACTTGTAGTTGATTTCATGTAGCCAGAAATCATATAAGTGAAGCGCCAAGAAAGCCAAAACAACAGCTCCGGAAATAATCATATTTCTGGACATCCATGTAGAATTTACAGCTGCATTGTTTGATTCATACTTTACCGGACGCGCTTTATTATTCTTAATTTCAAGCACAAATCCCATCGCAAAATGGAAAATTACTGCAAAACCAAGAATAGGCTGCATTAAGAACTGCACAAAAGGATTATAGCCCATAAATTCAGATGCTGTATTGAAAGCATCCTTGTTCAGGACTGATAACAAATTGGTTGTCAAATGCAGTATAAGAAAAATCAGCAAAAACATAGCTGATAATGCCATAGCGTATTTTCTACCTATCGTAGAACTCGTTAAACCTGCCATATAAGTTTAAATTTGAATTTCCACAAAATTAAGAAATGTTAACAATATCGAAAAGTGAGAAATCTCACAATTAGCCAGTTTGTAATCTTTCTAAATAAGACTCAAGGCGTTATAAATAAAGGAAATTTAAAAACGGGAGATCAGGTTATTTTAAGTCATAAATCCGGCCTTGAAAAACAACTTTTTGCACCTCGGACGGGAGGGTTTTTATTTCAAAATAATCTAGTCTCCGGGAAGAACAATAAGGATTAATAAAATACCTGATCATTTTCTTTTGATCTGTTATATCCGAAATCCAGAAACAAACTTTATTACCGTTCTTTACACCCAATATCCGGCTCTTATAAAAATTCAGAACCACAAGCTCATCTCTTTGGCTTTCAAAAATATCAGATCCTGTTCTTACTAAAAGAAAAAGCATCACCCCCATACTCAATCTCATACAATTTTTAAAATTACATTTTAGTATTAAAAATCTTAAAAAGTATATAATTCCCCATACTGACAATATTTCTAAAATATTCATTGAAATATTTTCAATATACAAAGCATCAATTCCGGCAAACTCATGGATTCCCTTCAACAATATCCGGATAACAAAATCATAGCTTATATCTGCAACACTGAAATTGATCTGAAAAGCCACAAATACAGTCATCAGAAAAGAAAATACAATAATTAGCTCAGAGAAAGGAACAATAACAATATTGGCTATAAACGAAATAAAAGAGAACTGGTGAAAATAATACAAAACCAATGGCAATGTTGCCAATTGTGCGGCTATGGAAATTGAAATGGTATTGAAGAGCAGTTTTTTTAAATAATGATTCCGCTTCGGAAAAAGTCTTAAAAGCGGCTGATTTAACCAAAAAATCCCCAGGACGGCAACACAACTCAGCTGAAAGCCTATATCGAAAATCTGTTGTGTATCGAAAATAAGAATGATAAACGCAGAAAGCGCCAATGAGTGAAGAACATCTGATTTGCGCTGAAGCAATACATAAATAAAATATACACTCAACATAATGCAGGATCTTAGTACGGAGTTTCCATAACCGATAAATGCCGCAAACAACCAGATAAATCCAAGACTAAGAATAATTGCATATTTTCTGAAACGTAAAGGTATAAGCCTGATCAATACGAAATAAAACATACCGAAGATCACGATAATATGAGTTCCGGAAATAGCCAGAAAATGGATAAGTCCGGATCGGTTGAAATCCTGAAGGATTTCCTCATCAATCTCTGTTCTGTCTGCCAGAATAATCCCTTTTAAAAATGCCTGTGTTTGTTCAGACATTACTGAATGCCCCATCTTCTGCAAAATCTCCAGTCTTTGCTGCCTGAGCTTATCTGCAAAACTTAAATGCAGCTTTTCTGCAGATTCAATTTCTTTTGAAAGATGGCACTGATATTCAATATTTTTCCGTTTCAGATATCGGGCATAATCAAACTGAAAATCATATGGGGGAGTTTTTACTTTTCCCATATAGGCCTCAGCACGATAATAATGCTTAAAATCAAGTTCATCTATACTCCTGGGTACGTAAACTATCGTAGTAAAACGCTTATTTCCCGACTCCGCAATTCCTTCATATTTCCTGAATTTTTCTGTTGAATTTAATTTTTGGGAAATTTCAAATACAACAGGTTCTTTTTTATTCAAGACAAATCTCGGGTCCGGTGAAAAGGTATTGAAAAAATGGAATATGATTCCCAAACCGAAGAACAGCAGTCCCAATAAGAAGGGTTTTATTTTACCCAAAATATAAGAATGAAAGAAGAGGATAATCAGAATTACCGAACAACCGCCTATACTGAAACAGACAGAAACCTTATTCAGTAAAAACTGATCCTGAAAAAGAATTCCAAGAATAAAGCATAGAGTCAGAATAAAAAGAGGCTGTTTGTTCAATTGTTACTTTTTGTTTTTACAAAATAGTAAATTAACGCCTTATATATCAACTCTGTAATTGCTAAAAAACGCTCAAAACCTCATCACAGAGATTAACAGAGCGCTTATTTTTTTACTATGAAAATTAAGTTCGTATAAAAAGTTTTTATTACACCATAAAAACCTATTGATCGGATATTTGAAGGATAAATCTTCAGAATCAGGTTTTTAAAATCACCTCAGCGGCATGATCACTGGCTCCTTTGCCCCCTAGTTTTTCTCTTAAAAGGCTATAATCATCCATCACTTGCTTTCTTTTTTCTCCTTCAAGAATTTTATGAAGTTCATCCACAAGGTTTTTGGTATTCAGATCATCCTGAATCAGTTCTTTAACCACTTCTCTATCCATAATCAGGTTAACCAGGGAGATGTAATTAATATTTTTCACCAGTCTCTTTGCTATCGCATAAGAGATTTTACTGCCACGGTAACAGACAACTTCAGGAATATTCAATAAAGCGGTTTCCAGGGTAGCTGTTCCCGAAGTTACAAGAGCTGCTTTTGAACACCTCAATAAGTCATACGTTCTGTTGGATACAAAATGCACATTATCGTCTACATATTTTTCATAAAACTCTCTCGGAAGGCTTGGAGCACCAGCTATAACAAACTGATAGTTTTTAAAATGAGACCGTACAGACAACATGATCTCAAGCATTTTTTCAACTTCCTGTTTTCTGGAACCCGGCAGAAGGGCTATAATTTCTTTGTCATTTAGCCCGCTTTCTTTCCTGAACTCTTCAATATTGATTTCTTTCAGATCGGAAATAGCGTCCAGCAAAGGATGTCCTACAAAATGGGAATGAACGCCATGTTTTCTGTAAAAATCTTCTTCAAAAGGAAGAATAACCATCATTTCATCCACGTACTTTTTAATAATTTCAACTCTTCCTTCTTTCCAGGCCCAAAGCTGAGGAGAAATATAATATATCACCTTAATTCCCAATTCCTTGGCAAATCTGGCAATTCTCAAATTAAACCCCGGATAATCGACAAGAATTAAAACATCCGGTCTGTTTTCTTTGATATCTTCTTTACAGAATGTAATATTATTCAGAATTGTTCTCAGATTCATAACCACTTCAAGGAATCCCATAAAAGCTAAATCACGATAATGTTTAACCAGTGTACCACCCTGAGCGGTCATGAGATCTCCGCCCCAAAATCTAAATTCCGCATGCGGATCTTTTTGCTTTAAGGCTTTCATTAAATTGCTCCCGTGCAGATCACCGGAAGCTTCTCCTGCAATAATGTAATACTTCATTTCTTCCGAAATTCTTTATAAGTTGGTTTCAATGACCGTTAGTAACCCTCTCATTAACATAAATCGTGTCATGGTTGGTTTCTATGGTAAGGATAGAGAACAAATTAAAATTTATATTGATCTTAATTTGTAAATTTGTTCAAAGATAACGATAAAAAATGTCAGAAGAATTTGAAATCAGAAATAAAGTTGCAGAAAGCGGCCTTATCAATTTTGACCTTACAACGCTCCTTCCTAAAGGAGAAAGAAAAGGAATTGACCTTAAAGATTTTCTATTTCAGGAAATGATCCTGAAAGAAAAAGATTTCCGTGAAAAAGTAGAAGCCATCAATGTTGAAGATTATAAAGATGCTTATATCTACATCTACAATTCTGTAGATACTATTATTCCGCTTTGGGCTTATTTTGTATTGACAGCTAAGCTTACGGATGTAGCCAAAAAAATAGTTTTCGGGAATCGTGAAGATCTTGAAGTAATCCTGATGCATAATGCTGTTCAAACTTATGATTTTGAAGAAATGAGAGGTAAAAGAGTATTGGTAAAAGGATGTTCGGACAAAGAGATTCCGGAAAATGCTTATATTGAACTGGTGGAACAACTAAAGCCAATGGTAAAATCTCTGATGTTCGGAGAAGCCTGTTCCAACGTTCCTATCATAAAGAACTAGAATGAGTAAAAATTTACCTGCTTTTTATCTGTTTTTTATTTTCTTAGTGATGTATTATGCAGGCAGTTTCACAAGAATTCCTTTTGCAGATGCCATTGGTTTTGTATTACCGGTAGAAATTGGTAAATATGAGCCTACTGCAACAGCTACTACTCATTTTTTATATGTCAACACTGCTATTTTTATAAAAAATATCACGGGTCTTAATGCTATTGAAGCAAGCAGATTATTAATTATTATTTCAGCAGCACTCACTGTTTCGGTTATTTATCTTACTGTAAAGAGTATTACAAAACTGAAATGGGCGTCCGTTGCGTCGGCCTTTATTTTCGGGTTTAGTTTTACTTTTTGGAAAAATGCAGAAATTGTAGAGGTTTATACTTATAATTCTTTATGGCTGAGTCTTTTTTTCTTTTCCGTCATTACAACTTTCACAGCGCATAAAAAGATATATATACCATTAGCTGCATTATTCTTCGGAATCAGCTTATGGGTACACATTCAGAATATTCTGCTTATTCCGGCATTTATTTTATTTCTCTATTATTTCAGGAAAGAAACTCAGTATATTTACTCATCTCTGTTGCTTTTTTTACTTATTTTCGGAGGCATCACTTTTCTTAATGTTTCTCATGGCTTACCTTTCAGTTCCCCGTATTTTTCAGAACGTGGAGAATGGCTTTCCAAATCATTCCAGAAGACTTTTGCAGAATATATTCAGGACCTGATTAAATCTGTAGTATATGTCGCATACAATTTTAACGTATTTGCCCTTTTAGGGCTTGCAGGAGTTTATTTCCTATATCAGTCTAACAGGAAAATGTTTTTCGTTTTCTTTACGGCTTCTTTGTGTGTATACGGCTTTGCAACTTTTTATGCGGTTACGGATAACTATGTTTTCTTTCTCCCTTTCAATATCATTTTTGCTTTGTCCATAGGCTACGGAATGTCTCAGATACAATCTCCGTGGATAAAAAAACTTTCATGGCTGAGCCTTTGTATTCCTTTATTCTATTTTTTTGCTCATACAGCCGCTTTGTCTACTCAAAAAGGAAAGGATTTTGACCAGTATAAAAAGTATAAAGGCGGAATGGATTACTATATGTTTCCATGGATGAATAATAATGCAGGTATTCTGGAATTCACTATAGACAAGAAACAGGCTCCGGATCCTATATTCTGGATGACTAACGAGGCAGAAATATATATTAAGCTGCTTAAGTCTAAAGGATATACCGAAGAAGAGATCAGAAAACTTTAACAATAATTATGAATCCTGTTCATTTTGTGAGGCATATTTTTTGATAACTTTGATACACTTAATACTAAACAAACACAAAAAATGAGCTTAATCGACCTACTTACAGGGAACACAAGCAACCAGGTTGCAGAACAGGCTGAAAACAAATTTGGAATCAGCAGAAATCAGGTCATTGCCCTTTTGGCTGTAGCCACCCCTCTCATTATTTCTTATTTAAGAAACAAATCTCAGGATGCTAAAGAAGCGGAAGCTTTAAATAATGCCTTAGATAAAGATCACAATGGAAGTATCCTGAACGACGCTTCACAAGTGGAAACAAGACAAGCTGAAGGCAGCTCAATTCTGACTCATATTTTCGGTGGAGAAAAAAGTGCTGTAGAAAATCAGCTTTCACAAAACACGGGAATCTCAATAGATAAAATAGGTCCGGTACTTGCGATGCTTGCTCCTGTTGTAATGGGATACATCGGACAGCAAAAGCAACAAAGCAATGTAGGAGCAGGAGGTCTTGGAGATCTTTTAGGAGGAATCCTTGGAAATGCGTCAAGCCAGGCTCAGACTCAGCAATCCAGCCCTTTAAATGATATTTTGGGTAGTGTTTTAGGAGGCGGCCAATCTCAGACATCAGGAAATCCTTTAAATGATATTTTAGGAAAAGTACTTGGTGGCGGAGCCAACAATCAACAACAGGGAGGCGGATTAGGAAGTATCCTTGGAAATATTTTTGGGAAATAATTAGTTTAATTTGTTATAAAAAAAGACCGGAGAAATTATCTCCGGTCTTTTTTATTAGGGGTTACTTTTTAGATTTTTCTTCTGAAGCAACGTAGTTTTTTGAAGCTTTTTTAGGTCTTCTTTTTCCATAACTACCGGAATTAATTTTTCCTCTTCTTGATTTTTTGTCTCCTTTTCCCATACTAATAATGTTTGTTGTTATTACGAATTTAGAAAATATACCACTAAAATCCAACTCTTTACGCTGTTAAAATTTTTATAAGACCGGAAATAGAAGTTCTCTCACCCGCCAATTCAATACTGCTCTGATCAATTTATGATAAAGATGACCATCTGTATTGCAACCTTCATCAAATCTCACCTTCCATCTTCCCTCTCTTAAACTTTAATCGTCTTCCATTTCCCTTTTTTAAACAAGATAAAAGCGATTATCGTAATCAATGTCTCTGCAGCCGGAATAGAAATAAAAACACCTTTGGGTCCCATTTCAAAGTATTTTGACAGACAATACGCTAAGGGAATCTGAAACATCCAGAATCCAAAAAGATTGACCCATGTCGGCGTCCAGGTGTCCCCTGCTCCATTGAATGCATTGATCATCACCATCCCTATTCCGTAAAAAATGAATCCTGTACTCATGATGTGAAGTGCATTCTTTGCAAAATCCCTGATTTCAGCTTCCCTGGTAAAAAATCCAACCAGAAAGTTTCCCAGTAAAATAAATATCAGGCTTACCGTTACCATGAAAATTACATTATATTTCACTGTTTTCATGACAGACTGTTCTGCTCTTATCATTTCATTAGCACCCATATTTTGTCCTACCAGAGTAGATGCGGCATTACTTAGCCCCCATGCGGGAAGCAAAAAGAACATCATCAGCCTTAAAGCAGTCTGATAGCCGGCTGAAGCATTTTCGCCCCCCGTCGTCGCAACCAGTTCCGCCAGAAAAATCCAGCTGCAGGAAGCAATGACAAACTGAAAAATTCCCGGAGTTGCAATTTTAATAATAGACCGGATTAAGTGATTGTCCGGTTTAAAATAAGCCGGTTTAATCCGGATCTGTGTATCAGCAACCAAGAGATGGTACAATTGGTACATCACCCCGATACTTCGTCCTATGGTGGTAGCCAGCGCGGCACCCGTAAGTCCCATCGCCGGAACCGGGCCCAATCCTTTAATCAATAGCGGACAAAGTATGATATTGGCAATATTGGCAATCCATAAACTTTTCATTGCAATCATAGCATTTCCTGCTCCTCTGAAGATTCCGTTGATTAAAAATAAAAGCATAATGATCGTACTGCTTCCCATCATAATTCTTGTAAAATTCTTTCCGTAAGCCGCAGCCTCGGGTTTTGAACCCATCAGAATTAAAATTTCTTCAGCATAGAGCACTCCTAATACACTCAAAATAAATGTGATGATAAATGACACCAACATCACCTGTGCTGCGCTTCTGGAAGCCTGTTCCGGATTTTTTTCTCCGATTCTTCTTGCAACCAGTGCTGTAGCAGCCATACTCATCCCGATGGCGATGGAATACATAACAGAAAGGACCGATTCAGTAAGCCCTACCGTCTGAATTGCAAAACCACTTTCTTTCAGATGCCCTACAAAGTACAGATCCACCAAAGCAAATACTGATTCCATAGCCATTTCCAACATCATGGGAATAGCCAGAAGCAGCACAGCAGTCCGGATACTTACTTTCGTAAAATCGGTTTCTTCACCATTGAATGCTTTTTTCAAAAAACCAATATATTTTGCCATTTTTTAATTAATAATTTATATAAGTTCAAAAATACAGATTCAATTATTAGCAAAACTTAGCAATTGGTAATAAAATTTAATTTAGATTTGTATATTCTTAAAAAATAATTCTTATGAAAAAAATAATCTCTACCCTTTTTCTATTTGGAATGTTATTATCAGCCGGTATGCTTTCTGCTCAACAACTTACCCAGGCAAAAATGAAAGCCATCAACTCTGATAATGTAACAACATTTAAAAAGCAATTTGCCCCGGGAGATTACAATAAGTGTTTTACGATAGGCAATGAGTCTTACAGCCCGCTTGGCTTCAGCTCACTATACGGCAGTAAGAATATCATCAAATTCCTTCTTGACAATAAAGTGGATATCAATAAGAAATGTAACAATAAAACACCGCTGGATTTAGCAGAAACAGGAAAAGGCGAAGAAACAGCAAAATACCTGATGCAACGCGGCGCAGTTAAAAATTAAAAATCCACAAAAAATAAACAAGACTTCCGAAAGGAAGTTTTTTTGTTTATAAAACCTGTAAAAACCTTATCTTTGCCAACGAAAAAAACGAGGTTCAGATAGGAGCCTTAAACATTGAACTTTAAACAACTAATTATGTTTCGATCACACACCAATGGAGAGCTATCTCTAAAAAATCTGAATGAAGAAGTTACACTGTCAGGATGGGTACAGACTATCCGTGATAAAGGATTTATGATTTGGATAGATCTTCGAGATCGTTACGGAATTACTCAGCTGGTTTTTGATCAGGAACGTTCTTCAGCACAATTAATGGAGGAGGCAAAAAAACTAGGCCGTGAATTTGTGATTCAAGTTTCCGGAAAGATAATTGAAAGGGTAAGTAAAAACCCTAATATTCCTACAGGAGAAATTGAACTTTTAGTAACCAACCTCACAGTACTGAATGATTCTCAGCTTCCGCCTTTCACTATTGAAGATGAAACAGACGGTGGAGAAGAGTTAAGAATGAAATACCGTTATCTGGATATCAGAAGAAATCCGGTAAAAGATAAATTGATCTTCCGTCATAAAATGGCTCAGAAAGTAAGAAATTACTTATCTGATGAAGGGTTCATTGAAGTAGAAACTCCGGTTTTAATTAAATCTACTCCTGAAGGAGCAAGAGACTTTGTGGTTCCAAGCAGAATGAACCCGGGACAATTTTATGCATTGCCCCAATCACCACAGACTTTCAAACAACTTTTGATGGTAGGGGGAATGGATAAATATTTCCAGATTGTAAAATGTTTCCGTGATGAGGATTTAAGAGCTGACAGACAGCCGGAATTTACACAGATCGACTGTGAAATGGCGTTTGTAGAGCAGGAAGATGTCATGAACGTTTTCGAAGGAATGACCAAGACGCTTATCAAAGATATTACAGGTCAGGAATTTGGCAGTTTCCCAAGAATGACTTTCGCAGATGCGATGAGAAAATACGGAAATGACAAACCGGATATCCGTTTCGGAATGGAGTTCGTGGAACTTAATGAACTTGTAAAAGGAAAAGACTTTAAGATATTTGATGAAGCCGAATTGGTTGTCGGAATCAATGTAGAAGGATGTGCAGACTATACGAGAAAGCAGATTGACGAGCTTGTAGACTGGGTAAAACGTCCGCAAGTCGGAGCTTCAGGAATGGTTTGGGCTAAATTCCAGAATGATGGCGTAAAAACCTCATCGGTCAACAAATTTTACAACGAAGAAGACTTAGCGAAAATCATTGAAAAATTCGGAGCTAAAGAAGGTGACTTAATGTTAATCCTTTCCGGAAATGAAAACAAAGTAAGAGCTCAGCTTTCTGCATTGAGAATGGAGCTTGGAAACCGTTTGGGATTAAGAAAAGGAAATGTATTCGCACCACTTTGGGTTGTTGATTTCCCGCTGTTGGAATGGGATGAAGATACTGAAAGATATCACGCAATGCACCACCCTTTTACTTCTCCAAAACCTGAAGATATTCACTTATTGGAAACTGATCCTGGTAAAGCAAGAGCTAATGCTTACGATATGGTTCTTAACGGAAACGAAATCGGAGGTGGATCTATCAGAATTTTTGACAAAGATCTTCAGTCTAAAATGTTTGACCTTCTAGGGTTCTCAAAAGAGGAGGCAGAAGCTCAGTTTGGATTCTTAATGAACGCATTTAAGTACGGGGCACCGCCACATGGTGGTTTAGCATTTGGTTTTGACCGTTTGGTAGCGATCTTAGATGGAAATGAAGTAATCAGAGATTATATTGCATTCCCTAAGAACAATTCAGGACGTGATGTCATGATTGATGCGCCTGCATCCATTGCTGATGCACAACTCGATGAGTTAGAGTTAAAATTAGATTTAAAAGCATAAATTTAAAGCGGGGTGTTGGCCCCGCTTTTTTTTACCATGAAAATTTTAATTGAGTTTCTTTCTGTAATCACTTTTTTGACAGCCATAGGGTTGGGAGTATTTATAATACTTATATTATTGAAAAAAATAATATACTCTCCTCCCGGAAGTACCAACAAAACTGATAAAAAAACTTCACAATACCTCCCGTTATTAGGAGCATGCCTTCCGTTATGCTTTATTTCCAGTCTAGGGAGTAAAGAAATCATAAGGTATGAATTTCGCAAAACCCTGAAAGAAAGCAAGATCGAATCCGTAGAAGTCAATGGCTTTTTCTTCGGTCGGGAAGATGCAACCAAAATGTTTTCAAAATTAGAATATGACCCCGGCCGTTATCATTGTGAATCTTATCCGGGTATCATTACCTTTGAAAATAATGAATCAACTCCCATTGAAATTATCCGGCATTGCTATGAGAAAAATCAGTACATCATTGTTTCCAGAAAATACTCAGAGAATGTCAGTATTGGAATTATAACAACATCAGAGCTTGATCATATCATAAATAATACAGATTCCGGAGATCTCAATACCCCTTAGCTCCTCTACTTCATTTTCAATATCTGTTCTCTTCCCGGACCAGTAGAAAGATATCCCACAGGAATTTCCAACTCAGTCTCCAAAAAGGAAAGGAAATCCTTTAATGCATCCGGAAGTGCAGAAGCATCTTTAATCACTGAAAAATCAGCTTCCCAGCCAGCCAGCCATTTGAATATTGGTTGTGCATTCTCAGGAAGTGTTCCGGCATTGGTTTCAATAGTTCCGTCTGCCCATTCATAATGAGTGCAAACTGCCACGGATTTCAATCCGCTTAGAACATCAGCTTTAGTAAGAACCAATTGAGTAACCCCATTGATCATTACAGCATATCGTAAAGCCGGAAGATCTAACCATCCGGTTCTTCTTGGGCGTCCTGTATTGGAACCAAATTCATTTCCTTTGATTCTGATTTCATCCCCCAGTTCATCAAAAAGCTCTGTTGGGAATATCCCGTTTCCTACTCTTGTACAGTACGCTTTGGCAATACCAAAAATTTCACCGATCTTTTTCGGAGAAATTCCCAGTCCGCTGCAAGCCCCTGAAGCAGTAGTAGAAGAAGACGTTACATAAGGATAAGTCCCATGATCAATATCAAGTAATGCAGCCTGAGATCCTTCAGCCAAAACGGTCTGCTTATTCTTTAAGGCTTTGTTTAAGAATAGCTCGGTCTCTGTACAGTCGAATTGCTTTAAAAATTCTACAGCATCAAAAAACTCTTCACAAATTGACTCTAAAGATGGTAATTCCATACCTGCATCAGTCAAAAACTGATAGTCTCTCTCCAGAATACGTTCTACCCTCTCCTTAAAATCGGGTGAATACATATCACCAATCCGTACATTCTGTCTTAGAATTTTATTTGAATATGCCTGAGCTATTCCGTTTTTCGTTGTTCCAATGGTCGTATAAGCAGGGCTTTCTTCCATGAAAACATCCAACAGCTTATAAGTAGGCAATACAAAATGTGCTTTTTTAGAAATAATCAGATTTTTCTCCGGCTGAAGTGTTTCATCAAACTGCTTTACATTCAGAATTTCTTTTTTAAAACTTACCGGATCAAGAACGGTTCCTGTTCCGATGACATTTTGTACCTCCTTCATAAAAATACCGGACGGAATCATTTTAAGCGTAATTTTTTTGCCGTTTCTTTCTATACTGTGTCCTGCATTAGAACCGCCGTTAAAACGGGCTGTAATATCATAATCTTCACTGATCAGGTCAATAAACTTTCCCTTTCCTTCGTCACCCCATTGTAATCCCAGTACAATATCCATATTCATAATTTCTATTTTATGGTGCAAAGCTATGACAGTTTGAAAAGGAGACCATTGCCATTTGACAAAAACGTATTTGTATGAATGTATAATGCAAATATTTATTCACCTAAAGCCAATTTCTATCTTAGACTGTATGTTAGGTTTTGGCTAAAGCCAATGGAAGGGTTTTAAATGACAGAACAGGCTAAAGCCCGTTTCTATTGAATATTTGATAGGTAGTATAGATAACTTATTTTATTTAGTCTTTACTCTACTCATTAATATTCCTTCTGATCCTGCTCAATGAAGAAGGTGTCACTCCCAGATAAGAAGCCAGCATAGACTGTGGAACCCTGTTTGCAAGCCCCGGATAATGATTAAGAAAATGAATATATCTCGATTTTGCATCCTGATTAAGCATAATACTCGCCACTTTAAGCTTATTTTCAGCTACAAATCCATGAATTCGCGCAAATAAAACCGGCCATATACTAATTTTCTGTTCCAATACTTTAAAATGACTGAGATCAATAACAAGTAGGACAGCATCAGTGATGGCTTCTATATACTCATGGGCAGGAAGCTGATCTGTAAATCCCTGGAAGTCTCCGATAAATCTTCCTTCATAAATAAAATAACGGGTAAAATCATCTCCTTCTTTGTTGTAATATAAAGACCGGAATACCCCTTTCTTTACAAAGGCAATCTTTTGACTTACTTTTCCTGCCTCTACGAAAATCTCTCCTTTCTTCACAGAGGTTTCCTGGATTCCTTCTTTAATCAGAAGTTCATCCTGCTCATTCAGTAATCCAAATTTTTTGATGTAATTAAAAAGTTCTTCCATGTTATTTTATCCACAGATTACGGAAAGATAAAGGTATAAAAGTAGTAGGTAAAAACAATTGCCATTTGACAAAAACCTTCAGATACATACCACACACCGTTCAGGCGGCATGTTAATTGCTTGATTTTTAAAAACGTAAGACAATGAAAGCAATCTGGAATGGTGCCATTGGCTTCGGTTTAGTAAATATTCCTGTTAAAATTTACTCAGCAACGGAGACCAGCAAACTGGACCTTGATATGCTCGATAAATCGGACTTTTCTAATATCCGGTTTAAAAGAGTTAATGAAAGTACAGGAAAAGAAGTAAAATGGGAAAACATTGTCAAAGGTTATCTCATGGATGATCAATATATCGTTCTTGACGAGGCAGACTATGAAGCAGCAAGCCCTGAAAAGACAAAAATACTTTCCATCGATCAGTTTGTCAAGGAAGAAGAAGTTGACAGTGTTTATTTTGAAACTCCTTATTATCTCGAACCACAGAAAAATGGCGAAAATGCCTATAGACTTCTGTTGAACGCTCTTGAAGCGACAGGAATGGTGGGAATCGGGACATTTGTGCTTCGTGAAAGCGAAACAATCGGAATGATTCGTCCTTACAATGACGATATACTGGTTCTAAATCGCCTGAGATTTAATCAGGAAATAAGAAATTATACAGATTTAAAAATCCCGGCTCATAAAGCTCCTAAGCCCGCAGAACTAAAAATGGCGGTAAGTCTTATCAAGCAGCTTTCTCAAGATTTTGATCCGGCTATGTATAAAGATACCTACTCTGATGAACTTTTGAAAATTATCAAACGGAAAGCAAAAGGTAAAAATATTAAAACCCGAAAAGCTCCTGTTGTGAAAGAAGGTAAAGTGATTGATCTTATGGCTCAGCTAAAAGCCAGTCTGAATACTTCTAAATCAAAATCCGCATCATAATGGCTCTCAAAGACTATCAACAGAAACGTAAATTCGATGAAACCAGTGAACCTAAAGGAACAACGAAAAAAAGTAAAAATAAACTCATCTTCGTTGTTCAAAGGCATGCCGCAACTCGGCTTCACTACGATTTCCGCCTGGAAATGGAAGGGGTATTAAAGAGTTGGGCTGTTCCTAAGGGACCTTCATTAGACCCTCAGGATAAACGTCTGGCCATGATGGTGGAAGACCACCCTTATGATTATAAAGATTTTGAAGGTAATATTCCGGAAGGTAATTACGGAGCAGGACAAGTGGAGGTATGGGACAGCGGAACTTATGAACCATTAGAAGAAAACAGCAAAGTTTCTGATGAAAAAGAGCTGTTAAAAGAATTGCATGCAGGTTCTTTAAAATTTAGGCTTCATGGTAAAAAACTGAAAGGTGAGTTTGCTTTAGTGAAAATGAAAAACTCAGAAAACAACGCATGGCTCCTGATCAAACATAAAGATGAATTTGCTGAAAGTCCCTACGACGCTGAAGAAAATACTTCATCGAAATCATTGGTTACAAAATTTATGGAGGAAAAAAAAAGCCTAAAAACAAACGAAAAAAAGAAGTCATAACTTCGGAAAAAACATTCAAAAGCTTCAATCCTTTAACCAATGAAAAAAAGCTTAAATCTTTCATTAAACCAATGCTTGCCAAGCCGTTTGATAAAGCATTTAATGATAAAGGCTGGCTTTTTGAAATAAAATGGGACGGCTATAGAGCTATTGCAGACCTCCGTCATAAAGAACCCCTATTCTACTCCCGAAACGGGATCTCATTCTTATCAAAATTCAACAATGTTGTTCAGGATTTTGAAAAACAAAAACAACAGATGATTCTGGATGGTGAAATAGTTGCCTATAACCATCAGGGGAAACCTGATTTTCAGCTTTTACAGCAGATCATGGATCATCCTGAAATCCCAGTTGTTTATCAGGTTTTTGATCTCCTTTGGCTGAATGGACATTCCACAGAAGAACTTCCTTTACTTCAGAGAAAGGAACTTTTAAAAGATGCTTTAACTGAAACCGATACCATCCATTATTGCGACCATATTTCAGAAAGAGGCATTGATTTTTTTGAACAGATGAAAAAACTGGAGCTGGAAGGAATGGTAGCCAAACGGACAGGCAGCCTCTACCTTGAAAATCACCGGACCAGCGACTGGTTAAAAATAAAATTCACCAATACTGACGAGGCTATTATCTGCGGCTTTACTGAACCCAGAGGATCCAGAGAAAGTTTCGGTGCTCTTATTCTAGGGCAATATATCAATGGTGAACTTATCTATTGCGGACATACCGGAACAGGATTTACTCGTACCTCATTGAAACAGTTGTATCAAAAGCTTCAGCAATTAATCATCAAAAAACCACCGTTTGAAACCACCCCTAAAACCAATATGCCGGTAACATGGGTAAAGCCAGAATTAGTTTGTGAAATCAAATATTCAGAAATTACCAACGATGGTATTTTCAGGCATCCGGTTTTTATGGGTATCCGTGAAGATAAAGAACCCGAAGAAGTAAAGAATCCAGCACATCATATTATTCAATCAAAAAAATCCCAAACAATGAAAGCTAAAGCATCCGCAAAAAAGACTGAAACCTCTGGAACAGATAAAGAAATCACTCTAAACAGGCATATTGTAAAGCTTACCAATATGGATAAAATTTATTTTCCTAAAGATAGAATTACCAAGGGTGATGTCATTGATTACTATCAATCGATAGCAGAATATATACTGCCTTATTTAAAAAACCGCCCTTTATCTCTCAACCGTTTTCCTAACGGCATTGAAAAACAAGGATTTTATCAGAAAGACGCCGGAGATCATATTCCGGACTGGATAGAAACAACAAAGGTCTATTCCGAATCCAACGATAAATACATAGATTATATCTACTGTAATGACAAAGCTGCCCTTGCTTACCTGAATAATCTCGGATGCATAGACCTCAATCCATGGAACAGTTCATTACCGGATCTTGAACATCCTGATTATCTGGTTCTGGATCTTGATCCGTCTGCAAGAAACACATTTGATGAGGTAATTGAAACCGCATTACAGGTGAATGAAGTGCTGAAAGCCATCCGGATTAAAGGGTACTGTAAAACATCAGGAAGTACGGGAATTCATATCTATATTCCGATGGGTGGAAATTATGATTTTGACCAGGTGAAAGACTTTGCTCATATTCTAATGAAACAGGTGAATGAAAAACTTCCTGAAATAACCACTTTGGAAAGAAGCCTTCAAAAAAGAGATTCTAATAAAATCTATCTTGATTACCTTCAAAACAGAACGGGACAAACATTGGCAAGCGCTTACAGTCTGCGCCCCAAGCAGGGCGCTTCAGTTTCCATGCCACTGGACTGGGAAGAGCTAAAACCAGGAGTAAAACCCACGGATTTTAATATCCATAATGCTCCGGAAAGAGTTAAGGAAAAAGGAGATCTGTTTAAACCTGTTCTGGGAAAGGGAATTGATATGATGAAAGCGCTGGAGGCATTACAGGATACTGATTAATTTCCTTACTTTTGCCCGCAAACTTTTAATTATGGATGAATCAATAAGACTTCAGCTTTACTATAATGAAAAAACAGAATGGGAAAATCAGACCTTCTTTTCCGGTACATCTGGCAAAAGCATATCGCTGAAATCAAAAAAGCAGCCTTATATACCGTCCTGTTCCTGATATTGGGTTTTGTTCCTTTAAAGGCAATTGATCTCGGTCCTGTTTCCATTATTTTCAAATATGGCACATTTGTTTTTGTGGGCTACATTTCTTTACTCATTTATCAATATTTCACCAGCAAAAAGAACGCCTATAGTTTAATAAAAAAGCAGAGTGATGATTTTAAAAATATGAAAGATCAAAGCAATGACATCCTACTTCATCCGAATCATATTACTGTTAAATTTCCATTGACAACAATAGAATGCAGCTGGGAAAAAACAAATTATAAAATAATAGATCAGTATCTTATCGTAACGATGCTTGACAACAGAATCAGACTTATTTTCACCAATGCTCAATGTAAAGAGAACGAATATAAAACTTTACTGAATTTTGTTCAACAATATTCCCACAAAGAAAAATAAATATTTCCAGCCCGGAATTTCACCATAAAAAAACTCCTGCATTCATCGAAAATGCAGGAGTTTTTTATAATTTTAAATCGTGACCCATACTATGTATTGTAAAGATGTACATCTCTCTGTGGAAAAGGAATTCCTATTCCTGCCTGATCCAGGGCTTCTTTACAGCTGATGATCAGTTCTTCATTCATCGTCCAGAAATTTTCTGTAGCAGTACTTACTCTCACCGATACATTTACGGCACTATCTCCCAGTTCTGTCACCACCACCTGTGGCGCTGGCGTAGTGAGAGCATACTGATTGTTTTTAATAACAGTCATCAGAATATCCTTGGTTTTTCTCAGATCTGCATCATAGGCCACTCCGATATCCAGTGCTGTTCTACGTGTTCCCAGCTGGGTAAAATTGGTAATACTGTTATTGGAAACCACTCCGTTCGGAATCACAATAAGCTGATTTTGGGGAGTAATTAACTTGGTATAAAAAATATCAATCGCCTGTACGGTTCCTGAAACACCGCCACTGGTAGAAATAAAATCACCAATCTTAAACGGTTTTAATAATAAAATCAGGATTCCCCCTGCAAAATTAGTTAGTGATCCCTGTAAAGCCAGACCTACCGCCAGACCTGCCGCACCGATCATCGCTACAAACGCTGAGGTTTGCACTCCCAATTGAGTCACCACGACAATAAAAAGCAGAATATTAAGTCCCCAATTGATAATATTTAAAAGAAAAAGCTGCAGGGAAGCTTCCATATTACGTTTTTTAAAAGCTTTTTCAACAAGCTTTTTAATCATTCTGATCATCCATGAACCGATAAGGTAAATTAACACTGCAGAAATCACTGCCGTAATAATTCTTGGGGTCCATGAAATTGCTGAAGAGATTAAAGTATCCCAATGCTGCTGAATGTTGCTTAATTCTAAATCGTTCATCTTATCGCTATTTATTTTAACATTTGTATCCGCTTCATCTATTTCCACAGCAGTCATTTTTAAAATGCAGCAGAACAGTCGGCTGTTTCCAAAAGAAATGCACTTTAAATCTTGAGGGTTAAAGTACAGATGGTTATTATTAATGAAAACAGATGATCGGCAGAACAGAATGTTCCGCATTACCAATGATCATTTTAGAAATTGAATCCTGCTGAGAAGAAATAATTTTTTGGTTTTATAGCAAAGAGGGTACCGAACTTTAATTTTTATAAAAAAACATCTCTTGATGAATAAAATATTAAGGCAGTTTTGCGACCAGACTTTCCGGCAGCAGCCTCAGAATATGATAAATAATTTTCCACTTGAAATTGGGAACAATGATAAAGGAATTTCCTGCGTTCACAATGAATCCCGCTACATAATCAGGCTCCATGATTAAAGATTCATTCAGCTCTAAACCTTCATTGATTTTCGTGCGAATATAGCCGATAACTAAAGCATTCACAATTATTTTTCTGGAAGCTAACTCCTGCCTCAATCCGGCCAGATACTGGGTAAAGGCAGCTTTAGTACTTCCATATACAAAATTGCTTTTTCTTCCTCTTACTCCTGATAATGAAGATAGCCCGATGATTCTCTCAAGGTTTTTATTGCTTTTATCCATGGCAATTATATTCAGAATAGAAACACCCCCCATATAATTGACTTCCATCATTTGTTTTGCACCTTCAAAGCCGCATAATGCTTTTTGATTGTCGATTAAAAAGCCGGCAGCATATACTACAATATGGGGATTTATGGGAAGTGCGTCATAAAATCTCTGATGAGAATCAAAATCAGCCGCGTCGAAATACAAAACAGTAATTTGCGCATGGTCCAATTGATAAGTTTCAATAAAATTTTCCAAAGATTTTGTATTCCGGGAAGCAGCAATGACCGAGAAACCTTTGGCCGTATATTGCCTGATACATTGTTTGGCTACATCTGAATTGGCTCCTAAAATGAGAACAGTTTTGTTTGTGCTTTGATTCATGAAACAAAGATAATTCTTTATTGAACATTTACTTTATTCATATTTTCTTTGTTGATATAACCTTTATAAAAAAATCGGCGGGTGAACTTTGTTCACCCGCCGAAATCAGATATTTTTAAACCGAATTATTTTTTCTCTTCAGTTTCTATTTCTTTTTTATCAGCAGTTTTGTCTGCTGCTTTTGCTTTGTCTCCAAAACGACTTTCCGTCATTTCTCTGGATACAGCGGCTTTCTCGAATTTTAGTTTTCCTGATAATGTTTCGATCACGAAACCATCCTCCTGAACCTGGGCAATTCTTCCGTGAAGCCCTGATGTAAGAACTACTCTCGTTCCTACTTTAAGGTTTTCCTGGAAGCTTTTTTCCTGCTTCTGTTTTTTCATCTGAGGTCTGATCATCAGAAAATAAAACCCCACAAACATCACCCCCATCATGATCAGCATCATTGAGGAAGATCCTTGTTGTGCCTGTAAAAATACTGTTAACATTTTTTTTCGATTATGGTTGAATGTTCGCTGTGAACGTTAATTTAATTGGAGATTTTTCTACGTTGGCATATACATCAGCATACTTTTGAACGTTTCCGTCAAAGTTTGAAGAATCAAAATGCAAAGTGATTTTTCCTTTTTTACCAGGCATGATAGGCTCTTTTGTAAAGTCAGGAGCAGTACATCCGCATCCAGGTTTTACTTCAGAAATGACCAAAGGATTTTTTCCTGTATTGGTTACTTCATATACATGCTCTACTTTGTCCCCTTTTTTAATCTTTCCAAAATCGAAGTTGCTTTCAGATAAAGCAAGAGAAGTAGATGGCTGGTTAGAAGCAGGAGCTGCAGCTTCACCTGTTGCAGGAGTTGCTGTAGAATCTGCTGTTACCGGAGCTGCAACAGCTGCAGAATCAGTAGTTACAGTTTCAGCGCTTTGAGTTTCTTTGTTTTCTTTTTTACATGAAACTAAACCAAAGCCTATGATTGACAAGGCGATAATTGATAACGTCTTTTTCATTTTATATTCTATTTTGATCTTTACAATATTTATCTAAAATACCATTAATGAAGATATTGGAACGGTCCGTAGCAAATACTTTTGCAATTTCAATATATTCATTTATAATAACTCTTGAAGGAGTAAAAGCAAAGTTATCCAGCTCTGCTATTGCGGTTGATAAAATAACTTTATCCATTAAAGAAACTCTTTCCAAATCCCAGTTTTCAAGTCTTTCTTCCAGTTTCTTCTCATTATTTTCCCAATTGTTCAGCGTATCTCTCAACAATTTGCCTGCGAAAGTTTTGTCATCTTCATCTTTAATCATTTTAATTAAAGTTCTGCTTTCTTCATCTTCTCTCAGGAAACCGATTGTTTTCTGTACCATTGAATTGGCAATATGAATATCATCATACCATGAAAGTTCTTTATCTCCTAAATAATCATGAAAATCTTCATTTTCTGCGATATATCTTAAGAATAATTTTCCGATAAACTTCTGATCTTCTTCAAAAGAGTATCCATCTTCTTTCATGAAATCCTGATAACGTTTTCCGGCTGTAATTCTTTGGAAAGTTTTAACCAACAAATCATCATGCAAATCCCATTTCAACTGCTTATGTTGCCCTGTAAAAAATAATCTTTCAGGATTTTCTTCCAGCTTAATTAATACTTGGTTGTTGATGAATTTCTGGTTAGGATTAAGGTCAGCATCGGTCTTAAGGTATTTATTTTTCCCGATTTCAATCTGATGTTCTGCCAGATCTTTCAGGGCTACCAAAAAGTTGAGCTGATAGATATAGAGATAATAGATTTTCTCTATTCCGGCAAACATGTTTTTCTCTAAAACATCAAACTTTACAGGATTTTGATAGTACGAATACACTGTTTGTACCACTTTTTCACGGATTTGTCGTCTTCCTAACATTCAAAGAGCTTTTTTATGGATGCAAAGATACAAAATTTAAAATTGATGAAATTCGTAGTCTGATGACATTTTTGTAATTTTGCCAAACTATATGAAAGCTCTAAAAACCTTAAACCCTTATTTTTGGAAACACAAAATACTATTGTTTTGGGGGGTACTATTTATCATTGCCAGTAATTTTTTTAATATTTATAAAGTTCAGTTTGTAGGTAAATCTGTTGATGAGCTTACCAAGGGCGGAAATCTCGGGTTCAATAAGCAGGTGCTTATTTATGTGGCTATTATTGTCGGATGTTCCCTTTTAACCGGTTTTTTCACCTTTATGATGAGACAAACCATTATTGTAGCATCAAGAAGAATAGAATACGAACTGAAAAATAAAATTTACAGGCATTATCAGGAACTGTCATTAACCGATTATAAGCAAACGACTATCGGGGATTTAATGAACAGGCTAAGTGAAGATGTTGTTGCGGTAAGAATGTATCTCGGACCTGGTGTCATGTATGTGGCCAACCTCATTGTCCTTGTCCTGATCACTGCGATCTATATGGTGAAAACGGATGCTTCCATGACGTTATGGACTTTGCTTCCTTTACCTATTTTATCGTATGCAATTTATAAGGTAAGTTCAATTATCAATAAAAAGTCAAAGATTATGCAGAAAAGCCAGTCTGCCATCTCAACTTTTGTTCAGGATAGTTTTTCCGGCATTCGTGTGGTCAAGTTTTTTGCAAAAGAAAAGTACATTGAAAGAAACTACGGAATAAAAGTAACTGATTATCAGAACAAAGCACTGGACTTAGCAAAAACAGAAGCATATTTCTTTACTATTATTTTATTTGTAATCGGATTATTAAACGTGGCCATCATCTGGATCGGCGGACAAAAATATATTGCCGGGGAATTGAGTATAGGTAAAATTGCAGATTTTTTCATGTATATCAATACTCTGATTTTTCCATTCTCTATGGTAGGCTGGGTAACTTCTGTGAACCAGAGAGCTGAAGCTTCCATGCAGAGAATTAATGAATTCATGGATAAAAAATCAGAAATTGTGAACACTCATTTTGAAAACTACCCTATTAAAGGAAGTATTGAATTCAGGAATGTCTCGTATGTCTATCCCAATACCGGTATCAAGGCACTGGACAATCTAAGTTTTACCATCAATGCGGGAGAATCTCTTGCCATTATGGGTAAAACAGGAAGTGGAAAATCTACAATAGCACTGCTTTTATGCAGACTGATAGATCCTACGGAAGGAGAAATTCTTATAGATGGTAAGAATCTTAAAGAACACAACCTCGACAACTACAGAAACTTTATAGGATACATTCCTCAGGAAAGCTATTTATTCTCAGATTCTATTGAAAACAACATTGGTTTTGCCATTGATCATCCGTCTCATGAAAAAGTAGTAGAGTATGCCAAGATTGCCGATGTTCACAAAAATATTATTGGATTTAAAGAGCAATATAAAACACTGGTAGGTGAACGCGGAGTAATGCTTTCGGGAGGGCAAAAGCAAAGAATTTGTATCGCCAGAGCTCTGATAAAGGACCCGAACATCATTATTTTTGATGATTCTCTGTCTGCTCTGGACACGGAAACGGAGCAGAATATTCTCGAAAATATCGACAAAAAAATCAACAATGCCACCTCCATAATTATCACACACAGAGAGTCTAGCGCTCAAAAAGCAGACAAAATCATCAACCTTACAGAAATTGCTAATTCTGTAACCGCATAGCCGTTTCGTTCTCAATTGTTAAATAAATCATAAAAAAAATTTTGTGATTAAAAGAAAACTTTTATATTTGTTCTTAACAAGATTAAAAAATATCTAACAATGAGTGAATACAAGGAACGCCATGAAAATGAGATTTTCACGAAGGTGTTAAAAGCAGGGAGAAGAACTTATTTCTTTGATGTGCGCGAGACGAAAGCAGGAGATTATTATCTTACAATCACTGAAAGTAAGAAGAATTTCGGAGAGAATGGGGAAGCTACATTCGAGAAGCATAAAATCTACCTTTATAAGGAGGATTTTAAAAGTTTCCAGGAGATGTTTAATGAGTCCACAGATTTCATCATTAATGAAAAGGGTGAGGATGTAATATCAGAAAAACATGACAAAGACTTCAAAAGCAGATCCTATACAATCGACTCTGACGACGAAGTTTAAAAAAAAAGAATATCTAAAAACACAAGCATCTGAAAAAGATGCTTTTTTTGTACCCTGAAATTACGGAAATCGTCCTGTAAACAGCTGTTTCTCAAATATTGAAAAGAGAATATCCAGTTTATGTATTCCGTAAGCGGCCTGCGATATCTAAATTCAGGCTTTACCTGCCCGACTGTATTACCTTTTTGTAAACGGGCCGGATCTTATTGAGGAAGTTCATATCCGGTCAGATGCTCAGTAGACCTATCAAGATCGTTTCCCGAAAAACAATGTCAGTGATTAGCGATCATGAATAAATTAGCCCCGATAGAAGCGGTTACCCCGCAGCAGGCGATGTCTATTTTAAGCGTTGGCGCGAGGAGTATGAGCGGATAGCGGGAAAAGCTTCTGTGAAAAATAATAGATAGGTAAAGTGATTTTCCGGTTGAAACAGGGATAAAATAAAAAAGTACACTTTAAAAAGTGTACTTTCTTTGGGTGAATGATGGGTCTCGAACCCACGACCTTCGGAACCACAATCCGACGCTCTAACCAACTGAGCTACAATCACCGTTTTTCTGAGTGCAAATATAGGACATTTTTCTTTACTACCAAACAATTCCGTCAAAATTTTTCAAAGAAATTAATCTTTCTGACGTAAAGCCCTCAGCATAAGCGACTCCCGATAATCGCCCTAAATCTTGTGCGCGATAGGTTAAGCTCTCATAAAAGTCTTTTGTGGTAATCGGAGTCTCGGGTTCTTTAGAAGTCGGGTCATAAAATTGAGTTTTATAAGCCATACATGAGGCGATCTTCTGATCCAGAAATTCTGAAATGTCTATTACAAATTCCGGTTTAATATCTTTCCACTGAATGTAGTGAAAAATATGTTTTGGTCTCCAGACTTCCTGGCTCTCCCCTTCCAATACCGTTTCAATTTTTCTCAACCCGGACAAAAAGCACGCATCCGACACTAATTTCGCTCCTTTTGCATGATCCGGATGTCTATCGTCAATTGCATTGGCTAAGACGATTTCCGGGCGGTATTTGCGGATCATTTTTACAATTCGCATCTGATATTCCTCAGAGTTGACTAAAAAGCCGTCTTTCATTCCCAGATTTTCTCTTGCAGCAAGGCCCAGGATTTTAGCGGCATCTGCCGCCTCTGCTTTTCTGGTTTCATCTGTACCTCTGGTTCCCAGCTCTCCTTTAGTAAGATCGATGACAGCACATACTTTTCCTTCGGAAACCATTTTGGCAATAGTTCCACCGCATCCTAATTCAACATCGTCAGGATGTGCTCCAAAAGCTAATATATCAGTTTTCATATACTCAAAGATAAGTTTAAAATAAAAACTTCCCAAACATTATGAATGGGAAGTTTTAATAGGTATAATTTAAATTTTAAATTACTTATTGATGGCAGCATTTAATTTTACTGCATCCTCATAGGTAGGGTCAAGCTGTAAAGACTTTGCTACATACTCTTTAGCTTTTGCCAAGTCTGAGTCTTTGCTCATGTATGCTACTGCAAAGTAAGCATAGGCAAGGGTTTGCTTGTTGGCTTCCTGCTCAGCAGGTTTTACCGTACTGATGAATTTCTCATACGCAATTTTTGCAGCATCATTATTTCCTGCCTGCTGGTAAGAATATCCCTGGCTATAATATGCCGGAGCCCAGTCAGGAAGAAGAGCTGACATTTTTTGCCATGTAAGAATAGCTCCGTTCCAGTTTTTAACATCTTGATAAGCTGTTGCCAATTTGAACAGGGCATCAGAGTCCTGAGCATTTGCAGCGACCTGTTTTTTCAATCCTTCAATAGTAGGGTTGGTAGGTCCTTTATCAGCTTCTGCCTGAGAAGCACCTCCTCCGCCTGCGATGTTAGCAAGTTCTAAATCCCACTTCATTGTTTCGTCTTTTGCAGCTTTTGCAATGGCTACTTTTTGCTGAGACTCGGTCATTAAAGCAGATTTTTTGGCAGCATCTTTTTCATCTTTTGCTAAACCTGCAGCGATAAGTCCCTGTAGCCCTTGGTCAGCAGGTTGTACTCTTGTTTTCTCAGCCTGAGAGACGAAAGTATCCATATTCTGCTTTGCTCCTGCATAGTTTTTATCTGCATAATCCTGATAAGCTCTTAATTTGAATTTGATAGGATCATCAATTTTATCAAAGATTTTATCTAATACTGTTTTAGAGTTTGCATAGTCTTCGTTTGTGAAGTATAATTTTGCAATTTCCAACTGAGTATACGGATCTTCGTCAGCATATTTTGTATAGTTGATAAGGTCTTGTGTAGCTTTTGCATTTTGCTGATATCTGATATCATATCCTGCTAATGCTTTATATGCAGGTGCATAAGTAGGGTCTACGCCAATGGCTTTATCAATGTTTTGTTTAGCTTGTTGCCATTGTTGAGCAGCCATCCATAAAGTGGCCATTCTGGTATAAACAGAGGCTTTATTTTTAGCTGTAGGTAATGCTTTGTCATAAGCGGACATAGCTTCACCCGGCATTCTTTTTAATCTGTATGCATCTCCTAATGTATAATAGAAATGTGCAGGAACTCCTTTTTTCTCAGCTTTTTCAATAGCTTTATTCAGAAACTGAATTGCTAAATCCGGGGAGCTGTTTTTTTCAAATAAAGTTAAAGCTTCTGCTGCTCTGAATAATACTTCAGGATCTTTCTCTTTAGAGTCAGCTACTACTTTCTGGATTTCTGCAACGGCACTTTTATCTCCTTTTCCAAGTTTCACAGTGGCTAAACCAATTCTGTTAAGATAGTTTTTTCCGTCAGCTGCAACTCCTTTGTTAAAGTTTTCCGTAGCCTTTACATAATCCGGTTCTCCTTGTTTTAAGAAAGTATTCCCTAAATAGAAGTAGTTATCAGCAGTAGGCTCTTTAGCGATCATATCAGTGAAATTGGTTTTTGCCTGAGCAAATTTATCACTGTCTATACTGTTAATACCATCCTGCAATGTTTGTGCAGTGGCAAAACCGGTAAAAAATACCACGGCTGCTCCAAAAGCAATCTTCTTTACATTCATATTCATTATATCTTTCATTTTATATTTTCTAATATTTGAGTTATATTCTACACAATTTTTAGACCAAATCAGTTTTTTTTAATAAAGGATCTTATTACTTTAATAATTTTTAACGCATCTGAACTTCACGTTTATATAAGTTATAAGGCTGTAATCCTTCCTTTTGAACAATTTTCTGTCCCAAATGAGTACATGAGAATCGGATAAAACCGTTGGCTATATTAAAGTTTCCTTCATTAATCAGGAAATACAAGACTCTTGTGAAGGGATATTCCATTGAACGCAGTCCTTCAAAATCGGCATTATATTGTTTTCCTTTATCTACAACAGGAAGTACTTTAACCATTTCTCTGAGTTTTACAGAGGTTTTATCATAGGGACGGCTGAAGGTGTTAAGGCCTATAACGCCTATTTTATCGGGATATTTTCCTAATTCTTCGATGATTTTCTGATTTCCCGGGATAATGGAAAATTGAAGATCTTTGGGTTGTTTTTTAAGTTTTTCAGCTACAAAATTTAAGTTACTGGAGTTGGTTCCGTCAAAAATAAATTCCTTTTTATCAGACAATAGTCCGGCATTAATCTCTTCCATCGAGATACTTTCTTTCGGAGAATCTTTAGGAACAACAAAAACAACGGCATCGGCAGCAAATTTAGCAGGAAGAAACTTCAGATCTGTTCTTTCTTCATAGGTTTTTACTTCTTCAGGACTCAGATTTCTTGACATCACCACTACCTTGGCATTCCCTTTTAAAAGATCCAGAAAGCCTAAATCTTCTTTTTTTGTAGCTACTTTAATGTGAGTTTCAGGATAGTTGATCATATAGCCGTCGGCTAATGCTTCTGTAACACTTTGAAAGGATTCGTCAGTAAAAATTGTCAGCTCACCTTTATGATAAGACGGGGATTTATCATCCTTTTTGCAGCCTGTCAGGATAATACACAGGATAAAAACAGCTGCAATCTTAAAACTATTCTTCATTTCTTGATTTTTTTATTTTTGAAATCGCTCTGTAGATTCTGAATATTCCGTAAATAATCAGGACTGCGCCTAATGCATAGGCAATAGCAGGTTCCAAAATTGTAAAAAAGAACTTATAGAAAATGACTACAATTCCTAAAACGATATAAAACAATCCCGTAACCAGGGATAACCAATTGAACATCATGTAACAAAAATACCAAAAAAAATAAAAAAGAGAAGCATATGCCTCTCTTTTTTATTTATATTCTGAATAAATAGTCTTATTCGAAGTTCATAGTAAATGGTACGCTATAGTAAGATCTAACGCTTTCTCCGTTTCTCTTAGCAGGAGTCCACTTTTTAAGTTTCTTAACTACACGCATTGCTTCGCTGTTGAAGTCGCCATTTGGAGATTTCTCTTCAATGGTAACATTTGAAACAGTTCCGTCTTTTTCTACAACGAACTTAAGCTTAGCTTTAAGAGTACCTTCACCTCCTTCCATTAGGGAAGTATCGAAGTTATCACCTAAGAATTTTCTCAATGCACCCATACCTCCAGGATATTCTGCAGACTGGTCTACATCTTTGTAGATTTCGTTAGGGTTATTCGCTTTCACCTCTACTGTTGTAGCTTTTGTACCTGTAGATGGTGGTGGTGGCGGTGGTGTATAAGCCGGAGCTTTAACCCCCTCCTGATTATTCAAACCAGTTGTTGTTTCCAACTGTTTAGAAATCGGCGGTGGTGGCGTTTCAATTTTCGGAGCTTTTACAGGCTCAGGAACAACGTTCTGAATAACCTCAATTTTCTCTTCTTCTTTTGGAGGAGGTGGTGGAGGTGGTTCTTCGTCTTTAGGCTGCTCAATGATCGGTTCATCTTCGATGATGTCTACTAGATCTGCCTTCACTTCCTGTTTTGGCGGAGCTGTAAGATTTTTAATCGTAAGATAGATGAACGGAGACAAAGCTGCCAAAAGGAATAAAGCCGTTCCGATGATAAATGACTTCGTTAAAAGTCTCGGATACTGATGTCTAAGATCATAGGCACCATATTCCTTGTTTCTATTTTCAAATACAATCTCGTCTAGGGTAAGATTCTGACCGTATACATTTTCATCTGCCATAGTAGATATAACAATTTTATGGTTAAATTACTTTGTAGCAGCCGGCGCCGCAGCACCACCTATTTTCTTTTCATAAACAGCTTTTTCCCAAGGCTTCACATCGGTAACACCGTACTGCTCACTTTTGGTAATTGCCATTTCATCAAGAATATCAACAAAGTTCTTATATACAGCATCGTCAGTAGGCTTAATGATCACCGTAAATTTACTTGGATCAGCAGCTCTAGATTTTGCCTGCTCAATTACTTTTCTAATTCCCTCTCTGTCAAGAGTAGTTTCCATGAGCGTTTGGTCATTCAAGGAAGTAGCATCCTGTTGGTGCCAAAATACTCTGTTGTCTTTTCCTAATAAGATAGAAATCGAGTTAGAAAGTTTAATTTCTGTTGGAGGAGGTTTCGGCTGATCTTTTTTAGGTTTAGCCGGAAGCCCCAAATCCATAACATTCGGTTTACTGAATGTAGTTGTGAACATAAAGAAGGTAATCAATAGAAAACCCAAGTCCACCATCGGAGTCATATCGACTCTGGTACTTTGCTTCTTGGAACGAACCTTGCCGCCCTTGCCGCCTTTTTCTTGTACTTGTACTTCTGCCATTTCTATCGATATTATTCGTTAGGTTTACCTTCTTGTGATGTAATCAACCAAAATTTAAGAAAATCAATATCTCTTAAACCTTCAAACAGGCTTTTAACTTTAGGGTACTGTGTTGTAACGTCACCTTTAATCGCTAACTTATAGTCAGGGTTAACGCTCAAACTTTCTTTTACCCAGTCAATTAATTGCTTATTTGTACTGTCCATAGGAATTCCTGTAGGACTCTTATAATTTTTCTGCTCATCTCCAGGCATATCCAAGTACCCTTTAAGTTGGTTCATTGGAACTCCAATTGCCTGAACTTTCTGGAAAGCTGCTTTTTGATTGTTGTCAAAAGTAATTCCATACTTTTGTCCCATTTTTTCCAAAAGAGCAACTCTTTCTGATGCATTTTCTACCGGCTGGAAATAGAATTTTCCGTCCGGAGTAGCGTTGATAGTCATTAAACTAGCATCAGGAAGCAATTTTTCCGAAATTGAAGATGGCGGTTTGATCTGCTCCACGTCAGGTTTCTTAAACTGAGTGGTCAAGATAAAGAACGTAAGAAGTAGGAACGCAACGTCACACATTGCGGTCATGTCCGTCACTACTCCATGTCTTTTTGGTTTGACTCTCGCCATTATTATAAAATATTTTTAATTAAACTTCTTTTAATTGCTAATGCAAATTTCTTGCTAATTCTTAGTTGAATTCAGCGAAAGACTGCTGGATGCTCATAGAGATCTCATCGATCTTATAAGTTAATCCATCAATTTTAGATGTAAAGAAGTTATAAAGGATAATAGCGATAGCTGAAGTACCAATACCTAAAGCTGTGTTAATCAAGGCTTCAGAGATACCTGTAGATAGAGCAGCAGCATCCGGAGTACCACCTCCTGAACCTAATGCAAAGAACGCCTTGATCATCCCGATTACTGTTCCTAGTAGTGCTACTAACGTTGCAACAGTACCTAAAGTAGAAAGGATCATCATGTTTTTCTCAAGCATTGGCATCTCAAGAGTTGTAGCTTCTTCGATAGCTTTGTTAAGTGCTACCATTTTCTGCTCTTTATTTAATGTAGTATCGTGAGCAAGTGCTTTGTAAGTAGTAAGACCTTCTTTTACTACGTTACCAACAGAACCTTGTTGTCTGTCACACTCTTCGATAGCTTCGTCAATTTTGTTTTGGTTTAGTAAGCTTCTTACTTGTACAACGAAGTTGTCTAAGTTTCCTTTTCCAGCAGCTTTACCAAGAACGAAATATCTTTCAAAAGAGAAAACGATTACAGTAATCATGAAAGTAATCAAGATTGGTACGATAACCCCTCCTTTGTAGATAATACCTAAAAACGATTCTGGGTGAATGTCTTTTCCTTCAACACTTGAAAAGGCTACAGAACCACTTCCTAGTTTATCTGCATCTTTAAAGTTTCCTGGGCTACCAAGAACGAATAAATAAATACATACTCCTATAATAAATAGAATAGGAATAATAACAGCTGGATTTAAACCTCCCGCCTTTCTAGCAACTACTTGCTCATCATTTTTTGAAACATTCATTTCCATATTTAACTAAATTATATTGTTTTAAAATTTTACAGGGTGTAAATTAAAGGCAAAATTAATTAAAATGCAAGAGTCTTAATTAAACATTTTGCATTTTTTTGATAAAGAAATTTTAATACGATTTTGATATAATAATTATTCTTTGATATTTTATTTATTTTCCCCAATTTTAACATTTGAATTAAAAAATCAAAAAAATAAGACCTTCATTTTTTTTGATTTCCCAATGTTAATTTTTTTTTAAATTACGATATTCACAATACGGTGAGGAACTACAATGATTTTTTTAGGGGTTTTTCCCTCCAAAATCTGTTGCATTTTCTCACTTGAAATCACCAAATCTTCTACCTCTTTAGCAGATAATTGAGCTGAAAGCGAAATTTTGAACTTCATTTTACCATTTACGCTTACCGGATACTCAATTTCATCTTCCACTAAATATGCCTCATTCAGGGCCGGAAATTTTTCAAATTCAACAGAGGTATTATGCCCTAATAAATTCCATAATTCTTCACAGATGTGAGGAGCATACGGAGAAATGATAACGGCTAACGGTTCTAAAATATTGCGCTTATTGCATTTTAATTTCTGAAGCTCATTCACAGCAATCATAAAGGAAGATACAGAAGTATTGAAAGAAAAATTTTCAATATCGTATACTACTTTCTTGATTAAGGTATGTAATACTTTATATTCTGCTTTTGTAGGTTCTTCATCAGAAACCTCAAATACGTCCCCGTTAAAGTAAAGGTTCCAGAATTTCTTAAGGAATCCGTAAACTCCGCTTAATCCCTGAGTGTTCCAAGGCTTGGATTGTTCTAATGGTCCTAAGAACATTTCATATAATCTTAATCCGTCTGCTCCGTACTCGTCACAGATATCGTCAGGATTCACTACGTTATATTTGGACTTGGACATTTTTTCTACTTCACGGTCTGTGATGTATTTTCCATCTTCCAAAATAAATTCTGCATCTGCATAATCGGGTCTCCATGCTTTGAAAGCTTCAGTGTCCAATTCATCAGATGTTCCTTTTAATAAAGATATATCAACGTGGATCTGCTGAGTCTGATATTCGCCTGCTAATTTTTTTGACACATATGTATGAGTCCCTTCAATTCTGTATACAAAAGCACTCATTCCTAAAATCATCCCCTGGTTGATCAGTTTTTGGAAAGGCTCATCATGACTGATATATCCTCTGTCTTTTAAGAACATGTTCCAGAAACGGGAATATAATAAGTGACCGGTTGCATGCTCACTACCTCCGATATACAAATCTACCTGTCCCCAATAGTCTGCCAGCTCTTTTTTAACAAAAGTTTCCTGATCATTCGGATCCATATATCTAAGGAAATACCAAGAGCTTCCTGCCCAACCCGGCATAGTAGATAATTCTAACGGGAAAATAGTTTTATCATCTATTAAGTCTGTAGACACTACTTTTTGATTCACCTCATCCCAGGCAAATGTTTTTGCATTTCCTAGTGGCGGATCTCCGTCTTCTGTCGGTAAATATTTTTCAACTTCAGGAAGTTCTAGAGGCAATGCAGATGTCGGCAATGTGTAAGGCATTCCATCCTTATAATATATAGGAACAGGCTCACCCCAATATCTTTGTCTTGAGAAAATGGCATCACGCTGTCTGTAGTTAGTTGTTCCGTGACCGATTCCTTTAGTTTCAATTTCAGAAATTATTCTTGATTTGGCATCGTTGTAATTTAATCCGTTTAAGAAATCTGAGTTAACACAAACAGAGTCTTTAGAATCAAAAGATTTCTCCTGAACATCTTCTTCTGTTTCTACCACCTTTTTAATTTCAAGGTTAAATTTCTTTGCAAATCTGTGATCACGCTCATCATGCGCAGGAACAGCCATTACAGCGCCGGTTCCGTATCCCATCAATACATAGTCTGAAATATAGATCGGCATTTTTTCTCCGCTGAACGGATTGATTGCATAACTTCCTGTGAATGCTCCACTCACATTTTTCACGTCAGACATTCTGTCTCTTTCGGTTTTCTTGGAAGTTTCTTCAATATAAGTATCTACTTCTGCTTTTTGAGCATCTGTAGTAATGGTTTCTACTAATGGATTTTCCGGAGCCAGGACCATAAATGTAGCTCCAAAGATGGTATCAGGCCTTGTAGTGAATACCTCAACAATTTCGTCATATCCCTCTACATGGAACTGAACCTGTGCTCCCTGAGATTTTCCGATCCAGTATTCCTGAGAATCTTTCAACGGCTGCGGCCAGTCTAAAGTAGCAAGCCCCTGCAATAATCTTTCGGAATAGGCAGAGATTCTCATGCTCCACTGCATCATTTTCTTTTGGAATACAGGGAACCCTCCTCTTTCAGATTTTCCGTCTTTTATTTCATCATTCGCCAATACGGTTCCTAAAGCAGGGCACCAGTTTACGGTAGTCTCCGCTCTGTAAGCAAGACGATAATTTAATAAGATATCTTCCTTATCCAGATCAGAAGCATTGCTCCATTCTTCTGCGGTGAAATTTAATTCGTCGTTTTGATTGGCATTTAACCCATCTGTTCCTTTTTCTTCAAAATGTCTGATTAGGGTATCGATGTTTTCTGCCTTATCCGTATCTTTATTATACCATGAATGATACAACTGGATAAAGATCCATTGGGTCCATTTATAATAAGAAGAGTCTGAAGTTCTCACTTCTCTGCTCCAGTCGAAAGAAAATCCTATTTTTCTTAGCTGCTCTTCATATCTGTTGATATTTTGTTCTGTAGTGATTGCCGGATGCTGTCCTGTCTGGATTGCATACTGTTCAGCAGGAAGACCAAAGCTGTCGTACCCTACAGGGTGGAGAACGTTAAACCCCTGATGTCTTTTATATCTCGCATATATATCTGATGCAATATATCCAAGCGGGTGACCTACGTGAAGCCCTGCTCCGGATGGATACGGAAACATATCGAGTACATAAAATTTAGGTTTATCTGTGTTATTGGAAGTTTTATACGTTTGATTTTCCTCCCAGTATTTCTGCCACTTTTTTTCTATCTGCTGATGATCGTAAAACACTTTATATGTATTATATGTTAGACTTTAAATATTGAATTGTTTTTTTCTTTTAACAAGATTCACAAAAATAATGATTTTAAAAGAAATAGAAATTTAAATTATGATTAATTGCGGTTCATCTCACAATAAAAAATCTCATCCGGGGATGAGATCTGTTTTTATATATTGAAGTATACTTATTATTGCTGAGGGTTTACTCTTTTAAAAGTATAGGTTCTTGTTTTAAATACAGTCGGATCCTGAGTCTCTTCTCTTACAGCAAGATTGAGGGTAACATCATCCAGTGTAACCACCTTTGCGGTAACCGGCTCTACAATTCCCTGGTATTTCATGACAACATTTTTACTGGACTTATCGTAAGTATATGTAAAATTTTTATCCGGAGAAATAACACATAATCCTCCTGATGTGGTAGGATCTGATACATCTATTCTTTTTCCGTTTGTTTCATTACTGAACCACCATCTGGAGGTCTTCTGACACGTTGAATATGTAATTTGATCCGAGACCGGCTGTTCTCCGGTTTCAACGACAGTTACCACTTCTTTGATCGGCTGCCATAAACCGATAAGCGGTGCTTCCCTGATAGTATCGTTATCATTATTACATCCTGTAGTTACCAGTAATGATAAACCTGCAAATAATAGTAGTAATTTCTTCATAGATCAATTTTTTCAAGCGCTAAAATTATAATTTTTTTGAGTTATATCACTATTTTTTATGAAAAATTATTAAGTGAACATTTATTTATGTATAATTTTAAACACAAACAGGGGGTATTCCCTTTATTTAACAAATATTGAGCACACTAAAATTCTTACATTCTATTAAAAAAGTTATTTTTGTAGGAAACAAAACCAATGCAAGATATAACGAAAAACAATTTTGACTTCATCCGTGTTCTCCTCGCTTTTATTGTCTTCGTAGGACATCTGGGCGTATTAAGCGCCACCCCTGAGCTGGCTTTCCTGATGCACAGCCCGGTAGAAGTAGCTGTTTTTGGTTTTTTTATTGTCAGTGGTTTTTTAATTGCAAGAAGCTACGAGAGATCCTCCAGTTTGAAAAGCTATGCAAAAAAGAGGTTCAACAGAATTGTTCCGGCTTATTTATTGGTGGTGTTTCTTTGTGCCACTTTACTGAGCCTTGTAAGTACGCTTCCCATTAGTGAATATTTCAGCAATACCCAGGTTTATAAATACCTGTTCTGGAATTCTCTTTTCATGAATTTCAAAGCCCCGTCACTCCCGGGAGTATTCGGTAATCAGGCAGTCAATGGTGCATTATGGACTTTAAAAATAGAAATGTGTTATTACATCGCTGTTCCTTTCCTGTTTTTACTGTTTGGAAAAAATAATAAATACAGAAACACCAGTCTGATTGTCCTCTACTTTCTTTCTTTAATTTTCCTTAATTATTTTGAAATGACAGGTAGAGCAGCTATTTCAAGACAATTGCCCGGTTCATTATGCTATTTTATCGGCGGAATGCTGCTGTATTTTAACTTTAATAAGTTTATTCAGCATAAGAACATTCTCTTTATCATTGCCATCCTCACCGTATGGATCGATCTTATTTTCAAGATCAAACTATTCTCTCCGATAATGATCAGCATTATCGTTATGTACATTGCCTATTCTTTTAAATTTCTGAATAATTTCGGAAAATACGGGGACTTTACCTACGGAATTTATATATTCCATTTCCCTGTCATCAGAGTATTCCAGACGTTAGGCCTGTTTGATGATTACAATCCCTATGTAATGAGTGTCATATGCATGCTCGTTGTCATTGGGATAGGAATTAGCTCATGGCACCTTTATGAAAAAAGATTTTTATAATTTTGAATATATTTAAAAAGCATAAATGAAAGACCTGGTCTCCATTATTACCCCTTGTTACAATTCCGCAGAATTTATTGAAGAAACTATACAGTCAGTACTTAACCAGACTTACGAGAACTGGGAATGGCTGATTACTGATGATCTCTCTAAAGACAATACGGTAGAAATTCTCAGACGATATAACGATCCGAGAATAAAACTGATCGTACTGGAAAAAAACGGTGGCGCAGGCAATGCCAGAAACAATAGCCTTGAAAGAGCCGGCGGAAGGTATATTGCTTTTCTTGATTCCGATGATTACTGGTACCCTGAATATCTGGAAACTATGACCAGCTATATGGAAGAACATCAGGCAGAACTTGTTTACTGTAATTATTCCAGATGTAATGAGCAGTTGCAGCCTGTTTTAAAAGATTTCGTGGCGGATAAGGTAGTCACTTTTTCAAACTTACTGAAAACATGCCGACTGGCTCCGGTTTCCACAATGTATGACACCAAAAGAGCCGGAAAATTTTTATTTCCTATAAAAAGCAAACGTGAAGATCATGTCATGTGGCTGAATCTACTGAAAGTAATCCCAAAGGGAATGCCTGTTAATAAAACGATGGCAAAATACAGAATGCGTGAGAATAGTGTTTCCAGAAAGAAAAAAAACATTATCAAAGACCAGTATCTTGTGTATAAAGATTTCATGGGCTTTTCTACCCTAACTTCTTTATATTATACCGTTAATTGGGCAATAAACGGATTTTTAAAATATTCTAAAATTTTCAATTAATGGAGTATTCAAAAGAATTCAAAGCGGCACTAAGTGCATTTTCCGGAGCAGAGAAAGACAAGCTTATATTCAGACTTCTGAGAAAGGATAAGTTATTGTCTAAAAAGCTGTATTTCGAACTGATCGATCCTGAAACCACAGATGATAAAAGAAATGCTATGGAAGAAGAAGTGTCGGAAAAGGTGCTTCTGGCTTCAAAATATATTGGAAATACTAAATATTTCCTGACGGTTATCCGAAAGATAAGTGCAGAAATTACCGAACATGTTAAGATCACTACCGATAAATTCGGGGATGTTTCTCTGAACCTTCTTATGATCAATGCCATTTTAGAATACAATAATGACCTCAGCAGACAAAGATTTGACAATGTCTACAAGCTATATATTTACCTCATCAATAAGGTTTTCAAATCCTTGATTTTAATTAAAAAACTGGATGAAGATTACTGGATTGAAATTGATGAATTTCTGAAGGACACCCGAAAAAAGATCTCTGAAAATCATTATCTTCAAAAACTTTGCATCAATAACGGACTGGATCTGCAATGGCTTGAATGCGATCAGATTCCGGAAGATATTGATAGACTTATGAAAGAAATGAAAACTCAGGGATACTTACGATAAAATCTTCTCGAGAATCATTGCCGTAGAATCAGGCTTTTCATCAACAAACTTTTTTGCATTGGCAGACATGGTCTCCCACTCTTCTTTATGGTCCTGGTTGCTAAGAAATAAAACAAATTCAGCTGCCGCGGACTCATCTGTAAAAGATCTGCCCCCATCTGCCTCAATAAGTCCGTCAGCTTCAGGATTCTTGCTGTAATGATTTCCAAAAACCACCGGAACTCCAAAAGTAGCAGCTTCCAGAATATTATGCAGTCCCGCGTCATGAAACCCACCTCCTACGACTGCTATATCAGCATAGGAATATAATTTTGACAGTAACCCGATGCTGTCTATAATTAAAACCTGAGTATTGAAATCTGAACGTTGACTATTTTGTATTTCACTATACAACAAAGCATCAGGAAAGATATTTTGCAGGTGTTCCACTCTTTTCAGATCATGTGGTGCTATGATCATTTTAACGGCTTTATTCTTTCTGGAGATCATCTCAGCCATCTTTTCCTCAGCCTGCCATGAACTTCCAAAAACAACAGCCCGTTCTCCACCTTTAAAATCCAAGATATGATCTACGTGATTATTTCGCTCACGAAGCTGTTTTACACGGTCAAATCTCGTATCACCCGTCACTGAAGCCTTCACGAGCCCTACACTTTTGGCAAGAGCAAGAGAAAACCGGGTCTGATGAAAAAACCAATCAACATTATTCCGGAGTTGCTTTACAAACCATTTGCCATAAGAAGTAAAAAAGGACTGTCTCTCATAAAATAAGGCTGAAATGACATAGACTTTTGTATTTTGGCTTTTGAGTGCTGAAAGCAGATTATACCAGTAATCATACTTTACCGTAAAGTATAGTTCAGTATTAAACTGTGATATAAAGTCTTTTACCAGGCTTTTTTTATCAAAAGGCAAATAACAGATCAGATCAGCAATATGACTCTTTTTAACTACATTTTCATAGCCCGAAGGAGAGAAGAATGTCACCAGAATTTTATGAGTAGGAAAACTTTCTTTAAACTGTTCCAAAACAGGCAGTCCCTGTTCGTACTCTCCCAAACTTGCGGCGTGCATCCATATCACTTTATCTGTTTTTGAAAATACAGATTTAACCTTGTGTAGAGATTGCCTCCTTCCTTCAACTCCTTTTTTAGTTTTAGAATTAAATAATGAAAATACCTTCATTCCGAAGATGAGAAGGTTGATAAATATATTGTATAGAAAAGCCATTCTGCTTTTTTTAAATTTCAATCCTGTCGTTATAAGTAGACGGGCTGGATATCACTAAAAATTCCACTTCATTTTCTGACTCATTGGAAATAAAATGCTTCGCCCCCGAACGGACAGAAATTGATTCCCCCTGCTGCATCACAAACTTTTCTTCATCAATATACAAAACAGCTTCTCCTTTCAAAACATAAAAGAACTGCTCCGATACCTGATGAAAATGTGCTTTTTCAGAAGATCCTGCAGGCATTTTCTCCTGTTTGACGGATAACCCTCGTGAATCCTTAAGAATCCAGCTGTCACAAAAATTTCCCCAGGTATAATGCTCCGAATTATTTTTAGAATAAATCATTTCAACGAATTACTAATGATAAACATAACAAGAACACTTATAATAATAGCCAAAACGGTAATAAATATAGGAACTCTTGGTTTTATATTATTTTCCGGAGAATACCTGAACACATAGTCCTGGGTATTCAAAAAAGTAAGGATAACCAACACCAACAGACATCGCAGATAAATCTTCATCATACTGTATTGCAGCGCTCTATTATGCTCTGTAACAGTTACCGGAAAATTAGAATTTTCAGGATGTCTTGTGATGTATAAAAATACAAGATACAGAAGCAGCCCTAATACAGGTATAAAAAAAGAATACATTTTATCCCCAAACCTGTTCGCTTTTCCTATAATATTAAAGTGAATAGGAATTCTTTGGGGTAAATCGTTATAATGTTTTATTGTCAGCCACCACAAAAAAGCCACCAGCCCAAAATTAAAAACATCAAATATTACAAAGAAAATATTTTCCATTTCAGAGGGCATTTAAAAGATTATAGTAAGGTTTTAATCACTCTCAGTTTATGAGTATGTTTATTCATCTCTTTATTAAAAATTCCGGTAGAATCCAGCGTATCAATTCTTACTTTTCCCGAAGCATGAATGATTTTTTGATTTTCCAGCATAATTCCTACATGTGTAATTTTTCCTTCAGCATTTTCAAAAAAAGCGAGATCTCCGGGCTGAGTCTCTTCCACAAAAGTTAAAGGCTCTCCTACCTCCGCTTGCTGAGAAGCATCTCTTGGAATTTTAATATCATGAACCTTATAAACCAACTGTGTAAAACCGGAACAGTCTACAGCAAAAAAGCTTTTACCACCCCACAGATAAGGAACATTAAGGAATTCTTTTGCCGTTAAAGCAATACTCTCCCGAACATCATGACTTCTTTTTGAAGCAACAACAGGAAACTCTACCTCAGATCCTATCGAAAGCAGCGTCTTTCCATCATTCATTAATACGGAAGAAAAGTCTTCAGTAACGACCGTAACTTTTCTTTTAGCCAGCTCTTCATCGGTTACCGGTTTGATCTGTTTTGTATCCATCCAGCCTTCATACCCGTCATAATGCATTTTTATTTTAGTCCAGTTTTTATCCACTTCTAAAATATCCATGCTTTCCCCAAACAATATTTCCGTAACAATTTCAGCTCTGTCAGAATTTTCAGCACGAACCGGTGCTACCGTTACTATACAAATTCCTTTATTCATGTATTAAGATTAAAAGATTTAATCAATGATTTAAAGATTAAAAGATGTGATACCATAAGATCCTTTTATCTCCAAATATTTTATTACTTCCTGCGAAGGAAGTTTACTCCATCTCGCAAAGGTAAAATAAGATTTTCGAAATCCTCGTCTTTTGCCGCTAAATCATTTAATTCCTTAATAGATTGCGTAGATTTAAGTTTTGGATTCTCCTCCAATATTTTTCCATACCAGAGAACATTATCGAAAAGAATCACAGATCCTGATTGGGTTCTGGGTTTAATCAATCTGAAATACTCTGCATAATTTTCTTTATCAGCATCTACAAAAATCAGATCAAAAAACTCTTCAGTTTCTTTCAGAAATTCTTTAGCATCCTGAAGTTTAAAATGAATCTGACTGGCATATTCGCTGGATTCAAAATATTTTTTGGGCAAATAAGCAAGATCTTCATTCACATCTAATGTCGTAATTTTTCCGTCTTTAGCTAAGCCAGAGGCAAGACATAAAGTAGCATAACCTGTAAATGTTCCTATTTCAAGCACATTTTTAGGCTTCATCATTTGGGATATAATAGTCAGTAGTCTTCCCTGCTGATATCCCGAGATCATATGGGGCTGTGTTGTTTTCTGGTAAGTTTCTCTTCTCAGTTTTTTCAGAATTTCAGATTCCGAAGAAGCATGAGCTTCCAAATATCTATCCATTTCAGGATTTTTCTCTTCAAAAAAACTCATATTTTTTTTATTTAAACAAATTTAAGGATTTTAAAACTTCTTTTTGAGTACTGCTGTTCTGCATTCTGCATAAAAAAAGAGAGAACTTACTCTCTCCTTTCCGATATATCCGCCGATAAGCAGAAAAATCATTATTATACAGCTACACAATAGCGTCCTTTGGATGCACATACCCATCCCGGACAGCAATCTGTAGTTTTTTGGCAGATAATCTGCGGATTACAGTCTGCTGCTGCACCTTTTACATTTTTCATTGCTCCTCTTGATAGTTTTTTTGAATTTTTCATAATGATTGGGTTTAGTATTAATTTCCTACTCTTTAAGATTTTCGGACATCTCTTTTTTATTTCCTTCAATAGAGATTTAAATATACATATTCTTTTACTAATCAACTCATTATACCTGAAAAATAAATTAAAAAAAGAATCATTCAGGGGAAATCCCGTATAAAATACCGTGAAAATACGGATGGTATGATCTTAATATTAGCATTAATTTTGCGAAAGAACAACGGGTAAAAACACTAAGAGAAACAAAATGATTGCAGGAGAAAAACAAACTAACCGCGAGAATCAAAAAAAAATTTTGCTGAAAGGCAATACAGATTCTTCTGTAAGAAAAACTAAAAACGAAATATCCAATTCATTTTTGCAACGAATTATTTCTTTATTGAAAAAAGAAGAATTAATTTGATTAAAGAAAAAATCCCGAAGAAATTCGGGATTTTTTTTATGTGTTTTATTATATATCTTATTTCTTTGGAGCAATATCCATCAGTTTCATAAACTCATCAAGTTTAGGCATGATAATAATTTCCGTTCTTCTGTTTTCAGATCTGCCGCTAACGCTCATATTTGTTGCTTTGGGGTTGTATTCAGAACGTCCTCCCGCAGTAATTCTAGCCGGATCTACTCCAAACTGAGTCTGAAGTACCTTTGCTACAGAAGTTCCTCTTAATGCAGAAAGATCCCAGTTATCTCTCGGTAAGTTTGGAGAATTTAAAGGAGCATTATCCGTATTCCCTTCAATCAATACAGAATATTTATCGTAGTCGTTGATAACTTTAGCAACCTTTCCTAAAACTTCCTGTGCAGCAGGCAAAATGTTGTAGTCACCTGTTTTGTATAACATTTTATCTGAAAGAGAGATCATAACCACTCCTTTCAATACTTTTACCTGAACATCCTGATCTGAAACATTATCTAAAGATCTCTTCAGTTTATTAGACAATGCAAGGTTCAGACTGTCGTTTTTAGCGTTACTGGAAATCAATTGTTTGATATATGAATTCGAAGCATTGATCTCACCTACCAGTTTATCAATATTAGAAGAGCTTTTTCCGGTATTCGACAAACAGGCATCTAATGATGATTTTAAAGCATCGTGCTGGCTTTTTAATAAATTATTTTCACCTGCCAATGCTGAGTTCTGAGATTTCAAATCCTGAATTTCTCTTTGTCTTTCACCTATATTTTCAATACACTGCTTATAGTTTGTGCTTAGCGCATCGTATTGCTTCTTGCTCACACAAGAAGTCATTCCCAGTGCCACTGCAGAAACTGCTAAAATTTTTAAAATCTTCATAAATAATCATTTTTAGATCAATCAAAGTTAGGAAAATTCAATTGAATTATATAGATTATCTTTGCACAAAAGAAATTCTCAACATCTATGTTGGAAAAATCAAGCTTCATTCAACAATTAAAAAATCTCGTTCAAGAGCCTGAAAAACACACCTATCTTCTGGCCGTGAGCGGAGGGGCTGATTCTATGGTTTTAGCCTCATTATTTCAGGATTTTAAGAACGAAAATAAAAATACATCTTTTCAGTTTCAGATCGCTCATATCAATTATAAACTTCGCGGGAAGGATTCCGATATGGATCAGAAACTTGTTCAGTATTTTTGTGAGAAAAATCATATAAAATTCAATCTTTATGAAGTTTCTGAACAGGATAAGAAACCGGAGAATTCCATTCAGCTCTGGGCCAGAGAGCTTCGGTATCGTTTTTTTAAGGAAATCCAGGAAAAAGAAAAACTGGAATATCTTGTTACGGCCCATCATCTGAATGATCAGCTGGAAACATTCATTATTAATCTTTCAAAGGCTGGAGGGATCAACGGACTGAGCGGAATCCCATCCAGTGATCATTATATCCTCAGACCTTTCTTAGATTTTTCAAAAAAAGAAATCTATCAGTTCGCGGAGCAGAACAATATCGAATTCCGGGAAGATGTTTCCAATAAAAAAAATGATTATCTGAGAAACAAAATTAGAAATCAGATCGTTCCAATGCTGATGGAAACCAACGACCACTTTCTGGAAAACTTCAGAAAAAGCTCTTCATACCTGAATCAAACCAAGGATTTTATCCGGAAACAAATTCAGGAAATAGAAAATCGTCTTAGTATATTTAACCCGGACTGTAAAATCTTATCAAAGGAAAAGCTGGATCAGGAAAGCGATTTCGTCAAATTTGAAATTTTAAAAAAATACGGATTCTGCCGGAAGGAAGAAATTTCCAAAATTTTTAAAGCCGAAAACAACAGTTCTTTTTTTTCCAAAGAATACAGATTGATTGTCAACCGCAATGAACTGATCTTTATGGATAAGAATGTGAAGCCGGAAATTAAAGAGGAAATAGTACTGATTGATCATTTTGATTTTTCCCAAAACCAAATCAACATCAATTTCGTAGATTATATGGAAAGCATTGATGGAATCAATAAAAGTTTTGATTGGGATTTTGATGCGGAAAAACTTCAGTTTCCACTGTGTTTAAGAAAACAAAAGGAGGGTGATGAGTTTTACCCTTCCGGTTTTTCAGGGAAAAAGAAAGTTTCTAAATTTTTTAGGGACGAAAAATTATCTATTTTAGCGAGGCAAAAAATCTGGATAATAACTGACAGTAATGATTCTGTACTTGGGATCATCCCTTTCAGACAGGATAGAAGATATGCAAAGAATGAGAAGACTGAGTGGAGTCTTAAAATTTTTAATGAAATGAACAATGAAATTTAGAAATTGGTTTTTATTAATTCTGCTATTTTTAGCAACAGGGATTAATGCGCAAATAAAAAATCCCGTAAAGTTTAAATTTGCGATCAATGATCTGGGGAATAACCAGTATGAGGCAGTTTTGAATGCCACTATGGAGAGTGGCTGGCATATTTATTCAAAGGATCTTCCTGAGGAAACAGGAATTCCGACAGAATATAAAGTTTCAGGAAAAAATATCGAGCTGATCGGAAAGTTTACTGAAGTCGGAAAAAAACATGAAGAATTTTCAGAAGCATTCGGAGGAACCATTGTTTTTTATTCCAACACAGCCGGTTTCAAACAGAAATTTAAATTAAAAGACCCTGCAAAACCCGCAGAGGTTACTTCAGAAATCACTTACCAGACTTGTAATGACAAAGTTTGCCTGGCTCCAAATACCTTAGAGTTTAATCAAAAAATAAGTCCGAAGGGAGTCACAGAAGAGACTGCTGCAGAGACCGCAGCTCCTGCAAAAGACTCTGTAAAAGCAGTTGAAACAGTTACTGAAAATCCTAAGAAGGAAGAAGTAACCATTACTGAAGCTTCTAAATTAGATCCTAAGCAACTAAAAATTGAAACGTTAGACTTTAAAAATCCATTAACAGATTGCGGAACAGGATCCACTAAAGTAGATGAAAACTACTGGACCTATTTATTCTTAGGTTTTATCGGAGGCTTAATTGCTTTGCTGACACCATGTGTTTTCCCAATGATTCCATTAACGGTTTCGTTCTTTACGAAGGGAAATAAAAATAAAGCAAAAGGAAAAAGAGATGCGCTTATTTACGGCTTCTTCATTCTGCTTATCTTCGTTTTATTGAGCATTCCATTCCATGTGATTGACGGGATTGCAGGAAATATCTTTAATGAAATTTCAACGAGTGTATGGCTGAATATAGCATTCTTTATCATCTTCATCTTCTTTGCCGGAAGTTTTTTCGGATACTATGATATTACATTGCCTAGTTCGATTGCTAATAAATCTTCAAAAGCAGAAGAGGCCGGGGGGATCATTGGTATTTTCTTTATGGCTTTAACACTGGTGATCGTTTCTTTTTCCTGTACAGGTCCTATTCTAGGGAGCTTATTGGGAAGTGCAGTCACAGGATCATCCAACGTTCCGATGCTCTTAACCTTTGCACTTGCCGGATTTGGACTGGCATGGGCAATCGTTTTCGGATTGCTGGCTTTATTCCCGCAGGCATTACAAAGTCTTCCAAAATCAGGAGGATGGATGAATACCGTAAAGGTAGTTTTAGGGTTTGTAGAACTTGCTTTGGCTTTAAAATTCTTATCTAAGGCTGATCTGGTATCAAAAACTTTCTTCTTAAAAAGAGAGCTTTTCATCGCCATCTGGATTATTATTGCATTAGGATTAGCATTATACCTGTTAGGATTGATCAAATTTCCTCACGATGATAAAAAACCTAAAATTTCCATTACCAGAAAGGTTTTAGGAGTATTGGGAATTGGTTTTGTAGTCTATTTAATCCAGGGGCTAATTCCTTCTGAACGTCCAAAACTTCAGTTGTTAAGCGGTATTTTACCGCCGCTGAATGTGAGCTATTTCCATGATGAAAAAGACGGAATCCTGGGAATGCATCCGGAACACGATTTCTTTAAAGCAATTGAAGTAGCGAAAAAAGAAAATAAACCGATCTTAATTGACTTCACAGGATATGGTTGTGAAAACTGTAGAAAAATGGAAGAATTCGTATGGAGTGAACCCGATATTTTACCTATTCTTCAAAACGATGTCGTTTTAGCTTCTTTATATGTAGACGACAAAGAAGAGCTTCCTGAGGACCAGAAAACAAAAATAGATCTTGGGGAAGGACAGATTAAAAAAGTAAAAACCATTGGAGACAGATGGAGCTTATTCCAACAGGTGAACTTCAATAACAACTCACAGCCGCACTATGTTTTAATAACGCCGGACGGTAAAGTAATCAACACCCCAGTTTCAGGGTATATGCCGAAAGAAGATTTCAAGAAATTCTTAGAATGCGGAGTCAATTACTTTAAGAAAAATAAATAAATTTTATATCAAAACAGCTTAGGCCTTATCAATTCATTGATAAGGCTTTTTTAATGCATTGATTTTAACAGTATTTAAGGAAAAACAACCAACAAAAATGAAAATTTATTGTCATTTATAAATTTTAGGTACAAACTTTGTATCAATTTCTCAAAACACTGATCAGGTTTTTGATTTTTCATTAAATACCGTTTAACATTTAAAAATCTTAATCATGGCTGAAGTAATCGCACAAGAGAAACAAGGCGGCAAACAAAAGAAGAAACTGATACGGATAGATATGACCCCAATGGTAGACCTGGGCTTTCTACTGATCACTTTTTTTATGTTCACAACCAATTTCACCAAACCTAATGTAATGGATTTAGGGCTTCCGGCAAAAGACCCAAATCCTAATCCATCCAGTACACCCTTTATTGGAGATAAAAACCAGGTCACATTCATTTTGGGAAAAGACAACCGGGTATTTTATCACCAGAGCAATGCCAACGAGCTGAATACTGCTAATCTGAAGGAAACTGATTTTAGCGGGATCAAAATCTCAAAAATTATTGCTGAGGCTTACAAAAACGTACCCAAACCGGAAAACTTCACAGTTATTATCAAACCAACTGATGAAGCTAATTATAAAAATTTTGTAGATATGCTCGATAATCTTGCAATTGCAAAAAAAGAACGCTACGGCGTTGCAGACATCAAACCTTGGGAAACAAAGGTTTACAAAGAGTTAGTTCAGTAAAAGAGAAAGAGCATTTTTTAAATGCTCTTTTTTGTTTACATTTGATTCTGTGATAGAGCTGATGAAATACCTCTGCAGCAAACTGTAATATGCTAACCTTTATAATTTTGATATCATGCTGAACTTTGAAAGAAAAGGAAACGGAAAAGAAACACTGGTATTACTCCATGGTTTTATGGAAAACCTGACGATATGGAATGATATGGAAGTACATCTTTCCAAAGATTTTTCGCTTTTAAAAATTGACCTTCCCGGTCACGGACAATCTGAAACCCTTGGAGAAGTTCACACCATGGAACTGATGGCGGATGAAGTAAAAAAAGTACTGGATCATGAAAATTTAGGAAAAGTTCATTTGCTGGGACATTCCATGGGCGGATATGCTTCGCTTGCTTTTGCCGAGAAACATCCTGATACTTTAAAGAGCTTAACTTTGTTTTTTTCTACTTATTTCCCTGACGATGAAGAAAAAAAACAGCAGCGCATCAAAAGCTACAGAATTATTAAAGACGCATTTGCCCATTATGCCAGAGCAGGAGTACCCAACCTTTTTAACCCGAATGAAAGAGACATCCTTGAAGGTAAAATTGAAACCGCACTGGAAACCGCACTTTCTACAAACAATATGGGAGCATTAGCCTGCGTAAAAGGTATGGTAGAAAGAACCGATAAAAAGCATATCCTGGAAAATCTGGATGCTAAAATCTTAGTATTGGCCGGAAAACACGACAACGCAGTGAAAACAGATCAGATGATTAGACATCTTCCGGACCGAACAAATATAAAATCTTATATTTTAGACTGCGGGCATAACGGACACTGGGAAAAACCAGGCATCTGTGCTGAAATCATCAATACGGAACTTCTTCACAACCTTCCTAAAAGGCTTGTTTTATAAAACCTTTATTCAACAACTGAAGCCAAACATCGGTTTACAAAAAATCCTGTATCTTAGTAAGGAATAATTATCGTCAATGGGTTTATTCTCTTTCAAAAAAAAGAAACCACCGGTTATCGGGCTTACACTTTCAGGCGGAGGAATGCGTGGAATTGCACATATCGCTGTTCTGAAAGCTTTGGAAGAATACGATTTAAAACCAGACATTATTTCAGGAACAAGTGCCGGTTCCATTATCGGGGCCTTTTATTCTTTTGGAAAAACACCGGATGAAATGATGGAGATTGTAAGACAGACTTCTTTTTTTTCACGATCATCTTTGAAGTTATCAAAAAACGGAATCTTCAGTTCTAATTTTATTTTAAAACTATTCAGAGACTATTTCCCGGATGATAATTTCAATATTCTGCAAATTCCGCTATATGTTGCAACCACGGAAATGACCCACGGCATTGTAGATTTTTTCTCCGAGGGAGAGCTTTTCGGACCATTGCTCGCTTCATCCAGCGTTCCTTTCATACTCCCCCCTGTAAGAATGGGAGATAAAATATACGTAGATGGCGGCGTTCTGGATAACCTCCCTATCGAACCTATTATAGATAAATGCGATTTTCTGATCGCTTCTCATGTCAACTCAATCAGTTATGATCAATTAAATAAATTGAGTCTTATGAAGGAATTTGACCGAATCCTTCACTTAGCCATAGCCAAGTCCGTTTACTCTAAAGTAAAACATTGTGATATTTTCCTGGATCCGCCTAAAATGACAAAATACAGCCTGTTCAATAAAAAATATATGGATGAAATGTTCCGGCAGGTATATGAGTACACATGTGAAGAACTTGAAAATAAAGGACACAGATTAAAATCTGAGGAACCGGAGAATGTATAAAATCACAATATTGAAAAGAGGCTGCCCTTTCAACATTGTGATCTCATTGTCTATTTTATTGGATTACAGATTTTCTTCCTGCAATCTATGCTTGAAAATTTCTATAGTTCCTGCTAAAGAGTCATTGGATTTTCCACCGGCTGCATTAATATGCCCTCCGCCGTTAAAATATTTTCTCGAGAATTGGTTCACATCCACATCATCCTTACTTCTGAACGAGATTTTAACAAAGTCTTCATACAGATCTTCCATAAAGAATGCAGACATTTTCACTCCTGCAATACTTAATCCGTAATTAACAAAGCCTTCCGTATCTCCTTTCTGGAAACCAAATTCTTTAAGTTCATTTCTTGTAAGGCACAGAATAGCAACTCTACCTTCATTCACGACTTCTATTCTTCCCAGCACCAATGCCAGCAAATGAAGACGGGAAACAGTATTGGTATCCCATGTACTGGAAGTGATCATAGCAGGATCTGCTCCCTTTTCAATAAGATTGGCAATGATCCTGTGAGTAGTGGCACTGGTGGAACGAAAACGGAAACCTCCCGTATCCGTCATAATTCCGGTATACAGACATTCTGCAACATCCAGATCAACAAGTTTTTCATCCTCCATTGCTTCAATAAAATGATACACCATTTGTGATGTAGCTGGAATTACCGTATCAGAATATACAAAATCAAATTTTTCCGGCTGTTGGTGATGATCGATAAGGATCTTTTTTCCCTGAGCTTTAATCAGCCAGTCCCCCAACAATCCAATTCTTGAAGGAGAATTAAAATCCAGGCAGAAAATAACATCGGCTCCAAAAATCATATCGGAAGCCAGCTTCTTTTTATATTCTGCAATAATTACTTTTTTAGATTCCGGCATCCATTTCAGAAATTTCGGAAAATCATTAGGAACGATAACTTCAGCATGAATTCCTTTTGCTCTCAGATAATGTTTTAATCCCAGACTGGAACCGATAGCATCTCCATCAGGATTGTAATGGGTAAGAATGACTATTTTGTTTTCAGGCTTAAGTAATGTATTGATCTCTAAAAGTTCTGCTGGTGTAAACATCTTGTGTTTATTTTCGTTAAAATTAAAGTTTTCAAAGATAGAGCTTTTATATAAATCATTTAAATATTATTTTTGCACAGAAATTTTTCATCCGCTACGAGGTTTTGTAAATCTCCGGTTAAAAAACATTTCAAATAATTACAAAAAAAGATAATTAAAGTTTGTAACTTATAAAAATTTATATATCTTTGCAACCTGAAAATTAATAGATTAATTACGATTTAAACATATAGTAATGAGTAAAAGAACATTCCAGCCATCAGAAAGAAAGAGAAGAAACAAACACGGTTTCAGAGAAAGAATGTCTACGCCAAATGGAAGAAGAGTTTTGGCTGCGAGAAGAGCTAAAGGCAGAAAGAGATTAACTGTAAGTGCTGTACGCGCTAAGAGATAATTTCTATATTATCATATACAAAATATGCTTGAGAAGGTCCTTTTCAGGCATTTTTTGTTGTTAAAATTTACTAAAATTTAGGTAGCATAAACTTCTTTTTTCTATTTTTAAATTTTAAAAACTTTTTGTTAAAAAACAGCCTTTAAAATTAAATTATGCCACATACAAATATCTCCGGAGACAATATTATAAGTTTACAGCACGCAAAAATTGCGCAAAAAAACTTCACTGTTCTTTCAGATGTAAATCTTAACATTAAGAAAGGCAGATTCTGCTATCTCATCGGAAAAACAGGTTCCGGAAAAAGTTCTCTTCTGAAAACACTTTACGGCCACATTCCGTTAGCATCAGGACACGGAGCTGTTGTCGGCTTTGATCTGGCAAAACTTAAACCTTCTGACATTCCTAATCTCAGAAGAAAATTAGGTATTGTATTTCAGGATTTCCAGCTGCTTTCCGACAGAACTGTTGAAAAAAACCTAAAGTTCGTACTTGAAGCTACCGGATGGAATGATAAAGTAAAAATGGAAGACCGCATCAACGAGGTATTGGGAAGCGTGAACATGAAAAGCAAAAAGCATAAAATGCCACATGAGCTTTCCGGAGGGGAACAACAGCGTATTGCTATTGCAAGAGCTCTTCTTAACCACCCTGATCTCATTCTTGCGGATGAGCCGACAGGAAACCTGGACCCGGAAACTTCCAATGAAATTATGACGCTATTAAAGCAGGTAGCTCTTGAAAACGGAGCAGCTGTAGTAATGGCAACACACGATTACCATATGATTCAGAACTTCCCGGGTGAAGCCATCCGATGTGAAGACGGAAAAGTTTCCGTACTGGATACGGCAGAGCTGTTTGAATAAGAAGATTTTACCTGAAATCAAATCTAGCCCTTAAAGACATGAAACTCCTTAGTGAGTTCAAGATATTGGTCCGAGTATTGTCTCGGACTTTTTTCTATAATAAAGGCTGACTCTTCAAACATTTTCCCGGTTAATGAAAATTCAAGAATCAGTCTTTTCACTTTTGAATTTTCAATCCCTATAATATTAATCCTTCGGTTTAAAAACAGGCAATTCTCTTTTGCCATTGAAATAAAAACTTCTCCAGCCGCTACAGGAATAATAACAGAAAAAACACCTTTCTCTGACAATAGCCGCGCTGAATTAGCGATCAACTGGCTGAAATTTAATTCAACCGTCTGGCGGGCAATTTTATCTTTCCCGGAATCAGATTCTTCAAAATAAGGCGGATTGGAAACCACCAGATCAAACTTTTCTTCTGTAATGAAAGTTTTAAAGTCCTGATGTTTGATTTCTAATCTTGTACTAAAAGGTGCATTTTCAAAATTAGTTCTGGTCAGCAACACAGCCTCTTTATTGATATCCAAACCTAAAAAAAACGCATCAGAATTCCTCTGAGCCAGCATTAAAGATATCAGGCCGGTTCCGGTTCCTACTTCCAGCACCCTGGAAGCGGTTTCCACATCAGCTAAAGCACCAAGCAAAACACCGTCCGTTCCTACCCGGAAGACATCTTTAGACTGTTGAATTTCAAATTGCTTAAACGTAAAAGACTTCACTATAAATTGGTGGGTAATGTAATAATAAATGTAGAGCCTTTACCTACTTCAGACTTTACGGAAATTTCTCCTTTATAATCCTCAATCATCTTCCTTACCATGGATAACCCCAGTCCCATACCACTGCTTTTAGAAGTAAAATTAGGTTCAAAAATTCTTTCATACATATTTTCAGGAATTCCGACACCATTATCCTGAACGGAGATCATGACTCTTCTCTGATGCTGTTCTACATCTACGTTGACAATAAGTTTTCTCTGATCACTTTCCGCCTGTTTGGCATTCGTAACAAGATTCGTTATGATTCTGGAAAGATAAATCCTGTCCATATTGATCATAATATTATTCTTATTGGCATGCATAAAAATACTGTCATCATTGAAAACACGAAGGATATCCTCTACTTCCGTATTCAGATTAATAACCTCATTATTTTTTTCAGGTAGTTTTGCAAATTCGGAGAATGCGGAGGCTACCGTTGCAATCAGATCAATCTGATCAACAATTGTTTTGCTCATTTGTTTTACCCGTTCCCTGATATTCGGATCTTCCGGATCAAACTTCCGCTCAAAATTCTGAATGGTAAGTTTCATGGGAGTCAGCGGGTTCTTCACCTCATGAGCTACCTGTTTGGCCATTTCTCTCCAGGCTTCTTCCGATGCCTTAAATCTGAGCCTTTCTTTCTGATCCTGGATTTGCAAAATCATCCTGTTATAAGCTCTTGCCAAGGCATTCAGCTCATCATTCTTATAATATCGGATAGGACGCATTTCATTCTCAAATAATGTAATACGGGTAATCATATCAGAAAATTTAGTAATGGTTTTAGCAAGACTATTGGAAGTAACCCAGCTAATCCATATACTGAAAAGAATAAGGAATATATCTACTAAAAGAATATATTTAACATACTGATGAAGAACCTCCAGATAAGCAGATTCATTATGATATAACGGAATATAGACGACTCCTATCGGTTTCAGTTCATTATTTTTCAAAAGAAGATAAGAAGACGTAAGCTTTGCATCTTTAGCTGCGTCGTATCTTGTCATATCAACTCGGGCATCTGTAGCCAGCATTCTGTTAATGATCTCTATAGGAATTGTCTTCTGCTCAACTAAAGCTTCATCTTTATTGGATAACAGATAATTCCCTTTCAGATCATAAATAATAATATCATGTTGATTGATATCCCCAATTTCAAAAATTTTATTTCCTAAAACCGTTGGCAAATCTTTTGTTTCTACAAGTGTACGGCTTACGGCATAATCAAGATACCGCATTACCGCAGTAGTTTTCTCCTGCATGTCGATGGTACTTTGCTGCAGAGAATTATTTCTTAAAACAAAGTACGGAACAAGTGAAGTAGCTACAACACTTAAAAAGCATACCAGTAAGAAACCGAAAAACACCCGGTTTCTTAAGCTATATCCTTTATATTTATTTAATGACATCCTACTTTTTAATTAACCTAGCAATATACTTACCAATGATGTCAAATTCTAAATTTACCTTATCCCCGATTTTTAAATGTTGCATATTTGTGAATTCCCATGTATACGGAATAATGGCTACGGAAAACTGCTGATCTTCACTTTTCGCAACGGTAAGGCTGATCCCGTTTACGGTAATGGACCCCTGAGGTACGGTTACAAAATTCCCGCCATCTTCATATTTCATTGTGATGAAATAACTCCCGTCTTTATTTTCAATACTTACGACCTCTCCCGTTTTGTCAACATGTCCCTGAACGATATGGCCATCCAGTCTACCGTCCATTTTCATGCAACGCTCAAGATTAACCACTGTACCTAAACCCCATTGCCCGAGATTAGTTTTTTCCAGTGTTTCATTGATCGCTGTTACCACATAATGATTGTCTTTAATTTCAACAACAGTAAGACAGCAGCCATTATGCGCCAGACTCTGATCAATTTTCAGTTCGTTTGTAAAAGGGCATGTTAAGGTAAAATCTATATTGCTTCCTTTTTCTTCTATCTTCTCAATAACACCAACTGCTTCAATAATTCCTGTGAACATATTATTTTTTGCTAAATTTGTAAATTATAATCTTCAAAGATAATCAAAATGAGCTCAAAAAACCATAAAGTACGAGTAGGAATTTCAATTGGTGATTTCAATGGCATAGGCCCTGAGATCATTATGAAGTCTCTGAAAGACAAAACTATTACGGATTTTTTCACTCCTGTAATTTTTGGTTCGGGAAAGCTGTTCACTTATCAGAAAAATATTTTCAAACTGAATCTCAATTTCAACTACGTTAACGAAGCGTCACAGGCACAGGCAGGGAAACTTAATATGGTGAACCTGACCAAGGAAAACGTCAATGTAGAACTGGGAGTTCCTACTGAAGAATCCACAAAAATGGCGATTGATTCGCTGGAAGCAGCCACAGAAGCTTTAATAAGAGGAGACATTGATGTTCTTGTAACCGCTCCAATCAACAAAGATGAAATGGTAAAAATGGGATTCAAGCATGCCGGACACACGGGATACTTTGAAGAAAAATTCAGTAAAAAAGGACTTATGTTCCTGGTAACTGAAGATCTGAAAGTAGCGGTCTCTACCCACCATATCCCGATTGCCAAGGTAGCAGAAAACATTTCCAAAGAGAACATCAAAAAACAAATCAGAGTATTACATCAGACACTGATTGAAGATTTCCGGGTTCAAAAACCAAAGATTGCGGTTTTAGGACTAAATCCTCACGCCGGAGACGGAGGGGTAATCGGAAGTGAGGAAATTGAAATCATCAGCCCGGCAATTCAGGAACTTTCTGATCATGGAATTTTGGCTTTTGGCCCTTTCCCGGCTGACAGCTTCTTCCAGCCTAATAAGTACAGAAATTTCGATGCCGTATTAGCAATGTACCACGACCAGGGATTGGCACCGTTCAAAACATTAGCTTATGAGGAAGGAGTAAATTATACAGCAGGGCTTCCTTTTATCAGAACTTCTCCGGATCATGGAGTTGCTTATGATATTGCGGGAAAAAATATTGCTGATGAACAGAGTTTTACAGAGGCTATCTTCACAGCCATTGATGTTTTTAAAAACAGAAGCGAATACAGCGATCTGATGAACAATCGTCTTCAGCCAAGAAAAATGGCGGTAGACAACGGAATAGACGAAGATCTCCCTGAGGAATCTGAAGCATAAATCCTTAAAACAAGTTTTAGGATAATTTGTTTCAAATTTTATTTGTTATTATAAAAAAAATGCATATTTTTGCACACTCATTTTATGGACAAGTTAAGAAACTACGACATAAGCTTTTCCGGACTTAAAAACGGAAAACACGAGTTCAAGTTTGAGATAGATAAAACGTTCTTTCAATTATTTGACACTGAACAGGAATTTACAAATCCCAGAATAGGCGTGAATATCTTACTGGATAAACACACTACATTCTTAGAATTTGAGATTAAAATAAAAGGCCTGGTTGAGTTGGTTTGTGATATTACAAATGAAAATTTCGACTACCCTATTGAGAATGAGATCAAAATTCTGGTGAATTTCGGTGAAGAATATGATGACAGCAATGAAGATGTCATTACCATTCCTAGCGGAGAGCATGCTTTCAATGTAGCACATTTAATTTATGAAAATGTAATGCTTTCCATCCCGATGAAAAAGATTTCTCCAAGTGTAAGTGATGAAGATCTTAAAATACTGGATCAGTTCAGTCCTAAAGAGATTGAGGAAACCGAAGAGGAAGAACACGAAAGTGACCCGAGATGGGACGCTTTAAGAAAATTAAAAGACAATAATTAAATAAAAATAATTTAAATATGATGAGATGATGAATCTCATCGCTCATCAATTAAAAAAGTTATTACAAAATGGCACATCCAAAGAGAAGACAGTCGTCTACAAGAAGAGATAAGAGAAGAACTCACTACAAAGCTGTAGTTCCTCAATTAGCTAAAGATGCAACAACAGGAGAGCTTCACCTATACCACAGAGCTCACTGGCATGAAGGAAAACTTTACTACAGAGGTAAAGTAGTATTGGAAAAAGAAGTAGCTACTACTGAAGAAAACTAAGAGAAGCTTTTCACTGAAAAAGCCTCATTTTAATACAAAAACCGCCCAATTTTGATAAAATTTGGCGGTTTTTTGTTGTTTTTTACGTTTTTTTGGTATCTTTGACCCAAAATCAAATATCAAATTTATGGACATTAAAGACATACAAAATCTTATTAAGTTTGTATCTAAGGCTGAAGTTTCAGAAGTGAAATACAAAACTAAAGATTTCGAAATCACTATTAAAACTCCATTAGCTGGAAGCGATGCTGTTTACGCACAACCTGCAGTTTACCATACTGCTCCTCAGGCTGTAGCTGCTCCGGCACCTGTTGCAACTCCGGCTGCTGCACCTGCTGAAAAAGCTGAAGCGGCATCTGATGACAGCAAATATGTAACGATCAAGTCTCCAATGATTGGTACTTTCTACAGAAAACCATCTCCGGATAAGGATGTATTTGCAAATGTAGGTGATGAAGTTTCTGTTGGTAAGGTAGTTTGTGTTATTGAAGCAATGAAATTATTCAACCAGATTGAATCTGAAATCAGCGGAAAAATCGTTAAAATTTTAGTTGACGATGCTACTCCTGTAGAATACGACCAACCTTTATTCTTAGTAGATCCATCTTAAGGAATTTTAGATTAAAGATTATAAATTTTAGATGGAACCTTTCATTTAAAATAATTTAAAATTCAAAATTTATAATTTAAAATTTCGGAGAGATGTTCAAAAAAATATTAATAGCCAATCGTGGCGAAATTGCAATGCGTATTCTACGTACTTGTAAAGAAATGGGAATTAAAACTGTTGCTGTATATTCAACGGCAGATAAAGACAGTCTTCACGTAAGATTTGCGGATGAAGCTGTTTGTATCGGCCCTGCAATGAGTAAAGATTCTTATCTTAAAATCCCTAACATTATTGCAGCAGCGGAAATTACCAATGCTGATGCTATCCACCCTGGATACGGATTTTTATCTGAAAACGCTAATTTCTCAAGAATTTGTCAGAAAAACGGTATCAAATTCATTGGTGCTTCGCCTGAACAAATTGAAAAAATGGGAGATAAAGCAAATGCCAAAGCGACCATGAAAGCTGCAGGAGTACCTTGCGTACCTGGTTCTGACGGGCTGATCGATTCTTATGAACATGCTGTACAGCTTGCTGAAGAAGTAGGTTATCCTGTTATGATCAAAGCTACCGCTGGTGGTGGTGGAAAAGGGATGAGAGCTGTATGGAAAGCTGAAGATCTGAAGGAACACTGGGAATCTGCTATTCAGGAAGCTGTTGCTGCCTTTGGAAACGGAGGTATGTATATGGAAAAACTGATTGAAGAGCCTAGACATATTGAAATTCAGGTTGCAGGAGACCAGTACGGTAAAGCTTGCCACCTTTCTGAAAGAGACTGTTCTGTACAGAGAAGAAACCAGAAATTAACAGAAGAGACTCCATCGCCATTCATGACAGATGAACTTCGTGAAAAAATGGGTGATGCCGCTGTAAAAGCCGCAGAATACATTGGATATGAAGGAGTGGGAACTATTGAATTCCTTGTAGACAAGCATAGAAATTTCTATTTCATGGAGATGAATACAAGAATCCAGGTAGAGCACCCTATCACAGAGCAGGTAATCGATTATGACCTGATCAGAGAGCAAATTCTTCTGGCTGCCGGAACTCCGATTTCGGGAGTAAACTATTACCCTAAATTACATTCAATCGAATGTAGAATCAATGCTGAAGATCCTTATGCTGACTTCAGACCGTCTCCGGGAAAAATCACAGGATTAAATATTCCTGGCGGACACGGAGTAAGAGTAGACACTCACGTTTATTCCGGATACAGCATCCCTTCTAATTACGATTCAATGATTGCAAAAATCATTACTACGGCTCAAACCCGTGAAGAAGCTATTGCAAAAATGAGACGTGCATTAGAAGAATTCTATATTGAAGGTGTAAAAACTACAATTCCTTTCCACAGACAACTTATGGATAATGAAGATTATCTTGCAGGAAATTATACGACAAAATTCATGGAGGATTTTGTAATGGATAAGAAATATGACAATCACTAAAAATAAAAAGCGACTTCAGACTGAAGTCGCTTTTATTTTTATATAACTTTCGGTGCAGTTTCTCAAATGATCTTCCGAACTGCCAGATACTCTTCTGAACAGACATAGAATGGCTTAATCTAAGGCTTTCAATATGTTGCAAGATTAAGTCTTTTATTACTAACTTTGCCAAAAACCAAACATATGTCAACAGCAGAAAAAACAAAAAACTCACAGTATTTTATTGACCTTGAAGACAAGCATGGAGCACACAATTATCACCCTCTTCCAGTAGTTCTGGATCGCGGAGAAGGTGTTTTCGTCTGGGATGTAGAGGGCAAAAGGTATTATGATTTTCTTTCAGCATATTCTGCGGTGAACCAAGGGCATTCCCACCCTAAAATCGTAGAAGCATTAGTAGAGCAGGCTAAAAAACTGGCTTTAACTTCAAGAGCTTTTTACAATTCTAAACTGGGAGAATACGAGCAAAAGATCACTACACTTTTCGGATTTGATAAAGTGCTTCCGATGAACTCAGGAGCTGAAGCCGTAGAAACCGCGGTGAAGCTTGCCAGAAAATGGAGCTATGAAGTAAAAGGTATTTCAGAAAATGCGGCAAAAATCATCGTTTGTGAGAACAACTTCCATGGTAGAACCACTACCATTGTTTCTTTCTCTAATGATCCGGATGCCAACCAGAATTACGGTCCTTTTACTCCCGGATTTATCAAAATTCCCTACAATGACATTACAGCTTTAGAAGAAGTTTTAAACAGAGAAGCAGAAAATATTGCAGCATTCCTGGTAGAGCCTATTCAGGGAGAAGCCGGCGTATATGTTCCGGATGAGAACTTCCTTAAAAATGCATCTGAACTGTGCAAAAAACACAATGTGCTTTTCATTGCAGATGAAGTTCAGACGGGTATTGCAAGAACAGGAAAACTAATTGCATGTCACCATGAAGAAGTACAGCCGGATATCCTGATTTTAGGAAAAGCACTTTCCGGAGGAATGTATCCTGTATCAGCTGTTTTGGCCAACGACAGCATTATGAATGTAATTAAGCCGGGGCAACATGGTTCTACATTTGGCGGAAACCCAATTGCCTGCGCTGTAGCAGTAGCTGCTTTAGATGTAGTGGCAGATGAAAAGTTATCTGAAAGAGCAGAAGAACTCGGGCAATTATTCAGAACAGAAATTGAAAAACTTACTGAAAAAACAGATCTTATTACCAAGGTAAGAGGAAAAGGTCTTCTGAATGCTATTCTGATCAATGATACTCCTGAAAGCTCTACGGCATGGAACCTTTGCCTGCAGCTAAAAGAAAACGGATTGCTGGCCAAACCTACCCACGGTAATATCATCCGACTTGCTCCACCATTGGTTATTACAGAAGAACAATTGCTGGATTGTGTGAAAATCATTGAAAAAACGGTATTAGAATATTCAAAATAACATTGGTAGATATTATTATTCCGATATATAAGGAAATGCCTGAGAGAGATGATTTGATTGCACTCAATCAGGTATTTCAAATTTTAGGACATTATAAAATCACATTTATACATCCTGAAAGCCTCCCTCTTAAAGCTTATAAAAGTTTTGAGGCTACCTTCCTGAGTTTTGATGATCAGTACTTTAAGGGGATCTACGGTTACAATCAGCTTATGATGAATCCTGACTTTTATAAAAGTTTTTCAGAAAAATACATACTAATTTATCAAACTGACTGTTTTATATTTAAGGATGAATTGATACACTGGTGCCAAAAAGACTACGATTATATTGGAGCACCCTGGCTACGAAGTGCAGAAAACATTCCTTTTTTTAAATTATTTTTTGATAAAACCATATCCGGGATCAAATCTTTGATCAACTTTAAAGGAAACGGAAAATGGCAAAAGGACAAATCTCTTCTTTACAATGCCGTAGGAAACGGAGGCTTGTCTTTAAGAAAGAGAGAAACCTTTATAAAAGTACTTGAAGGAATCCCTGAAGTAGTAAAAATTTATCTGGATCCTAAAAATTCCGGGCAATTTTACGCTGAAGATGTATTTTTTAGTATTGAGCCTGAAAGAAATGGTATAGTTTTTTCTAAACCTAGTTATAAAGAGGCCTGCCTTTTCTCTATTGAGAACAAGCAGGAGAAAGCAATGAACATCAATAAAGGAAAACTTCCTTTTGGCTGCCACAGATGGAATAAGGAGAAAGACTTCTGGAGACCTTATTTTTCTGAAGCAGGATATTCAATATAGAAATGAACAACTTTAAAGATAAAAGTATCATATTAGCGGTTCCCAATCATTTTGGATTGCCAAAGGTTTTTAAAAAAAATCTTGAGTATCTTGGTTTTAAAGTGTTTACTGTAGAACACGACTGTTTACAGGTAAAACTTAGCGCTGAAGAATCTTTGATTCATATATATAAGAAAGCATTCAGCAATAACAAAACATTTAAAGCTAAAGTACTGGCCGAAAAAAAGGAACTTCCGCAGCTGTTTTTTCTCGATAAAATCAGCCAAGCGGATTACGCACTGGTTATCCGTCCGGATTTATTCAGCAAAAACGTTTTAGCAAAAATTCAGAAGAAAAGCTCTTATACGGTAGCCTATCAGTGGGATGGCATGCAGAGATTCCCTCTGGCTGAAGGGACCATAAAATATTTTGACCGTTTTTTTGTATTTGATGAAAGGGATACGATAAGATATCCACAGACCAAACATATTCATAATTTTTATTTTGATTATCTGCCTGATCATTCCGAGATCAAACAGGATTTGTTTTTTGTCGGAACCTTTATGAAGGACCGTATTGAGGAACTTTGCAAAATTTCTGTATTATTTCAGGAAATGAATCTGAAGACGAACATCAATGTCATCTACAACAAAGAAAAACATATCAAAAAATATCGTGAATACCCTATCCATTTCACCAAAACCGGTATGAGCTTCGAAGAAAACATGAAAAATGCAAAGGCTTCAAGGATCATTCTCGATTTTCAAAACTCCATTCACAATGGAATTTCATTCAGAGTCTTTGAGGCGGTAGGTTTCAGAAAAAAATTAATTACCAATAATGAACTGATAAAAAAATACAGCTTCTATAATTCCAGCAATATGTTTCTCTTAAATGATCATAATCTGTCTGAAATTAATGATTTTTTAACAAGAGACTATACTGAATCTTCTGAAAAAACTTATGAAAAATATAGTTTTAAAAATTGGATCACGAGCATTTTAACACAATGAAAAAGAAAATTTTATTTATTGCTCCAGATTATTATGGATTTAATGAAGTGATCTTTAACGGGATCAAAAAGCATACAGACTTTGATGTTTCAATGGCTATAAGTGCTACCAATGAAAGATACAGATATCGAAATTTTTATGAAAGGTTAGAAAACTTTTTCTCCAAAACTTTTCTGAGAAAAAATTTAAAAAACATCAAGAAAAGAGAGCACCTGATCAGACAGATGAATCAAAGTGATTTTTATGATTATATCCTGGTCAACCGTCCTGATATTCTGGATCAGGAAATGTATGACATTGTACAGAAAAAGGGAGGAAAAAAAATAGTTGTCTTCTGGGACAGTTTTAGCAAAATAGACGGTCAAAAGGAAACAATCCCCTACTATGATCTGGCTTTTAGCTTTGATGCTGATGACTGTAAAAATTACAATTTAAAAAAAATCAGTAATTTTTATTTTAATGAAGAACTGTATTCACCCAATCCGGTTCATGAGATCGTTTTTTTAGGAACCTTTGATAAACGTTTTGATGATTTAACCCAAATCATCAATCAGATGAATAAAGAACATATAGATATCAAATCTTTTATTTATCATCCCCGTGATTTTAGTGTAGATCCACAAATTGAAAATAATATCATTAAAATTCCTAATATTATTCCATTCAATGAATCTTATAAGGTTAATGAAAAAGGGAAAATATTATTAGACCTTGCCCATGAAAACCAATCGGGATTATCCTTCAGGCCTTTTGATGCTTTAGGATCAGAAAAAAAACTGATTACAACAAATAAAGCGATTAAAAATTATGATTTTTACAATCCTAATAATATTTTTGTAATTGAAAATATTAACAATATACAGATCCCTTCCGAGTTTTTCACAAGTCCTTACGAAAAAGTAGAGAAAAACATTAGGGAAAAATATTCTTTTAAAAACTGGATAAATACCATTTTAGACTTATGATCTCAAAAAAACTATATTTTGTCTGCCCTACTAATCCTCATCCTTCAGGTGGAGTAAAACAAATCTACAGAATGGTGGATATCCTTAATAAAAACGGATTCAATGCAGCTGTAGTACACAAAAAAGCAGGTCATAGAGAACAATGGTTTCCCAATACAACAAAGGTCGTTCATAATCCTTATCTGTTTAAACTGATTAAATATCTGAATAAAAACAAGCTGAGTGTTTCTAAAAGATTAAAGCTAATGTTCCTGAAAAAGACCAGTTTCAGTATCGAAGCAGATTCAATCCTTGTTTTTCCTGAAATTTACAGCAATATCAGCAAGATAGAACCTCATACCAAAAAGGTAATTTTTAATCAGAATTGTTATTACTCTTTCAATGGGTTTCCTTTAGGAACTTCTCCTGAAGAATTTCCCTATAATCACAATACCACATTGGGTACTATTGTAGTTTCTGAAGACTCCAGGAATTATATTCAGGCTGCATTTCCCGACACCCCTGTCCACAGAATACATCTTGGCATTAATGCTGAGATTTTTAATTTTTCTGAGAAAAAGGAAAAAACAATAACCTTCATGCCCAGAAAATTAGCTGAAGACAGTACTCAGATTCTTAATATTTTCCAATCCAGAAATCCTGATTCCGGATGGAAGATTGTTCCTATTGATAATAAGAGTGAAACAGAAGTTGCTGAACTTCTTAAACGCTCAGCATTATTCTTAAGTTTTAATCATAAGGAAGGATTTGGGCTTCCTCCAATAGAAGCAATGTCTTGCGGATGTTATGTAGTTGGTTATCAAGGTCAGGCCGGAAAAGAGTATTTCAAACCGGAATTTTCATCCCCTGTAGAAGATGGTAATATTATTGAGTTTGTTCAAAAAATAGAAGAAGCTATTGGTGCTTACGAGACTAATTCCCGGGAATTTCTTCAAAAAGGGCGGGCTGCTTCTGATTTTGTTTCGGAAAACTATAATTTCAGGAATGAAGAAAGGGACATTCTCCGTAGTTGGAATGATTTTATGAACAGAGTGAATTAAAACAATATACAATAAAAAGCCGGCTTACAACCGGCTTTTTATTGTATGAACCCTTATATGTTTGCTTACACAAAGAATCTTCATCTGTTTATTGTTAAAATCCCGCAAGATTCAATGGCAAGAAGTCTTTTATTCAGGGATTCCTGAGGACATTGTAAAGGAAGTTGGAATCTATATTATAAATCCTCGGTAAACGCATAATTTTAAGTAAATTTGCAAAAATTAAAATTGAAAATGGAGAAAGTAAGAGTACGTTTTGCTCCAAGTCCTACAGGACCTTTACATTTGGGAGGCGTAAGAACCGCATTATATGATTATCTTTTTGCAAAGAATCAAGGCGGAGAGTTTGTATTGAGAATTGAAGATACAGATACTGCAAGATACGTAGAAGGAGCTGAAGAATATATTGAAGAAGCTTTAGAATGGTGCGGAATCATTCCTGATGAGAGTCCTAAGAAAGGAGGAAAATTTGCTCCTTACAGACAATCTGAAAGACGAGATATCTATGACCGATATACAGAGCAGATCTTAAAGACGGATTATGCTTACATTGCTTTTGACACAGCGGAAGAACTGGATGCTATACGTGCAGAATTTGAAGCTAAAGGTGATGTTTTCTCTTATGATAACAAAACAAGAAACCGTTTAAGAAACAATCTTGCACTTTCGGAAGAAGAAGTTCAGCAGTTACTGGATGCTAAAACGCCCTATGTTGTAAGATTTAAAATGCCTGTTGACAGAATATTAAATCTGGAAGATATCATCCGTGGAAAATTCTCAGTAAATACCAATACGCTGGATGATAAAGTGCTTGTCAAAAATGACGGAATGCCAACCTATCATTTTGCTAACATCATCGATGATCATGAAATGGAAATTTCTCATGTAATTCGTGGTGAAGAATGGTTGCCATCTTTAGGTCTGCATACCTTATTATATGAGGCAATGCAGTGGGAAGCACCACAATTTGCTCACCTTTCTCTGATTTTAAAACCCGAAGGAAAAGGAAAATTAAGCAAAAGAGACGGTGATAAATTCGGATTCCCTGTATTCCCTCTTGATTTCAAAGACCCTGCAACAGGAGTCGTTTCTAAAGGATACAGAGAAAACGGTTATCTTCCTGATGCTTTCATCAATATGGTGGCTTTATTAGGATGGTCTCCTGCAGATGATAAAGAAATTCTTCCTCTTGAGGAAATGATTAAAGAATTTGATCTTCATAAAGTACATAAAGCGGGAGCCAGATTCAGCAAAGAAAAATCAGAATGGTTCAATCATCAGTATATTCAAATGAAATCTGATGAAGAGCTTCTTCAGATTCTTAAAAACACAGATCTTGATCTTTCAGCTGTTTCAGATGAGAAGCTACTGCGAGTCATTCAACTGATGAAAGAGAGGGCTACTTTTCCCAAGGACATCTATGAAAATGGAAAATTCTTCTTTGAAGCACCTGTTTCATATGATGAAAAAGCCTCTAAAAAAGCATGGAACGAAGAAACTTCTGTTATTTTGGGAGAACTTGCCACAACATTAGAATCTGCAGACTTTAATGCTGAAGCACTGAAACAAACGGTTCATGATTTTGCAGAAAGCAAAGGACTGGGAATGGGTAAAGTGATGATGCCGTTGCGTTTATCTTTAGTAGGAGAACTGAAAGGACCGGACGTTCCGGACATTTTGGAAATCCTTGAAAAAGAGGAAAGTATCTCCAGAATCAAGAATGCTATTAATAATTTTAAATAGGTTAACATAATTTTTCATACATTTGAAAGATTTAATTTACTTCAAGAAATGGAATATTTAAGTTTCGAACTTCCTATCAAAGAATTGATGGATCAATACCAGACCTGTTCTTTAGTAGGAGAAGAAAGTGGTGTTGATGTAAAATTAGCATGCAGCCAGATTGAGGATAAGATTTTAGAAAAGAAAAAAGAAATCTATGAAAATCTTACACCTTGGCAAAGAGTACAATTGTCCCGTCACCCGGACCGTCCCTATACATTGGACTATATCAACGGAATGGCTGATAAAGGCAGTTTCTTAGAACTTCATGGAGACAGAAATTTCGCTGATGATCCGGCAATGATTGGAGGATTGATTACCCTTGATGGTCAGAGAGTAATGATCATAGGGACTCAAAAAGGAAGAACGACTAAAGAAAGACAGCACAGAAGATTTGGGATGCCCAATCCTGAAGGATACAGAAAAGCTTTAAGACTAATGAAGCTTGCTGAAAAATTCAATATTCCTGTGGTGACTTTGGTGGATACACCGGGGGCTTACCCAGGATTAGAGGCTGAAGAGAGAGGACAGGGAGAAGCTATTGCAAGAAATATTTTTGAAATGGTTCAGCTTAAGACTCCGATCTTCACTTACATTATCGGTGAAGGAGCCAGTGGCGGAGCATTAGGAATTGGTGTTGGAAATAAAGTATATATGTTGGAAAACACATGGTATACTGTAATTGCACCGGAAAGTTGCTCTTCAATCTTATGGAGAAACTGGGACCACAAAGAAGATGCAGCCAATGCATTAAACCTTACTCCACAGGATGCATTAAGAGAAAAGTTTATCGACGGAATTATTGAGGAACCGCTTGGAGGTGCTCAGTATGACCCAGAGACGACTTATTTAAATTTAAAAAATTCTATTTTACAAAATATCAAGGCTTTTTCCAAATTTACAGGACAGGAGCTTGAAACCCAGAGACAGGATAAATTCATTGCAATGGGCCAGTTTAAAGGATAAAAAAATAAAAAGGTTAAGAAATGATTTCTTAACCTTTTTTTTAGCTTTTATTTTCTTCTTCTAATCAGCAACATTGAGTGCAATTTCAATATCCTGAGTAATTTTCTTTAACGAAGAATACTTGGCATCGCATACCATAGTAGTCAACACATATTCTCCTTTATCTATCAGAATAAAGTTTTGTCCGTTAGCCGGAACACTTAGATTGTAATATTTTTTCCCACTGATTTTCACTACCAGATTACACTTTGACCTATTCTTAATATTGATATAGGCTTCATTTTTATTGATGTCATTATTAAAAATATGGGTAAGCATTGCTGCCGTCTTTTTATTATCTTCACTTGGTTCTGATTTTGAAACCCCTGCCGTTTTTGCAGTACTTACTGAAGCATAATTTACACTCCTCTCTTCTTTTAGGGCATTGATGGCCGCAGCTGTATTATTTGCTACAGAAGGATTAGCAGCAGAAGCCTTATTGGCGGTAATCACTTTACCACTATTCAATTCATTATTTTTAACGATCTTCTCTATTTTCTCTTTACTGATAGGTTTAATGGTAGGTTTGGCCTCGGGAGAATTATCGGCCATAATAATTTCCATCAGTTTTCTTTTGAAATAATCGGTTTTGGCATGACCGGGATTTTGTTTCAGAAAGCCTGCCACTACTCTCGCTTCTTTTGAAGTTTCCGCTTCCTGTTCCGTATAAATGATGACCGTTTCTTTTTCTACAACAGCTTTAGATTTCGTTTTTTTCTTTTTTTGGGAAAAACCAAGAGAAAAAATACATACAAACAGAAGAAGGAAGAGTTTTTTCATTAATTAAAACTTTAAAATAGTATTAAATATATTAATAACGTGAAAAGTCATTTTTTAGTTTATCATTAAAATCATTATCTTTGCACTGCTCTAAAATTAAGCTAAAAATTAATACTAATCTTAAATAAAAAATAATAGATATTATGTCTTATACACCAGTTGCTGCAGACGTAGCTAAATTAAGAAACCAAACAGGTGCAGGTATGATGGACTGCAAAAAAGCTCTAGTTGAAGCTGAAGGAGACTTCGAAAAAGCAGTAGATATCCTTAGAAAAAAAGGACAAAAAGTTGCTGCTAACAGAGCTGACAGAGAATCTACTGAAGGAGCTGTAATCGCAAGAGTAAATGAAGATAACACTTTAGGTGCTATTATCTCTTTGAACTGCGAGACTGACTTCGTTGGTAAAAATGAAGCTTTCGTAGAACTAGCTTACGAATTAGCTGAAATGGCAATCTTTGCTGCTACTAAAGAAGAATTATTAGCTACAGATTTCCACGGAATGACTGTTGCTGAGAAATTAATCGAGCAGACAGGTGTTATCGGTGAAAAAATCGAAATCGGTACATTCGAAAGAATCGAAGGACCATTCCTAGGTGCTTATATCCACGCTGGAAACAAAATTGCTGCCATCACTTCTCTTTCTGCTAAAGTAGACGGAGCTGACGAAGTTGCTAAAGCTGTTTCTATGCAAGCTGCTGCGATGAACCCTATCGCTCTTGACGAAACTAAAGTTTCTCAGGAAACTATCGACAAAGAATTAGAGATTGAGAGACACAAACTTACTGAAGAAGGTAAGCCTGCAAACATTATCGATAATATCTTGAAAGGTAAAATGCAGAGATTCTACAAAGACAACACTTTGGTACACCAAGACTTTATTAAAGACTCAAGTATCTCAGTTGCTGATTATGTAAAATCTGTAAATGCAGATCTAAAAGTAACAGGATTTATAAGAGTAAGCTTATAATTAAGTTATCTTTTCAAAATAACAATCCCGATGAAATTCATCGGGATTTTTTTATGGAATTTACGTCTCAATATGAACGTTGTGTAACGTGAATTTTAAATATTCAACAATTACATAATAATCTGAATTTCAAAGAATTTTTTTATGCAAAAAATCAATTTTTAATACTTAAATTTGCGGCCCTTATAATAACGCATGAAAAAATTTCTACTAGCTATTTGTACTTTTCTTTGTTTATTCGTTAATGCACAATTAGATACTGAGCACTGGTTTGCTCCTATGTCTGCAAGTGATCTTCAGGGAACCCCTGAAGGCTATCTGTATCTGTCAACCAACGAAACCACTCCTTTCTCCGTACAGGTTTATAATAACAATGCTGTATTTTCCAATGTACAGGTAAGTAAAGGAAACCCTGTAAGGGTAACGGTTCCGAACAATTATATGATCGCCTCTTCATTATCAAGCCTGTTCAGAGCTACTTCTATGGGACTCTATGTAAAAGGCAGTAAAAAATTCTTTGCCAGTTACAGATTTGCAGTTCCGAATCAGGCAGAAATTATTACTTCAAAAGGATTAGCCGGAATCGGGAAAAACTTTTTTGTAGGCGTAGCACCAGTAACATCTGCCAAACCTTATGTAAATGCTACCATAGGAATCACCGCTACTGAAGATAATACTACAGTAACTTTGTCCGGATATAATCCTAATGTTGTTTTTTCAGACGGTATTTCGGCTACTACAAGAACGTTTACTCTGAATAAGGGTAAATCATATATTATTGAAGCGGTAAGTTCTACAGCTTCAGCCAATCTAACAGGATTAATAGGAGCCAAACTTACAGCCACAAAACCTATATCCGTAACCAATGGAAATTTTAACAGTATTTATACAACCCAGAATAGTACCAATGTAGACATTGTAATGGATCAGTCTGTTCCTGTGGAAAGACTGGGAAAAGATTTTGTGATGGTAAAAGGAAACGGCCCTGCCAATTCAGGAATGGAAGCTGCTTTAGTAGTGGCTACAGCTAACAATACCAAACTTACCGTCAACGGAAACGTGCTCAACAGCGTTACTCTTAATACGGGACAATATTATATTGTACAGGGAACCAACTATATCAACCAGGGGAATGGTAATTATAACATGAGTATTTCGGCTAATAATAATGTTTATATCTATCAGCTTCTGGCAGGAACTTCCGGAAGTACGGTTTATGCGACAGGTGGTATGAATTTTATCCCGCCACTAAGCTGCTTTTTACCCAAAGAAATCAATGAAATCGGTTTTATCGATAAAATCGGAAATACATCTTACGGAACCAAACTTAATATTATTACCCAGACCGGTGCTTCGGTAACCTATAACGGAAACCCTATCATCGCCGCTAACGGACCTTATCCTGTAACCGGAAATCCTAACTGGGTAACTTATTCTATTCCCAGTGTAACAGGTAATGCAACTATAGCCTCCAACAAACCCGTAACCGCAGGAATAGCCGCAGGAAACGGTGCTGTAGGATACGGAGGATATTTCGCAGGATTCTCTTCTGTTCCGGCGATTACAAAAACAGGTGACTGCTATGCAGGAGTCCGCCTTGAAGTAGACAACAGCTATGATGCTTATCAGTGGTATTTTAACGGAGTTCAGATTCCCGGTGCTACTTCTTATTTCATTAATCCGGAATTATACGGAGCGGGAATTTTCACATGCTATATCACCAAAAACAACTGTGAATCAAGAATGACCTCAGAATATGATTATACAGTATGCCCACCTATTACAACAACTACATACCCTATAGGATCATGTAATACAAAGACAATTGCTCCCGCATTTACCAGTTCAGCCCAAACCATAGATCCTGCCTACACCAGTATTATTGCACCACCTGCCTATGGTACAGCAACCGTAAATCCTGCAACAGGGCAAATTACTTATACTCCCAACACAGGTCTTACGACTGATACTACGGATACTTTTATTTATTATATTCAGGGAACCGGAAGCCCGGCTTCTTTTGAATACTTTAAAATTGTAATGGATATTAAAGTTCTTCAGACCAATAATACTTCTTTATCTTCCTGTGCGGCTAATAACGGGAACGGAACCTTTAATCTGACAACAGCCTCCCTTACTACCGAGCCAGGAATCAGCATTACTTATTTTACCAATGCTAACTTAACAGGCCAGATCACTAATCCTGCAGCATATTCTGCTCCGCCGGGAATAGTATATGCCAATGTAACATCATCATACGGATGTTCTAAAACAGCAATGATTACTTTAACGACTACGCCTTCACCTAATATCAACACTAATAACTTTAATGCTAATATCTGTGATGATAATTTTGATGGAATTGTCAGCGTTAACTTTACTAATGTAACTTCGCAAATCGTTACCAACCCAGCCAACTTCAATGTTAGATATTATCTTAACCAGGCAGATGCTAACGCAGGAAACGGAAATACATTACCTGCCAACTGGACTTATACGGCAAGCACAACCGTATATGTAAGAGTAGCTGCCATTACGGGAGACTGCCCTCCGGCTATGGGACAGATTAACTTTACGATCGGAAATAAAATTCCACTGATTACAAATGATGTAAAAGCTGAAATCTGTGACAATGACCTTAACGGATCTGAAGCCGTTAATCTCAATGACTATAAAACATTATTTACCACAGATCCTGGAGTCATTTTATCATTCCACATTTCACTGGCTGATGCTCAGGCAGGAATAAACCCTATTGCAGCAAACCAGATTCTTACCTCTGTAAAAGTCATTTATATCAGGTTTCAAAGTAACACATCATGTCCTAATACAGGAGTTTTAACACTTTCTCTAAAATCGCCCAAAAGATCCGGGAGCCTTCGTGATCAGGTAATTTGTTCAAGTGAAAAAGTTATTTTAGATGCAGGACCCGGGTTTTCTTCCTATTTATGGAGTAACGGAGCAACAACACAAACCACGAGCGTAGGTGCAGGGACCTATTTTGTAGATCTTGGATTCAATGGATGCGTATACCGTCAGACTGTTACTGTTTCAACTGCAGAAGCTCCAACCATTACAAGAATTGATGTTGTTAATGCTACGGCAACGGTTTATGTAACAGGAGGAACGGCCCCATACAGGTATTCACTCAATGGTATTGATTATCAGACCTCTAATGTGTTTACCGGGTTATCAAGAGGAATTCATACCATGTATGTGTTAGGATCAGACGGATGTAGTCCTGTGATTAAAGAATTTCTGGTTCTTAATCTGGTGAATGCCATTACCCCTAATGGTGACGGTATCAACGATGTTCTTAATTATACGGATTTAAGAATAAAACAAAATGTGAGTATTGAAGTAGCAGACCGATACGGAGCCCAGATTTATAAATCATCTGATAAAAATTATATATGGGATGGAAAGGCCAACGGCAGAAACCTTCCAACCGGAACTTATTGGTATGTTCTTAAATGGATAGAGCCTGATACAAAATTACCAGTTTCGCATTCCGGCTGGATTTTAATTAAGAATCGAGAGTAATTGTTAATAATTACTTAATTTTCATTAACAATATTTCATTTTTTATTTTAATTTTGTAGAAATCCTAATTCCATACACATGAAAAGATTTTTACTCAGCTTTGTATTAATTTTTTTGACTATTAATACACTCTTTGCCCAAAGAGACACTGAGCATTGGTTTGCTCCAATGGCAGCAAACGCATCAGCCCTTTCCTCCCCGCAGCAGGCATTATACTTTTCTACGGATTCAACAGTTCCTTTTCCTGTAGAAATATATAGTAATAATGCGCTATTGGGCACGGTAACAATAAGCAAGGGTAATCCTCAGGTCTACTCTATCAACACTGAGTATATGATTACCTCCAACCTTAATGAAAAGTTTGTGTCAGTAGGCAAAGGTCTTTATACCAAAGGTTCTAAACCCTATTTCGTAAACTTTAGATTCAGTGTTTCCAGCCATGGAGAAATATTAACCTCCAAAGGGAAAGCCGGTATTGGAAAGAAGTTCTATGCAGCAGCAACTCCAATGACCGGACAAACGATCAGTTTCCTCAACTTCACCACCGGAATTTTAGCCACAGAAGATAATACGACTGTAACCGTTTCAGGATATGCTGCTGGTGTTCAGTTTTCAAATAGTACCAGCGGAACGACCAATCCAACAATGACTTTTACCCTAAACAAAGGAAAAGCATATATTATTGAAGGGCTTCAAAATACAGGAGCAAATGCCAGTGGATTTATTGGGGCAAAAATAGTTTCCGATAAACCGATTTCTGTTACCAATGGAAACTTTAATGGCCAGTTTGCATTACCCAACCTTAAAGGAAGCGGCTCTGATATTGTAATGGATCAATCTGTACCTACCGACAGACTAGGAAATGAATTTGTTCTGGTAAAAGGAAACGGTGGTATAACCGATGGAGATGAAGACGCCTTGATTATTGCCACAGAAGACAATACCGAGGTATTTGTAAACGGATCCACAACGCCTATCGCCACACTGAATGAAGGGCAATGGGTTCGTGCATGTGAAGGCCCCAATGCAACCTTTGTAAATAAATATATCGACCAGGGGAACGGCCATTATAATATGCACATAAAAGCGACAAAAAATGTCTATGTTTACCAGCTTTTAGCAGGTATTGACAATTATACAGCTACAGAAGGCTACAATTATGTTCCGCCATTGAACTGCTTCCTTCCAAGAAAGATTGATGAAATCTCTATGGTTAATATTCTACCTCCGACGATTAATACAGTAAAATTAAATATCCTTACAGAAACAGGAGCTGTTGTTACGGTAAATAATAATCCCCTTCCTACTACACAGGGACCTTATCCTGTTACAGGAACTAACGCCTGGGTGTCTTATTCTGTTCCTAATATAACAGGGAATGTTACTGTCGGATCTACCAAAGCAGTTACTGCCGGTATTGCAGGAGGAAGTGGCGCCGTAGGGTATGGTGGATATTTCGCAGGTTTCTCTTCAATTCCTGTTATTGCAAGACAAACCGGAGAATGTGTTCCGGGTATTATTCTTGAATTGGATGACGGCTATGAAACTTATCAATGGTTCCGAAACGGAGTTGCTATAGGCGGAGCAACAGCTAATACTTATACTCCGACACAATCCGGAAACTATACTGTGAAAGTGACAATGGGAACATGCCCGCCGGTTACTACCCCTATCTATAAAGTACAAACCTGTTTAAAACAGACGACACAAACATTGAACGCCTGTTCCACGAAGGTGATTACTCCTGCTTTTACGTCTTCTACACAAACGCCTGCTCCCGGAACAGTAGTAATCCTGACTCCCCCTGCTCAGGGTACAGCCGTGATCAATCCTGCTACAGGCCAGATTACTTATACCCCTAATGCAGGTTACCTTGGACCAGACACTATCGTGTATAAATTCTGTGGTGCCGCTACTGAATTTATAGATTGTGAGCAAATCACTTTAAAACTTACCGTAGTTCCTTTCATTGTACAGGATGCTACGATTACAGCATGTTGGTACGATGTAGACCCTTATGCCTATTTTGATCTTACTAAAGCTAAAGTAACCGATTATACTTCTGTTGTTAAAAAATATTATCGTACACTTGCTGACCTTAATGCAGGAATTAATGAGATCACAACACCGGATAAATTCCCGTCAACAGGAGGAATTGTATATGTAAAAATAACAACAACGGAAGGTTGTACCGCCAATGCAAAAATCACTTTAACTCCACTACCTATTAAGAAATCTCCTATCCTTATAGATCAGTATATTTGTATGGATGCCAAAACAAATCTTGATGCAGGACCGGGATATGATTCATATGTATGGAATACCGGAGCCACTACTTCCGGAATCAGAAACATTGGTGTTGGAGAATATTCTGTCATTCTTGGTAAAAACGGATGTTTCCTGACACAAATTGTACACGTCAGAAAGGTGGAAGATCCGGTTATCCAACAGATTGAACTTAACAATAACACAGCAACAGTAATAGTAAATGGAGGAAAAACACCTTATAAATATGCTGTAGACGGAACTGTTAACTGGCAGGACTCCAATGTATTCACCGGGTTAACAAGAGGGCAGCATACCTTCTATGTAAAAGATGCTTACGACTGTACTCCTGTAGCTGTTGAAATTACAGTTCCTAATTTATTAAATGCTATTACGCCTAATGGTGATAATGTAAATGATTATATAGATTACAGTGAGCTGGGTTATAAAGAGAACCTTACGTTCTCAGTATACGACAGATACGGAAATTCAATCTTCACAGGAAATAAGTTTAACAACTACAAATGGGACGGAAAGCATTTTGATAAAAAAGTTCCAACCGGAACCTACTGGTACCATATTACCTGGAATGAGTCTAATAAACAAAAAACTCCCATAAAATACACAGGATGGATCCTTGTAAAAAATAGAGAATAATTCATTTCAAATATATTTTTGTAAACCACGATTAAGTAATCGTGGTTTATTTTATTAATATATCAATCATTCTGTGAAAATATTTTCAAAACTAATCAATTATTCTGCTATTTTTGTAAAAATCTAATCCAACGTCTATGAAGAAAACTCTATCCGTTTTTCTGTTGTTATTTTTGGCGGTTCAAATGCTTTTTGCCCAAAGAGACACAGAACATTGGTTTGCCCCTATGGCAGCCAGAGCAAGCAAGCTCTATGATCCTAAACAGGCTTTATATTTTTCTACCGATTCCACAACACCATTTCCTGTAGAAATTTATAGTAATAATACATTATTGGCTACCGTTACGATCAGCAAAGGAGCACCACAAACATTTGATGTGCCATTAAACAGAATGGTAGCCAGTACTACCGGAGAACTTTTCAGCCCTGGAAATAAAGGCTTATACCTAAAGGGAACCAAACCATTCTTTGCAACCTACCGATTTTCTGTAAGCAGCCATGGTGAAATATTAACTTCAAAAGGAAAAGCAGGGATCGGAAAAAAATTCTATGCCGTTACCGCACCTATTGAAGAATCTGACAGCGGATATAATTTTACTGCCGGTATTTTAGCCACAGAAGACAATACAAAGGTTACGGTTTCCAATTACAACGCCAATGTCGTCTTTACGAACGGATGGACAGGAGCAAGCAACCCTACCCTTACTTTTACCCTTAATAAAGGACAGTCTTATATTATTGAAGGAGTAGGTGATCAGAATGCGAATAAAGAAGGATTCATAGGAGCAAAAATTGAATCAGACAAACCTGTTTCTGTGACCAACGGAAACTTTAACGGACAGTTTGCTATACCTGCAACCGGTTATTGGGATGGTTCCGATATTATTATGGACCAATCTGTGCCGGTAGACCGTTTAGGAAACGAATTCGTAGTGGTAAAAGGTAACGGAAATATTGCCAAAAGAATGGAAGATGCATTAATCGTTGCCACTGAAAGCGGAACTCAGGTATTCATTAACAACGCTACTGCGCCTGTTGTTACTCTTGATGAAGGAGAAAGCTACAGAGTGAATAAAGCAAGTAACACTAATTATATTAACCAGGGGAACAACCACTACAACATGTACATCAGAACTACAAAAAATGTATATGTATATCAGTTAATGGCAGGTATTGCTGATAGTAATGCAACTCTTGGATTCAATTATATACCGCCGTTGAATTGTTATCTTCCGAGAAAAATTGACGAGATAGGAAAAATCAAAGATTTACCTTATTATACAACCCTTACCAGTCATATTGTAAAACTGAATATTCTTACTGAAACCGGAGCAGCCGTTACAGTAAACGGAGCGGCCTTACCTGCTTCACAGGGACCATATCCTGTAAGCGGCACCAACAACTGGGTATCCTATTCTATTCCCGATATCACCGGAAACGTTACCATAACTTCTACAAAAGCTGTAACTGCAGGTATTTCAGGAGGAAGTGGTGTTGTTGGATATGGTGGTTATTTTGCAGGGTTTTCATCTATTCCTGTAATCGCAAAACAAACCGGAGACTGTATTCCAGGCCTTGTTCTGGAAGTAGGTGACAGCTTTGATACATACCAGTGGTTTAAAGACAACACCCCTATTCCAGGAGCAAATTCAAATTCATATACCCCTGTTCAGTCCGGTAATTACACCGTAAGAATCACCGTTGGATCGTGTACTCCAGTTATTACACCGGTTTACAAAGTATACACATGTCTTACTAAAACTACCAAAGATGATACAGTATGTGGTGTGGTAAAACAAATTGTGCCGACATTTACAAACTCTACACAAGCAGTAGTTCCCGGTACGGTAACTATCCTTACACAACCAACACATGGTACCGCAATCATTGACCCTGTAACCGGAGTAATAAGCTATGCCCCTACTTTCGGATATGCAGGCCCGGATACTATTGTTTATAAATTCTGCGGAAACAATCCTGATTTTACAGATTGTGAAGAAGTAACACTCAACTTAACGGTTTCTGAGAGCCCTATCGTTAATAATGCCGGATTAAGAACCTGTTTTATTGAATCTAATCCTGCAACAGGTTTATTTAACCTGACAAATGCTCTGGTTACCACACAGAATAATATTACTAAAACCTATTTCCCTTCTCTTGCTGACGCTAATGCAGGAACCAATGAAATATTAAATCCGTTAACTTATATCGCTCCTAATGGCGTGGTATATGTAAAAGTAACTAATGCTAACGGATGTTTTAGCGTTGCAGAAGTAACTCTTACTGTGTTGCCTCCTGTAAAATCCGATATTCTAGCAGATAAAATAATCTGTATGGAAGGCAAAACGACTCTTGATGCAGGCCCAGGATTTAAAGGTTACCTGTGGAGCACCGGAGCTACCACTCAGGTAATCCAGAATGTAGGTGTAGGAACTTATTGGGTAAAACTTAAAACAGGAGACTGTGTAACCACACAAACCGTAAAAGTATATGCATCAGAACAGCCGGTAATTACTAATATTGATATTGCCAGTACTACCATCACCGTAAATGTAATAGGCGGAACCCCTCCGTACAAATACTCTATTGACAACTTAAACTGGCAGGAATCTAATGTATTTACTAATTTACCTAGAGGAAATGTAAGCGTATACGTAAAAGATGATTACAATTGTACCCCTATCAAAGTAGATCTTACAATTCCTAATCTGATTAATGTAATTACCCCTAATGACGACGGAGTAAACGATGCTATCGACTATTCTGCATTAGCCAACAAAAACAATCTGGTCATTAATATCTTTGACAGATACGGAGCTAAAATTTATCAGGCTGATAAATCCAACGGATATAAGTGGAACGGAACAATTGACGGTAACAAAAGAGTCCCTACAGGAAACTATTGGTATGAAGTAGGCTGGACTGAACCCAACAACAAACAAACCAATGTAAAATATTCAGGCTGGATTTTAGTAAAAAACAGAGAATAATACTACCTGATAACATTTTCAAAACCACGATTTTACAATCGTGGTTTTTTTATTATCTTTCTAACGATTTAATACTTTTTATTATTAAATTTGTGATAAAGACTAATACTGAATGAAGAAAATTCTATCTTTTTTATTTATATTTTATATTTTCACCTTTACCTTTGCTCAATTAGACAGAGAGCACTGGTTTGCTCCGATGGTAGACCGGACCGGAAATCCTAACCCCTATCAGAAAATCTATTTGTCCACCAACAGAACAACTCCTTTTCCGGTTAGTATTTACAATAATAATATACTGATCGGGACAGTAAATATCAGCAAGAACAATCCTCAGAAATTTGATGTTCTGCGATCCTATATTATTACCACCCTTCAGACTGACCTGTTTACTCCCACTACTAAAGGGCTTTACTTAAAAGCAGAATTTCCATTCTATGCCAATCTAAGGTTTTCGGTGTATAACCACGCAGAAATCATTACCTCAAAAGGGATTCCTTCTACCGGAAAAAATTTCTATGCAGCCTCTGCTCCTATTTCAGTCAGCAATACCATTCTGGATTTTATGACCAGCGTACTCGCCACTGAAGACAACACAATCGTTACGATCACCGGATACAGCCCGCTTGTTCAGTTTTCAAACGGAACTACAGGAACCAGTACTCCTTTTATGACCTTTACTTTAAACAAGGGCCAGTCTTATATCATTGATGGTATTGGAGATCTTTCAGGAAACTTCGACGGATTTATCGGTGCCAAAATTACCGCCAATAAACCAATCAATGTAACCAACGGAAATTTTAACGGGCAATATGCAGGTGACTACCCCTCAAGCTCTGACATCTTAATGGATCAGGCTGTTCCTGTAGACAGGCTTGGGAATGAATTTGCCCTGGTAAAGGGTAATGGCACCCCCGGAACCAATATGGAAGGCGCTGTAGTAATTGCCACTGAAGACAATACCCAGATTTTTGTAAATAATGAAATTCTGCCTTTAGCAACAATCAACGCAGGAAAGTATTTCGTAATTCCCGACAATAAATATATGTTGCAGGGAACTGCAGGACATTATAATTTATATGTCAAAACATCTAAAAATGCTTATATATATCAAATACTGGCAGGAAGTTCCAATGCTCAGGATCAGGTAGCAACGGGCGGATTTAATTTTATTCCCGCGCTCAATTGTTATTTACCCAAACAAATCAATGAAATCGGATTTATTGATGAAAATTTTGTTTACTCAAACGGAAACCCTTCCGGTATTCTGAATATTCCCACCAAATTAAATCTCATCACTGAAAGAGGGGCCGTCGTAACTGTAAATGGTAACTTCCCCCCTGCGTCTGCAGGACCTTATGATATGACAGGAACAAATAACTGGGTAACCTATGGAATTCCTAATGTTACCGGTACGATTACCATAGTTTCTGATAAAGCAATTACAGGAGGGATTACTGCAGGAAGTGATGCTATCGGCTACGGAGGTTTTTTTGCCGGATTTCCTACCCAGCCTGTCATCCTGAAATCAGGAGGAAACTGTATTCCTGGTATTGTCCTCACCGTAGATCCTATTATTTATGATACCTATCAATGGTACAGGAATGGAATCATTATTACCAATGCCACAGGATCATCCATCACGCCTACAACTCCGGGCTACTACACCTGTTCTGTAACCATGGGGCGCTGTGCCCCTTTAGTAACGGCACAGTATAAAGTTGTAAACTGTACAAAACTAAGTACAGCTACCTACAATACATGTACAGATAAAACCATTACCCCGGCTTTTAGCAACTCAACACAAACACCGGTTCCTTCTACCGTAGCCATTACAACACCTCCCGCTCTGGGAACTGCCGTTATAAATCCCGCTACCGGAGTGATTACTTATACGGTGAATACTCCAGGGACCGTAGGAACTGATACTTTTACTTATTCTTTCTGTGGGAATGACCCCGATTTTCCGGATTGTGAAACAATAACAGTAACCATCAATATCCAGTCTTTAACGGTAACAGATGCTTCTTTAAGTGTTTGTGATATCAACGGACAGGGGACATTTAATCTGCCCATCGCCAATGTGACTTCCAATTCACCCGTTACCATAACCTACTACCCCAGCCTAGCCGATGCACAAACAGAAAATCCTGCAACACTCATTAACAACCCGAATACATATAATGCATTAAACGGAACCATTGTATATGCTGTTATAAAAAACAATATTGGCTGTAAAAGTATTGCGAAAATCACCCTTAAACTTTTTAATAAAGCTGTAATAGTAGATAACTATAACGGAGCTTTTTGTGACGATAATCTGGATGGCACCGTCACAGTCGTTCTTTCCAATATAACAAATATTGTTTTAAATAATCCTGCTTATTTTACGAATGTAAGATATTATGCTAATCTGGCTGATGCCAATGCAGGAAATACCAATACGCTTCCCAATAACTGGAGCTACACTACTGCAACTACAATTTATATCAGAGTAGACTCACCGGATGGCTGTACACCGGTTATCAAACCTTTACAATTCAGCATCGGAGCCCGCATACAATTATTAACAACATCTGCGAATCAAGATGTCTGTGATGATAATTTAGATGGAATAAAATCCGTTAATTTATCGCAATACATGGCATTGTTCACTACAGATCCAAACGTCACTTTTACATTTTATGCCAATCTTTCTGATGCACAGAATGGAAGTAATCCGGTTTCTGCAGGAGCTAATATTACCAATTCTCAAACATTTTATATACGCTTTGAAAAAAACGGAGTATGCCCTGAAGTAGCTTCTATTAAGATCACCATTAAAGTTCCTAAAAAATCAGATCTGTTAAAAGATCAGGTAGTATGTCCTAAAATGACAACCACATTAGACGCAGGTCCAGGTTTTGACACCTATTTATGGAGCACAGGAGCCACTACACATTCTATCACCAATGTTAGTGTAGGTGCATACTGGGTAGATCTTACCCATAATGGCTGTGTATACAGACAATATATCAATGTAACGGAAATACCTTTACCTGTTATTTCTTCTATTGAAATTGACGGAACAACGGTAAAAATTGGAGTCACAGGAGGAACTCCGCCTTATGAATATTCTCTGGACGGAGTGATATGGCAGAGTTCAAATGTATTTCAGAATGTAACCCGAGGAGCTCATACCGTTTTTGTAAGAGATTCTAAGCTTTGTGGTGAAGTTAAAAAACAATTTGCCATCATAAACCTTATCAACACCATTACTCCCAACGGAGATGGGTATAATGAGGGAATCAACTATTCCGCGCTAATGGCCAATGAAAATCTTGAGTTCAGAATCTTTGACCGGTATGGAGCTGAAGTTTTCAGAGGAAATCCTGAAAACAGATATACGTGGGACGGAAGAGTTGGCGGGAGATATGTACCCACCGCAACTTATTGGTATTTCATCAGCTGGACAGAATATGGTTCCACGCTCAGTATGAAGTTTTCCAGCTGGCTTCTGGTAAAACACAGATAGACCTTTGTCTGAAATAAAAAAGAGTCCTGACGAAATACTCTATTTCCATTTGAACTCTCTTTTATCAGGACTTTTTTATCTTTATTAAAAAGACAATATTTTTAATTAATTTATAAACTTCTTAGTCCGAATTTCAGATGAGTCACAAGTTTATAACACTCATTAACAATTTACTATTAAAGTTTAATATAACTTTAACCTGTATTCTTGATCTCACTAGAAACAAATTGCTTTATTTCTATGTAATTTTGCCAATTATATGAAGAAACTGTTTACTTTACTGCTATTGGCTTTTCTGGTAAAAATCAATGCACAAATATACGCCGGCGAGGTCTTCCTAAGAGACAACTCTATTTTGTATCTCAATCAGGTATATGTTACCAATCTGAATACTCAGAAAACCGTACTTACCGATTACAACGGAAACTTTACCATACCTGCAAATGCCGGTGATGTAATTCGTTTTACGTCTATTGTTACGGAAAGAAAAGATATTAAACTTACTCCTCAGCTGATAGAACAAAAAAATCTCGTTGAGCTGAAAATAGCCTATTATGAAATTCAGGAAATTGTACTCAACAGATTCAAACCCACCGGAAATCTGCGATATGATGTCAACTCTATAAGAAAAGAAGATAAGAGCCTGGCTATAAAAAAGGTGATCGGCCTTCCTGAACCCAAAGGAGACGGAAATCCTCCTGAGCTTCCGGTAGCAGGTTTAAGAGACGGAGGTCTTACCTTCAGTCTGGAAAGTATCTATGACATTCTTTCCGGAGAAAGGAAAAAGAAACAACGTTATCAGGCTTATGAAAACATGAATAATTCAGTGGCCCAGATTAAAAACTATTTAGGGAAAGATTATTTTCTTAAATTTAAAATTCCGGAAAACCTGATTGATAATTTCCTTCAGTTTGTGTATACTTCTGAAAATATTCAGCCTTATGTACTGGCGGGAAATTTTGAAGCAGTCAAAATTCCTATTGAAAAATACCTTCCTATTTACCAGAGAAGATTAAGAAACTCACATCTTCAGGAAGTGATCTCCAAATAAAATTATTATTATAGCATAAACGATAATCCATGAATCTTCTCATGGATTATTTTTTTACTCCCTATTTTTCCGAAGCAGCCTAAAGCAATCAATATAGATTCTTCCATTTTATCAATAAATACTTTCACAATATTCAAAAATATCATTAATTTTATGTCACAATAAAGTGTTTAAAATAAAAAGAATTATATTTCGTTATCACTTTACAGCTAATCACCACCAAACCCGAATTAAGAGAAGGCACCCAACTTTAACTTAATAAGTATTAATGAAAAAATTACTTTTATTTTTTTGCGCAATGCTGTGCCTAAGCCTGTCTGCCCAAAAAAAGGGGAAAGACTATAGTGATATTTTAAAAAGCAATAATATCTACGAAATCAATGCTTTTTTAAGAGACGCACATCCGGATGATCCGCGGAGATCAGTTTTAAAGCCCCGGGTCATGGAAATGATGAGAGAATACATCAAAAATGCCCATCCTGAAGATCAAAAGGTAAAAGATATGCAGGAAATGCTTGCATTATTAAAAAGAAGGCCTTCCACCAAGATTAGTTTTGATGAAATGAACGCTATCATCAAGCAAAAGCAAATCGCAAAATATAAAGCTGAACTCGCCGCTAAAAAATCGACAACAGTGTTTACGCCCAGTAATACCCAGAATACCTTTGTCATCAACACGACGGCTAATGCTGCCATCCCCAATGCCGAAGCGGAGGAATTCAATATGCTGATGGCAGTTTCTCCTGTAGAACATCAGAACAAAACGGTTAAAATACTCAACTCTTTATTTGACAATGATCCGAATGCCAAAGAATGTATTGTTCTAATCCGGAATCAGTCCGACTGTAATATCATTGTAAGAATGGAAAGTGTAGGAACTATTAAATACAGGCTTGCCATACCTGCTCAGGGTGAAAATTCAATCGTGATTGAAAAAGGACAATACCTTTTCACCAGTCTGGTCTGCGGTGCACAGTATGCCTCGCAAAAAACAGTTCAAAGACCCATCATGGTTGCTCTGGGAAGTGCCCCTGCTCAATAATCAACATTATAAACTTGCTCTCTGAATGTCTTTTACTTCCAAAAGGCAAAAAATATATGCAAATTTTAGTATTTTTGCAGTCATTTTAAATGACTCATGGGCAAGAATAAATTAGCAAGATTTGCAGAAAACAAAATATTACCGAATGTTATCCAACCCACAAGAGAGGATGCTCTTCATGGTTTTGAATTAAAAGGAAACTGGAGAAAAGATTTCTTTAAAAATGACCACCCTATTGTTCTTGAACTAGGATGCGGAAAAGGGGAATATTCTGTAGGATTAGCCAAAACTTTTCCTGAAAAAAACTTTATTGGCATTGATATTAAAGGGGCCAGATTCTGGTTTGGTGCCAAAGAAGCGGTAGACAGCAACATGAATAATGTGGCCTTCTTAAGAACACAGATTGAACTTGTTGATTATTTCTTCGCTGAAAATGAAGTAGATGAAATCTGGATTACTTTTCCCGACCCTCAAATCAAATTCAAAAGAACCAAACACAGGCTTACCCATCCTGATTTTTTAGAACGATATAAAAAATTCTTAAAACCAGGCGGGATCATTCACTTAAAAACCGATTCAGAATTTTTACACGGTTATACGCTGGGATATTTACAAGGAGCGGGTTACGAAATTATAAGCGCTCATCATGATATCTATGGTGCACCGGAATATGATCCCAATACCGAGCATTTAAGAGACATTAAAACCTATTATGAAGAACTGTTCTCAGCTAAAGGAAAGACGATTACTTATATCAAATTCCGAATCAGCTGATGCTATAACTTATATTGATGGGAAAAAATTTTCTGACTATTTTATTCTTCATTTTCTTACTCCCCGTCTTTACTTCCGCACAAAAAGGCAGTAAAGACATTCTCAAAAGCACAAATATCAAAGAAATTGAAGAATACCTTAAAACGGCACATCCGGACGATCCGAAAAGAAGTGTATTAAAGCCTAAGCTGATCGCCTTAAAAAATGCTGCTTGGACCAAGGGAGCGCGCTATGCTAAACCCATGGAGGCAAGACCTGTTATTTCTGATATTCCCCAAGGTGTTATAAGAAATCCAAATTCCGATGATGCTGAAGAATTCAAAAGACTGCTTACCGAAACCTCTTCCGAACATAAAGAAAAAACGGTAAAACTGCTGAATGCAATGCTTAATGAAGATATTACCAGCCACGAAGTCATTCTGCTATTCAAGAATAATTCAGATTGTAATATTGTATTAAGAATTGAAGGAAATGATTACTATAACCTTGCAGTACCTGCCCACGGAGAAAATTTCGTTGTGATCAATAAAGGCAGCTACACTCTCAATAGTAATGTCTGTGATCTGAAATATTTTTCTAAGAAAGAAATAAAAAAAAGTATCTTTATTACAATAGATAATCCCGGAAAGCCTCTTTCGGAAGCAGACAGAAAAAAAGAGACTATGAAGCTGGAAACGGTTCCCGAAAAAACACATAAAAAAAGAAAAGCAAAAAAATAAATGGATACGAAAAAGCTATTGGCCCTTGCCGGCATATCTCTTATGCTTACCAGCTGTAGCATCAACAACTACGGAAACTATCCCGTAAGGACTCCTTATCCGTCAGGTAATACCGGTAATGCCGCCAGTACAGAAAGAGAGTATAACGAGCTTATAAAGACTTATAAACCTGAAACTGCTGAAGTCCTTAGTGACCTTCTTAATAATGATGACCCCGGTAACCCCAGAACCTCTATTTCAGTAGAAAATAAGTCTCCCTGTAATATGGTACTTACCATCAGCGGAAATAATTTTTTTAAGAAGATCCCAATAGGTGCAGGCAAAATAGGATATACAATGGTTCTTAAAAATCAAAATTACAGACTCTCCGGTACACTTTGTAATTCTTCTTACCAATCCACAAAGTTTATTACAAGCTCCTATGCTATAAAACTATCGAACTAAAATACAAAACCCCGCAGACCAGCTGTGGGGTTTATATTTTGTATAAAGCAATATGCACATCCTGTCATCATGCAGATTCACTATTTGCAGCATATTCATAAAAAAACGCCGGACCAAAATCCAGCGTTTTTTCTATAGTAAAGAAAATCTTTAATTATTCTGCATCGAAATCAGCATCTGTATCAGCAGATACTTTTTCTCCTTCTTCTTTAGATTTTTCTTTATCAGCTTTTCTTTGAGACTGACCTTCTTTGATAGATTCAGAAACTACGCTAAGGATCATATCAATAGACTTAGAAGCATCATCGTTTCCTGGGATAACGAAATCAACTTTTCTAGGGTCAGAGTTTGTATCAACGATACCGAAAACTGGAATACCTAATTTCTTAGCTTCAGTTACCGCGATGTGTTCTCTTAAGATATCAACTACAAATACAGCAGACGGAAGTCTAACCATGTCAGCGATAGAACCTAAGTTCTTCTCTAAGTTAGCTCTTTGTCTGTCAACTTGTAATCTTTCTTTTTTAGATAAAGTTTCGAACGTACCGTCTTTTTTCATTTTGTCGATAGAGTTCATCTTCTTTACAGCCTTTCTGATTGTAACGAAGTTCGTTAACATACCTCCAGGCCATCTTTCTGTAATATAAGGCATATTAAGTTCAGAAGCGTGTTTTGCAACCACTTCTTTCGCTTGCTTCTTAGTCGCTACGAAAAGAACTTTTTTACCTGCAGAAGTTAATTTTTCTAAAGCGTTGCAAGCTTCATCCAATTTAACTGCTGTTTTATGTAAGTCTACAATGTGAATACCGTTTTTCTCCATAAAAATGTACGGAGCCATATTTGGATTCCACTTTCTAGTCATGTGACCGAAGTGTACGCCAGCCTCTAAAAGGTCTTTTACATTTGCTTTTGCCATGTTTTCTGTTTTTGTTAGTTTACTTTCCGTCTTTTAAACAATCAACAACTTCTTTAGATGGGAGAAGCGTTTGGATGCTAAACGTAACGGGCAATTTTGCTTTAAGCTTCAGGCAGTAAGCCATAGGCTTTGAAGCGAATTAAAAATTTTAATAAGTTTTTCAAAAAGCTTATTGCATATTGCTTTAAGCTTATCGCAATTCTTAACGTTTTGAGAATTGGAATCTCTTTCTTGCTTTTTTCTGACCTGGCTTCTTTCTTTCCACCATTCTTGCGTCTCTTGTAAGTAAACCAGCTGGCTTCAATGCTAATCTGAACTCAGCGTTGATTTCGCATAAAGCTCTTGAAATACCTAATCTGATAGCCTCTGCCTGACCTGTATTACCACCACCGAATACGTTTACGGTAACGTCATACTGACCAACAGTCTCAGAAAGGATAAACGGTTGGTTTAATTTATAAACCATTACGTCTGTAGAGAAATATTCTTTAGCATCTTTACCGTTTACTGTAATGTTTCCAGAACCTGGTTTTACATAAACTCTAGCTACAGAAGTTTTTCTTCTTCCGATTTTGTGAACTATAGACATATTAATTATTTAAATTCGTTAACATTAATTGTTTTAGGCTGTTGAGCTTCATGTTTGTGCTCAGTTCCTTCATATAAATAAAGATTTTTAAGGATAGCAGCTCCTAATCTGTTTTTTGGCAACATACCTTTTACAGACTTCTCTAATACCTTTAAAGAATCTTTCTTTTGAAGTTCAGCCGCAGTCATAGACTTCTGTCCACCAGGATATCCTGTATGCCAGATATAAGTCTTATCAGCCCACTTGTTTCCGGAAAGTGTAATTTTCCCAGCATTCAAAACGATAACGTTATCACCACAATCTACGTGAGGTGTAAAGTTCGTTTTGTGCTTACCTCTCAAAATCTTTGCAACCGTAGAAGCTAATCTACCTAACGGCTGTCCTTCAGCGTCTACCACAACCCATTCTTTATTAGCAGTAGCTTTGTTCGCTGAAACAGTTTTGTAACTTAATGTATTCACACGTTTTAGTTAAAGATTAAACATAATTTACCCCTAAAAGGGTGTGCAAAGGTACAAATTATTTTTGTAACCCAAAAACATATTTTATTTAATCTATAGAACATCCTTGCCAACTCTCCTGTTTAATAGATTTTAACATTATTTTAAGCTTTGGCATAAATCTTGTAAATTGTTGTGGCGATGAAAAAAGTTTTTAGAAGATTCTAAGAACACAAATGATAAAGTAAAGAGTTTTTTTCCTCAACTCTTTCTTTTTTTTAAATTTATTCTAAAGATTTCCCCAAAAGTTTGTCAATATAATTTTTGTATACCTGAAATAATTATATTTGCTCCACAAACTTTTACTCATGAGCCACGGAAAGATCAGAGAAGACAAAAACTGCCTGAACTGCGGGCATCACGTCGAAGAAAGATTCTGCCCTCATTGCGGACAGGAAAATATTGAAAGACGACAACCTTTTCATTTTCTCTTTACTCACTTTATTGAAGATTTTACCCATTATGACGGTCAGTTTTGGGGAACATTAAAAAATCTGCTGTTCAAACCCGGAAAACTTACCAATACTTATCTGGAAGGCAAGAGACAACAATTTGTACCACCGGTAAAACTTTATATTTTCGTCAGCTTTATTACCTTTTTTGTCTTTGCTCTTTTTCCTATGGTTAATCTGGGATTTACCGGCCACAAAGAAGACAGCAAAGGCAAAATAAGTTTTTCACAAAAATTAAAATCCCTTGAAACACATAAACTGATCGATAGTATAAAAGCGAAAAAAAATCTGACTGCCGAAGATTCTGTTACCATTAAAAGCCTGAGCGTATTACCCGATTCTACCCGCATCGATGACCTGGAGGAAGCGCTGGATATGAATAAAAAAATAGACCCTAATGCGGGTTTCGGAAAATATAAAACAAAAAAATCCTACGATTCGGCGGCAACCCGGAACCCTTCAGTATTTGATTTTATACAGATTCCCATTGCACATAAATTTTTTGAACTTAAAGAAAAAGGAGTCACAAAAGAGGAGATTGTGACCAATATGATAGAGAAATCATTCCACAATCTGCCTAAAGCCCTTTTTATTTACCTTCCGCTTTTTGCTTTCTTTTTATGGGTTTTCCACAGCAAGAAAAAATGGTGGTATTTTGATCACGGAATTTTTACCCTGCATTACTTTTCATTCCTGCTACTTACCATCCTGTTTATATTCTTACTTACTAAACTGACTGGTTTAACAGACTTCTGGCTGATCAATACTGTTTTGTATTTAACAATAAGCATTCTGTCATTATACAGCATGGCATATTTCTTTATTGCTCACCGCAGAGTCTATCATCCACACGGATTAATAAGTATCATCATCGGTATGATATTGTTTATGGCTAATTTCTTTGCATTGATGTTTTTAGTTGTTGGGCTTGCTCTGGTAAGTTTCCTGATGATTCATTAAATATCAAATGAGACGGTCTTATCAGGCCGCCTCATTTATTTTATTTTCTTAATGACTTACTTCCCCTGAAGCTTGCAATTAAATAATAGGCAACAAAGACCATTGAAAATTTAAGAATAGAAGGAATAGCCAGTTCCAGTGTAAAAATTAAAGTTCCTATAGCCACCAGAACTCCCATTACCACAAAGGACAATGCTAATTTTTTAGGAAGGGTAAAATCCGGTGTATCGAGATAATATGCGATTCCCCAAGCCGCACCGAAAGCAACGGCATAATACAATTCCAGACCGATATGGTCTGAACTTAAAAAGAAATAATTAATAAGGAAGCTCACGGCTGTTCCTAATACGAAATATATCAAAGCTTTCTGCATGTCTCTTAAATATGGTGCAAAAGTAGAGAAATTAATTTGAGAATCTAAAGATCTGCAGGTCTGAAAATAAAATCCGTATCACTCGTTTTAATTCTGTAGTTACCGAACCATTCAACTTTTAAACAAGTGAACATAAAACTGGGGGGATATAATTAAATATCCCCAGATAAACAACTGACATACAATATTATAAAATCAAACACAGGTTCTTTTTTTATTATTATATTTGAAAACTTAGAAACTTTCTAGAATTTTTATGGAAACCCAAAAATATACTCCAACCAACAAGGTAAGAATCGTAACAGCGGCCTCATTATTTGACGGACATGATGCTGCGATCAATATTATGCGTCGTGTCATTCAGGGAACAGGATGTGAAGTCATCCACCTGGGGCATGATAAATCTGCAGAGGAAGTTGTGAATACAGCAATCCAGGAAGATGCCAATGCTATTGCATTAACATCATATCAGGGTGGTCACAACGAATATTTCAAATATATTTATGATCTTCTGAGAGAGAAAAACTCACCACAGATTAAAATCTTCGGTGGCGGTGGCGGTGTTATTCTGCCGGAAGAAATCAAAGAACTGATGTCTTATGGGATCGACAGAATTTATTCTCCTGATGATGGCCGTGAACTTGGTCTTCAGGGAATGATCGACGATTTGGTACAACGTTCTGATTTTGCAACAGGAAAAGATGTGACGGCAAAAGACCTGGAAGCAATCAATTTCGAAAACCCTTCCAGCATCGCGCAGATTATCTCTGCTGTGGAAAACTTCTCAGATGAAAAGCCTGAACTGGTAAAAGCCATTGACGAAGAATCTAAAGGCTTAAACATCCCGATTATCGGAATCACAGGTACCGGAGGTGCAGGAAAGTCTTCTTTAACGGATGAACTGGTAAGACGTTTCTTACGATCCAATACCGATAAAAAAATCGCTATTATATCTATAGACCCTTCTAAAAAGAAAACAGGAGGAGCCCTTCTCGGAGACAGAATCCGTATGAATGCGATTAATGATCCGAGAGTCTATATGCGCTCAATGGCTACAAGAGAGAATAACGTTTCTGTTTCCCCATTTATTCATTCTGCACTGAATGTACTGAAGCTTGCCCATCCGGATGTTATTATCCTGGAGACCTCCGGTATCGGACAATCCGGCTCCGAAGTTTCGGATTTTGCAGATGTATCCATGTATGTAATGACTCCTGAATACGGAGCTTCTACACAGCTGGAAAAAATTGACATGTTGGATTATGCCGATTTAGTAGCCTTAAATAAATCTGACAAACGCGGTGCTCTTGATGCACTTCAGGCCGTAAGAAAACAATTCCAGAGAAACCACCTTTTATGGGAAAATCAGCTGGAGGATATGCCGGTATATGCCACAAAAGCATCTCAGTTCAACGATCACGGAACCACAGAGCTTTACAACAGAATGGTTTCAAAAGTAAACGAAAAATTCGCTGACCTCAACTTAAACACTTTTGTTGAGCAGGAAATTACAGATGAAGTAACCATTATTCCTCCCAAAAGAGTACGCTACCTTTCTGAAATCGTTGAAAACAATAAACAATATGATACAAACGTTGAAAAACAGGCGGAACTAGCCAGAAAAATGTACCATATTGAAGGCGTAAAAAATATAATTTCCAACGAGGTTTTAGAGGCTGAATATCAAAAGGCAGAAAAAAATCTTCAACAGGAAAACATTGATTTCCTAAAGACCTGGGATGACACTAAAAAAGCTTTCCATGCTGAATTCTACTCTTATTTTGTAAGAGGAAAAGAAATTAAAGTGGAAACCTCAACAGAGTCTTTGTCTCATTTAAGAATTCCTAAAATTGCATTACCAAAATATAATGACTGGGGAGATCTGATCAAATGGAAAGGACAGGAAAACCTTCCGGGAAGCTTTCCGTATACAGCCGGAATTTACCCGTTCAAAAGAACAGGTGAAGACCCGACAAGGATGTTTGCAGGAGAAGGAGGCCCTGAAAGAACCAACAGAAGATTCCACTATGTTTCCGCAGAAATGCCTGCAAAACGTCTGTCTACCGCTTTTGACTCTGTAACATTATACGGACAGGATCCGGCTTTACCACCGGATATCTACGGTAAAATCGGAAACGCAGGGGTTTCAATCGCTACACTGGACGATGCTAAAAAACTCTATTCAGGATTTGATTTGGTTAATGCATTGACTTCAGTATCCATGACGATCAACGGCCCTGCACCGATGCTACTAGCTTTCTTTATGAATGCCGCAATTGATCAGAATGTTGAAAAGTACATTAAAGAAAATGGTTTAGAAGCCAGGGTTGAAGCCAAGCTTAAAGAGAAGTTTGATGACAAAGGTTTAGAAAGGCCGAAATACATTGGTGAACTTCCTCCATCCAACAATGGTTTAGGGTTACAGCTTTTAGGGCTTACAGGCGATGAAGTTATTCCGGCTGATGCATATGCTGAAATTAAAGCTAAAACAATTGCTACCGTTCGTGGTACGGTTCAGGCTGATATTTTAAAAGAAGACCAGGCCCAGAATACTTGTATTTTCTCTACTGAATTTGCCTTAAGATTAATGGGGGACGTTCAGGAGTATTTCATCAAAGAAAAAGTGAGAAACTTCTATTCTGTTTCCATCTCAGGCTATCATATTGCTGAAGCGGGAGCTAATCCTGTTTCGCAGCTGGCATTTACACTCGCGAACGGGTTCACCTACGTGGAATATTACCTTTCAAGAGGTATGGACATCAATGATTTTGCTCCTAACCTGTCTTTCTTCTTCTCCAATGGTATCGATCCTGAATATTCAGTAATCGGTCGTGTGGCGAGAAGAATCTGGGCAAAAGCAATGAAACTGAAATACGGAGCAGATGAAAGAAGCCAGATGCTGAAATATCACATCCAGACTTCCGGACGTTCTCTCCACGCTCAGGAAATTGATTTCAATGACATCAGAACAACTCTTCAGGCACTCTATGCCATCTATGACAACTGTAATTCACTTCACACCAATGCATATGATGAAGCGATTACTACACCTACAGAACAGTCTGTAAGAAGAGCAATGGCTATCCAGCTGATCATTAATAAAGAATTAGGGTTAGCGAAAAATGAAAATCCGCTTCAGGGATCATTCATTATTGAAGAGCTGACAGATCTTGTAGAAGAAGCTGTTTATACAGAATTTGACCGAATCACAGAGAGAGGCGGTGTGTTAGGTGCTATGGAAACAATGTACCAACGCTCCAAGATCCAGGAAGAGTCCATGCATTACGAATGGCTGAAGCATACGGGAGAATATCCCATTATCGGGGTAAATACATTCCTTGGAAAAGACGGATCACCAACGGTACTTCCGGGAGAGGTTATCCGTTCAACAGAAGAAGAAAAACAGGCCCAGATAGAAGCGCTGCATAATTTCCAAAACGCGAATGAAGGAAAATCAGAAGAAGCGCTTAAGAAACTTCAGCATGCTGCGATCAATCAGCAAAACTTATTTGAAGTGATGATTGACGCCGTGAAATGCTGTTCTTTAGGACAAATCACCAATGCTTTATTTGAAGTGGGTGGTAAATACAGAAGAAATATGTAATTGTCTTAAAAATCCATAATAAATTAAAACCTCAGAGAATTTTCTTTGAGGTTTTTTTGTACTTTTAATTCCAAAACTAACTGACTCATGAATAAGTTTAAAAGAATCTCATTTTTACTGACCCTGTGTGTAACTTCAGCTTTATCCGCACAAAAACGTACTGAAGATTTTTCCATCAGCTTTCCTGAAAAAAAACTTGATCAAAGTTATTATAAAACAATACAGCTCATCGACAACAGAATTGATACCACTTCACTGGGGATTGTTCAGAAAGGCGCCTTTAATACAAAAGCCAGAGTAGTTCCTACCACCAGTCTGAGTAATCAGTTTCAAAAGCTTCTGGATAACATCAACGGAGAAAATACGGAAGACGGAAACATTGTCATCCATCTTAAACAACTTTATTTTGCGGAAACTACCGGAGCATTCAGCGAACACGGCTACTGCTATTTTCAGGCTTTTCTGTTTGCAAAAAATGACGACGGAACGTATTCCTATTTAGATAAAATAGATCAGGTCATTGATCATTCCTCCATGGATGTAACCAAAGCCACTATGAAAAAAGGAAGTGAAATGGTAAGCGATTTTATCAGCAAAAATATTTCAAAGAAAGCCGGCAGCACGAATCATTATTCTTTTGCCGACCTGAAGAATTTTGACCATATTGAAAAGCAAAAATACAGCCTTTACAATTCACCGGAACTGAAAGATGGTGTATATAAAGATTATAAGGCCTTCAGAGACCAGCAGCCTGAAAAAACAATTACCAGTGTAAAGTTCTACGGAAAGTCTCCAAAGATTATCAAAATATATGAAACGCTTGAGGGAAAGGAAAAGGAAATAAAGAAGAATGACAGTTACGCTATTGTCTACAAAGGAGATCCCTATATCTATACTTCCGTTGATGATCTGTTTACAAAAGCTGAAAAAAAGGATAATGACTATTATTTTACCGGAAAAGTTAAAAGTACCGCAAAAACAGGGAATGTAGTGCTTGCTTCTGCTTTCTTCGGAATTATCGGAGGTTTAATTGCTTCCGGACCTGTAGCGACTCCTTTTGAATTGAAAATAGATTATCTGAACGGAGGATTTATCCCGATCCGGGAAATTAAACCGGAAAGGTAAACATCAAAAAAACCGCAGGCTTATCTGCGGTTCTTTTAATATATTCTTAGATTATTTTTTATTAAAATCTCCTGCAAAAACAGAAGTCAGCTTATCTTCACTGATGTACTTTCTGAGAACCTCATTGACCTGCCCTGCTTTTAATGCAGAAACCCTGGCCTCAAGAGTATCATAATCATCCAGTGGAATTCCGTACTGAAGCTGGGTATTGACAAGCCCCATCAGGGTATTGTCATTTCCTAAGCCCGTCTTTCTTGATGTTAACCATGAATTCAGGTTAGATTTTAATTCCTCTTCCGTGAATCCTTCTTTCACCGCTTTATTTACTTCTTCTTTCAATGCTTTGTTAACAGCATCTTTTTTAGTCGGGTTAAAAAAAGCATACCATCCCCAGGATGCCACGGTATTATCTGTAGGAATACTCAAATATGACCCGGCACCATAGCTGATCCCTTCTTTTTCACGGAGCCTCGTCGGAATTCTCGAGGTCATGAAGCCTCCGCTTCCCAACATTTCATTAGCAATAAGCAATGCCGGATAATCAGGACTTTTCCTATCCATTGAGAAACTGATTTTTCCAATTGCCGCCCCGTTTTCTTTATCGGGTGTCAAATAGCTTTTATCTTCTTTTTTCGTCACAAAAAGTTCAGGCTTCACCAGTTCATAGCCTGATTTCGAATTCCATTTTCCAAAGGTACCTTCCATCAGAGAAGAAACGGTTTTAGAATCCAGATCTCCGATCATCGTTCCTACCCCGTTATTACTTCCTAACATTTTATTGTAAAAGTCTACCAGCTCCTGTCTTTTGATTGTTTTATTGGCTTCAATCTGCTCTTTGAAAGACGGCGTATAGAAAATACTTTCTTTAGGGTAATTCTGCGTGATTTTATCAATCTCATTGAATGCTAACGCTTGCGGATCATTTAAAGAACCTTCCAGATAAGTATTATACTCATTAACAGCTTTGGCTAATTCTGCTTCAGGGAAAGTAGATTCAGTAAGAATTTCTTTCATCAGGTCCATTACTTTCGGCAAATACTCTTTATAAGTACTCACATTAGCAGCCAGTGTCTGACCTCTGAATGAGAAACTAATCGTAGACTTCCACTGATCCAGCATATCCTGGATCTGTTCTTTTGTATGAGATTGGGTTCCGGTTTTCATAACCTGTGCCATCAAAGCGCCTATTTGGGCTTTTCCACTAAGGTCTTTAGCATTCCCTACAGGAAAACGGAAACTTCCCATTACTTTTCCGCCTTTAATTTCTTTCTTAATAAGCCCAAATTTCATTCCGTTACTTAATTTCCCTTCGGAAAGATTTGCCTTTAAGTTTTTAATACTCGCTTCAAAAGGAGCCACTTCTTTTTCCAATGCCTTCCCTTTATAATCTTTCGTTAAAGCCGCAATCTGGTCATTAGAATATTCTATATTTTTAACTCTTATTTCATCTTTAGTAGGTACAAATACACCCACCGTTCTGTTATTGGTTTTAAAATATTTATCTGCAACCCGCTGTATATCGGCCAGTGTCAGTTTTTCAACATAATCACGATACAGCATTCCTAATTTATAATTTCCGGCTCCAACGATTTCCGTTAGCCCAATCGCATAATTGATTGTGTTGTTCTTTGTATTCTCAATTTGTTTTAAAATTTTAGCTTTTGCCCTGGCTACATCCTGTTCCGTATATTTTATGCTGGCTACTTTATCAAGTTCTGCCCTGAACTCATTTTCTACCGCTTTCACATCTTTATCAGAAGGAACATCCAGGCCGAAATACATATATGATGCATCTCTTACCGTTGGCTGGTAAGAATATACAGAGGCCGCTTTATGAGAATCAATCATAGCTTTATATAAATATCCTGAAGGATCTGCCGTTAAAATTTCCGACAAAGCATCCAGGGCTGCATAATCTTTATCTGCATAAGGGGCTGTATGATACAATGCTCCGACAATTTTACTGTCTCCCGAACGTTTCAGTTCTACAAAACGTTCTCCATCCTGAGCCGGCTCTACCGTATAGGTCTGATCTAAAACTCTTGAAGGTTTTGGAATCACAGCGAAATGCTGAGAAATATAATGTAAGGCTTGTTTTTCGTCAAACTTCCCGGCTACCACAAGGGTAGCGTTGTCCGGCTGATAATGTTTTTCATAGAATTTTCTAAGAGTAGGTGCTTTTACCCTTTCAATATCTTCTTTACTTCCGATGGTACTGTTTCCGTAATTATGCCATAAATAGGCAGTCGACATAATACGTTCCATCAAAACAGCTGCCGGATTGTTTTCTCCGATTTCAAATTCATTTCTTACCACTGAAAACTCTTTATCTAAATCTGCCTGAAGAATAGTAGCATTCACCATTCTGTCGGCCTCCATTTCTAAAGCCCATTTCAGATTCTCATCACTGGAAGGAAAGATTTCGTAATAATTCGTTCTGTCATACCAGGTAGTTCCATTGGCATCTCCCCCTTTATCCGACAATTGTTTTTTGATATCTCCTAATTTTTTGGTGCTTTTAAACAGCATATGTTCCAGCAAATGAGCCATTCCTTTTTCTCCGTAGCCCTCATGTTTGGAACCTACATTATAAATGATATTTACTACCATATTACTTTGTGAAGAATCTGGAATCAAAAGAACTTTCATTCCGTTATTCAGGGTATATTCTTTTATCCCTTCTGTATTGCTGACAAACTGGGGAGCTTCGGCTTTTTGCGAAAACAAAGGTGTCGCAATGCCTGTAAAAAAAAGGACGGCTGTCCCAACGATTAGATTTTTCATGTGTTTTATTTTAAATCTGTTAAATTTGTAAGAGGTTCTCATGGTTCTTATAAATAATTAGACAACATAAATCACCGGAATGTTACAAATTTTGTCATACAATTGCAGAATTAATACAACATAGTTAAACAATGAAATCAAAAGCCTTATTCAACTGGAGCAGCGGAAAAGATTCCTCATTAGCACTTTACAAAATACTCGGAGAAAACAGGTATGAAGTGACAGCCCTGCTGACAAGTATTAATAAGGAATTTCAGAGAATTTCCATGCATGGGGTTCATACTTCTCTTTTAGAACAGCAGGCTTCACGCATTGGAATCCCTCTCATAAAAATGGAGCTTCCGAAAGAACCTTCCATGGAGGAATATCAGGAAATCATGAACAGGACAATGTCTGAAATAAAATCTCAGGGAGTTACCTATTCTATTTTTGGAGATATTTTTCTGGAAGATTTACGAAAATACAGGGAAGAGCAATTGAATACAATCGGAATGGAAGCTGTTTTTCCACTTTGGAAACAAAATACTTCAGATCTTATTCATGAATTTTTAGCACTGGGTTTTAAAACCATTGTTACTTGTGTGAACGGGGCTTATCTGGATAAAAGCTTTGCAGGCAGAATCATTGATCATGATTTTATTAAAGATTTACCGGAAAATGTGGATCCATGTGGAGAAAACGGAGAATTTCATACGTTTACTTTTGACGGTCCTATTTTCAGAAATCCGGTAGCTTTTGAAATTGGAGAAACCGTAAAAAAAACATATCCCAAGCCTAAAGCTTTACCGGAGGATCCTGAAGAAGAATATATTTTCTGGTTCTGTGATCTGATTTCAAAATAAGCTCTGCCACAAATACCTGAATAGAACAGTCGGTTAAAAAACGTTCTCTGCAGATCAAGATTAAATGTTTTCAAGTATTTATGGCAGTAGAATATTAATTTACATCTGCTATGACTTCATTCATGGTATCAAAGATCAGCTGTACATCTGTTTCACTGGTTATCCAGTTGACAAAAGCGGCCCTGATTCCTTTATGCTGATTATAGAACGTAGGGGTCATAAAAACTTTCCCTGTGTCATTAAGCATTTCAAGGAACTTCTCTACTTCATTCTGTTTTGCGTCATCTTTTAAGGTGAAACATACCGTATTAAGTCTAACCGGGGCTAAGAGTTTAAAATCATTACTGTTTTCAATAAGCCGCCCGAAATTTCTGGCCAGGGAAACATTATTCTCCACAATATCCCGATAACCATTTTTACCGTAAGCCATCATAGAAAACCAGGCTGGAAGTGCTTTTAAGCGTCTTGAATTCTCCGGAAGAAAATTTAAATACCCGAAATTATCCAAAGGATCTCCAAGATAAGGAGCATTTGAATTCTGGAAGGTTTCCATCTGTAAGATTCTATATTCTTCTTTCACCAGAAATACCGCACTTTCATAAGGTACATTCAGCCATTTATGGCAATCTACAGTAATGCTGTCTGCATATTCCCAGTCTTTTACAAGGTGTTTATAATGTTCCGAGCAGGCCGCAAAACCACCAAATGCAGCATCGATATGCCACCAGAAATTATATTGCTCTTTCAGTTTTCTGATTTCCATAAAATCATCGAAGTCTACCGTATTTACAGTTCCTCCACTGGAGATCAATATAAACGGTTCACCATCCAGCCTTTTAATCTGCTCTTCCAGATCCGGAACAGAGATGGCTTCGCGATCGCTTCCTTCGGTTTTAATTTTGATCATATTATTACTGCCTAGTCCCAAAAGGGCAAGCGATTTAACGGAAGATGAATGAGGTGTTGCAGTCAGCACTCTGAATACTTCTGAAACGCCTTCCTTGGCTACATCTCTGCTTTTTTCCTTTCCCAGCCATTGACGGGCAACAGCCAGGCAGGTAAAATTAGACATTGTTGCCCCGGTGACAAAACCACCCAGAAAATGATGCGGAAGCTCCAGAAGTTCCAGAATAAATTTAACCGTTTCCAGCTCTACATTCGCTGAAATATCTCCTTGTCCTTTTGTAGACTGTGTATTCTGATCATAAATAGTCGTCAGCCAGTCCCCGGCCACAGAAGCCGGAGTAGTCCCTCCGGTGACAAATCCAAGATACCTCGGCCCGGATGATCCCACCATCACAGGCTCAAATCTTTCATTAAATATCCTGATGACTTCTTCTGTTCCATAGCCGTTTTCCGGAAGATCTGCCAGCTCCGGTACGGAAACATTCGGTACTGATGTAGCCCTGTCTGCAAGTGAATTCAGATATTCAGAGCCTTGTTTCTTTATAATATCCAGCAGATGGCTGATGTTGACAGCGTCGTTTTTCAAATGTTCTTTCATGATATTGTGATTAATAAATCATCTTTTCAAATGTATCAAATACTTAACAAAAATCCATTAAATACCTGTAAAATATCCTTTCTTAGCACGCATTTTGCATCCTATACCGCTTTTAAAAGTTTCAGTATCTTTAAGAATATCAATTTTAATCTAAAAAAATAAACACCCGTGATCAGAAATTTAATGTTCCTTCTCCCTTTTTGTTTTTTATTGTCATGTAAAACAGAAAAACCAGTACCTCCTGTTGATAAAAAAACAATTATTGACTCTACTGTAACAGCTTTTCAGAAAACACTCCTTAAGCAACAGATCGATTCTGTTTTTAAAAAATATCATTTTAACGGCAGTATCGCAGTATTCAAAGATTCTCTGCCATTATACAGAAAAGAAAACGGATACTCCAACTTTAGAACAAAAGCCAGAATTGACAGCAATACCATTTTTGCCATTGGTTCTGTAAGCAAACAGTTTACTGCCGTCATGATTTTACTTCAGATGGAACAGGGCAAACTGAATGTTAATGATAAGGTTTCAAAATATCTAAAAGAATTTCAGAATAAAGAGTATGAAAATATCACTATCCATCAGCTCCTAAACCATACTTCAGGACTCAACCTGATGGGCGGTAAACTGATGTTCAAAAGCGGCTCCGGTTTTTTCTATTCAAATGACGGATTTAATACCTTAGGTAAAATCATTGAAAAAGTATCCGGTACATCCTATGATGAAAATGTACAGGAACTTTTTAAAAAGGCAGGAATGACCAGATCTTCCACCGGAGATATTTTTAAAGGAAACAATTTTGCCAGCGCTTATCTCGGAAACGGAACTCATGCCCAGGAAGTTCCCAATATGCCCAAAAGACTCGGGGGAAAAGAAATCGGAACTCCTGCAGGCGGAATACTTTCTACCATTCAGGATCTTCATCTGTGGAACAATGCTTTATACGGCGGAAAAATCCTGAAACCCGAAACCCTTAAACTCTTTATGGCTAAAAGTGCTGAAAGACATCATGCCATTTTAGGTAAAATGGGCTATGCTTATGGAATTATGCTGAATATCGGAAAACCTAATTCCTATTTTCACAGCGGATATATAAAAGGCTCTCCTTCTCTGAATATCTATTATCCGGAAACTAAAACCTCCGTCATCATTCTGTCCAATATCGCGGATGAGGAAAAAGGCAAAGCTTTGGTATTTAAGCCTCATATTGAAGTAAAAAAGATTACGGATAATCTGGAATCGACTCTTAGCCAGCTTGCACAAAAAAATTAGGTACCTTTACGTGGACTGATTTTTAATGGTATGAAAAAGTTATATTTCATTGCAATCTATCCTCCTAAAGCGATCATTGATGAAATAAAGGCTTTTAAAAGAGACTTTGCCGAATGCTATGACAACTCCAAAGCATTAAAAAATGATGCTCATATTACCCTTTTCCCTCCTTTCGCCAGAGAACAGGAAATGGAAGATGATATTTTGACTGCATTTCATAAAATAAATACGGATATTTCTCCATTTGAAGTAAGCCTGAATGGATTTGGAAGCTTCCCTAATCCTAAAAATCCCGTGATCTTCGTTCAGCCGGAAAACAATTCCGGTTTAACAGAGCTTTTCAACAGAGTGAAACAACAATTCAGCTTTATGGCATATTCTTTTACCCCACACATAACGGTTGGGTATAGGGATTTAAACTGGGAAAATTACCTTAGAGCCTGGGAAAAATATCAGTCAAAAGAATACAAAACTAGTTTTTTAGTTGACAGAATTCTCCTTCTGCGTCATGACGGAACCTGGATTCCCGTTGCTGAAAAAAAATTAGATAAAGGCTAAAAAAATAAATCCGGTTGTTTAAACCGGATTTATTTTTATTTATTCTTTTATTATTTTTTGGGAGATAATCTGTTGCCCGTCTTCGGTGACGTTTACCAGATATGAGCCTGAAGGGACATTTCGTATATCCACAAATACCGTTGAAGAATCTTTTAATTCAGATCTTGCAGGAATTAGCTTTCCGGAAACATCATATATTTCAATACTGATATTTTTTGAAAAATCCTGTTTACCCCTGATATAAAACTCTCCGTCCACAGGGTTAGGGTAAATGCTGTATCTTCTTTCAGCAGCCTTTACAGCAGCCACTTTAAGTGTTGATTTACTCAACGTCCAGGTAAGATTGGTAAAATGGAGCGTACTGTGGTTATTGACTTTTAAAAGAGGGCTATTATCGGTTACTGAAAAAAGCAAAGTATTATTTCCGCTGTTCAGCTGAGAAGGTGTAATCGTTATGGTATTGCCGGTAGCACTAAGAGCTGTTCCGTTGAGTTTCCATGAGTTGACCAGTGTATTGGGAACAGGGAGAATTTCATTTACTGTAAAAGTAACATTTCCACTGGCATTTACCGTAGTATTATTGGCGGGGGTATAAGAATCTACGGGAGAAACCAGAGAATGAATTCTTTCAATAATTGCTTCTTTACAGACAGAACAGAACTGCTGGTTGAGATACCTCATCTCACAGCTCTGGTGAGGTCTGAACCAGCTTGGACTTTCCGTATAAGGATAAACCCCTACACTATTCAGCCCTACCCAGTTTTTCCACTTTACGGTTGCAGGATTGGAGGTTTGGGTTTTATTAGGAGATTCTCCCGAACCGGCAAACCAGTATTCATCAGCAAGTTTACCAAAAGAATGCCCCAGTTCATGCACTACAATTTCATTGGAAGATCCGTTTAACGAAGCAAATGCATAGGTTCCTCCACATCCACCGTATTCTGTAGAATTTCCTAACACATAGGTAATGTCATAATCAGGAATATTGGCTGCCAGTACCTGTCCTACTTTATTGGTTGTACTGCTGTAAATACATCTGTGAACGCCATTATCAAAGCTGGATCCGAGATAATTGTTAGGATTGGAAACAGGAATCACAGGTTCTGTAACATCTGTGGCAGTTCCCGGATGCTTCACTCCCGATTCTGTAGAGATTACTTTGACAGCATACGCATTAAAATAGTTTTTATATTCGGTATAGGGACTTTTGGTAAAAAGATAATTAATGGTTGCCTGTGCTGATGAAACAAAGGAGGCTTGCTGTGCAGAGGTGAATCCGTCTCCCAGAACGGCAATGATAACACGTTTGTCATTAGCTCCGTTTTGTAAAAGGGAAACTTTCTCAAATACCTGAGCAAAACAATTGCTACCGATTAAAAGGGATAATAAAATTTTTTTCATGATTATAGTTTTTGTGTGAATAATAACTGTAGCCCGTCTTCTGTCGCTTTTTCAATTTTTACAGAGCGGATATCTTCAGCATAGGAAAATCTTACGCTGAATTCAGCATTTTGGAGGGAGGCCTGATGTCTGGAAATACCTTCTTTCTCATAGACTTCCAGTTCCGGGTTTAGCGGGTTCTTTACAAGTTGCTGAGCCGCTTCTTTTCCATCAGCTTTTATTATGGTAATAACAAAATCGCCCTCCCGGATTTCATTTCGGTCAAAAGAAGGTAAAAATTTTAATCTGCCTTCCGAAATTTTAGTTTCCTGAAGAACAATTTTTGCATTTCCTGAAAGGTCTTTATCTGTCCTAAAAAACAGATACATAATCCGGTCAGCCTTCTTTACAGATTTTTCCGTCGCAAAATCCCCGAGCAGAGCTAATTCACTCTTTTTCTGAAAACTACAAAACAGAAAAGCGGGAACAATGAATAAGTTAAGTAAATTTTTCATGATCATTTTTTCTTAAAGTTAATAAAGTTTTAAATACAAATCACCAGTCTTTGATTTTTTTTTCATGCTAAAAAAAATTACAGAAAGTCCTATCTTTGAACCAATGATTGCAGAGAAAATAATTTTAGGTATTGACCCCGGAACAGCTGTCATGGGATTTGGTCTTATTTCCGTTAAAAAAGGTAAAATGGAAATGATCTCCATTCATGAACTGATTTTAAAAAAATATCCTAATCACGAAACGAAGCTCAAATATATTTTTGATAAGACCTTGGCCCTTATCGATGAATTTCACCCTGACGAGGTCGCTCTGGAGGCTCCTTTCTACGGAAAGAATGTTCAAAGCATGCTGAAACTGGGAAGAGCACAAGGGGTAGCTATGGCTGCCAGTCTTTACAGAAATATTCCCATTACCGAATATTCTCCTAAAAAAATTAAAATGGCCATTACCGGAAATGGTAACGCCAGTAAGGAACAGGTAGCGGGAATGCTTCAGAATCTGCTGAAATTAAAAGAATTTCCCACAAAATATTTAGATGCTTCCGATGGTCTCGCCGTCGCTGTATGTCATCATTTCAACTCGGGAACTATAGCAGATACCAAATCTTACTCAGGCTGGGAAAGTTTTCTAAAACAGAATCCGGATCGTTTAAAATAAAAAAGCCCCTAAAAAGTGTCTAACTTTTTGGGGGCTATCTATTTTACAAGGTCTTTTTTATTTAGTTATTTAAAAATTTCTTGGATTCTTTTTGGGCTTTGCTTGTATAGTTGATGATGAATACCCCTTTAGGAAGTTCTCTGCTCATCTGAATTTCATTAGTAGGGGAATTTCCTTTCTGAATCAGCTTACCACTCATATCATAAATCTGATAATCACCAAAAATATCATTTTTGTTTCCTGATAGTTTTAATTTATTTTCAGATTTGATATAGGTCATTTTTGATTCTGACGTCCCTTTTATTTCAGATGTTCCTAATTCAGAACTGGTAATTCTTATGGCATAATCCTCCATTTGTCCGTATTGTAACTGTGAACACGCAGTCAGGTCAGGAAGTGTTGTTCCTCCGAATGTTGCAGCATCTACGGCTATTCTCATTCTTAAATATGTACCGGTAACGGCATTGGAAGGAGGTGTAATTGTATTGGTAATGGTCATTCCGTTTCCTGAAGGTACCGTAGCCGATGTATTGTTAACAACAAGCTCGGAAGCCTCAAATGATCCGTTATTATTATAATCTATCCATACCTTGGTAATGAATTTCTCTGCCTGTCCGAAACCGTTTTCATAATATACATTCAGAGCAGTACCTGATGTTAACGGAATATCCGTATAATATGCAGGTCTGATACAGTTTGCGGTAGCGTAATCGTCATAGAATTTAGGAGAAACCTCATCCGAATCATATCCATTAGTCATACTGCTGATTGAACCAAACTCCACCCTTGTAGGGCCTACTGCATAGTTGTTGTTGGTAGGGTGCAAAATTCCTGTAGGACTACACTGTGCTGCAATCACAGACACTGGAGACGGAATCACAACTGACGGATCTTTTGCTGCTGTGGAATTAAGCAGATTCTTTCTGTACTCCATTAATAACATAATTGCCCTTTCTCTCTGTCCTTCGGTAAACTTCCGGTTTGTATTGGAATAATTCATAATATTATACTGTACTCCCTGATAATTCACTCCTGTACACGGATTGATTGCGGTATTCGAAGGTGCAGGATTCTGATAATATGCAGCTCCCGATACCTCTGTATCACAAACCTGGTCATTATCTACGGTACAATCTGTCTGTGCGGGAGGACAATAGTTTGCACTTCCGCTTGTCGCCTGATAATTTCCACCTTCAAATGTATGGTAAAGTCCAAATGAATGGCCCAGCTCATGTGTCAGTGTCGTGTCATTTTGATTTTTAATGGTGGCTACTTTCATAAAACTTTCATAGAAATAGTCATAGACTTCAGGAAAACGGGCATACCCCATTAATCCTCCTGCAGACTGTTGCTGCCCGTTAAAGCCAATAATCACATAAATATTGAAATAGGACGTTTCCGGCCAGTGCGGGGCCAGAGTCTTAATCTGGCTATCAGTCGCTCCGTTCCCCGATGCAGCAGACTTCATTCCTCTTGTATCATACAGGGGAATTGAACTCCCGTTATATCTCACAATCCCTGTGGTGGGGGTACATTGGGGAGATCTTTTTGCCAATACCAGTCTGAAAGGCATTACATTTCCGCCGTCAATTCCTGGCCCTTCCGGATAAAATCCGTTACCATAAGTAGTTGCATACATTTTGTTGGCTCTTTCAATCCAGTTGATGATTTCCTGATCGGTGACTGCCAGGTTTGCATTAGCTGCTGCCTGCGATTCAATCACGTGCACCACAACCGGAATTTCATAAACCTGTCCGGTATACAAGCCATTCCAGGAGGTTGTTCCTCCCACTTTATTAAGAAAAGCCTGTTTGTTAATACTTCTTAATTTCTGCTCTCCGTCTTCCCGCCTTTTTTTCAATTCAGGAAACCTCGCATCCATTTTTTTTAGTTCTTCATCAAAGCCACAATAATGCTCCTGGCTTTGAGAAAAAACATTAACAAACAACAAAAGCATCGAAACAATAGTAATTTTGTTCATTTTTACATTTTTTTTATTTATATTAAAACAAAAATATCATTTTTTTAATTAAATCATTAAAATTGAAGTGTTTTTTTATCATTATTCACTCTAATATATATGTTTGTCTGATAATAGATTAAATCTATATATACGATTACTTGGCAAAACATAATACTATCTTTTACATTGGTATGATTTTTAGTAGTACATTTGTATAAATTTTCAGTTATGAAAACAAACCAACAAACTATAAATCAATCGAATCACAAAATAAACTGGTTCCAGAAGTTTCTTATGATATGCTCCGGTGGCAACATCCATATTTTAAGGAAGACTCCGAGTGAATGGAATAAATTTTCAGGAATTGGAGGAATTGTTCTTTTCACGGCTATTTTTGCTACTCTTTCAGCAGGATATGCCATGTACACTGTATTTGATAATATCTGGGCTGCCACAGGTTTTGGAGTTCTGTGGGGATTAATGATTTTCAATCTTGACCGCTATATTGTATCCTCTATTAAAAAGACAGGTACATGGTGGAATCAGATCCTCATGGCCATTCCCCGTTTAATTTTAGCAACCTTTTTAGGAATTATTATTTCAAAACCTTTAGAACTTAAAATTTTCGAAAAAGAAGTTAACAAGCAGCTGAATACAATTATCCAAAGAAACAAAAAACAGCTTCAGGGCGAAATGAGCGGAAGAATTCTGCAACAAAGCGGGCCTTTTGAAACGGAGAAAAAACAAATTTCAGAAAAAACAGCACAATATCAGAAATCCTATGATTCGGCATCGGTAGAACTTGAAAAAGAAATCCTTGGAAAACAATCCGGCCTGACCAGTGGAAAAGAGGGTTTTGGACCGAACGCGAAACGTAAACAGGAATTAAAAGAACAGCGAAGAAAGGATCTGGAAAACTATCAGAAACAAACCGCCCCAAGACTGGAATATCTGGATAAAGAAATTTCCAAAGTATATACCAATCTGGAAACGGAAAGAAAATCCTCTGAAACCTTTGAGGATAAATTCAACGGATTTGCGGCAAGATTACAGGCGCTGGATGAACTTGGGAAAAATTCTGCCATTATAGGGCTGGCTGCTACTTTTATTATGGGGCTTTTTATTTGTCTTGAGATTTCTCCTGTACTGGTAAAACTCATTTCCCATGTCGGGCCCTATGACTATCTGCTAGAAAAAACGGAAAATGATTTCAGGCTCTACTCTAAAGAAAAAATTGAAAAAGGAAATGCGGTGACAGATTTCCGGATTGATGATTTTAAGGAGAACCTGTACAAAGAAGAGACCAACGATTAGTACCTATTTGAATCCAAAATTGATGTTTCAAAGCTTAGTTCGGGAACCTATATACTCAGAATTAACACAAAAGATTTTCAGCACCGTGAATTTAAATTTGTAAAAAAATAAACGACAAACTATTAAGACTATAGACTATTTAAGCTTCCGGAAATCCGGAAGTTTTTTTTAGAATTTTAGGGAATGTTTTTTGCTTTGCTTGATGATGCCGTCAAGTGTAGTTCATAACTTTATTTATTTTCCGGAAACTGAAATATTGAGAATCATATATCAGTCAGGAGCTGTTTACGATTATTTTAAAGTCCCCCTGAATATTGCGGAGAAGTTTGGAAAAGCATCCTCGAAGGGCCAGTTTCTGAACAGGGTCATCAAACCGAAATTCAGATTCAGGAGAGTTTAATAAAGATTATTTTTACGACAATATCATTAAAAAAATGAGGCTGTTTCACTTTTGAAACAGCCTCAGCTATAGTTAAATTCCTTTTATTTCTTATAAAGAATAATTCGGAGCTTCCTGTGTAATAATTACATCGTGCGGGTGAGATTCTTTCAATCCGCTTCCTGTAATCATTACCAGTTTGGAATCCTGTTGTAAAGCTTCAATATCTTTAGCCCCACAATACCCCATACCTGCTCTTAAACCTCCTGTCAACTGGAAAATAACGTCTTCCAGTTTTCCTTTGTGTGGTACTCTTCCTTCAATTCCTTCCGGAACAAATTTCTTAGCTTCACTCTGGAAATATCTTTCTTTTCCTCCTCTCTTCATAGCAGAAAGACTTCCCATTCCCTGATAAGACTTGAATTTTCTTCCCTGGAAAATAATTTCCTCACCTGGTGCTTCATCAGTTCCTGCTAAAAGAGATCCTAACATTACTGCTCCTGCTCCGCTTGCAATAGCTTTTACGATATCTCCGGAAAGTTTGATCCCACCATCTGCAATAACTGTTACATTCTGAGACTGAGCATATTCGTATACATTATAAATGGCAGATAACTGAGGAACCCCTACCCCTGCTACTACTCTCGTAGTACAGATAGATCCTGGCCCAACACCCACTTTAAGTACATTAGCACCTGCAACAATAAGATCTTTCGCAGCATCTGCTGTTACGATATTTCCTCCAACGATATCCAAGGTAGGATATGCTTTTCTGATTTCTGAAATTTTATCCAGTACTCCTTTAGAGTGTCCGTGTGCTGAGTCAATAGCAACGATATCCACCCCTGCATGTACTAAAGCTTCGATTCTGTCAAGAGTATCTTCACCAACTCCGACTCCGGCTCCTACGATAAGGCGTCCGTTCTGATCTTTATTGGCATTAGGGTATTCCAGCTGATTATCGATATCTTTGATGGTAATTAACCCGACAAGTTTATTATCTTTATCTACGATTGGAAGTTTTTCTACTCTGTTTCTGAGAAGAATTTCCTTTGCTTTTTCAAGGTTAGTATCTTTATCAGAAGTGATCAGATTTTCTTTGGTCATGATCTCTTCTACTTTCATATCAAGATTTTCCTGATATTTCACATCTCTGTTGGTAATGATTCCGATTAAAACATTATCAGCATCTACTACGGGTAATCCTGAAATTTTAAATTTCGCCATCAATTCTTTAGCTTCACCTAAAGTATGATCTTTTGAAAGGGTAACAGGATCGGAAATCATTCCGTTTTCGGAACGTTTTACTCTGTTTACCTGAGCAGCCTGCTCAGCAATCGTCATGTTTTTGTGAATAAAGCCTAAACCTCCGACTCTTGCTAAAGCAATGGCCAGATCAGCTTCAGTAACGGTGTCCATCGCAGCGGAAACTATCGGAACATTCAGCGTGATTTTGTCGGTAAGTCTTGATTTTAATGAAACCTGGTTAGGTAAAACTTCTGAATAAGAAGGGACTAGAAGAACGTCATCGAAAGTGATGGCTGTCTCTACAATTTTGTTATGAATAGACATCTTTACTTTCTTTGCAAAATTAGGTTATTTCGATGACATATGAAAATCCTTTTTAATAGTTTACATAAAATTTAATAATCAATAACTTAAATCAAAAAACCATTCTTTTTTAAAGAATGGTCTCATCACAAAATAAATAAGTATGTTGAAAACTACTTGTTACAATTCAATTTTAAATAAAAATAATCTTATTTAACTACGTTTCCGTTTTCATCTAAATTCTCAATATGTGTCTGATTATTTTTATCTACATATAATTTTAATCTTACCTTTCCTTTAGTGTCGCGGATAAAAACTCCTACGTCTCCATTGGAGGTTTTGCCTGCAAAAAAACGTTCATTAGTTAATTTTCCTTCCGCTCTCAGCTTGGCATATGCTCTTTTACTTGCTGCAGGATCATTCAGTTTTTTAAGTGAGTCTTCAAATTTAATGACTGCTTCCAGCGGAAAGTTATCAGGACGATCCCAAAGTTTCAATCCATACACCCGGTTTTTATCTTTTCCGTTTTCTTCAAAATACTGAAGCTGCATAATCTGATCCGTATGTCTCTGATCTATGGAATAGACCATTCCTGATTCTTTTTCATTACCATCATAAACAAGCCCGCCACATTCGTCTCCTAATGAATTAAAAAAAATAAGTCCTGCTTCCCGTTGTCTCGGGCTCATTTCTTTATGATTGAGCATTCCGGGGTGTTGCCGTTCCTTATTACTGATCACCATTTTCAGGGTTCCATCTTTTTCAACAATATTAATCCTTTCAACATCTATCTCCTTGAAACGTTCATTGGAAGCCTGTGTTTTGAATGCAAGAATAAAAAATAATACACATAATACAGTTAATGAAAATGCATAAATTTTAAGAAAACGTACTTCTTTGATTAATTTTTCCATATTAAAACAACTTTTCTGCTAAAGATAAATTAGTTATCCGAAATAGAATTAATCATTCTTGAAATATCATCGGGTGTAAAGCTTCCTTTTATATCAACGAAGACCAGTTCTCTGTCTGATTTTACGGTAATCAGCATATTCTTAATGGCATCGCCTGTTTGTTTTACTCTGAGATTTACATTGTCTCCGTCATGTTTTACTGTAGCCCAGTCTTCGTACTGATGATCATTCAGATACTGTCCATATCTTCGAAGCATTTCCTGGCTCCCGTTTTCTACGGTAAGTACTTTTATTTTGGAAATCTTCTTAATCAGGCTGATCACCTCTTCACTTTCTCCATCTTGCCGCAAAGCTCTTTTGATATAGGGTTTAGCCAGTGCAACAGGCACATTGACACTCATAAACCGGGCTTCTTTAAAATCATGCCGGGCATCTGAAAAGAAGTCTATATTTGGCTTTCCTGAGACAATACAAGACTGGAACATTCCTATCGTCAAAAACAGAAGAATAATTTTTAAAGTTTTCATGATTATTTTTTTAGTCAATAGGTTTTAATGCTCCTGAGCTTTTACTGATGTTAGACTCAATCTCGGGTCTTCCTTTGTATCTTACCGATCCTCCCGAAGAGGCTCTTACTTTCAGTTTATCTGAAACACTCACGGTAAGGCTTCCACCGGAAGTTGCCTCGGCTTCTAGACGCGCAAATTTAAGATCATCTGCTTTACATACTGCTCCGCTGCTTATATCTACAATTCCGGTATCTGCATTACCATTCAGACTGATACTGGAGCCGCTTGAACTTTTAATATCAATATTAGCCGCCGTAATTCCTGCTCTGATATTAGCTCCCGAAGAAGCAGATACATCCACGGATGTTGAGATTTTAAAATCACCGGTTATATTGGCTCCTGAGGACGCATCGATAGCCATATTATTTTCCTGAATAGAATTAACTACCGTAAAGTTAGAGCCTGAAGACACATCAATAGAAGACATTTTCGGAGAAGAAACGTTTACACTTAAATTTCGGAATCTCAGGCTTTTTGTTCCTTTATTATCGATGTATATCTTCAATATTCCTCCTTCAACTTTTGTAACAATATATTGTAATTTATCTGAATCTGCGATAACCTTTACACTGGTAGGTTTTTCTTGTTTGAAAATCACATTGACTCCCGTACTTACCTGGATTCCTGAAAAGTCACCTACATTTCTTGCTTCCCCGTTCAGATAAGATTCATTAGTAGTCCCGGAAGTCAGATTATTTCTTTTATTGGTGTTCGGATTCAAATTGGTTTCACTGGAGTTGATAATCTTACTGACATCATCCATGGATAATTTTCCGTCCAGCATCACGAAAATACTTTCTCCGCTTCCACCGTCTATACTCAGCAACAGATCGTCTAAAATACCGTTTTTTGCTTCTGAAGAAAGAAATTTTATCTTCGCTCCGGAATTATTAACTGACATAATTTCACTGTAGTTCAGATTCTTCAGATAGGAAGAAATATCCCTGCTCAATTGGGACAGGTTATTTTGAACTCTTCGTCCGTCCGCTGTATTTGCCTTTTCAGGATTTTCCGTAATCAGAATCTTCAGCCCGTTAATCTTTGACAAAAGCGGTTTAATTTTATCCAGCTGTGAATCGTCTATATTCAGGCTGCTTAACATCCCGAACATGGGCTTGGCAATTTTGATGGAAGTCACCCCTTCTACCTCCTGATATTTTTCAAAAAGCTGATCAAATTTGTCTCTTTGGCCATATACATTAAAGAAATGGGAAAAAGCAAGTGCGAATATTATGAGTAATTTTTTCATGAGTCAATTTTTTTAAGTTAATGATTAGTACTGATAAGACCTAGGTTCTTTTTCAGTTAATAATCGTCATCTACTACTTTAGGTTGTACCAATTTTTCACTAACGTTATTTGCAAATATCTGGAATGAATACTTAGTTACATTGATCGCTTCATCTACATTATCGATTCTTTTTCCGTTTACAATAACATAAGAGTTCTTATATCCGGTTGAATCATTTGAAGCTTTATTTTTAAAAGAGGAGTTGTCTACATACCTCGGTCTTCTTTCTTTTTTCAGTCTGCCTCTTTTGGGAAGAATTTCATCCATTACATCTTTTTCAGCAACAGGCCCTTCCTGGAAAATAGAATCTTTTTTGGCACCTGCTATAGAATCCGTATGATTCACGGCTACCTGCCCCTGATGATCGTTATTTTCTTCTATAAAGCCTGATTTTTGTTTTAATACTTCATCTTTTACCAGTTTTCCTTTATCCTGAATATTGGTATTCATATAGGTATTGAAAACAAACCCGAGACTGAACAGCAATAGAATAGCAGCAGCCATCCAGAACCATTTCGGGAAAGAAGGCTTATTCTTTTCCAGAGGAATCACCGGAGCATCGTCATTGGTATTTTTTTCTTCGGTTTGCTGAAGAAAATCATCAAAGCTCCATTCCATCTTCTCTTCTTTTATATCCCGGAAGATTTCGTCGTATTTATCTTGTAATTGATCTTTTTTCATAGCTCATCAGTTGTGAGATTTGTTCTTTTACTTTTTGTCTTGCCCGCATAAGGTTTACCCTTACTGCATTTTCCTCCATTTCCAGCATTTCGGAAATTTCGGAAACTTCGTACTCTTCTACATCTTTCAAATGGATGACCATTTTTTGTTTTTCCGGCAGCTGATTGATAAATCCGATAATATGCTCTTTAAGATTATCAACCTCCATACTGTAAAGTTCCGATCTGTGAAGCTGCATGTCTGCAAATCCTATCTTCACATCGTGGTGTTTCAGACGATTCAGGCATTCGTTCCGGACAGACTTCAGTGCATAGGATTTAAAATTTCCAAACTGTGCCAGCTCTTCCCGTTTTTGCCAGAACTTCATCATCAGATCCTGCACAACATCTTCAGCTTCATCACTGCTCATGACGAATCTTTTCGCAAAACGATACATCTCGTCTTTGAGAATAAACACCGTATTCTTGAAAGTTTCTTGGGTCATGAGTTTTGTTTCTTATAGGTAAGACAACTGCCGTTTCAAATCTATTACATCTAAAATAAAAAAAACTTCAAAAATTTGAAGTTTTTTTTATGATCCGGTTAATAAGTATCAAAAATATGTTTCAGAATAGCCTTATCTTTCTCTGTTAAGGAGACTTTTCTTCTGGCCATTGCTCTTTCTGCTACTTCGTAGACTTTATCTAATTTAAATCTTTCATCATCTTTAAGACCACCCCATGAAAAGTTTTCCACAAGATTGGGTGGAAATCCTGGTTTAAAGATATTGGAAGCCACCCCGATTACGGTTCCGGTATTCAATTGGGTATTGATTGCTGTTTTAGAATGATCTCCCACAATTAAACCGGCAAACTGCAAGCCTGTATCTTCAAAAGCTTTGGTTCTGTAATTCCAGAGTTTTACGTGACTGTAATTGTTTTTAAGGTTGGAAGAATTGGTATCCGCACCAAAATTACACCATTCTCCAATTACGGAATTTCCTATAAATCCTTCATGGCCTTTGCTGGTATACCCGAAGATGATAATATTATTGACTTCACCTCCTACCTTAGAGTGCGGGCCGATGGTCGTTGCCCCGTAAATTTTAGAGCCCAGGTTAAACTTGGAGTCTTCACCCAATGTAATCGGGCCACGCAGATGGCACCCTTCCATGATTTCGGCATTTTTTCCGATATAGATCTTCCCGGTTTTTGTGTTTAAGGTAGAGAATTCAATTTGTGCTCCTTCTTCGATAAACAGATCTTTTTTATCTCCTAAGAATCCGTTGGTAGAAGATAATTCCTGTGAGGTTCTTCCTTTTGTAAGCAATTCAAAATCAAAATCAATTGCGTGATGGTTGTAGGTAAACAAATCCGCTGGTTTTTTAAAGAAAATAAGATGTTCTTTAATATCCGTCATTTTTTCAATCTGATGCAGGGAAAACCCTTTCATATTTATTCTGGCCGCCACCAGTTCGTCTTCATAGACTAAAGCTTCTCCCTGCTTCAGGTCTTTAATTTGCTGAATAACTGTTTCCGTGGGTAAAAAATTGGTCACTAAAAAAAGACTTTCTTTATCTTCCGGGCTTTTGAATTTATCCTGAAGATAATTTTCTGTAAAATAAGACACCTCTGCATTGTCAAGGATCTTTTGCCATCTTTCGGAGAAGGTGAGGATTCCGCATCGCATTGCTGCAACAGGGCGGGTAAATGTAAGCGGAAGAAAATCTTCCCAATATTGTGCGTCTGAAAATACTAATTGCATTTTTTAGAAGTTAGGGGTTAGAGGTCAGAGGTCAGAAATTAGAGACCGGAAGTTTTGCTGAACAAAAAATTTCTGTTTCTAATTTCAATCTAAAACAAAAATACAAAAAGATAGGAGAAGGTGAGACAGGCTGTATCAGGTTTTGGCTAAAGCTGTGGAATTTTTATCTTTTTTTAACCGCTCTCAAGTTCTTATTAATGATTACAGGCCTAGCCCCGATAGAAACGGTTACCCCGCAACAGGCGTCGGAAAGCACGGGCGTGAGGAGTATGAGTGGATAGCGGGATAAAGCTCTAAAAAGAAACTAAAGAAGATGGACGGCAATAAAAAAAGTCTTCCAAAAGATTGGAAGACTTTAGTATTTTAATTTTCAAAAAATTACTTAGCGAATTTTTTGTATTTGTTCATGAATTTATCAACTCTACCTGCAGTGTCAACTAGTTTTACTTTACCAGTGTAGAAAGGGTGAGAAGTTGAAGAGATTTCCATTTTGATCAATGGATACTCTTGTCCTTCAAATTCAATAGTGTCTTTTGTTTCTGCAGTAGACTTGCAAAGAAACACTTCGTCGTTACTCATATCTTTGAAAACAACAAGTCTATAATTTTCTGGGTGAATTCCGTTTTTCATAATACTATTTTTAAAAAAATTAAAGTTTGCTTTCGAAATAGTAATGGATATTTCTCTGCTAATTTTAGGTTGCAAAAGTACAACATTTTTTCGAATATCCAAATACCGGATTCAATATTTTTTTAATGATAAGAAATTCAAAGTATTTTCGTTAAATTTGGAACCTACTTAAACTTTAATTTCGATGAAATTCAAATTATTACTGGCTTTTTCTTTTTGGGCGCTGCTTGCTGCAGTATCATGTAATAAGGATGATATTACCTTTGATGCTCCTTCACAGGCACTGCGTTTCTCAGCGGATACGGTATTTTGTGATACGGTTTATCATCAGGTACGTTCCGAAACCTATGTTGTAAAAGTATATAATAATGAAGATAAGGATATTTTGATTCCCAGAGTGAATCTTGAGAGTGGTGCAGCTTCATTATATAGAATCAATGTAGACGGAAAACCGGGATATGATTTTAAGGATGTTCCTTTAAGAAAGAAAGACAGTCTTTATATTTTTGTAGAAATTGCTCCTGAAGCCAGCGGACCTGAAGCGATTGCTGAAGACAAGATTGTTTTCACCAGTGGTGCAGGACAACAGCACGTCACGTTATTTTCTGTCGTTCAGGATGCTGAGTTTTTTATTCAGACTCCTACTAATCCTAATTTGATTACCACCAATACGACATGGAATAATACGAAGGCAAAGATTATTTATGGCGATCTTACCATCAATCCTAATATCGCCTTAAATATTGAAAAGGGGACTAAGGTTTATTTCCATAAAAACAGCGGAATGAAAGTGTCTTCCGGCGCTGCGTTAAACATCAACGGAACTCAGGATGAACAGGTGATTCTTCGTGGAGACAGAAATGATCTTGATCATGATACGCTTCCTAAAAACTGGAACTCCATCAGAATGGCAGCCAATTCAACTCTTAATATGAATAATACAAGGCTTTTTGGAGGAACCAGAGGTCTTGAGATGAAGCAAACCAATGCTACGATTAAAAATTCATTTATCCATACGTTCTTTGAATATGGAATTTATGCAGTGGGATCCACAGTGAATGCCAGCAATCTGGTTATGAATAACTGCGGTTTATCGTGCATCGGAATTTTCAGAGGCGGAAATCACAGCTATACACACGCAACGATTGCCAATTACTCTAAAACAATGGGATCATTGGACAGAAATGGGATTTTTGCTACCAATGAATGGAAAAATGACTCGGGACAGACTGAGCAGGGAGCTTTACAGCAGCTTAGCCTTAAAAACAGTATTGTATATTCGGACAGAGACAACTCGGTTCACTTTGAACAGACACCGGGACAGCAGTTTGAATTCTTAATTCAGAACTGTCTGATAAAATATTCTACTACATCGGAGGCAGGGTTCCCTTTTAATCATATCAATGTTGTACAAAGTATCAGGAATGAAGATCCTCAGTTTGTCAATTACTTTATGGCTAAAATGAATTTAAGGGTAAAAACCACATCGCCGGCAAGAGGAAAAGGGAATGTGACTGTAGCAGGCACCGTTCCTTTTGATATCGTGAATGTATCAAGAACGACTAATCCAACACTTGGGGCTTATCAATAATGGAAATTACTCATCTGCAACAACAGGTCGATGAATGGATCAAAACCATCGGTGTACGTTATTTTAATGAACTGACCAATATGGCGATGCTTACGGAAGAAGTAGGCGAAGTCGCCAGAATTATCGCCAGAAGATATGGTGAACAGAGTGAGAAAGAAAGCGATAGAAGCAAAGATCTTGGCGAAGAACTGGCCGACGTATTATTTGTAACCTTATGTCTGGCCAATCAGACCGGAGTGAATCTGCAGGAAGCTTTTGATAAAAAAATGAAAATCAAAACTGACCGCGATAAAGATCGCCATCAGAATAATGAGAAACTGAAGTAATGTAAGACCTCAGATTCCGGATTCCGGAAATCAGGGTTTATTGATTCCTAACCTGATTTCGGAATCTCAAACTCATATGAAAAATAAAAACTGAAGCAGAAAAAAGGCCGAAGCTTGCAGACCGTAACCGTCTGAAATCTGATGCCTGAAATCTGAAATCTTAAAACAATGAAGCTAGAAAAATCTACATTAACAGGAAACAAAACGGTTCAGATCAGCGGTTCGAAAAGTATTTCGAATCGTTTATTGATTTTGGAAAGTCTATTTAAGAATATAAAAATCGGGAATCTTTCTAATTCCCAGGATACGCAACTGCTGAAAAAAGCATTGTCTGAAAAAGATGCTGATGTAGTAGATATTCATCATGCGGGAACTGCGATGCGTTTTCTTACTTCCTATTATTCGATCATGGAAGGGAAAACTACAGTTCTTACGGGATCCAAGAGAATGACGGAAAGACCAATCAAAAATCTGGTCAATGCATTACGTGATCTGGGTGTTGAGATTGAATATTTACAAAATGAAGGTTTTCCGCCTTTAAAGATTACGGGAAGAAAAATCACTCAATCTGAGGTCAGTGTTCCTTCCAATATTTCCAGCCAGTTTATTACCTCGCTTCTTCTTATTGCAGGGAAGCTTGAAAATGGTCTGAAGGTGAATCTTGTCGGAGAAGTAACGTCGAGATCATATATTGAGATGACCCTGGATATTTTAACTAAGTTTGGAATTACAAGCAGCTTTGAAGGCAATACCATTCAGGTAGAACCTTTTCACCCTAAGCAGGGTACTATAAGCTATGAAGTGGAAAGTGACTGGAGCTCGGCTTCTTATTTCTACTCGATCTGTGCATTGGGGAGAAAAACCATTCACCTGAAAAGTTTTTACAAAGCGTCTACCCAAGGAGATGCCGCGATTGCAACTATTTATGAAAAGTTCTTCGGGATTACAACTATCTTCTCTGAAGAGGAGCATACAATCACTTTACAACCTCAGCCGGATTTTAGTTTTCCGGAAAAGATTGTACTGGATATGAACAACTGCCCGGATATTGCACAAACGCTGTGTGTAACAGCTGCAGCTTTAAAAATTCCTTTTGATATTTCAGGACTGGGAACTTTAAGAGTAAAAGAGACCGACCGGCTGCTGGCTTTATATAATGAACTGAAAAAACTGGGAACGGAAACGGAAATAACCGATCTGACCATTAGCTCCATCCGTTTTGGAGATCCGGAGGAATCTATTTCCATTACAACTTATCAGGATCACAGAATGGCTATGAGCTTTGCTCCGTTTTGCCTGATCAAAGAACTCAATATTGAAGACGAAGACGTTGTGGAAAAATCTTACCCTATGTTCTGGGAAGATCTTGCCAGCGTGACCATCCAATAATTTAATAATTTAAATGAGGCCATTTGAAATAAAAGTATATTTTCGGATGGCCTAATTCAATACCATCACATTCTATGAAAAAATACTTAGCCTTACTGGCCCTAGTGCTTCCGTTATCCGTTTGGGCGCAATACCTTCTCCCTAATGAAGAAATCTTATATTCTTTTGAAACTAAAACCGGGAAGAAAATGGCATTGGTAAAAGATAAAAATGACGGTTATATCCAATACCGGTTCGGAAATAAAGATCATGTGGAGATGGCCTATCCTGCCGAAAAAAACAAAGACAGCTGGAAAAAATTCAAATACAGATCTTATATGAGAGGAGGCGGGAAACAAAACGCCGGAATGGAGCTGAATTACCTGACCTTTAGCAATAATGGCTATCAGTATCAGTTATTCAGGACTTATTATGCAGAGGACTCTTCGTACGCCACAGGCATTACGGTTACCGGAGCCAATGGTAAGGAAACGAATATTAACGGTATCTATAAAAGCATCAAAGGCTGCATGTGTCATCTGCAAGAATCAGACCTGATAGAAAAGGAGGATACGGGATTATAATTTCAGATCAAGATGAAAAGCTGCCTTTCATTTGCTGGTGTTCTGTTCGTCATATTTTCCCATGCCCAGAACCTGCAAATCTTTTCAGTACCGAAAGGGTATCAAAAAATTGCCGAAGCACGTGGAGATCTGGACAGAGACGGAAAGGATGAAGTGGTTATGATATTTGACACAGACCAATCCGTTTCAGCAGACGAAAGCCTGCCCGAAGGTAAAGATTATCAAAGAGTTTTTTATATTTTAAAAGCTCACACAGGGGGTCTTAGCATCTGGAAAGAAAACAGGATTCTGCTTTTTTCAAGCGGCACCGGCTTTTACCCTGAAGACAATGGTCCGCCGGAAATCTCCATCAAAAATAATTCTCTGACGTTTACCCAGACTTTCAATACGAATTCGCGGCATACACAGGTTTATAAACATACATTCAGGTTTCAGAACGGAGATTTTTATTTAATAGGTTCTCATGATCAGTTTGAAGATACCTGTGATTTTAATTTTTTAAGTGAAATCAATTTTTCAACAGGGAAAGTTATTATTGATAAAGCATATTCTTCCTGTGATGAAAATTCAAAGATTCCGGAAAATACGCATAAAGAATTTATCTATAAGCCGAAGACTCTTATCAAAATGAATACTTTCAAAATCGGAGCTCAGAAGTTTAAGATTCCGGGTTCTCATGACAACTTTATTTTTTAATCAATAATTTCGATTTTTCTTTATTTAATACAAGTTAATTATCTCTTAAAGTTAAATTAACTCCTCATATCTTGACATATTCTTATTTTTAGAATACATAAAAATATAATAAAACTATGTTCAAGAATCACGTGAGACGTTTCACAACCATTACCCTAGGTATTGCTGCCGCAAGCTTAGTTTTCTCCTGCTCGGAAAGTATGACTGAAAGGGACTTAAATGATACGGGAATAAATTCCCTGCAAAAAAACAGTTACAGAGCTGCCGCGCTTCCTATTGAGATGAACAGCTGGATGTCTGGTCTTCAGGATAATATTTCGATTGCCAGGATTTCTATTCCGGGAACTCATGATTCGGGAGCACGTGTAGATGCCCCTGTTGTATCAGGTACAGCGAAAACACAAGACCTCAGCATTGCAGAACAACTGAATGCAGGAGTCCGTTTTCTGGATATTCGTTGCAGACATATTGACAATTCATTTACCATCCATCACGGTGCTATTTATCAGAATTTAAATTTTGATGACGTTCTTAATGCCTGTTATTCATTTCTTGAAAGCCACCCCTCTGAAACGATTATCATGTCTGTAAAAGAAGAATATGATGCATCCAATACCACCAGAAGCTTTGAGAAAACCTTTGACTCTTATGTTCAGAAAAAACCTTCAAGATGGAACCTTGGAACCAATATTCCTACATTAGGAAATATAAGGGGAAAAATCCAGTTATTAAGGAGATTCTCTGCTGAAACGGCTAAAGGGATCAATGCTACTTCGTGGGCAGATAATACGACATTTGAAATCAATAATAACGGGGCTCCTATGAAAGTTCAGGATTATTATAAGGTAACCAACAATGATGATAAATGGAATGGTATTTCTACACTTCTCAATGAAGCTAAAAATGATGGTAATAACAGGTTTTTTGTTAATTTCACCAGCGGTTACAAACCCGGAATATTTGGTATTCCAAGCATTCCTACCGTATCCAATGCTATTAACCCTAAGTTGAAAACATTTTTCCAGGCCAATACAAAAGGTTCTTACGGGGTAATGCCTATTGACTTTGTGAATGCAGAATTATCTGAGTTGATTGTGAAGACAAATTTCTAAATTAATTAATTGTTAGATATTCAAAAAGGCAGCCTCACTGATGAGGCTGCCTTCTTTATTTTTAACATATAAACCCGGGATATTACTTTTGGATTCCGTATGCGGATAATATTTTATTAAAAATTTCCGTGTTTTCAAACAATCCTGTAAATTCTTTGGAATTGGGACCGTAAGCAAATACACTGGACGGAATTGAAGTATGATCATTTGTACTGAAGTTTCCGAACACCCAGCCATCTTTCAGACTGCCGTCCAGAAGGGTTAGACCACCGGTTTCATGATCCCCTACCACGATGACCAGCGTTTCCTTATTTTCATCGGCAAACTTCATTGCTTTTCCGACAACATAATCAAAATCCAGCAGCTCGGTTACCAGCTGTTCCATATTATTGCTGTGACCGCCACCATCTGTCTGTGAGGCTTCTATCATCATAAAAAAACCTTTTTTATTATTTTTCAGATCATTTAATGTCAGATCAAAGGCATCAGCAAGCCAGTTTCCTCTGCCATTTGTTATTCTCTGTGAAGCCAGCGGATCAATCACCAGCGTTCGGTTATTTATTTTCCCTACTGACTTTAAATCATTGAATACCTCTACTTTTGCTTCTTTAAACTTCTGTAGATTTTCCTGAGACAATCCTGCAGTAGGTCCTCCGATTAAAATCTTTGTTTTAGAAGCGGCAAAATCTTTCAGAATAGGCTCTGAACTGTTTCTGTTATCCGAATGGGCATAAAAGTCTGCAGGTGTAGCGTCGGTAACATCTCCCGTAGAAATCAGACCAGAAACCATTCCTTTTTCAGCGATAATATCCGGAATCTGAGCAATTGCTTTTCCCATAGCATCAACTCCCACAAATGTATTTTTGGTTTTTACTCCTGTTGCAAAAGCTGTTGAACCCGGAGCAGAATCCGTAATATAGGCATTGGATGAATTGGTCTTTGATAGCCCGGTAGACTTCATGTTGAAAACATTCAGTGTTCCTTTATTGGCTGTAAACGCAGCATAATATTGCGGTAAGGAAGTTCCGTCCGGAATCAGCAGGATAACATTTTTTACTTTTTTAGCCGTCCCGTCTGTTTTATAGGTAGGCGTATAGGTAGCATACTCTTTCGTATTTTTATAAAAATTCCTGGGGATCGTATTCATAAATTTTTTAAGATCCGGAATATGATCGGTGTTAATATAGTCGACTCCCATATCCATAAGATTTACCCATGCATTGGGAAAATCGGGGGCTCCATAAAAACGCACCGGCTTCTGTTGAGCATGAGCTTTGTCCACTGCTTTCTTAATCTTATCGGTTTCTTCATCCCTTGGAATTCCTTTCCCGTTCCATTTTACCAGTCCCGGTAAATCCGTACTGAACATTCCGATTCTGCTCAGCTGATCCGGGGTGTAATTTTTTTCAAGATCTCCGTCGAAATAAAGATAATTAGGATAATTTTTAAAATCATTCGGTTGTGGCCTTCCTCCGGTGATCACTATTTTAATTCCTGCATTTCCTGTTATTTCAGGATATTTTTTCAATGTACTGACTAATGCATTTAAACTGGTTTTATAATCCTGCTTAATATCGATCAGTAATTGCAGTTTTTTATGGGCATCTGCATAAATATGTCCTTTATTTAGCTTTATCTGTTTCGAAATATTGTCCAGATACAGATTTTCCAAAGTTCGGTCAGCAGACAATTCTTTTTCTGTATGAGCCACCCATAATTTGCCTTTTACCAGGAAGACGTCTGCTTCAATAGAACCAAACTGAGCATAATAAGCCTCCCAGAAAGGAACTTCCTGCATATAATCATTATGTGAATGGGCGTTCCCAACACTATAGTTTAAATAATTCTGTGCCTGGTTTTCAGAAAAAACGGCTAAAGCCAATACAGCTAAAATTTTTGATAGTTTCATTCTCATATTGTATTGTTTATAGGTGAAATGAAACGACATATATGCATCTTTCTGCATGTCAAAAAGTATTATAAGCGTTTCAAAAAACTATATCACCACAGTAATTCTGTGATGATATAGTGAATCATATATTAGATTAACATTTTTTACCAACCTTCATTTTGCTTGATAATGCCATGGCTGTTTACAATCTCAACCTGTGGAACGGCCCAAACATTATGTATTGCCGGATTAAAGTTCCTTGCTGCCCAGACTTCCTGGTTGTCTCTGCCGTGAAGAGGTTTCGAATACACATTTTTAGCATCTCCCCAACGTACAAGATCCCTGTGTCTGTCTGCCCATTCACCTGCCAGTTCGCAACGTCTTTCATGTTTAAGATCAGCCAGTGTACATCCAAATTTCGGAGCCAGACCTGCACGCTTTCTGATCATATTGATTTCCACATCCGCATTTCCGCCAGACATCAGTAAGGCTTCTGCTCTGATAAGAATCACCTCAGCGTAACGCATAATCGGAACGGCAAGATCTGTACACGGATAATCTCCGTTAGCACTTACGTGCCCGCTGTTTAACGGATATTTAAAAGCATCCATATATTTATTGAACTGGTACCCTGTTCTGGTATTTACAGAAGCATAAGTTCTTTCGGTTCCGTTAAAAGTAAACTTATCCCCTATTTGCAGAATAGTAACCTCTTTTCTCTTATCTCCTGTCTCATATTCATCAAACAGTTCTTTAGTGGGTTGGAAATATCCCCAGCCGTTGTATTCTCCCCATCCTTTATTTTCCAGCATTACCCCCGGAAGAATACTTCCCACCGCATTAAACTTGGGAGTACTTGGTATTGACCAGATGTACTCTGAAGAATAGTTATTTTCGGCTTTGAAAACATCTGCATAGTTATTCAGAAGTTGCCTGTTTCCTTTAGTCATTACTTCATTAGCCCAGAAAGCAGCCTGCTGATAATCTTTCATAAAAAGATATACTTTAGCCAGAAGTGCCCATGCGGCAGCTTTGTGTGGTCTTCCATAATCTTTTGCAGGAAGTTCTGCCTGGCTTGGCAATAGGTCTGCGGCTCTTTTCAGGTCAGTAACGATATAATTATAATTCACGGTGACATTGGCAGCTCTTGGAATCGGGTTCGGGTCCGGTTCTTTTGTACGATCAATGATAGGAATCCCTGCTTTTTCGTTTCCATAGTTATAAGCAAGTTCAAAATACATTCTGCTGCTCATAAATAATGCTTCTCCCAGGTATTTATTTTTAACTGCTGCTGAAGCCTGAATATTATCAATATTACGGATGACGCGATTGGCCACCCCGATCACATTATATCTTTTGTTCCACTGAGTTTCCAGATCTCCTGAGGCAATATAATTGCTGCTGAAGTTTTTAGCGTTATCGGCTTCATTTTTGGTTCTTCCGGTCACCATATCATCACTGGCATTGATAAACCAGAAAAACCCTCTTCCATAAAACTCACTGTCGGACAATGGCTTGTACATGGCATTGGCCCCTGTGATAAGATCATTTTCCGTTTTCCAGAAACTTGCTTCGGTAGGGGTTCCTTCCGGCTGAACATCAAGTTCTCCCGTACAGGATAAAAGCATTACCGCTATTCCTGATGCTAAAAATATTTTATTAAAAATTTTCATTTTTTTTACTTTTTTATTGTTAAAAATTATAACCCGACTTCCAGTCCGAAAATGAATGCGCGTGCCTGCGGATATCTTCCGGTATCCACTCCGTAAGAGTTCATTCCGACCTCAGGGTCAAAGCCTGTATATTTAGTAATGGTAAACAGATTATTGGTAGTCACATAAATTCTGACCTTATTGACATCAAGTTTTTTATACAGCTCTCTTGGTAAAGAATACCCGATGGTAAGGTTTTTCAGTCTTACATAAGATCCGTCTTCCACATAGAAGTCAGAGACTTTGGAATAGTTTCCGGCCGGATCTCCATGTACCAGTCTTGGAATATCTGTATTCGTATTCTGAGGGGTCCATGCATTCAGAATATCCCTGTCCATATTATAGTTCTGTCCTGTTCCACCCGGATTTAGTGAAATAAACTTCATCCCGTTAAAGATTTTATTTCCGTATACACCCTGAATAAAGAGATTCAGATCAAAATTCTTCCATGTCATGTTATAAGAGAATCCATAAGAAAACTTAGGATACGGACTTCCCAGATTTACAAAATCATTATTATTAAGAATTCCGGTATTTCCGTCTTTTTTCAGGAATTTAATGTCTCCCGGTTTAGCATTCGGCTGGATAAGATTTCCGTTGGCGTCTTTATAATTATTAATTTCATCCTGTGACTGGAAAATTCCTCCGGTTTTGTACCCGTAAAAAGAATACAACGGATCACCTATTTTCACACGGGTAGGTTTCAATACCCCTCTCACGCCATTATCATTGATAAAAATTTCATCAATATCGGCAAGCTTCTTCACCGTATTTTTTAGTTGACTAAGCGAAACTCCCACAGAATAAGTAAAATCACCCGAACCTTTACCGTTATAATTAAGTCCAAGTTCATATCCTTTATCCTGGAATAATCCGGCATTTACATACTGATTATTATAGGTTGCTGTACTTGGTAAGCTTACATTAAAGATCTGATCTTTTGAATTTTTAACGAAATAATCAAATTGCAGGGAAAGGCTGTTATGCAGGAAAGAAGCATCCACCCCAAAATTGGTTTGTTCAGATTTTCCCCACTTTAGGTCCGGATTCGGACGTGTTGTAGCATAATACGCAATATTTTGCGAAGGATCCTGTCCAAAAATCACATTATTATCTCTGGTCATCAACGGATTAACCGCCTGAGGAGAAATACCTCCGAGATTCCCAAGAATACCATAGCTTCCTCTAAGCTTTAAACCTGAAAGCCAGGAAATATCTCTCATAAAGTTTTCCTTTGAAACTACCCATGCACCTGAAACGGCATAGTAGTTGGCGAAACGGTTCTGTTTTGCAACCAGTGAAGAGCCATCACGCCTGCCTAATAAACTTACAATATATTTACCTGCATAATCATAGTTGACCCTTGCCAGATAAGAGACCAAAGCCTGTTTGAACCTGTAGCTGGAAACTTCTTTATTGGTATCGGCTGCGTTCTGAAGGTATTGGAAAACCTGTGCCTCACTTCTGAAATCAAATGCTTTTGCAATAAAGCCTTCATCAATACTTTTCTGGAAAGTAAAACCAGCTAAGAAATCAAAGTTATGTTTTGCCGCTGAAAATTTATAGGTAAGGAGTTGTTCTGCAAGTGCTGTTGAAGAATTGTTAGACTGGTATTCTAAATTATTCGTATCAAAAATTTTTCCTACTTCCAGTACTCTTGAGGTAAAATTTTTGCTGTCTCCTATTTTAAATGTCTGTGAAAAGTTAGAACGGAATTTTAAATCTTTTGCCAGTGTAATCTCCGCATAAGGATTGATCAAAATTTCATGGGTAGGATTTCTGATATTGATTCTTTTAAGGTAGGCTACCGGATTAATCATATCTCCATAACCTCCGGCCACATCAATCGGCAATCCTGAAAAAGCTCCTGATGGAGTATATACCGGTACATTGGGCGGATAGTACATGGCAGCAACTAAGGCTCCGGTATATCCATTTTTAGTATCTGCCGTATTTCCGTCAGAATAATTATAATACATATTTTCTCCGATGGTCAGCCAGTCTTTTACTTTATGCTCTGAATTAACTCTGAAATTATATCGTTTAGACTGTGTATTTAATAAAATTCCTTCCAGAACCCTGTGGTTCATTCCCACATAGAATTTGGATTTTTCTCCGCCACCGCTTAAATTAAGGTTATATTCCTGAATAGTTCCTGTACGAAAGATGTCTTTCATCCAGTCTGTTCTGGTTACTCTTCCGTCCGGATATTTTTCAGCATTGAAAGCCAGGGGTAAATCCTTCAGATTTCCGGCGTTGGCATAAGCCTGATACATTACATCCTGAAATTCTGCTGCATTTAAAGACTCTTTCAGTCTCCATGCCTGATTGATTCCGTATTTAGTATCAAAGTCTACGGTAAGGTTTCCTTTTTTCCCTTTTTTAGTCGTAATAAGAATAACTCCTCCCGAAGATCTTGCTCCGTAAATTGCTGCTGATGCATCTTTAAGAACAGAGATATCCTGAATATCATTAGGGTTAATGGATGGTGTACCATTAAAAACAACCCCATCTACCACATAGAGAGGTGTCTCTCCATTGATTCCTCCAAGTCCGCGGATATTAACCTTGGGAGTACCGTTAGGATCTCCGCCTTCGTTCACTACCGTCACTCCGGGAGCTTTTCCCTGAAGAACCTCTCCTATTCCTGACAAAGATCTGGAAGTAAGTTTATCCAATGAAGCTTCAGTAACAGCACCGGACACTTTACTTTTTTTCTGTGTTCCGTACCCAACAACGACAACCTCGTCAATGGTTTTTTCTTTTAAGCTGTCTTTTTTTTGTGACAGGAACATCGGCGAAACCGATATTGCACCGATAAGCAGCACCCTTCCCGTTAAATAAGAAACTGAAACAGGGACTTTAAATACATTCATGACATCCTTTTTAATTAGATGCAAAATTAGAACAGCCCCAACCTGAACGACATTAAGATTTTCTTATGTTTTTATTAAGAAATTTTGGCTAAAATCAAAAAAAAATACTACAAACAAAACACAATCAACTGTTTTTCAATACAATAAACAAATAAATTATGAATTTTATTCATATCCAATACCTCATTGAGATTAAGTTTATTTTAAGTTTATCCCATCCGGGACAATAATGACGGCATAAAAAGCAGGGGCTGCAATTCAGAAATAATAAATAACAGACTTCCCTTTTCTTTTTTTACATTTGCTGAAAATAGAGTTTTCTTTAAATAAACTGAATAAAAAACGCATCAGACTGTTTAAAAGAAATAAAAGAACAATAAAATCATCAGACTCAATGACTATTATCATTACAGGAACATCTTCGGGAATTGGTTTTGCTTTAGCCGAATATTTCGGTAAAAAAGGGCATAAAGTATATGGCCTGAGCAGAAAACATACAGAAAGTCAGTATTTTCAATCTATTCCCACAGATGTTACCGATAATACGGCAGTTCAGAATGCCATTGCAGAAGTTTTAAAAACCGAAACCAGGATCGATGTCCTGATCAATAATGCAGGAATGGGAATGGTAGGAGCTGTAGAAGATTCTACGAAAGAAGATATCCTTAAACTTTTCAGCCTGAATCTCGCAGGACCTGTTCAGATGATGACGGCCGTTCTTCCTGTTATGCGACAGCATCAATTTGGAAAAATCATTAATGTTTCCAGTATCGGAAGTGAAATGGGACTTCCTTTCCGTGGTTTTTATTCCGCCTCAAAATCTGCGCTGGATAAAGTAACCGAAGCGATGAGGTATGAAGTCTATCCATGGAATATTGAAGTATGCTCTCTTCATTTAGGTGACATTAAGACCAATATTGCCGACAACAGAGTGATAGCCCCTGTTTCAGAACCTTATAAAGCCATTTTCAACAAAGTGTATGCGTTGATGAATGCTCATGTGAATGAAGGAACCGAGCCGGCAGAAGTAGCAGAATATATTGAGAAGCTTTTGACAAAGAATAAGTGGAAGGCTCATTATTATTTTGGTAAATTCGGGCAGAAAATCGGAGTTCCTCTGAAGTGGATTCTTCCTCAGGGAGTTTATGAGAATTTAATGAAGAGATATAATAAACTGGACTAGTTTCAGTTATTTTAAAAATTATTTATTTTGTAGCGCATTAAAAGTATGAAAATGAAGAACGTCCTGCTTATTCAGTCCAGGTTATAAAACCTCAACATACTTCTTAATGATTTAGTCAACGTACCATTGAAGCTGTTTCTGAAAATATTTTTTGTATTTTTTTGCGTTTTCACCCAGGCGCAAAAGAAACACTATTGGCTTATTGATACGGAAACAAAAGTGAAGAAAAAGGTAAAAGATTCAGCTTCTGCTGTAAAGTTCCTGGATTCTCTGGCTCAGAATAATTATTTTTTCACACAGCTGAAAGAGGTAAAAGTAAAAGGCGACAGTACTGAGATTTTCTACGATAAAGGAAAAAATTATAATGAAACTTATGTAGACCTTTCAGATGCTATTGTTGAAAAATTAAAAATTCAGAAAGATTTTTTCACGAAAAATTTAGACTCCACAAAAAAAAGTATCAATAAAAAATATATTGATGACGGCTATTCTTTCAGCCGAATTAAATCCAGATATAAAGGACAAAAGGAAGGTTTTCCCATTATCGAGCTGGACATTAATAAGAATGATAAAAGAACGATTGACGGTTTTGTGGTAAAAGGCTACGAGAGAGTTCCTAAAAGGTTTATTAAAAATCTAGAAAAGGATTTTAAAGGAAAGACTTATGACGATAAAAATCTGGTCTCGATCAACAAGAGTTTTCAGAGCCATCCTTTTGTCACGCTGGAACGTCAGCCTCAGACTCTTTTCACCAAAGATTCTACCCATATTTACCTTTTCCTTGAAAAGAAAAAGACCAATACATTCGATGGGGTAATAGGTTTTGGAAATGATAAAACCAATAAGTTTACTTTAAACGGGACAATGAATGTTAATTTCAGGAATATGTTCAACGGATTTGAGGCGATCAGCTTATATTGGCAAAGAAACCCTGACAAAGGCCAGACTTTTGATTTACAGGTGGACATTCCTTATCTGTTTAAATCCAACATCGGAATGAATACCAAAGTAAATATTTACAGACAGGATTCTACATTTGCCAATGTTAAATTCCTTCCTGCCTTTTACTATCATGTGAACAACAGGAATAAAATAGGTATTCGCGCTACTTTGGAAACTTCGAGTATTATTGATACCCTGTATACCCAGGGAAAAGACTACAACAAACGGGGAATCGGAATCTGGTATGAAATGACGGAACCCACTGATATCGATCTCTTCCTTTATAAAACGAAGATCAGTGCAGGATATGACTTTTTGACAACAACCTATACTAAAGATGATATTAAAGCGACCCAAAACCAGTTTTACTTCTATGGGGAACATAATTATCATATCGGAGGGAATCATTTTCTAAACATCAAAGGAGAAGGCCGGATGATGGATTCCAAAATGGAGTTCTCAATCAATGAATTGTTCCGGTTCGGAGGCTGGAATTCCATGCGGGGTTTTAATGAAAACTCTCTCGCAGCAGACTATTTTTATTATGGAGGACTTGAATACCGGTACTTAATCGGAAGCCAGGCATTTTTTGACCTCTTCGGACAATACGGGCAACTCAATAATAAATCTCTCGGCGTCAAACCCAAACTCTACAGTGTCGGGCTCGGATTTAATTTCTTCATCCCCATCGGGCTGATGAGTTTCCAGATTTCCAATGGTAACGAATTCGGAAATCCTTTTAAATTCAATGATATCAAAATCCACTGGGGAATCCTGAGCAGGTTCTAAGAAGAGGGGCCGAAGAAGCTCTTTAGAGAATAAAAACACCTGATGATCAACAAAATATACTTTTGTATCCTTTCAAAAACAGTCACTTCATATTTTTATAAACATAGTATAAAAAAGCAAAAGACTTCATACAATTCCTGTTTTTTATTTTACCATTCTATTAATTATTCATGTTAAAAACTATTAAAATGATATTTTTATTTTAACATGATTTTAAAACTCCGGTAACAGTGTCAGGGTATATTTGCCTGCAAAAAAAAATGAAGAAGACTTTAGCTACTTTTGCAATTTCTCTGCTTCCTCTTTACTTTACAGCTCAAGAAATTAACATTTCCGGAAATGTAAAATCCGAAAACGGAACAAGTGTTTCCGGAGTAAGTATTACCGACAAAAATACCGGTAAGACCGCCACAACCGACCAGAATGGGAATTTCACCATTTCGGCAAATCCCAAAGACATTCTGGAATTTTATGCTCCTGATTTTTCTTTGTACACAGTAGAAGTCTCTTCAAAAAAGCAGTATACCGTTACTTTGAAAAAAGTAAATGAAAAACAGCTTGAAGGAGTCGTCATTACCGCTTTAGGAATCGCAAAAAAGAAGGAAAAAATCGGGTACTCTACTCAGGAAGTGGGAACCAAACAATTTGAAACGATTACTACACCCAGCATCGGAAATTTATTTTCCGGACAGGTAGCCGGTCTGAATGTTTCCAATCCTACCGGAATGCAGCAGGCTCCGGAGTTTACTTTAAGAGGAAACTCCAATCTGGTTTTTGTTATTGACGGAGTGATTGTGGAAAAGGAAGTTTTCCAGAATCTTGATCCTAATAATATTGAAAACATCAACGTTCTGAAAGGAGCAACCGCTTCTGCATTATATGGTTCCAGAGGAAGATACGGCGCTGTTTTAATCACTACAAAAACAGCTAAGAAAAAAGGATTTTCCGTAGAGTTTTCACAAAATACAATGATCACCGGAGGTTTTACCAATCTTCCGAAGACCCAGACCGAATACGGAAACGGCTCGCACGGAAAATATGAATTCTGGGACGGCGCCGACGGAGGGGTAAATGACGGAGACATGATCTGGGGGCCGAAGTTCACGCCCGGCTTACAGATTGCCCAATGGAACAGCCCGATCAGAGATAAGGTAACCGGACAGGTTGTTCCGTGGTATGGAGCTGTAACCGGAACACCATACAACGATAAATCAAGATATGAAAGGGTACCTATCGACTGGAAATACCATGATAATTTAAGTACGTTCTTAAAACCGGCGGTTATCAACAATAATAATTTTTCCATCAGTTATAAAAACAATAAAGATGTTTACAGGCTATCCGGAAACTTTATGAATTACGATGACAGGGTTCCGAATTCTTATATGCAGCGTTATGGAGTTAACTTCTCTTCCGAGAATCATCTGGGTGAAAAATTTATTTTTGATACCAAGTTTAATTTCAATCAGACCTTTACTCCCAATATTCCGAATTACGACTACAACCCAAGCGGGCACATGTATACCATCCTGATCTGGATGGGGGGTGATGTGAATGGAAAAGATCTTAAAAATCACATGTGGGTTCCGGGACAAGAAGGAAGGCAGCAAGCCAACTGGAATTATGCATGGTACAACAATCCGTGGTTCGGAGCCGAGTATTATAAAAACCAGAACCGGACGGATATCATCAATGCCCAGACCGGTTTAGAATACAAAGCCACAAAAGATTTCTCAGTAAAAGGAAAGATCTCGATAGTTGAAAACCACAATAAACAGGAAATATTCAGCCCTTATTCTTATTTCAACTACAGCGCTCCGAGAAGCGGCGGATATATCCTGAATGATTCCAAAACCTGGAACCTCAACTATGACGTACTGGCTACCTACAAGAAAAAAATCTCTGAAAATTTCGATTTTACGATCAATGCCGGAGGTTCTGCATTCTACTATAAAAACAATATCAACAATGCCTCTACCGACGGGCTTAAAGTTCCTGAAGTCTACCGTCTTGACAACTCGATAGGCGCTATAAAGTATTATAATTACCTGCAGGAAAAATTAATTTACAGTGCTTACTCCACCATTGATATCGGGTTGTACAACGCATTCTTTATTAACATTTCAGGACGTAACGACTGGTCCTCCACTCTTCCTAAAGCCAACAGGTCTTATTTCTATCCGTCTGCTTCCATAAGTGCCGTGATTTCCAATCTTGTGAAAATGCCGGAAGCGATCAGTCTTTTAAAGCTTTCTGCATCATGGGCACAGGTAGCTTACGACTTTAAGCCCTATTCCATCAGAAACTATTATCTGAATAACAAGGGAATAACGTTTAACGGAAACCCTACCTATTACTACCCAACTATTCTTAATGTTGAAAACTCACTGAAACCTGAACAAACCAGATCATACGAATTAGGATTAAGTGCAGGATTATTTAAAAACAGACTAACCCTGGATGTTACCTATTTCAGAACCCTGGATTACAACAACATCCTTGAATTCCCAAGTGCTCAATCTTCAGGATTTACATCCCAGTACGTCAACGGAAATGAGTACACGACCAAAGGTGTGGAGATATCATTAGGGCTGGTTCCTGTAAAAACTGCCGATTTTACCTGGAAATCTCTAATCAACTGGAGTACCTATGAACAAAAGCTGACTTCCATCTATAACAACATGCCTAACTACAAAAATATTCAGCTGGGAGAAAGAATGGACAGCTATTATGACTATACCTGGCAAAAGTCTCCGGACGGTAAAGTAATTCTGGATGCCAAATCAGGAATGCCCACAAGAGCCAATACCCCTAGTAATTTAGGCCATTTCAATCCGGACTGGACGTTTGGTTTCAATAACAATTTCAAATACAAAAAGATTTCCCTGAATATCGGAATTGATGGAAGCATCGGTGGCGTTATGAGATCGCAGGTCGTTGAAAAAATGTGGTGGGGAGGTAAGCATCCGAACTCCGTAGCCTACAGAGATCTTGAATATGCCAATCCGGGAACCTATTATTTTGTACCGGATGGAGTGAACTATAACCCGACAACAGGCCTTTACACCCCCCATACCAAAGCCATCAGCTTCCAGGACTGGGCGCAGAACTATCCGTATCAGGCAAGGGTAACACAGGCTGAAAGTGAAGAATTTGCCAATGTTTTTGACAGAACCTTCATCAAGCTAAGATCTGTAGTCCTGGAATACGACTTTTCATCACTCCTGAATCCGAGAGGTATGATCAAAGGTTTCACAGCCAATATTTCTGCCTATAATCTGGCCATGTGGAAAAAATCTAAAAATCTTTATTCTGATCCTGATTTCCAGAGAAAAACGGATAATGATATTCAGGATCCTTCAAGCAGATGGTTCGGAATCGGATTTAATCTTAAGTTTTAATTTAAAGTTGACATGACAATGAAAAATAATATCATCACTAAACCGCTATATGGTAAAACAACAAAACGGCTAACGGTAACCTCTCTTCTGATGGTCGGAATAATGACCCTGAGCTCATGCGAATCCAACCTCGATAAGATCAATGAAAACCCCAATGACCAGGCAAGTATTGATCCTAAGTTTCTTCTGACCTATGTTTCAAAAGATGCTTTTCAGATCGATAATGATAATAGAGGTGACAATATGTATGCTTCCCGCATGATGATCGGTACAGATGGTGAAAATGCATATCAGTATATGAAATGGAACGATGCTTCTTTTGAAGTGTTCACCAAAGGACTTATGAATACAGGAAAGATGATGCAGGAGGCTGAAAAAAGGAATAATAAAAACTATATGGCTATCGGTAAATTCTACAGAGCCTATTATTTCTTTAATCTAAGTTTAAAAGTAGGAAGTATTCCTTACACTGAGGCCGTAAAAGGAGAATCCGGAATTACCCAGCCTAAATACGATACTCAGGAAGCTGTAATGGCCGGAATTTTATCTGAACTGAAAGACGCAAGCAGCCTGATTAATTCCAATGATAAAATTGAAGGAGATATCATCTACAATGGAGATACTAACAAATGGAAAAAACTGATCAACTCTTTCCGTCTGAAAATCCTGATCACCATGTCTAAAAAGACCAGTTTAGGGGGATACAATATCGCAACGGAATTTGCCACTATTGCAGCAAGCCAGCCCTTAATGACTTCTATTGCCGATAACGGAGAACTTAAATTTGCAGATGCCGCAGACAGCAGATATTCCATGTTCAACAACAGTGGATACGGATCAAGTTTATACATGGCAGATTATTTTATCAATATGTTTAAAGACAGAAAGGATCCTCGCTTATTTACCTTTGCAGCACAAACAACCGGAGCTAAAGAAGCCGGAAAAGCCCTAACAGACTTCACAGCCTACAACGGCGGAAATCCTACTTCTCCGTATTCTGATAACGCCGCTTTAATCACCGCAAAGAATATCTCTAAAGTCAACGACCGTTTTTATAAGGATCCTACGAATGAACCTTCTTCTGTTCTCAGCTATTCGGAATTGGAGTTTATTCTGGCAGAAGCTGCGGCAAGAGGATGGATCTCCGGGTCTGCAAAAACACATTACGACAATGCCATCAAAGCAAGCTTTAGCTTTTACCAGACCTATGTGAAAAATCCGGGTCAGTATTTTGCCGGATTTGATGTCAATCAGTACCTGACCACACCATTGGTAGTATACAATGATGCAGCACCGCTACAGGATCAGCTGGAAAGAATCATTACTCAGAAATATATGACTATGTTTCATCAGGCACAATGGACTTCTTATTATGATTATCTGAGAACCGGATATCCCAATTATCCTTTGAAAGCCGGAGTTCCCGCCCCTTTCAGATTCAGATATCCGCAATCTGAGTACAATTATAACAGTACCAACTTAAAATCCGCTCTTACGGCTCAATACGGAGGAAACGACAATATTAATTCAAAGCCATGGTGGCTTCAGTAAGAATTTAAGTATTTTTATATCCATCAAAGAAATCGCAGGAAAATCAGATGAACCTGCGGTTTCTTTATTATTACGACTGAATATGAACAGAAGAGAATTTTTAGAAAAATCAAGTCTTTTATTGGCAGGACTGGGAACTTCAAGTGTTCTCCATCCTTCTATTTTAAAAGCCTTAGCTATTGAACCGGCTGCACTATCTACTTTTTATGATGCAGAACATATCGTTATCCTGATGCAGGAAAACCGCTCTTTCGATCATGCTTTTGGTGCTCTTAAAGGAGTAAGAGGTTTTTTAGATCAAAGAGCATTTATAAAACAGGACGGTCAGTCTGTTTTCTTCCAGAAAAGCGATAACGGAAAATATGCTTCCCCCGCCAGACTGGATCTGAAAAATACAAAATCCACATGGATGAGCTCCCTTCCTCATTCATGGTCTGATCAGCAAAAAGCTTTAAATAAAAGAAAATACGATCAGTGGCTTCAGGCAAAAGCTTCAGGAAATAAAGATTATAAAAATATCCCCCTTACCTTAGGCTATTATAACCGTGAAGACCTTCCGTTTTATTATCAGCTTGCAGATGCATTTACCATTTTCGATCAGTATTTCTGTTCTTCACTCACAGGGACAACTCCCAACCGCCTGTTCCATTGGTCAGGAACTCTCAGAGAGCAGCAAAACGGTAAAGTAAAAGCCAATGTCTACAATGACAATATTGATTATGATAAAGCCAGACAGGCAAAATGGAAAAGCTTTCCGGAAATTTTAGAAGAACAAAACGTCTCCTGGAAAATTTACCAGAATGAAATCAGCCTTCCGAAAGGAATGTCCGGTGAACAGGAAGCATGGCTGAGCAATTTTACGGATAATCCCATTGAATGGTTTTCTAATTTTAATGTGAAATTTTCAAAAGGATATTATCAGCATATTCCTACTCTGATCAGCCATCTGAAAAAGGAAATTGAAAAAAATCCCAACCAGAAATCCAGACTGGAAGCCATCATCACAGAATTACAGGAGGATCAGGTAAAATATCATCCTGATAATTATTCAAAACTTTCACAAAAGGAGAAAAATCTTCACGAAAAAGCATTTACCACCAACTCCAACGATCCTGATTACTGGAATCTTGAAATCGGGAAAGATGAAACCGGAGAACGTCTGGTTGTTCCTAAAAGTGATGTTTTGTTCCAGTTCAGAAAAGATGTGGAAGAAAAAAAACTTCCACTGGTTTCCTGGCTTGTAGCTCCGGAACATTTCTCAGATCATCCGGGATCACCGTGGTATGGGGCATGGTATATTTCAGAAGTTTTAAATATTCTGACTCAGGATCCGGAGATCTGGAAAAAAACCATCTTTATCATCAATTATGATGAAAACGACGGATATTTCGATCATGTACTTCCTTTTGCTCCTCCCGTAAACCCCAGTCAGCCTGTGGATATGAACGGAAAAGAAGGTGTGGAATATGTGGATAAATCCCAGGAATATATGAAGCAGCCTTCATTACAGGATCATGAAAGAATCGAAGGAACAGTTGGCTTAGGATACAGAGTTCCCATGATTATTGCTTCTCCATGGACAAAGGGAGGTTTTGTTAATTCCGAAGTTTCAGACCATACTTCCGTTCTGCAGTTTCTGGAGAAATTTATTATGAAAAAGTTCAGTAAGAATGTACATACCGACAATATCAGTGACTGGAGAAGAGCGGTATGCGGAGATCTTACTTCAGCTTTCAATACTTCGAATGTGAAGGCACCACAGATGGATTATCTGAATCAGAAAGATTTTGCAAAAACCATTAATGCTGCCAGAAATAAACCTGTTCCCAATCTGAAATGGTACGCTGAAAATGAACTGAATCCTCATCTTCTTGAAATTCAGGAAAGAGGAATTAAACCATCCCTTCCCCTCCCTTATCATTTCCATGTCAATCTGGAAGAAGGAGGAATCAGAATGACGAATTTAAAAGATAATGGTGTTCCGCTACTGTTGTATGACAGAACTCAATTCAACAGCAATAATTATCATTTTTCTTATGCTTTGTACGCAAAACAGGAATTGTCACATACCGTACATTCCGGGGAGTATGATTTTGAAATTTTCGGACCTAATGGATTTTTCAGAAAGTTTAAAGGGAGCTCGGCCCCTGAAATGGGAGTTTCCTTAGTTAATAATCCGGTAAAAAATCAGGTGGAACTTAGTATTAAAAATGATAAAAAGAAAAATATCACCATTGATTTGGAAGATTTATATGCAAAGAATAAGAAAATAATTACTACACAAAAGCCGGAAGAAAAAATACTAATAGATCTTAGTAAAAACAAAGGCTGGTATGATCTAAAAGTAGTATCGGAAAATAATATATGGCATTTTGCAGGAAGAATGGAAACCGGAAAAATTTCGATTTCTGACCCCCATTGGGCCTAATAACTCTCCAATAAATAATCAAAAAATCCTGTACAATCCTGTGCAGGATTTTTTTGTTATGTTTTTTTTGTTATTTTTCAATCATATTTAAATATCTAAATATGGTATTTAATAATATAAAATTTAAGTCATATTTATTTCATAATATGTTGAATTTTATTAACTTCACTTAACTAATTATTTATATCATGAAAAAATTAAACTTAACCGTTGCAATGTCTATCTTCGTGGCTGCCGTATCCACGAATCTTAGTGCACAAGATACCAATACGGATAATCATACAGTAACGATTTCAATTCCTGAAGTTGCCCTGGTTGACATTGAGCCTTCTGCTACAAAAAACATTACTTTAGGCTTTACAGCGCCTACAGAAGCAGGTAATCCACTTACGGCCAGTGCTGCCAATAATACACTTTGGATGAATTATTCTTCTATTAAATCTGTAGCAGATCCGACCCGTAATGTAACTGTAAAACTAAATGCTCTTATTCCTGGTGTAGACCTTCATGTAACTGCTGCTGCAGCATCAGGTTCAGGAGCGGGAACACTGGGTACTCCTGCAGCCCAGATTACTTTAAGTGCAGCTGATCAAACGATTATTTCAGGTATTGGAAGTGCTTATACAGGAAACGGTGCCAATAACGGACACAATCTTACCTATGCACTTGCTGCCGGAAGCGGCCCTGGAGGTGTAGCGGCTTATGCTGATTTACAGGCTACGGCAACTACTGTAGCAACTGTTACTTACACTCTTTCAGACAACTAGATAAATTCTAAACCAGAATTCATGATAAGGAGAAGTTGTTTTCAGCTTCTTCCCGATTTCGTATTATCAATAAATTAATGCCCAACTTTACATAATCATGATAAAGCGTATTCTTCTTTTGATCACCATCATTTTGCAATTCAGTTTTTTACATGCCGGTATTGTGGTACTCAATGGTCTTACGCATTCCTACAAAGTAGAAAACGGAAAAGTCTATAAAGGAAAAATTGCGATTGAAAACACGGGCTCTGCACCACAAAATGTAAAATTATTCTTACAGGATTTCAGCTACCATTCGAATGGCTCCATCAATTATACGGCATTACATACCAATAGCCGGTCTAATGGAGACTGGATTAAGCTCAATACGAATCTGATTACACTGAAAGGTAAGGAGAAAACCGAAGTATTCTATGAAATTACAGTTCCTAACAAAGCGATAGATCCCGGCAGCTACTGGAGTATTATCATCGTTGAACCTGTAGATGATATCAAACCTTCCGACACTAAAGCGGGTGTAAATATTACTTCTGTCATCCGGTATGCTATTCAGGTCATTACAGATTATGAAACCGAAAAAGCCAAGCCGGACCTTAAATTTGAAAGTGTAAAAATAGAAAAAGAAGAAGGAAGACAAGTTGCCAAAATTGCGATTGCCAATAACGGAAACCTTTATTGCAAACCGACAGCATCTATCGAAATCTATAGCCGTAAAACCGGTGAAAAGATTGGTAATTATTCAAGTCTGGCGATGGGTCTGCTGCCGAACAATTCCAAAACATTCCATATTGATCTCAGCAAAGTACCGCCGGACAAATACAAGGCTGTCATCATCGCCACGGATGAAGATGAAAATGCTTTTGCACTCAATGTGGAACTAGAAGTAAAGAATGATTAAAACTTGGACTTTATATATTACCCTCCTATTATTCCCGACATTAATTTTTTCTCAACAGCAGCCTAACAGACCGGCTAGCAAAAAAGATAGTTTAATGCCGGGAATGTCTACTTCTATCTCTTTCGCATTAGAAAATAATTCTGATAAAAATAAAACCTACGACATTTCAGCTTCGGCTTCAAGCCCGCATATTATCCCTATTCTAGCAAAAGGACAGCTGCAGATTGCTGCCCATGAAAAAACATTGTATTTAGTTCCGTTGCGTATTTCCGCGGAAGCTCTTCAGGGCTCTTATTTCGTAACATTAAAAGGAACAGATGCTGAAGGCATCAGCTTTACCCAAACATCACGAATTGGTATTGTAGGGAGCCGAAAACTCAGTATTACTACGCTGGACTCTCCGGAATTTGCCAGAGCAGGAGAAACAATTCAGGCTTCTTTCCTTTTAAAAAATAATGGAAACGTAACGGAGCATCTTGTTCTGGAAAGTAAAAATGCTGTGGTAGATCATGATGCATCTCTTATATTAGCTCCTAATGAAGCCAAAGTAATCAGCATTCTCAAAGCGACTAACCCACAGCTGGCCCAGAATGAATTTCAGAACCTTAATCTTTCGGTATATTCCAGAGAAAATCCCAAAGAGAATCAGATGGCTTATGCCAGTGTTCAGGTCATCTCTGTAAAGCCTACAGATAATGATATTTATCACCGGCTTCCTATTGCCGCATCTTTGTCATTTATCGGCATGCAGAATATGGGGAAATATAATGATGGTTTTCAGGGAGAATTGTATGGAAAAGGAACATTAGATAAAGAAAATAAAAACAATATTGAATTCCATGCCGTCACTAAAAACCCTATTGAGTTCAATTCATTTACCCAATATGAAGAATATTTTATCAACTACAGACGGGACAGGCTGTTTGTTCATCTTGGTGATAAAACATATTCTGCCTCTTATTTAACAGAATTTGCCCGATACGGGCGTGGCGCAGAAATCAGGTATGATTTTGGAAAGTTCAGTCTGGGCGGTTTCTATAATCATCCGAGATTTTTCAGGGATATTAAAGATGAGTTCAATATTTCTTCCATCTTTAAAATTCGTAAAGAATCCGAAATCACTGCCGGATACCTTTATAAAGTACCAAGACCTGGAGATCACAACTATGGCAATTTAAAACTGGATTCTGATACTCAGCTTCCTTATGCTGCAGGAAAATTCCAGCTTTCAAAAAATATCAGTGTTTCCGGAGAACTGGCCTACAGCAAAACGGAAAAATTAGAAGGGACGGCTTATATGGCACAGGCACAGGCCAGCTTTGAAAGATTCAACGGAAATGTAATGTATATGAGAGCCAGTCCTCAGTTTGCAGGATATTTTACCAATACCAGTACCTTTAACGGGAATATCCAGTACAGAATTTCTAAAAAACTAAATGTCTTTGCCTATTATATGCATGATGCCAAAAATTTCCAGAGAGACACTTTATTACTGGCAGCTCCATATAGAAACTATCTGCAATACGGGATACAATACAGGTATTTACCCAATGGTTCCATTATATTCAATAACGGATATCAGAAATATCAGGATCGTCTTGAACCGAAACAGTTCGACTACTATGAGCGTTACTTCAAAGTAAGTATTGACCAACAGTTTGGAATGTTTCAGGTTAATATTGAAGGTCAGTTCGGAAAAACAGATAATTACCTTACAGGATTCAACGGACATTCAAACTTTTATTCCGCGAATCTGTCATTTGAAAAGTTCAGAACTTCTTTTAATATCTTTGGGAGCTATGCAGTTACCTCCAGATATCAATTGCAGAATCAACAGCAGATCTATTACGGTGCAAGGATCTTCAGTAGAATTTCAGATAAAACAAGCCTGAATATTTTTTACCAGAATAATTATATGCCTGAAGAGTATTTTAAAGATCGTAATTTATTTGAAATTTTGTTTCATCAACGGTTATTTCCAGGAAATGACCTCGATCTTTCCGGAAGATATTCTCTTCAAAGGGGAGAACTTGGGGATAAAGATTTTATATTTTCATTGCGTTACACCTGGCGTCCCAACGTTCCTGTACAGAAAATTGCAGAATATACTTCTTTACGCGGAAATATTCGTAATCTGGGGGTAAAAAAAACAGATGGAGTACGCTTAATGCTGGGTAATTATTTATCAGTGACAGACAAAGACGGGAATTATATCTTTAAAAACATTAGTCCGGGCAGTTATTTTCTTGAAATGGATCGCTCCACAACGGATATTAATGATATCACAAACATTGCACTTCCTGTACCCTTACAGCTTGTCAATAAAGAAAATACGTATAATTTTGGGTTAACTACTGCTGCTTCAATCCGCGGGACAATAGAACTTTCTGAAAATGAAGAAAAAAACCAGTATGGTTTTGTTCATTTTCAACCTAAAATAGAAAAAAAGGGGAAGCAAAGCGTAATTATTGAAGCATCAGGAACGGATCAGACATACAGAAAAATAGCCGTTATCGGTGAGCCTTTTGATTTTACTTATTTACGCCCCGGAGACTGGAAAGTGAAACTCTATAGAAATGGACTGGATAAACACTATAAAGTAGCCATTGACAGTTTTCAGTTTACATTAAAACCGGGAGAAACCCATTCCATAAACATTCACATTGTAAAGCAGCAAAGTGAAATAAAATATCAGCAGGAAGCCCTGCAAGTAGGATATAACGAAATAAAAAAGAAAAAATGAAAGTAATGGCCACCATACGATCTACGATGATTTTCTGCGTAATTTCGCCGCTATTCTTTTCACAGACTACCGGTAACAGATCTGTAGCGGTAACATTACCTGTGGTCACTTTAATGGACATAGAACCTGCCGGAACGATTTCCATGAATTTTACAGCTCCCACTGAAGCCGGATTACCATTAACTGCTCCGGCTGCCAATACAACAAAATGGATCAATTATAGCTCAGCCATTGCTCCGGCGGGACTTACCAGAAGAATCACGGCATCCGTCAACCAGACGATTCCCGGAGTGAATATTTTATTACAGGCTGCAGCGGCTTCAGGAGCCGGTGGAGGAACTTTGGGAACCCCTACCGCTCAGGTTACACTTTCTACTACTGCCGTGAATATTATTACCGGCATCGGAGGCGCTTTTACAGGAAACGGCAATACTAACGGACACCGGTTGACAATCAGTCTTGCCATCAGTAACTATGCAAATTTATCTACAATAACCAATACTCCTGTTATCATCACCTATACCATTACTGAATAAACTGCAAAGAAATGAAAATCAAATCCATATTTTTTTCCAAAAGATCTTTTATAAAGTTGTTATACATTTTCCTTTTGATAATGTTCAGTAATTATTCTCAGGGACAAACCCTGACGACTTCCGGAACCAACTGGACCGTGAGTATTCCTAGTATTACAGAAGCAGGCACTAATTATGCAGGAACTTATGAAAGCGCTACCAATCAGATTATCCTCGCAGTAAGCGTTCCTCTTTTATTAGGAAATGCGAAAGTATCTGTACATTACGAGCCCAATCCCACCTGGAATAATGCACTGGGCCTAGCAGCAAAAAGAACCAATAACGGAACTACTGTCTGCGCTTTATGTTCAATTACCGGAGGGTTAACCTATCTTACCCTTACCCAGACTGACATAGAGCTTTTCAGAATCCAGGCTGTTTTAGCCCTTGCTGCCTATACCGGAATCAATATACAGCTTGAACTGACAGGAGTATCTGTTACTATTCCTGCAACCGCTTACCAGAGCAGGGTTGTATTTACTGTGTCAGGTGTATAAAACAAGATCCCCTTTCAAAGACTGAAAAGGGATTATTGCTCTTATAAAATTTTCTTATTAATGTTTAGCCCACCAAAGCGGGGTTAATACTGCATCAGTACCGCCTAATAACTGCACCGCTTTATCATATCCCGTTTGATCAGTATTTCTGAATGTACTCGGATATCTCAGACGCTGAGGAAAGTTCTGGATAGAATTGGTCATATAATTTCCTGATGTTACATTAGGAAGATTCACCAAAGGAGTTTCTATTGCAGGATTTTCAAAGAATGGTAATCCCAGTCTTCTCTGATCATTCCATGCTTCCAGCGGAAGCCATGGGGTATTGGCCAGATACTTCTGAGTAATAATTTTCGTTAATTTATCATTTTTAACTGAACCATTCTTATAAATCGTGTTCACAGGATAGTTAATATCCACAGAAACCAGATTTCCGGTTGCCGGATCTTTGTATTTCATGATATGGCTGGCTCCCGGCTCTGCCACATGGCTATAAGAAACAGAAGTTCCGTCACGGTTATAATCTGTGGAAGCCGTATACTGCCCATAGAATTGTGATACGCCGTTATAAGTAAAGCTATCCTGAATTCCTTTATAATAAGCGGCTTCATCATTCATAGGAACAGACCACCCTTTTAAGGCAGCTTCAGCCATCAGGAAATACGTTTCCCAGCTTGCAAAGAATATTCTTGAGTTTTTACTTTCCCGGTATTGTTTACCCAAAGCCGGCATACATCCGATTACATTTCTCAATCCGTTTCTCTGGCCTTTTACGCCCCAATTACCAATTGTATATGCATTCCATGTGTTTACGGTATTGATGGTAATTTTAGAATTATCTGCAAATGTAAGGTCTCCGTGATTGGTGGTTGCCTGATTGGTATACGTAGGGTAAAGTGAATATACAGGACTTGTCAGATCTCCGGGAATATAGAACGTTTTATAGGCTCTCGGATCTATTTTGTTCGGAAGTCCATCCAGCCAGTATCCGGCACTTGGGTCATTCGTCATAGTGGTAAACTGCTGATCATATTTTATCCCGATATAATCTGAAGCTTTTACGGCTGTATGTTGAGATGAAGGTAATTGATCTGTAGAATTGATTCCTCCCAGGCCTATATACATATTATTCAAAGTTGCAGATAAGATCTGAGCATTCCATTCTCTGGACATTACTCCGGACAAAGGGCTCCAACCGTCTTTTTCGGCAACCGTAAAATTCTCTGAGCTGTTGCTGATATACATATTTGAGTTAGCTGCCGCTTCAAATTCAGTTTTTGCTTTTGCCGGATCCACTTCTGCAATTCTCATGGCAATTCTCATTCTCATGGAATTGGCGTATTTAACCCAGCTGCTCCAGTTAAATCCATAGACCATATCATAGGCATTGGCATTGGTTGGTGCCGGTTGATTGATATTCATCTTGGCTGTTGCATCCTTTAATTCTTCTAAAATAAAATAATAAACCTCCTTTTCAGAGTTAAAGGCTGGGTTGCTTCCCTGGAATGCATAAATAGGCTGAGGTCCGAAATTATCAGAAAACTCACTCATTAAATAAGCTCTCCATATTCTGGACATCTGAATAAGATTATCGTAATAAGGCTTGTTTTGTCCAAGGGATTTTTTTTCATTTGCTACCTGAATAGCTGCATTAGCATTATTCAGCCATTCTGATATGTATTTCCAGTATTCAGAAGTCCAGGAATCATCATATGAGCCACCGGCAATCCCCGTAGATAAGTGCTGTCTTCCTGCAGTTTTCCAATAAAGAACAAATACACGCTCTGCAATATTCGGATCCTGCTGTGCACCCAGAATAGAATTATTCAGAAAATATTCCGGTTCAGATTTATTAATATCAACAGCATAGGGGTTGTTATTAATATCTTCAAAATCCTTGCATGCCGTACATAATGTAACCAGGGCAATGCAAGATAAAATATATTTTTTCATGATGTTATTTGAGTGTTAAAAGCCTAATGTAATAGTGAATAAATAAGATCTCGTGGTTGGAAATGCCATATTCTCAAACCCTACAGCGTTCGAATTAATAGCAAATACAGATTCCGGATCGATACCTTTTGCCTTGCTGTAAATCATCCATACATTATTTGCTGTGAATGACACTTTAGCGCTCTGTAAAGCCATTTTTTGAAAAAGACTTTTAGGGAAGCTGTAAGATAGCTGGATATTTCTCAATCTGATATTCGTGGCATCATAAACATTCTGCTCAGTAATTCCAAGGTTTCCGGTTGTTACCGCTGCCCAGTAATCCTGTTGAGTGATTTCTTTGGTATTGGATGCATATCCTCCGTTTTGCTGTACTACCGCATCAAGAACAAAATTATCTCGTCTTCCTCCCGGAGCTGTGTCTGCAGCAAGTCCTGCTCTTTGTAATGCCAGTTGGGTGGCTGAGAAAAATTTCCCTCCGATTCTACCGTCAATCAGGAAAGAAAGTCCAATATTTTTATACACAAAACTACTTGTAAATCCGAATAGGGATCTCGGAGTCTGATCGCCTAAATACTGCTGATCGAGAGTAGCCTGAGGCAAGCCGTTTTGTCCTACAATAAGTTTTCCGAAATAAGGGCTGTTCGGGTCTTCAACTCTCAGAAACTTTGTTCCGTAAATTGCCCCGTAAGGTCTTCCTACTTCCGTATAAAATGTTACATTATCAAAACCTCCGATAGGATACTTGGAAACATTATCGTTAATTTCATCAATATTACTTTTTAGTAACGAGAAGTTGGCATTCACATTCCATGTAAAATTTTCCTTTTTCAGAATATCTGTATTCAATACAAATTCGAATCCGCTGTTATGAAGCCCTCCGGAGCTAATTTTCATGTTTTCATACCCTGAAAGCGGATTCATTGGTAAATTAATCAGCTGATTGGTTGCATTGTTATTGAAATAGCTTACATCCAGCGAAACTCTGTTAAAAAATTTAAGATCTGCCCCTACTTCAAATGTTTTTAATTTCTCAGCCTGCAGATTGGCATTATATAGAATCTTTTGTCTGCTCAGTGTAATATGTCCGTTAGGATCAGTAGATAATGCATAATTATTATATAGTTCATAAGGCTCTAAACCATTACCGGTTACTGCATAAGCAGCACGTAATTTGGCAAACGTAAGGACTTTTGAATTAAAGCCATTGAGTTTATTCAGCATATCAGTTAATACCAAAGAAGAACTGATGGAATTATAAATATAGGATCTGTTTTCAATACTTAATGTAGACGACCAGTCTTTTCTCGTAGTGGCATTAATAAACCAATATCCGTCATAATTTATTTCTGCTGCTGCAAATACTGAATTGATCTTCTTCCAGAGATCCACCTCAAAGTTAGCTGCTGAAGCATTATCGCTTGTATTCTTTACGTTAAATGCATTGGGAATGATAAGATTCTGAGTAGTAAAATAAAGGGCCTTGGTCCTTGTTTCCATCATTTGTCCATATACCGAAACAGATCCGCCCCATTTCCCGAATAAATTATCCTTTTTGGCTGTAATGCTGGCTATATAGTTATTTTCATAAAATTTCTCATTACTGGTTGAGTATGAATTTCTGCGCGAAGACCCTGTCCACACTCTCGCATCTGCATTCAAAGCATAGAAATCTGTTCCTAATCTCACATCTGAACTTAACCAGTTGTTGAACTGGTATTTCAGATAAGCGTTTAATATAATACGGTCTTTTTTATCGGCATTAAGACTATTGTAAGCAGACCAGTAAGGGTTAATGCCATTAGGAGTTATCCAGCGGGATATTACATTGTTTTCAGTTTGACCCTCACGATAATCTGTAATATTTATATTTTGTGGCATTAACAGAATTGCAGGATAGTAATTTCCGTCTCCCTGACCTCCGGAAGGTCTGTTATTAGCTTTTGTACTGATATATTGAGCTTTTATTTCTGTCGTCCATCTTTTGTTTGCCCCAAAAGTAGAATTCATTTTTCCCATAAAATTGAACCGCTCATATTTGGAATTTGGAATCTGGCTGTTATCATGGAGATATCCCGCAGAAGTATACAGACTTGTACCTTCACCCAGATTTCCCTGAAAGCTCAGGTTATGCTGAGAGTTAAGTCCTGTCTTAAAAAAATTTTTAAGGTTATCATACCTTTGCATGGATTCGGTAAATGCAGGCCCCCAGGAAGTCGTATTATCACTGTTCGCCGGATTGACCAATCCGTTACTTCCCTGAGAGAAACTTTTCTGCATATCAGGTTTCATAAAAATAGTCTCAAAGCCTAAACTCGTAGAATAAGAAATTCCTACTCCTCCTTTTTTCTTTCCGCTCTTCGTTGTAATCAAGATAACACCATTTCCTCCCCTTGATCCGTAAAGTGCAGAAGCTGCCCCTCCTTTAAGAACTGAAACAGACTCAATATCCTCTGAATTAAGATCACTTAGTCCGTTCCCCATATCCAGATCCGGATTCCAGAAATCATTATTAAAGACACCGTCATTCTGCTTAGGTTTAGACCCAAGGCTATTACTTAGTGGAACTCCATCCACAACAATTAAGGGCTGATTATCGCCTTTAAAAGAATTAAACCCTCTCAGGTTGATCTTTGATGAAGATCCAGGCCCAAAACCGGCTTTAATAACCTGGAGCCCGGCCACTTTACCTGCCAAAGCATTTGTTACATTTGTCTCTTTGGCGTCAACAAGTGTCTGCCCCTTTACATCCTGGAAAGAGTATCCCAGCGATTTCTTTTCTTTTTTTACCCCGTAAGCTGTTACAACAACTTCATCAATTTTCGATGTCTTAAGAGAATCCTTAGTTTGTGCATACATCCCGTTAAGACAGAAAAATAAAGATGGGAGTAATCCAATCTTAATTATTGTTCTGTTCATATTATACATTCTGATTTAACACAAATATAATATTTTAACAGTATTTAATAATATACTTGTAAAAATTAAAAATAAATATTAACAATTATATTGATAGCTTGATAGTTAACGAAGAAAACTCAAATAAATTTAAATTTATATCACAAAAAATAGAAATCTGTGAATGTCAAAATACGTATCCGGATACGATTTATGAGTTCCGAAGTTTGGGTTAAGAATAAAGATGAAAATGATACTACCATCAATAGGGACGGGCTTTAGGCCTTTCAAATCATAGATGGCATCGTACGGCATACGGCAAGTATAAAGCAAAAAAAAATCCTTTATCATAAAGATAAAGGATTTTTAAAAATAAAATAAAAACTGG